>Ga0308172_1000021_pt1 | contig 402204 bp, 332 predicted proteins | sample PhyGR2_FD_202134 | JGI IMG/M metagenome (GOLD analysis project Ga0308172, IMG submission 202134) | Phyllosphere microbial communities from UC Gill Tract Community Farm, Albany, California, United States - DLSLSG.R2 | ecosystem: Host-associated > Plants > Phyllosphere > Unclassified | place... | reverse complement strand
CAGTAAGGCAATTAAAAAAACAAACTTCCAGAAATCCTTTAAACAAAAATGACCGAGTAAGGTAAACCCGATACTCAGTCATTTCTTTAGGACTCATTAAAAACTTGAGACTTTTTCAGTGCCCTCCATTGGGTTGTCCCTTTTTTTATTTTATGGATCGCGCTATCGCTCGTGCTGAACTATGGATGTAATGTCAGATTATATCAATTATCCGTTAATTATCTGTACAGTACTCGTGAGTTTTTATTGTAATTGCTAAATTTATCAGACAAGGTTATATATGCAGATATCGATGGACGCAAATAAGAATAGAGAAAAAATAAGTTCCGGTTTTTTTTCAGTGCTGACGTATAATGTCGCGGGATTGCCCGGGATTATTTCGTCGGCAATTACAGGTAGAAGCAGGAGTATTGCCGAAATTGGAAGAAAGATTAATCCTTTTGATATCGTGAATGTGCAGGAAGATTTTAACTACAATAGAAGTTTATATTTAGGCGGTAATTTACATCCATATCGTACAAAAACAAAGGGCCGTGTTCCCTTTGGTGATGGTTTAAATACCCTGTCTCATTTCCCAATGACTGATGTTGTCCGTATTCCATGGAAAAAACGTACGGGGGCAGATTTTTTAACACCCAAGGGCTTTACTTTTGTTCAAGTGGAGATTGTGCCTGATGCCTGGCTGGATGTCTACAATGTCCATGCAAATGCACAAAATAGCAGAAAAGCTTCAAGTGCACGTCGCGATAATCTGAATCAGTTGCGCGATTATATCCGTGAACATTCGGGCGATAGGTCAATTCTTGTGATGGGCGATTTTAATGCACATTATAGTTTTTGTGATGATAATCTGCATGATTTTATGGATTCAACGGCTTTGGTTGATAGCTGGGTTGAATTGGAAAATGGGGGCTTAGTGCCAGAGGCTCGCCACGAGTTTAAACCCCAGCATATGTTGTCAATATGTAATCAGAGCGAATCCATTGATAAGATTCTTTACAGGAGCAGCAGTGACCTCAGTCTTGCTGCCCGGGACTATAATATAGAAAACAATCTATTCACGAATGTCAAGGGGCTGCCGTTGTCGGATCATTATGCGTTGGCACTCAATTTTAATTGGGCGATCCACCGTTAGTAGCTGTAACTTAGACTGAATGTTGGAACTATACGTTGCGTTGTCGTGTTGTCATTGATATAGGTTCCCTTAATGATGAATTCGAAATCCGGAAGCGGATATCTGAAGGCGTTAAAGTCAAGTGAAACGTATGCGCCGAAGCTTTTTGGTGAAACATCAGTGTGTTTGTGAATATTTTGATAGTCGGCGAACATTCCGCCTTTTACGCGCTTAATATAAGCTAGTGACCCTAATCCAAGGTCGGGATAAGCTATTGGAAAACGGTAGTTGACCAATACAGTATTTTTTACTTTTTCATATTTGTAATAGCTAAATCCGCTCACTAAAGGGATATCGTTGATATATTGATAAATTCCCGATCCTGTTTGGGCACTCAATCGGATCTGAAAACCGTGATTGCTCCTAAACCCTGGAAGATAAAATATTGTTCGTGCCGATAGGATTTCACCTTTTGCGTGGTTTTCAAAGGGGGTATGTCGATAGGTGACACTCATATTTTGCCCCCATCTTGGGTAAAGATCCATTCTGGCCATTCGGGCGTTGCGATTGAGATAAATTTGGTATGTCAATGGAAAGGCAGTTTCATCATTAAAATTTTTGACATCGGTACGGCTCAGATCATAACGTTTAAGATAGGCGGTAGCCAGGTTGAAACCGGTGGAATAGATGTAGTCTCTTCTGTAAAAGGAAATGGGGATAGCGATTTGTGAGGATATATAATGCTCCCTCCAGTCAAAGCGGATGCTGCTATCCGGTTTGTTAGGGATGCTTGCCGCGGCGATCTGCCCCCTGTTTTCGTAACGCAAGGAAAATTTTGGAAAGTATTTATTGTAGGTAAGTTCGGCGGAATATACTCCTTTTCGAATATCCGTATCGTATTCGTATCCTAATGCAATTTGTGTGGTGTTTAAAATGTTGTTTGACAACCAGAACACGCCAGGTTTAAAGTTGTCAAAGCTCTCAAAATTACTGCTGCTTAAGGAAAGACTATGAAAATTGAAGGTTCGTCCCAGACCATTGTAAGGGACGATTTGGCTATACTGACTGGGATCTACTGGGATTGAAGCGATGTTTTTGACACTGTCTTTGGTCAATGCAGTAGCGTAGTAGTGTGAAAAATAATCCGTTTCGGGAGCAATAGCAAATGAGGTATCAATAGATGTTTGACCGATTTTATAACCATCAAATTGGTAATCGTTGAAGAGTAATTGTTTAGTTTCCTTATCGTAAAATGGGTTAAATGCACCAAACTGTGCCTTCGTCAGAAGTTCCTTGTTGCCGGTTAAAAGGTCTATTGTGTAGATGTTGTCGATACCATTAAAGTTTGCTTTTGCCATAATGTTCATACTCGAAAGGTATTGAGGTCGCTCAAATTGCTGATTCCCCCAAGCTGTTAGGTTAGTAATTTTATCGGTTTTTAGATCAATTTCGCATATAGCAGTTCCTGTTTGTGACAATCGTATAGCGATAACTTTGTCGCCCTGGGCGTTGAAAGCAGGATGTTGGAGCTGTTCAGTATTACCTATTTTGATCCGTTTGACGACAGTGTTGTTTTTAAGACTTATTAGCGTTAGATAACTATCGTTGGATAAATCTACTTCCACGCAAGCGATGACTTCCTCTAATGGGCTAAAAACAGGTGAATAATATCTAGATTGCTTGGTAATCTGTTTAATTTTTCCTGTTTTGAGGTTCATGATATTAATGATGCTATATGTTCGCTTATTGAAACGGGGGTCTTTGTGAAGCTCATCCCACATGATGTAGTGACTATTTACATCGAAATGTGCCGTTAGTTGGATGCCCGTTTTAACCAGCATATTCTCTGCTTTTGTTGACGTATCAAAAGTATATATAGCGTTTGTCTTTTGTGGATTTTCCCGGATAAAATAGATCGTCCCATTCTTGTATTTTGGCAATAAATTGCTGTTATAATATCGGTTGTTTTTTTTGTCTATTTCTGTGTATTTTTTGTAGTGATAATTGGCTGTTTTTGTCCTCCATATTGTGTCCAAATTTGCAATAGTTTTACGGTATAGATAGGCGCTATTCCCGCCGATTTTTTTCTTTAAGACACGATTGATATTATAAGGGAACAGTGGTTTTCGATTTAGTTCTGAAAAGAGATCCGCTTCATAATTTGGCGGCAATTCTGATTTTAACGTCGAGGTCATCAGATAGCCTATTGTGTAGTAACTGGGAACGATATCTTTATAGGATCCCAATAAATATTTATTAAAACTATAGTTACGATTTGTTTGAAAGTTGGCTTTTATCGGCATTTCAAAAGCGGGTAATCTTCCCCTTCCTCCTTCAGAATATAGGGTCTCCGTCAGGGTGGCATCGCCTTCGAAGTACCACGAAGGAACAGTCAGCCCATAGTAAGCAAGAGCGAGCTGCTCAAAAAATGGTGCGCGTAATTTTCCTGTCAATTTGTCAAACTGATTGACGTGCCTAGACTCGTGAAGGATCAAATTGGGTAACCAAGTTTGGTTGTCGGGCTCTGCTCCAGCGGTGCTATATAACTCAGATTTACGCGGCGATAACTGGACAAAACCATTTGTTTGGAGGTTGGTGTTGTGAATAATGAAGGGAATCTTTCTAGGTTTAATTTTATAGTTTCTTGAAGTTGCACGGAGTGAGCGGCTAAGTTGATCCGCTAGGGTGGGGGCTTTGTCCTTCATTTCCGCTGGGAAAATAAGTTGAAAATTTGCTGTCTCAATCTTCAGCCATTTTTGGCTTGAAGGTGCTTGGCTATCTTCAAAAAACTGAGCAAAAGATTTTTTTGAAAAGATGGTTAATGTGAATACTGTTAAAAAACTGATAATTATATATTTATGATTCATTATTTTTCATATATGAAGGTTTTGCTATTTTTTTTAGTTTTATTTTTGCTGTATATATCAACTTTAAGTTTCTATAATTAGTGTTTTATTCTTGAATATTAGATGTTTGTGTATTTTTAATTTCTTTTTCTTATTATATTTTTTTGTTTAAAAGAGGCTTGAAAAGTGTTTGGGATATTACTTGAATGTTCCATTACTTAACAGGTTAAAGCACATGACGAATATACTTAAATAATTGGTGATTCAATGATTTTACACTAAAAATTTGATCGCTTTTCTTAACCGGTTTCTCTGACTTTATTGCTTTGTCACTTGCACTGGATTTGTGCGTGAACGGGTGCTGAATTCATTTTTTCGTTGTGAAAAGTCACGTCGTCAGTTTTAAATAGATAGGTCATATCTTTTCCTTTCACATTGTACCTATTAAAGGTGATCATGTAATTAGATTAGCCTTTTTCTGCATAATGACATAATGTCTTGTTTTTGTATTGAGAGGTGGATTGCAATTACGATGTGCATGCGAAATACCTTGCTCAATGACTGCATTTTATTATTCATTTTTTTATGTAGAATTTGCTTTAAAAAAGCGATTTTTGTAACATATAAATTTTGTGTAGATGTAGGATTTTTTAAATGGATTAGGAGATATGGAAGAACTGGAAATGCAGGTGAATCAAATAGAGCAATTGATAGCAAGTGGAGATGTTGTTGGTCTGGAAGAATTTTTGAATGAATTGAATATTTCTGAAGTAGAGGAGCTGATTGATGAATTGCCCGAACATGGTTCGCTATTTATAGAGTCATTAAATTTGAACCGTGCAGTAAACGTTTTTCGTATCCTGGATTTTCCTACGCAGAACAGGATTTTTAAAAAGCTTTCTAAAGCAAAAATAAGCGCCCTAATTAACGAGTTACCACCGGATGATCGTACCTCATTTTTTTCCGAAATGAAGGATGATATCAAGCATTTAATTTTATTGTTACCGCCCAAAGATCGCGTTGAGGCATTGGCGCTGCTAGGGTACCCGGAGGATAGTGTTGGACGCTTAATGACCCCTGATTATATCACCGTAAAAGAGCATTGGAGTATTGAGCGGATATTGGGTCATATCAGGCGTTATGGAAGGGATTCTGAGACGATAGATGTATTGTATGTGATTGATGGTGCGGGTAAGCTAATTGATGATATACGCATCAAAGATGTATTGATGGCGGAGCCCGATACAGTGGTTGGGGAATTGATCGATCATCGCCTAATATCGTTAAATGCTTATGACCCGCAGGAGGAAGCAATCAACATCTTCCGGATGAATAATCGGGTGGCCTTGCCTGTTGTTGATGAACATGGCGTGATGTTGGGGATTGTTACCGTTGATGATATTCTTTGGGTTGCCAACGAGGAGTATACCGAAGACATGCAGCGCATCGGGGGAACCGAGGCATTGGATGAGCCCTATCTGGATGTATCGATTAAGAACTTGGTGAAGAAGAGAGCCGGTTGGCTTATTGTGCTTTTTCTTGGGCAACTTTTGACAGCGACAGTGATTGAACATTTTGAAGAGCAAATGGCGAGTGCGATTATGTTATTCGCGCTGATGCCTGTTATTATTTCCAGCGGTGGGAATAGTGGTTCACAGGCGTCGACATTGATTATTCAGGCTATGGCTTTGGGGGAAGTTACGCTAGGCGACTGGTGGCGGGTGATGCGCAGGGAGATCATATCGGGCTTGATCTTGGGACTTATTTTGGGTACATTAGGTTTTGTAAGGATCATGGCGTGGCAGTCTTTTGCACATAGCTATGGGGAGTACTGGGTACTGGTTGCGTTGGTTATTTCTTTATCCTTAGTCGGTGTTGTACTATGGGGGTCGCTAATGGGATCTATGTTGCCTTTTGTTATGAAGCGGCTAGGAGCTGATCCTGCGAGTTCGTCGGCACCCTTTGTGTCGACTTTGGTCGATGTCACCGGTTTGTTGATTTATTTTAGCGTGGCTACGCTTATTTTGAAAGATGTATTGCTTTAAGTGGGATCGAATTTACATTATTAGTGATGGATATGTTCATATTCTTCGCTAACAAAAGAACAGTAAAGTTCGTTTCGAAGCTGAGAAAGGGGTTTTTTAAAGTGGAGTGGAAAAATAAAAATAAATTATTCTAATTGGAATTTAGGAAGTTGTAAAAAATGTGCTCAAAAAATTTGTAGTATTCTAATAATCTTCCGATACTTGCATCACGGAAACGCAATAGGGTCTCCGGAAAAATTGAAAAATACTCCTGAATAGCTCAGCAGGTTAGAGCATCTGACTGTTAATCAGAGGGTCGCTGGTTCGAGCCCAGCTTCAGGAGCAATGAGATAACTTACATAACCGGAGTTATCTATACTATTCAATTTTTCATTCCTGAATAGCTCAGCAGGTTAGAGCATCTGACTGTTAATCAGAGGGTCGCTGGTTCGAGCCCAGCTTCAGGAGCAGCAATGCAATAATTTTATTTGCATAACAAATTAAAATGTACTACTTTTGTACACTCAATGAGAAAGTAATTTCTCGGGATTAAATTCCTGAATAGCTCAGCAGGTTAGAGCATCTGACTGTTAATCAGAGGGTCGCTGGTTCGAGCCCAGCTTCAGGAGCAATATTTAAACCGGCTTTATGCCGGTTTTTTTGTTTACCATGCTTATAAAAAGACTATGAGTTTAGTAATTATTGGTACGGTGGCTTTCGACACAATAGAGACGCCGTTCGGTAAAACTGACAAAATTCTAGGTGGTGCCGGCACATTCGCAAGTCTGGCGGCATCCTATCTGTGTGATCAAATCAAGTTGGTCAGCGTTGTTGGAGAAGATTTTGGAAATGACCATTTTGATCTTATCAAGAACCGTGGTATAGATGTAACGGGCGTGCAGGTGATAAATGGCGGGCAAACTTTTTATTGGTCGGGCAGATATCATAATGACATGAATAGCCGCGATACTTTAGCTACGGACTTAAATGTATTGGCTGAATTTGACCCCATTATTCCAGAGAGCTACCAGGATTGTGAATATCTTCTCCTAGGTAACCTTACCCCTCAAATACAATTGACAACCTTGGCGCGCTTAAAACACAAGCCGAAGTTAGTTGTACTCGATACAATGAATTACTGGATGAATGTTGCGATGGATGACTTAAGAAAGGTTCTTCTGAAGGTGGATGTATTAGCTATAAATGATTCAGAAGCCAGACAACTATCTGGCGAATATTCTCTTGTTAAGGCTGCAAAAGTTATTTTGGAAATGGGGCCGCGCTATTTAATTATTAAAAAGGGTGAGCACGGTGCACTTCTTTTCGGTGAGAATCAGATTTTTTCTGCTCCGGCACTTCCCCTGGCAGATGTGTTTGATCCAACCGGTGCAGGTGATTCCTTTGCAGGAGGTTTTATTGGATATCTAGCGAAAGTAAAAAGTATAAACTTTACAAATATGAAGAATGCCTTGATTTTCGGTTCTGCGCTAGCTTCATTTTGTGTAGAGAAATTTGGAACAGATCGCTTGGTTAGCCTCACTCAAGAGGACATACAAAAGCGATTGAACGCGTTTGTAGCCCTGTCCCAGTTTAATTTATAATCACTTATCTTTCAGTTTTCCGATAATTTGGAATTTTAAAAATACAGCGTCTGAATGGGGAGCGTCTTGAAGCTCCTCAGTTAGATCTTGTCCAGCCCAATGCTCGTAATGCATGCCATTCTTCCACAGTCTACTTTCGCCGACATCATAAATGTATCCACGATAGGCAACCCATATCTGCGGTTTGTCGCAGCCGTTCCTTAAAGCCAATTGACTTTTGCTATATTCTAATAATTCCTCTGCCATTAGTAATGTTAAGTTGGCGAAGATATAAAAACTAGGCTACTTTATACGCCGATAGCGATCTTTTCATTAATTTTCTGGCTACATGTATTCTTGTCTTTACAGTTCCGATGGGGATATTCAGGTGTTCAGATATCTCATGATATTTAAAACCTTCAAAGTACAATGTAAAGGGGATATAATACTCTTCGGAAAGACTTGATAATGCTTCGTGGATGTCTTGCATGACAAATTTACTTTCTCCCTGATTGGAGGAAGCAGACAAGAGGAGGTTTGCATTAGAAATATCCTCATCTTTCGTGATGAAGGAATTTGTTTTTACAATGCGTCTATAATTATTAATAAACGTGTTTTTCATGATGGTATAGAGCCATCCTTTTAAATTTGTTCCTTCTCTGAAATTTTTAAAATAGGTTACAGCTTTCAGAATTGTATCCTGAACGAGATCGTTTGCATCTTCGTAATCACTGGTAAAATTTCTGGCGTAGAGTTTTAATGAGTCAGATTGCTCAATCACCATGGTGTCAAATTCATTCTTAGTCATAGCTTAATGAATTATAACTGTTCTTTTTACAAAACAGTAAGTTTATAAAATGAGGTTCATTAAGTATGAGGCAAATAATGCGCCAAAAATGATAAAATAAGATTTGTTAATGTAATTTTAAGGTTATTTTAAGGCCAATAAAAATGTTTTATGGCTAACTTTAAGTAAATAAAATTAGCTAAAAGTGATTCTATGGCGCTTTGAAGCGTTTTTCTAATCCGCTTTTATTTGTGGAAAGTCAAAACGGATTAGTTAGCGGTTTTTATAATAAATTAACCTCACGCTCTAACGTAACGCCGAATTTATCGGCTACGTCGCTTATTATATGTTCCGACAGGTTGTAAATTTCCTGTCCACTAGCGTTTTGTCTATTTATTAGTACAAGTGCCTGATTTTTCCACACACCCGCTTGTCCATATGTTTTTCCTTTCCAACCGCATTGTTCTATTAACCATCCTGCAGCTAATTTTGTTTCATTATTGGGCATGGGATAGTGCGGAATAGTTGGGTATTCTTTTTGGAGCGTAGCGAAGAATGATTCAGTTACTATGGGATTTTTAAAAAAACTTCCTGCATTTCCGACTGTACTCGGGTCGGGAAGCTTTTCCACGCGTATTTTGGAGACAACGGTTGCAACATCGGCGATACTTGGATTGGTTATATTTTCTTTATCAAGCTCCACTTCTATTGCGCCATAACTTGTATTGATATGAGGGATTAGGCTGAGTTTATAGGTTACTTGAGTGATAATAAACCGGCCCTTATGTGCTGTTTTAAAGATACTATCCCTGTAGGAAAAGCAGCAATCTTCTTTCTGGAATCGTATAAAGCTACCTGTACGTGTATCAAAAGCCTGGCATTCGTGGAAGATATACATTAATTCTGCCCCATATGCACCTATATTTTGAACAGGAGAGGCGCCTACAGTTCCAGGAATCAGCGCCATGTTTTCGACGCCAGCGTAATTATGCTCAATGCAATACCAGACGAAGTCGTTCCAGATTTCTCCCGCTTGCGCTGTTACATAGACATCGTTGCCATCAATTTTTGACTGTATGCCTTTGCTTGTCATGCGGATGATATATCCCTCGAAAGCTTTGGTGAACAAAACATTGCTTCCAGCTCCCAAAACAAAAAAATTGTCTTTAAAAATGTTGTTTTTAAAAATTTCGGTCAATGTTTCATTATCATTCACTTCAATGAGAAAATTTGCCTTTTCCTCTATTCCAAACGTATTGAAAGGTTTCAAAGAAATATTCGATTGAACGTTTAATTCCATATTGACTTTAATTTTCAGAAATTCAAAAAAATCAGCTATCTTTAGCATGATAATCGGTAAAGATAGTATAAACCGTTTATTTAACGATAAAAAATATAAGTTTAATGGGTAATGCAGATGTAAAAAGAATCAAAATTCTAGAGGCTGCGACAAGGCGCTTTGCACACTTCGGAATGGCTAAGACAACGATGTCGGAAATAGCTAAAGATCTCAATTTTTCAAAAGCATTGCTGTATTACTATTTTCCAGACAAAAATAGCTTATATTCTGCTGTCTTCGAATATGTAATTGATAAAATGATCGAGGATCTGGAGGATGTCATAGGGAGGGGAGGCGACTTCGAGGAAATCATGATGTACTCCATTGATATGCGTGTCAAAATTATCAATCAATATTATAATTTGTTTGAATATACCATGAAGATGGTGAAAGAACTCCCCGATGAATTGGAGCAGGTGTTTAAAGAGTCTTATCTTCGGGAAGTTGAAATTATTGAGAAGATTCTGAAGATCGGTATCGATGCTGGAGAAATACAGGTTGAAGATATCAATGAAACGGCGAGAATTCTTTTATACTCGCTGTTCGGTATGCGTATGGGCATACTGAAGGATATGAAAAACATGTTATTTCCCACAAAAGAGGAATTCGATCATATCCTCAGTTTGCAAAAGAAAATGATGAAAATCTTCTTAAATGGCTTACGATTTCAGGTTAAGTAAGTGTTGATTGAAGAATGTGTCCGATAATCTGTTTGGCATGGATTCGTGAATTTTCAATAAACCATAGGTGAGTGTTTAAGCCGCCACAAACCACACCTGCTAGATAGATTCCCGCTACATTTGTTTCCATCGTGTCTTCATTATGACTTGGAATACAAGGCGCTTCTAGTGGAATATCAATCCCGATCCTTTTCAAAAAATCAAAATTGGGTCGATAACCCGTTAATGCCAGCACAAAGTCATTTTCGAGTTCGATAGTACCCTTTGGGGTTTGTATATGCGCGGAGGTCGGTGTTACTTCGGTCAAGTAGCTATTATAATAGACATCAATTTCCCCCGCAGCAATTCGATTTTCAATATCAGGTCTTACCCAGTATTTTACCCGATGGCTAATTGCGCTACCACGGATAACCAAAGAAACTTGAGCTCCTTTTCGAAAAGTTTCCAGCGCAGCATCAATAGATGAATTACTAGCCCCCACAACAATTACTTTTTGACTGCTATAATAATGCGGGTCATCGTAATAATGCCTGACTTTGGGAAGTTCTTCGCCCGGAATATTGAGCAACATGGGAATGTCGTAAAAGCCGGTTGCAATAATGATTTTTTTGCTCAAATACATCCTTTTGCTGCTGGTAACCAAAAATCCGGATCCTTCCTGCTTGATATCAAGTACTTCTTCGAAGAGGTGTGTATCTAGGGCGAACTTTTGCTGTATACGTCTGTAATACTCCAAAGCCTCCATCCGTTTGGGCTTAGGATTGGTTGTTACAAAAGGAATATCTCCAATTTCTAATCTTTCGGAGGAAGAGAAAAAAGTCATATTCTGGGGATAATTATAAAGAGAATTAACCAAACAGCCTTTTTCAAGGATAAGATAATTTAAATTTGATTCTTTCGCTTCTAGGGCACAAGCTAAGCCAATTGGCCCGCCGCCAACTATAATCAGGTCGTACTGTTTCATGCTATCACTCATGATGTAAATGTCGATAATTTTATAGAATAAATCAGCTTAAAGCCTTTTGCAGATCATTTTCTGACATTGTTGTGCTTTTGGTGTGGAGATCCTGAACTATTTTATGTAGATCTTGAGCAATTTTACTTAAAAATTCTAACTGTTCGGTCAGGAGCTGTCCATCTACTGAACTGGTGTCTGCATGGGCAAATCGATCGTTTGGAATCTCGATGATCAAAGGAACGAATTCCTTGGTACTATCTTCGGAATGTAGGAGCTGAATGGATTGTTCAAGTGAGCTTAAGATTTTTCGGATTGCCCGAACATGGTCCTTATTGATATAATTATTGTCCATTTCGTCAAGATGGTTCATTAAAGTCACCGAGAAAGAAGCCAAAATATGGTTGAATATGACGAATTTATTGACTTCCTTCGTATATTTTTGACGTTTTTTTGGTTCCGTCAGCATCCGTTGGAATGTAGAACCCATATTGGCTGTTTCTACATAGACAGCCTTGCGGGTCAATTTATAATCGGTGACAGAAGGTGCTTGGCCTGCAATTTCTTTCAACGCCTGAACGATGTAATTGTAGTTGGCGATCAGTAGCTTACGCATGGATTCCTTGACTTGCATGCTTTCCCAATTAGGGAAAATAACATAGCTGGATAGGAACGCGATCATACCGCCTATAAAAGTATCCAATATTCGTTCTTTTGTGACATCCAAGGTATTGGCACTGACGAAGCTCAGCATAATCAATACATATGGTGTCATAAAAAGTACGGCAATAACATAATTGACTCGGAACAAGCTATATGCAGTTAGAAAAAAGAATACCAACAGTACGAATAGCACAGTGGGGTCATGAATGGTTAAGAGGATAAGAGCTCCTATGAGCCCACCTATTGTTGTTCCGATAAGCCGTTGAATATTTCGTTCTTTTGTGAGTCCAAAGCCAGGTTTTAAGATCACCATAATCGTGAGCAGTATCCAGTATACATTGTTGGTGATATTGGTTACTTCAAACACATAATAAGTGATCGACATGACAATTGCCATCCGGCAGGCATGTCGAAATATAGTCGATTTTAAAGTAAGGTTTTCACGAAACTTTTTTAAATCGATTGCGGAGCTCTGGACAAAGCGTTTTGCATCATCAATTTCTTTTCGTTTGACATCATCGGGCTGTAGATGTGAGTAGCCGTATATATTTCTGATTCGGCGGACAAGATCGCGCAAATTGATTAATACTTTGCGTAAAGCGAACGTGCTGTACTGCTGGTTTCTATCCAGCTGATCGATTTTAGCATGAAGACGGCTGAGATCAGCGTCGAAATCATATAAGGGTTTAGGCTGAGTATTTGTATTGAGCTGATACGCTAAATTATCAAGCTCATTGGTGTATTTTAAGATTACATTTTTGAAATCTTCTAAGATTCCAGTGGGGCCAAAGCGCTCACTGATGGCGTTATAATCATAATGCGCTGCCATACTTTGCTCAAAGAGGTCAACGATATCGTTGAAAACGAGTGTTAGGTAGCGTCCCACTTTCGTGGTATCTTTAATCGATCGTTTACTCTGAAACAGTACTTCCCGTAAGTTTTCCTGATGCTGATTGACTTCAACTTGTTTGTCAATGAGCTTCAGGTAATTTTTGTCGTTATCGATTTTGGCATCGTAAAAATTAGCTTTCAGCCGGATGTAATCTGCGACATAACGGATAGTTTCGGATAGTTCCTGTTCAGCCAACCGGTAAGGACGAACCTGGGTGATGGAAAGACTGATGGCGATATACCATAATCCTCCTAATGTATAAAAGCCTAAATAGTTGATGGCTTCGGCGATGGGGTAGTGAATCTGTACATGAATCAACATCATCAGAATACACATGAGACCGACATTGGCAGCTCTGCTATTGAATACCGCAAACATGGCGAATATAAAGCAAGCCATGCCGATGAATACTGCTAGTAGATATACATTTTGATTAACTAAATTGGTCAGAATAAAAGTTAACGTAGTCAAAATTGCTCCCGCAATCATCCCTTTCCTTCTGTGGCTGGGGGCTCCCGGTGTATCGGAAAGGCCCACTAGAAGGGCACCCAAGGAAACGATTGTTCCATTGGTAAACTGTCCGAAAGTAGCAAATATAAGGACAGGCACGATACATCCGATAGTGATTCGGAGTCCATCAGCAAAATATTGGCTGTAGAAAAAACTTTTTATTTCTTGTGTCTGTTTCATAATGTATAGTACAAACTTAGATAAATTGCGTTTCATATTAAAAACAATTGTTCTTCGATATTACTCCATGAGCGCTGTAAATCGCTATTTCATTTATAGCCCTCTTTCGGATGAAGAAGCTTAATTTTTAATATTGATGGTGAACTCAGGATGGCAATATCAATAGTGTTTGTTATTATGTTTATAATAATATAATTGTTTTTTTGATCAATTTATATTTTTTTATATGTTTAAATATAATATTATTATATTTGGAGGCATAGGGTAATTTCAGAGATATTACAGAATTTCAAGAGTCACCTAAACTCTCTTGACCACTTTCAAAGATTTAAATATGAAGCAAAGTAAAAATGAAGCCGTCTTTCAGGACGAGGTATTGACACGCTTTGAGCTTTTCAAAAGTTTGTTTTTAACATTGCCGTTTCAACGTGTTAAAGATACCGGAACTTTATTGCCATTTTTTGCAAAGCAATGTGAAAAGGGTGTCGATCAGCATTTAACTCCTGATGAGATCATAAAGAGTTTCTTCGATCAGCATGAGGAATTTTCTTCGGAAGAGCAACGTATCGATTTGTTGTTTCGATTTGTTCAATATATAGAGCGTCAGGTCGTCTTATTTGACGCGATCGAAGATTCTTCATTTCAGATGGTCGGCCGTGGCGATGATGAAAACGTTTTGGGAGCATTGATTAAGAATGCCGAAGGCAGTGATGATATGCGCCGTAAGATCGTTTCTAAATTGAAGGATTTTTCTGTACGTCTCGTGTTGACTGCACATCCTACCCAGTTTTATCCCGGGCCAGTATTAGGTATTATAAACGACCTAATTGATGCAATCAAAACCAATGATATCCATAGTATTCACTTGTTGCTGCAGCAATTGGGTAAGACGCCATTCATCAATAAAAATAAACCGACTCCAGTAGATGAGGCTGCCAGTTTAGCGTGGTTTTTGGAAAATGTGTTTTATAAAGTCGCTTCGGAGATTCAGTCGTTCATTGATGATGAACTGAATGTAGAGACAGAAGAAGTGAAACAATTGATCGAATTGGGCTTTTGGCCGGGAGGAGACCGTGATGGTAATCCAAACGTAAGTGTTGAGAGCACCAAGAAAGTTGCAGCCCTATTACGTACTATTTTATTTAGATGTTATTACAGGGATTTTCGTATCGTTAGGCGGCGGATCACCTTTCGTGGGGTTGAAGAATACATGGAAAATCTGCAAACATTGTTCTACGAAAATAGCTTTAATCCAGTTGATCATCCTGTGGACGAAACCGACAATATTATCGCTAATCTAAAAGCAATCAAAAATGTTTTAGAGGAATACCACAATGGTCTTTTCGTTGAGATTGTTGATGATTTACTCCGCAAAGTGATGACTTTTGGTTGTTTTTTCACCACATTGGATATCCGACAAGATAGCCGCATATTGCGTGAGGCTACCAATTATCTGATCCAGCAAAACCAAGAGAAGACCGGGATGCCATTGGATTACCTAACATTGAGCGAAAGCGATAAGCAAAAGGCGTTAAAATTCAAAGAACTTGACTTGACGGTAGGAGAGGATGCTGATGCGTTGACGAAGGATACTTCCGGAGTGATAAAATTATTGAAAGATATCCAGCGTTCGGGTTCTGAGCGAGCAGCACAACGCTTTATCATTAGTAATTGCCAACAGGCCAGTGACATCTTGGGACTCCGTCAACTATTTTTATGGTCAGGATGGAAAAAAGAGGCTTTGACGATAGATTTTGTGCCTTTGTTCGAGACTGTTGATGACTTGACTAGGGCCGCAGATGTAATGAAAACCTTGTACAGTAATAAGGAGTATAAAGCACATTTAAAACGAAGAGGAAATAAGCAGACGATCATGTTGGGCTATTCCGATAGCACGAAAGACGGTGGGTACCTGATGGCGAATTGGTCGATTTATCGTGCTAAAATCGAACTTACAGCGATATCACGCGAGTATGAAGTAGATCTGGTATTTTTTGACGGTCGTGGTGGCCCGCCAGCCAGGGGTGGAGGAAAAACACAACGTTTTTATGCATCTATGGGAAAAGAAATCGCAAATGATCATATTCAGTTGACGATTCAGGGACAAACCATCAGTAGTCAGTACGGTTCTTTAGATACAGCGCGATTTAATATTGAGCAATTGTTGCATGCCGGAATTATTTCTGACTTGAAACAACGTGTGGGCGACACATTAACGAAACATCAACAGGAAATCATTGACAAACTGGCTGAGCTAAGTCACCATAAATTTATGGATCTACGTACGAATGAATTATTTTTGCCGTATTTGGAAACCATGTCGCCATTAAAAGCATTATCATCGATCAATATTTCAAGTAGACCTGTTAAACGTAATTCAGGCCGTGAGTTGCGGTTGGAAGATCTGCGCGCAATTAGTTTTGTGACCTCTTGGAGCCAACTGAAACAAAATATCCCTGGATTTTATGGGGTGGGAACTGCACTGCAATGGGCGGAAAAAAATAACCTTTGGAAGGATGTGCAGCAATTGTATGTTTCTTCGGGATTTTTCCAGACATTGATCGATAACTGTATGATGTCGATGACAAAATCCAATTTTGACATTACCGCTTACATGAAAGACGATCCTATTTATGGTGATTTTTGGAAATCACTGTACGCCGAATATCAGATCACCAAAGAATACCTGTTGAAACTTAGTGGAACGTCAAAACTGATGGAGAATTATCCAGTGGATCGTGAGTCTATTTTAGCGCGGGAAGGAATTGTGCTGCCCTTATTGGTTATACAGCATTTTGCTATTCGTGCATTGAATTCGGATCAGCTGACGGATGCACAACGTGAAGATTATTCGAAATTAATAGCGCGTACAATCTTTGGCGTTGTGAATGCGGGAAGAAATGTTGCGTAATTTTTCTTTCTTTTCAAGGATAGGGTTTCGGAGAACATATATTTTATCTACTTTTGTATAGTTAACAAAATTGATATGAAGATTAATAAGTTATTTATTGTTGCGGCTTGTGCGGGTACATTATTTGCATCTTGTGGACAAACAGCTGAAGATAGACAGCGTCAATATGCAAATGCATCCTTAGCAGATGGTGATGCATTTGCAATGATTAAATTCGTTGGCGAAAATGGAAGCTACTTGGTAAATCTTGCCGATGTAGCAGCAAAACAATCTACTTCAGCTGAGGTGAAAAATGTAGCTGCTAAGATTAAAGAAGCATACGCAGCCGTGTTACCAGAATTGGACAATCTAGCAAAGGAATTGCATGTTGGCGACGCCCAACGCGGGGTGCCTGCATTTCAGATCCCAGCGTCAATAGGCTCAGACAGTACATCCGCATTCAACGATAAAGCATTTTTAGCACTTGTGGTTGAAAAACAAGGAGAGATCAATACAAGATTATCGCATGAGGAGCACAATACGAATAAAGATGTGATTCATGTTTCGGAAGAATCTTTGAAAAAAGTGACAGAAATCTATACCTTAGCCGGTGGTAAAGTTGAAGAACATCACCACTAAGCAGTAGGCTAAAGAAATGAAGAAAGGAGTATTCATGTAAATGAATACTCTTTTTTTATGGCTAAGTCTGATCAAACTCCCTGCAATAATCGTTTGTTATTTGTTAAATTAATGATAACTTAACATTCTTATAACATAGTTTTTAATTACTGTGTTTATTTTAGCATAATTTAATGAAATTATATATAAAGTGAGATACGCCGCAATAGATATAGGCTCCAATGCAGTTCGTCTTTTGATAGCTGACATTATAGGACAAAAAGACCAATATAATTTTAAGAAAACTACACTGCTACGTGTTCCACTTCGTTTGGGGGATGATGCTTTTATTCATCAGGAAATATCACCACGGAAAGCAGAAAGTTTAGTGAAAACAATGAAGGCATTTCGCGAACTGATGGACGTATATCATGTGGAAGATTATATAGCCTGCGCCACTTCCGCTATGCGTGATGCGAGGAATGGAGCTGACATTGTTGCTGAGGTAAAGAAAAACGGTATAAACATCGATATTATAGAAGGTGCAAAAGAAGCCGAGATTATTTACAATAGCCATTGGGATAATAAGATGGAAAAGGATAAAGTTTACCTTTACATTGATGTAGGCGGTGGTAGTACAGAATTGTCGTTGTTTGCGAATGGCATTTTGGTCAACTCGCGGTCTTTTAATTTAGGAACAATACGAATTCTGGACAATCAGGACAAGGCCGAAACCTGGGATGAATTGAAAGAATGGGTGCGAAGTAATACACATATGTATAAGCAGGTGATTGGCATTGGTACAGGCGGTAATATTAATAAGCTTGCGCGCCTTTCCAATGAAAAATTGGATAGGCCATTATCCTATGCCAAATTAAAAGCTGTATATGAACATTTATCGTCATTTTCTCTAAAAGAGCGTATAATTTTATTGGGTTTAAACGAAGATCGTGCAGACGTAATCATTCCTGCGAGTGAAATTTTCCTGACGATTATGAAGCATGGTCGTCTTAAACAAATCATCGTACCAAGAGTTGGGCTTGTTGACGGTGTAATTAGAACGTTGATCAATAGGAATTTAGTAAAATAATGCTTTAAAAAGGTGTTTTCGACTTGTAAAAGACCGAAAATTCTTTATTTTTGTGGTACCAAAGGTGATCTAAGCCCAGGTGGCGAAATTGGTAGACGCACCATCTTGAGGGGGTGGCGCTCGTATGGGCGTGGCAGTTCGAATCTGCTCCTGGGCACTTTAGCAGACAACTCTTTAAATTGAGTTTGTCTGCTTTTTTTATGCGTAAAAATCCGTTACTTCTTCGATAATTTCAATATTCAGCTGTTCTAACAACATCACAATACTTTATCCTATATGCAAAATTAAGAGGTTGTTATTTTGACAAAAATTTAATAATGTTTGGGTATATGTTGGATTTGTATAAAATAAACATTATCTTAGGTTATTAAATTTAATTTTTCTGATAATAAATACATATCGTTTATTTTTACCGATAGTAGAACTAGCCCATTAAAACGCGATTATGCTTACTAGAAATCTTTTGCTTCTTATCAGCACACTTGTATGGCTTAGCTGTACCAAAGATCCAATCGAGCAGAAAGTGGAACCACCTGTGGTGGTACCTACAGATACCACGAAAAATGAACCTACTCTTCCAAAGGATAAGTACGAAATTCGGAAAGTACAGTTACAGATGAGTGAACTTTTTGCCGATGACAACATTGATGAGCAGGTTTACTTAGGTGGTATATGGCACCTCAAGGATACGATAGAAGGTCCCCGTTTGGAAAGCCTGGAATCTAAGGCAAAAAAAGTAAAATTCCATTTTTTATCTCATAACGATGCATCTGTCGATTTGGGATTTTTTGAACCTAGTTATAATAATGTCCTTAATTATGCAAATAAGTTCGAAAAATCGAAACAGGTGAGCAGCATAATATTCAGTTCCAGTACTTTTGAAGATTATGCCCAAATACAAGGATATCTCGGTAACTCAAAAGATGTAAAAAAAATATTGTCGCTGGTTAAGAGGGGCGACTCAACGACAATTAACAAAACAAATAGTACACTGCGGGTAAGCAATGTCAATAAACTCACCCTATTTATCGATTATACGGAATATCATGATGCTTATCCAGACTCTGAAGTGGCCGTTTTTACCAAGGCCCGTTATTCTCCTTACGTACTCTCCTCAGTAACTTACGGTACGCATACGATTCTGATGGGAGAAACGGATTCAACACGGGTAAGCTTAAATACAGCCATAGATAAAATATTGGATAACAAACCACTGGATGAATTAGATAAAAAGGTACTTGATTGCAGTAGGCTACTGCTCTACTACCGTGGTGGCGGAAAGAGCAGCTTTATTCAATATCCAACAGGAGCAAAAGCCATCAAAACAGCACTTAGTGATATGCTTCTCTATATAAAGCAAACGGAAAATAGTTTTAATTATCCTCTTACCTATGACTTTATGAGTCTTCAGGATTACAGCACGTTGCGGTATTACAATATATTTGACATAAGGGTTAAAAAACAAAAGTAAACGAGACAAAAAGAGAAAGGAAATAAGTAGCGATACTATTTTATTCCATTTCACTCAGATTTTTCAAGCATTGTAATGCATTCGGCCAAACCTCATTAAAGTAGTCGATGAAGTCGTTGTTCGTATCTACTTCTACTTTCAATTCAGTGTTTCCTTCAATAGGGGTAAAGAAATAATTTTCCAGTGCGCCGGCCCAATCCTCGACAGCGGGACCCGATAATATTTCTTGACCCTTATTCAAGATTCCCAAATGCCTGATCGATACAAATGCATTGGGAATATATTCTGCAATCTCAGCGATCATCCCTTCTTTCTCACCATGTTCATTGACTCCGATGAAATTAATTTTTTGGCCCTGCTCCCAAATACCTTCGAAATCAGAGCTTGGATTGAATGCGCTTGTCCACTGTTTATAGGTTTCTTTATCGAGCATTGTTTTAAAAACACGTGAGACAGGAGCATTAATCTTAATTTGATAAGTTAGTTTCTTCATTTTCTATTTTTTAGGAAAGTTTGGATCTGCTTTTATTTCTGCGATCTGTTTGGTATGACGTGCACAGTGTCCGGCAATAAACATCAAAGCTTGGTAACCATCAATGGGACCAGTCGGAGAATCGCTGACATGATTCCTGAGGTCTTCTACATCAGCCTTTTTAATATAATCAAGCACGGGTTGGCGAGCTGCATTGAAATCAGTGAGTGCAGTTCTTACATTTTTATAAATCCCTTCTGGCTGAAGTTCCTTAGGCGCTTGATATTTTTGGCTCCGGTCAGTGAGGGCATTCTTGAGATTTTCATCTGTCAATTTGATTTCATTCCTTCTTTCAGGTTGGGGATCTTGATTTAGGCCCTTCTTCGCCATGTCAAATATCATCCGTTCCGAGCGGATAATATGCTCAAGACATTGGCTGATAGACCATTTGTCGGATGCAGGCTTAAACTGAAGTTGGGCTTCGCTTAATCCAGCAACTTGTCTTTCAAGTTCTGCACTTGTCTGGTTAAAGTATTGCAGTAGCGAGTCGGTTCCGAGGTACTCATCTTTTAAAGTCTGTCTTTCTTGTAAAAAAGCAACGCTTCGATGGTTCTGAATGACCAATGAGGGGAGTTCAGCTCGTGAGGGCGCTAAGGAAGCAGTTGCTACACTGGCAATTGCTATCACGTTCATAATTAGATTCATAAGTTAACAAGTTTTAAGATTAAAAATAAATGTCACTACTTCTTTACAATTATAATGCATTTTTGTTTTTTATAACTTGCCATAGGATAAGAAAAAGCCATTATGACGACATTTCTATCCATAACAATCATTTGTTACTCGTAGTGGTACTAGTTAGTGTGGAAAGGAACTATTCGATAATAAGTGTTGGTTGTACATTTATAAATAAAAAGCTTATCTTTAGCATAATAACAGACCTACAATTTAATAAATCTATGTTTAATAATATTTATAGGCACCTTTTTAGACGATCATCAGTGAAGCGGTGCATTTTATTGTGTGTGGTGTCATTAACCAGCACAGTTGCTTTAGCACAACAGACATCGGTATCTAGTCCGGATGGTGCTTTGACCGTTAAACTGAATCTCAGAAATGGCAATCTCTTTTATGAAGTTGAATTGGGTGGAAAGACTATGTTGGAAGCTTCACCGCTTGGACTCCAAAGCAGTACGATTAATTTAATTGATAGTCTGCGTCCAATAGCGGAAAAGAGGTCAGAAATCTCCAGTAATTATAACGAATTAAAAATAAAGCGCAGTCAGGTCACGTATCAGGCAAATGAGCTGCTTTACCGCTTAGAGAATCCTTCAAAGCAGCAGATAGAGGTCACTTTTAGAGTAAGCAATAACAATATTGCGTTCAGATACTATGTGCCTCAGATGGGGGAGCCGGCCAACTTGGCCTTGATAAAAGAAGAGAGTGGATTTAAATTTCCGATATTTACAACGACATTTTTGACAGCTCAGGCTCCTCCGATGATCGGTTGGATGAAGACAAAACCAAGTTATGAAGAGGAGTATGAAGCAGATCAGCATCTGGGACTTCCTTCAAAATATGGTGTGGGCTTCACTTTCCCAGCACTCTTTCATGTCGGAGATCGCGGATGGGTACTTGTCTCAGAAACTGGCGTATCAAGTGCGTATTGTGGATCTAAATTAAGTGAGGGAACGAAGGATGGCCTTTACAAGATAGCTTTTCCAGAAGATGGGGAAAATAATGGGATTGGACGGGCGGCTCCCACGATTTCATTACCTGGTTATACACCTTGGCGAACACTAACTGTTGGAAGTAATTTAAAACCTATTGTCGAAACCACCATTCCCTTCGATGTCGTCGAACCTCAGTATAAGCCTTCGAAGCAATACGAATTCGGACGGGCGACATGGAGCTGGTTGGAATGGCAAGACGGTAGTATTACTTTTGAAGACCAAAAGAAGTTTATAGACCTTTCATCTGCAATGGGTTACGAATTTGTTTTAATAGACAATTGGTGGGATACAAAGATTGGTCAGGCCAAAATTAAACAACTGGTTGCTTATGGAAAAGAACGCGAAGTAGGTATTTGCTTGTGGTACAACTCAAATGGATATTGGAACGATGCACCACAAACACCTAAAAATAAAATGAATACATCCATCGCACGTAAGGCGGAGATGCAATGGATGCAGCAAGTGGGGATTAAAGGCATTAAAGTCGACTTTTTTGGGGGTGATAAACAGGAAACACTTAAGCTATACGAGGATATTCTTTCGGATGCTAATGATTATGGATTAACCGTTATATTTCACGGATGTACTTTACCTAGAGGGTGGGAGCGAATGTACCCGAATTTTGCGGGTAGCGAAGCTGTATTGGCTTCTGAAAACTTAATTTTCACACAGCATGCAAATGATATGGAAGCTTTTAATGCGACATTGCATCCTTTTATCCGCAACTCGGTTGCCGCCATGGACTTTGGTCCGGTTTTGTTAAACAAACGCCATAACCGCGAAAATAATGGTGGTACTATCCGCAAGACAACGGAAACTTTCCAAATAGCAACCGCTGTTTTATTTCAAAATCCGGTTCAAAATTTTGGTTTGACACCGAATAACTTACAGGATATGCCAATCCATGTAATTGATTTTATGAAGCAGGTTCCAACACTCTGGGATGAGACAACTTTTATCGATGGTTATCCAGGTAAATATGTTGTACTTGCCCGCAGGAAGGCGGATACGTGGTATGTAGCTGCTATCAACGCAGCGGGTAAGGAAAAAACTATTTCGGTAACATTACCTATGTTTAGCACAGATACGGTACAGCTGATCGAAGACAATACAGCGCGTGCATCTGAACAAAAACAAATCCGACTTTCTAAGGCTAAAACAATAAAATTGACATTACAGCCTGAAGGTGCTGCTGTTTTAATAGGGAAATAGCCACAAGCACGTCTCTGGTAATTAAAGGAAGCTTTGAGGAAGCTTCCTTTAATCAGGCAGAAGGGTTCGGACTTCTAAGATCTTGTGACTTGTTGAAGCCGTCCCGGCCTTAATTTTCAGTTCTATTTTCGTCTTATCTATAGCATCTTGAGGAAGAGGTAATCGTATTGTCTTAATAATTGTCTTCTCATCCTTGTCTTCCAATGTACTTATGGTTTTACCATTGATCATAACTTCAGTTACCCGAGGCGAGCTATCTGCCAGCAATTTGATTGCTACCAGTTTAGTCTCGGGTGTTATTTTCATCGTATAACTAAACCAGCTTTTTGTATCTCGCCATCGCGTATCGCCGAATGCTCCCGCATTGCTACCTTCCTCGCGAAAAAAGTGATCTGATTCTGGTTGCTGTTCACCAGCCACTACTTTATCGACCGTTTTAGCATTAAGGGCCAAACTTTCTATCTCGTCTCTACTCATTTTATCCTGTAATTCCTGTAATTCTTTCGCTGTAGCTTGAGGCCAATAGATCATATAACGAGAATCATGAATACCAAAAAAAGGTTCGAGTTCCATTTGAAGACTTTCTTTTCCGATATAGAGATCCGAGAGTGTAAAATGCAAAGGTTTGGATGCTATAGGTTTTATAAGAGCTGGAATATTATTAGGCTCAGCCTTAAGGATTGGAAGATCACGTAAAGGGATTTGTTTTCCTGATGCGATGTGTCCCATTCGGCTATCATCTGCCTGCAGTCCGGTGAGGTTTTCCTGTCCTGTGCGAGCTCCCAAAACAATAGGTCCATATAAAATACTGTAATAGTTACTCTTATCGGGTAATTGTTCAGTATGTATCTCCATAGGCAGTTCTACGCTAACAATATCACCTTTTCGCCATGTTCGTTTGATTTCGATATGCTCATTCGTCAACTGGAAATTTTCGTAGCGCTTACCATTGACAGACACCTTTGGATTAGTGTTTAACCAGCCCGGTTTACGAATAAACAGGCTGAATGAAGTCGGCTTTTTGGGATTGATTCGTATGTTTGTGTTTGCTTCTGTTGGAAATTTTGTTTCTTGAATAACTTCCATATTTTGCTCCTTCCATTCTAGGCGTGAAGGAATGTAGAGATTGACATATAAATCATTGTTACGATGGGCATAGATCATTTCACCATATTTGGCGTGATTTTCCATACCTGACCCAACACAGCACCACATACTTGTCTGTGTCTGTGAATAAACGCGATAATGTCCCGGACGGATCTGTGTGAAATACACTAATCCACCATGTTCTGGGTGTTGTGTCGATAGAATATGATTGTAAAGAGCGCGTTCATAAAAGTCGAGATATTTGCCCTGCGGATCAGTTTGGTATAGCATTTTTGTGAGGCGTAACATATTGTATGTATTACAGGTTTCGGGGCCCTCGATGCTGTGGATCATCTTTGAAAAATCATCTGTCGGATTAAAATGTTCACTCACACTATTTCCACCAATGGAAATGGAGCGCTGTTCAACAACGTTGTCCCAAAAATACCTAACGGCTTCCGCCCATTTTTCGTCATGGGAAAGGTCAGCTATACGTTTGAAACCCAGAACCTTTGGAATCTGTGTATTCGCATGAAGTCCTGTTAAATGGTCTTCACGCTGCAAAAGAGGATCGAGAATGGATTTATGGCTGAATTTGCGGGCAAGTTCGAGATAAGCGCTATTTTGGGTAATAGCAGCGACATCTGCGAAGGTTTCATTTAGGCCGCCGTGTTCACTCCTTAGCATATCCTGTATTTGGGCTTCTGAAAGCTGACTAACCAGCTTAAGTGCCCAATCGGTCATTTTAATAAGCATCCTTTTAGCAGATTCATTTCCGGTCAAAACATAGGCATCCCGTAGACCCGCATAGGTTTTGTGTATATTGTATAGCGGCACCCATTTCCCATTCAGGTTGAAGCTACCAGCATTGATCTTGCCTTGTTGAACTTCCGCCCAAATAACTTGACCACCAGGTACACCACCAATATACCCATTTCCGTTTGCATCCTGACATCGTTTCAAGTTGTCGAGCATATAATTAAGGCGTTCCTTGATACGACGATCTCCTGTAGAAGCATACATATATGCTAGAGCGGATAAATAGTGCCCGCCAATATGTCCATCTAATCCCGTATTTTCCCAATTGGTATAAGATTCTTTTTTGAGTGGTAAACTGGCTTCACGCAAAAAGGGAGCTAGTAGTCGATCTGGATCCATTTCCAATAAATAATTGATGTCCAGATCTTCTGCATGTTTAAAAAAGCCAGGCAATAACCTTACCTCCCTTAAATCAAAATAATTTAATCGGGGTGTTGTTTGGGCGTAAAGCGCCAAACTAAATAAACTTGCAAGAACGATGTGGAAAAATTTGTTTTTTAAAATCATATCGAATGAAATTATCGTGTGTTTTTAACAAGATCTGATGAGCTTGTCTGGTTAGCAATTATTTAAGAGGAACGGTAAATCAAAGATATTAAATGTGTTACTTATTTTAAATGTTTTTTTTACATTTATACTCCTTTGTTCTAAAATAGGAGATAATTTTTGCGAATAAGGTGATATTGATGAGGCGTAATTTCGAAGCTGAATGGAGTGTGGGTGTTTTAACTTTGTGTAAGACCATATGAAAAATAAAGTTGATCCGTTAGTTTTTTAGCTATACTTGTATATGAATAAAGTTAAAAGTATTGTAGTTTTTTGTGCTTCCAGTTTAGGTAATTCGGCAATTTATGAAGTACAGGCTGCCCATGTTGGTCAGGTTTTGGCTAAATCTGGTATTCGTTTAGTTTATGGTGGTGGACGGGTTGGCTTAATGGGTGCTGTTGCGAACGGAGCTCTCGCTCAGGGAGGTGAGGTAATCGGAGTTATTCCTGACTTTTTAAATTCGAAGGAAAGAGAGCATACGGGAGTAACAAAACTGATTACTGTAGATACCATGCACGACCGTAAACGGATTATGAATGATTATGCGGAAGGGGTTATTGCTCTGCCAGGAGGTTTTGGTACGTTAGAAGAGCTTTTTGAAATGATAACATGGGGGCAGTTGGGTTTACATAAAAAGCCCGTTGGTTTGTTAAATATTAATGGATTTTATAATCATTTAATTCAATTTGTGGATCACATGGTAGAAGAGGGGCTTGTTAAATCGGAAAATAGAGCGATGCTATTGGTTGCTGATACGATTGAGGAGCTGATTGAAAAGATGCAACAGTATGAGGCACCAATGGTTCCTAAGTGGATTGAGAGAGATGAAGTTTAGACAACAATCGTTATTAAAATAGATCGTTTTTTTCAATAGCCTATTAGAAAAAAGCAGATTAGATTAAATCATTTGGTAATTATATGCTGAACAGCTCCTTGTAAATAATTGTTGGGGCGCATCGATTCTATTCTTGATAAAATGCCCGATCATTTGATTCGGGCATTTTTAGTTCAAAGACCTTAAAACCAATCTTTAAAACTCGTATAAAGGCGCTTTGCTTAATCCAGCACAGTAAGTATGCTGTTGTGTTCCCACATTCAGAACGGGCGTTCTTTACGTATAAAACATCCGAAAAATGTGGCCTAAATGAATTTTGTTTCAGATAGCCCTATAGAAATTATGACCAGATTAAAGAGCTTTAATGCCCATTAATAAGTTGAATAGCTATTAATTCAGATCATTTTTTTATAAATGGCAAGTTTTGAACAACATTTTCAACGAAATGAACAACAATTGATCGACCGATTGGGTGTATCTTTGTTATGGCTAGATGTTAGAGTCGTTTGGTCAGCAAAAATACAGCGCTGATCTTCGATTCGGGGGAATCCCCTATATTTTAACCGGCTTTGGGATTCCCCTAATTTACTCGTGAAAAGGAGATATTCTTCTCCCTACACAAAAGGCCCGATCGTATGATCGGGCCTCTTTTAATTTGTATGGCAATATATTTACAAGTGATTTGCCCGTGCAGTGATTTCTGCTATATCTAACACTTCAATCGCTGATTCTTTTTCTTTGATCTTTACGCCATCTTTTAACATAGTCATACAGAAAGGACATGCTGCAGCAAGAACATCAGGCTGCGCATCAATGACTTCTTCAATGCGTTCTATATTAATGTCTTTTACCCCTGGTTCTGGTTCTTTAAACATCTGACCGCCTCCTGCTCCACAACAGAGCCCGTTGCTCTTACAGCGCTTTAGTTCAATCAACTGGGCATCCAGGCTTTCCAATACCTTTCTTGGTGCTTCATACACTTCATTTGCACGGCCAAGGTAGCACGGGTCATGGTAGGTTATTTTTTTTCCTTTGAATACATTGTTGTCAGCTGGTTTCAATTTTCCTTCATCGATCAGACTTTGGATTAATTGTGTATGGTGAATGACCTCATAGTTTCCACCTAGCGAAGGATATTCATTCTTCAATGTATTGAAACAGTGGGGACAGGCAGTAACTATTTTCTTAATTTCATAACCATTTAGTACTTCGATGTTCATCATGGCCTGCATTTGAAATAGAAATTCGTTTCCACTTCTTTTAGCCGGATCTCCGGTACACGTTTCTTCTGTACCTAAGATGGCATATTTTAAACCAACATGTGCTAATATTTTGCAGATATCGCGTGTAATTTTTTGTGCACGTTCATCAAAGCTGCCAGCACAGCCAACCCAAAATAGTATATCTGGAGTTTCTCCTTTAGCCAACAGTTCTGCGACTGTCGGAACTTTTAATTCATTGTCCATCATAAAACTATTTTTGTTGAGTCCAATTAGCGCGGTCCAGTTGTGCATATTTCCATGGTGCGCCGTTGTTCTCAATATTTCCAAACATATTATTAATACTCGAAGGAGCTTGTGATTCTTCCATAATAGCAAAGCGACGAAGTTCAATAATAATTTCAAGGGGATTAATATTGACGGGACACTGTTCTACACAAGCATTGCAGCTCGTACAGGCCCATAATTCTTCTCGGCTGATATACGTATCAATTAAAGATTTCCCGTCATCTTGAAAGCTCCCGTTTGTTTTGATATTGGTGCCGACTTCACTTAGTCGATCCCGTGTGTCCATCATTATTTTTCGTGGCGATAGCAGCTTTCCTGTCATATTTGCGGGGCAAGAAGATGTACAACGCCCACATTCAGTACAGGTATACGCATCCAATAAATTCTTCCAGGTCAAATCCTGTACATCTTTGGCCCCAAAACGTGCATTTGCATCTGTGGAAGGTGGAGTGAAACTAGGATCAAGCATCGCTTTTACCTCATTGGTGACAGCAGGCATATTAGATAGCTTACCTTTGGCATTTAGATTCGAAAAATAAGTGTTTGGAAAAGCCAGAATAATATGAAGATGTTTAGAATAGGGTAGGTAATTCAAGAAGGCAAGTACGCCAAGAATATGAAACCACCAGCAAAACCGTTCTATCAAAAATAATGTATCTGTCGAAGCTGGAAGGTAGGGAAGGAGATAATGGCTTATTGGAAATGAACCTACAGAGGTAAAATGTGCATAGCCATACAGCTGCAATTTAAGATCAGAAGCGTTCATGAGTAAAAAAGCCGACATTAAAAGAATCTCTGTGATTAAAATAATATTTGCATCCGTCTTGGGCCAATTTTTCAATTCCAGGCTATTTAAACGAGCTACTTTAGCGATATTTCTCCTGATTAAGAAAATGACACAGGATAGCAGCACGCCGAGTGCGAGCCATTCAAATGCTCCGATTAAAAAATTATAAAAGCTTCCTAAAAATGAAAAGATCCGATGTGTGCCGAATAGCCCGTCTATGATAATTTCCAACATTTCAATGTTGATGATAACAAAGCCGAGGTATACGAATAAATGCAAGACTGCAGGAAAAATTCGCTTGAACATTTTTTTTTGTCCAAAGGCGACAAGGAGCATCATCTTCCAACGCTCTGCAGGTTTATCCGAACGATCCGCTGGGCGGCCCAGCTTGATGTTCCGATAAATCTGTTGTGCATTTTTGCTAAAAAGGAATAATGCTACAGCGAAACAAACTGCAAATATTAGTTGACCTATCATATGTTTGAATCTTGGTTATAAACAAATATACTATTTGTTATGCTAACATAGTAAAAATAAATCAAAAATGGAGATATAGCAATATTTTATTGAAATTTTAAATGAGGATTATGGGTGCTAATGAAAAACGTCCAAAAATGGTAATTCTCTTTGGACGTTTTCTTTATTTATACCCAATTAGTCTATAGCTGGACATCAGCGAAGGTCTGCTCTATAATTTTGCGCACGGTTTTTTCAATCCGTTGTTTCCCTGCTTCGGTATTGATATCGATACCAAAAAAAGTACTGCCTGTAGATTTCGCTTGTAGGCTCATATAGTTAATGGAACTCAACAGAATAGCAAATGTTGCCCGGAGGTCGTTTTCCGAATTTTCGAACTTAGAGTCTATGTGTTTAAACAATTCTTCACCAAGCATTTCTCTTCTTTCGGCAATGTTTTTTAACGCTTTGGTCTTTTCGCCTAATCCCCAATGAATGACTTTTTGTTTCGTTTTATCCTTTAAAAAGGTGTTAAACTGAGATTTAAGTAATTCTTCTAGCGAGGAGATAGTGATGGAGCTCGGATTCGAGATCATTTGCTCTAAGACTCCCTTATCTCCGATTTGCCAAAAGTCTTTTTGTGCCATGTAAGCTTCCACGAGTTGATCAAGACCACCAAAATAATTCCATATTAGTGCTTTGTTCAGCCCACATTCCAAAGCAATATTAGGCCCGTTCAATGCGTGATATCCTTTTTTCTGAATTACCTTTCCGACAGCTGCAATCATTCGAGCCTTGGTGCGTTCCTTGTCACGAATAGGACCGGAAGTCACCTTTCTTTCTTTTTTAGGATTATCCTCAATTACTTTCTTTTTCATGCGAATAAAATCAAATTAACGAAGAAGCATTCTTGGGCACCTCTTATTCGTCTGTTAAAGAACAAATTTGGGACCACGAAGTTTTCATTAGGGTAGATATGTTTGTTTTTCTGGAACAATATCCAAAATTTAGCTGGTAAATGCAAGAAAATCAAGTATGAGATTTTTAGTTTATCGTATTCTTTAGGCTCAAGGGAAAGCTATGTTGGAGGAATTGTACGATCTATTACAATAAAATTGGGTTTGATTTATTGAAATGGAGTTTACATAAAAAAAGGATCATCCATACAGATGATCCCTTTTTTATGTATCAAGTTATATACTAACTTATTTTCTTGCTGGAGCAGCAGCAGGAGCTGCCGTTGCTGAAATACCTAATTTAGTCTTTACAGCAGCAGTTAAATCTTCTCCACCTTGGAAGTAAGGTATATTTGTACTTGAAATATCAAATACATAAGCCATACCTTTTTCTTTAGAAACAGCATTTACAGCTTCGCCAACTTTTCTATGGATTGGAGCAATTAATTCTTCTTCTTTTTTATTTAGGTCTTCTTGAGCAGCTTGCTGAGCTGTCTGAATACGAGCTTGAATATCTTGCAATTCTTGACCTATTTTGTTGATTTCTGGATCAACTGTTTCTTTATTTGCTTCACTTCTGTTACGCAATTTATCGTTTGCATCTTTTTGTTTTGTTTGATAGATGGTAACCATATCTTGAATTTCTTTGGTTTTACCATCACTCAATGTTTTCAATTGCCCTTCAGCCGCTTTAAATTCAGATGTAGATTGAATAATTTCTGCAAAGTTGATATGACCAATCTTTTGTTGCGCATTTGCAAATTGAGTTGAGAAAAATACTGCCACTAAAGCAACCGCACCCTTTAATAAATTTTTCATGCTTTTCATTTTAATCTAATGAGCCATCACTATGGCAATCTTTTAGTTTTTTAATTAATTACTATTAATATTATTTGTGTTCACAATGATAATAAACTCCAGCTTAGTTTGCAAGACTAGGATTAGGTTTATACCCTAATTTTGTAATGACATCATTACTTTTATTCAATTTTGGATTAGCATAAAGAAAAGTTGACTCATTACCTTTATCCATAATAAAATCTACACCCTGTGCAGTAGCGACTTCTTGGATAGCTTTTGCTACACGATCTTGAATAGGCTTCATTAATTGTGCCCTTCTTTTAAAGAGGTCGCCTTCAAATCCAAACTTTTGTTTTTGATAGTCTTTTACTTCTTTTTCTCTTGTTACGATTTCATCCTCACGGCGGCGGCGCATGTCTTCATTAAGTAAAACTTGATCTTTTTGATACGCCTGATAGAGCTTTTCGATTTCCGCATACTTCTGATCAACTTCTTCTTGCCATTGTTTAGACAGATCATCCAGCTGCTTTTGCGCAGTTGTATATTCAGGAATATGTTTTAAGATATATTCTGAATCAGCATATGCAATTTGTTGGGCAAATGTCGCTGTAGCACTAACGACTACAAAAGCTATAACTAACAATAATTTTTTCATATTTCCTGTAAGTTTTTATAGACTATACGTTTAATTGTTTAACACTAATTTACCTTATGACTTTTGATAATTCCAAAAGTTTAATTCGATAAAATCGTTCTACGTAAATTTAACGCTCAAAAATAAGAAAAAAGAAGCAATCTAATAGATATTTGTCAGGTTTAACACTATTTAACTTGTTGGCCAATCGACCGATCATTGTTCTCCCAATGTCGGCATGGTTTTCTTTTTAGTGCTAACGCAAGGCATGATTTTGAGGAAAACGTTTTAAAGCAAAAAAGCTATCTACAATTTCTTGCGATAGCTTTTTTAAACTTTATGTCCCAATAGCTTGGAATCAACAAGAACTAGAAACCGCCCATATTTTGCATGATACTAAATGTAAAGTTTTGTTTCCATGTACTGCTCGGCAAACCAGGAATAGGATCGAATGCATGTCCATAGTCTATTCCCAACATACCAAAGATAGGTAAGAAGATTCGAGCACCTACACCCGCAGAGCGGCGTACTTTAAATGGATTATATTCGGTGAACTTGTTCCACGTATTTGCAGCTTCAGCAAATGCCAAGACGTAAACAGTCGCTTGGTCATTTAACATAACTGGATGACGTAACTCCATTTGATATTTTGTATAAATTGGACTACCTGAATTTCGTGCTACATTCACATTTTGTGTCCCTTCAGGAATGATTACGCCATTTGCATAACCACGTAATGCAACAATTTCCGACCCTTGTAAGTAATCAAACCCTTGCATACCGTCGCCACCCACTTTGAAACGCTCGAAAGTTGATATTTCAGTTTTGCTCGAATATTTACCCAAGAAACCAAATTGCGCTTGTGCTTTGAAAACAAGTTTACCAACAATTTTTGCATACCACTGCGAATCAAATTTCCATTTGTGATATTCAGTCCAACGGTAGCGTTCTTGTGCGGAACCATTTTTATAGTCAATGTTATTGAACAATGAATATGGAGGGGTCAATTGCACCGAAAATTTGATGTTCGAGCCCGAAGTAGGATAGATAGGAGCATCGATTGAGTTGCGGCTGAATTCTTGTGTCAAGTTGATATTATAGGCTGTACCATTATCAAACAGGAAGTAATTTCCATAGTTTTGTAGCTTATAGCGCTGGAATGACAAAGAAGTATTTGCCTGGAACCAGTTGTCTGGCCATTGCAAGCGTTTACCTAAAGTAGCCGTAACACCTGTCATCCAGATGCGGTTTAACTCTGAATCTTTTACAATTTGTTCGCCAGTATAGTAGTTAAACCCTCCATACGATGAGCTTGACGTATAGGCACTCAAACCAAAATAAATTGGTTTTTTGCCACCTAGCCAAGGTTCTGAGAACGAGAAGCTATACGATTGATAGCGTTTGCCCGAAGTTTGGCCACGTACACTCAATTTCTGCCCATCCCCACGTGGCAACGGTTTCCATGAACTTTTGTCAAAGAAATTGCTGGTAGAGAAGTTATTGAAGGTTAAACCTAAGGTTCCGATAATCTGACCTGCACCATAACCACCAGAAAGTTCTACCTGATCCGAAGGTTTTTCTGTTACGTTATATACAATGTCCACCGTACCCTCTGCATAGTTTAAATTGGTGGGTACCGGATTGGTTTTTTGTTCATCAAAATTTCCCAGCTGCGCAATTTCGCGCACACTCCGCATAATTTGTTCTTTTGAGAACTTTTGACCTGGTTTTGTGTAAATTGAACGTAATACAACACGGTCATTGGTAACATCATTACCTTTGACAATAACATTGTTGATCGTATATTGAGCCCCCTCATAGACGCGCAAATTCAAATCGATCGTGTCGTTGTAAATACGGGTTTGTTCCGGGTCTACCGAAAAAGTAAGATAACCATCGTTCATATAGATGGAAGAGATGTCATCACTATTTTTTGTGGGGCCCATCAATTTTGCGGTTAATTTTTCTTCTGAAAATACATCGCCACGTTTGATCCCTAAAATTTTGTTAAGTAAGGTATCAGAATATTTAGCGTTACCTGTCCAGACAATATTACCTACATAATATTTAGGACCTTCGTAAATGTCAAAATTCACCAACACATTTTTCTCACCCTCACGAATAACAGTATCTTTTAGGATAGTCGCATCACGATATCCTTTGTCAGCCATTTTTTTGATCAGGTTTTCTTTACCTTCTTTGTATTTTTCTTCCTTGAATTTTCCTGGGCCAAAAATACGGTACCACATTTTTTGTTTGATAGGTTTGGCCATTTTTCTCAACTCTTTCTGAGAGAAATGCTCATTTCCCGTAAAAGTCATTTTTTTGACTCTAACCTTATGTTTTTTATCTACATCGGCAATAAGTATTTCATTATTAGCCTGTGCCGAGTCTTTTACCGTCTTCAACGTAATCTCTGGATATAAATAGGCTTTTTCTTTCAGAAAACGCTGAATGGTAGCACGCGTAGTATTCATCAAATTTTCATTGACAATTTTGCCTGTGTTGCTATTTAAACGTTTGCGGACTTCTTCGGTTTGACTTTTACTTAAGCCATTGATGTCAATTCGAGTTAAACGGGGACGTTCTACTACACGAATGGTTAAAAATATATTTTCACCTTCAATTTTATCTGCCCATAATTCGACATCATCAAAGAGGCCTTGAGCCATCATATCCTTCACTACTTTTGCAGTTGCCTCACTTGGAACTTCCAAATATTGACCTACCGACAATTTAGATATGGTAATTAATACATTTTTATCTAAAAATTGTGTTCCAGTTATATCAATTGCACTAATTACATAGTTTTTAGGATTGAGATAGCTGATTTTTTCTGGGTCATTTAAATTGAACGCACCTTTGTCCTGTCCGTAGACGAGTTGCATTGATGAGAGACCAAAAAATAGTATTACGGGTAGTATACGCTTCATTTATCTATAATTATTGGCGCTAAAGTACACCAATCGTTTGTTAATTTTTGTTAATTAAGAAAATTTAACCAGCTTGTTTTCTTCAAATCAGTGGACAAATTTAATAAAATCATTTATAACTGCTCACTTGTTTTTCCAAACCTTCTTTCGCGTTGTTGGTAGTCTACAATCGATTTGTATAAATCCTCTTTAGTAAACTCAGGCCACATCTTATCTAAGAAGCACAGTTCTGAGTAAGCAATTTGCCAAAGTAAAAAGTTGCTAATTCTCAATTCTCCACTTGTGCGTATGAGCAGATCAGGGTCTGGAAGGTTTTGCGTATAGAGGTTTGAAGTAAATAAGTCATCGTCAATTTCATCTATAGTGAGTAGTCCATCTTTTACTTGTTGTGCTAGATTTCGAGTAGCATCCACGATCTCTTGGCGGGAACTGTAGCTCAATGCTAGCGTCAACGTACAGTGTTTATTTTCTTTCGTCGCTGCTATGGTCTCTTGAAGCTTTTTTTGTGCATGTGAAGGTAGTTTGCTAATGTCGCCAATGACATTCAAGCGAACCCCATTTTCCTGAAAAGTTTTGATTTCTTTTTTGAGTGAAGAAACCAATAGCTCCATAAGAGCCATTACTTCAAGTTTAGGTCTATTCCAGTTTTCTGCAGAAAATGCATAAAGTGTCAGAAATTTAATATTGGCTTGTACACATCCCTCTAAAGCTTCTCTCACTGCTTTTACGCCATTTTGGTGCCCAAAAACACGAAGTTTTCCTTTCTGTTTTGCCCAGCGGCCATTTCCATCCATGATGATGGCGATATGCTGTGGCAACTTAATATTATCTATCTGATCTAAAAAACTCATTTTTGCTGTTTTCAATAAAATTAACACCTTAGCCGGTCATGCTGTTTCGGCGTCTTAAAACCTATTCTCGGTTTTCTGTATTCCTATCAATGATTAGTGTTTATTAACTTTTCATCGAATGAATGATTTCATGCGGATTTCTAATCGGAATTTGATCATTCTACCGTCCTTTATTTCTTCCAAATATCGATTTTTAATTGGAAATTCAGAAGTACAATATATATAAAGATTAATTGAAATATCTTGGGCAATCAGTTTTGGTGCTTTTTTTCAACTAGCGCAAGCTAGTTTGAACCTAGCAATAGCTTAGTAGTTCCTGACATCAATCCCCCAAAGTAATTTTTCTCGCAATGTGCTGAAAAAGCTTTCATGGGGAAGTCTAATAAGATTAATCGTAAATGGAGCCTGCTTAATCGTTAATTTTACGGATGTATCAATAGACTCATTTTTCGAATCACAGCTCAGAATATATTGATTGCTACGGCTTTCTATTTCTAACTCTAGGGTAAACTGATTGGAAATGACAATCGGTCTAACATTGAGATTGTGAGGTGAAATAGGGGTAATCACGAAATTACCGCTTTCGGGCATAATAATAGGCCCGCCACAACTCAGAGAATACGCCGTGGAGCCGGTAGGTGTAGCGATAATCAGTCCATCCGCCCAATATGAATTAAGCCATTCACCGTTAATGCGGGCATTTACGGTAATCATAGCCGAGCTATCGTAACGAAATACCGTAATATCGTTCAGTGCGTAGTGATTACCTTGGAACAAATTTGTCTGCTCGGATTCGACAGAAAGCAATACGCGCTTTTGTACACTATAACGCTGGTTAAGAATGTCATCCAAAGAGTCTTCAAAATCGTTTTTATTGATTGAAGCTAAGAAACCAAGTCGACCAAAATTCATTCCAGCGATTGGAATTCCAGAATCTTTTATTAGTGAAACGGCAGACAACATTGTTCCATCACCACCCAAACTCAGCATAATGTCGATACAGCCTTTAATTTCTTGGTACGTAGTGTATGTGGAGAAGTTAAAATCACATTCAAACTGTGTGATGAGAAATTTATGAAATGGTTCATACACCCAAATTTCAATATTTTTATCAACAAGATATTCAAATAAGTGTTTCACATGTGTTATAACAGAGGGTTGAAACTCTCTTCCATATATTGCGATTCTCATATTGTTTTCAATTTTAATGGGGCAAAGATGAGAAAAAAATAATTCTAATTATATGTTGATGTAATTCATGAGCTGCTGATAGCGGTCGGCAGTGTCATCGAAGGCAGCAATCGTATTGTGAGTTTCCAAAATTAAGTAGTTATGCCGCAGAAATGAATTGAGCAAGGCGCCAATATTTGATTTGTCTATTTTTAGCGTAACTTCAATATTTTCGTTGTCCAAATTTATTTTGGTAGCACAATTGAGAATTCTGCAATTATCACTTTCCACGAGATGCGCAATTTGAGACAATGAAAAATCATGTAGTCCGATTGCTAAGACAATAATTGCGCCCGATTCATTTTGTGATTGAATCAAACTGATTGCTTTTAAAATATCTAACTGCGTACAAACTCCAATATATTTGTTGTCCTGGTCCAAAATAGGAATAATTGTGCTATTGTACACAGTCATCATCACCAGGGCATCATAAGGATGTTGATTAAACTTTAACTGTATTGGAACTGTATTTATGGGGATGGAAGAAAGCAATGCCTCCTCGTCTTCGGCTTCCAATAAAATGGTTTCATTGACTAAGCCAATATATTCGTCTCCATTTAAAACAATTAATTCTTTACAAAGCATATCCTGGAGCTTTTCGAGCGCCTGTTGTATTGAATCAGCATTTTGAATGCTGAAATCTGCGTTTGAAAGAAATTGACCTATTAGCATATCCAAACTTAATAAAAAAACTAGGTCAAAAGAAATTTTCAGGATGAGATTTCTGCTTAATTCTTTGAGTCGCTGTAGCACTTCAAAAACTCAGGCAAAAGGACAGATTGCATAATTGCAAATAAGTACATTTTTAAAGTTTAAAATTGTACTTTTATTACCGTTCTGTTATTATTTTTGTCAGCTAATTGAGAAAGGCTTGGTTAGAAGCCTTTCTAAGGATGTAATTTCTAATCAGAAAAATAGGATTGATGACCACAAGCGAGAATAAAAAATTTATTGATATACGTGAAGTTATTCACAAAAAGAACGCGGGGCTTGCTAAATGGATTCCGTCTTTTTTAATGAATTATTTAAAAAGGACAATTCATGAAGATGAGATAAATGATATTATGACGCGCTTTGCGGATCTTCAGGGATTGGATTTTGTTGATGCTCTGATCAATGATCTGGATGTAAAGGTCAATTTATACGGTGCGGAAAATATTCCAGCATCGGATCCTGTAATTTTTGCATCCAATCATCCTTTGGGAGGATTGGACGGTATCGCATTTATGAATGCTATTGGTAAGCAGCGGCGTGACGTCAAATTTTTAGTGAATGATATTCTGCTAAATATAGGCAATTTGAGACCTCTTTTTGTGGGTGTAAACAAGCTCGGAGGACAGGGAAAACAGGCTATTACAGCGATTGAAGAGGCATATGGTGCAGATGACGCGCTACTGGTATTTCCGGCTGGTTTAGTTTCCAGAAAACAAAAAGATGGGCATATTGAGGATCTTGAATGGAAGAAAAGTTTCATCAGTAAAGCAAAAAAATATAAAAAAGATGTCATTCCAGTGTTAATAGACGGTAAAAACTCTAAGTTTTTTTATAATTTTGCAAGGCTTAGACAGAAAATAGGTCTTAAGGTAAACATTGAAATGTTATATTTACCTGATGAAATGTTTGCTCAACGTGGACATACCGTCAATATTATAGTAGGAGAAAGAATCCCTTATACAGCGTTTGATCAATCAAAAAACGAAAAAACTTGGGCTGAGGAAGTGAAAAGAAGGGTTTATGGATTGGCTCAAGAAAAATAGAATTTATGCAAGAAATTATACCTCCAGTTGATAAAGCATTATTGAAGACCGAATTGAATAAAGACGTTTTCTTACGATATACCAACAATGGAAATAACGAGATATATTTAATCAACTATCATAATTCGCCAAATGTCATGCGGGAAATTGGGCGTCTACGGGAGTTGACTTTTCGTGGGGCAGGCGGAGGTACAGGACTTTCAATTGACATTGATGAAAATGATACCTGCGAAGATTGCTACGATCAGTTGATCGCGTGGAATCCCGAAGATGAGGAAGTAGTTGCTGGTTATCGTGTCATCAAATGTGCTGACGCAGGAGAGGTAGATGGTGTGCCCAATTTGTCAACAGCGCATTATTTTCAGTTTTCTGATTTGTTCGCACGTGAGTATTTGCCCTACACCATAGAATTGGGGCGCTCTTTTGTTCAACCTAAATATCAACCCGCCATAGATAATCGAAAAGGAATTTTTTCATTAGATAACTTGTGGGACGGTTTAGGAGCCTTGGTTATGCTTAATCCGGAAATAAAATATCTCTTCGGTAAGGTAACAATGTATCCGCATTACAATAAAGATGCACGTGATATGCTGCTTTACTTTATGGATTATTATTTCCCGGATCACGATAACTTGGTGCTACCCCTTCCTGCATTGGAAATAAAGAACGATTACGATCGTTTTATCGGTATTTTTGATGGATTGGATTATAGGGAGGGATATAAAGTGCTCAACAGTCGTGTAAGGGCATTGGGAGAGAATATTCCACCGCTCATCAATACGTATATGAACCTTTCGCCAACCATGAAATCTTTTGGTACAGCACGTAATAACGAATTTGGTACAGTGGAGGAAAAAGGTATCTTAATTGTAATAGACGATGTATATCCTGGCAAGAAGGAACGTCATATGAATACGTTTGAGCGGGACCGTGAATACGGTCATCGAAAGCCTAAACGCGGATAAAAAGCAAAAGGGGATTCATAAATTGAATCCCCTTTTAGCTGTTATAAAATACGCTGACTAGGCAGGTTTTATACAGATATAGAGCCCAAAAGCTAAAATAGCGCCTAAGATGGGGCCCACGATAGGAATCCATGCATATGACCAGTCCGAGCTGCCTTTTCCTTTAATTGGCCAAAGCGCATGAAATAGACGCGGACCGAGATCACGGGCAGGATTTATGGCATACCCTGTAGTACCACCTAATGATAGACCGATGGCCCAAACGACAAAAGCGACAGGAATAGCACCAAGGGAACCCATACCGATGGGCTCAGTTTTTTCATTGATGGTAATCTCTTGGCCTGTAATGAAGAAAATTGCAAAAATTAACACAAAGGTTCCGATGATTTCACTCACCAGGTTTGTTGAAGTATTTCGTATGTTCGGTATAGTGGCAAAAACACCGAGTTTGGTGGTGGCATCTGCCGTAGCATCGAAGTGATCTTTGTGCATGGCGTAGGTTAACATGGCGCCACAGAAGCCGCCGGCAATTTGGGCGAGAATATAGCCAGGTACTTCGATCCATGGGAGCCCATGATTGAGAGCGACAGCAATTGTTACTGCAGGGTTGAGATGCGCACCGGTATAGGGTCCGGCAAATACTACCCCCACGTAAACTGCAAGCGCCCATGCCGTGGTGATTACAATCCATCCTCCATTTTCCCCTTTTGTACCTTTCAATATAACGTTGGCGACAACTCCGTTCCCTAAAAGTACTAGGAGTGTTGTGCCGATAAATTCTGCTAAATAATGGTTCATGCTTGTGGGTTAGTGTTCGGTCCAGTACTGTAATGCTTTAACTCCCTTGGTCCAGAGTTTAATGATCTTGTTTGTCTGCTCTTCCTGCTCTGTTTCGGGTTCAAATATACGATCCTGTGCCCAAAACTTTGATATTTCCTGCGCGTCTTTCCAATAGCCCACAGCTAGTCCCGCCAAGTATGCCGCGCCCAAAGCCGTTGTTTCCGTAATTTTAGGGCGTACCACGTTGCTATTGAGTATATTGGCCTGGATTTGCATGAGTAGATTATTTGCTGTTGCACCGCCATCTACACGTAATTCTTTGATTGGTATGCCGCTATCGGCTTCCATTGCCTGGAGGACATCACGAGTCTGTAGGGAGATCGCTTCTAGTGAGGCGCGTGCGATATGGCCGTTGGTCGTTGCGCGCGTAAGGCCAAATAAAGTGCCTTGTGCACGGGCGTTCCAGTATGGAGCTCCCAATCCTGCAAACGTGGGAATAAAGGTGACGCCACCATTATCTTTTTCTGTAAGTGCCAGTTGTTCAACGTCGGCCGATTTATAGATAATGTTAAGATTGTCGCGTAACCATTGAACCAGTGCGCCGCCGATAAATATGCTTCCTTCCAAGGCATATTCTGTTTTTCCGTTAATTTTCCAGGCAACGGTTGTTAAAAGGTTATTCTTTGAGCGAATTGGTTTATCGCCAATATTCATTAACATAAAGCATCCCGTTCCGTACGTATTTTTAACCATTCCTTTCTCGATACATTGCTGTCCAAAAAGTGCGGCCTGCTGATCGCCGGCAATTCCTGCTATTTTGACTTTGTGTGCAAAAATAGTCGTCCGGGATTCGCCATATATTTCGCTGCTTTCTTTCACCTGTGGAAGCATGGCGGGGGGGATGTCAAATAGTTCGAGCAGTTCCTTGTCCCATTCCATGCTATGGATGTTGAAGAGTAAGGTACGGGAAGCATTCGTTACGTCGGTGATGTGGACATCACCGCGTGTGAGGTTCCATACGAGCCAAGTGTCGATCGTTCCACAGATTAATTCCCCTTTTTGCGCTTTCTCACGGGCACCTTCGACGTGATCCAAAATCCATTTTATTTTGGTCGCAGAAAAGTATGGATCTAATATCAGACCGGTTTTTTCTTGAATTATCTCATGTTTTTTGGACTTGCGCAATTCGTCACAATAATCCGTTGTTCGTTTATCTTGCCAAACGATGGCATTATAAATTGGTTTTCCGGTCTCTTTATCCCAAACGACCACAGTTTCGCGTTGGTTGGTAATGCCAATGGCTGCAATATTTTTGCCATTTAATCCTGCCTTAGTGGTTGCCTCTGCGGTAACGCCTGCTTGTGTTGACCAGATCTCATGAGGATCGTGTTCGACCCATCCTGGTTGTGGGAATATTTGCGTGAATTCCTTCTGCGCAATGGATACGATATTTCTTTCCTTATCAAAAATGATGGCTCTGGAGCTCGTAGTACCTTGATCCATTGCCAAGATGTATTGCTGTTCCATAATTAAGTGTTGGTGGTTATTTTTTATTATTTTAAGATATAATTCTGTGCAACTTTACGAAAACTTTCTACTTGATGGTTTTGCCAATCTTCATCTTTTTCCAGCTCCTGAGCTAGTATTTTAGCAACTTCGGGAGCCGCTTCCATGGCGGCTTTAGCGTCAAGAAACAGCATGCGGACACGTCGGGATAGCACATCTTCCACAGTTCTGGCAAGTTCATTGCGGGCCGCCCAAACAACCTCCGCTTTTTTGAATTCAAGCTGTGTTATTAATTTTTCGTTCCATTCAGGGTTTTCTTGTGCCAATGCATTGATGGCTTCTTGGTCGGCGCCATAAATATATAGGTGATTGCTTCTGTCTGATGTCGGAATGGCGCTATAAATCTTTTGTGTGGCCGACCGGCTTTCCTTCTGCGGTAGGCAGCCAATTTTTATCGCTTTGTCGATTGTATCTTGCCCCATTCGCCGGAATGTTGTCCACTTTCCGCCTGTTAACGTGAGTAATTTGGAGTCGCTGACGATAACCTTATGGCTTCGTGATATTTCTTTGGTTTTATTGGAATTACCAGTAGGTGCGGCAAGCGGCCTAAGACCAGCGAATACAGCCAAAGCATCTGCTCTTGTGGGCTGTTTTGTTAAGTAGCGACCTGCAGTTTTTAAAATAAAATCAATCTCCTGTTCCAATGCTATAGGTTCAAGGCTATGTTCATCGATCGGCGTATCTGTTGTTCCTACGATAATGCGGTTGTGCCAGGGTACAAGGAAAAGCACGCGTCCGTCATCTGTTTTTGGAATCATAATAGCGTCATCTCCAGGGAGGAAAGATTTGTCAAAAACAAGGTGGACACCTTGGCTGGGACGTACCATTTGCTTAGCCTCGGGCCTGTCCATTTTTAAGATATCATCGACAAATATGCCGGTAGCATTAACAATCGCCTTCCCTTGTATGGTAAACACTTCGCCGGTTTCGGTATCATTGGCGATAACACCGTTTATTCGTCCGTTCTTATCCTTAGTGAGATTATTCACTCTCACATAATTTAGGGCAACACCACCCATTTGTATACAAGTCTGTGCTACATTGAGAGCAAGTCTTGAATCATCAAATTGTCCATCTTGATAAACTACTCCGCCATATAAACCTTTAGGTCTAACCGTACTTATGCGATGCAGTGTTTCTTTTTTATTAATATGAATGGATTTTCCTAAACTTAATTTACCAGCAAGAAGATCATATATTTTCATTCCAATGGTATAGAATGGACCTTCAAACCAATTGTAGTTGGGTATAATAAATGATTGGTTTTTCACCAGATGAGGAGCGTTTTTTTGAAGTAGACCTCTTTCGTGAAGCGCTTCTTTAACCAGACTAATATCACCTTGAGCTAAATAGCGTACACCGCCATGAACGAGTTTGGTCGCTTTGCTCGAAGTGCCTTTTGCAAAATCAACCTGTTCCAGCAAAATTGTTTTGAATCCGCGACTTAAAGCATCCAATGCAACACCTAATCCACTCGCTCCACCACCTATTACGATAACATCCCATGTGCTCGTATCTCTTATTTTTTCTATCAGTTTTGACCTTTTGAATTCTTGGTGTTTCATTTTGTTTCGTTTTGGAATTTTATGGTGAACTTTGTTGCTGCTTTGTTTTCCCTTTCTCAATACTAAGTTATGGTATATTCATCAAATTTTAAAAGAAATTACATAATATTTATGTTAAGATATGATGTTTGTTTTTATTTTGTTTTGTTTTTTATTGTTTTGATTTTAATTAAGAAAGCTTTTCCCTTTCCGCCAAAAGTTCGATAGGCAACATCAATAAGCTTTTTTTATTCGTTGCTATTCGATGGTTTGATCATGACCGAATTTGATTACTTAAGGCAGCAGCTGTACTGCTTTGATCATGTTTGACGATGCTGTCAACATGCAGGCTTGTGTGATTCAAAATGTTTTTCTGCATGGTCAATAGTTATATAATTGTTTAACCATTATAGGTCTTGTATGTTTTGGTTTGGGTAAATGATTTTGTAATTTTAGTTTACTATTTAATTTATTACGATGAGGAAGATAAGATTAATACTTTGTGGGGCTGTTGTATTTATCGGAACCCTAGTGTTGCAGTTTAATGCATCTGCACAACAAGATGTGGCAACAGACCAGCTTTCAAAGCCTTACAATCCAGATGCTGATGCGCAAGATGATATTAATCGGTTATTAGCTCAGGCCAAGAAAGAAAGGAAAAATATTATTATCCAAGCTGGGGGAAATTGGTGTGTCTGGTGTTTGAGGTTTAATGATTATATTCACAAAACGCCAAGTGTAGATAAGTTACTGAAGAATAGCTTTCTCTATTATCACCTGAATTATTCGAAGGAAAATAAAAATGAGGCTGTTTTTCAGAAGTATGCTCCCGAGGGAAGTAAACTCGGTTATCCATTTTTTATTGTTTTAGATAGCAATGGAAAAACTTTGCATGTGCAGGAAAGTGGTAGCCTGGAAAAGGGAAAAGGGTATGATGAAGAAAAAGTACTTCATTTCTTGACAGCTTGGGTGGCGGAATAAATTTTTGATACCATATCTATACGGAAAGAGGCTTTTCTTTACGCAATAAACTACCGAGTCGAACACAAAGATTGCGTCCTAAAACTTGTCATTCTTGTGCAGGAAAGATCGAAATTAAGAAGTCGTTCGGATATTTGATTCGTACCTGCTTCGAAGGATCAATAGTGGTCGCGATACTGTTCATGGGGCGAAGGTGGTGCGAACACAACCCAAAACAACGATAGCGCTAAGGCCATCATCAGACTCTCTTTTATGCTGAAATTGGTTTACCGCTCTTGTATCCGCTTACTGAATATTTCCATTAATAGACATTGTGTTTGTCGGGTGTATTGATTTTGGCATGTCTGACGGTGAATACTTGGCAGGCTAAAAATAAAAAAGTCTCTTTCCTAAGATTGAGACCTTTTTTTGTGTGCTTTAAAACACGCTTTCTCTGCACGATATTTGTCATCCGGCAATTAAAAGAGCGCGTATTCTGGGTATAACATCTTATTGATAGCCTAATAACTTCATGACTTGTTTGGAGTTTTGTTCCTCTCCAAACACTTCGTAGTTGAATGTTTCGTCTCTATTGCGGCGTACGAGCACATGTTTAGGCGAAGGCAATAAGCAGTGATGAATTCCTCCATATCCGCTTAATACATCTTGATAGGCCCCTGTATGAAAGAATCCCAGGTATTGTACCTTGCGTGTCTTTGGCATAAATACCGAATTCATATGTGCCTCCTGATTATAATAATCCTGACCATCGCAGGTAATACCACCTAGATTGACACGTTCATATTCCGAATCCCAGTTGTTGATCGGCAAGAGGATGTATTTTTGATTCAATGCCCATACATCCGGTAAATTCGTAATAAATGAGCCATCAATCATAAACCAGCGCTCACGGTCGTTTTGTTGCTTGCGGCCGAGTACCTTGTAAAGAATACCTGAAGCTTCAGCAACGGTGTATTTACCAAATTCGGTAATAATATCGGGTTCCATTACCTCGTGGTGCGCGCAGATTTGTTTGATTCGGTTCACAATTTCATTGACCATGTATTCGTAGTCAAAGTCGTGCACCAGTGAATCCTTAAACGGCATACCGCCACCGATATCCAACGTATCTAAGTCTGGGTTTACTTTTTTGAATTTGCAATACAATGTAACGTATTTTTCCAGTTCATTCCAGTAGTATGGAGTGTCCGAAATACCTGAATTGATGAAAAAGTGAAGCAGCTTGACTTTAAAGTTTGGATTGTCAACGATTTTGTTATTATAGAAATCGATAACATCTTCCTGACGGATTCCTAAACGAGAGGTATAAAATTGAGAGTCTGGTTGCTCTTCGGATGCAACGCGGATTCCTAAAGCACAAGGCTCGTCCAGTTCGATTTCATCGTCGTAAAGGTTAAACTCTTCTTTGTTATCTAGTACAGGTATAATGTTCGTATATCCATCATGGATCATATCCACAATATACTGTTTATACTGATACGTTTTGAATCCATTACAGATGACTGTAATGTCCTTTGTTACGGTACCTTGTCTTTCCAATGAATCGATCATCGGCATATCAAATGCAGACGAAGTTTCCAGGTGGATATCATTTTTCAAGGCTTCTTCTACAATGTGCTTGAAATGGGATGATTTGGTACAATAACAATATTTGTAAGATCCGCGATAGTTATGTTTCAGAATTGCGGTCTGAAAAAGGATTTTCGCTTGCTGAATTTTTTTGCTGACGATCGGCAAATAAGTAAAACGTAGCGGCGTACCGTACGTTTCTATCATTTCCATTAAATTCAAATCGTGGAAATACAATTCGTCGTCGATGATTTCGAATCCGTCTTGGGGAAAACCAACACTTAAGTCAAGAAATTCCTGATAGCTCTGCATTTTTTATTATTTTTGCAAAGATATACTTTAATGGTGAATACCTAAATAAGGAATGTTATTTATTTCCAATTCACTATCAGGAAGTTGTAAAATTTACAAAATCATTAAATGGCAAATTCTATTCAAAAGCGACTTGTTGAAGTCACTGTACAGGCAGTAAAAGAGCTTTACAATGCAGATATTTTAGAAAATCAAATTGCTTTACAAGCTACCCGAAAGGAGTTTGAAGGACAAATTACAATCGTAACTTTTCCAGTAACACGCTTTTCGAAATCTTCTCCCGAACAAACTGGAAAAGAAATTGGAGCCTATTTGCAACAACATATTGCTGAAATATCGGATTTCAATGTGATCAAAGGGTTTTTGAATATTGTCCTTTCTGATGCTTACTGGATAACGTTGTTGAACCAGACCATCACCGCGAAAGACTTTGGCGTATTTCCTGCAAATGGAAAAAAACTGATGGTGGAGTACTCTTCTCCAAATACGAATAAACCGCTGCACTTAGGCCACATTCGGAATAATTTATTAGGATACTCCGTAGCCGAAATTCTGAAAGCCTATGGTTATGAGGTGATCAAAGCGAATTTGGTGAATGACCGTGGTATCCATATCTGTAAATCGATGTTGGCCTGGCGGAAATTTGGTGCCGGTGAAACGCCTGAATCTACCGGGATGAAGGGAGACCACCTTGTCGGAAAATATTACGTTGTGTTTGACAAAGAATATAAAAAGGAGATCGAGACATTGAAGGCTGAAGGGCAAACCGAAGATGAAGCAAAGAAAAATGCACCTCTGATGAAGGAAGCACAAGCGATGTTACAACAATGGGAGGCCGGTAATGAAGAGGTAATCTCACTTTGGAAAACCATGAACAGCTGGGTGTATGCTGGATTTGAAAAGACCTACAAACAATTGGGCGTCAATTTCGACAAATATTATTATGAATCCAATACCTACTTGTTAGGTAAAGATATTATCCAAGAAGGTTTGGACAAAGGTGTTTTCTTCAAGAAAGAAGATAACTCCGTTTGGATTGATCTAACAGACGAAGGATTGGATCAGAAGCTGGTGCTTCGTGGCGACGGTACTTCTGTCTATATCACGCAAGATTTGGGGACAGCTCAATTAAAGTATGATGAGTTCAAAATGAGTGAATCTATATATGTTGTTGGTAACGAACAGGATTATCACTTCAAGGTATTGTTCTTAATCTTAAAAAAACTTGGTAAAGCTTGGGCTGAAGGTTTGTTCCACTTGTCTTATGGAATGGTCGATCTTCCATCCGGTAAAATGAAATCAAGGGAAGGAACAGTTGTTGATGCGGATGATTTGATGGCTGAGATGCTTAAAACTGCGCAGGAGCGGACTGAGGAGCTTGGAAAGACGGAAGGATTGGACGAAGCATCAAAAGCCGTTCTTTATGATACGATTGGAATGGGCGCACTTAAATATTTTCTATTAAAGGTAGATCCCAAAAAACGACTCTTATTTGATCCCAATGAGTCTGTCGATTTTCAAGGGCATACAGGGCCGTTTATTCAATATACACATGCACGTATCAAATCTGTTTTAAGTAAAGCTGAATTCGATTTTGACAGTGCGGTTTCTGTACCGGCAACGATCTCTTCTTACGAACGTGATTTGATTCAGCAACTTGGAGCATTTCCGGAGACTATTGAAGCCTCTGCACAAGAATTCAGTCCTGCCCAATTGGCAAATTATATTTATGAAGTAGCCAAGGTTTACAATAAGTTTTATCATGAAGAAACCATCTTGAAAGCGGAAGATTATGATGTCAAAAACTTTAGATTGCACTTATCTGCTTCCGCAGCGAAGGTTATTGCAAAAGGAATGAATTTATTGGGTATCCAAGTGCCTGAAAGAATGTAATATGATGAAGAAAATTCGCGTAGGACTTATTGGTTTTGGAATTTCAGGCCAAGTTTTTCATGCCCCCGTGATGCGTTCGATTGTGGAACTGGATCTTGTCAAGGTGACAGCGCGCAAAGCTGATCAGCAGAGTTTGCTTAAGGAACGCTATCCGCAGGCGGAAATTGCCTTGTCTGCAAATGATATCTTCGATGATCCAACAATTGATCTAGTCGTAATCGCAACCTCCAATGAAATGCATTATCCTTTTGCTAAGCGTGCATTGGAAGCAGGAAAACATGTCGTAGTTGAAAAGCCGTTTACAAATAGCGTAGATCAGGCAGATGAGCTGATTGCGTTGGCAAAGCAGAACAATCTGACCTTGGCTCCCTACCATAATTTAAGGTTCAACTCAGACTATCGCACAGTTGAAAAACTAATCAAAAGTGGAAGATTGGGACGGATTGTAAATCTTGAATCTCGCTTTGATCGTTTTCGAAACTACCTGCGACCTAATGCTTGGCGCGAGGAAAATTTGCCAGGTTCCGGAATATTTTATGACCTAGGACCTCATCTCATCGACCAGGCTTTACAGTTATTTGGAAAGCCGAATGCTGTTTTTGCAGATTTGGCCATCCAACGAGATCACGCGAAGACTATCGATAATTTCGATTGCCTATTGTACTATGATCAGTTAAGGGTGTCTCTAAAAGGTTCTATGCTTGCAAAGGAACCTACTCCGCGTTATCGTATATTCGGTATGAATGGAAATTTTGTAAAGCATGGGATTGATCCACAGGAAGCCTTACTGCGTGAAGGTAAATTCCCAGATGAAGATCCCGATTGGGGAAGAGAGGATCCAAGCCTATATGGTAAATTGAATATTGTAGAAGCAGGTAAAGATATTGAAGAAATTATTCCTTCAGAAGTTGGTTCTTACCCCGATTTTTATCAAAATGTTGTCGATAATATATTAGGGAAAACATCCTTAATTGCATCGCCGGAACAAGCCCGAGACGTTATTAAAATTATTGAATTAGCATATCAGAGTCAATTGGAGCGGAGGGTGATTTCTGTTGACGACACATTGATTGCTTATTAGATCTGTTACTGTGAGTATAACCTACGATGCGATCATTATTGGGGCTGGGGCCTGTGGTTTGATGTGCGCTGCGCAAGCAGGGCTAATCGGAAAGAAGACTTTAGTTATTGAACGAAACGATAAAGTTGGTGCGAAGATATTGATTTCAGGAGGTGGGCGCTGTAATTATACCAATACGGGTACCAGCCCCGCCAATTTTATTTCTGAAAATCCAGATTTTTTATACAGTGTATTCAAACAATGGAGCGTGGAGGATACCATTACTTTTTTTGAAGGTTATGGTATTATTGGCCAGGAGAAGACTTTGGGGCAGTTGTTTCCAGTAACAAATAAAGCAAAAGATATCGTCGCTGTATTTTCTGAAATTTTACAGCACACAGGTCAGCATGTCGCATTAAATACATTGGTGAAGGCCGTAGAAAAAAAGGACAATGGTTTTGAGGTTGCGGCAGAAAATACAAGAGGTGATGTACGGTATTATGCACATAAATTGATTATTGCTTCTGGGGGTTTACCGGTGCAAAAGCTTGGTGCTTCAGATTTCGGATTACGTGTAGCGAAACAGTTTGGTCTGAATGTAGTTGGAACCGCTCCAGCATTGGTACCTTTAACCATAACAGGAAAAGATGCTGATTGGTATAGTTCTTTGGCTGGAAATGCGGTATTCTCAAAGGTATCTGTTGACGGAATGTCTTTTGAAGAAAACATTCTCTTTACGCACTGGGGATTAAGCGGACCCGCAATTCTTCAAATTTCAAGTTATTGGAGACCTGGAATGGAGATTACAATTGATTTGTTACCTAATTTTAATTTGGAAAATTTGATTAAACAGGAGCGCCAATACGGTGGAAAAAGACTTGTCTCCCAATTGTTAAACGATCACTTCACTAGGAAATTGGTTGATGCGCTTGGAAAATTCCTGGTATTGGATACCAAAATTGCCTCCCTTAGTAAAGCTGATGCGAAATTGATTGTTGATACAATTCATCACTTTAAGGTAAAACCTGCGGGAGATAAGGGTTATGATAAAGCTGAGGTCATGCGAGGCGGAGTATCGACAGCGGAACTTCATCCCAAGACGCTCATGTCAAAAAAAGTTAATGGTCTTTATTTCGGAGGAGAAACTGTGGATATTACCGGATGGCTGGGCGGTTATAACTTCCAATGGGCTTGGGCTAGTGGTTATGCCATCGCTCAACATATTTAGCCTTTGTGAAGGTGGCAATTGTTCCCATCTATTCTGGAAAAATCGCCTAACCGGGAGAATGGACTGAAATACTATACATTTTTTAATGCAAATGTCTGTCTACAGATTATTGGGTATAGTGTTGTATGGCAGCTCCCAAGCGCTGCTTTATTCGAGTTTGAAGACTTTTTGGTGAGAGCACCTTAACGGATTCGCCAAAACCTAAAATTTCTCTTTCCAGCTCAAAATTAAGTACAACATCGAGGCGAATCAAAATCGATCCGTCTTCCTTTTTATCCAAAATTTGCTGGGAAGAATGTATGGGTTTTGTTGTCACATAAGGCGCATTTTTTGCATTGACAAGTAATATTACGCGATGTCCACGGTCTTTGTGTGATTTAGTAACGCCAATGGTATCCGAAAAATAGCGTTCAAAATCTACACCGCTATATTCTTTATATGAATTTTTGCCCATTTCTTCTACAGAATTTATGCGATCAAGTGCTAGCGTCATCAACCCTTCATTTTTTTTATGATGACCAATTAGAAACCACCGATTACGATACTCTTTTAGAAGATAGGGGGAGAAGACAAGGTCTTGCTGTTGTTTCGCTTTGAACGACTGGTAGCTTATGAGTAGCGGGGTTTTCTCCCGAATGGCTTGATGCAATGGATTGATAAAGGAAAGGCCCTTCAGCAGATTGTTGCTTTCCATTTGTATAATCGATGGCGAGTTGTCCTTTTTGGTATGGATACTATCTTCGAGCCGTGCAACGATATCGCTCATTTCATCAAAGCTTGAGAAACCGCTCACATGCTTCAACACTTCCACCGCCTCCTTCATTTTTTGCATATCTCCGACAGAAATAGGAGAATTACTAATGCTGTAATTAGGATCTTCATAGGTATAAAATTTGCGATGCAAAACCACAATAGGTGCATTGTAGCCGAGCTTATTGCTCCGCATGAGTTGAATGTCGCCTTGTATCGTTCGTTTACTTATTCCATTTTTGATTCCTTCAAATTCATAGAGTGCATCTGCGACTTTTTCCATAAGGTCTTCTAACGTCCATTTTCGATGTCGCAAACGGAGACATTGATCAATTGTTCTATAGCGTATAAGCGCGAGTTTATTAAGTGCCATGTTCGATTTCCTTTGGTCAGCTGAAAATACGAAAACTTTCTTTTATCTACGCAATATGGCTGCGTAGATTTTGCAGCACAAGTTAAATAATTTGTGGTCTTTTCGAAATTGAAAAGAATTTCAGTTTTATCCGAGTAAAATAGCTACTTTTGCGCAGAAGCAAACTGGTTCTATCGCTGCTCTTTTTGAGAGGAGAGGAAAGTCCGGGCAACATAGAGCGACACGCTTCCTAACGGGAAGGCTGCTATGGAAATAGTAGACAGAAAGTGCCACAGAAAATATACCGCTTTTCGGAGTAAGGGTGAAAACGTAAGGTAAGAGCTTACGGTCTTGTATGGTGACATGCATTACGGTAAACCTCGTGTGTTGAAAGACCAAATAGGTTGCGAAAATCGAAGGCTGCTCGTCTTCTTTCAATGTATTGGAATTCGTAATGGGTAGGTTGATTGAGTTTGTCAGCGATGGCAAATCTAGATAAATGATAGAAATTCCACTTCGGTGGTCTACAGAACCCGGCTTACAAGGTTTGCTTCTTTTTCGCTAATTGCCAAAAAAAACTTATATTGATTTTCATAATTGAAAAAATAGCATAATTCTCTATTTATGAGTACGATTTTAATCATTGATGATGAGCGCGCCATCAGAAGTTCGTTGCGTGATATCTTGGAATATGAAGATTATACGATTTTAGATGTCGACAATGGCCGGGATGGATTAGATATTTTAAAAAAGGAAAAAATAGATCTTGTTCTGTGTGATATCAAGATGAATACGATGGATGGGATGGAAGTGTTGGCGGATGCCCACCAAAGCAGTCCCGATATTCCCTTCATAATGATCTCCGGACATGGTACGATTGAAACCGCTGTTGAAGCTGCGAAAAAAGGAGCATTTGACTTTTTAGAAAAGCCACTGGACCTAAATAGGTTATTGATCACGGTTCGTAATGCATTGGATAAAAGTTCCCTAGTCACGGAAACTAAAGTTCTGAAACGAAAAGTTAGCAGTTCGAAAACGAAAGATATATTAGGTGAATCTGGGGCTATCAAACGTATTAAGGAAACAATTGACCGTGTTGCACCAACTGAGGCTCGCGTATTGATTACTGGTGCGAATGGTTCGGGAAAAGAATTGGTTGCGCGTTGGTTACATGAGAAATCAAATCGCGCACAAGGCCCATTAATCGAAGTGAACTGTGCGGCAATACCTTCTGAATTAATTGAATCAGAGCTATTTGGTCACGAGAAAGGATCTTTCACATCGGCTATTAAGCAACGTATTGGAAAATTTGAACAAGCTAGTGGCGGAACATTGTTTTTAGATGAGATTGGTGATATGAGCCTTTCGGCGCAGGCAAAAGTATTAAGAGCGCTGCAGGAACATAAAATTACGAGAGTGGGGGGCGATAAAGAAATTGATGTCAATGTACGTGTAGTTGCTGCGACCAATAAGGACTTATTGAAAGAAATTGAAGATGGTAATTTCAGAATGGACTTATATCACCGTCTTTCTGTTATATTGATCCATGTACCTGCATTAGTTGATCGCGTTGATGATATTCCTTTATTATCTACTAATTTCTGCGAAGAGATCTGTATGGAGTACGGAATTCCCGTTAAGGATATCACTACAGCAGCCATGAAAGAGTTAAGCCACCTTCCTTGGACGGGCAATATTCGCGAGTTAAGAAATATGATTGAACGTTTAATTATTTTGAGCGACAAGTCTATTACCGACAAAGATGTCATTGCTTTTGCCAATCCTTCGCGCGAACCGGTAAATGGTGTAGCCCATGAGAAAGGTACAACAAATTATGGATTAGATATGGACTCCTTTGATTCATTCCAAGATTATAAGGATCATGCTGAGAAAGAATTTATAAAATATAAGTTGGAAAAAAATAATTGGAACGTCTCCAAGACAGCGGATGATTTAGATATTCAACGTAGTCATCTTTATAGTAAAATAGAAAAGTTCGGTCTGAAAAGAGATTAATAGCCGAATAAATTTTAGTTAGCCATTAGCTGTCCATGATTTTTTAGGGCAAACTGGACAATCGATACAAAAAAAAGAGATTCCTCAAAGAATCTCTTTTTTTATACATCAACAGCAATTTGGGAATTGTGCCGTAAAGTTCTGGCTACTGTGTTTTTAGAATAGCTTCAACATTCGCAACTGATATTTCCGTATAATTATTGATATAATCATTGCTTGCCGGTAATTCTTCTTTTTTATGCGTTGAAAGTACGGCTACAACTTTCATATTAGCATTTTTAGCTGCAGTAATACCTGAAAAAGAATCTTCAAAAACGATACAGCGGTCGGTTGAAATTTGAAGATTTTCTGCCGATTTTAGGTAAACTTCAGGATGAGGTTTATGTAATTTCACGTCTTCGCTGCTTAGTGTGGAAGAGAATAGCTGCCGTATATTCAATTCGTCTAGAATTAAATCCATGTTCTCCCGGGGAGCAGATGTCGCTACAGCAAGCTTAAAACCTTTCTCTTTTAAGGCTGTTAAAAATTCAATTAACCCCTTGATAGGTGCTACATGGTCTTTGTAAATTACTCTAAAAAGCTGCTCTTTTTCAAATTCAAGCGTGCGCAGTTCTTCAGGAGAAATTGGACGTTTAAAGAAATGTTGCATAATATAACTATTGTGCTTACCATACATGTGCTGTTCAAATTCCTCCTCTGTAGCTTGTTGTACATTGTGGTTTTTAAAAAAAGCTCTAAAGGCTTGTGCGTGGAAAGGATTGGTGTGACTTATAACACCGTCCATGTCAAATATCGCTGCGTATTCTGTCATTGGGCTAATATACAATAATTGCCTTGCTCCGGCGGATTACACACATTCATATTCTGGTAAATATTTTCATTTGTTTAGAGAAAGCTAAGGTTAAAACGGCCTCTATCACTACTGCTTACTTCGTTATGAAATTGAAAAAATTCCTCATAATTACTAGCAGGATAGGTCCCTTCAAAAAGCTCCAATTTTCTGTAGGTGAAGAGTATATTGTCTTTTATTTCTGATCTGAACTCATACTTACCAAACCGTTTTTCAATGATTTTCTTTTCAGGGACTACTGTTTTAAGTATATTTTCAGGCAGAATAATGCTAATGCTGTCAACATCGGTAAAACCTCTTTCAATAAAAATATCTTCTGTTCTATTTCTGCTTTCAGGAATATTGGAATGCGAGTTGAATAAATTAGGCTGGATCAAAAGTTTATTGCCATTTTTCACAGCATAATTTTTAATGAAAATATCCAGGTGCTCTTCAATAAATGGATTATCTTCTTTGTGTTCAATATAATTTATTCGGTTGAAATTGATATTGTCTATATTGTAATATTCAGTTAGAAGTTTATTCTTGTCATTATTGCTAGCCAAAAGTACATCCATATGGTTTGCATATTGAGTTCCGTAGAACTTGGTGTTTAGCGAACCTTGTATATTCCCGTCTTCTGAAAGTTTTAGATCGGCGTAGCGAAGCTGAAGATTTGTTGAATTTACGTATTTAGGAGTATGAATAATAACTCCACCATTTTCAGTGCAGGCAACGACATCTCTATCGTCGGTAAAATCGCTGAGAAAACCAAATGGAAGGTTTTGGCTTGTGCATTCTAGCCAAGTTGTATCATTTTTAAACGGAATACATATTATGACGTGATTTCCGTCTTGAGCGTTCGCAAAGGTTTTATTGAAACTTTCTTTGCGTCTTCCGGCTTCGACGATGCAATAATAGGAAGGGATATTGACGGCCGACAGCATACTTTGCATGTAGTTGACTAGCGCTTTACAATCGCCATACCCCAGACGGTCTACTTCTGAAGCAGGAAAGGGCTCTAAGCCTCCAATGCCTATCTGAATACTGATATAGCGTGTGTTTTTTTGTAAGTAATCGTATAGAATTTTTGCTTTATCCTTGTCTGAACTGGCATTTTTGGTCAATGCAATAAATTTTTGTTTGGAGGCTTCGGTTAGGTCTTGTTTCTTATTTAGCAAATTGTTGGATACCCAGTTACCGAATTCTTTCCAGTCTGAGAAATTTCCTTCTTTCCCGTAGTAAATGAAATTTTTGGGAACAATGAGTACATTCGTTTTTTTAAGACTGGAGTTGGGACGATATGATTCTTCCTTTCTTGCCGCTATCTGTTCCACATTCCACGTCTTGCTTTCGGTCTTTTCATTTTTTTCTTGTTTTGCAGTTCCACTGTAATTCTTTGTTTCTATTCGATAGTCTGTGCCAATTGGTGCGATAAATTGGAAACTGCTTTTTTCTACGGACACATTGTTGGAGACCTCCGGAGTCCAAGATGGAATGATCAAGTTTTGCTTGCTTCTGACCTCGTATTGATATTCGATGGTATAGGGATAGCTGTGGTAGTTTGGGACATATAATTTTACTCGGGAATCGGCAAACATCGTGCTGTTGTCAACAGCGCTAATATCCTTAAAATCTTTCGTTGAAATTTTCTTTTGCAATATGCCCATTTCGTTATAGATCGCTCCCTTGATGCTTCTGATCTCAGTGGATTTATCATAATACACCGGAAGCGTGGCATAACGGTCTCCGTTTTTATTGTACACGGTAATGGCACAAGTTGTCGTGGTGACAACTTGTTCGGGAGATTTTATTTCTACCACAGTTTTATCATTGCGTACAGTCGCTACTGCTCTGCTTTTTAATGTACTGGGAATATTAGCAACGTCATAGTTTTCTTGCGCAATCGCAAGGATCGGAAGCAGGATGTATAGTAAGTTGACGAATAGAATTTTCATTTTTTACTAATTAATTTTAGATCTACTTTTTGTTGTTGAATGATACGGGAATATAATTCTTTGAGTGAAAAATATTCATCGACCGAAAATAGGGGTTTGTTGAACGTGAGGCTCTGTAGGATTTCGATTTGGTTGCCATCAGTTTGGCTGACATATTTATATTTTGCAGTGGACTCAGGCAGCGCTAAGGACACATTTTGAGGCTTTTCAACAATTTCATACTGATCTGGGATTGTTAATCTGACTGCGTACAATGTTTTGGATTTAAAGCCCATGTCGACAGGGTAGGTTCTTTCCTGCGCCTTAAATGGGTTGTGGGAGATCCTGTCAATGATAGTTGGAGCCAAAACGATCTCACCTTGTCCCGTCTGTTTGGAAACATCCGCGACGACATCGAATTCTTCTATCAACGTTTTGTCAATATCCTCAAGGTTTTGGATATTCGACTTTATCAGTGTAATGTTGGGCATTTCTTCGTCCATTTTTTCCCAATATTCTTCCAAAGAATTAAATTTAGCAATATGTTGACGCTTTAAGAATGCTTTGTTGCCTCTACTGCTTATAGTTAATTTTCCCTTAATTTTTGATTGTTCATCTAAAGCTCCTTCCAAGACATAGTTTACTTCGGAAAATTCTGTCGCTACAAGTGGGAACCAATTCGAGCTTTTTTTAGAATAGATGATTCTTCCCCGTTCATTTAAACATTGTAAAGGCAATTCTCCAAAAGGCAAGTAAGCATTAGTGGCATCCAATGTATATTTTACGCCATCGATATCCACGCAAGCGATGACGTAGTCAAAGTCAGATAATATAGGAAAAAGCGCATTAGGCGTACCGTTTCGGCGGGTCGAGAGAATGACGGGGTATGCCTCCAGGTCTGCAGCCATTAAAGCGGTTACTAACGCTAAATTAATATCCCCAATATTTCCATTCCTTTTTTCTAGTGCTTTTTCAACGCCTGTTTCTGCATATTTGCCTAAATGATTATTCCATTTTATTTGTTTGTTGATATAGTTATATACCTTTTTTGCTTTTTCAAGTTTGCTATCATTAGGCGATATAATTGTTGCTAAACTGGATTTGAATACATCTGTTTTTTTTAATTGACCACCAAAGGTCTTTTCATTCATCAGGTCTATATCGACGTCTTTCCAAGTTTTGCTAAATGTCTTCTTACTACCCGTGCTCGGATAAAAAATCGATTCAAGTTCATAATAAATTGCAGATTTAAAATTGGTGGGGGAAGTCATGTAATCCTCTTCGATAAATGCCGGAACGTTCTTCATTGTATAGGTCAATTTTGAACAATCCATTCTTAGACCATCTAGAAAAATATACTCTCTCAATACTTCACCTTTTTGATCGGTAAGTTTATAAGATCCACGTAAAGCTACATTGTAGGTGAAAGAAGCAGGTATGATTGCAATGTATTGACTCCGTATTTTAGGGAGATCATCTTGAAATTCCCATGTCTTAAAATTAAATAAGTCCTGCTCTAGCGTTCGATAAGATACTTCAATGATAGATCCCTCTTTAATATTCGGAAGCGTGAATTTATTAAGGTCCAGATGTGCTGAATAATTTTCTTTGAAAACTTTTTTATTTTCAAGCGCTGTTCTCTCTATTTTACCGTTTTCTAAGTTATATGTAACAGCCTTTAATTCATCAAAGTAGTCACGTATATAATTTCCACGTTTATAAGATGGAATTTCAAAATTAGCTTTTTTAAATCCTTCTTTGTCTATGATACGGATTAGTACATGGTATTCATGAAGAAGTTTGATACGGTTATCATAATCATCCACGAAAACAGAGCTTTGACCAAACTCATTCAGAACGATAGCATGGGCATTGCTATCCAAATCTGTACGTGAGAAATCCGAAATAGAAACTTTACCAAAATCGAAATTTTGGGCTACACTATTTGTATAAATAGAAAATATTAAAAATAGCGTTAAAAACTGGCGCATAACTATAGGTGTAATAATTCACAAATATAAGTTTTTAGCCAAAATTAAACGATAATTCAGGATAATTATTTATCTAACTGCAAAAGATTGTTTATAATTTCAGTGATATTATCGATATCCTCACCATCTTCCAGCATCGAGAATGCTAGATAGGTGGCATATATTTCTGGGCTGAATTTCACGTGCTTATCAGCGATAAATCTATCGATCTGTTCTTCATTGCATTCAAAATGAATGTTTTGTAATTCATTGAAAAGATTAGTCGAAATTGTCTGATGATTTTCACCACAGGCAAAACCTGCAATAATATGGAATAGAAACTTATCGGTTATTTCGTCATCTTCCTTTTTAAACATAGCACGAATATGCTTATAATCGAATTTAGTTTTTGCACTATTCACAATAGTATCCCAAATCTGATATTCTGCTTTTGTCTCCATAGCTCGTTTTAAATTTATAATGGTATACCTAATATAGTAAAAATAATTTGACTTTTGGCAAGGAACATGAAACTTATAAGCTTTCCTGACTTGATGGGATAGGCTGATTATTCGTAGATCAACTATTGGGGGTGCGAATTGAAGCCAAATCGCTTTTAAAATATACCTTAATGAATGTTTTTTCTTTTTTTGCTAGCTATGGCGATAGAATGTTATGGAAACCTTTGTTTGGTGCGATGATGATTTAAAATTAATAGTTGGATTCGATTTTTTTAGTAATTTAAGCGGGAAAATGAAATGGTTTAGATGACCTAATTTATAATTATGATAACACGAATAGTAATGATCATTGTGCTATTTTGCCTATCAAAGGCTGGACTTGGCCAACAGGTGAATATAGATAAAATTCGAAGGGAATATGCGGGGGCTGTAAAGGATGAGGATCTATGTGAACATAATTTAAAGGTGCTAACTGAGGGAGCTAAATCACCTACTGATAAAGTATACTTGGCAGCTTATCAGATCCTTTTAGCTAAACATATCGGTAATCCATTTAAAAAAGTTGGGCAGTTTAAAGCGGGTAAAAATTATTTGGAAGAAGTGATAAAAGAAAATCCCAATCATATTGAAGCGCGGTTTATACGGTGGAGTGTACAGGTACATGCACCTTCTTTTTTGGGTTATAACAATAATATTCTTGAAGATAAAAACTTCCTTGTTAAAAATCTGTACAAATTACCTAATGAGGAAGCCAAATCCATTATTTATAACTATTTAAAAGGCGCGAATCCTTACCTCAAAGGTGCACAGATATTTAGTTCAACCGAATTAAAAGAGTTAGCTCAATAGACGTTAAAGGTTGTTAATTTGAAACACCTAAGGTGTTTTGGCTAGAATATTGTGTATCTTGCTGTATGAATTAATTCAACATCTACAAAAAGAGTATATCATGAAGAATTTAGTTTTTCCAATGTCAGTATTGACGGCCAGTTTGTTTGTTATCGGATGTGGCGTCAGCAAAAAACAATATGCTGGCTTACAGTCGGACTACAATAAATTACAAACAGAGCATAGTCAGTTAAACAAGCAATATCAAGACGGGCAGCTTCAAATAGCGGAAGGTCGCACGAGAATTAAGAGTTTAGAGGATCAGCTTGCCACCGAAAAACAAAATAATGCTGATCTGCGATCTGCCTATGTTGCTTTGCAGAAGTCGTTAGATAATAGTATTAATCAGAATTCACAGGGAAATATTAATATTTCCAAGTTGGTTGACGAAATCAACGCTTCAAACAAATACATTAAACATCTGGTAGAAACGAAGAATAAATCCGACTCTTTAAATCTAGTATTATCAAACAATTTAACTAGATCGCTTAGCCGTGAAGAGTTGCAGGAAGTTGATGTACAGGTCTTGAAAGGGGTGGTTTATATTTCACTTGCCGATAATATGCTTTACAAATCCGGCAGTTATGAAATTAACGATAGAGCAGATCAGACATTGAGTAAAATTGCAAAGATCATTCAGGACTATAGAGATTACGAAGTATTGATTGAAGGTAATACCGATACCGACCCGATTTCAAAACCTAATATTCGTAATAACTGGGATTTAAGTACCCTAAGAGCTTCTTCTGTGGTACAGGCTTTACAGAATAAATATGGTGTGGATCCAAAACGCTTAACTGCGGGGGGTAGGGGAGAATATAACCCTATAGCGGACAATTCCACAGCGCTCGGTAAGCAACGGAATAGAAGAACACAAATTATTATAACCCCAAAATTGGATCAATTTATGGAATTAATTGATAAAGCTCCAGAATCTACAGAAGTTCCATCAGCACAATAATTTGGATTAGATAGAATAAAAAAATCCTTTCCGTTCGGAAAGGATTTTTTTATTCTATCCAAAGAATTTAGTCGGGTCAAAACCGTGCTCTTTCAATACATCATCTGGTACACCATTCCAGACGCCAGGTTTATTTCCGGCATAGCCAATATCTTTTATACCCATTTCGCTCGTGTAAAATCCCGAAGAAGTAAGGTTACGCATCAAGGAGAAAAATGCAGCACCTTGTTTCATCTCTGGTTTTGCCAACTCGGGATAGGCAATATCGTCTACTAACGCAAGCTGATCCTTTTCACTGCATTTGATGAAAACTGTACCATAGCGCTTTTTGGATTGGAGGTCTAGCCAACGAAGTCCACCGCGCATGGGGATTTTATTGTCGGGCAGATCTTTGACAATAAACTCGATAAAATCGGGTACACCAGCTTCCGATGCACTGCCAGACTTACTGTCTTTGGGTATAATAATATCAGCCAATACAGTTATTGTCGCCATTTCATGTTCATCAAAGAACTTTTCAGCGTATAGTTGTTCTGTGCGTTCGTATTCAAAATCCTGTACTCCAGGTAATTTTTTACTATTGTCTGCCGCAGCATTTTTAGCATCTTTTGAATTGCAAGCTGTGGTTAAAAGACCAGATCCTGCTGCAATTAATCCTAACGCTCGTAAAGATTCTCTTCTATTCATGCGTTTAACTGTTTAATTTTTTCTTTTCTTGAAGTATATATTCTGCTGTTCGCATCGATAAAGCGAGTATTGTCCAGGTCAGATTTTTGTCTCCTTGTTGTACAAATGGCCCAGCATCAACCACATAGAGATTTTTACAATCGTGCGCCTGCCCCCATTTGTTCAAAACAGAAGTCTTAGGGTCGTTACCCATTCTTGTGGTTCCGCCTTCATGAATAATTTTTCCTGGAGCTTCCAGTCCATATAAGGTGTCGGCTCCTGGAATTTTTGATGTGATCACAGCGCCCATTTCATGCATAATCGATTGAAATGTCTCTTGCATGTGTTTCGCTTGTGCTATTTCTTCATTTGCCCATTTATAGTTGAAGCGTAGCACCGGAATGCCAAATTTGTCGACTTTATCTGGATCTATCTCACAGTAATTGTCTTTTCTTGCCAATGCCGTTCCCCTTCCGGCCATACCGACATTTGCACCATAATAGGTGCGGAAATCTTCTTTTAGAGCTGTGCCATAACCACCTTTGGCTTTTCCGTTTCCATCTGAATTTTTGGCGATATCGTTTACTTTCGGTACCCAGTTCAAAAATCCGTAAGAAGGCATATGTAAACCGCCTCCATATTCGATGTGATAGCCTCTAGGAAAGTTTAACTTAGCATTATCTTCCCACCAGGGGGAATAGATATGCACACTGCCTACACCATCCTCGTTATAGCGCTTCCGGTCAAGTAACTGTGGCAAAAATCCCGATAAGCTGGCTCCTGTAGAATCGTGGAGATATTTTCCAACTAAACCGCTGCTATTACCAACACCACCAGGATGCGATTTTGATTTGGAATTTAGCATAATTCGCGCACTTTCACAGGCACTCGCACCCAAAATAACGGTTTTACCCTTAACAGTATATTCCTGTAAATCCTTGGTATTTACATAAGAAACACCAACGGCAATCCCTTCATCATTTGTAATGACTTCTCGTACCATCGCATTGTCAATTACTTTTAAATTACCGGTTTTCATTGCTGGAATAACGAGGCAAGAAGATGAAGAAAAGTCCCCGTAGACCTTACATGCACGACCGCATTGACCGCAATAGAAACAGGTTCCACGATCCTTAATGTCTTTCGACACTTCTGTCAGTACAGCGCCTCTCCCAGGAATCACTGGAACCCCTGCTTTTTTAGCGCCTTTTGCAATGTACAATTCGTTTAGACGTGGTTTGGGCGGTTTCATAAAAATTCCATCTGGTTCGTTATGAATACCCTCTACCGTTCCATATATACCGATCATGCGGTCTACACGGTCGTAAAAAGGCTTAACCTCCTCATAGGTAATAGGCCATTCTTCAGTAACTCCATCTTTGGGCTTAAAATCGTCAGGGCCCATGCGTAATGAAATTCGACCCCAGTGATTCGTTCTTCCGCCAAGCATGCGGGCTCTAAACCATTCAAATTCTGTTCCCGCTACTTTGCTGTAGGGTTCACCTTCGATTTGCCAGCCGCCGAAGGCCGCATCAAAATCCCCGAAAGGTCTAGTAGTACCTGCGCCCCTTCTTGGAGATTCCCAAGGCCAGCGTAGTTGCAATGAATCTTTTGCTGGATCATAAAAGGGACCTGCTTCCAGCATCAATACTTTAAGTCCCGCATGCGCAAGTATATAACCTGCCATGCCACCACCTGCGCCGGAACCAACTACGATGGCGTCAAATAATTCGGGATTTTCTTTAATTTGATAATCTGACATAATTAAATGAAGTAATTAATTGAGGGGCCTATGCGATACGTCTGCCATGAAGCTTAATTCTGTAAATGAAAGGTTCAATTAATTTAATGGTTATTATTTCATGTTTAAAATCATTGTGAATATATTGATAAAAATTTGTTTTTTTTAATTTAATTTATCGATTTAGCAGATTTTAAACAAAGAATATGGGATTGTTACAAAAAACGCGTTGTTTCTTTAAATTTTACAATGGTTGGTAGCATAATCGAAGCCTAATGCATTGTAGCAAAAATAGAAGCAGCTGCCATTTATAGGTTGGCTAGCTGGACGACTTTGTTTACATAAATTTCTTCTAGAAATACTTCATCATGCGAAATAACAAGCAATGTTCCCTTATAAAGCTGAATTGCTTTTGTCAGAATGAGGATATTTTGAATATCTAAATTATTTGTTGGTTCATCAAGTATAATCAAATCGGGCGATTGTTGTTTAATAGTTAGGCTACATAATATCAGCCGCATTTTTTCACCGCCGCTCAATTGTTGACATTTTTTATCCCACTCATCCCTTCCAAATAGAAAGCGATTGAGCCTGATTTTAATTTCATGTTCGGGCAATGCTTGAGTATTATATTGCTGAGCTTGTTCATAGATGCTCAAATGCGGAGATAGGATGGAATATGTCTGGTCTAAATAGATCGATTCAAACGATTGTTGTTCAATTTTTCCCTGTTCAGGCACTAATTGATTGAGAAGGAGTTTAACCAATGTCGTTTTACCAGACCCATTCTGGCCCTGTAGTGCGATGCGGTCTCCACTGAATAATTGAAAGCTTATATTATCTTTCCACAGCTGCTGCGAGCCATAGCTGAAATTGATGTTTTCTGCTTTTACCATACTCTTTCCTGTGGGAAAAGTACTGTTTCCTAAATCTATTTTAATTTCATCCAATGCCGATTGCGAGCCCCGGAGCTCGTGCAGATCGGATCTGATACCTCCGATTTTGTCCTGATGTACACTCTTTATTTTTGCGGTGCTCTTTTCAGCATTATTGCGTAGCGTATTCATCATTATACGCGGCACACCAGCTTTTTCCTGCTTTTTTTGTCCCCGGTTATTTAATCTATTTTGACGTTCGATTGTTTCCCTTTCTTTCTCCTTCGCAATTTTTATCGCTTTTTCCTTGTGATAGATATCTTGTTGCATAGCATGACGCTCACCTTCTTTTTGAGCCTTGTAAAAGGAGTAATTACCTCCGTATCGCTTAATGCCATTGGGTGTCATTTCGGCCATATCGTCCAATAGATTAAGCAGCGTTCTGTCATGGCTTACAACGATCAGTGTGCTGTTAGTTGATTGGATCCAATTGTATAGTTTTTTTTTGCTATCCATATCCAAGTGGTTGCTTGGTTCGTCTAGGAGAATGAGTTCGGTTTGATGAACCTGGATTCCGGCCAACAAGACTTTTGTTTGTTGTCCGCCACTAAGTGAAGACATTTTTTGTGTCAGTTGGATGTTAGGCAGATTCCATAGCGAGAAGGCCTCTTGGCAACGCTCTTCCAAATTCCAATCATCCTGAAGTGTATTGAAATTTTCTTCAGAGGCGTCGCCCGCTAATATGGCATCTAGTGCAGCTAATTTTTTGTCAATTTTAAGTGCTTCAGCAACTGTCTTTTTCTCAAATTGTCCAACGACTTGGGTGACATAGTAGGAATTGGCGACGGACTGTATGCTCCCGCTGCTTGGAGAGAGTTCTTTGGCAATCAGTCGCAATAAAGTTGATTTGCCCACGCCATTGTGGCCAATCAATGCTATTTTCTCTTGCGCGTTTATGTACAGACTTATGTTCTCAAACAATAAATCTTTATTCGGATGTATATAAGAAAGTTGTTGTAAGGAAAGCATGGTGAAATTCTTTAAATGTTAGAAAAGACCAATTGCAAGGATATTGTCAATGGATGGTATTTATTTCGTTCTAAAGAATTTTAATCTTACATACAGTTTTTGATGCTATTGAGGAAGTACAAAGATAGCGTTTATATTTTGATGTCGTAAAAATTTTCGATAAATAGTCAAATTGTTTATTTTTCTACTAATTGCTTCAGACAAATTGTAATTTTGAAAAAACGACACTTGTGAATAAAATTATTCTTATAGATGACGAAGATAAGCTTCGGAAATTGCTAGCCAAAATTATTAGCCTGGAAGGTTTTGATGTGATTGAGGCTGCTGATATTAAATCCGGATTAAAAAAGCTTGAAGCCAGTGATGTGGATGTGGTGCTTTGTGATGTCAAGCTACCTGATGGTAGTGGCGTTGAAACCGCTAAATTAATTAAAGAGCGGTATCCCATTGTAGAGATTATCCTATTGACGGCATATGGAAATATCCCGGACAGCGTGCAGGCAATAAAAAATGGTGCTTTCGATTACATTACGAAAGGAGATGATAATAATCGTATTATACCGCTTCTTTATAAAGCCTGTGAAAAGGTTGCGTTGGCAAGAAGAGTGCAGCAGTTGGAAAAAAGATTAGGAGATAAGCTTTCATTCGATAAGATTATTGGGAATTCCACTGCTATAAAGACCGCTATTGGATTAGCACAAAAAGTTGCTATTACAAATACAACGGTCTTACTCACTGGTGAAACGGGCACTGGTAAGGAGGTTTTTGCACAGGCTATCCATCAGGCGAGCCCTAGAAGAGAACGTAGTTTTGTCGCTATCAACTGTGCGGCATTTACAAAGGATTTGCTTGAAAATGAGTTGTTTGGTCATAAATCCGGCGCTTTTACGGGGGCAAATAGAGATCAACGTGGCCTGTTTGAAGAAGCGCACCTCGGTACTATTTTTCTGGATGAAGTGGGTGAGATGGCGTTGGAACTTCAGGCCAAGATTCTCCGTGTTCTGGAAACCGGCGAATTTTTAAAAATCGGCGACTCTAAACCAACTCACGTAGATGTACGAATTATAGCTGCGACTAACAGAAATCTCCACGAGGAAATTGCTTCTGAACATTTTAGAAGTGATCTATTTTACAGGTTGTCTGTTTTTACCGTTGAATTACCACCACTGCGTGAGCGTGTTCAGGATATTGCGCCCTTGGCAAAATATTATGTTGATATCTTTGCTTTAAAATCCAACTTGAAACCTTTGGAGATGACCACAGCATTTGTGCAGGCATTGGAAAGTAATGTATGGCGGGGAAATATCCGCGAACTGAAAAATGTGATTGAACGCAGTGTGATTTTAAGTGAGGGGGGCGTACTGGATGTTCAGAGTCTTCCCTTCGTGCAACGTGATTTTAGAGAAGGGGCAGGTATTTTATCAAACTTTTCAATGTCCGATATGGAGAAGCGGCATATAGCGCGGGTTTTGAAACATACAAATGGAAATAAAGCGGAAGCTGCTCGATTGTTAGAAATTGGTATAGCTACCTTGTACCGAAAAATTGAAGAATATAAAATCCAATGAAACTTAAAGCTAAGCTGACTTTTTGGGTAGGTTTTTTATTTTTCATGATTTTGCTGCTTGCGATAGTGAGTGGGTATTATGTTTATCGGTTAAAAAAAGATACAAATAACATTTTAGTCGACAACTATAACACGGTGCACTACTCCAGGAATATGCTGTTGGCGTTGGAAGATTTTCGTACCAACAACAAGAGTGTTCAGCTATTTGAATATAACTTAAGGCTCCAAAATCGTAATATAACCGAGCGCGGGGAACAGGAGGTAAATGAACGTGTAAATCGTCACTTTTTGAACTTAAAAGAGGATACGAAAAATGTGAGCATATTGGCTGACTTACGTAAAGATATATTCCATTTAATGTATCTGAATATGCAGGCGATCGAATACAAAAATGATGTCGCCAATGCAACAGCAGAGAAAGCTATATTGGCGATCTCCATTGTTGGCGCAGTCTGTTTTATGATTGCGTTTGTATTGTTGATCAATCTCCCCATCGCCATTGCAGGCCCAATGGTACAATTAGCCGATAGTATTAAACAGATTGCTGCTGGGAATTACAAAATGAGACTCCATTTTAAGCGACGGGACGAACTTGGAGCGGTGTCAAAATCGTTTAATACAATGGCTCAAAAACTTGAGGAGTATACAGAAAGTAATTTGGGTAAGATTTTACAGCATAAAAAGAGAATCGAAGCTCTTATCGATAATATGCATGATGCTGTCATAGGGATCGATCAAGAAAAAAAAGTGCTTTTTGCGAATACGCTCGCTTGTTTAATTTCGGGGTTAAAACTTGTTGAACTTGAGGGGAAAAATTTGGAAGAAATTGCATCAGTTAATGATTTGATTAAAAACCTTCTCAACAAAATTAACTCTTTGCATCAAGAGTCTGGTCATCTAGGGATGTTTCAGGTGTGTGTTGCAGGAAAACAAAACTATTTTGATTTAGAGGTCATTGATATTAATATTGTTCCAACAGGAGAGGAGGGGGCTCAATTTATCGGACAATTTATTTTGCTGAAGGATGTAACCCGTTTCAAGGAGCTTGATGTAGCGAAAACGAATTTTATTGGAACGGTCTCCCATGAATTGAAAACACCTATCGCTTCAATACGCATGGGCATCCAATTATTAGAAAATAAAAGGATCGGAGATTTAAATCAAGAACAACAAGATTTGCTCGAAGGCATTGCCGATGATACAGCGAGGCTTCTCAAGATTACGGGGGAACTTTTGGATATTGCCCAGGTGGAGAGTGGTGCGATTCAGATGAGACTGACCGAAGTAGCTATCGAATCGATTGTAGACTACGCATTACTAGCCAATCGGTCGATGTTTGAGCAAAAGCAAATCCGGATAGACGTAGAATTGGAAAGGGATTTGTCGATGGTCTTTATCGATAGGGAAAAAGCCGCATGGGTATTAACGAATTTATTGTCCAATGCAATTCGATATTCCGATGTGGGGGGAGTGATCGCCATTGCCGCCAAAAGAATGGGAGCAAGGGTACTTTTACGGGTTGAGGATCATGGGCGAGGAATTCCAGCGCAATATTTAATGAAAATTTTTGATCGCTACTTCCGTGTTCCAGGAAGTACAAAAGAAGGAACAGGTTTAGGATTGAGCATAAGCAAAGAATTTATCGAAAGCATGGGTGGAGAAATTGATGTACAAAGTGTTTTGGGAAGTGGAAGTACATTTTTTGTTTATCTTCCGATTGCTCCGCCTAGGCCATCGGCCTAAAACCATCAACCTATCTTTTTCCTTCCAAAAGCGCATTGAAAGATCTTGCGGCTTGCATTGCAGAGGCCGCAAGATAGGCACCCGCTAAAGTTTTATTTCATTGTCATCGATAAGTTTTGCATCGCGTGTATTCTTTTGTACAGCGATTGCAGAGAATATACTCAATGAAAAGGACATCGCATAGAATCCTTTTTCACTTAAAAGCAATTCCGCATTCCATAGGCCTACAGTCAACAGAACAACGGCGGCAATTGTTGCAAACCAGCTCAAACCATAATACAATTCGGTGACAGCAAGCCCTTCCGCTTTATCTCTGACACTTTTTTGAACGGAGATGACAGCAAACAAGGCAAATAGTAAAATCGTAAAATAATACCCTTTTTCATTCAATGCCATGGTTGCATTCCACAAGCCTATGCAATAGCCAACGGTTCCAACCAATAATGCGGTCCATGAAGCACCGATAAATGCCCCTGTTGGTTTAAATGGATTTCTTTTGTTTAAATCTCTTTCAGCTTTTTTTTCTTCAATCATGTTTTTTAGCGGCTCCATAATTTTCTTGTTTTAGTTTTAATTTGTTGTTGTTTTGTGATTCAAAGATCTATAGTATCCAATTGTTTTTAAATTTAATTTTACAAGAATACTGACGATATTATTTTGTTTTATATATTTATTTAATTCTAGATTTGAGCTATGACAGATGCAATATCGGACTTACTATTACTGCTTAATAGTGATGATAAAAAGAGTTTTAAAGCTTTTCTGAAACGTAAAAACAAGCGAAATGATGTAAAAAATGTCAGATTGCTAGAAATTATAGAAACTGACGATATAAATAAATTAAAAAAATTGTATGATCCTACTAAAAATCGGAATGCTTACCATGCCTTGAGAAAAAGGCTTCATGAGAGTCTGTTGTTTTTTCTTTCCAACAAGGTTTTTGAGCGAGACAATAGCGAGGCGCATGAAGCACTGAAATTGTTTGTTGTTGGCCGTTTCCTATTGGAAGGCCAGTTTACTAAGATTGGGTTTAAATGTCTTCAGCGAGCAGAAGACAAAGCGCTTCATCTTGAACAGTTTAGTTTGTTGAACGAAATCTTACAAACGAGGCTACAATATGCTCATTTAGACGCAACTGTTCATGTGGAACTGCTTGTCGGAAGGCTTGTCGAAAATCAACAAAAATTGCAGCAAGAAGCGAAATTTCAGATTGCTTATGCTTTGTTGCGCGCTGAATTGCAGAATATTCATTTGAGGGCAAAAATAGTTGATCTCAATAAGTTGATTTCAGATACGTTGAGTAAATACCGTATTTCCTTGGATGATCTCTTGTCATTTAAATCACTTTATCAACTCTTGTATATCGCAAATGAGTATGCCGCAATACATCAAAACTATGCGCTGGTTCGTTCTTTCTTAAAAACGGCAGATAATTTTCTGTTTAAGCATCCGGAGCAGGTATTCCTTCAGTTATTTTACTATCTGCATATTTTGTATTATCTGGCAAATTTCAATTTGCGGAATGGTTTTTTTAAAGAAAGTTTGAGGTATTTGGAACGGATGGATGTAGTTTTGTCGCAGGGAAGCCCTGCTTTTCGAACGCAGTTTCAGCTCCGGTGCCAATTGTTGAAGGCATTGAACTTTCATTACCTTGGCGATGGCGCACAAGGTCTTGCGCTGTTAAAGAAAGGGATCAACCAAGCAGCAGTAGCAAAATCGAGTGAGGTTGATCTGGCGGATCTACAATTATGTTTGGTCATGTTTTTAACCCAATTCCGCGATAAAACTGCTTTAATTGAACTTCAAAAATTGACTCGGACGGATGCCTGGTACGAGAAGAAAATGGGGATGTTATGGACTATTCGGAAGAGTCTGCTCGAAATACTGATCCACATTCAATTTGATCATATCGATTTGGCAACTTCGAAACTAAAAAGCTTTGTTCGCCGGTATAAAAAATACTTGATGACTGTCAGTGAAAACAGAGTGATTGATTTTGCTAAATTGATTGAAAAATATCTTTTAAACCCTACCATTATTCACACAAAATCGTATCGTGCAGCTGTTGATGCTATGGTGAATCAAAAAGAAAATAAGGATTTATTCGTTATGGGTTTTGCTGCTTGGTTAAAGGCTCTTGTTACTTCTGGAAGCCCTTATCAGGTTTTGTTGGATTTGATCAAAGAATCTTACTCTATTTGTGTATAAAATCGCTCGAAGGATTTCCAATATTTATCTTTATAGATGCCATAATCGATTTGGAGTTTTTCCTCGTACTGTTCGATTAACTGATCAATGGTCATGGTGATTTTTCGGAATTCTGTACAGGCCAGATAAATTTCCCTTAGATTATCAGCCGTTTCTCGGCCAATATTAAGAACGCCAATATCATCTGGAAGGCTGTTCATTAGTTCCTCTTCAAAATTATCCATTAAATCATAAGTTTCGCGATTTGGCATTCCTTGAGTTGTCGTTCCATCATAGCTAATTTTTAGCGTAACGATCCAAGGGTGAGATGCTTTTCCATCCCAGTCTAATAGCGTTGTATTGATAATAGCTAATATAGGTAGGTCGTTTTCTAATATACCTTCAAAAGCTGTATAGATATCATCTGTAGAATGATGTCTTAGATCAGTGTATTTTTCCACAAATTCCTTTTCTCTCCAGATCAAATAGTCTTTTAGCTTGAGCAGTGGAATCAACTCTTCGGTTGCGAGATCTTTTGAAGTCACATTCAAGTTATCTATGGCTATGATGGAATTCAATTCACCCATGTAATTGTCGAGAAATATCTCTATTCCATGGGTGATACTAGCCTTGTTCTCTTCCGTATAATCGGGATGGACAATAACGATATCGACTTCATCAGGGAAGTATTTATGCTGAACAGGATAAAAATACATTTCATTAATGTCAAAGGAAAATCCGTACATTTTAATTTTGAATTTTTCCATATCCGCGATAGCAGGTTTTAATGCCGTAAATTTCCAGTGAGGCAGTGATGGAGCAGAAGCGATCAGAAGTTCTACGAAAGCAATATTTTTGATGACTCCATCAGGAGTGATGACAAGTTCTACTGTATCACTATCGTACATCCCAGTTAAGAAATACAGTTCCTTGCGAAGCGAATCGATCTTTGGTAAAAGCTTGCTGAAAAAATGCTGATCAATTTGTTCTCCACTCTTTACGATTTGAAAAAATGTCTGTTCGTTTTTTTTAAACCACTCCCAAAAATCTTGTACGGCGTCGTTTTCACTTTCTTTTTTACCAAAAATATTATTCAAAAATCTCATATTTAATAGCTATTCGATTGAATTATCAACTTTACGTATTTGTTTTTTCATTTATTATTTCATAGCCCAGCGCAGAAAAATGATTTAAATGAAGAATCAAGAATACCGCTGTTCCTAAATTTAATTATATAATTACGGTCCGGCAAGTGAATTCGAGTTTAAAATAATTGAACAAACAATTGTTATGGGAATTTGTTAGGGTATTGTTGGAATTATAAATTAAAATTGGTCTTATGAAATTTAGCAAATTAACATTTTGTCTATTGGCAACTACGTTCGCACTTTCCTTTTCTGCTTGTAAATCGGGTTTATCTGACGATAAATTAGAAGAAAAGATCGAAAATGCCCTTACTGGTCGTAAAACGATAGACGTTGAAGTTGAAAAAGGAAAAGTTATCCTAAGTGGTACAGTTGGTTCAGAAGATGAAAAGCAACAGGTGGAGTCTATAGCTAAAACAGCAGGTGATAAGGACATTAAATCTATTCAAAATGATATTATCGTTAGCGCTCCAGTCTCATCAACACCGGCGCCAATTGAGGTATCCAATAATGATGCGGTACTTGGTGCGGCGGTGAATACGTTTATGAAAGATTTTCCTTCCGTGCAGGCTAGTGTAAAAGATGGTGTGATCTCTGTTACAGGTACATTGGAACAACCAAAGATAATAACCTTAAAACAGGGACTGGATAATTTGAATCCTAAAAAAGTGGATTTAAGCGGTATTGTTGTCAAAAAATAAAATAATAAACTATGTCATTGCAAGAAAAATATAAAGTTCTTTTAGATACGGCTCAATCTTCAGGTGTAAATGATCTGAATTATGCCGAAATGGATGGTGTATTGCAGATTCGGGGTACTGCACCTACTGCAGCTATTAAAAATAAGCTGTGGGAAATCTACGGCAATATAGATCCAAATTTCCAGACGGGAGATGTGGTCCTCAATGTGGATGTGGCTACAGAAGTGCCGGGAAGTCAGGTTAAAGTCATTACAGAAAATAGCAACTTGAATGTTAGAAAAGGTCCCGGTACAGATCAGCCTATTGTAGGCAAAGCCGCCAAAGGAGAAATTATCACTTTGATTAGTAAAGCGAATGACCAATGGTGGCTAGTCAGAACGAAAGATAACGAAGAGGGATATTGTTATGCACAGTATTTAGAGTCTGTTTAGTGGTTGGAAGTTGTAGGACCATAGGGGGCAAACCCTCTTAGACCTTGAAAAAAGGAGAATTACCTAACGATAATTCTCCTTTTTTATTGATAACGTAAGCTGGTATTGGATGAGTTAGCGCGTACGGTAGCTACATGTCTACTGAAGAAATATGTCGAAAAGCACTCCTATTTTAATTTTTGGTGTAATAATTGTGTTACTTTTAATGCAACAATTCTATTACATTATGTCGAAATTACGTCTTATTACAGTGTTATACCTGTGTTTAGCTTTAAAGTTTGGAGTTGCACAAGAATATGTTCGATTAGATAAAGATAGCTACCAGCTCCATTTATCAGAATATCCAAAAGATACGATCCGGATACTTGAAAAAGGAAGAAAAGCGAAGTTGAAGCCGGGTAAGTATATTTTGCAGAAAAATCAGTTTATGGGGCTTTCAAACGCATTTATCTCGATTAATCAGGACGGTATAGTCGAGCGGGATTTTAAGATTGAAAAATATGGCAAACAAGGTGTTGTTGTTGTACGACATGGTGTATTGCAGCAAATGAATGTGAAAGCTGCCACCTTGCCAGACTTTCAATATACAATAACGGATACTTCAAGTGTGCAGCGTAATTTTAAGAATGGGAAAATCAGTCAGGAAAAAACGGTATTTTACGGAGCTGCAAATAATGGAAAAAAAATAACAAAGGTATTTTTTGATAATTATTATACGGTTGAGAATGATTTTGACCATACTAGAGCTAACTACAGTTTAGACAATACATTAATTTACAGTGCCAAATTGAATTGTAGTGGGCAAATACAGGAATCAAAGTTATTTGATGCTCATGGGCAATTACTAAAGCATACCTATCGGAAAGCTAAAGTTGAGTATATTGATGTATATCAGAATAATAATCTTGTCGAGCGGAAATATAAACTGGATAACCGCCTTTACCATGAGTATTTCAAGAATTCATTGCTCGTGCAAAGGGTAGTGGAGAAGAAGGATAAAGGGAATATCGAGAAGTATGTTTATAATGCGTCGGGAAAATTGATGGATAAAAATACCGGGGGCTAATGGAAAACACAAGCCTAATCAAGCAGAGATCGCTATATTTTTGCATTTTAAAAATATAGCGCTACCTTTGTGAAGCAATGAAGAAAATGAACAACATATTACGTTTTCCGTTTTTCTGTAATTATTATCGCCCGATAGTCGTTCGGGACCCCTATGCCTATTAAATTAAGAAATTAAATTATCATTTATAGCTAAGCCCGAACATAACGTTCGGGCTTTTTTTATTTTATATAACATTATGTTAAAAGAGTTAGAAGAAAACATTGAAATTATTTTACCGAAGACAGGACTTGCATCGAAGTTGAAGGAAGCTCAAGAAAAGAATCGTTCATTAATTATAAAACTTGGTTTTGATCCCACAGCGCCGGACCTTCATTTGGGGCACGCTGTGGTATTGAAGAAGCTAAGACAGTTTCAGCAGCTGGGTCACGAAATCGTAATTTTGGTGGGCAGCTTTACGGCCCGGATTGGAGATCCTACAGGGAAAAATAAAGCTCGTAAACCGTTGTATCAGGATGAGATTGCCCATAATGCGGCTACCTATATTGCGCAACTGTCTAAGATTATTGATGTTTCAAAAGCAAAAATTGTTTTTAATGGTGACTGGTTGGATCAGCTAAATTTTACAGAAGTTATTCAACTGGTGTCGAAAGTCACTGTTGCCCAGCTCCTGCAGCGTCATGATTTTAGTAAGCGTTTAAACGAGAATCGGTCAATAGCCATGCATGAATTGCTTTATCCAATATTGCAGGGCTTTGACTCCGTGCATATCAAAAGCGATATTGAAATGGGCGGAACAGATCAAATGTTCAATTGCGCAATGGGACGGCAGCTACAGGAATCTTTTGGACAAGATCCACAAATAGTGCTGTGTATGCCCTTGTTGCGCGGGCTGGACGGAAAAGAAAAAATGAGCAAATCATTAAACAACACGATCGGTCTTTTGGATGATCCGAATGAAATGTTTGGTAAAACCATGTCAATTCCAGATCATTTAATTCCTGAATACATCGACTTGACAACAGATTTCAATCAGGAAATCAAACTTGGAATGAAGACCCGTCTTGAAATGGGGGAAAATCCAATGGAAATTAAGAAACTTATAGCACATAATCTTGTAGTCCAGTACCATGGCGATGCATTTGCGTTGGCTGCGAATGATTATTTTGTCAATCAATTTCAGCGTAAGAAATTGGAAGAAAAAGCTTTTTTAGAGGTGTCTTGTCAAACATTGCGCGAGCAGTTTGGTGAAAAGGCCAAACTGGTTGATCTGTGTTATTTCCTGAAAGGATCGACAAAGTCAGCGATGAGACGATTGATTATAGGCGGAGCTGTGCGGATCGATTCCATAAAACAGTTGAATCCGGATCTGACGATCTATGTAAATGCGGGGCTTAAAATAAAATTAGGCAAAAGAAGTTATTTTAAAGTTGTTTAGTATGGTTTTGGAAAGTATACTATTGTAATATTTTGCGAAAATCAGATAATTAACATGGTAATGCTTTACAAAGCCGTATATATTTTTTACCTTCATATTGAAGTCACATACTTTATTTTTTCATACCAATTATAGATGGAAACTTACAATAATACAGTTTTGGAGCAGTTGCCCCAACATCTGAAACGCTATGTTGTTGCGCAGAGATACGAACGCTATACCGCCTTAGATCAGGCACTGTGGCGTTATGTTATGCGTCAGAATTATTCATTTTTGAAAGATGTAGCGTATTACCCCTATATCCCCGGATTGAAAAAAGCGGGGTTATCCATTGAAACTATTCCCAATCTACAGGAAATGAACGATAGTCTAAAATTGATTGGCTGGGGAGCAGTGACAGTAGACGGTTTTATCCCGCCAGCAGCCTTTATGGAATTTCAGGCACATCGTGTATTAGTTATTGCTGCTGACATACGCCAATTGGAACATATTGAATATACTCCAGCCCCGGACATTATTCACGAGTCCTCTGGTCACGCACCAATAATAGGGGAGGCTGATTATGCAGCATACCTCCAGTATTTTGGAGAGATAGGCACAAAAGCACTCTCGTCAGGAAAGGATTTTGAGCTCTATGAAGCTATCCGCCAATTGTCTATTTTAAAAGAGCAAACAACCACGACCACAGTTGAGTTGGCTGCAGCAGAGAAAAATTTACAGACTATTCAGCAAAATATGGGCGAGCCATCGGAGATGGCACTGTTAAGTAGGCTGCATTGGTGGACTGTGGAATATGGGCTGATAGGAGATGCTCTTAACCCTAAGATTTATGGAGCAGGTTTATTGTCTTCCATTGGGGAGAGTGCAAGCTGTATGCAAGATGATGTACCCAAATTGCCATACGATTTATATGCGATTGAGTATCCGTACGATATTACCAAGCCACAGCCACAGTTGTTTGTTACTCCGGATTTTGAGCATCTAAGGATGGTGTTGGATAAATTTGCCGATACCATGGCTTTTCGAGTTGGAGGCAAACAGAGTGTTGAAAAAGCAATAGACTGTCGTTCTGTTTGTACTTTAGCGTATAGTTCTGGTCTGCAAGTGTCGGGAATTTTTACCTCAGCCAACGTCGATAAAAATCTTTCGTACATCCAGACACAGGGGCCTACAGCTTTGGCATTCGCGGGTAAGCAGCTCGAAGGACACGGTATAAATTATCATAGCGAAGGATTTGGTTCTCCAGTAGGAAATTTGAGAGATGCAGATCATGATCTGGAAGATTTTGATGACGCAACATTGATCCAATATGGTATAGTTGAAGGCCAGCAGTGTCTTTTAAACTTTGCTTCCGGAATTACGGTTGCAGGAACTGTTCAACGTATTTTCCGTCAATTTGACAAGATTGTTTTGATTTCATTTACCTCCTGTCGAGTATATCGTGGTGAAGATGTTTATTTTAGACCCGAATGGGGGCCGTATGATATGGCTGTCGGATCGGAGATTGTATCTGTTTTTGCCGGCGCCGCAGATAAAGATGCCTATGAAGCTCTGGAAGAACATCTCGATCACGCTTCGTCTTCAAAGTCTAATGAACCCGAAGATGTAAAGCTAGTGAACCTTCATGCGGCGATACGGAGCTTGCGGGAAAAAGGGTTTGATGAAGAAGCGTGGCTTGCTATCTTCAATCTCTTTGGATCGGAAAATGCGGATCATTGGTTAGGTTTGGTCGAGTTATTTGAAATTGCTCAGGCTAATGGTGCAGAAGAGTTAACTAAGCTGGCTGAAGAGCAGCTCTTGGAATTTATCGATCGATATGCATATTTAAAAAAACTGATCGATGATGGACTGCGTGTTGCAAAGGAGGAGGCTATAAATAATCAGTAAGGAATTAGTGTATAAAACAGTATGCTGAAGCTAAACGTTGAAAAAGTTGTTTAAATCTCAAAAGGGAGCTGTCTAGTCTTTGGTTAGCTCCCTTCCTTATCATTCATTAGAATGATACTTGCAATGCTATTTGCCAGGCTTTGTCTATTTGTCCTTCATCCAATAGCTTCCCAACGTATTCATGAACTTTTTCGCTGAATTTTGATGGACTGTCTTCAAAGTTCAGTTTCAGGTAGTTTAGGTACTTATCCGCTGGTTGTATATTTTTTAATGTGGGTAGGGCTTCGACATTGGCCAACAAGCCGAGGTGGTTTCCGGTCAGTACATTAGAGAATCTAATTTTTTCCGGAAGTTGATCAATACCAATTCCAAGGCTACGGAGGGGCTTTGGTACAATAAATAGATTTTCATCGGTGACGCGGCAGTACCAGTCACCACCGAGTCTAGCGACCAAGTCCAAATCTTTTTGCTCAATGGTATTATCCTTGCCCAATAAGTGTTTATGGACATGCATATACAGGATCTCGGCAATAACAAGATTACCAGCCCCAGGTTCATCGCTTAAAGCGACAATCTCTTTAACCCGACATTCGAGCTGGACTGGAGATTCGGCTACTCGTGGTGGCGCCACCTGAATAGAAGGCACAGCAGTAAAGCCAGACTTATCGAATTCATTTATTTCCTTCGCATATTCGGTGCTGGCAAGAGATTGCTGCTGCACCATATCGTAGTTGACAATATTGATGACGACTTCCTTTACTTCCTGTATGTTATCCAAGGTATGCTTGGTGCTGCCATCGCGCATCCGCCGCAGGGGTGAAAAAACACAGATAGGCGGCTGATGGGACATCAGGTTGAAATAGCTGAAAGGACTTAAGTTTACGTTTCCATTGCGATCTATTGTGCTGGCAAAGCAAATTGGACGGGGGGCAATAGCATATTTAATTAAATTATCGATGATAGCTTTGTCCGCTGCAGACTCAAAGGTCGTCGTTTCGAAAGGTGATGTCATATTCGGTAGATTTATGAATGATGTAGAACAATAGAATTGGAAAGTTTTCCGAGTGCGGTGATCTCCAATTCAATCTCATCGCCAAGGTTGAGCCATTGATCTTTATGGTTAGGGTCTTTTAAGCGTGCCGTGCCATTAAGTTCAAGAAAGCAGCCTGTTCCAACAGTGCCTGAACCGATCATATCACCAGGGAAGATCTCCACACCGTAAGAAGCCCGCTCAATAATTTCAGCAAAAGTCCAGTGCATGCTTGCAAAATTACCCGCTGAAACTTGTCTGCCATTTACTTTACAAGTCATATCGAGATCATAACAGTCGCCAATATGCCCCGCAGCTGCTTGAACTTTATAGGGCTCCAACTCATCTTTTGTAACTAACCAAGGTCCAATTGCTGTTGCAAAATCTTTACCTTTAGCAGGCCCCAAGCTTAATTTCATCTCTTCCATCTGCAGTTTTCTTGCGCTAAAATCATTCATGATCATGAATCCTGCAATGTACTCATCTGCTTTAGCGGCAGAAATGTTAATTCCCGACTTATTGATGACGATAGCGATCTCAAGTTCGAAATCAAGTTGATCTAAATGTAATGGCATACAGGGTATAGGCCCAGGGCCTTGTATTGCCTGATGATTTGAAAAATAGAAAACAGGAAATTTGTCAAATTCGGGGATCATTTCAAGTCCACGGTTTCTTCTCGATGTTTCCACATGCTGACGAAATGCGTACGCATCACGAAAAGAACTTGGATGAGGTACCGGAGCAATAAGCTGTGTGTCCTGTAACAGATGATAAGGTCTTTCGATCGTTCCCTGGACCAAAGCATGCTCAAATTCCTGGAGCGCACTCATGGTCTTTTCACCGCCTTTTAGAAAATCTGACATATTTTTAGGAAGAGTTTGATCGATTGCTGAACAAGGATAAAATCGGTCGGCTATAACCATGCCCAATTCTTGTTGACCATTTTCAGTGCTGGTGGCAATTCTCATATATCGTGTGTTCTATTTGGTTATTCAATGTTGTTGGCATTTGACACAAATATATTGTATAAGATTTGAAAAAAATATTCTTCTCTTGAAAATAGAAAAATATTCTTACCTTTATTAAAGCATTATAAACTATAAAAAATGATTCATTGTCGCGTACATCGCTTTGCGTTTTCCGTGCCCTATATTGCTTTTAACAGAGCAATTATAGCTGATATCGTTTTTGCACAATACTAACCTTCTCTTTTAATACTTGCCAATGGTCCTATTGGCAATTGGGATATTCATTTAATTTTATAACCGTTTAAATCGTAGAATTATGCCATTTTATGTTAAACAAGGGCAAATTCCAATGCAGCGACATACTGTTTTTAGAAAGCCCGATAATATGCTTTATGCTGAGGAACTCGTATCCACCCATGGTTTTTCAAGTCTTTATTCTTTGGTGTATCACTGCCATCCACCTACATTAGTCAAGCAAATTAGAGACCCCTACGATGTATCGCCCAATATCGCCCGGGACAAACATCTTAAGCACACCAGCTTAAAAGGATTTCAGGTGCAGGCTAAAGATGATTATCTCGAAAGCCGAACGCCCGTGCTGGTTAATGAGGATTTGCACATATCTTTGGCTGCTCCACGTCAATCTATGGATGATTATTTCTATAAAAATAGCCAGGCAGATGAGATTGTCTTTATTCATCAAGGAAGCGGAAGATTAAAGACTGGATATGGAAATATCCCATTTAAATATGGCGATTATTTAGTGATTCCCCGCGGAACGATTTATCAAATGGAGTTTGAGCAAAAAGAGAATCGATTGTTTATCGTTGAATCGTTTTCTCCTGTACGTACGCCCAAACGGTATCGTAATGAATTTGGTCAATTGATGGAGCATGCTCCCTTTTTTGAACGCGATATTCGGGTGCCGCAAAATTTGGAAACCTTTGATGAGCTGGGGGATTTCGAAGTGAAAATCAAGAAACAAGGGATGATTTATCCTTATGTCTACGGAAGTCATCCATTTGATTTTATTGGTTGGGATGGCTATCATTTTCCTTGGGCCTTTTCGATTCATGATTTTATGCCGATAACCGGCAAATTACATCAGCCGCCACCTGTCCACCAGACCTTTGAAACAGACAGCTTTGTACTGTGCAGCTTTTGTCCACGTATGTATGATTACCATCCCAATTCGATTCCCGCACCGTATAATCACAGCAATGTAGATTCGGATGAAGTGCTGTACTATGTCGATGGCGATTTTATGAGCAGAAAGTCTGTTGAAAAGGGACAGATTACGTTGCATCCAGGTGGTATACCTCATGGGCCCCATCCAGGTACAGTGGAAAAAAGCATCGGACAGGTTAAAACCGAAGAACTGGCTGTGATGATCGATCCTTTTCGACCATTAATGCTTACTCAAGAAGCGCTCAATATAGAAGATCCAGATTATTATAAGTCTTGGATGAGTTAGAATAATAAAACAAGAGTAACCTTTATATAAATTATGGCAAATACATTTGCAGAAAAGATTGCCCAAGCGCAAGATTTTTTACCTATTAATGGAACAGATTATATCGAATTTTATGTTGGCAATGCCAAGCAAGCGGCGCATTACTACAAGACAGCCTTTGGCTTCCAGTCGGATGCTTATGCCGGCCCTGAGACAGGAGTTCGAGATCGGGTATCTTATGTGCTAAAGCAAAATAAGATACGTTTAGTGCTTACTACGGCACTAAAATCTGACCATCCCGTCTCAGAGCATGTTAAAAAACATGGTGATGGCGTTAAAATATTAGCTCTTTGGGTGGATGATGCCAGAAAAGCATTTGAAGAAACAACAAAAAGAGGAGCGGAGGTATATCAGGAACCACAGCTTCTGAAAGATGAAAACGGCGAAGTCTGGACTGCCGGTATCTATACCTATGGCGAAACGGTGCATCTATTTGTCGAACGAAGGAATTATTCCGGTAGATTTATGCCTGGATATGAAAAATGGGAAAGTGATTACAATCCAAGCGAAACAGGTTTGCTTTATGTAGACCATTGTGTTGGTAATGTCGGATGGAATAAGATGAACGAAACAGTGAAATGGTACCAAGATGTGATGGGTTTCGTCAACATCCTATCTTTCGATGACAAGCAGATCAATACAGAGTATTCCGCGCTAATGAGTAAAGTGATGAGTAATGGAAATGGCTATGTTAAGTTTCCGATCAATGAGCCAGCCGAAGGAAAAAAGAAATCACAAATCGAAGAATACCTCGAGTTTTATGAGGGAGAAGGAGTGCAGCATGCCGCACTGGCAACGAAAGACATTGTTGCTACGGTGAAAGCACTTAAAGCAAGAGGAGTAGAGTTTTTGGGTGCGCCGCCCGAAGCATATTATGATATGTTACCTGAAAGGGTTGGAAGAATTGATGAAGAAATAAAGATCATTCAAGAACTCGGAATTCTGGTTGATCGTGACGAAGAAGGGTATCTGCTGCAGATCTTTACAAAACCTGTAGAGGATAGACCAACTTTATTTTATGAGATCATCCAACGCAAAGGAGCGCAGAGCTTTGGAGCAGGAAATTTTAAGGCCCTTTTTGAAGCAATAGAACGTGAACAGGAACGTCGAGGAAATTTATAGAAGCATGGAAGAGATGAAAGAATTGTTACGGGCCTTTGAGCATAAAAGCCCAGAAGTTGTTTTCGAATGGAAGGATAGTGAAACGGATGCAAGAGGATGGATTGTGATTAATTCTTTGCGAGGAGGTGCTGCCGGTGGTGGAACACGGATGCGGGCTGGGTTGGATAGGCACGAGGTGGAATCGTTGGCAAAAACAATGGAGGTCAAGTTCACTGTATCGGGACCCGCAATTGGAGGGGCAAAATCGGGGATTGATTTCGATCCACATGATCCACGGAAAAATGAGGTTTTGAAGCGTTGGTTTAAGGTAGTTACGCCGTTATTGAAAAACTATTATGGTACAGGTGGTGATTTGAATATAGACGAAATTCACGATGTCATTCCTCTGACTGAAGAATATGGACTGTGGCATCCCCAAGAAGGAATTCTGAATGGTCACTTTAAAGTAAATGAAAGCAATCGTATTCATCAAATTGGACAATTGCGATATGGCGTTTCCAAAGTATTGGAGGATAGTTCCTACAGTCCAGATCTGAGGCGTAAGTACAAAGTGGCAGATATGATCACTGGTTATGGTGTGTCAGAGTCAATTCGTCATTATTATCAACTTTTTGGTGATAATTGCTTCGGCAAGCGTGCCATAATTCAGGGCTGGGGCAATGTAGCTGCCGCCGCCGCATTTTATTTGTCTAAATGCGGTGTTAGAATAGTAGGTATAATTGATCGGGCCGGTGGCCTGATAAATCCCGAAGGCTTTGATGAGGCAGCTATCACTCGCTTGTTTCTAGAACGGAAAGGTAATGAACTTCATGCCGCAAACTTGATCCCTTTTGATCAGGTACAAAAAGAGATTTGGAACCTAAAAGCAGATATTTTCGTGCCCGCCGCTGCTTCCCGATTAGTTTCGAAAGATCAGATCCAACATCTGATAGATCATGGACTTGAGGTAATAGCTTCCGGTGCCAATGTACCATTTGCAGATCAAGAAATATTTTATGGGCCTGTTATGGAGTTTGCCGACCAGCATGTGGCGGTTATACCAGACTTTATCGCAAATTGCGGCATGGCGAGAGTATTTGCTTATTTAATGCAACGCAATATCGAAATTAGTGATGACGCAATTTTTTCTGATGTCTCCAACATTATCTTCGAAGCGCTAAAGAAAATTAGGATGGTTTCTTCTAATAAGACTCATATTTCATCAAGAGCATATGAAATCGCATTGAAACAGTTGGTATAAAATGGGGGTTAAATACAAGGCCTCATAGCTTTACGCTTTGTGGTAAAAAAAAACACTTGAAGCGGGGAACTTCAAGTGTTTCTAACTAACCAATTATTAACCTAAATTTATGAATGCTTAAAACAGTACAAAGGCTGTGCCAAAAAATATTTAATTTATGTGATGATAATCGCCGTTCAAAATGTGACCTACTAAAGGTAAATTAAGAAACCTGGTCGCTATGATATGTGCTGTCTTTCACTATTTTAATACCGGATAAATAGAAACTCCTGAAGCTGGGAGCAACAGGAGTTTTCCTAACCAATTATTAACCTAAATTTATGAAAAGTATTTATATAACGTAGTATCTTCAAAAAATGTTTCCCTTTTATTTCAGTTATTTAAAATTTTAACATTTTTTAATAATTGAGTGTCGAATTCAATAAACAATCACGTTTTCTATTAGATCGCTTTCTAGAAATAAAAAACCTGTTAGTAGGGATACTAACAGGTTTTTTATAAACTAACTAAATTATTAACCTAACTTTATGAAACTACTATCTTTTGTTCAAGAAAGATGCCAATACTTTGTATCGAACTTGACGTTTAACGATTTTTAACATGCGCTTATTTGCGTAATGAAAAAGTTTCTGATTATAGCGGTAATCCATTTTATTTTCAAACTTTTTTTTGGCCATAGCTGTTAATTTAACACAGGGGGCTATCAATTAATATGGCCTTGTTTTCATAAACTATAAAAAAAGTCTATGTCACTAACATACCGTTATCAATTTGAAAATAACGAAAGTCCATTTTGGGCTTTTGCAATACATGATGGTCATCACGTCGACGATAATATATTAGTCAATTTTAATATTTCTGAAGAGGAGCGATTACGGGAAGAGGATCCTTACACAGCTATTTTGGCGGAGCTACCTTTCAATAGGTTTGTGTCTGGAACGTCTAGGTTTCAATTGGACTTGAACCGAAAGCGAGAAGATGCTATTTATCTTAAACCTGAGCAATCGTGGGGCTTGCGTGTTTGGCGAGCAGCATTACCGCAGGGGCAGATAAATGAGTTATATGCAATTTATGACCGTGTGTATGCAGATGTATGTCAGCAGATTCAAAATACTATTGATCGTTACGGTTATTTTGTCATCTATGATATCCATAGCTACAACATGCGTCGCGAGGGACCTAAGGCACTTGTGAACAGTGCTGCCGATCCACAAATCAATTTAGGGACGCAACATAATCACCAAAAATGGAGAAACTTGACTGATCAATTATTAAAAGTATTACAAACTGGAAAAGATGGGCAAGTTTACGACGTGCGTGAGAATGTGAAATTTAAAGGTGGTTTTCTTTCTGCGTATTTGAATAATAAGTTCGGCGATAAAGGCTGTATTTTTTCGATCGAATTTAGGAAAGATTTTATGGATGAATGGACGGGGGAAGTTTTTCCACAAAAACTACAGGAGTATAAGCAACTTCTTTTGCAAAGTATAGAAACATTGGAAAATTATTTTGCCTATGAAAGATAATGCGAAACAACTCGCTGGCATTTTAAAAATGATCAAAAATAAGGAAGTTTTTCACGTACAGATTCCGTCTAAGAATAAATTGGTATTCAATCAAGTCGTTCCTTATCTATTTTTATACCGACAGTTTTTGAGTCCAGATCCTATGCTTGCAGAGCTGGTCAAGTCAGAGCCAGCTTATTTTAGAGTAAGAGATCCGCAGATGAATGTTTCTGAATGGATTGCCCCTATACTAAACAAACTTGTAGAGGAGTTTGGTGCTTGTTTGATCATTGAAGCCTGGGCATCAGATCCTGGGCAGGAAGAGGATATTCTAATCCATATTGCCCGTAAAAACGTGCAGTCTATTGCTCAATATTTAGGAAAGCAACTGACCACTGAAGAGTCGATTTCCAAAGTAGAAATACTTACGGATTCAAAAACGAATGCAACGCAGAGTCTCTCACCGTCAAGTATTCAATTGGATAATCTGAACACAAATATATTTTACATGGGGCTCGAGGTAAAACCGAAGTATCTATTAGGAGTAGATCAGCAAATTTTACCGATTGATCTTCGCCATTTTCGTGAAGCCATATCTAGGAGCTTGTCTAAAACATTCTTTGAATTCATTCGTATTCACACATTATCGAAACCTACTGCGTTTAAAATCAGCCAGCCAAAAAAAATGCTTCCTTTAGCATGGGAAATTGATCAGAAATTGGCTCGAGAGAGCCAGAGATTTGATTTTTTGCTGTTGATTACTCCTACAAATTCTTACGATGCTTGGCAACAGTTTAAGAAAGGTAATTACCGAAAAACACCTGTGTTTCATTATAGACCCATGCCTATCGATCCAGATATTATCAAAAGGAATCTTTATAATTTGCATATAGAGGATTTATTTGATCCCTCCATGGCATACTTATTTCGTGATAAACGAAAGGAGCTCGACCAGATGATGACAATGTTGAGTGAACGTGGAAAAGAGGGATTTTTGCTAGGAAGTATGCAAGTTTTTGGTACAGTTAATGAGAAATTATTGGAAAAAGCACAAGCAATCCTAACGATTACCACAACTGATCGAGAAGTGAGGACAAAAGAGGAAGATATTGTTTACGCCGAGGAATTCGCCAAGCTGGCCCAGGAGGAATTGGATTATTTGAAAAGCCAAGATCCAAACTTTGGAACGACAGTAAGACTTCGCGATGACATCTACGGCGTGATGGTCAACCAAGGCGTGCTCAATATAAGCAAGCAGTACAGTTTACCGCGCAATAGGGTAAAGGCACTCATACAGCATGAAGTTGGTACACATATCGTCACTTACTATAATGGAAAACAGCAACCTTTCAGCCTTTTTAGGTTAGGAGTTCCTGGTTATGAAAAACTTCAGGAAGGTCTCGCTGTACTCGCCGAATATTTGGTCGGAGGCCTGACCAATAATAGATTGCGTATTCTAGCGGGAAGAGTTATTGCTGTGCATCATATGCAGCAAGGCAATTCATTTATTGATACGTTCTCACTTTTAGTAGACAAGTATCAATTTCTGCACGAAACTGCTTTCCAAATGACAATGCGAGTCTATAGAAGTGGTGGACTTACAAAAGATGCGTTGTACTTGAGTGGCTTGATAGAATTGACCAATTATATCAAAAGCGGAAGGGAACTTGCACTTTTAACTATGGGCAAAATTCGTGAAGATTATATACCAATTGTTGAAGAGCTCACTTTAAAGGGGGTTTTGAAGTCTCCAATTTTAACCCCAAGATACTTAATGGCTCCCTATAAGGATGCCTTGTTAAATCTCAAAAAGAATAATGGAATATTCCAAATGATTCAATAATCGAATTTTGTATATGAAAATAGCATTCGTGATCAACCAAACCCACAAAGAAACTGCTCGTTTTACGACTACTCTTTTGGCATTGAAGGCCCATCAAATGGGACATGAAGTTTATTATATTGGCCTGGCCGATTTTTACTATGAGTCGGCATATATTGCTGCCCATGTGCGAAAAGTAATGCCTGATCAGATGCTGACATCGGCTGATCGTTTCATGGAGGTATTACGAGAAACGGAAAAAACTAAAGTGTCGTTGGAGGAGATGGACGTGGTTTGGCTACGATTTGATCCAGTATTGGATATGGTAAGCAGACCTTGGGCGGCGGCTTCCGCACTGCAATTTGCATCTTTCCTAAAAGCGAAAGGAGTATTGGTCATTAACGATCCAGATAGCCTTGGTAGAGCCAGTAACAAGTTGTATTTAGAAGAGTTCGATGAATCTATTCGACCTAAAACTATTGTAACGCGAAGCTATGCGGATGTGGTACGGTTTTTTGAACAACAGAACAGCCTAATTATTTTAAAACCTTTAAAGGGTTCGGGGGGCAAAAACGTGTTTTTGATCAATAAAGACAACCAGCAAAATCTAAAACAGACGGTAGAGGCTATTGCGCGAGATGGTTATGTAATTGGTCAAGAATACCTGCCGGAAGCTGCGCGTGGTGATATAAGGTTCTTTTTGCTCAACGGAGAGCCTATTTTAATCAACGGTAAATATGCTGCTGTTCATCGGGTACAACAGGGCGATGAGATCCGGAGTAATGTACATCAAGGTGCAAAGACCCAAGGTGCCGTTATTTCAGCGGAATTATTGGGGATGGTTGACAAAATAAAAGACAAATTGATCCAGGATGGAATGTATTTTGTTGGTCTAGATGTGGTTGGTAACCGTATTATGGAAATTAACGTATTTAGCCCAGGTGCGTTATGTCAGGCGGAAGAAATATTAAAGGAGGATTTTTCAGGGTTTATTATTAATAAACTGGAGGAAAAGCTTGTCGCCAGCAAAAAACTATCACTTAAATAAATTGGTTGTATGAGCAGCCCGGGGGAGTATTGTAAGATAGATTTGAGATAATTATGGATTTGAGATGAATAACCTTGATTAATTTATTTTTATTTTTGAAAAAAGAAAAATATGCTGATTATAGAATCTCCATCCGACGATGCCTATTTTAACATCGCTTCCGAAGAATATTTATTGGGTAAATATCCCAAAGAAGATATCTTTCTACTCTATATAAATGCTCCCTCAATTATTATAGGTAAGTTCCAAAATACACTCGCTGAAATAAATCTCGATTACGTTAATGACAATAATATTAAGGTTGTTAGAAGAATGTCCGGTGGAGGTGCTGTTTATCATGACGCTGGAAATCTTAATTTTTCGTTTCATACGTTATTGGGGAATCATGATTTTATGGATTTTTCAACCTTTACCCAGCCAATTATTTCGCTACTGAATCAATTGCATATACCCGCAAAATTGGAAGGAAGAAATGACCTCTTGGTTGACGGGAAAAAATTTAGCGGAAATGCTAAAATGGCGAAGAATGGCAAAATGATTCAACATGGCACAATATTGATCGATTCTCAGATGCAAATCCTTAGCGATGCTTTGAAGGTCAATCCATTGAAATTTGTAGATAAAGCTGTAAAATCAAATCGTGCTCGAGTGACTAATTTAATTGGATATTTGCCAAATGGTTTTACGACAGCTCATTTTAAAGAATTGCTCATTAAAGAAATAAAACGGGAAAACTCTGAAGCTAAAATCAGCACCCTTTCTCCGTTGGATATCGAAAATATCCAAAAACTGGTCAAAGAAAAATACGAAACATGGGATTGGAATTTTGGTTTTTCGCCAAATTACAATTTTAAAAAAGCAATTAAAGTAGCCGCTGGCTTTATTGAATTACACTTGGATGTACAAAAAGGATATATTGAACGCGCTAAAATTTTCGGAGATTTTTTTGCTTCCAAATCGATTCATGATATCGAAATTCTATTGGTTGGAAAAAAACATGAATTGGAGGAGATTGATTTTTTACTGCGGTCGATTGATCTGACGGATTATTTTGGTAAAGTCGATTCAGCTGAAATTCTCACTTTGTTTAAATAGGAAATGTTGTACTGCCCTGCAAGGGTTTAATAAGAAAAATATGCCTTGGAACCCGAATAGCTATTATCAGTTTAAAGATATTCGTTTTAAACCATTTTATGACTTAGCCGAACTTATTGTTGGAGATAACGTGCTGGATGCTGTAGATTTAGGCTGCGGTACCGGCGAACAGACTGCTATACTAAGTGAAAAATTTACCAATATAAATTTCCTTGGGCTGGATTCTTCAGCAGAAATGCTGTCTGATAGCTATAATCTCCAAACCGAACGTTTGAAATTTAGACAAAGTACAGTCGAAAAATTTGTTGCTGAGCCAAGTACCTGGGACCTTATTTTTAGCAATGCTGCCTTGCAATGGGTGGATGATCACCGGGTTCTTTTTCCTCAGCTTATTTCCAAATTAAAAGTAGGAGGCCAATTAGCGGTACAAATGCCTTATCAGCCAGAAAATATCTTAAATAAGATTTTATTTGAACTGGGGAATGAGGAACCTTTTCGTACATATTTAAATGATTGGAATAGACCTTCTCCAGTATTGGATATCGATACTTATGCAAAGATGCTGTTTGAAAATGGTTTGGATCAATTGGATCTTTCGCTCCGGGTCTATCCTTTGCTTGCGGCTGATGCAGATACGCTCTATAATTTTATTGCAGGTTCAGCTTTGATTCCCTATTTTGAACGATTGGAGCAGGCTAAAAAGGTGGAATTTGTTGATGAGTTTAAAACTCGTATCAATAAACATTTCTCAAAATTTCCTAACATATATCCTTTTAAACGCATATTATTGTATGGACGTAAAAATAAATCTATTAATAGCCAATAAGATCTGACCAATCTGCATGTGCAATGTTAGCAAGGTCGACCGGATTTAATACCATCTGAAGACCTCTTTTTCCGGCGCTTACTGCAATAAGGGTTTCTAGTTGAGCAGCTTCCTCTATAAACGTTGGAAATTGTTTTTTCATTCCGATGGGCGAGCAGCCGCCACGAATGTAACCGGTGACTGTTAGGAGATCCTTCATTGGAAGCATCTCACAGTTTTTATTGCCCGATGCTTTCGCAAGTTTTTTTAAATCAAGATGCGCGTTGCCAGGGATGACAGCGACAATATAAGCGTCTTTGTTTCCTTTTAGCACTAAGGTCTTGTATAATGTTTCGAGCGGTAAACCTAAAGTTTCCGCAACGTGTTCAGCACTGACATCCTGTTCATCAACTTCGTATTCTCGTAGTTCATAGCGTATTCCTGCGGTCTCTAGCAGGCGAACGGCATTTGTTTTACTGGACATACACTAGCGCTGTCTTTTCGTGTTGAAATAATTTGTAATGGTCTCTAACGGAAATGTGTTCAAGCAGTTAACCGCTTGAATCCCTCCTTTTTGAGCGACTAGCACGCCATATTGCATATCGCGTAGCCCTTCAGTGCGATGGGCATCTGGATTCACGGATAGCAATACTCCCTTTTCTACGGCATAACGGTGCCATCTCCAGTCAAGATCCAGGCGTAAAGGATTGGCATTGATCTCAATGACAACTCCATTTGTAGCACATGCATCGATGACTTTTTTAAAATCTAATGGATAGCCGGCTCTGCTTAACAATAGCCTTCCAGTAGGATGTCCCAATATGGTTGTATAAGGATTTTCTATTGCTTTAATTAACCTAGCGGTTGCTTTTTCTTCATCCATCTTTAGATTGGAGTGAACGGAAGCAACAACAAAGTCGAATTTCGCCAATATCTCATCCGGATAGTCCAATGAACCATCACCTAAAATATCAGATTCAATCCCGCGAAAGATCTGGAACGGCGCTAATTTTTCATTCAAAAAAGCGATTTCCCGCCATTGTTCTTCTAATCTTTCGATGGAAAGTCCATTCGCATAAACTGCCGTTTTCGAGTGATCACAAATTCCGAGGTATTCGAGACCCAATACGTCTTTACAATGCAATGCCATTTGTTCAAGACTATGCACACCATCGCTATAAGTTGAGTGATTATGGAGTGTACCTTTGATATCCTGGTATTGGATTAGCTTAGGTAGCGTGTGGTTTTGGGCCTGTTCTATTTCATTTAATCCTTCACGCAATTCGGGTTCGATATAATCCATGCCCAAGTTGCGGTAAATCGCTTCTTCACTGGAAAGTGAAGGAAGATCAGGTAGGATATTAAAGAGCAGCTCAAGGTGTGCAGTGGATCCGGTGCTAAGGGTCAGGTCACGATAAAAATCATTGATATTGGTGTTGAAAACTTTGAACGTGAAGCCTAATTCATCGGTCAGCTCAATGGAGTTTTCTGTTCTTTCCACTAAAATATACCCTTCTAGGTATTTGATTACACTGTCTATACTTTCAGATATTAAAAGATCGACTGTACTTAATACTTCGCACTTTCTTCTGAAATCGCCCGTAAAAGATAAAAGAGAAGAAGGGAAATGTATTTTTAGATTATTGAAAAATTTCTCCGCGAGCGGAAGCACTTTTGCATATAAAAACCAACCTTTATTTGAGATTGAAAATTCAATGGATTTTTTTATATCTTCCTGTGTTTTGAGTCCAAATCCTTTTGCTTCGACGAGGCGATTTTCGTTACAGGCATAAAGTAGCTCACCGATACTTTCGATCTCTAGTTCCTTCCAGATAATTTGAATCTTCTTAGGACCCAATCCTTTAATATTTAACATTTCAACAACACCGGAGGGCGTCTTTTCACTGAGTTCGCTAAGTTCCTTAAAAGTTCCCGTAACAGCGACCTCCTTAGCTTTTTCAGCAATACTCTTTCCGATTCCCGGATGTGCGCTTAATTCTTCAAGACTTGCCTCTAATATGCTAAAAGGCAACTTATCCAATTTAAATGACGCACTCGCTATGGACTTTGTCCGAAAAGGATTTTCATTGTGTAGCTCCATCAATTGGCTGCATAATTTGAAAATTTTTGAGATCGCTTTATTGTCCATTGTATGCTGAATTGTTAAGCTGCAAATATCTTAAATTTTACCACAAATTAATAATTCCGATACAGATAATACGACATTGACTATTTTATACTATTTCCGAAAATCAACAACAATATGACAAATGCAGGGGTGCTTAACCAAACATTTTAGCTATTTTTGCCGTTTTTTGGGGTTAAAATTAGGGTCTCTTAAAGACTTCACTATAAAAATAGCCCTATCAAACCAGAAACAACATGATAGCAGACATTAGTGACAAAGACATCAGTAGTCTTTATAAGACGGGTATTATTCAACAGACAGCTTATTGGTCTGCGGTAAAAAAAATGCAAGGAATACAGTCCAAAGCATTTAATTTCAAATCTAAACACTCCGATTTATATGTCGGAGTACAAGACGATACCTATTTTATCGGAGATCTATTGGTTATCCTACAAGCTGTAGATCAAGAGCATAGCATTGCCTACGTACCCTATGGGCCTGAGATTGAACCATCGGATGAAAACCAGGGATTCTTTTTAGAACAGTTATCAGAGAGTTTACGTTCCCATCTCCCACCAAATTGTATCATGATTCGTTATGATCTCTCCTGGGAATCGCACTGGGCCAAAGAAGAGGATTGTTACGATCTCCATGGTAACTGGCTGGGAGTACCAGAGAAACGTATTCAGGAGATGCGTTTTAACTTTAATACCGAAAACTGGAATTTTCATAAAGCAAATACCGATATCCTTCCTTCCAATACTATTTTTATGGATCTTCGAAATGAAGAGAATTTATTGCTTGGAAATATGAAGTCTAAGACGAGATATAATATTAATCTTGCCGAGCGAAAAGGCGTACGCGTCCGTTCATTGGGAATGGAAAGTCTTGAAATTTGGTACGAACTTTATAGACAGACAGCACTTCGAAATAACTTTTTTTTACATGATATCAATTATTTTAAGATTGTTCTTTCTGCAAGGGCAAATGATACATTATCGCCCGCTGATGTGTATCTTTTAGTGGCGGAAGTAGATAATCAGCCCTTAGCAGCTATGTTTTTGGTGATTGCAGCAAATCGGGGTACTTACCTTTATGGAGCCTCTGCGTCCGAGAATCGTAATTATATGGCAACATATGCTCTGCAATGGCGTGCAATACAGCTTGCGAAAGAAAAGGGTTGTACAGAATATGATTTCTTTGGTGTCTCTCCACAGGCAGATCCTTCACATCCTCTGTATGGGCTTTATCGTTTCAAAACAGGATTTGGTGGAAAGATTTATCACCGTATGGGATGTTGGGATTATCCGTTGGACAATAGAAAATATCAATATTATGCTTCAATGGAGTTTAAAAACCAAAGTTATCATTTGAGCTAACAATTAGAAGACTTCACCTAAGGTGAGTCGGACACCGCGGTGGTTCTTACTAATTCCATAATCGATGCCGATGTTGGTGCCTGAATTTTTGTTAAACTTAATTCGCGCACCAGCCCCGGTACCGATATTCCAATCTTCAAACATGGCATTCTTTGGCCCGTTTAAAGTGGTAAAATTCATAAACGCTACAAATCCAAATAAGCCATCTCTCGTAATATCACGACGATATTCCGTTTCTAGATAATAAAGCGATTTACCCCGAAAGCGACTTACAGGAAACCCCCTTCCAGAACTATTATAGGGATCCCAACCTAAATTAGGAAGATCGAGATAAGGGGCTTTGCTGTTAAATACAGTCCAGAAGAAGCTCCTTACCGCAATCATATTCTGTCGATTTCGGTCTTGGGTAAGCCTATGGTATCGTCTGACTTCAAAAAATAGCGATTTCCAATTTTGATCACTACCTAAAAACGTCGGATTGACTCGAAACTGCAGGTTGGCATAGTTCCCCGACCAGGTGTTGATCGAATTGGCGCGTGTATCGTAAATTAAATTGAAGCTGACTCCGGAAGATGTGGTATTATCTCTTAAATCTGTTCCATAAGGATAAGAAGTGTAGTCTTCGAGTTTGGTATCGCTCGTAGACTTAATGTTCATTCGGTAATCCAAGTCATATCCGATACCCATAAACAGTCCGCCGTGAATTCTTTTTAATGCGTGTTGATATAAACGAAAATAGGTGTAATCTAAATTAATCTGTTGGTCACCTTGGTGCTCTTTACCTATTCCCCAAGTTTCGTGCGGATATTTTAAGAGACGTATATCGCCGTCGATTACCCATGAATTCTCCTTTAACCAAATATAGGATCGGATTGGAAGGCCAAATCTTTTACCAAAATTTGTATATGGAGTAAATGTCATTTTAGACATATAGGTGTTAGACCGATCACCCAGATAAAATCCTGCTGTCGTACTGGTAATTAAAGCATGCCCTCCGCCAGGAACATTTGTCGAAAATGGCAAAAAGGAAAAATAGACTTTCTTTCCTGTACTTTTTACCTTTTGCGGCGGCCTGATGTTTAATATTTCTTTCCCAATATCAATTAAGTCACGTTGTTTGCTTGTGTCAGCCAGATGTTTGGTGGTTTCTATTTCATTTGCAGGGCGCTGAGCATATATAAATTTCTCGCTGCACAGCAATAAAATCAAGAGAAGGGGCAGCCTAAAGTCAAAAAGATATTCGTTATTGTTGTGTGTCATGAACGCATGCAATCTAATAGGAAAAAAACAGAATAACAATATTCAAACCAATAATTTATTCATTCTGTCACGTTTTGGTTATACAAAGAACAGATCGAAAATTTCACTCGCCTAGAAAATTAGATCACTTACCGATTTTAATACAAGCTTAATCTAAATGTAATGATATCAATAGATGACTTGTCTTAACTTTGAAACAGAAAATAAATAAATAAAAAGTGCGCAACAAATTTATATAGTAAGCGACAATACGATAGAAAAAATATACTAATACATTATAAAATTTAAAAAAATATGAAAAATCTAGTAAAAACATTTGTAGCAGCGGCAATGATAGCAGTCTCTACCTGCTCAATGGCTTCAGTTAAACCTGAAGAACGCAATCTAGTAACCGCTGATTTGGCCATCGATGAATACGTTGGGGCAATGACCGAAGGTCAAGTAACGAATTTAGAGAAACTTTTCACAGCTGATTTTAACCAAAAAATTTGTGGTAAGCAAGATTTGAAACATAGTCGTCTTGAGATCATTGAGTTTTTGAAAAAACAAAAAGGGATCAAATTGAACTGCAGAACAACAACACAGATTGTTGAAGAATTACCCGATTACGCAATCGCGAAAGTTACCATGCAATTCGACGATTTCGCTAAAACAGATTTAATCACCCTGGTCAAAGAAAATGGAACCTGGAAAATTTCAAAATCTGTAAATTCTTACAAATAGAACTGTGTCTTAAAATGTGCTTTAAAAAATAAAAAAAGGGTACTTATATCAAGTACCCTTTTCTGTGGAGCATATCAGGATCGAACTGATCACCTCTTCACTGCCAGCGAAGCGCTCTAGCCAAATGAGCTAATGCCCCTGCTTCTATTTGGTGTAGCTAATATAGCACTTTTTTGGATAAACATAGTCCTTTTTTTACTTTTATGCTGTTTTTTTCTACGCTGTTATCACGTTGTTTTTTTTAAAATCCAATTGTACATTAAGCGAAGATTTTAATTTGCCCCGTCGAATACTTTGCAAAGTCTCTTATTATACTGTAAACAAGTAAGTTTGCTGAAGATATCTTATTACCAATAGCCTGCTCCGATTGTCCGCAGTGAAGATCGATTACCGAAGCTCCAAAAATGTATTACCTTTTTTCTATTAGAAGCATTTCTGTTCGTTTTATTTGGCCTTTATCTCTCCAGGCATCGTGTCCGGGAATAACCATGTTAATTTGTGGGTATTTTGTCATCAGCCTTGCTAAGGATGGTTTCCATGATTTTATGTCCCCGTCTGCCGTGAATCCTAGGTCGCGGGCTTCAGCGCTTTTTATAAAACAGCCGCCGTCCAGAATCTTATATTTGGGAAACCAGATAACCACATTGTCCATGGAGTGTCCGGCACCAAAAAAGTTCACTACAAAAGACTGACCACCGATTGTGTAGATTTTATCGATGTCGACAAGATGGGCTGCTTGTGCTTTGTGATTTGCCTTTAATAGATCATTCGTCATTTTTGTTGCGTAGGTGGGAATTCCAATACGGTTGTAATAGGCAAAACCACCTGCACGATCTTCATGCCAATGTGTTGCGTAAATAGCAATAACGGGTAAATTATGTTTTTGGTTAATACTGTCCAATAAAGGTTGATATTGTGTAGAATCCCATGGAGTGTCGAAAAGGATAACACCCTTTTTTGTGATTAAGTATACAGCATTAGCTGCATATTTGTTGCCTTCAAAGGTATTAAAGGTTGTGTAAAGATATAAATTCGAATTGATTTTCTCTATTAGGAGAGGTTTATCCTGCGCATGTATAGATGGGGAAAGAAATAGAAATCCAGTACTCAAACAAAAACTAACAAGGAGCACACGGATATTAGCCGAAAGAATTGAAATCATATTTTTAATGTTGTTTTATTAACGTTGGGACGAAATGATTATTGCTTCTTCAACGTTTGATTAAAATGTTTTTATGTGGATTGAATAAGATCTCCGCGATAAGGAGTGAATGAATTGATCAGTTCTCCTTCCTCAAGACATTCGCATCCATGAACCAATTGCGAATAAATGATGCAAGAATCACCTGCGTTTAGGATGCGGTCAACCCCATTAATATGGTATCTGAATTTTCCAGCACTGACATAAGAAATTTGTGTCTGTGGATGTTGATGAAGTATACCGATGGCCCCCTTTTTAAATCGGACTTTCATCAGCATAAGCTCCTCATTGAAAACGAGTATCTTTCGCATAACTCCTTCGCCTAAGTCTGTCCATTGCTGATCGTTGTCGTGTAGGAATATTTCGTTCATCTAATTGTTGTTTTTATGAATGCTTTGAGCGTAAAATGCTTTGTTTTTCAATTATAGTAAATAAATATGAATTTGTGACCTACATATAAATTGCGCGCAATGGTATTTGATTAAAGATGGATAGAATTTGTGTTCAAATGATTCAAATAAGGGAAAAAACAGTTATTTTGCGTTGGTGCAATTTGGATATCCAAGTATGAATTATTTCGACGAACTTATCACTTTACTACGTGAAGAACAACAATTTGACAGATTACAGCACGAGACTTTGTTATTGAAAAGTAGCTTAAATGAACGACGGATGCAAGGTGTTACCTGGTTTCCGGTTCAAATAATCGATATGGAGCTTGGAAGAGGGGATTATTTATCTGTTAGTTTAAACAGGACCAACCATTATGACATCGATCACAAATTTCGTTTCGGTATGCCAGTATCCTTATTTTCGAATCACAACCCCGAGCATGACCGAATAGATGGTATCATATCCTCAATAAATAGAGAGGGGATGCGAATCTCCTTTCGTGTAGATGAATTGCCTGAATGGAGCAGGAAAGGAAAGCTTGGTATTGATTTATTATTTGATGAGTATTCTTATCGTGAAATGTTCAATGCGTTGCAGAAAGGTCGGGAATTGAGCCAAGATACGAAGCAGGGAGGTTTCGTACGAAAGTTAATCGGAGCAGAATTGATTCCAATTAAATCCAATGAAGCGTTCTTTGCCCATCCTAACTTGAATGTGAGTCAAAATAAGGCAGTCCAGCAGATATTGGAAGCAGATACGCTAGCACTTTTGCACGGCCCGCCGGGGACAGGAAAGACAACAACATTGATACAGGCCGTGAAGGCATTATTAAAACAACACAGCAAACAGCTATTGGTTGTTGCAGCTAGCAACACGGCGGTTGACTTGTTGACGGAACGTTTGGACGCTGCTGGAGTTACGGTAGTAAGAATAGGCAACCCTGTAAAGGTTTCTGAGCATCTCCAGGAATTGACACTGCATGCAAAGATTGATAGTCATGCCGCAAATAAGGATATTAAAACACTTCAAAAACAAGTCCGTGCCTATACAGAGATGGCTCAAAAGTATAAACGGAATTTTGGAAAGACGGAACGAGAACAAAGAAAAGCATTGTTTGATGAAGCTTACCGGATCAGGAGGGAGGTCGATCAGATTCAAGATTTTATCACCACAGATGTTTTGAACAAAGCAGAAGTCATCACTGCAACTTTGGTCGGTGCGAATCACGAGGTTATCCGAAATCGTATTTATGAAACAGTCATTATAGATGAGGCTGCGCAGGCACTGGAACCTGCTTGCTGGATCCCGATATTAAAAGCACATCGACTTGTTCTGGCAGGTGATCACAATCAATTGCCGCCCACAGTAAAATCTTGTAAACTATCTCGTGATGGTTTGAGCCACACATTATTCGAAAAGCTAGTGGAACGTAATCCACAATTAGTTTCTTTGCTGGATATACAATATCGAATGAACGAGAAAATTATGCAATACCCTTCCATGGCTTTATATAATGGTTTATTGAGGGCCGATAGCGCAGTCGCACATTGGAGCTTAGAAGAAGATTCTGAGCCGGTGGTATTTATTGATACAGCGGGAGCAGGGTTTGAAGAAACGGAAATCGACGGCGCAATCTTCAATGTAGGGGAAGCCCATTTTCTAGCTGCTCATCTGAGCGTTCATATGGGGTCGTGGACAGCTTCCTTGATAAATAACGGGTTTTTGAGTGTTGGGGTAATTGCACCTTACCGCAAACAGGTCTCTTTACTGCATGAAGTATTTAAGGAGGATGAGAGAATGAAACCTTTCGTTGATTTCATTAAAATACAGACAATCGATAGTTTTCAGGGCCAGGAGAAAGATGTTATCTATATTAGTTTGACGCGAAGCAATGCCCAGCAGCAGATTGGTTTTTTGTCTGATGTGCGTCGGATGAATGTTGCAATGACTAGGGCGAAGAAGAAACTGGTGGTAATAGGGGACAGTGCCACAATTGGTTCACATCCTTTCTATCGTGAATTTATCGCCTACACCGAAGCGATTGGACATTACCACAGTGTTTGGGAATGGGATATTTCAGCGATATAACGCATGAAGCCACTTTCTAAAAAGTGGCTTCATGCAATTTACTTGACCTCGCTAAAAACGGTTGATTTAGTTAGCACAGCCCTTGATTAAGAAGTGAACTTCATCCAATCTGTGTTATCGTCATAGTTCAACAGGGGTTCCGCATTATTATTATTTGATAATTGGCCTACAAACATATAAATATCCATGCTAACATGCTGACGTGTTATTTCTGTCATCTTATCATTGAAACCTGCATTGTTAATCTGTAAAACATATTGAAAACAAATGACGCGGGCGATTATCTTTCCAAGGGTCACCAGTTCACGCTGTTTTGCCTGGAGGGGGAAATCAAAATTTAAAATTGATGAGAAAAATGGTGCCGCGAATTCAGTTCCGCTATATTTTTTTAAGAAAGACAATAAATTACTTTCTTTAGTTTTACGCATAAGTTTACCTATGGCTTCGGCGACTTGCGAATAAAGCATCTCATTTGATCCTTCAAAGATTTGGAAAGGTCTGCTGTCAATGAGGCCACGGCCTGCAACATGGTCCAATCTGTAACCATTTGCGCCTGATAATTGCACACAAATTTGTGCAGCTTCATGCATTAAGTCTGTCACAAACGCTTTCACACTATTGGCATCTACACCATGAGCGGAAAGGTCGTTATTGATGGAACTGATCGATACGCTATATGAACACATTGCCGAACACAATGTAAAGGCCGCCTGTATGCGCGACAACTGAAACTTAACTGAGTCTAATTCATTTAAACTAATACCCGCGACGCGACGTTCTGAACAATGCTTCATGGCTTCATCCAACATGCGTTTTATAAAGCCCATACCCATGCCTGGGAATTGCAGTCTGCTGCGGTGAAGCGTATCTAGCATCAATTTAATCCCTGTGCTCTCAGGATTTAGTTTGTGATTCGTAGGAACATTGATGTCGATGTCATTAACACCGTAGGGGATTGCGTATAGGCCAAGGCTATTGTATTTTTTTGTGACCACTATCTTTTGTTCTTCCGCAGCATTCTCCGTTACAAAAAAATCTATATCCCTTACCAGTTCTCCTTTTTCATTTTTCTTACGTGCAGTCACGAGCCAAAAATCTGCCGCACCAGTAAGACCCTGCCAGTGTTTTTCACCCTTTATAAAATACTTATCATCCTTTTGTTGATAAGATGTTCGCATATTGAGGGCGTCACTGCCGTAAGCTTGTTCGGTAATCATTAGTCCTCCCATGGCTTGATTTTCCAAAAATTGATGGAAAACCTTCTCCTGAAGTAATGTGTCGCCATATTTAGCGAAAGGCTCCAAAAATAAAGCAATGTTAATACCGAAGATCAGAGATAGCGACAATGACTCATAAGAAGCGGCTGCAAGCACACCCAGACATTCTTTTACATGAAGGCCTCGACCACCGTGATGTTCGGGGATAGCAACCGATAAGGGCTGCATTTTCATGATTTCAGCCAAAAACTCAGGCGGTAGCCCGCGCGTTAGACTGATCGAGTTGTAATCATATTCTTTATGGAATAAGCTTGATAGCCTCGTTTTGAAATCCGCAATAAACAAATCGAAATCTTGGGTTATATTGTTGTGTTCTGAAACCTTAAGCATCTTTAAAATATAAAATCAAATGATGGACCAATGTCGATCGAAACAAAAAGAAGAAAGAGTATCTACTGAACTAAACTTCTCTTTTGCTGCAATCACTCACACAAAATTAACTGCAATCAATTTGATTCGCTTGTGTACTTGCGTATAAAAGATAGGACAAATCGTGCATATTGAAAATCTAAGTCGCTCTGTTTCGATAAGAAGTAGGAGAAACACCAACAATTTTTTTGAAAAGGCGTGAGAAATAAGAAGGATCAGAAAAATCCAATTCATAACAGATATCCGCAATGCTTTTGGTGGATTCAAATAATAAAAATTGACTGTGCATAATCAGCACTTCAAGAATGAGTTCTTTGGAAGATTTTTTGAAAACCGAAAATACACAGCGATTAAGGTAGTTTGTAGATACTGCGAGTTTGTCCGCATAAAATGCGATACTTTTTTGCTTTTTGAAATTTTTGTGTACAAGTTGTTTGAACATCATTGCAATTTCCTGCCTCCGATTGAGCGCTTGATTAGAGGAAGAAAGTTTGATGATTTTTAGAATTGCCGATTTTAATAAATTTTCAAACAATTCTTTATAAGGTAATTCTGAAAGCAGTTCGTTATACAGCAGTCTAAAAAGTTCCTGTAGATCGAAACTATCTTGTACTGTTAAATTAAGTAATGGTGAAATATTAAAGATATTCAAAATCTCCTGTTCCCTGAAAATGGAAGTCATCGCATTGTCGTTAATCAAAACGCAATGTCCTTTCGCAGATTTATCAACAGACTTTATAGTTGAGATATTGCCGTAATTGCTAATAAGAATTGCGGGAGCCTGTACAACATATTCTTTGGCGCCGATCTGATGTTTAAAATATCCTTCGGTAATATGAACAAGGAGGTTGTAACCCAAGAAAATAGGTGGCGTTGGAAATTTAATATAAGGTGCAATTTCACTTAGCTGAAATATCTTGATCGGTGATTGTTGATAGCGGAGATGCTCCAGACTACCAGTCATAAAACGATCTACAAATTCACCTGCATTTATCTGTTTTTCCATGATCAATTTATATAAAATTTAGCGCACCACGGTTTTGAAATATTACTCATTGCCTCATTTAGAAGTGGTGTCTAAATAATATTCCAAAGGTAGTGGGATAAAAATTATTTTCTTAAAATTTTTTCCATGGGTTTACCTTTAGCTAATTCATCAATTAATTTATCGAGATAACGAACTTTTTGAACCAATGGGTCTTCAATCTCTTCAATCCGATAGCCACAGATGACACCCTTAATCTTCGATAAATTCGGGTTTAAACATGGCGCATGTTCAAAGAAGTGTTCAAAGTCAGTTTTATCCGCAATTAGCCGCTTTATCGATACAGGATTATAACCGGTTAACCAAAATATAATTTCGTCGACCTCCTCTTTGGTGCGTCCTTTTCTTTCAGCCTTTTGTATATAAAGCGGATATACGCCGGCAAATGTCATGCGATATATTCTTGTATTATCCATTTTTTATAAGTTGATATTATTAAAGGTATTCATTTTAAATAAAATAAAAGGATTGAAGATTACTGAAGCAAATTTTAAAGCTAAATAATTTTTCCAGTGGTCTTTTTAATAGCGAGCAATCGATTTGGTCGGTGCAAAACACCATGATTGAAAGCGCTTTCAGTTTCTTTTAATATTTTTGATGCTTTATATTTTTTACTCGGAAATAATAAAGATAGTCGAAGAAGTAATGTTGGAGGTCTATGTAAAACATGGCCTTTTAGATCTCTTGTCGAATAAATTTGAGTATGTATATCGTAATTTTATATACTATAATTCTATCTTTATGGCGGTAAAAAATGGATAAATGGATTTAAGATATATTCGTAATAGCATACATATCACGGAAGAGGAACAGCAGCTTATCAAAAACTTTCCAGTGTTAATAGCAGGATGCGGAATAGGAAGTTACATCGCGGAATGCTTGTTACGAATGGGATTCGAAAATTTAACAATCGCTGATGGTGATGTTGTCGAATTGAATAACCTAAATCGACAAAATTATATCAACAGCGACATCGGTATAAAAAAGGTAATTGCATTAAAGAATCGTTTGCAGGCAATTAATCCAGAAGCTAAAATTAGTGTTTTTCCTGAATTTATTAATCAGGATAATTTGTATGGTATCGGTCTCAATCATAAGGTAGCGATAAATGCGTTGGATTTCTCCTCGAATATTCCCTTTATTTTTGACCAATATATGTCTGAAAGAGAGATACCCGTTGTGCATCCTTACAATTTAGGCTGGGCGGGGTTTTTAACTGTACTTCCGCCTAATGGTCTTAACCTAGCGTCATTAAAAAGGGCACACCAAACATTTGAGTTAAACGTTGGTGAATTTATCGTAGACAGTTTAAAAGCAAGACGTATAGAGACAAGTTGGTTAGAAGAATTTTTGAAAGAATATGGAAAAATAGCCTTAATATCCCCCCCGCCGCAGTTATCATTAGGTTTATATATCTTATCGGGGATGGTTAGTCATATCATTTTCAATTTTGCAACGCGAAAATCTGTAAAATACTTTCCAGAATTTTACTATTTATCGATGATTGAATAACTATTATTTAGTATAAAAATAGTAGATAGTATTACACTTTCGCGTATTATTGACTTCGCTGCACAATGTTATAAGGAAAGTCCTTATTTTTATTGCTCTTGAATACCATCTACATGAATTGGGCATCTGATAATTATTATTTCACTAAACTTAAAAAGAACGAGCTTTTTGAACTTATTCATTTTTATTTAAGGACTACAGCTGAATATTTTAATCTGAATGATTCGCTTAATGAAGAATACACATATCATTACAAGAATTTGTTGGGGGAGGATTTGAGTTTTTTTGACAGTTCAATTTATTATGTGCTCCGTGACAGAGAAAAACACAATATTGTTGCATCCATACGCATAACCTACTGGGATAGAGAAACGATATTACCTATTCAAAAGTTATTTTCAGTGACTGAAGAAGACCTTTTGTCGCAAAATGTAAAACATTATTGGCATATCGGCCGTTTTATTATTTCAAAAAGGATTGAGTGCAAGAGGATTAGTATTTTAAAGAAAATGCTCTTTGATGCATTCTTCCCGCCTTATTTTCTAGAACAAGGCCTAATAATTGCTGAGTGTGACAAAAGATTGGCTAACACCTTATTAAAGCTTGGTGTGCAATCTCATGAGCTTGGAAGTCCAATTATGTATCTGTATTCAGAGACCTTGCCTATTTATATTAGAACCGAATGGCTTGATTTTTTTATTAAAAAAAATAACGCTGCGCAATATTCTATAAATAATAGTGAAGATTCAATTCGTTTCGCTTTAAAAGCAAAACAAATGTTTTTTTTTGATAACTAATGTGACAGTAACAATCTCGTTTGCTAGAATAGCGATAATTCGATCGCCAGTGCTGTCGCCTCGGTAATGCTCTTCACCTTTAGTTTTGAGAATATTTGCTTTTTGTGAAATTTAATGGTATCTATAGAGACGTACAATTTAGCTGCAATTTGTTCCATTGTAAATCCTTGTACTGAAAAAAGAAGGATGTCTTTCTCACGTGGCTTTAGTTTGATGTGTGGGGACTCTACCCAAAGATCAGTCTCTAAATTATATTCAAACTGTTTACCGGCGTTGTCCGACTTAAACTTAATATTTCCGGCACTGGCATGTGAGGATATAGAAACTACACAAAGTGCTATCCAAGGGTTGGAAAATTTGTCCAATAGAATAGGTTTCAGTTTATGATTGATAAGAAGGGGCTTTCCATTCGACTGTTTAAGATGAAAATCATAGGATATTGAATGCGTTAATTTATCTTCGGTAGGTAAGTTTTCGAAAAATTCGAAACCGACTTCGTTGATTTTTTTTAACAACTGCAAATCTTCCTCTGGAACATTATCCAAGTAATGCTGATAACCATTTCTTTTAACTTCGGAAGAAGAATTTCCACATAAAAATATCGGATTATCAGAAACGAATATAAAACTCTTTTTAGAATAGTCGATTAAATATATACTTTGATAAGTTAATTTGCTTAGTGATTCCGCAAAATTAACGTAAGCATCAACGATCTCATAATCATCCTTTGTAAAATCATCCTTAACATGTACCGGCTTAAAAAAATCTTCAATCTCAACTTTCATAGTGTAAATTACAAATAGGATTTACTTTTGTATCTAAATAATACTCAGAATAAATTTCACGTTAAATTATATCGCAAATATAATCATTTAAATAAACTGTCTAAATAAGCTCTTTGTTTAATTTAAGGATCATTCAAGGTTTTTTAACTGAAATGATCCATAGATTTTAATGCTTTTTTGGTTATACTATATTTTAGTTGTCAAGATCTACACAAATGTGTAGAATATTTGCAATATTATAAATTTAATAGTTTTACTCCTTATCTTTGCTCGATTAGCAATTAAATTATATAAATATAATCCATTCAAATCAATTTCCCAATAATAATTTTTATATAATTAAGATATTTGACAATGTTTAGCGCAAATATGATAACAGATCTTTCTCTCTTAGTTCATTCGTAACGATAGATGATAATTTTATCTTAGATGAATCAAAATCTTTTCTCTTCCTATGCTCAGTTGAGGCAAACATCATGTTTGAGATAGCATATTGGAAGTAATGATAGCCTAACATTGTGAATACCCTTAAGTATGCTAATGAATCGTATAGATTACCACATGTTGGCTGAAAAGCTGTTCATGGATATTTCATGGCGCAACCAATTAACAGTTGGCATTATTTCAATAAGCAAATACCTTTCAATGGCGAGTGCAGATTGACTTAATTGTGTGGAGGCTGATAGCGGTATAACCCTCTATTTGTTAAAGTTTAGTTAAACCATGGCAACCAGATAACAAACTATTATGTATGGCGTTATAATAGTAGTTTCATAATTTAGGTTAATAATTGGTTAGTTAGTAAAAACCTGAAGTTCCCCGCTTCAGGTTTTTTATTGTTATTGACGGGAATGAATAGCTTTGCTTGATGTTTTTATTTTAATCATGCTAAAACCTATTAACAAACGTAAAATCATCGATATAACGGTCATTAAGATTTGTAAATCTTTCTGATTATCTGTAGTATTGTAGGTACACGCTAAAATGCGCGGCCTATGGTGTTTGCTTCAACGAAAGCGATTTGCAAAGCCGTCTATCAAGATTATATGATCAAATTTATTCATTTTTTATTTTTAGGATTATTCCTATGGCAGCATGTTTCTGCCCAAAAACTTCCTGTACACTATGTAAACCCGTTTATAGGTACCAGCAATTATGGAACTACTAATCCCGGAGCTCAGGTGCCCAACGGTTTGATGAATGTTTCCCCTTTTAATGTAATGGGATCATCCCTTAACACATTTGATAAGGATGCAAGATGGTGGTCTACTCCCTATGAACATAGTAATAGTTATTTTACAGGTTTTTCACATGTCAATTTAAGTGGAGTAGGGTGCCCAGATATGGGAAGTTTGTTGTTAATGCCAACCTCAGGAAAACTGGAGGTTGATTATCATCAATATGGTAGTACCTATACGGAGGAGGTTGCCCATCCAGGCTATTACAGCAACGTATTGAAGAAATATGGCATTAAAACGGAAGTTTCAGCAACAACCCGTGTAGGTGTTTCTAAATTTACTTTTCCAAAAGGACAGGCTAATATCCTGCTTAATTTGGGCGAAGGTTTAACAAATGAAACGGGAGCAACGGTTCGTTATGTGAGTGATACTGAAATAGAAGGGTCTAAGTTGTTGGGTTCTTTTTGTTATAGTAATAATCAGGCTGTTTATCCAATTTTCTTTGTCATGCGTGTCAATAAAAAGCCCGCGAAAAGAGGTTACTGGAAATTTCAGCGTGCGGGAGAAAAATGGGAAAATGACTGGAATAAGGATGCTGGAAAATATAAAATTTTCACAGACTATACAGATCAGCTTTCTGGAGATGATCTTGGTGCATTTTTTAGCTTTGATGTGCAAGAGAATGAAAGTTTAGAAGTTCAGCTTGCCGTGTCGTTTGTGAGCGTCGATAATGCCCGTAAAAATCTGGAAGCTGAGCAGGCTGATTTCGAATTTGAGAAAACGCATCAGCAGGCTTCTTTGCAATGGAATAATGCCTTGTCGAAGATACAGGTAGAGGGTGGAACGGAAGATCAGAAAACAGTATTCTATACAGCACTATACCATGCCATGATTCATCCTAATGTTTTACAGGATGTGAATGGCGAGTATCCCACCATGGAAAGCAGGAAGACTCTGGTAGCAGATAATAATCGTTATACGGTGTTTTCACTATGGGATACCTATAGAAATGTACAGCCGCTTATGTCGTTGGTTTATCCGGATAAGCAGGTTGGTATGATACGTTCCATGATCGATATGTATAACGAAAACGGATGGATGCCCAAATGGGAATTGTATAGCCGAGAAAGCTATACGATGGATGGCGATCCCGCAGTTCCTGTGATCGTTGATGCCTGGATGAAAGGTATTCGGGATTTTGATATTAATACAGCTTACGAGGCATTTTTGAAATCTGCCACTAAAACTGACTCAACAAATAAAATTAGGCCTGACAATGCGGATTATGTGAAGTATGGGTATGTTCCGTTGCGCGATTCATTTGATAATTCCGTATCTCATGCGATAGAATATTATGTTGCTGATTGGAATTTAGCACAGTTGGCCGGATCATTGGGGAAAACCAAAGATGCTCAGGTTTTTGCTAAGCGAGCACAAGGATATAAACATTATTATTCTTCGGAGTATGGGACTTTCAGACCTATTCTTCCTAACGGCGAGTTTTTAAGTCCATTTAGCCCATTGATGGGCGCCAATTTTGAACCTAATCATGGTTTCCATGAAGGTAATGCTTGGAACTATAGTTTTGCAATCCCGTTTGATATTCCTGGTTTGGTGAAATTGATGGGCGGAAAGCAAAAATTTGTAGATCGGCTTCAGGCAACGTTCGATAAGGGATATTTTGACGTGACAAACGAACCGGATATGCTGTATCCACACGTGTTCTCAGAAATTAAAGGCGAAGAATGGCGCACCCAAAAGTTAGTTAAAGAAATACTTGAAAAACATTTTACCAATAGCCCCGGCGGTATACCTGGTAATGATGACACCGGTACGATGTCTACATGGGCACTTATGAACATGATCGGGATTTATCCTTTCTGCCCGGGTAGACCAGATTACACCGTTGTAACCCCTGTGTTTGATAAGGTAACTATTCAGCTCGATAAGAAATTCTATCCAAATACCGATAAAGTAACCATAAGACGCCAAAAACAGGGTAGTGGTGAATATATCAAAAAAATAGTTATCGACGGAAAACCATTCAATGGATTTAAAATCAGTCACCAGACTTTAGTCAATAGCAAGGATGTTCTAATAGTTACTGGAAATAGATAGATAAGCCAATTAAATTGAAAACAGATTTACACAATGAAATATATTAATTATGCGGTTTGCGCAGGCCTATTGTCTTTAATTGGTTGTGCTTCACTAAAAAGCTCTGATAAAAGTTTTTATGCAACGGATGTAAACCCTTTTATCGGAACGGACTTTACCGGAAATACGTATCCAGGTGCACAATTGCCCTTTGGGATGGTACAGCTAAGTCCAGATAACGGGCTGCCTGGCTGGGACCGTATTTCCGGATACTTTTATCCCGACAGTACAATTTCTGGCTTTAGCCATACACATTTAAGCGGTACGGGGGCGGGTGACTTATACGATATATCTTTCATGCCGGTAACATTGCCCTACCACGAAGCGGAAACTCCTCTTGGGATACATTCTAAGTTTTCCCATAAAGACGAAAAAGCACATGCAGGATATTATCAGGTGAAACTACTTGATTATGATATCAATGTAGAGCTGACGGCAACAGCACGTTGTGGCATTCAGCGCTATACTTTTCCAAAGGCAGAATCTGCCGTATTTTTAGATTTAAAGAAAGCAATGAACTGGGATGCGACTACAGATTCACGCATCGAAGTGGTAGATTCTGTGACTATTCGGGGCTATCGTTTTTCTGAAGGTTGGGCCAGAGGACAACGTGTTTATTTTGAAACTCGTTTTTCCAAGCCTTTTAGAGCTGTTCATATTGACAGCACGGAAATATTATCACGAGCCGATACAACAGCCAAGAAAGCAATGCGAATTGGTACAGCATATAAAGCCCGATTTGATTTTAAAACTGCCGATGGGGAACAGGTAACGCTCAGCACAGCACTTTCGGGTGTAAGCATGGAAGGTGCGTCCAAAAATTTGAAAGCAGAAGTTCCAAAAGATGATTTTGACTATTATTTGAAAGAGGCAGAGCAAAATTGGAACAAGGAATTGGGCAGGGTAGCCATCGAAACCAAAAACAGAGAAGAGCAGATCAAATTCTATACAGCGTTATATCATTCTATGCTTGCACCGACGATTTTTAGTGATGTTGATGGTGGTTATATGGGTGCTGACCGAAAAATACATCAGGCTGAAGGATGGACCAACTACAGCACGTTTTCTCTTTGGGACACCTATAGAGCTTCCCATCCCTTATTTACTTATATTGATCCTAATCGTGTAAACGATATGATTAAGTCGTTTATCGCTTTTTATGAACAAAATGGCCGACTGCCAGTATGGAATATTTATGGAAGTGAAACTGATATGATGATCGGGAATCATGCAATTCCTGTAATTGTAGATGCATATTTAAAAGGAATCGGTGATTTTGACGTTTCAAAAGCATTAGAAGCCTGCGTTGCGACAGCAAATATCGACAATTATAGAGGCATAGGACTGTATAAAAAATTGGGCTATGTACCTTATGATGTCAAGGATGAGTATAATGCTGAAAACTGGTCACTATCAAGGACACTTGAATATGCATATGATGATCACTGTATCGCCATGATGGCAGATAAGATGGGAAAGAAAGAGATTGCAGGAACATTTTTGGCTAGAGCGCAGAACTACAAAAATGTGTATAATCCGTCGACTTCATTTATGCAACCCCGGGATAGTAGAGGTAAATTTATTACCCCATTTGATCCCGAGGACTATAGTGCACACATCTGTGAGAGTAATGCTTGGCAATATTTCTGGTCTGTCCAACATGATATCCCTGGATTGATTAAACTTGTTGGTGGGACCCAACGTTTCGCCCAGAAGTTGGATAGTATGTTCACATTTCATCCTTCGGATACCAGTAAACTTCCAATTTTTAGCACAGGAATGATTGGTCAATATGCGCATGGTAATGAACCAAGCCACCATGCGCTCTATTTATTTAATGCCGTTGGACAGCCTTGGAAAACACAGCAATATGCTGCAGAGGTTATGAATAAACTTTATTTAAATACACCTGCTGGATTGAGTGGAAATGATGATTGTGGGCAGATGTCAGCTTGGTATGTATTCAGCTCATTGGGTTTTTATCCGGTAGATCCTATCAGTGGAAAATATGAAATCGGCACGCCTCTGTTTGAAAAAGCCGAATTGAAGCTTTCCAATGGAAAGAAATTTACTGTGAAAGCTAATCAGGTGGGCAAATCCAATATTTATATTCAAGCGGTTACCCTTAACGGTAAACCGCTTGAAACAAGTTATATTACACACGAACAGATTATGTCTGGTGCTACATTAGTGTTTGAAATGGGCGAGAGACCGGGACCGGTGTGGTACAAAAATAAGTAGCACTATTCCTATTTACGTAGATCTTTTTAAGAGCAGCCTTCAAATGAATAGTTAATGAATTTGGAGGCTGTTTGTTTGCTAGGCCGGATTATTCAGGCTTTTGTAAAAGTAGGTTGTACTACATGGCAAACCATTGGGAAGAAGTGCGTAATTGGGAATATCACCGACAATAGTCCAGCCATATTTTTGGTACATAAAATATGCAGGGCTATCCGTTACCGTGTCGAGTACCATGAGTGTCTTATTTAGAGCAATGGCTATCTTTTCAATTCGCTGAAGCAATTTCTGTGCAATGCCCATTCTCCGAAAGTCAGAATGAACTAACATTTTTGCAACGTCTGCACGATGTGCTTGATTAGAAGGAAGATCCGTTTGCAATTGAACCGTTCCTGTGATCTGATTTGTCACGTTATTTTTGGCAACAATTAATACAGTTTTATGCTGTTTGACCTTATCCAGCACTTCGGTCCAAAATCTGTTTGCCTGTTCAACCGTCAAGTCATCCATAAAACCGACAGAGGCGCCTCCTTGAACAATGTTAAAAGTTAGGTTGGTAAGTTCGTTGATTAAGATGTCACTAGATTCTTTGATTTCCTCAATGACAAAATCTGTATTGGAAGTAAGCATGGAGCTGCATGTTTGATTGTAAATCTTTATTCACTACGAGTAAATGCAAAATAGATGACATATAACCATCCGAGTATTCCGTGAATTAAAGCTAAAAGTATTGATCTATTACGGTCCCAAGAAGTGACGACGGCAATGACTGATCCAAGGCCTATTCCCGATTGCGTAATAGTCTGTGTCGTTGATTTACTTATCTCCTGACCAAATAATGTACCCGAAGCGAATATAAACAGGATAAATAACGTAAGCTGTTTCATTATTATTTTAGTGAGCTTCTCTTATTTTGAGCTCTTCATTGATTTCTTTTACTCTTTTGAAATTGAGAATTGCAATTGGGGATAAAGCAAAGGGAATGGCCATTAGTGCACTAAATCCTTTTGCGATTGATGTATATATTCCCATACCCAATAAGATAAAGAGCATAATGGTTAGCATCCAAGTGACTACAAGTGTAGTTTTTCTATTGTTATGCAACTCTTCGATAGTCATTCCGTTTAAAGGTCTATTATTCATAATTTCTTCGGTTTATACCTCTAATTTCTGTAATTCTTTTTAAGAAACAAAGTGTTTTATGTTAAATGTCGTGTAAATATTGATAGATTCAACGCTTTTTATGAAAATGTTAAAGAAATTTTGGGAGTTTGGTCATTTTAAAGCGAAACGATGGGGCTGTTTTATTTCAAAGTTGCATAAAATAAGATATCGCCATCTGATTCGTAAGGATTATTTAATCGGCTGCGAATCTTAAAATAGACATGGCGAATATAAAGTGCCAAGGAAGTAAAATTTTAAAAATATGTTATTTGCAGAATAAGATTGATACGCTAAATTGTTATTCAGTAAAGCAGCCGGTCATGGTGGATGGCGATCGTGATGTCAATAAATAGCCAATAATTGAATGCGGCACGCGCTTTGACAATGATATTTTGGGCATAAGAATCGGTGCAGATGAGTTGGTAAGCAGCAAAAGCGGTAAAAAGGTAGCTATGGTTTTTACGAGGTTCAGATCGTCGATGAAATGGTGATTATCGATTAAATACGGGAGGAGAAGTCTGCTCAAAGATCAATTGTCTCTCTTGAATCCATTTGGATAGAGATTTGACAGGAAAATAGTGTAAAATATTTAACTTAATGTTGCGATGATAAAACAAAGAAATATGTGGTATTTGCTCATCATTTTATCAATGATGGCATCATCCTGTAAGAGTAAAATAACGGGACAGCAGTCATTGATAAAACCGTCGCCAACACCACACTCACTTGCGGATACAACGAGATCGGATGAAGTGAATCCCGATTGGTATCGTGAATATTTTCGTCAGGTTGTAATGATAGACAATGGTTTTGTGACCCAAAAAAAGGGGAGTTATTTAATAGATCTTCCTTTGCAGATCCTTCCAGATTCTACCTATATTTTCTTTTTGAACGCTAGAATTCCAGTGGAGTTATTTAAAAGAGCAAATGAATTTTATCCCGATCTTCAACAATTTGTGTTGATTGTACCAGATTGGGCATTTTATGATCAGATCGCTGAACAGGCGTCAAAACAAGGTATGTGTATAGAACCGACGACGACCAATTTTTATTATTTGATAAATAGACAGGACGGTGTGGTTAGGGTTGATAGTATTCGTCGTTCAGGTGACGACAATCCGGGCTTTGATTTCTTTAAACCCGTATCTCCTAAAAATATGCTGACAGTTTATAGGAAGGAAAGTTATGGATCCGTCTGTTGTCCACGTGATCCGAAATGGGATAGTGCTGATGAAGATGAATCTTTCTTACGTGATTTTGAAAAACGGAATTACCTGAACGTTACAAGGGGGAGATATGTACAAATGGAAGGAAAAGAAGGTGAAAAGAGTATCTACTACACGTTGCCTGAATTATCCTCTGTACAGCGATTGGATTTCTTAGCTAATAAATATGCACAATGGACTGGTGCTAAAGATAACCACGAAACACCTATTTTATCTCAGCTATTCGCCCCACAAATTGTTCCAATGGTAACGGAAGGATTTAATAAAATGAAGGAGTTGCCCTAACGCGAGAAGTCATAGGTCAGATGATTCGATAATACCATATTTTTTCCTCATTTGGGATAAAGCTATTCGATCAGCTTAATCTCAAACATTTTATCCCAATTTTTGCCAGTCACAAAGAAGGTGTTCGATTTTCGATTGTAGGCGATACCATTAAGTACATCCAAATCGACATGTTGCGTTACATTTTCACGTAATTTGGAAAGATCCACCAATGCCTCCACAGTACCTGTTATAGGGTCGATCCGTCCAATGACATCTTCCATAAAGAAATTTGCATAGATTTTTCCCTTTACCCATTCCATTTCATTGATTTGATCGATCATAGCTGTGTTCGTCGCGGCACGAATATAGTCCAATTTTGAGAAGTCATGTGGATGGAGTGTATAAATGTAATCCGAACCATTGGACATGTATAGGTTTTTACCGTCAGAAGTCAATCCCCAACCTTCCATTGGCTGAAAGTAAGGTAGTGTACTAATAACGGCTAAGGTGTTTATATCGTATACATAGGCTATATTATTCTTATAGGTCAATTGATACAATTTGCCATTTAGGACAGTGGCGCCTTCGCCAAAAATTGAATCATCCAATTCAATTTTCTTGATGGGTGCACCAGTTTTAGGATTTGTAATGCGAATGCTCGATTTACCTTTATTTCCACTTTGGCCAATACCATTTCCCGTGCTTTCGATCAGGTTATCACCATAAAACTCTAAGCCTTGAGTATAAGCTTTAATATCATGTGGATAAATATTTACAATGCTATACTGGAGCAAGCGAGGAGGAGTAGAAGCGAATAAATCTATACTTACTGTATTTTCTTCTTGTTTTCCATCACTAAACACGACTGCTTTAACAATCTGTTTGCCAAATTTTTCATGTTTTAATGCATATTTGAAAGACTCATTGCCACTTACTTGTCCAATTTGTTTATTATTGATGTAATAGACCACAGTGTCTAATTTCTGCTTCTTCTCATGGTTTATTTTTAAAACCAGATCTTCTCCCAGTGCATAGTGCTGTTTGATACTGTCAAAGGTAAATGTTGGACTTTCCTCGGGCTGTCCAGATTGGGAATTTGAAGTGGTATTGGTGCTATTCTGGTTATTTTCATTACAGCTGCTCAAAACGGCCATAATCATGAAACTAATTAGATAAGATTTTTTCTTCATTGAGATGGTATGCTTGATTTATCATCCTGTAAGCAGGAAAAAGAGATGCCTGAAAAGAGCGGCTGTTAAATATCCCGTTACCCAAACTTAAGTAAATTGTTTTTTATATGCAATTCAATTACTTTTTATGTAAAAACGTGAATCTTTTTTGACGGAAAAATGAACCATTGTATACAGTTCAATTGTTATAACGATATGGAACACTCTTATTTTTCTGGAACAAGTGGTATTCTTTTGCCTTATAAAAATAGAAGTTTTTATCCCGAGCATTTAGAGGGGAAGAGCCGACTTGCCGTATATAGCTTATTATTTAATTCTTTGGAGGTGAACAGTTCTTTCTATAAAATTCCCCGTGAAGAAACTGTCCGAAGATGGTCCGAAGAAACAGCCGACAGCTTTCGATTTACTTTTAAGCTTTGGAAAGGAATTACGCATCAAAAGGAACTCGGGTTTGATGCACAAGATGTAGTAAGATTTCTCTCCGTTATTGATGCCGTCAGTCAAAAGAAAGGATGTCTGCTTATACAATTACCGCCATCATGTAAATTTACTTCCATTGGAAAGCTTACTGAACTATTGGACTGCATCAGTCAGGATAAGAGAAGTGAGGCCTGGCAGGTATGCGTAGAATTTAGAAATGACTCTTGGTATAGGGAAGAAACTCTGATTCTTTTAAAATCATATGGAATGCATTTGGTGATCCATGATAAGGATACTCTTGGAATGCGTCTTCAATATACCGACACAAAGATTATCTATATGCGCTTCCATGGGCCAGATGGTGATTATAGGGGAAGCTATTCGGACAGTGTATTGAAGGAATATAGTACCTATATAAATGGTTGGATTGCAGAGGAAAAAGAGGTATATACTTATTTTAATAATACCATTGGAGCAGCAATTGAAAACCTGAATACATTAGCTAAATATATCACAGTAGGCAAAGCATTTTCGATTTAAAGCTATCGTCACTTTAAAAGATTTGATTACGTATATATTCCGTTCCCATATAACCATCCCAGCCTTCATGCCCACGCATAATTCGCTGGTAAACTGCTGCTAATGCCTGAACTTTCGTCAATAATGGGATACCCCTCCGTATGCAGTCATGATCGAAGAAAGTTCCAGTGTTATCGTACCATTGAAGCCAGCCAAGTAATTCTTGTCTAGTCATCAACTTTAATTTATCAAAGAGCATTTTATCCTTCAATTCTAAAAGCTGATAACGCCAATCATTTCGATTCGATTCCATTGCTATAATTTTTGGCAGCTGGACATCGATGATGTGTTTGATAAAAGATTCCATTATTTCAAATTTTAGTTGTTGAACATAAGTTGTGCATGCGTGCTTGAAAGGGCACTATATTTTCTTTTCATGTGGATGCGTAAGATTTCTTTGTATATATATTTGATAGCCTTGCTTTTAGAGATTTGCTGTACTCCATTTTCAATGCATTTGCGATCTGTATAGTTTCCTTTAGGATTATTCCACTGTAGCCAATCAAGCAACATTTCTTTTTCAAGTTTTTCAAGCCTTTGCTGTAAGCCGACTAATTCACTTTCTTTAAGTTGTTCGCGCCAGTCGGACCAAACGGAATTAGATATTGTTACTCTTTTCTCTTTAAATTTGTTTTCCATGTATTTTTTTAATCTGATTTATAAAATATGTTAGATGACTAACTTGCTGATAATAGCGTTGCCTAGTTTATTTTGCATAAATAGCTTAATCTGTTTTAGTAATTCCGGGCTTACTTCGGGGATTCTTTCTAGGTCCCGTATAAACCACTTCTGAATAACTGGAGAGTGTTTAGAACTTCGGTCATATTTAACAACCTCAGCTCTGGATGATTTCCCTTCAGGATCGTAGTATGACCACAGTACGATGAAAATCGTATTTGGGTCTTCATCGGTGTAGGGGGTATGAAAGCGAACGATGTCACCAACGTGTAAATCCTTATTGTCATATGTTGCAATCTGTTCCATAAAAGGCGCGTCTAAAACTGATAACCAAATATACTAATAATGTTAGTATTTAAAAATTTTTACTAAAAATTTTATATTTTTGGTAGGCACGCATTGGTGCTGATGGAATGAACGTATCCTTTAAGCTGTTTTTAGCTCCATTTTATTCTTATTGTGATCTGCTGGTTGAACTTTAGGAACTTAGATTTTGCCTATTCTCGCGTTTTGATGATCAATAATGTTGGGGCGTGATGCGTTCAACTTCATGGGGGGAAGAGTTCGTATGAATATGGATAGTTGCAACGCATGCACCGTTAAATTTAACGGTGCATAGCATGTTACTTCTGTAAACAGCAGTATCCTATAATGTGTTGTATTTAATCGTCTTATTTGTTGTTAGACTCACTATTTGAGTTAGGTAGTTTTACTTTAAAGATATAATAAGGCAATTCTACCTTGTCGATTCCCTTGTTCCATTGTGGATCCTTAAAAAGTTGTGGGCAAGAGAAATAAAGATATCCATCTTCGCCGATCCCCATAGAATCAGGCCATAATATGCGTGGGTCTTGGACTAAGGTATGCAGTTTTCCATCAGGACTTAAATATTTTATACTATAATCGATGGATGAAGTTAGGTAAATATTTCCGTTTATATCTGACAGTAAGCCATGTGTGATACCTACTTCTCCTTTGTCTTCAACGTTCGCCTCCAAATCTTGTTTCGTTAACGTAGAATCAGCCAAAAATTCTGTCGCGATACAGTATAAATGAGTTTGATTGATCGGCTTGAAGTATAAATATCTAAAGTCGTGACTTAAGGCGATGCCATTCACATTGGAAGAAAAAGGTTTTTCGTTCAGATTACGCATATCATTACCGTCGTATCTTAAAATCACTTCGGGATCAGCGAGCGTAAAATGGCTTCCAGCTAAAGCCTTCCTGCTATTTCCAGTTTTGAGGTCCAAAACAATAATGGCCGCCTGACCGGGGTCGGAGAGGTAAGCTAAATTTTTCTCCCTATCGATGCGCATATCATTTAGACCCGATTTGGTTTTATCAAGGTCGTCGAAACTATAAATACGTTCAATTTGATCTTTCTTTGTGTCGATTTTCAATAATTTGAACTGTCCTTCGGTTGGTTTTTCATCATTACCAAAAATTGATCCAGCAGATGATGGCTTAGAATCTAATACCCAGAGATTGTCATCGGCATCGACAAAGATATCCTGTACATTAACAAAGTGGGAATTCTCAATTCCTTTTTTATTCCATTCAGCATCAGGATAAGGGGTCGGTTTTCCATTGATGATTTCGGTCAGTGCATACTTGAAATGTTTAGTTTGTTTTGGGAAAGAAACAAATAGCCGGTTGCTGGATGTAACGCTTACACCAATGGGACGGTATGGTCCCAAATCCACTGCAATCTCTAGTTGTGGTTGTTTTGAATTATTAACTTGAGCCGTCATGTTGAGAAAAAAGATGTGAAATAATAGAAAACTAAAAAGAAGCCTTTTTCGCATGTTCTTGTGTTAAGTTAAACAGTTTTATTCCCTTAGCGTTACAAAGCGGTATGTTATAAACTTCATAGCCGGCAGATGCATTGATAAAATAACTGTCTTCCTGCAATTATTGTTTTAATAAAAAGAAGCTTTAAGCAGTTTTATAGCTGTATGGTCTTAATTTTAATACTATCCTTATAGGGAATAAGTGATTCCGATTTGAAATCCCTTGGATTTTATATACCAAAAATCTCAGGTAAGGTGATTTTAGTAAATGCCCAGCAATTAGATCAGTATTTCTCTTAAAAGCTTTTCAACTTCGCCAGCGTGTGTGACCGTCATAAAATGACCAGCGCCTTTAATCACAAAACTGGGCTTTAGACTTTTGATCGGGATAATACGGTCTTTGTCTCCATGTATATGGACTAAATTACTAGGAATAAATCTGTTTTTCCATCGGAGAATCTCATGTATTGCCCAGCCACTCTACACCTAATCCACTTATGATATATATTTTGGTATCTGTTATCATTTTTTAGTATTGGTTACATGCATTGAATGAAGTTTCTAGATACATTTAAGGAGCCAAGTTGCTGAAACTGTCGCGATAAATGAATAGGGGCAAAGTAATGATTAAAAATCAATTTTTCACCCCTATCTTTTATAATGTAATAACGTAATTTTTGTGAAGTGGTTATTAGATATTCCTGTTAAGACAGGCTAGCTAAACTTTTAGCCTCAAAAGTAGAAAGTTCATTGTATTTTTCGGCTTGAACTTTCTTTACCCAATTTGGATCTTGCAGGAGAGCCCTTCCCACGGCGACAAGGTCAAAGTCGCCACGTTCATACCGACGGACCAATTCGTCCAGCGAAGCAGGAGAAGATTTGAATTCGGAGTTTGTAAATACTTCGCCAAAGTCCTTATCAAGGCCTACAGATCCAACCGTGATCGTGGGTTGTCCTGAGATTTTTTTAAGCCAGCCGGCGAAATTTAAATCACTACCTTCAAACTCAGCTTCCCAATAGCGGCGTTGACTTCCATGAAAAATGTCGACACCAGCATCCGTTAATGGTAAAATCCAATCTTCCATCGCAGCAGGCGTCGGTGCGATTTTGGCAGTGTAGTCCTGTTGTTTCCATTGCGATAATCTCAGGATAATCACAAATTCCGACCCTACGGCTTTTCGCATCGCTTTAACGACTTCAACTGCAAATTTAGACCGCTCCTTAATGGTTTTGCCGCCAAATTCGTCAGTTCGATGGTTCATTCCCTCCCAAAAAAACTGATCAATCAAATAACCATGGGCGGCATGAATTTCAAAAGCATCAAAACCGAGCTCTTTTGCAGACTTGGCGGCGTCCGCGTATGCTTTTATTGTTGATTCAATATCAGTCAATGTCATTGTATCCGGACCCTCAAATGCTACAGGTGGCGTCCACTGCATTGGGGTATAACCGACATGCCATAGTTGAGGCGCTATTTTGCCACCTTTGTTATGTACAGCTTCGACGATGTTCTTCCAGCCAGTAAGTGCTTCTTCACCATAAAAGTTGGGAATGTCCTTTAAATTCTTTGAAGAAGGTCTTTCGATTACTGTACCTTCCGTTAAGATTAGTCCAACATCACCAGCAGCACGTCGCTCATAATAACCAGCTACGGCACTATCGGGAATTCCGTCCAACGAAAATGCTCTCGTCATTGGTGCCATGACAAAGCGGTTTTTCAATTTTAAATTTTTATATTCAAATGGATTAAAAAGTGTTTGTATGCTCATTTTTCTTGTTTTAAATTATAAATCTTTACAAAGATATTCTAAATAGTGTATATTTGTAACTATTATTAGTATAAACTAGTTACCTTCGTGTAACTATTCTCAAAATATCAAATGAAAAGGACTGAATTTAAAAGTTGTTCCTGTGCAATGCAGCGCTCGATGGCAATTTTAGGCACAAGGTGGAAGCCTGTCATTATTTATACACTGCGGGACCGCAAAGCCCGATTTGGTCAGCTCGATGCACTTATAGAAAATATTTCACGCAAGGTTTTGACCAGCTCATTAAAAGAATTGGAGGAGGATGGTGTTATTCTTAGAGAAGAATATAAGGAACTGCCACCACGCGTCGAATATTCTTTGACCGAAAAAGGTAAAGCGTTAATCCCCATTATGTGCCAGTTGGCACAATGGAACGAAACCTTTTATAAGGAGGATCAGGTACCAGAATTGATCGCGTAAAAAGTAAATCTCATATTACCGTTTCTGTACCGATTTTGTGTTAATCCTTGCCTGATGGATAGCATAGCATTGCCCCTATGTGACGGTGTATTCTCTCCTGGTGTCTTGATATTTGATCTTTCTTTGGGATTGCTGGCGTATTGGTTCGCTATTACTTTGCTATTCGTCTGCTGTTTCTCTGCTATTTGTCTGCTGTTTCTCTGCTATTTGTCTGCTGTTTCTCTGCTATTTGTTTGCTGTTTCTCTGCTATTTGTTTGCTGTTTCTCTGCTATTTGTCTGCTGTTTCTCTGCTATTTGTCTGCTGTTTCTCTGCTATTTGTTTGCTGTTTCTCTGCTACTTGTTTGCTGTTTCTCTGCTATTTGTTTGCTATTCCTTTGGTAAAAAGACAACAAAATGGTAATAAAATAGTAAGTAGAAAGTCAATAATCAGCAAAGAAAGGCCAAGCCAGTATGCAACTTGGCCTATAGAGCATCTTTATAAAGCTTTACCCAGCAAATTCAATGCATTGAAGGAATGAATTGCAAAGCTTAGAAAAGTAACAGTGGATTACGAAAGTACGATTAGGCAGAAATCTGCTTTTTAAATCCAGCAATTCTTTCCTTTAGCGTATCACTGTGTTCTGGACTGATTACGCCATTATTCTGATCAAAATTTTCGTAAAATTTGGGAAGCGAAAATGTTTCTTTAATGATTGCTCCAAACTGCGGAAAGAACTTTTGGGCTTCCGCCATGACATTCCCACCGCCATATCCCCCTGGCGAGGTAGTCATAAGAAGCATGGGTTTATCTTGGAAAACTTTCACATTGATCCTAGATGCCCAGTCGAACACATTTTTAAATGCAACGCTATAGGAACGGTTATTCTCAGCAAGCGAGCAAATAATAACATCACAAGCAGCTATATTGTCTAGGAAAAGCTGTGCTTCCCGCGGAAACCCATCTTTTTCGAGATCGACGGAAAAAACTGGCATGTCATAGTCATTCAGATCGATCAAATTAATCTCGTGTTCATCAAAACTTTTAAGTACAAATTTGACCAGCTGTTTGTTGATCGAAGTGGAAGAATTACTCCCAGCGAATGCGAATATTTTCATATTTTATTCTTTATAATTCTCAGTTCTTTAAATGTAGCCATTTCCTAAATATAGTATATGTTTAAGTTTAGCATACTGCTTTTGGTAAGTTAATCAGCAAATTTTCCATATTATACCGAATATAGTCATGGAATACCTTGAAATTAATACAGAAAGAATAAGGGTACTGCCACATAAAATATGAGTATAGTAAATGTATAATCAGAGCTAAACTTGATTTTTATTCACGAATACCTCTTTTATTTTTCCGTATTGAAAATAGAGTATAATGGAATATCATAATATTTTCCATCTTTTTTTAGATGCTGTTTCAATAGTGCTTCTTTTTCCATGCCTATTTTTTCCATGACCTTTCCCGAAGCTGGGTTATGTGGAAAGTAGGTCGCAAAAATCTTGTTAAAATGCAGTTCTCTAAATCCAAAGTCAATGATGGCTTTTGCTGCTTCAGTAACATAACCTTTGTTCCAATAAGGAATAGCAATCCAGTATCCCAGCTCAGCCTTATCCGAGCCTTCATCGTGTAATCCGATCGCCCCAATCAGTTTTTTATCTTTATTTCGAATAGCAAAAGTAAAACCTTTACGATTGATATATGCTTCTTCTGCTAATTTAAGCCAATATTCAGCATCTTCTTTTCGGTATGGGTAAGGAATATTTGATGTAAAGTCCGAATATACTTTATCTTTAAGATAGTCAACAATCTGTGGAATATCAGAAGTAGTAATTGCATTGAGAATAAGTCGTTCTGTTTCTAGTTGTGGGAAATCTTTCATTTCGATAAGTCCTCAATTCGGTTTAAACGATATTTCGAGTTATTTAGTTGTTGGCAAATGTAATGATTTTATTAATTTCAAACTAATAACATTACGCTTTGGTGTCCATATCCGCTTTCATTTTCTAGGATCGATAGCATTGATTATGTTTTTAAAATAAATTTTATAATTTTGCAGCTGTAGATCATTCATGTTATCAATTTTTAAAACGTAAAGCCATGTAATGCATTGTCGATATTTAGGAGGAAAAGTAATCAACGGATTTATCTGATTTGATTACCCTATTCCTACGTCTTCAATTTTTTAGTATGGACTTAAATTTTAAAAATGAATTCAACAAAATATGGTCGTACCTACCATTTCCCTTTTTCTCCGGGGACAAGCAGCGACGATCGTTTTAATCAGCATTATTGGACGGATATACAATCCTTCCATCAACTGTTATATACAGAAAAGTTAGATGGTGAAAACAACTGTCTTTCACAAAGGGGGGTATTTGCACGGTCTCATGCGGCCCCGACTACCTCGCCATGGACGGCCCAGCTAAGGGAACATTGGGCCAGATTAAAAAATGATCTGGATGATTTGGAGTTTTTTGGTGAAAATCTTTATGCTATACATTCAATCGAATATCGGAAACTAGAGCACTATTACTATGTTTTCGCTGCTCGAATTAAAGATCAATGGCTTTCGTGGGAAGAAGTTACTTTTTACGCTAGTTTATTTGATTTGCCCATGGTACCTGTTTTAAAATTCGAAAATGTAAAGGATATGACAGAACAGCAGCTTCAACGTTCAGTCGAAAACTTGTCCACACAGCCCTCGGTGTTTGGATCTGTTGATGCTAAAACTGGACATATATGTACGATGGAAGGGGTGGTGTGTAGGAATGTCGACGCATATAGTGTTGGCGAATTTCAGCACAACGTTTTTAAATATGTAAGAAAGGGACATGTGCAGACTGATGAACATTGGACAAAGTCATGGCGTAGGACAAAAATGATTTGGGAAAGGAGAGATTATTAATGGAATGGAAAATAGCAGTAGATAAGGACTGGGCGACGTTAGAGAATAAATTCTCTTGGGTAATGGATATGGAAAAGGTACAGCAGGATCCTTGGCATCATGCAGAAGGAAATGTAGCAATTCATACACAAATGGTTCTTCAGCAGCTTGAAGAGCTCCCTGAATACCAAAAGCTGGACGGGCAAAATCAGGAGTTGATCTGGGCTTCGGCCTTGTTGCATGATGTCGAAAAAAGATCCACCACCATTCTCGGGTCAGATGGCCGTATCAGTTCGCCAAATCACGCTAAAAAAGGCGCGAAGACCGCGCGCGAGATTTTGTTTCGTGATGTGGAGACTCCTTTCGCCATAAGGGAGCAAATTGTGTCCTTGGTACGCTACCATGGTTTGCCATTATGGCTTATGGAGAAAGCTGATCCCCTGAAGAGCGCCCTGGAGGCTTCGCTCACTGTAAATATGAGTCAGCTCAAGCTGTTGGCTGAAGCAGATGCCAAAGGTAGATATTGTCGCGATCTGGATGCACTGCTCTATGCGTTGGATATGTTTGAACTGTATAGCAAGGAGATTGGCTGCTGGAATGAGGCTCGTCCCTTTTTAACAGACAATGCTCGATTTACCTATTTTAATGGAAAAGACAGCTACGTCGATTATGTTCCTTTCGATACATTTAAATCTACGGTTATCGTGCTTTCAGGGCTGCCCGGAATGGGTAAAGATTATCATATTCAAAAAATGAATGCAGATATACCCGTTATTAGCCTGGATGATATCAGACGCAAATATCGCATTGATCCCACTGATAAAAGGAGAAATGGATGGGTCATACAAGAAGCGAAAGAACAGGCAAAAAAATATTTGCGCTGTGGACAGGATTTTATCTGGAATGCCACGAATATAACTTCCCAGATGCGTCAGCAGCTGATCGATCTTTTTGTTGGCTACCAAGCCTATGTTAAATTACTGTATGTCGAAAAGCCCTATCAGGTATGGCGCACACAGAATAGAGATCGAGAATATCCATTACCTGACGCAGTGTTAGATAAAATGCTCCGTAGTTTGGACGTTCCTCAGTTGACAGAAGCTCATGAAGTTCAGTATATCACAACATAAATAGCATCTTAACAAAGGGTATTTTGAAATTATCCTTTGTTAAGATATGAACGATTCCTATTTACTGTGTCAATTTTTGATTTAATAGTGGAATAAGCTCCTCTTCCCTGATATTGATCACATCCATGTCGATCCATAGACGAGCTGGCTTTGTGGAAAGGTTACGGTCGATAAAGCTTAAGAGATGTATGAGACGGTTTGTTTTTTGTTTTCGTAGCAATGAAGAGTCTTTTAATTTTATAAATATAGAAGACGTTCGGTATAAACCGGTAACAAAGCAATCGATGTCCGTCCACGGAATTGGCTGGGGCTTTAATGCGCTGTTGTTTACGAGCATGTCCTGATCTATCGTGAGTGCTGCTATCCCTTTTTGATAGCGACTCATTTGCTGTATTCTGAGGTAAAATACGCTTGCTGCTGCTAGCGCCCACACCGTCGACGCCAGTTTTACAATAAGATCTTTATGTAACCAAGCATAAAGCGCAACGACTGTCGCGAAAAAACAAAGCACCATGCTTATGATAATTTTACCTTTGTTAAAATGAATTTTGATCATTAATTTTTCTTTTTATAAACATATAAACTCTGTTAAAAATAGGCGAAGATTATCTGCTGCAAAACGGCTCTTTCTGTTTATTGCTCATTTTAGACTTGCTTTTCATAAAGATAAGCAGTAAAAACGGTCTAATCTATTCGCATTTATTATTCGCAGCTGTTGAATGATTATCCGTAATATATCAATTTATTTTGTCAGTCCTTTTAAATTGAATGTCGTTGAAATAGATTTGAACTTTTTTTTTAGTAAAATGAATAGTGGCTTTGTTTGGACAATAAATTGACAGAATGTTAGAAAATCTCAAAGGGCATTTGTGGAAATTTATCGATGTAGATCCGATCCAATTAGAGGAAATACTGGGATATTTCAGAACAAAAACGGTCGCAAGAAAAGAAAATATACTGGAAGAGGGACAGGTTTGTAAATATCATTTTTTTGTATTGAACGGTATGCTTCGAAAATTCTTTGTTAATGAAAAAGGTGTCGAACAAACGACGGAATTTGCGATAGAAAACTGGTGGATCACAGACAATATGGCTTTTGAACAGCGGGCAGTCACTACATTTTACATTCAAGCAGTAGAAAAATCAGAATTGGCATATATCAGTCAGGAAGATCAGGGAAAATTGGTGGTGGCATTTCCTACAATGGAGCGTTATTTCCGCTTTGTTTACCAAAGGGCGTATGCCGCGGCGCAAATGCGGATTAAATATCTATTCTCTTTATCCAAAGAGCAGTTCTATTTGGATATGCTTCAAAAGTACCCTCATTTTGTACAACGTGTTCCGCAATATCTGATTGCATCATTTCTTGGGTTTACGACTGAATATTTAAGTGAAATCCGAAAGAGAATAATCCGCTAAATGCGCCGTTAAAATTAGCTACAACTAAAGACTAGTAACATTGGTCAGAATCAGCAACACGGAAGGGATTAATTCGAAATTGAAGGTTGTGCTCTTTTGCATAGTCATAGACTAATTTTTCGAATTTTTCCATAGCACTTTCTTCCGAAGCAGCAAAACAGTGCAGGTTTAGTTCAAGCGGTTTTTCTGAGGTTGCTGGATCGATGCGCAGTTTTTCAACTTCAGAGAGAACAACCGCAAAAGAAGTTTTACAAATCTCTACCTCTAGATGCGAAGCTATTAATTGAGATGAAATGCTATAAAACGAATTTTTATTTTGGATTTCTTCTTGAAAAGGATCTAAATATGTCGTAATAATAGATCGATAACCATATTTAGCATTACCAAAAAACTGATCAATATATTCCTGCGCTTTTTCATATGTTGAGAAGACACCTTCGAGATTGGTGAACAAATCTGGATCTTCCCTTACTTCTTTTGAAACTACTGTATATACCTTAATGAGGTTGGTTGTCATATTTCGTATGCTACTTTTTGTACATTAAGTAAGTTTTTCTGCAAAAAAACTAATTTAGAATTTTATCCATGATCGATTATAAGATAAAATCATCGTTTTAAAATAAAAAATTTCCTCTACTAATTTATAGCCTGTTTTAGATCAGGTGCTTGTGCTTTAAAGTTGTATATAATTTTCGTATTATCCAAATATTTTGCCAATTGTTTTCATTTACACATCTTAAAGATCATCATATCACCAAATACGCCTTTCAGCATACGAAATCGATATCGGATGCAGCTTGCTGATTAGCTTCACTTTTGCAGGTTGACACAAGAGGAACACGCCGAAGTTTAGGTAAACTTGTCATCGGCTCTTCAAAGGGACGGTCTAAAAGCACTATTTAAAAAGCTTTTTTACACTTCATATTTTAACATATCAATATAGCCTAAGCAATTTTACTTTTGAACGGAACATGCTTTCTTTGGTGAAGATTCAAACGTTTTCGTAAATAAATCATATCATTTGATTCATTTCGCTTATATTAATTAATATATTGTTTTGCCAATTCAATTCAAATGAAATGAATAGCCCATACCTAAATTAGGATGTATGTGGCTTAAACTTGTTATGATTTACAAACCAATGATGAATAAATAAACCGGGTCTATAGACTCTAGATTAAATTATAAAATGAGAAGAAATACACTATTTAAATCTGTTTTAATGGCAGCTATGGTCAGCAATGTTGTATTGACCCATGCCCAGACAGATAAGAGTAATGAAAAAGGTTGGACAAACCTTTTTGATGGAAAGACGCTAAATGGATGGAAGACTGTTGGAGGAAAAGCCCCCTATTCTATTGAGGGAGATGCTATTGTCGGCCGAATGACAAAAGGCACCCCCAATTCTTTTTTAATTACTGAAAAGGAATACGGTGATTTCATATTGGAGCTGGATATTAAACTCGAAGGAAATGAAACTAATTCAGGTATCCAAACTAGGAGCCATCTCGATCCAAAAGCCAATGATGGACGAGGGCGTGTATATGGAAGACAAGTAGAGATTGATCCATCCGAGCGCGCGTGGACGGGTGGAATATATGATGAAGCACGTCGTGGATGGATTTATCCTTTGGATTTAAATGAAAATGCCAAAAGAGCATATAAAGCAGAAGAATTTAATCATATCCGAATTGAGGCCATCGGCGATGAGTTGCGTACTTGGGTCAATGATATTCCAGTGTCTTACGTTGTTGATACTATTGATAGAACAGGATTTATCGGACTACAGGTGCATAGTATTCCGGCGCAGTTGGATGGAAAGAAAGTTTATTTTAAGAATGTAAAAATAAAGACAACTGATCTTAAACCAAAAGGTTTTCCTAAAGATGTATATATCGTCAATCTCAAGCCCAATGAAGTGGCCGATGCTGAAAAGAAAAAGGGTGTTAAACTCTTATTTGACGGTAAAACCAATAAAGGTTGGCGAAGCATACATAGCGATAAATTTCCAGAACGGGGGTGGGAAGTCAAGGACGGACAAATGACTGTACTAAAATCTGACGGTGGAGAATCAACTAATGGTGGAGATATTGTCACAAAAGATAAATATGCTGTGTTTGATCTTTCATTTGAATTTAAGCTTAGTCCAGGTGCAAATAGTGGTGTTAAATATTTTGTCACCTTGAAAGAAAAATCAAAAGGATCGGCTATTGGTTTAGAATACCAAGTGCTTGATGATGCTTTGCACCCTGATGCAAAGTTGGGTAGGGACGGAAACCGTACGTTGGCATCCCTATATGACCTCATCACATCCAACCGTGATGAGCGTGCACGCAGACCGATCGGTGAATGGAATAGGGGTAGAGTTGTTGTTACAGCAGATAATAAAGTTGAACATTATTTGAATGGCATTAAAATGCTGTCTTATGAACGGGGCTCCAAAGCGTTTAAAGATTTGGTTCAAATCAGCAAGTATAAAGACTGGGAGAACTTTGGCGAAGCTAAGGAAGGCTTTATTCTTTTGCAGGACCATGGTGATCGGGTCTCCTTTCGCAGTATAAAAATCAATACACCCAATTAAGACTACTCTTTATGAATCATTATTTATCGCGCAGAAGCTTTGTTAAACAGTCCGTTATTGCTGCAGGAGCTGTTATGTTGTCCAACAGTGTCTTAGGAAAGGTCAATCTGGCCAAACCCAATGAACGTGTTAATCTAGCCTGCGTAGGATTAGGCAATAGGGCAGCGGAAATCATTAAAGAACTCTATAAGACTGGACTCTGTAATATCGTAGCCTTATGTGATGTGGATCTTGGCGCTAAACATACACAGGAGATATTGGGTATGTTTCCCGACGCACCTCAATTTAAGGATTTTAGGGTGATGTTTGACAAAATGGGAAATCAGATCGATGCTGTGAGCATAGGAACCCCTGATTTCTCTCATTTTGCAATAACGATGCTTGCATTGGATTTGGGCAAACATGTTTACGTGGAAAAACCAATGGCAAGAACATTTCTTGAGGTTGAACTTATGACAGAAAAAGCTCGGAAAAATCCGAAACTTGCTACCCAAATGGGAAACCAAGGGCATTCTGAAGCAAATTATTTTCAGTTTAAAGCTTGGAAAGATGCGGGTATTATTAAAGATGTTACACGCATAGATGCGCACATGAATATGCCGCGCAGATGGCATGGCTGGGACGTGAATATCAAGGGCTTTCCTGCCGCGGAGATGATACCCGAAACGCTAGACTGGGATCTTTGGCAGATGCAGACTATTGGTCACAATTATAATAAAGATTTTGTCAATGGACAATGGCGTTGTTGGTACGATTTCGGAATGGGTGCTTTGGGCGATTGGGGGGCTCATATATTGGATACAGCACATGAATTTTTAGATTTGGGACTCCCAACCGAAGTCTCAGCGGTAAAGCTAGAGGGGTATAATTCGTATTTTTTTCCGATGTCTTCCACCTTAAAATTTCATTTTCCAAAAAGGAAAAAAATGCCTGCAGTAGATATTAATTGGTATGACGGCTTGGATAATTTGCCACCTATACCCGAAGGCTATGGGGTATCTGGACTGGATCCTAATATTCCTCCACCAAGTACAGGAAAATTAGAGCCCGCTAAATTAAATCCCGGAAAAATTATCTATAGCAAGGATTTGATATTTAAAGGTGGCTCCCACGCCAGTACGCTGCAGATTATTCCAGAAGCGAAGGGGAAAGAAATGGCGGCTCGTTTACCGGAAGTGCCAATATCACCATCCAACCACTTTGCTAATTTCTTAAAGGGGTGTAAAGGTGAAGAGAAGACGCGGTCGGCTTTTGAAATTGCAGGTCCTTTGAGCCAAGTGTTTTGTTTAGGTGTCATTGCCCAGCGATTAAACAGTAAATTGGTACTGAATACTCAGACAAAAGAAATTGTCAATGATAAATTTGCCAATGCACTTCTAGCCGGACCTCCACCGGCTAGAGGCTGGGAACAGTATTATAAGATGTAAAGAATCGAAGACTAAACATAGAAATGAAGGGCAATGTAAAACGTTGCCCTTTTACGTTGATAAAAGCGCTGTTCTTATCCTTATGATTCGCCTGTCATCAATACATATTAATGAGTGGAAGATAGTAATAAATGGGAAATCTGCATGTAGAGAGAAAAATTAGGTCTATTTTGATGAACCGATACTTTACTTCAGCAAAAAAAAAAGGTTTTCAAACGGGGAGAATGAAAACCTTAAATAACCAATTATAAACCTAAATTATGATGATACAAATGTAAGTGTATTTTCTACACTATGCAAATTTATTTTAAAAAATAATTTAATCTTCTTCAAAAAAGCTATAGGAAGTACCTATTTTTATAAGAGTACTGTGTTTTTTTATGAAAACGGACTGCTCTCTGCATTCTTTTTGCACGCTTTGGCTTCGGGGACTTTAATTCGTGGAATTTAAAAAGCATCAGTTGTAAATAGTTAGCTATTTTAGAAGCATGGAAAATTTAGAAGTATGGATGCGTGGACCTATTGAAGGGATTCCCGCTCTTCTCCAACCTGTTGCTCATGCGCTCTTGCAAGTTGATGAGGATGTTTTAAAGTATACTAAGCAGCTGTCCTCAGCGTATCTCTGGACAAAACCGGGGGGCAATGCCAGTATAGGTTTTCATCTGCAACATATTCGTGGGGTGATCGATCGCATGTTTACTTATGCCGAAAATAAACCCTTGTCGGATGAGCAATTTGACGACCTCTATAAGGAGGGTATAGAAAATAGTGATCTGAGCGTAACCGCGCTTGTAGAAAACTTACACCAACAGATTCAGCAATCCGTGCAAAAACTAGCGTTAATTGATCCGGAAACTTTGACGGAAGTACGTTTGTTGGGTAGAAAACGGATCCCTACGACCTTGATTGGTTTGTTGTTCCACGCTGCTGAGCATGCACAGCGCCATGTTGGCCAATTACTGGTAACAGCACGATGTATCAATTAAAAACAAACTATATTTTTGTCCGCTAGAGACTATGATTTTTGAACTTGTTGTAACTTTTCTCCCCATTTCCCAAGTTCTTGAATAATTGGTTTGAGTTCATAACCCAGCGTAGTCAGCTCATAGAGTACGCGTGCCGGTACCTCTGCATATACAGTACGTTTTATAATGTTATCCTCTTCCAGCTTTCGCAATTGTAGGGTGAGCATACGTTCAGTGATACCCGGTAAACATCTTTTGATTTCAGAATAACGTAGCGCGCCATTGATGAGATAACAACAAATGGCTAGAGCCCATTGACCGCCAATGACATTAGCGGCAAAGACTTCGGGGCAATTATGCTCAAGTTGCTTTTTATTTGAAAAGTTGGTGGAACTCGTCTTGATTTTAGTCATACGCACATTTTTTATAGTACCTAACATTGGGTTACTGATAGGACAAAATAAGAATTATGTCGCTACTTTTAAATCACAGTCATGTAGTTTATTAAAATTGCCGCAATGAATTGACTAGACTTGGTGACTTGTGCATATATACATTTATACATAAATAAAAATATGAAAACATTAATAGTTGTTATTCACCCTAATTTTGCCACCTCCCTCGTGAATAAAAGTTGGGTTGAGGCATTGGAAAGCCAATTCGATCGTTATGATATCCATCACTTGCACCAAGTCTATTCGGATGGTAAAATTGATGTCGTAGCAGAACAGCAGCTGATGGAGAAATATGATAAAATTGTATTTCAATTCCCCTTTTATTGGTTTAACTGCCCGCCTTTTTTTAAGCAGTGGTTGGATGATGTGCTTACCTACGGGTGGGCTTACGGTAAAAAAAGTGGGTATAAACTGGAAGGAAAGAAAATTGCATTAGCGATTTCGGCTGGGATAGACGAGCAGGAGTATGGGGTTACGGGTAAGTATAAATATAGCATGGAGCAATTAACAAGTCCTTTTGAAATTACTTTTGACTATGTTAAAGCGAATTATCAAAAGCCTTTCGTCTTTTACGGAATAGAAAAAGAGTCATCCAAAGAATGGATAGCACAAAGTGTTTCGCAGTATCTCAGTTTTCTGCAGCAGTTGTAGTCAATAAATATGAAGGCAAAATTATCATTATTGGCGATTCTTCAAAAATATGTTAATGTAGAAAGCATCCTGAAAAGGATGCTTTCTCTTTGTTGTTTTACCGAGTTGTATAACCACCATTGGCAAATATTGTTTGCCCCGTTATCCACCAGCCATCGGTGACTAGGAACTCAACCAAAGGCGCAATGTCTTTTATATCCGTTAGTCCGCCCAATGCTGATGCAGATTTGTGGTAAGCTACGGCATCCGCACTTTCCTGTCCGTAGAAAAATGGCGTATCCATTGGCCCCGGGGCCACAGCTGTAACCGAAATACCTCGTTCACCAAATTCTTTTGATGCCGCTCGCGTAAAATGCTCTACAGGGGCTTTCAGTCCCTCATAGGTCGAGTAGAACCCTGTATAAGCTGCCAATAGCGAGGTAACAATGGTGCAGATCTTGCCATCTTTATTTAGTTTTTTGCCGGCTTCCTGAATAAAGAAATAGGCAACTTTCGAATTGATATCGCTCATGCTATCGTATTCTTCTACTGTTGTTTCCACAATTGGCTTTTTTAATACTTTCCCAACGGTGTTAATGGCGATATCCACGCCTCCGAATCGGTCTATGGCTGCATCAAAAAGTTCCCTGATATGCTCAATTTTTGTCAGGTCCGCTTGCACTAAAATTGCTTCTGCACCAGTGGCTTCTACGGCCGCTAATGTTTTCTCGGCATCTTTTTTGGTGTTTTCACTGTTATAATGGATCACCAGTTTTGCCCCTTTAGCCGCAAAATCCCGGCTTAATAATCCACCCAGATTTTTTGCACCACCAGCAATAAGGACAACTTTTCCTTTTACATCATTTCTTGCCATAATAATTTAAATTTTGATTATAGCAAATTTCATAAATGTTTAGGGCTCTGTTATGGTGAACTTTTCGCTTTTTGCAATTGACGAAATTGTGAAGGAGACATCCCCTCATATTTTTTAAAAAATTTGGTGAAGTTGGATGGGTCGTAGGTCAGCCTTTGAGCGATCTCCGAAATGGTCAACTCGCTATTGGTGAGCAGGTTCTTGGTACAGGTCAATATTTTATGTACATAAAAATGACAGGGGTGATTTCCCGACGTTTCCTGTATTATCTTGATAAGATGTTTTTGTGAGACACAAAGTATGTTTGCGATGTCCTGAAGCTCCAGCATTTCTATGCTGACTCCGCTGATCAATTCTGCGAGATGACGATCCAGGAACTCAAAATATTGAATCGTAATTTCTTCACTTCTTTTCTTATTGGGAGGCGATACTGTATTCATCTTAATCCTTTTCGAATGTTTAGGTTAAATATAACCAATTTAGGCTACACGCAATATTTTATCCCAGAATTGATTAATGTTGATCAGCTGTGTCTACTACATTAATCGGCTTGTTGTTTCATGTTGCAGAATATGCACAGCGTTATGTAGGCACATTGCTGTTGACAGTATGGTGTATTGTGCTGTCTCAATAAAAATTATATTGGAGAATTTACACTGTGAACGTCGCTATGGATTATCGGACGATTAAATTGTAAATTTGTATACTTGTAAGATTCTAAGAGGAATTCATGATTTTTATAATCCCACATAAAAATAAACAGCGTATACTATGCAGATACTTTTAGTAGAAGATGATCGTCGCATTAGCAGCTTCGTCGTTAAAGGCTTAGAAGAAATGGGAAACCAGGTCATCCTCGTTGAATCTGCGGAAGCGGCACGTGAATGGATCAATGTAGATTCATTGGATATTATTGTACTTGATATTATGTTGCCTGGTATAGATGGCATACAGTTTACAAAGACAATCAGGTATCGAAAAAATCATATTCCGATATTGATTTTAAGTGCTTTAGGAGAGATTGAAGATAAAGTCGAGGCCTTAGAAAGTGGTGCTGACGATTATCTTGTCAAGCCTTTTTCTTTTAAGGAATTGGTAAGCCGTATTAAAGCGCTAGTACGCAGGGACAATTATAAAAATGTACAAAATGATAGTAATATAGAGATTCGCGATTTAAAGGTCGATCTTGAACGCTACGAAGTCATCAAGAATGGTAAAAATGTCGATCTATCTCCTAAAGAATTTAAGCTATTGAAGTATCTGATCGAAAATCGCAATAAAACTCTTTCGCGAACAGCAATATTACAAGCTGTTTGGGGCATTGATTTTGATAATAATACCAATGTAGTAGATGTGTATGTTTCTTATCTAAGAGGTAAGGTCGACACTGGTCATGTGGCTTCCATTATCAAAACAGTGAAAGGTGTGGGGTACATGCTTACAACGGACTGATTATGAATTTAAAGATTCGGCTTACACTCTTTTCAACGTTGGTATTCACCATCATTTTCGCACTTGCAACAGTAGTCATTTACTGGATGTTTTACAATTCATCTGAACGACATCTAATAAGCTCGTTGGAAAAAAATGCAAAGATTGCCGGTATTTATTACCTTGAAGCGGATGAACAGAGTCCATTAAAGCATTTGGAATCTAAAAATCAATATGAAAGTTTGGTCAAACGTGCTATGGTAGCAGTTTACAATGCCGCAGGAAAAGTAAGTTACGGCGGTATGCGTTTCGATAGTCTAATTAATAAGGATTTATTACGCCAGCTGAAAACAGACAAAACAATCTATTTAAAAACAGAAGATAGCTTTTATTTTGGTTTGTATTATCCCGATAATCAAGGCGATTTCTTTGTGTTTGTAAAAGAATCAAGTGCTGACTTTGATCATCAATTGAATCGTTTGCTCATGACACTTGTCCTTGTATTTCTTCTAGCATTGATCAGTATTGCCTTGTTGTCAGTTTGGCTAAGTAAGTATGCCTATCTGCCCATTCGTAAAGTAATCCAGGAAATTCAGCACAAGGATTTAAGTACCATCCAAGAGCCCTTGACAAGTATAAATACCAAGGATGAACTGCAAGATCTTATTGAAAGTTATAATGCTCTTCTGCGGCGGATTAGTGAAAACATGATTATTAGAAAGAACTTTGTAAGTTATGTTTCACACGAATTTCGAACGCCTCTGGCAGGTATACTAGGGTCAATGGAGGTTTTCGGCACAAAAGTGAGAAGCGAAGAAGAATATCGTGAATTAGCTGAAACTATTACCGACCATGTGAACTTTCTGAATCAGCTAATTGGTAATTTTCTTTTACTCACAGATGATCAGGCCGTGAAACGTTCCCAAGAACTTTTTAGGATCGATGAGGTGGTTTGGGATCTTGTACCTAAGCTTTCGCGATCGTTTACTGCTCCTCTGAAGATTGATATACAGGTCGATGAACCGCAATATTTTAATTTTTGGGGAAATAAGATGCTTGTCACACTTTCTATCTCTAATTTAATAGAAAATGCACTTAAATATGCAAATAGGCAAGAAGTACTTGTCCGAATGACAAATTCAAATGGTAGATTGTCTTTGCAGATTATAGACCACGGCATTGGCATTCCAGCAGCCGAACTGGAGTCTGTGAAGCAGACTTTTTATCGTGGCTCGAATGTAGGCAAGGTCAAGGGCAGTGGTATAGGTCTTTCTTTTGCCCAAATTGTATTTAAAGATCAAGGGGTTGACTTTGAAATCCATTCAACCGATTTGGGTACAACGGTATCGCTACTATTCCCTAAATTCTAACCGTTTTCTAATCTCTTCTAATCAAACTTTAATTTACCCTAAAGTTACCTGTAATCCTCGCCAGTTAGTTTTGTAGAAATTCAAAATTAGGTGAGAAAACTACAGATTACATTATTGCTACTACTTGGCCTGAATAGTAAGCTATTTTCACAGGAAGCCGGCGAAAACCGTTTACAAAAATCAGAGATAGAACAAATTTTCCTGGCCCATAACCTGAACTTAATGGCTCAACGTTTTCATATGCAACAAGCCGAGGCAGCTGTGCTTCAGCAAAAGTTGTGGCCCAATCCAACGATCTCAATCTCTGAGGTCAATCTTTGGAAAAACTCCTCCAGCGAATCGCTTCCAGCGCTGATCGGTAATTACGGTAAATACCAACAGGTGTCGGTCGAATTGGAACAGACTATCGAAATGGCTGGTAAACGAAAGAAAAGGGTTCAACTGCAGCTGCTGGAAAAAGAGAATGCGCAGCTTCAATTCCAAGAATTGCTGCGGAACCTGAAATATGATCTTCGGAGTCAGTGTCTCGAATTACAGATCTTGCAGGAGAAAGAAAAGTTATACGGTAATCAGGTCAATATCTTTCAGACATTGGCTCAATCCTATCAAAATCAATGGAGGGAAGGCAATGTAAGTGAGATGGACTACCTCAGGATTCAAAGCGAATCTATCGCGTTTGGGAACAAATTAAATGAAATCCAACAGGAGAAAATTGAAAAAATGAATGCGGTTGCGCGCTATCTCGGGAACGAGGGAGCCGCACTCACGATATCAGATACGATCGACATGCCACATTTTCTGCAGGGAAGAAAACAGGAGTGGAAAATGATGGCCCTCGACAATCGCAGCGACTATAAAATCGTCCGAAACGAATTGAAAAAAAGTGATGCTCAGCTGAAAATCGAAAAGGCAGAACGTATACCGGACTTGAAGGTATCAATCAATTATGACCGCGGTGGAAATATTATGCGTGATTTCGTAGGGCTGGGGGTGGCCATGGATCTTCCTTTATTTAATCGAAATCAGGGCAATATCAAAATCGCTAAACTGGAACTTGAGAAAAATAAAGTGGAGATCGAGCAATTTCGTATCGACATCGAACGCGAAATTGATTTCCTTTCGGCGCGCTTGACCAATCTCGAAGTGAGTTTGAAAACGATGAATACAGGCTTTGATCATAATCTTGATGTAGCGCTGGAGCGCTATGTCCGAAATTTTCAAGAGCGGAGATTGACCATTGTTGAATTTATAGACTTTATTAATAATTATATGGAAAATAAGGAATCGATATTGGAACGTAGGGTCAAATACCTACAGTATAGAGAAGAATTGATGTATTTAATCGGAAAGGATATTGTCTAATGAAAAGAAACTTATTAATGCCATTGACCTTGATGTCCATCTGTGTAATTTGGGGATGTCAATCGACGAAAAACGAAGAGCAGGCTAACCTGTCAACCAAAGGTTTCTGCCTTAGTGCTGATTTCAAAAACCAAATCAAAATTGATGCTATAAAGAAGAGGGCGGTATCTGAACAGATTGCTTTGAATGGTGTGATCCAATATGATCAGGATGAACTTGCAGCGCTGAAGAGTCCGATACCCGGTATCGTGCAGTCTGTCTCGTTCAAAATGGGGGACTACGTGGAGAAAGGACAGATTCTTGTGTCGCTTAAAGGCACATCAGTCAATGATTTGGGAAAGGAGCTACGTGAGCTCGAAAATAGTAAGCGCTTGACGGAGCGTAAATTGGAAAGTCTGCACAGCTTGCTGAAAGATGGTATGGCTTCTCAACGCGAGCTGGAAGAGATGGACAGTGAACTGAAAGCCATACAGATCGGAATTCGCAATGTAAAGGCCAATATGAATCTGCTCAATGGATCATTAGAAAACGGTATGTTTTACATCCGTGCACCTAAAACTGGTTATATTGTAGATAAAAAGGTGAGCCCTGGTATGACAGTTGGCGATGATACGGAGTTACTGTCGGTTAGTAAACTGAATGAAGTATGGGTTTCGGTCAATATTTATGCAAATAACCTGCCTTTTGTAAAAAATGGTGCTCCCGTCAAGATCACAACATTAGCTTATAAAGGAGAATCTTTTGAAGGTTATATTGATCAAGTAGCGAATTTTTTTGATCCTGATGAACGTGTTGTTAAAGCGCGTATAAAATTGTTAAACAAAGACTTGAGATTAAAGCCCGGCATGAGTGTAGATGTGTTGGTAGAAAAAGCCGTGTCTGGACAGGAAGAGCACATGTTGGCAATACCCAAAGATGCAATTATTCTTCACAACAATCAGAATTTTGTAGTTCTCTATAAGAATGATTGTGATTTAGCTGTAAAGCCAGTAGACATTGTTGCTGAGAATGAAACCTATGCTTTCGTCAAAACAGGAATGGCTGAGGGGGATCAGGTGATGACTGAAAATGAGCTGATTGTATTTGATGAATTGATAAATAAATAGGATGAAGAAAGTTGTACAAAATATTGTTTCATTCTCATTGAAACACTCCTTGGTCGTCCTTTTTTTTACGATGGCATTGTTATTCGGCGGTATATATGCCTATTTGCATACACCGATTGAAGCCTTTCCCGATGTTACCAATACAAGGGTTAGGATTATCACGCAATGGCCGGGACGCAGTGCTGAGGAAATAGAAAAGTTCGTCACACTGCCAGTCACCAAAGAAATGAATACGATTCCAAAGAAAACGGATGTTCGCTCGATATCATTATTTGGTTTATCTGTTGTAACGATTCAATTTGAAGATGGTGTAGCAGACTTTTACGCACAGCAATATGCAGGTAATAAAATGCGCTCTATTGAATTACCAGAAGGCGCTGAAAGTTCCATTGAACCACCGTCTGGCGCAACAGGAGAAATTTTTCGCTATGTGGTGAAGAGTAATCTTCCGATTAAAGAGGTTTCTGCCATTCAGGATTGGGTGATTGAACGGGAACTCGTTGGTGTGTCTGGGGTGGCAGACGTCGTTAGTTTTGGGGGCGAGGAAAAGATTTACGAAATAAAAATCAATCCAACAGAATTGGCCAATTATAACCTTTCGCCGTTGGATGTATATGAGGCCGTTTCGCGGTCGAATATCAACGTGGGCGGAGATGTTATCCAAAAGGGTAATCAGGCCTATGTGGTACGAGGTGTCGGGTTGTTGGATAAAATCGATGATATAGGCAATATATTGATCAAAGTGGTGGGCAATACACCGATACTCGTCAAGCATGTCGCCGAAGTAGAATTAGGTGCCAAGCCTCGGCTCGGGCAGGTAGGTCTCAATCAAGAAGATGATCTTGTCCAGGGAATTGTCATTATGCTTAGGGGAGAAAATCCATCTGCAGTCGTGACAAAGTTAAAAGAAAAAATAGCTGAACTGAATGAACGTATTTTACCCGAAAATGTCAAGATTGAACCCGTCATAGATCGTACGAAATTGGTGAACAATACAGTGCATACAGTCTCTAAAAATCTGATAGAGGGAGTTCTGCTCGTTTCGATTATCGTCTTTATCTTTTTAAACAACTGGAAGACAACCTTTATTGTCGCATCTGTTATTCCATTAGCTTTCCTATTCGCAATCATCTTATTGAAGATTCAAGGATTGCCGGCCAATTTGATCTCTATGGGAGCCCTAGACTTTGGACTGTTACTCGAAGGTACGCTGGTCATTGTAGAAACTGTTTTTGTCTCTTTGGAAAAAGAGGCACATCGGCTTGGGACAGCCCGTTTTAATAAGATATCCAAGTTAGGAATTATCAAAAAAAGTGCAGGTTCAGTAGCCGGATATATCTTTTTTGCCCTGTTGATTTTAATCGTCGCGTTGACTCCGATCTTCTCTTTTCAAAAGGTGGAAGGAAAGATGTTCTCACCATTGGCTTTTACACTCGGTTATGCTTTGCTGGGTTCATTGATCCTGAGTTTGACCTATGTGCCCGCCATGTGTAAATACTTGCTGAAAAAAAATATCAAAGAGGATGAAAATAAGATCACTAAAGTTAGTCGGAATGCCATTTTTAAAGGTTTTAAGAAGGCTTTTGATCATCCAAAATGGACGTTCTCTATTTTTGTCTGTGTGTTGTTAGTTTGTTTTGTTCGATTTAGTCACTATGGTTCAGAGTTTCTTCCTAAACTGAATGAGGGGGCAATTTATGTTCGTGCAACTCTACCCAACAGTGTCAATCTGGAAGAATCGGTTAAGTTGACCAAAACGATGAAGACAAAATTGATGAAGCAGTTTGATGAGATCGATTTTATTATGACGCAGACAGGTCGTCCCAATGATGGAACAGACCCAACAGGTTTTTTTAATATAGAATTCAATATTGAATTGAAACCTCAGGGTGAATGGAAACGTAAATTGTCAAAAGAGAAATTGATCGGTCAGATGCGGGACAGCCTACAGACCTTTCCTGGAATCAACTTTGGTTTTAGCCAGCCCATCCAAGATAATGTCGAGGAGTATGTAGCAGGAGTAAAAAGTCCACTAGTGATCAAAATTTTTGGTGAAAACTTACAAGATTTAGAAAATAAAGCTAATAGATTTGCAGAGTCACTTAAAAAGGTGGATGGCATCACAGATGTCAATGTTTTTAAAAATATAGGCCTTCCTGAATTGCGTATCCAATTGCATGATTCAAAGATGGCTAAATATGGTGTTTCAACCAAAGATGTACAGTCCGTTATCGAAATGACTATTGGTGGGCAATCTGTTACGCATTTCTACGAAAATGAGCGGATTTTTGATGTTCGCCTGCGCTTCCAAAAATCATATCGTGATAATCCAGAAAAGATCGGAAATATCATCATACCAACGATGAATGATCAGAAAGTGCCACTACGCGAGATCGCAACAATAGATTATCATACCGGTCCGGCTTTTATTTATAGAGAAGGTAATTCCCGTTATATTGGCGTTGGTTTTAACATTGAAGGACGGGATTTGGGAAGCACTATTGCCGACGCAAAAAAACAGATAGATCAGGATATTCAGTTGCCTAAATCCTATAAAGTGGTATGGGCTGGCGAATTTGAAAGCAAAGAACGGGCAACCAAACAGTTGATGAACGTCGTTCCTATTTCTTTGATTTTAATATTATTACTACTTTATGCCAATTTCGGCAATGTAAAAGATACACTGATTTCTTCGCTGACCCTCGCCTTTGCATTTATTGGCGGATTTATCTCCTTGTGGGTCACCGGAACAACTTTTGGAATTTCGGCAGGTATTGGATTTATTATTCTTTTTGGTGTAGCCACGATTGACGGTATTGTTTTAATTGGGGTTATGAAAGAAAATCTGTTACATAAGATGAGTTTGAAACCTGCTATCTATGAAGCTGTAAAGAGCCGCATAAGGCCCATTTTAATGATCGCTTTAATGGGTGCAATGGGATTATTACCAGCTGCGCTTTCCAATGGAATGGGATCCGAAATTCAAAAGCCGCTAGCTATCATGATTGTGGGCGGATTGATTATGTGTATGATACTGTCCTTTTCAATATTACCCATAGTTTTTTATTATGCATATAGAAAGGAAAGCAACATTTAGTTAACCATTTTTAATTATTATAATACGATGCAAAGGTTGCCTGTTTGACAGTGCAACCTTTGTTGGTTGTAGTCGCTATCTGTGTAATTGCTATTTAAGGAATACTCAAAACGTCAGATAATGACATTTTAAAAGCAGACGCGCCCCCTATGTATTGGAACGTATTTTTTTATAGCCCATTTTTTGTAAATATTATTATAAATGTTGAACTTACATTTACGTTGTTAAAACCGAACTTCATCTTAAAAAATAAATAATACATCGCGTACTGAAAAGAGTTCCAAGTCTGCATTTAAAGTTAAAAAGCCATTCTTCAGGTTTGTCATGGATGATTTTGCTGGAAAAGGTCAATATTAGGTCAGTGTTGATTAATTCATAAGAAGACTGTGTATCTTATTTCAGATAGATTTGTGATAAAGAAATAATAAAATATACGCTATGGCACAATTTAAATGGGAAGGAATTTACCCTGCAATGTTATCTCCATTTGATGAAAATGGAAATTTGGATTTTGGTATGTTTGGTAAAAACATTGAAGCACAATTGGATGGAGGTGTTCACGGTCTAATTATCGCTGGATCGTTGGGAGAGGCAAGTGTTTTAAGTACGGAAGAAAAATATGATTTATTGACATATGCGTTGAAACTTGTCGATGGGCGCGTCCCGGTGTTGCTTAATATTGCAGAAAATACTACGGCTGCCGCAATTAAAGTTGCTCAGACCAGTGAAGAATTGGGAGCAGATGGTTTGATGTTATTGCCACCGATGCGCTATAGAGCTGATGACAGAGAAGCTGTGACATATTTTCGTACTGTAGCACAAAGTACCAAACTGCCAATCTTAATCTATAATAACCCCGTTGACTATAGTACCTACGTATCTCTCGACATGTTTGAGGAACTATTATTAGAACCAAATATTCAGGCAGTGAAGGAATCGACACGCGATTTAACCAATATTACGCGTTTAAAAAATCGTTTTGGTGATCGCTTGAAGATTATGGCTGGCGTTGATACGTTGGGACTCGAGTCTTTGATGTTGGGAGCTGATGGCTTAGTGGCTGGATTGGTAGACGCGTTTCCTAAAGAAACGGTTGCTATGTACGATTTAGTGAAGGCGGGTGAGTACAACAAAGCCGTAGAAATATACCGTTGGTTTATGCCTTTATTAGAATTGGATATTCACCCTAAATTGGTCCAATATATTAAATTAGCTGCAACAGCCGAAGGAATTTCAACACCCTATACACGCGCCCCTCGATTACCATTGATTGGTGAGGAAGAACAACGGGTGAAAAAAATTATTGCAGATTCAATAGCAACCAGACCACAGCTATAGGGACGTTTCTGAACTTTCTGAAAGAAGGTTCAGAAAATTTCCTTTTTAGGGTCTGTTAATAATAGGCGGAAAGAACCTTCTTATTTATATTCAAGCCACAAGGGATGAAAATATAGGGAAGGTTTTTATTGATTTTTGAAGATACTACTTACAATAAAAACAAAAGGAATGGATAGAACGCAAAATGACATTAATTACGTCGTAAAACAGGCAGATGCTGGATTTCAGTTTCTTCAGAAAACTGATGTCACTGAAAGAGCGGAATTAATGTATGCTATTGCCGCTGAAATTGAGGGACTGGGCGAAATATTGATTGAAACAGCTCATCTGGAAACAGCACTTCCTTTGGGAAGACTGCAAGGGGAAAAGGCGAGAACCGTCAATCAGTGGCGTCGGTATGCCGATGCCGTCCGCACAGGTTTATACAGTGAAGCTCGGATAGATCGGGATCCAAATGGCCAATTTGATTTAAGGAAATATAACAAAGGACTCGGTCCAGTTGTCGTCTTTGGCGCTAGTAATTTCCCTTTCGCCTTTTCAACTGCTGGCGGAGATACAGCAAGTGCCATTGGTGCAGGCTGTTCGGTTATCGTAAAGGCTCACCCTGCTCATCGCAAAACCTCTCAACTAATGGCCGACGCTATCGATCGGGCGATTTCAATGCATGGTGCTCCAAAAGGTGTTTTTAGTCATGTGGTGTCGGATTCTTTCGACGCTGGACAGCAATTGGTGCGCCATAGCTGTGTGAAGGCGGTCGCATTTACAGGCTCATTTCATGGCGGGAAAGCCTTGTTTGATCTCGGACAGTCAAGGCCCGATCCTATTCCGGTATTTGCTGAAATGGGAAGCGTAAATCCGGTCTTTCTTTTACCTGATTACCTTGCTAACAATCTTGAAGCTTTTGCAAAGCAGTATATTTCCTCACTACTTTTAGGTGTTGGTCAGTTTTGTACCAATCCAGGTGTTTTGGTCAGTGTCGGAAGCGAACAGCTGGATCGACTTAAAGCGGAGTTGAAGAAAGAACTTCAAGCTACCAATACCGGCAAAATGCTGCACGTAGGCATATTGGATACCTACAACCGTTTAAAAGAGGAAATGGTTCAATACGATGGTGTTCGTATATTAGAAGAAGGACAGGATAATACAGCGCAAGATTTTGCTCAGCCACTACTTGTGGAAACCGAGGCAAACCAAGTTTTAGCTAATCCTAAGTTATTGGAAGAGGTCTTTGGACCTTTTGGACTAATTATATCTTGTGCGGATCTCAACGAAATGAAACAGGTAATGGAGCAGCTCGAAGGGCAGATAACCATCACTTTCGCAGCATCGGCGCATGATATTCGCGAATGTCAGAATCTTTTTGCCTTGGCACAGGATAGATGCGGAAGGCTTTTGTTTCAGGGTATGCCAACAGGCGTAGAAGTTCAATATGCCATGCAGCATGGTGGCCCTTTTCCGGCAACCACAGATGCGCGTTTTACTTCTGTAGGACCCGATGCGGTAAAGCGTTTCCTGCGACCTTTGAGCTTTCAAAATTGGCCAAACGAATTTTTACCCAAAGAATTGCAGGATGGAAATCCATTACAAATTGATCGTTTGGTCAATCAACAATGGACTAAAGCATAATTTAAACAAGTGACCATATTAACAACAAGGAATCAGAAATGAAGAAAACTTTTTTTTGTATTGATTCGCATACCTGTGGTTGTCCCGTGCGATTGGTCGCCGGGGGAGCCCCGTTATTAGCGGGAAATTCCATGATGGAGCGCAGATTACATTTTATACGTGACTACGATTGGATCCGTATGGGATTGATGTTTGAACCACGCGGACACGACATGATGAGCGGAAGTATGCTCTATCCACCATTCGATCCTCAAAACGACATTGGTGTTCTTTACATTGAGACGAGTGGCTGCCTTCCCATGTGTGGACATGGAACGATAGGTACCGTTACGATTGCCATTGAGGAAGGACTCGTTCAACCTAAGGTTCCCGGAAAATTGAGGTTGGAAACTCCGGCTGGACTTGTACATATTGACTATGTGCAGGAAGGACCCAAAGTAAAAAGTGTTAAGCTTACAAATGTAAAATCATTTTTATATGCTGAAGGGCTAACGGTCGATTGCCCGGATCTGGGTGCAATTAGCGTTGATGTGGCCTACGGTGGGAATTTCTACGGTATTATCGATCCGCAGGCTAATTTTGATGATATTAGCTCCTATTCTGCGAGCCAATTGATCCATTATGGTAAGATAATCCGCCAGTTGCTAAACGAAAAATATTCCTTCGTACATCCCGAAGATGCCAATATCCATGGGTTGACACACATCCAATGGACCGGCAATCCAAAGCTTTCCAATTCATCCGGACGCAATGCCGTATTGGTTGGAGATAATGCCCTGGATCGCTCTCCATGTGGAACAGGTACTTCTGCGCGTATGGCACAATGGTATGCAAAGGGAAAACTCAAAAAAGGAACCGAATTTATACATGAAAGCTATATAGGTTCGCAATTCACCGGTAAAATCGAAGCGGAGACAACCGTGGATGGTCGGCCGGCTATTGTACCCTCCATAGAAGGCTGGGCGCGGATAACAGGGTATAATACCATTTTTTTAGATGATGAAGATCCTTATTTTGGAGGTTTTCAGGTGATTTAGTAATTTAATAAGACAATAGCAACGTGAAAGAAAACAATAGAGGTACAGTTGTCGTAATTGGCGCTGGAATTGCCGGACTTGCTTCGGCCTATTACCTTGTGAGAGATGGGTGGGAAGTGAAAATACTGGAAAAAAACACTTTGGATAATAACTGTTCTTACGGTAATGCTGGTATGATCGTTCCGAGTCACTTTACTCCCTTGGCAGCCCCAGGTATAGTAGCACAAGGGATAAAGTGGATGTTCAATAGCAAAAGCCCTTTCTATGTACGGCCTTCGCTAAACCCTCGGTTGGTCAATTGGGGACTAAAGTTTCTAAAACATGCCAATCGCGCCCATGTAGACCAACATGCATCTGCTATTCGCGATCTGAACTTGTATAGCAGCAGGCTGTACAATGAATTGGCTTTGGAAGATGGCTTTGATTTTGAACTGAAACAGAACGGTATACTGATGATGTATAAATCAAAGGAAATGCAGCATGAAGAGATTGAGCTGGCCCATCGTGCGCAGGATCTCGGACTGGATGTCGATATTCTGGAAGGGAATGCTGTTCAAGAACTGGAACCCAATCTGAAACTGGATGTATTAGGCGCCATACTTTATCGATGTGATGGAAAACTATATCCTTCCAAGTTAATGCAGCAATTGATTCACTATCTGAAAGCCGCTGGCGTAGCTTTTTTTGAAAAAACTGAAGTCCATAAGTTTGTTACGTCCGGAAATAAAATTAAAGAGGCAATCAGTGATAGGGGAAGTTTTCAAGCAGATGCTTTTGTATTGACCGGTGGTGCTTATTTGCCGCAGCTGACCTCAAAGTTGCACATAAACACACCGCTTATGCCTGGAAAAGGATACTCATTTATGTATCAGCCCGAGAAAGAGAACACATTGAATCATGCGGCATTATTACTGGAGGCTCGTGTTGCTGTAACGCCTATGAATGGCCAGATCAGATTCAGTGGTACGATGGAGTTGGGGCCTGCAAATGATCGGATTTATGAAAACCGTGTCCGCGGAATTGTAGAATCTATTCCTAAATATTATCCCGAATTGAAGGTAGATTACCCAAGCGAAAAAATATGGTATGGTTACAGACCATGCTCGCCTGATGGATTGCCCTATCTGGGCAGATTGAAAAAATTTGATAATGTCCTAATTGCGGGCGGGGGTGGAATGATGGGATTGAGCTTGGGACCTGCCTATGGGAAAGTTGTTGCAGATTTATTGGCAGGACAGAAAATCGAGGCTGAAATCGCTGGTTTTAGGCCTGATCGTTTTGACTGATAAAATTAGGATATAAACCAACACCCAAATTATGAATCGTTCTTTTTCTTTTAAAGCTCCCAAAACATTGTTTTATGGGCTGCTCTTTCTATTCCCCATCTCCATGCATGCACAGAAGATGAAATTATACGACCATACAACCCCTATAGAACCTTTTATTGTGCAATACAAGCATGATGTTGAGGCGATAAATTATTTTTATGGCCCTATGCCCAAAGGCTGGGGCAATCAACAGGCTGCCGCTTCGCCCGAACAGTTGGCACGTCTCCAACGTTTGGATAACGAATATTTGAACAAACTGGACAAGTTTCCCTATGAAGAACTCGAGACATCGGGACAGGTAGATTTTATCTTACTCAAGCGCAAACTAAAAAGTGATCTCCTTTCATTGGAAGAAGATGAGTCGAATTACAAGCGGTTAACCATGTATTTACCTTTTGCACAGCGAATATTTACACTTGAAAAGGAACGTCGTAGGGGGAAGCGTCTCGCGGGAGAAGATGTCGCGAAAGAACTGACGCTCGTTGTGGGAGAAATAGATCAATCAATCGCTGCATTGCAGGGAAAAACCAAAATTCCTGATGCCGATGTGAACTTTCTAACCGCCTTATTAAATTCGTTGGATTTAAGGATCACGAGCACCTTCGATTTTTACAATGGTTACGACCCCGAATTTACGTGGTGGGTACCCGCTATCTTTCAACAGGTGAAAAACAAGTTGTCAGACTACAAGGAAAAATTAGGCGCAAAAAGCGACCGGAAAGTGTTTGATGATGGTAGCCAGATTGCGGGTGTGCCAATTGGCGAAAAGGATATAAACCGAAGGCTCAAAGCTGAAATGATCAGTTATACCGCTACTGACCTTTTAAAATTGGCTGATCAAGAGTTTAAATGGTGTGAAGCGGAGTTATTGAAAGCAAGCCGTGAAATGGGCTTTGGGGATGACTGGCGGGCAGCACAGGAAAAGGTTAAAAACTCCTATGTACCCATTGGGGAACAGCCCGAGCTCATTATGAAATTGTATAATGATGCACAGCAATTTATCGAACAAAATAAACTCATGGATATTCCTGAGCTGGCAGACGAGACCTGGGGTATGATCATGATGACACCTGAACGGCAGCGGGTCAACCCCTTTTTTACAGGCGGGCGGGAAATTAGCATATCCTATCCGACAAATACCATGGATCAGCAGGCAAAATTGATGAGCATGCGCGGCAATAATCCTTATTTTTCCCGCGGTACAGTTCAGCATGAGTTAATTCCCGGTCATCATCTGCAATATTTTATGAATCGACGGTACAAACCTTATCGCGAAGAGGCATTTAACACGCCATTCTGGACGGAGGGATGGACATTGTACTGGGAGTTGCTGCTGTATAGCAAGGGGTTTGCAAAAACGGCAGAGGAGCGAATCGGAATGTTATTTTGGCGCATGCACCGTTGTGCACGAATAACCTTTAGTATCAAATTTCATTTAGGGGAGTGGACGCCGCAACAATGCATCGATTATCTGGTAAACCGCGTGGGATTTGAGTCGGCTAATGCGCACGGTGAAGTGAAGAGATCCTTTGAAGGCTCTTATGATCCGCTGTATCAGTTGGCCTATCTCGTAGGTGGCTTGCAGTTGATGCGCATCAAAGAGGAGGTAGTAGATCAAGGGAAAATGTCATATGCTGCATTCCATGACCGCGTGATCAAAGAAAATTATCTGCCGATGGAAATGTTGAGAGCGATTATCAAGGGCGAGAAGTTAAAGCCCGATCACGAGACAAACTGGAAGTTTTACCATTTTAATAACTAGGTTTTTATGAGTGAGTCTAAACAAACTTTTCAAAAGTCGCTCGGGTTACTGGATGCCACTATGCTGGTCGTTGGGAGTATGATCGGTTCGGGGATTTTTATTGTATCTGCCGATATTGCACGTAACACAGGTTCCGCGGGCTGGATGATGGTGGTATGGTTGATATGCGGTTTTATGACATTGACTGCAGCCTTGAGTTATGGCGAATTAAGTGCGATGTTTCCAAAGGCAGGAGGGCAGTACATCTATCTTCGGGAGGCCTATGGACCCGTATTGAGCTTTGTATTTGGATGGACCTTTTTTGCAGTTATACAAACCGCGACTATAGCCGCTGTGGGGGTTGCTTTTGCAAAATTTACAGCCTATCTCTTCCCTTTTATGGATGAAGATGTTTATTTGCTTGAATGGTCTGATTATCGGGTATCAGCAGCGCAGCTATTGGCGATTGCCATCATCGTTGTGCTGACCTATATTAATTCAAGGGGCGTGAATAGCGGAAAGCGTGTACAAACCTCCATCACATTAATCAAGATCGGGAGTCTGTTGCTCTTACTGCTCTTTGGCTTCCTCGCATTGAAACATGAAGTTTGGTCTTGGAACTGGGACAATATATCACTTTGGTCGATGCGCCGCTTAAATACGGATGGAACGTACACATCTTATGATGGATTTTCAGCAATGGGGGCTTTTTCTGCGGCTATGGTCGGTGCCCTTTTCAGTAGCGATTCGTGGCACTCCTCTTCCGCAGTAGCTGGTGAAATTAAGAATCCACAGCGTAATATTGGTTTGAGTTTAGCATTAGGTACTTTACTCGTTACCGTAATTTATCTCCTGACTAATCTGATGTACACCGGCATATTGCCCTTAGAAGAAATGGTCAATGCGCCAAAAGATCGTGTAGCCATGAGTGTAGCCCAAGAGGTTTTTGGTCCTTTTGGGATTACTATTATAGCCATAATGATCATGATTAGCACCTTTGGCTGTAATAATGGAATTATTCTGGCAGGAGCGAGGGTGTATTATTCGATGGCGAAAGATGGTTTGTTTTTTAAAAGGGCGGGTAAGCTCAATGCGCATGCGGTACCTGCATGGGCCCTCTGGATACAATGTCTTGCTGCATCAATATGGTGCTTAAGTGGTAAATATGGTGATCTATTGGATATGATTACCTGTGTGGTCGTTATATTTTATGTGCTTGCGATTGCGGGCATTATTCGTCTCCGCATTACACGGCCAGATTTGAACAGGCCTTATAAAGCATTTGGCTATCCTTTTCTTCCCATACTTTATATTCTGATGGGACTTGCTTTTATCGGCCTAATGGTAATTTTCAAGCCAAATTATACCTGGCCGGGTATTATAATCGCATTATTGGGTATTCCTATCTATTATTTAATCAATCCTAAACGAAGAAAGCATGAAATTTCTTAGTACAGCGGTTTTGTTGTTGTCTGCACAGTTTCTGTTTGGTCAAGGAACTTTGGCAGACTATACACGTGCACAAAACTTAAAAAAACAATTGACCAACAAAATTGACAATCTGCCGGGCCAGTTTTATTGGAGTGAAAAGGGTGACCTGTTTTGGTATGATCGAAATACGGTGCAGGGGAAAGAGTATATGCTGGTCAATCCCCAGGCAAAAACAAAAGAACAGCTGTTTGATCTGACGAAGGTATTTTCGTTAGTGGAAGAAAAACTAGGACGAAAAGTCGAAAGCCGTTTTATTTCCAATGAACAGATAAAACTGATGGATCAGGATCAAGTGTCGCTCGATATTGCGGGCTATTTATGGATCTGGAACCGTCGTTCTTCGCAATTGAGCCAAGGGGCGGCAAGTGGAAGTAGAGATCGAAATACGCGGTATTGGGGTCAGCGTGAACAGGGAAATGCCTACAGGGAAGTCGAATCTCCAGACAAAGTGCATGTCGCATTTATTCGCAATAACAATGTATTCCTGGCAAAAAAGGGAAGTGTAAACGAGGCGCGACAAATTACGTTTGATGGCAATCCGGCAAATTATTATAGCAATGATATTCAATGGGCGCCAGATAGCCGTAAGCTCGCTACAGTAAAAACTCAAAAAATAGAGATCAGACAACTGACGCTAATCGAATCATCCCCTAAAGATCAGCTGCAGCCCAAAATTCAGACACGCGATTACGTTAAGCCCGGAGATGAGCTGGCACAGAAACTACCCATCTTATATGATCTTGAAAAAGACTGGCTGTCCGTGTTTGATGCCGCGCTCATACCGAATCAATTTTCCCTTTCGGATCTAGCTTGGCGCGATGATAGCAGAGCATTTACCTTTGAGTATAACAAACGGGGGCATCAAGTTTATGGCCTTATGCAGATGGATGCGAACAGCGGTACATCCAGTTATTTGATCCGTGAACAGAATAAGACATTTATTGATTATAGCGGCAAGAAATTTAGAGAAGATATATCCGACGGCAAGGAAATCGTATGGGCCTCTGAGCGGGATGGATGGAACCACTTGTATCTGTATGATGGAATTACCGGAAAAGTAAAGAACCAGATAACCAAAGGAAATTGGGTTGTTCGGAAAGTTGTGCATGTTGACGCTGATAAACGAACAGTTATTTTTGAAGGCAGCGGTATGAATGCCGGAGAGGATCCTTATTTGATCCACTACTATACCATCGGTTTGGATGGCAAGGGCTTAAAACTGCTGACCGAAGAAAATGCGAATCATCAAGCTTTTTTCAATAAAGACTATTCGCAATTTATCGATACATATTCCCGGGTTGATCAGCCGCCAATTTCAGTATTGCGCGACAAAGATGGTCATCTTATCATGGAACTGGAGAAAACAAACAGTAGTTTGCTAGAAACTGTTGGATGGCGTGCACCGGAGGTTTTTAAAGCCAAGGGGCGTGATGGCGCAACAGATATCTGGGGGATTATTATTCGACCGACGAATTTTGATCCCGCTAAAAGCTATCCTGTCATCGAATACATTTATGCGGGACCGCATAGTTCTTTTGTGCCCAAATCATTCTACAGCAACCCGAGTGGGATGTACGAACTCGCTGAATTGGGCTTTATTGTGGTACAGATCGACGGGATGGGTACGTCAAACCGTTCAAAAGCATTCCATGATGTCTGTTGGAAAAATCTGAAAGATGCGGGCTTTGCGGATCGAATTGCCTGGATGCAGGCTGCTTCAAAGCAATATAAATACATGGATATCGGTCGAGTAGGAATCTATGGGACATCTGCGGGTGGACAAAGTTCAACCGGTGCGCTGTTATTCCATCCCGAATTTTATAAAGTTGGCGTTTCTTCCTGCGGTTGTCACGATAACCGAATGGATAAAATATGGTGGAACGAGCAATGGATGGGTTGGCCAGTAGGTCCTGAATATGCGGCGAGCTCCAATATTGAAAATGCAGCTAAGCTGGAAGGAAATCTTTTATTGATTGTTGGGGAGCTGGACGATAATGTGGATCCCTCCTCCACCTTCCAATTAGTTGATGCCTTAATCAAAGCGCGTAAGAATCATGATTTTATCATGGTGCCTGGAATGGGGCATTCTTCTGGAGGAGATTATGGTGAACGAAAAAGAAGAGACTATTTTGTAAAGCACCTTCTTGGCGTAGATCCGCCCGCCTGGAATCAGTATTGATTCTTTCGATGTGACACAGCGCAGTCAATTTGTCTTTAACAAATTAATACGTTGAATGAGACAGCCCCCAGGAAGCACTAAACTTCTGGGGGCTGTTTAATTTGCGATGTTTTTAACGTTGTCGCCGTCTCTATTCCACCAATAGTCCGACATAATAATTGAACGTATCAACATCGATATTCTCTTTGGTCAATCCCTTTATTGTAATTGGTCTAAAATGCTGGTCCAATTGGATAAGTTCCCTTTTTTGACCTTTTAGTCCAATATGTATCGGCATATGAAAGCCTTTGACTTCACTGATCCAGCGGCCCAAGACTCTCCCTGAAGGATCTTGTTTGATTTCCAGTGTAGGAATGGCGGTATGCTGTACATACTGTTCAAATACTTTTAACAGGTCTAATCCAGACTGCTGGCTTACATAGTTGACAATATCATGATAATCGACTTGCTGATGATAAAACTTACTGTTTAATCCCCTTAGGATATTCCGCCACTTTTCATCATTGTCAATCATCGTACGGATCATGTTGAGCATGACGCCACCTTTGGGATACATATCCCCAGAACCTTCTTTATTGACATGGTAGGGACCCTGGATAGGGTTATCATTTTGGATTCCACTTCGGATACCATGGGCATAAGCCTGACTGGCTTCTTTGCCATAGAAATAGTCGATAAATAAGCCTTCGGAATAATTGGTGAAGCTTTCATGGATCCACATATCGGCCAAGTCGGCTGACGTAATATTGTTTCCGAACCATTCGTGCCCAGATTCGTGGACGACAATAAAATCCCATTTATGTCCCCATCCGGTTTCCGAAGCATCCCTGCCACGATAGCCATTTTGATAATGGTTTCCGTAGGCGATTGCACTTTGGTGTTCCATTCCTGTGTGATAGGTTTCAACAAGTTTATAACCATCTTCATAGAATGGATATGGGCCAAACCAATGTTCAAAAGCTTCTAAAGTCTGGTTAGCATTTTTTTGAAGATGGGCTTTTTTTTCTGCCGTATCGTTTTCGCGCAAAATATAGTAGTCTATATCCAATGGCCCTTTTTCCCCTTTATATTTTTCCTTAAAATGCACGTAGTCGCCGATGTTGATGGCGACATTGTAGTTGTTGATTGGATTGGCAACTTTCCAGTGGTATTTGGTGTAACCATCCTTCATCTTTTCAACCTTAACCAAACGTCCATTGGATACATTCATCACCTCTTTTGGGACAGCGATGGAAATCAGCATACTATCCACTTCATCGGATTGATGGTCTTTATTTGGCCACCAAACGCTCGCACCCATACCCTGGCAGGCTGTGGCCACCCAGGGTTTGCCGTTACTATCTTTCTTCCAGTCAAAGCCGCCGTCCCAGGGAGCTTTAACCGCTTCTGTAGGATTGCCTTCGTAATAAACCGTAAATTCTTCCTGTGCTCCTTTCTTGATAGCCGTTGGAAATTCGACAAAGACAGCATTATGTTCTCGAGTAAAGGAAAGTTTCTTTCCTTTGTAAACGACTTTGTCTACTTTAAGATTTGCAAAAAGATCAAATTGCAGGCGATTAAAATCAGTCTTGGCCTTGAAACGGAAAAGATTTGAACCCGAAATAAATTTATTGTCTATGTCTACCTTCACATCCAAATGATAATATTGGATATCGTAGCAGGTTCGCAGCGGTGACAGATATCCGCGCAGTGAATCAGCCCTGGTAAATTCATTTTTTTCTTTCATCAGCTGCGCTGCTGATTGTTGTATACCTGCGGTCAGTAGACTGCAGGTTCCCAATGCATATAATAGTATTTTTTTCATTGTAAATAATGGCTATTCGATCTATCTTCCTCCCGGAGGACAATGTAACCTGAGATAGTTTGTAAATAATGTTCTTAAATGCTCATGTGTACCCTGTCCCTCACTAATCGAATGGCTACGGTTGGGGTAGGACATCAACTGGAACTGCACGTTATTTTTAACCAATTCATTGATGAGGACTTCAGCATTTTGATAATGCACATTGTCATCCCCGGTTCCATGGATATAGAGTAAATTACCTTTGATATTTTTTGCATATTTCAGTGGAGAACCGTTTTCAAAGTCGGCAAGATTTTCTTGGGGAAGACCCATGTAGCGTTCTTGGTATACATTGTCGTAAAGTAACTGATTCGCTACTGCTGCAATGGCGATACCTGTTTTATAGATTTGAGGATATTGTCCCAGTAGGTTAAGTGTGCTTGATCCGCCACCGCTCCATCCCCAAACTGCAGTACGAGAGCTGTCTACAAAAGACCATTTCAGTATTTCTTGAGCTGCTAGGGCCTGGTCGCGGATGTTGAGCTGACCGATGTTCCGATAGATGCTTTTCCGCCACAAGCTGCCTTTAGGAGCAGGAGTTCCACGATTATCCAAAGAAATGTAAATGTAGCCGTCCTGTGCCATATTCCCTTTATATAGACTGTTGTAACCCGCACTAAAGTTGTCTATTACCGTCTGTGATGCAGGTTCGCCATAGACCATAAATACGACTGGATATTTTTTGTTGGGGTCGAAATCCAAGGGTTTTACCATCCATCCGTCCAATTCGACACCGTCGGTTGTTTTTACCTTAAAAAACTCAGCAATACCATCATTGGCCTTCTTCTCGCGTTTAAATTCAAAATCTACAAGCGTTTTATGTGTAGGTAATTCGATAACGGCATTGTGTTTTAATGTTGCCCGGTTACTAAAGCTGAAGATTGCTAGCTTACCGTCTTTTGAAATATCATAATCGCAGGTTCCTTCGTATGACGCCGGTGTTAGTCTCTTAGGAACGCCGCCTTTCGTAGATACACTATACAGATATTTTTGCGTTGCATTATTTGGAGAAGCGGTAAAATAAATAGTTTCATTTTTCGTGTCGAAAAAGTCGATATTGATCAGATCATAATCTGCTTTCATAACCAGTTTCTCATTGCCTGCGAGATCAATCTGGTAAATTTTGCGCCAGCCGTCCTTTTCAGACACCCAGATGAAGGCCTTTCCGCCTTGAACCCAGTCCCATCCAGAAGGATCGTTGTTGTTCCATCGTGATTTGATATCAATCCACGAGTCACTTTGCTCCTGATGTATGTTTTGCGCTTTATTGTCGGAGAGGGCGACAGTATAGATCTTGCTCTCATTTTGTTTTCTATTGAGCTGCTCTACGATGACCTGTTTGCTATCAAGACACCATTCCATGCGGGGAATATAGTGTTGGATGGGATCTCCCGGAATATTCAGCATCGTACTTTTTCCCGTGGCGATTTCATAGGTCCATATCGAACAGGCACTCGGTGGCTGTCCAACTTTAGGATACTCCACAGGGATGGTATAGGAATAGAGGCTATCCGTATTGTTGATCATCAAAAAATTACGGATGTTGCGGGCATCAAGCTTCCAATAAGCAATAGAAGTACCGTCCGGAGACCAGCGGAAACCATCTTTGCAGCCAAATTCTTCCTCGTATACCCAGTCGAAAGTACCGTTGATTAGACGGTCTGTTCCATCTTTCGTAACGGCAACGATGCGGCCATTCGCAAGATCTTCCACGTAAACATTATGATCGGCTTTATTGACGTAAGCTACTTTATCTGCTTGCGGGTTAAACTTCGCAAACATCAGTTGCGAAGCCGGGAATTGTTTGCCTAGCTGCTGTAACTGACTGGACTTTTTATTATAGACCCAATAATCACCTCTTGTATTCTCGCGCCAGACTCTCTTGCTATTGGTATACAGTAAAATAAGCTCCTTGTTTTTGGAAATCGAAAAATTCTCAACCTTTAGTGCTGTTGTTGTCCCTTTTGGAATAAGCGATTGCTGTGAAAGAAAGATGGATCTCATCCCATTTTTAGGGTTGACCATTTCTATTCCCTTATCAGAAAATTCATAATACTGATCACCTTGATCTGTCCATAGTCGTTGCGCAAAAATGGAGGCTGGAACCTGAAAAATCAGTATTAAAATAATAAAGATCGACTGTTTAATGCTGTTCATTTGTTTATCTATTTGAGCGTTGGCCCTAAAGTGATCAAAGTTCACTTTTCGGGTTTATTGCTATGTTCGTTATCTGTTTTTTAATTAATTGGGTTGTCTTTAAGCTGATATATTTCGTGTATTTCACGTTCAAGATATTTCCCTAAACGACGATATCCATCTTTTTCAATAAGATAATTGTCTTCGATACGAACCCCTCCGAAATTGAGGTGCTTTTTTAAGAAATCATAATTAATAAAGTCCTTGTGTAAATTTTGCTGTTCCCAAAGCTGCGTTAATTCAGGGATAATATAGATTCCAGGCTCAACAGTTAGTACATTGCCAGCTTCTAGTTCCTTCCCTAGTCGGAGTGATTTGATACCGAAAGTCTTGGTATCTTTTGGCTCAGCTTCGGTATAGCCTACATATTGTTCACCAAGATCTTCCATATCATGGACATCAAGACCGAGCATGTGCCCGAGTCCACATTGAAAGAAAAGTGCATGCGCGTGATTCATGACCGCATCTTGCGCGTTACCTTTCATAAATCCTGTTTGTATTAGTCCGTCTACAAGCGCTTCACAGGCTTTTAAATGTATTTCTTTAAAACGTATTCCGGATGTCAGCAGCTGTTCAGCAGATTTAAAAGCATGTAGAACAATCTGATAAATTTCTTCTTGCAACGCTGTAAATCGTTTTCCTACGGGAAATGTTCTGGTTAGATCAGAAGCATATCCCATAGCGGTTTCCACGCCCGAATCATTAAGGAGAATATCACCTTCACAAAGTTGGTGAAATTGCATATGGTTATGCAGGATTTCACCCCGTTTTGTAACTATCGGAGGATAGGAGAATGGGGTTCCCTGATCTTGCGCAAAATGTTGCATAGCATTGCTGATCTGATATTCATAACAACCAGGTTTTGTCATTCGCATAGCTATGCGATGCATATCAACAGCGATATCTACCGCCTTTTCTAGTTCCGCGATCTCCTCTTCCGATTTGACGCTTCGTTGAGCAACCACGGCTTTAATTAAAGCGACTGAGGGTTCTAACTGACTTACAGAACGGCCAGTTATTTGTTGAAGTAATAATTTGTTGTGCGATTGATAAGGCGGAAGGTAGTGAATTTCTGCTTGCGTTTTCTTGTTAAGATAGTCGAAGAGTTGATTGAAAGGAAGTACCGCACTTATACCCGAAAGTTCTGCCTTTTCCGCTAAAGTTTGCTGCTGACCCATCCACACAATATCGTCGATCGTCATTTCGTCACCAAATAGTATAGTCTCATTTTTTTCAATATCCAATACAGCAGCCAAACCTGGACTTTTTATTCCTATGTAATATAAAAAGCTGCTGTCCTGACGAAATGGATAGGTGTTGTGCTCAAAATTAATCGGGTTTTCAATGTTGCCTAACAAAAGAATTTTGCCAGAACTGAGCGATGATAAAAGCTTATTTCGGCGATGAAGATATATTTCTTTTTTGAACATAAATTTTGGAAATTTTAGAATGTAATGCTTTTTATTTTGTTAAAGCCATAGATTTTTTGTTATATTTTGTTTTGCAATTGGCTTGCCCCCTTAGATGTACATTATCTAACACGAATATCGTAAAATTTAAGCGCTTCAAAACGATTTATTTAAGAGGTTTATCTTTGATAGTGCAATTTTTGCTGTTGTTACAAACGAATAAGATTCATTTTTATACACTATGAAGAATCGAAAACGAAATTTAATAAAGTTCTATCTTTCTGTTGAATTATAATTATCACAATTTATCAAAGTCTAATTGTATTTTAACCCATTTTTTTAATATTAAAGCGTTTTTAATACCAATTATACCTTTCCTTAGAAGAATTGTTAAAGGATTATTAAATATTGTCGGATTCTAAACATATTTTAGTATTGTAATTTTATGAACAAACTAAATAGATTGTTGTTGCTTTGGAGTTGTTATATTTATGTTAACTAAACAGTAACATAAACTAAACATACCTATGAAAACGCTCCAATTTAATGTTCCTACCATGAGAGGCCAGAGCCTTACTATTCAAGAAGATGTTTTGGAAAATTTCTACCCCCATTTTCATCGACATCAAGAAGCTCAATTAATGTGGATAAAAAAAGGCAAAGGAGTTTTGATTGTTGAAGATACCTTACACCCCTTTAAGGAAAATGATATTTTCTTTTTGGGGGCAAACCAACCACATGTGTTTAAATCGGCCTCTCAGGACGGTTTTTCAAATGAATCTCGCTCTGTTTCCATTTTTTTCGATCCAAATGGAAAGCTTAAATCTCTGTTTTCCCTGGACGAATTTGAATCGCTGAATCAATTTATCTATAGTAACTCCAGAGGATTTAAAGTTCCCGAGACTTATTTTGACCAGATATCACAAAGGGTTTGTCAGTTGAAATCTGCGGATCAGATGGACAAGTTGATGCATTTTTTTTATCTATTGAGAACGTTAGCAAATATTTCCAGGGGCGCCGATGCGCTTTGTAACGAGCGCGTGGAAGCAGGCTTGGAAACAATACATGGATCAAATCGTATTAATTTTATCTGCAACTATATCAGGGAACACTATAGAGACGAACTGACGTTGGAAGAAGTTGCTGATCACGCCAATCTTACGCCACAAGCTTTTTGTCGCTATTTTAAAAAGCATTGTGGGGTTACCTTTGTGACCTATCTTAATCGCATAAGAGTCAAAGAAGTGTGTAACCAGTTAAATGAAGACCACTTGGACAGTGTTTCTTTTATTGCCTACAACTGTGGCTTCAATAGCATTACCAACTTTAATCGCGTATTTAAACAAATCGTCGGCTGCAATCCAAAAGAGTATGTGCAGCAGTACAAACAAACGCTCTATTCTGTGATCTAATGCTAATCGGGAATACAGTATGAAGGATACTTTAAGCCATTAAATATTCTTTTATTTGCTCGCTTTGATTAAATAGCTATTAAAATCCAGCGGTAATAAAATCTCGTTAAATTGTAATGTTAAAATTCTTTTTAATGAGATTTTTGCTTTTATATTTATCTGTCTTTTTCCCTAAAGAAACGGATATAGCTTACCAAATCCGATCGTAATACCTATTCATCTCATCCCTATTTTTTTTGAGGAAAAAATCATCTTTTTTTTCTCACTATCTTAAAAAAAACACATCAATCATTTTTTTTATTGATTTTTGTGAAAAATAAGGTGTTAAGTCGATCTTATGTCAATGGGTTGATTTATTTTTTGCTTTTTTGTTAGTTGTTTTTAAGTCAAAAAAGGGTATTTAATGCGTTTTGATGTGTCTTTCTTGAAGAATATAGGTGGTGTGAAGTTCTTTTTGTTGTGATTGTATTGTTTATTTAACACTTTGGGTTAAAAATCGGGTATTAATGATCAAAATTCGGTTATCAATGCAAGCTAAGTACCCCTAACTTAGTTGTTATAAAAACACTAAAAACTAACATCTGAAACTAAACTTATGAACAGAAAAAGCATTGCTATGCTAGCCGCTACCGTTTTGGTAAGCTCGGCGGTATATGCGCAAACAGTTTTAAAAGGGAAGGTGGTCGACCAAGACGGAAAGCCTATACCCGGAGTTACAGTGACACTGAGGGATGGAACAGCGACACAAACAGGGCAAAACGGCGAGTTTACGATCAACTACAAGCAGGCGGGGACTCTAAGCGTTTCGGCTATCGGTTATGGTCGTAAGGAAGTGAACTTAACCAATCAGCGTACAATTCAGGTTACATTAACGACCGATGAACGCAATTTGGACGAAGTTGTGGTCACTGCGATGGGAATTACGCGCTCTAAAAAGTCCATGGGAGCGGCAGTTCAAGAAGTGAAAGCGGAAGAGTTGACGGATGCAGGACAATTATCCCTTACAGGTTCATTATCCGGTAAAGTTGCCGGTGTTCAAGTCAATCAATTTGGTGGAGCTGTTGGATCATCCGCAAGAATTTCCGTTCGCGGCAATACATCATTGCTTTCTGATCAGCAGCCCTTAATCGTAATAGATGGGGTACCAATGTCAAATACGACTCAACGTACAGGTGATAATACATATGGTGGCGTGGATTATGGATCAGGGTTAAATGATATCAATCCTGAAGATATTGAAAGTGTTACCCTTTTAAAGGGAGGTTCAGCAGCTTTATATGGTATGCGTGCTGGAAAGGGCGTACTTATGATTACAACCAAATCGGGCAAGCGCGCGAAAGAGGGGGTTGTATTGTCTTATGATGGTAATTTTACTGTAGATCAAGCCTCGACGATACCCAAATATCAGAATTTGTACGGACAGGGTTCTAGAGGTGATGAATATAACTATGGATTACTAGCAAAAGGTAAAGGCATAACGTATCAACAATTTGCGCGAGATAGTTCGTTTGCGTATGTCAATGGTGCCGGTGGAGGTATTAATGATGGTTTTGACGAATCATGGGGACCGAGATTAGACATTGGGCTACAGTTGCCACAATTTAACAGTCCAGTAGTAAATGGTGTAAGACAGGCAACGCCCTGGGTATCGCATCCAAACAATGTAAAAGACTTTTTCCAATTGGGCTATTCTCAGAATCATAATCTTTCTTTGCTAGCGAAAAACGATCGTTCTTCAACGCGCGCTTCCTTATCTTTTCGGGATCAAAAAGGAACTGTACCAAACACCGATCAGAAAAAATATTCTGCGCAGTTGAATAATACATATAAAATTAATGAAAAGTTCTCATACGATATCATGTCCACATTTGTTCGGACAGAAAGCGGAAACTTGATTACACAAGGATATGATGGTGCTAATCCTATGAACGGTTTAATTTGGTTTGGCCGTCAGGTGGATATGAAAGATCTTAAAGCGAATTGGGATCAAAGAGACGAACAGGGAAACTATACTTATTATAATTGGAATTCCAATTATCATATGAATCCTTATTATTCAATGTATAATTCGTTGAACTCTCTCAAAACAAACCGCATTTTTGGCCGATCCTCTTTGTACTATCAACCTTATGAATTTTTGAAATTTGAAGGACGTGTCGGATTGGATTACTACCATACCAATATTTTTGAACGAAATTATTTCAATTACGATCATCCATATGGAAGCTTTAATGAAATTAAAAATAGCAATACCGAATTTAATGCAGATTTCTTAGCTAATTTTAATAAAAAATATGGTGATTTCGATATTTTAGGATTGGTTGGTTTTAATTATAGGGACAATCAATATGAATCGAATAGTTTAGGTGCTAGCGGTTTGACTGTTCTTGGGGTGTATACCATTACAAATAAGATTGGAGACGCGGTGACGAACATGGATCACGCGCACAATCGCTCAAATTCAATTTACGGTCAAGCCTCTATTGGATGGAAAGATCAGTTATATCTAGATGCAACCATGCGTAACGATTGGTCGTCTACGTTAACTAAATCGTTTTTTTATCCGTCGGCTAGTTTAAGTTGGATACCTACATCGTCCTTTGAGAGCTTGAGGAGTGATGCACTTTCTTTTTGGAAACTGCGATTGAATCTAGCGAAAGTCGGTAATGCAACATCGCCTTATCGTAATGGAAATTATTATTATGCGCAAAATAACGCTTTTGATGGTATAGGACAGATGTACAAAAGTATGACCTATGCGATCGATAATTTAGAGCCCGAAGCTATTTATTCTTGGGAAGTGGGTACTGAAGTGGGCTTTTTGAATGATCGTATTCATGCGGATATTACCTACTATCATAAAAATGCTAAAAAGCAAATCTTGCCAGTGACAACATCTAATGTGGTCGGCTTTAGTAGCATGGTTTTAAATGCTGGAAATATTGAGAGTAAGGGGGTAGAGTTGCAATTAAGGGGGGATGTTCTAAGGAAAGAAAACGGCCTTAACTGGACAACGATGATTAACTTTTCTAGGGATCGGAACAAAATATTGGAATTATATCCAGAGCTAAATTTGCAGACCTATCAAGTGGGATGGACTTGGGGAATCGCAAACACAGCAACAGTTGGTGAGGCATGGGGTGCGTTGAAGGGTACAGGCTATGATCGCGTTGAAGATGGGCCCATGAAAGGAGCTATTAAAGTTAATAGCAGTGGTTTAGTAGCTTCAAAGGCAAGTCAAATTATTGGTAATGTTACCCCAGATTTTTTAGCGAGTATGCGAAACGATTTTAAGTATAAAGATTTCAGTTTTGGCTTTATGCTCGATTTCAGAAAAGGGGGTGATATTTGGTCCCAGACTATGTCTCATGCCTACACCGCAGGGATCGCAGAAATTACTGCTGCAAACGGAGTTCGGGAAAGAGCCATTGTCGCAGGGAAGGATGTGATGACTAATGAGAAATTTGTAATGTCAAATGGTAATGGAGGTTGGGTGACGAACACGATCGAAACAAATGCGCAGGATTGGTTTGAATCGGGTGGTGTTTCAGAAAGCTATGTATTTGATGGTTCTTTTCTCAAGCTACGTGAAGCGTATCTTACATACACTGTACCCGCTCATTTATATAGTCGAATTAAAGGAATCAAACGTGCCAACATCTCTCTAATTGGATCTAACTTAGCTCTGCTTTGGGTGCATAAGTCAAATACGATGCGACTTGATCCAGAAACAAGTGGCGTTTCCAGTGATAGTAGAGGAATAGGTTTTGAACAAGCTACAGTTCCTTCTTCGAGAAGTATTGGACTTAAATTAGGATTTTCGTTTTAACTGAATTAAAGAGTAATATAATCATTTTGTATTCCAAAAAATATAAAAAACTATGAAAAGTTTAATAAAGAATATAAGTATATCGGTCATTATCTTTGCAATTATTTTTTCAGGATGTACCAAAAAATTTGCGGAGATAAATACTGATCCAGATGCCTTACCCGATGTTCCACCAGCAAATATGTTAACGAATATACTCCGTAATACAGCCGAGTCTTTTGGTGGAGATGTGGATGGTTATGGAACATTTGCAGGATACATTGTTAAAATCCAATATATGGATTTTTTGAGTGGCTTAACTCCGACGAATAACACGTACGGTAATCGCTGGTATAACTGCTACTATAACAACGCGCAAATCAAAGATATTTTGGCCAAAACAGACGATAAGGCTGAGGCATATAAAAATATCAGAATTGTAAGTCGAATTTGGCGCAACTATATGTGGTTTTTATTGACAGAAGGTTGGCGAGATGTTCCTTATTCGGAAGCATTGAAAGGACGTCCAGAAGACGGCAGTATTCTATTGGCAAAATATGATAAACAAGAAGATATTTACCCCGCGGTAATGGCTGATTTGAAAAGTATTGCTGACGAGATGGCTGCTGGAATTGGTGATGACGATCTTGGAAACTTTGATATTGTCTATTATAACAGCGGTAGATCAACAAAAGAACAGATGCTTTTGTGGCAAAAATTCTGCAACTCATTGCGGTTACGCATGGCAATTCGTATATCCGGTGTCTCTGCAAGTTTAGCAAAAAGTACAGTAGAAGAGATTACCGGTGCCCCTACAAAATATCCGCTGATTGAAAATAATGCCGAAAATTGTGCTATTAAGTTCCCTGGAGAGCTACCTTATCTCGAGCCTTGGTATAATTCTGGAGTTTACGGGAAGCGAATTGACAATTGGGGAATGTCCGATATTTTTATTGATCATATGCTTAAAACAGCAGATCCGAGAATAAGTACAATAGCGACAAAGAATAATGCTGGAGCATATCTTGGTTATCAAAATGGGCTAACATCGGGTCCTAAAAAATTAGATACTATTTCCTGGATTGGCGACAAATATATTCGTGATCCGGCTGGATCTATACCATTTCTTAAATCTTGTGAAACCTATTATAATTTGGCTGAAGCTGCAATGCTAGGTTATAATGTTGGTATAACTGCAAAGGTTGCATACGAAAAAGCTGTGAATTTGTCTATGCAAGAAAATAATGTTTCCGATGCGGATGTTAAGACTTATTTAGCAGGCGCTGGACAGTGGAATAATACAAAGGAACGTATTTGGTGGGATATGTGGGTAGCGCTGTTTAAGGAGAATTACGAAGCTTGGAGTTTATATCGAAGAACAGGGATTCCATCGACAAATTATCCCTCAATTAATTCCATTTATGGAAAGGATCATAATGATCAACCTTGGCGTGTTCCATATCCGAACAGTGAATATGTAAACAATACTGCGAATGTGGAGGCAGCCGCTACTAAAGTAAAAGATTATGCTTGGGGTGAACAGATGTGGTGGGATAAACGGACAGGAAAATTTTAATTTCATATGTTTATTATTACCCAGCGAGGCAACTTCGGTTGTCTCGCTATTTTTTTTCATAAATTTTTATCCTGTCTTAAAGAATTAATCATTGCTTCTATAGATTTTTTTAAGTCGAATGCATCTACAAACCCAAGTGATCGTAATTTTCGACTAACTGTATTTCTACCATACGGTTGTCTAGGTACTTGTTGGAGAATCCCCTTCTTAGATTCTAGTCCGATAAGGTCGTGCAATTTCATATTTCCATTTGCATTTTCTGTCTTGTATAAACAGTTTTATTTGAACGCTTCAATTAAATTTCCCTTTGATTTGGAGCGGCAACACATTGGGACCAAAAGGTGACCAAATTGTACCTTTTGACACTACTTGTTCAGTGCTCGTTCAGTGCTTGCTCAGTGATTCGTCAGTCAGGACTGAATAATCAGTGACCGATAACTGTCTAAATATTGGTTGAAAATTGTGATTAGCTATAATTTGGTAATGCTTTTGTATTTATTTTTGCAGCTAGCTTAAATTATGATCAGCAAGTGATTGCGTCAACGATTAAAAAGGCAGTATTCATTATCAAACCAAGTATGCGATCCCGCCTGCTGTTCTCATAGCCTGTGAGAAAGCGATAACAAGCTCATCTAAATAATGGTGGGATGTGTCCGCAAAAAGTAGATCTACAAATAGCATTGGACAAAAAAATAGGCATAAAAAAAGGTTTTCAAACGGGGAGAATGAAAACCTTAAATAACCAATTATAAACCTAAATTATGATAGTACAAAGATAGTGTGTTTAATACACTTTGTCAAGAATTATTTCAAAAAAATTAAATCTTTTTGAAAACTATACTCGAATTGTGTCCTCCAAACCCAAATGCATTGCTCATTGCTGCAGTCACGGTTTTTTCCAGTGGCTGATTGATCACAATATTTACCCCTTCCGGAATCTCCGGATCTATATTTTCGATGTTTATCGTTGCGGGGATAACATTGTTGTTGATAGATTTTACGGCAATGATTGCTTCGATAGCCCCCGCCGCACCAAGTAAATGTCCTGTCATTGACTTGGTAGAACTGACCCATAAATTGTTGGAGTTGCCAAAAGCGCGTTGCATCGCTTTTAGTTCAGCGATATCTCCAACCGGAGTTGAAGTAGCGTGGAGATTTAAATAGTCGAGCTCGCTGATGTTAATTTTGGCTTCCTCCAACGCTAGAGACATGGCTTTTGCAGCAGCTATTCCTTCGGGGTGGGGAGAAGTCATATGGTAAGCGTCCGCAGTCATTGAAGCTCCTACAAGTTCTGCATAAATTTTTGCGCCTCTTTGCTTTGCATGTTCGTACTCTTCGAGGATAAGCGCACCGGCACCTTCTCCCATGACAAAGCCGTCGCGATCGCGGTCAAATGGTCTGCTTGCAGTCTGTGGGCTATCATGCCGGCTCGACATGGCCTTCATGGCAGAAAAGCCTCCAACGGAAGCGGGTGTGATGGGAGCCTCGGAGCCGCCACTGATAAAAACTTTTGCTTTCCCTAATCGAATGTAATTGAAGGCATCCATAAAAGCAGTATTGGATGTTGCGCACGCCGATACTGTTGTGTAGTTGATTCCTTTTAAACCATATTTCATCGATATCATTCCAGAAGCCATATTCACGATGAGGCGCGGAACGAAAAATGGACTGAATCGCGGTTTGTAATCTCCCGTTACGTAACCTTCTACCTCTTTTTCGAAAGTTTCCATTCCACCCTGACCAACACCCCAAATGACACCGATGTCAAAGGGATCCATGCTTTCAGGTACTAGTCCCGAATCTTCTAGTGCTTGAGCTGCACTGTATAACGCATATTGCGTGAAAAGATCACTCCTTTTGATTTCATTTCTATCTAAGTATTTTTCGGGCTGAAATTGCTTAATTTCACTTGCAATCTGTGTTCGAAATAGGGATGCATCAAAACGGCTAATCGCTGCTGTGCGGTTTTCACCGCGCAAAATGTTATTCCAGAATGTATCAATGTTTTCTCCCAGCGGATTTATGGTTCCCATGCCGGTAACTACAACTCTTTTCATCTCTTTTTATTTTAACATTTTTGTAATAATATACCGATTGGTATTTGAATTTTTAAAAAAACTAACTTTTGATTTCCCGGTTGACCATTTCTCTCATTTTTTCTAAGACAATCGCTAAATCTTTTCCTCTTCCGGTAATTTTTGAAAGCAAAATTCCGCCCTCGATCATCGCCATAAACGTAATGGCGTAATCCTCAGCAGAAACATCTTGCTTAAATTCTCCATTTTTTATTCCTTCCTCCAGAATCAAGATTAAACGCTGGCGCCAAAGGTCAAATGAACGCTTCACTTTTGGCGTTAAAAAAGGCAGTGAATCATCTGCTTCAACAGCAGCGTTCATCATTGGACATCCGCCAGAGGCTGCGATAGCTTTAAAATTCTCTTTGTAGAAATCAAAAAAAGACAAAAGCTTCTTTAACGCTGTTTTTTGCTGAATAATCTGCTGATGAACCGCATCGGAAATGTTTTTGCTCTGATAAGTATAAACATGTATGGCCAGATCGTCTTTGTCCTTAAAATTACCATAAATACTTCCTTTTGTTAAGCCTGTCGCTGTTGTGATATCTGATAGGGAAGTCGCAAAGTAACCTTTTTTATTAAAGATGGGCGCAGTTTTCTCAATAATAAATTGCCGTGTGTGTTCTGCTTTCGACATGATGAATTCTATTCTTTGCGTGCAAATATAGAAAATACTTATCGGTATATTACTAGTTTCTTAGCATTAATTCGATAGGGTAGCCTTATTTCTTTTCCATAATGCGATACGTACAACGTGGAGCGTTGTCTATTATATATTCCGTTCTGCTGATGACATAGGCCGGACCGACCAGTTGTTGAAAATTCTTCAGCCTGTTAGCTGCTATAACCTTGAGTTTTTTTCAATTGAGTCGATATCCCTTACTGCCTCGGCATATTTTTGATATATCTTAGACTCCTGGTCACTAAAAAGTAGATTTAACGCATTCCCGCCAAGCACATGTTAAATCGATTGTAACAATTGTACCGCAATTTCAGCGTGACTATCTCGAAATCTTAGCATACCTTGTGAAGACAGGATGTAGTTTTAAAACGTAAAGTATGATGAAATCGGCGCTTTTTGAGTCCGATAATCCAAATGTGCTGTCTTCGGCGTACCAACCAGTGTAAGCTAGATTGGCTGATCGATATTGCGACAAAAAAGAGCAGCTAATATCTTTTAAAAACGCCTCTCGGGCTATCTGGAGGCGTTTTTTTTAGTTGAAATATTTTGGCCTGTTTTTAAATAGACTAGCCTATTCTTGTGTTGGCAATTAATTTCAAAAAAGTAGAAGAATGTCTTTAACAATTCATTGTGGAGATATATCTTTGTTTTTTTGCGATCCGCCATTTGATTATGCGGTTTTCCGGCATGTATTTTCTGCTGTCGACATTGATGAAGTCTAATAGCATGCTAATAGAAGTAGATTGAAGTCTTGAACCACCATAAGATATTCAGTATTACATATTATATAACCATTGGCTGAAAAGGCCCGATTTAGTTTAGTTGTTTAAATGATATAATATATTGGATTAATGATGTTTCAGTTGAAAGAGTTAATGAAGATAATGGCCTTTTTTATAGTATACTTTACTATACATGCTGCAGCTGGACAGAGTTTCCTACCATTGGATGAGAATAAATATCGAGTTGACGCGGAGAAGTTATTGCTATCGAGGTCCAATGATAGTGTGAAGGCAATGCAACATTTTTATTTGGCAGATTACTATCGATTTAGAGATACGGCGAAATTTTGGAATCATATGCGTGCGGGTGAGCGGTTGGCTAGGCCATTCAGGACCTTACAGGCCATGGGCGCATTATATAAAAGCTATTATTATGGGCAATTCCTGGATAGTAAAAACGCGAGCATTGAAGTCCAGAAATGTATCGACCTGCTTGGCAATACGCAAAAGCCTTTCCAACAAGGGCTATTGGCTAGAGCATGGTACAATCTGGGCTTGATTCGATTTCCTAAAAAGGGATTTGCTGACTTTTTGGATATTCTTAATGGGAAGTGCTTACCGTACGCTAAAGCGCACGATCCTATTATGGAAGGTAGTATAAATACGATGATCGGTATGACTTTTATGTCGTCCAATCAGCTTGCAAAAGCGGATGAATACCATCAGTTGGCGATTAAGCAGCTTGAGCAGCAACCTCCGAGTGCCGCACTTTTAGTAACTTACCTCAACGCAGTAAGCAATTATTGCTATCAGGTAAAATCCAAAGAAGCAAAAATCTTATTGGACAAAGCCAAGCAGCTATTGGACGAGTATCCAAATTCTTCTCAGCTGCCCAATTACTATTACAACGAGGCTCTTTACTTTACGACAAAGCAGCAAACGGATGAGGCGTTAAGGTTATTGGATATCGGTTTGGATTGGTCGGTCAAGATGAACAATTGGAAATTATTCCAGATGATGCGGTTCAGAAAGTTTAATGTGTATCTCCTGCAGAAAAAGTATGCCGATGCCAAACTGCAGCTGGAGGAAATTGTAAAAAATGGCCTATTGACCCGAGATCTTTATAATAGCAAAATAGTATATAGTCAACTGGCAGCCGTAAATGAGCTGATGGGTAATTATCAGGATGCACTGAAGATGTCCAATACCGCAAATAAGCTATCCGATAGCATTCTGCAGGTCCAACTGCTGGAAAAAATGAATGAGATGGAGACCAAGTATAAGACCGTTGAAAAGGAAAAGGAGATTCTGAATCTGCGTGCAGAAAAGGACCGGAACCAATTTCGAGTTTTTCTAGTTTTGGGTATTGCTATTTTGCTTTTCTTCATTGTGCTATTTACTGCTTTTTTTTACAGAAAGCAGCGGAAGCTCAATACACAGATACGGCTCAACCACGACATAGTATTGGAAAAATTGGAAAAGGAAAAGCAGTTGCAAATTTCGGAATCTATGCTCAAGGGGGAGCAGCAGGAGCGGCAGCGCATTGCTCAGGATCTGCACGACAGCATAGGCGGTATGTTGACAGGGTTAAAATTTAAGATTGCGGGCGACGTAGCGAAGAGTACAATCTTGACGGACGAAATACCGCAGAAGCTGAATGATATTTTGGGCGAAGTAAGGCGGATCTCACATAATCTAATGCCTGCATCTTTACGTCAGTTTGGGTTGATAGCAGCATTGGAGCAATTATGTCTGGCAATGAAAAATAGTCATGTTTCCATTCAGTTTGAGAATTACGAACCTGAATTGAATGTCGATTTTCAAAAAGGATTGGCCCTCTATCAAATTGTTCAAGAAGCGATTTCAAATGCACTAAAGTATGCAAATGCAGATACGATTATTGTTCAGGTAAGTAAATCGGAAGAAATATTACATATACTTGTGGAGGATAATGGTAAAGGCTTTGATTCCTCCGTATTAAATTATGGATTGGGATTAAATAATATGGTCAATAGGATTAAATGGATCAACGGATCAATTGACATTCACAGCAAGCTTGGATCCGGAACCCAAATCGAAATTGCTATAACTGTTTAAATTGGCTGAGTCATGAAGATAATTGCGGTGTTAGATGATCATCCCTTACTGTTGGAAGGAGTTGTTTCTTTTCTCAATAATCAGGACGGGTATCGGGTATATCCATTTTTGGAAGAGGTGGCCATGATTGAATTTTTGGATACAACGAGAGTTGACTTGGTTCTGATGGATATGCAGCTTTCCAACATTAGCGGCGTAGATGTATGTAGGCAGGTCAGGAAGCAATTCCCTTTGGTTCCTATAGTCGCCTTGAGCAATTTAGCCGATGGCAATCTTATTTTTCAGTTTATGCGTGCCGGCGGAAATGGCTATATTTTAAAGGATGTGTCCAACGAGGAATTTTTAGGTTGCGTACAACTGGGGATAGATGGCAAAGAATCAATTTGTGATCGTGCAAAAGAGCTATACACGGGCGCAGTTGCCACAATGAAAAGCCTTCCTAGGCTGACACAACGTGAAAAGGAGATTTTGATTTTGATTTCAAATGGACTGACAACGAATCAGATCGCAGAAAAGTTATTTTTAAGCCCAGTTACTGTAGAAACGCATCGGCGTAATCTACTGACTAAATTCAAAGTCAAAAATATGATTAAACTTGTACAGTTTGCAATGAAGCATAAGTTATTGGACCTTTAATCGAGGGCGCATCTTAGTGTTCGCCGTAACCTACATTATCTAGCTTACCTTTGAATACTCTAAATTGGATGATGAAATAGGCTATTACTAAAATGGCAGCAACTATAAACCAGCCTAAACCTACAGAAAGACCATATTCGTGTGCAGCAGTATTTTGAATCGTCAAGGACGGATTTACGTCATTCGTTGATGGTAATAATATGGGAAACATGGAAGCCACGGTTGTGGCAAAGCTCCCGAGTATAAAGAGGGATGAAAACAAGAAGCCCATACCGTCTTTCTTAAAGCTCCTGATCCAGAATAGTCCGAGCAATCCAGCTGCTGCAATTAGGGGAAATAACCATAGCCAATAATGATTTTGAAAATTGCTTAAAGAGATGGGTTTTACGTAATGCCATACATAGGCTGATAGCATAACGAGAATAAGCAAGACAATGTTGAGTTTAAAAACAATACGTTTTAATCTATCGTTTAAGGTGCTGGAGGTTTTGAGGATAATCCAGCCTGCTCCATGAATCGTCAATGTAACGACAGCGACTAAACCCAATATAACGGTAAACCAGTCAATAATGCCTTGATGCTGGGCTAAGGGGTCAAAGGTCGGGTTCCAAAGTGCAAGGAAAAAATAATGTGCCTCCTGTGTTGATACACCATTTTCGACCATACCAAGATTGACTCCACGAACGACGTTTCCCAGGGCCGCGCCAAAGAAAAGCGCAAGCAATAAACTTGCTAGTCCAAAGGCTTTGTCCCACAAAGCTTCCCAAAGGCGATGGTGTATCTGACCTCTCAACTCGAGGCTTATTGCCCTAAAAATAAGTAGCCATAACACAAGCATTAGCGGTAGGTAAAATCCACTGAAAGAGGAAGCGTAAAGCGTAGGGAAAGCAAAAAACAAGACACCTCCGGAAGCAATAAGCCACACTTCATTGGCATCCCAAAATGGTCCAATGGAATTCGTTACAGCTTTTTTCTCCTGTTCCGTCTTAGCGAAAAATAGATGGACAATTCCTGCTCCAAAATCGTACCCATCGAGTACAATATAGATTCCCAACATAAAAGTTAATACGATAAACCAAAATATTTCCATAGCTAATTAGGTTAATGCAGGGTAAGTTTCGGGACCTTTTTTAATGATTTTGAGGACTAACATCAGAAATAGTAAACCCAAAAGAATGTACAGACCAACGAATCCCAGAAAGGTGAATAAGGTGTTTCCAGAAGAGACTGTAGGGGATACACCGTCTACCATTCGCATGAGATTATACACAAGCCAAGGTTGTCTTCCAAGCTCGGCCGTGTACCAGCCTGCCGTATTGGCGATATAGGGAAAAGGGATCATAAACATGATAATCCATAATAACCATTTTGTTTGGTATAATCTGTTTCTCCAAAGCAGTAGCACTGCGAGCACCATGACTCCAATGAATATGGTACCAAGACCTACCATGATGTGATAACTATAATAAAGTCCAGGCACGTTCGTTGGGTGTAACGATTGGTCGAATTCATTTAATCCCTTAATTTCTGCATCCCAGCGTTGATAGGTAAGAAAACTGAGGACATTCGGTACGGCTATTTTATTATCCAATTTTTTATTTTCCATGTCCGGTTGACCGATCAGAACAATCTCTGATCCGCCTTTTTCTGTTTTGAAAATTCCTTCCATCCCAGCAAAGGCAGCGGGTTGGTATTTTACCACATTTTTTGCAGCCAAATCTCCGGTAGGAAAGGCAAGCATCACCGAAGAGATCGCACCAAAGATGACCCCGCTTTTAACGAATATCTTACCAAATTTGCTATGCCTGTCACTGAGCAGATAAAATGCGCCAATAGAAGCAACAAAAAAGGAACTTGTAACCAAAGATGCGGCTTGATTGTGAAGATAGGAGGGCCAGAGCCATGGATTACTGAATAATGCGCTAAAATTATTCAGTATAAATTTGCCGTTTTCAAGAATCTCATAGCCCACCGGATGTTGCATCCAAGAATGTGTGGCTATAATCAGGAAGCCACTGGCCCAGGATCCAATAAAGACCATCAGTCCTGATAGAAAATGGAGCTTATGGCCGAGCAACTTTTCTCCAAAAAGGAACATTCCTAGAAACGAAGATTCTAGGAAAAAGGAGAACATGCCCTCCATAGCTAGGGTCTGCCCAATAATCCCACCGGTAAGTTCCGAAAACTTCGCCCAGTTTGTGCCAAACTGAAACTCCATGGGGATGCCCGTGACAACGCCCATGGTAAAATTAAGGGCGAAGATTTTCATCCAAAATTTTGAAGCGTGGTTGTAATCTTCGTTTTGAGTCTGCAGAAATTTCCATTTAAAGTACACGATCATCAGCGATAAACCCATGGTCAATTGGGGGAAAAGATAATGAAATGTAATAGTAAATGCGAACTGAAGCCGATTGTAGAGAATCATATCTTCCATGGATCCGAAGTTTTGGTTAAAAGACAGCTAAATATAGCCATTTTATTTCCCGATTTAGCTTGGAGCCAATTTATTTTTTGCTAAAAATTGTTCATTTTTAGCATTTTCTGAGTTAATTGTAAAATAGTAGAACGATAATCCCTCATGACTCACCATAATCCCTTATTTATCTTATCTTCGTCCGATTTAATGATGGACTAGAAAGGGAGAGAAGAACATAAAGGGAAATGAAGAAAATAATCATTTTGATGGGTGTTTTATTAATACCTGTACTTTTAATTGTCGTAAATAATATCGGTCGCGGAAGAACTGCTAAAGATAATATTGTATTTAGGAGCAAATTATCGGATTACAATCTGTTCAAAGGTAAATTGGCTGATCTTGTGCCAAACGACCAAGGGATTTCCTATGAATTAGCATCTGCCTTATTCACAGACTATGCTGATAAAAAGCGTGCAATCTTTCTTCCCAAAGGGGAAAAAATGAGTGCATCGGACGATGGACTACCCGAATTCCCCAATGGTACTATCATAGCTAAAACTTTTTTCTATTCGGCAGCAAATGTGGTAAAAGGGGCTAAATTACAGCTGCTTGAGACTAGGCTTATTATCAATAAAGATGGGCAATGGAATGCGGCTACCTATCAATGGAATGCAGCTCAAGATGAAGCTTTTCTACTCATGGACAGCGCTTCCGTTCATGTTTCGTTTCTAGACAGCAAAGGTGTCGAAAGACAGACGAATTATATCATTCCTTCGCGGGAGGATTGTATCGCATGCCACCGTCAAGGAAATCATATGCTTCCAATAGGTCCCAAAATAAGAAATATGAACCGTATTGTCCATGTCAATAAAGAACCTCTCCAGCAATTGTTATATTTGAGGGATAGGGGTATGCTTGATTTAAAATCGTTGAGTGATTTTAGCGCCCTGCCAAGTTATGATGATGTGACCCGGTCGACACGTGTGCGAGCACGTGCTTATTTGGATCTTAATTGCGCCCATTGTCATAATCCTAAAGGTACCGCTTATATGACTATGCTGGATCTCCGTTACGAAAGCCCCTTGAATGAAACTGGAATTTTGTTGAAACAGGCCAAGATGATTGGAAGAATGTCAACATTAGGAGAGATGCATATGCCCCAAAAGGGAACCACAATCTTGCATGATGACGCAATATCGTTGATCAAAACCTATTTGAAATCTTTAAAATAAAAGGTCTTTTAAAGATGAAGTTGTTAGCATCGACTGACGATCGCCACAGAAAAACAAAGCGGCACTTATTGATTTAAGTGCCGCTTTGTTTTTTTATAGAAAAATAGTTTTAAAGCAATTCAAATTCTTTTTCTTTGACATCGCGACTGTTGGGGCCAATGTACACTTTGAAATTTCCTGGCTCTGCGATATAATTCAGGCTGTTGTCAAAAAATTTCAAATCATCCACGTTAATTTTAAAGTTTACCGTTTTTTGTTCTCCTTTTTTAAGGAATATTTTCTGAAACCCTTTTAGTTCTTTTACGGGACGCGTAACTGATGCGACTACGTCTTGTATATAGAGCTGTATAGTTTCCTCAGCATCATAGTTTCCAGTATTACTGATGTCTATACTCGCTTGTAGCGTACCTTTTTCGTCTATTTTGGTACGGTCGAGACGAATGTCACTATAGGTAAAGGTCGTATAACTTAAACCATATCCAAAAGGGTAAAGTGGCGAATTACTTACATCGAGGTAATTGGATTTGAATTTTTCAAAATCACCTGAGTTTCCGTAAGGTCTACCGGTATTCTTGTGCGCGTAATAGATCGGAATCTGACCAACATTACGTGGGAAAGTTGCCGTAATTTTTCCCGATGGTACAACATCTCCAAATAAGACATCAGCCACTGCTTTTCCAGTTTCTGTTCCACCAAACCAAACATTTAATATCGCGGGCACGTGAGCATCTTCCCATGTGAGCGTCAGTGGTCGACCCGTAAATAGCACAAGAACGACTGGCTTTCCGGTAGCCAACAATGCTTTTAAAAGATTCTGTTGATTTTTTGGAATATCCAGTTCCGATCGACTGGAGCTTTCTCCAGACATTTCCGACGATTCGCCGAGCGCAGCGACGACTACATCGGACTGCTGGGCAACTTTTACGGCTTCTGCAATGATCTCTTCTTCTTTTCGGGGATCACGTGCGATTGTACGGCCAAACATAGTTGCATGTTTTTGGTAATTCGGATCCTCCAACAGATTACTGCCTAGGTGTGTCAGGATATTTACTTTGTTACCCAATACAGCTTTCATGCCCTCAACCAAGGAGGCCGTTTTGTCTAGTTCAGCACTGACACTCCAGGTTCCTGGCATATTTGCTCCTGAATTGGCTAAAGGGCCAATAACAGCGACTGTGCCTGTTTTTTTCAATGGAAGCGCTTGGTTTTCATTTTTCAATAAAACAAATGATTTTGCTGCAATTTCTCTTGCTTTCGCATGATTGTCTTCAGATCCAATCACTGTTTTCGCCCGTTTTTCATCACAATAGCGATATGGATCATCAAATAAGCCTAATTTGTACTTGGCTTCCAAAACAAAACGGCAAGCCCTGTCAATATCTGCGATTTTGACTTTTCCAGCGTCCAAAGATTTCTTTAGCGTCGTAAGAAACCCTTCACCGACCATATCCATATCAACACCCGCATTGAGACTTAAAGCAGACACCTGCTGGAGGTCACCTAGACCGTGTGCCGTTAATTCATTTACCGCTGTATAATCGGTTACGACCAATCCTTTAAAGCCCCATTGTTTGCGTAAAACATCAGTCATTAACCATTTGTTTGCTGAAGCAGGGACACCATTAATATCGTTAAAAGACGTCATAATACTTCCAGCTCCGGCGTCTATTGCTGCTTTGTAAGGAGGTAAATATTCATTGTACATCCGGTGAAGGCTCATATCCGTGCTATTATAATCACGACCGCCTTCGGCTGCACCGTATAGGGCAAAATGTTTGACGCAGGCCATCATGGTGTTGTATGCCGCGAGATTATCACCTTGGAAACCATGGACGATAGCCTCAGCAACCCTTGAGCTAAGATAGGTATCTTCACCTGCACCTTCAGAAATACGACCCCATCGTGGATCGCGAGAAATATCGACCATTGGCGAAAATGCCCAATTGATTCCATCCGCAGTAGCTTCCTCTGCCGCAATACGTGCAGATTGCTGAATTAAATTCATATCCCAAGTAGCGGCAAGTCCCAAAGGAATAGGGAATACGGTACGGTACCCATGAATGACATCCATACCAAAGATAATGGGTATTTTTAAACGGGACTGTTTAATGGCTATCTCCTGTGTTTTGCGGATCTTAGCGGGGGTACTCATGCTGAAAATACCACCGATTTGACCATTTCTAATTTTTGATTCCACATCAGTGGAGACAGTCGTTCCTGTAGTCGCCTCACCACCTGTTACTAGATTAAGTTGTCCAATCTTTTCTTCGACAGTCATCTTAGCCATCAGCTGATCAATGAACTTGTCCATTTTCTGATTGCTTTGAGCCGAACTTGTATGCCAAGCGAGAAATGCAAGAAGGAAAGCACCTACTACTTTTTTCATCTTATTATCTTTTGTTTATGTGCGCATGAATCTTCTACTCTGCGCTACTTAATATTTAGGGTAGATGTTCAATTTTAATTGTTGAACTTTTTGATACTATGCAATGTTATTTTCGTGGTAGGAACCATTTTCAACGTGTGATGGATCGAAAATGATTCCACAGACCACTATTTTAAATAGGGACTTGTAAAACCAAGTTTTTTTAGTCCCTGTTGAATTTCCGGGGCTTGCATAAAAAGATCCCAGATTTTACCAGTTCTATAGTTTTCGATCATCACTATAATAGGTCCCTGATCAATCGCCAGATACCGTTGTGGATACCAATTTGCTGTTTCGCTATACGCGTCGTAATAGCCATATTTACCCCAAATTTTGTCGCCAAGTTGTTTGTCGAGGTATTGTGCAAATTGAATGCTTTCGTGCGGTGTATAGGGAATGGATGATAATGCCGCTGTTGGCGCGATCACGCCAGGATCGTTGTCTGGGTGATGGGCATCATAACCGTTGATGGAATAACTGGCTGTCCAGCCCCATCCTTTAGAGGAACCATAACCCGTGTAGCCTTTTGGGTTTAGATCAGCATAGGCCAAATTTATCTTGGCATGGTTGCTTGTTGCTTCCCAGTAATCTGCATATTGATCTTTTAATCCCTTGGGGCTTAATCCTAAATAAGAATAATGCTCCCAGAAAAGTGGCCCCACTTCGCCTTCTTTGGCATTATGCTTAAGGACGAGTGGAATGTCATATTTTTTAGCTGCTGTTTTAATCGCACCTGATCTTGCCCAGCCCTCATGGTATACCGATGGAGCAATAGGGTAAGTAGGCGAGGAGGCTGCTAAGATATAGGTGATCAGACATTCATCATACCCTCTTACCGGGTGATTTTGTTGAAAGTTAAATTTGGGGCTCCAATGCCAATACATGACATTTTGCCCATTTGTATAATGATTCCAATTGATTTCTTTCCATAGCTTGTCAGCCTTTTGGGCAACCTTTTGAGCAGAATCATCTTTATCCTTTAGGTACTCCCGAATGGCAATCAGACCCTGTGCTAAGAATGCGGTTTCAACAATATCGCCACCATTATCTTTTTCACTGAATGGTTTAGCTGTGCCTAGTTCGCCATCATACCAGTGAGCCCATGCACCTTTGAACCGTTCGATTTTTCCTAAGTAATCCATGATGTGATCCAATTTTTGGACACCTTGTTCTTTGCTGATAAACCCGCGTTCCATGGCGACAATCATCCCCATAAGACCGAAACCACTACCACCTATGGTGACCACGTTACGGTCATTTTGAGGGTAGACACCATCCATATGGATGCGTTCCCTGGCGAGGCCAGAAGTAGGCTCCGCACCTTCCCAAAAATATTGAAATGTGTGTTGCTGAATATTGGTCAATAGCGAATCTTCATTGACGCGGCCTGCATTTGTTGAATCAATTTTTGAGGGATTGTCTGGACTGCTATTGATAGCATTTTGGCACGAACTGCTGAGAATAAGCGCCAAAGCTATACCGGTGAATACGGGATATGCTATTCGTTTTCTCATGGATATGTTGTTTAATTCTTGAAAAAATGTTCAAACGGCCAAAGGCCGTTTGAACGGAGTTACTTTTACTTATATGATTACCAACCGGTATTCTGCGGCATTTCTGGAGTTTGGATACGTTGATCTTCCGGAATAGGGAAAAGCATCATTTTCTCCTGGAACGCTTTTCCATTGGCTGCCATAGCTGCTTTAGCCTGTTTTGTACGAATCAGATCAAACCAGCGGTCGTGCTCAAATGCCAATTCAAGGCGTCTTTCTTTCCAGATCAATTGACGGAGCTGTGCCTGGTCTGTTGTTGTTACATTAGGCAGTTTCACGCGAGTACGAACAGTGTTTAACGCTGTGAGTGCCTCACTGTTATTTCCTAGTTCATTCGCAGCCTCAGCAAGGATAAGGTAAATTTCGCCCAGACGAAGGTAACGTACATTTTTATCACCGTCAGCTGCACCTCCATTTGCAGAAGAATACGCTTTTTCATTGTACATCGGATTCTCAACACCATTGTCAATCAGACGACCGTCGTAAAGAGTTTCACCCCTGAAAATAATCGTTGCATCGCGACGGATATTATCTTTTTCGGCATTGAAGGCATCCAATAGGTTTTGGCTTGGAATATTAAAACCCCAGCCTAAATTGACGGCTCCACCACGAGGCGCCTGTACCTGACTATATTGTTGGATACCGTGAGCAATGGAAGTACCACGGGCTTGCCATTCAAAGAGTGATTCCGGACCATTTTCTCCCGCTAATCGCCAAATCGTTGCATAATCCGGCTCAAGGCTGTATCCACCTGATGTAATGACACTCTTAGCCATATCAGCCGCTTGTTGCCATTTGCTTTGGTACAAATATACCTTCGATAGCAATCCTTGTGCAGCACCTTTGGTCGCTCTGCCTAAATCTTTTGCTGCATAAGCAGATTTGATAGGTAGGTTGTCAATAGCAAATTGTAGATCTGCTTCAATATAGGCATACACTTCAGCTGCAGGTTCTCTCTTTATATAATCTCGTTCTTGGATAGGCACATCACCCCAACCCCGTACAAGATAAAAGTAATTCAAAGCACGAAGAAAACGGGCTTCAGCAATTAATCTATTTTTATAGGTTTCATCAGTTAAACCGTAATTTTCAGTATATTCTATGGCTCTTGTCGCGCGACCAATAGATTTATACCAACGCGCCCACATGGAAAGAAAGGATCCAGTTGTTGAGGTATAGGTTAGATTGTCTAAACTTAGTTTATCGCCGCCAGCATCGGTTTCAGAGCTGCCTTTATCTGCATTATCAGAAATCATTTCTGTAATGCCTATATACGAAAATGAGTAATCCCAGTCGGTAAACATGCCGTAGATTCCATTGACATATTGCTCTGGTGTATAAATTTCTTCACTATCCTCAGCTTCAACCAGTTCCTTTGAGGGTACATCCAGGAAATTATTGTCTTTGCAGCTCTGTAATGCAATTCCTGCAGTGAACATGAGCGCTATATAGAGTTTGTTAATTTTCATTGTTTTCAAAACTAATTGATTAAAATTGCATGTTAAGTCCAAATAAGAAATTACGGGTAGTTGGATAAGCTGAAAGCTCGATACCAGACGTAAGGTTTGGACTGCCATCGCCTGCCAGTTCAGGAGAGAAACCACTGTAATTTGTAAATATAAATGGATTTTGTGCCGTCACATAGAGTCTCAGCTTAGATTTTGAACTATAAAGTTTGTTGAAGGTGTAGCCAAGAGTGATATTATTGATTCGGAAGTAAGCTCCTGATTCAAGAAAATAGTTAGAGGCCCAGTATGCTCTTTCAGCACCAGGATGTTCATTGGTTGAACCTGCGCCAGTCCAGCGATTTTCAAAAGTCGACAGGGCAATATTCTCCCCAGCATTGGAGCGTACACTATTTAAACCGTTGTAAACCTTATTGCCGGCAACACCATAACCCGAAACATTGAAATCGATCATTTTATAATTCACACCTATATTAATGCCGTATGTGGAGGTTGGTAGGAATGAGCCAAAGAATTTTTTATCACGAGAGTCAATTACACCATCACCATTTTGGTCTTTGTATTTCAGGTAGCCCGGCTTCGCAACTCCAAAAGATGGTGTGCTAGCGACATCTGCGGCGTCTTGATACACACCATTTGTCTCAAACATCCACCACGCATAGATGGGTTGTCCAACACGTAGCCGTTTGGTGATTTCGCCATTATTTAAGCTACCTCCTGTAGCACCGTCAAAAGTATAGACTACCTCAGTAACCTTGTTTTTATTATAAGCATAATTCACGCCTACAGTATAGCTAAAATCGGGACTTATATTTTTGTTCCAATTCAATGCCACTTCCAGACCTTTATTCAGCACTTTGGCACCATGCGCATAATAATTTTTCTCATCTGGAGCAGAGTAAAGTGGCGTTACATCAAGAATGGTGTTGGTATTAAACTTATGGTAATAGTCAACCGATCCTGAAAGCTGATTGTTTAAGAATGCAAAATCTAATCCTGCACCAGTTTCCCTGGTTACTTCCCAGGTCAGATCTACGGCAGGAGTACCTTTTGCACTTCCGTACACCATATTTTGTTCAGGGCCGAGTACATAATTGTAGTTTGCGCTTTCCGGACTTGATAAGATCGTGGAAACATTTAATGGAATATCTTGATTTCCTAATTTACCCCAATTTCCGCGCACTTTTAGTAAATTGATCCAAGTAGCGTCTTTCATGAAGCTTTCATTGGTGACGGTCCAGCCCAATCCAACAGAAGGGAAAGTACCCCAGTATTTTCCTGTATTACGAAATACACTTGATCCGTCGCGGCGCAAAGTAGCTGTTAAGTAGTATTTACTATCGTAATTGTATTGTAGTCGACCAAAATAGGATGCTAATGCCCTTGGTGTGTAATTGGTTTGTAAGGAGACTATACCGTAATCATTAGTACCTTTGGCTAAGTTAATATTCCAATATTGCTCTTGTTCCGGTACATTGTAGCCTGTTTGGCTGCTCATACTGTTGATATCGTATTTTTCACGCGACATACCAACGACGGCTTCGATATTGTGCTTGTCAAAACTTTTGTTGAATGTCAGGAAGTTTTCGAATGACCAGCGAAATTGCTCAAGATTCTCGTATTTTAAGCTGTTGTCGACATACTCAACGGCCTTGGGATTATCGGCTTTTAATTGGTTGAATCTAGCTTCATCCAACAATGTGTTGGCATTTAACCATTGATCTTTTACGTTATTAAAAATCCGTTGTTTTGAGTAGAATTTATTCCCGCCGATACGCGAGTTGATTTTTAAATAATCGGTTATTTTGAATTCGCCTTCCATACTTCCTTGTAGACGGAATGTATTTGTTCTTTCATTTTGGCGGAGAACTTCATAAACTGGATTACCAATAGAGTTTAAATTTCCAATAGGTTCCCCGTTGGCTGCGTCAATGCCAGCCACTCCCGTTTTTGTATTTACGCGACCAAGACCATAGCGGCCATTGTCAAACATGACTGGAGCAAGCGGCGATTGACGATAAGCGGTAGTAAAAGCACTATATGGTTTTGGTGTTGCGTTAGTTAAAGTAAGATTTAAATTTTGACTGAATTTTAGACGATTGTTTAAAAATTTATAAACATTGTTGTTGCGTACTGTATTTCTCACAAATTTAGAACCATCAAGAATACCATTTTCGGTATAATTGTTTGCAGACACAAAATAGTCCACTTTTTCTGTTCCTCCAGAAAGATTGACAGCATTATTAAAGACAGAACCTGTGCGTAACAACTCATCATACCAATCTGTATTATATTTTTGGTTCTCAGCCAAACGATACGATCCATTGGTCGAGGTAAGGTATTCATTGGCAAATATTCTAAACTGATCAGCATTGGCCATTTTTACGCGATTGAGAACGTTCTTAATGCCTGCAAAGCTTTCGTAATTAATACTTGTAGTTCCAGTCTTTCCTTTCTTTGTTGTTACAATGATGACACCATTTGCAGCGCGAAGACCGTAAATTGAAGCTGATGAAGCATCCTTTAATACATCCATCGACTCAATGTCAGAAGGATTGATATTGTTGATATCGGTTTGCGCAATACCGTCCACAATATAGAGTGGATTTCTACCTCCAAGCGCTGTACCTAGACCTCTAATAACGACGTTGGGTGACGATCCCGGAGCTTCGTTGGCAATGATATTGATACCGGCAGCTTTGCCCTGTATAGATTGCATGGCTGACATGGCCGGTTGCTTGGTGATATCGGACGATTTCAATGAACTGATCGATCCGGTTAGATCGGCTTTCTTTTGCGTACCGTAACCGATAACCACAACCTCTTCCAATGCTTGATTCTCATTTTCTAAAAATACATTCAGCTGTGTTTGGTTGCCGATGTATACAGTTTGTTTGCGATAACCGAGAAAATTAAAGACTAGAGAATCGGTAGGAGCGGCGTTAATCTGAAATTTTCCCGTTGCGTCGGTTTTCGTAGATACAGCTTTCCCTTTAATACTAATGGTTACGCCAGGCATGGATATCATGCTTGAGCCATCTTTGACCACTCCTTGTATAGAAGTTTGTCCATAGGCAACAGAGACGACCATGGAAGTCAAAAATAATGCGGATAGATTCCTCATATCGTAAATTTTTGGTGTTTGTTTAAAATACAGTTGGTTATTTCCCTGAGGCAAATATGTTGATGTAGTACAACATTCCCAAAATTTAACATTTGCACATCACTACTACACGAAAATTTCCCCTGCTCAATCGTGTTTTATGTGTATGTTATTATTTTGATAATCAATTTTTTAAATTGTTTTTTTTGATGAAATAACACACTCTTTAGTGTGTTTTATACACTAAAGAGTGTGTGTGGTAATGATGTAGTGTTTGCAAGGGGAATTTAACGTTCTAACAGAAATTCAGATAGGTTCTTGTCTGTTGGAAGTCCTAGTTTTTTGCGTAATCTATAGCGTCTGATCTCGACGCCGCGCGTACTAATGTTGAGCAACGAAGCGATTTCCTTACTCGACATATTGAGCCGTAAATAGGCGCATAGCTTAAGGTCATTGGGGACTAGATCAGGAAACTCCTGCTTCAATTTTTTGAAGAAGTTTTCATGCGATTCATTAAAACTTCTTTCAAATATATGCCAGTCACGGTCGTCATTATGGGCATCGTCTATGAGCTTATTGATTTTTTTCAGCTCATCCGAACTCAGTTTGTTCCCATCCGCATCTTTAAGCTGTTTAAGTTCGTCGTGCAAGTTGTTCAACATCTCATTTTTGTAGACGATATTGAGTGCTGCATTCGCCAATTCTTTGTTTTTTAATTGAAGCTGGTCTTCCAATTGTTGGTTTTTCAGTTTGATCCAGTCTTTTTCCTTTTTTTCAGCTTCGCGTTCCAAAGCAATCTTTTTTTCTTCGAGCCATTTTCGCCGTATTTGAAACTGACGCCTACGCTCACGTTGAACATTAAAGATATAAGCAAAATATAGAAGTATTAAAACAGCAAGTGTGTACAAAGCCTTTGCCCACCAGGATAGATACCAGGGATGCTGAATTGTGAAGGAGTATGATTGGATTTCAGAAACCATCCCCATATTATTTTTTGCCCTTATTTTAATTTGGAATTTTCCATAGGGCAGATTTGTGAAATCCTGGTAGGCAGTCTCACTCCATTCGGACCAATTGTCTGAGTATCCCTCCAGATAATATTGATATTGAAGCGGTGAAGATGAGTAATAGGGGCTCGAAAAGCTAATTCTAAGGTTATTGTCTGAAGACGATAATTTAAATGTTGAATCTGGAAAGATAGCTTGTCCGTTGGTCAAGTTGATGAGCTGTGCTATTTGCGGAAGTGGCAACCTATGTTTTTGTGATTTGTCTGTATGTCGATAGATCGCAAACCCATCATCTAGCCCGATGAGGTAGTATTGATTTTCAATAGGAAGGATGTTTTCATAGTTATTCATCATACGGTCCTGTAGTGGACTTAATAGGTTGGAGTCAATGTGTAATTTACCCTTGCTATCAAAATCTACTTTGGCAATTTTAGTCTTCTGAATAAACCAATAACTGTTTGTGTTGATCGGTATGATCTTATTCGAGTTTTTATAGGTACCTAGTGCGGCGTTCAATTCATTCGCATAACTGAATCTCTTTACAATATTGTCGAATTGAAGGAATCCGCTGTCAGTGGCGAATACAAGATTATTTTCTAACGTATACACCCCTTTAAATTGTCTCTTCGAGGCAATACTGTCCTGTTTGGAGGAGAATAATATATTTGCCTGTTGAAAACTCGGGTCAAATCCGATAAGTTGTAGTTGTCCCCAGTCTCCAATCCAAAAGGAATGAGTATCCTTTTGGGCTAAAAATCGAACGGGCTCCTTAATACCCTCAAATTGCTGCACAAATTGTAATTGCATACCATCGAAGGTAAATTTTGAAAGACCGGTATAATTTCCTTGCAGGATATTTCTCGTGCCAAATATAGGTTTGAAAATCCACCCGCCGGTGATCTGTGAAATCTTTTCTAGACGGCCTTTAAGTAGCTTAAACGTTCCCTCGTTATGGCCACAGATGAGTTCATCACCGAATAGTGCTAACGTCCAAACCTGGCCATTTGAATTTGGGACCTGAGTGAAGTTTAATGCATTGTAATTGTTCAATCCCTTCCATTCACTGGAAAATAATCCTTTATTGGTGCCCAGGTAGATTTTTCCCTGATAGATAATAGATGTATAGACCGTGCCAATTTTTCCAATAAAATCTGTATAAAATGAAATAGGGGAGTTGATTTCAATACGATCGATACCATTATCCAGCCCTACCCAGATATTCTTTTGGTTGTCTTTGACGATACTGAGCACCGTATTGTTTTGCAGCCCATTGTTTTTATTGATGTGTTGAATGACTTGGCCATCCTTGTTGATAATGATAACGCCGTTCTGGATGGTGCCAAAGGCGTATTGTCCATCATAGAGGTAGATGCCATTATTTACCTGTGATTGGCTCAATAGCTGATTTGCAGGAACCGACCAAGGTTCGATAGTTCCGTCGGCTTTCATCAGATAAAGGCCGTTTCGTGCGGTGGCGATGAGCGAAGTATTTGTGTCGAAAGGCAATAGGGCAAGGACGTTTTTATCTTTTAAGACGTCTTTGCCTTTGATTGGAATCAATTTACCCTGTCTAAATTCATGCAGACCACTGGGTAGTTGTTCGAAAAACAACTTTTCATTAAGCTGATGTGGGAATAAAAAAGGCTCTCCTTTTGCCGTTAACTGCCTTATCGTATTGTTTTCCCAAATATAGGATTTGGAAAAGGTATGGAAAAATACGCGCTGGTCTTCCACAATGATTTTCCAGATTTCTTCGTTTGGAAAATAGGTCTTGTCGCGTACCAGCCTCGAAAGACTATGATAAGTCAAGTTTCCAAAAGGCTTAGCAGTCCAATAACCAAATTCTCCTCTGCCACCGGTATAAATTTTACCATCTTTACCTATCGAAACACTTCGGACGGTGGAATGGTTTGGTAGCGGAAAGATACGCCAGTACTGTCCGTCAAATTGTAATAGACCTTCAGTATTTGCACTATAGATACGGCCATCTTTGTCTACTGCCAACGACCAGTTTTGATTTCCAGCCTTGTATTGGTCTTTTTTGAATTGTTTAACAAAAGGTGTACCTGTAGGTATGATGGTCTGGCAATAGCTGCAGTTTGGAAAAATAAATAAAATGGTGCAAAACCAAAAGATATAGACGTTCCTATATTTTTTTATTGTCATCGACTTCCTCACTTAAAATTGATTTGGGGTACAATATATCGATTTTATTGGAGAATTGGTAATCTCCGAGCTCATATAGCACTTGAAAATCTCCTTAAGACATCCCTCTTGTGCTGGGGAAAAAAATCATTTGGTTGATCCTACGTATTTCTTTTGATATTTCGATTTTTAATAGCTGGGGTGCGGCACAAAAGACCAGAATAAGTGCTACCGGGGATATTAAAAAATTAGGAGAAAAAAAAGGTTTTCAAACGGGGAGAATGAAAACCTTCAATAACCAATTATAAACCTAAATTATGATGATACAAATATAGTTGTTTTTGATACTAAGTTAAAAACAATTCATCTTGTATGTGTATTTTTGTGGTCAAACGACTACAGGGGGTCTGTGTTTTCTGTGTGTAAGACTCATTCAACAACTAGCTGCTCTTGACGAGCTTATTTATCACATATAAGGTGATCAAACCCAATATGGAAAATACGCCATATCCTAATCCAATCTGAAACTGAGTAGCAGGGTTTACTAGACTCACGGTGAGATAGCTGAGTGAAGATGTGAGCAGGTAGGTTATTCCGCCTACTAGTCCTCCGGCAATACCAGCCGACAATGGAAATCTTCCCAAACAGTAGCTGAAATAATTGTTAAAAACGAATCCGGCAGTACAATGTACTGCAAATGCAAAGAACGTAAGCGTATATAAATTCGCTTTATAAAGTGAAACGATCAGCATGCCTATGATGAGCAATATTTGAATAAAGTTGGCAATTCTCAGTTTGGGTATCAATGCCTTTTTGATCAATGCTTTTCCAATAAATCCACCACACATCCAGGCTAAACCCATAGTAAGGGAGGTGTAGCCAGTGGTAATCGCGCTATATCCCAGTTGATGCTCAATAAAGAAGGGGCCACTGAGATTGTAGAACATGACCAGGCCATAGGATATGCCGCACATGAATATGCCGAAGGTAAAATCGATGCTTTTTAGCATCATTTTAAACTCGCTAATCAAATAATCGATGTGAAGGGGCTTTTTCTGTCTGATTGTTTCGCTGGAAAAGATCAGTTCAAGTACAAAGAGCACAGCACTATATGCAGCCAGAACAATAAAGTTGGAACGCCAGCCAAATTGTGTTTGGAGGTAACCACCGATAAAGGGAGCCACAATCGGTCCGATCGACCAGACGATGGTCATGATACTCAGGTAGTGCTTACGCTGTTCACCGTCGTAGACATCTACAAAATAGGCTCTTTTGGAGATGACAACAAATGCCGATAAAATTCCCTGTAAAATCCGCATTAGGTAGATAACCCAGATATCCTGCGTGTGTGCCGTTACCCAAAAACTAATAATAAAAAGAAAAAGTGAAATGAGGTTAATGCGATACCTTCCCCAGGCATCCACCAATGCTCCTGTGAAGAACTGAGCGATACCATAACTAATTAGAAAAAGCGAAAGCGTCAATTGAATTTTGCTTTCATTTAAGCCAAGTTCCTGCGCCATTTGTGGCATTGAAGGAAGATAAATATCTGTGGCAAGCCCGGTAATCGGAACAAGTGCAAATGCAAGTATTGTCGGTATAAATGACTGTTGTGGGGTAGTGTTTTTTTCCATCCTTTATAAAATTTTTATTTGTTTTCCGTCGCTACGGACGTTCACGCTGCCTTAAATAGCTGGCATGTCACGGAAGGGTGGAGATTAATGCTATTTTCAAAAATTTCATGACGCAAAGTTATAAAAAGCAAATCTTTCGTTCTGTCCACTATTTTCCTTGCTTGGTCATTGATTCGTCAAATAAGAATAGGGGGTAAAAGAAAAGTCCCATTGCTCTGGCAGTCGTGACGGGCCAGGGACAATGAGACCTTTTGAAGAGATTGACCTATTAGAATCTCGATTTCAGAAATTCTTTGACAAATTCATCATCATTTAAGTCTGGGTAATCGCTATATACGCGATCAATTTCTTCCTGCTGTCCGATGGATAGATTTTCTTCCGGATTTAGGCACCAGATACCTTTCATCAGCCCTTGTCTGCAGAGTACCGCATGTAATCCCGGTATACATCCATGGAAAGCATTCGCTGGATCGAAGAAGGCAGCATTGCTATCTGTTACAGCAATGCCTTTGCTCAGTAGCTGACTTGCGGTGCAGTTATTGGGCTGTTGCTTATATGCTTTTATTTCTTGTAGGAGTTCCACGGCTTTTGCTGTCCAAACGGCCCAGTGGCCTAATAGCCCTCCTTTAAATCCTATGGAAATGTTTTCTCCAGCTACGGGAAAGGTATAGGTTGTCATAAGGTCGTTCACGATATTATCATCATTGCCGGTATACATGGCGATCTGCTCTCTTCGGCTTGAGTTGGCTACAGCCCGCATGACGTCCAAGGTCTGGTAACGGTTGAATGAGGCACACTTGATTGCGACCACGTTTTCGATTTCGGCAAACTGCCGCCAAAAGGAATAAGAGAAAATGCGGCCCCCAACAGCAGGTTGAAGGTAAAAGCCAAAGACAGGGATAACAGCTGCAACTGCTCTGACACGATCTAATATCGCCTGTTCTGTCCAGGTCTGTAAACCACCCATACTCAAAAGTCCAATATCATAGCCGTATTTGACGGCAATGGTGGCTTCCTGAATGGCTTGTTGTGTGGTACCACAGATGCCCGCGATTTTGATAAATGGCCTATTAAGTTGTGCTTTTTCGACTTCTTCGCTAGCCCATTTTAATACCGTTTCAAAGAGATTGACCTCAGGATCGCGGATTTCAAACTGGGTCGAATGGACAGCGACAGCGATTCCGCCTGCTCCGCTGGCGATGTAATATTGGGTCAGGAGACGTTGATGTACCTCGTCGATAGTGCGATCCTCATTTAGGGCTAGGGGATGTGCAGGAATGACTGTTCCTTCCCAAAGTAGCTGTTGTAATGTGTGGTCTAAAGTATTCATTAGAATTTTCCTTTTCGTTCTTGAAAATGCGTGTCCTTGTTCCAAAGTTCACCGCCATGGCTTAGCCATTGAGCAGTAATGTCTATTGCTTCCCGAATCGTTGTCTTAGGATAGCCAAATAGACGGTGACATTCTGAAGCGTTGTTTAGTAATGCTGTGCCAGCAGGCGCATTAATAAATATCGGCCTTGTATTAAAATGTTCTGCAAAACGCTCGGCTATCCATCGGATAGAGAGGATTTCTGGCCCTGTGACATTCAATATTTTGGCTGGCGACTGGCAGTGCAGCAACGATCGCAAAGCAATTTCATTGGCATCTCCCTGCCAGATAACATTGACATTTTCTGTCGTCAAATCTATGGGAAGCTGGCCTTTGACTGATTTAGCGATTTCTACCAATACACCATAGCGAAAATCTACCGCATAATTTAATCGATAAATTAGGGTAGGTGTACTATTTGTCTTTGAAAAGTACTCAAATATGCGCTCGCGGCCTAAGCAGGATTGTGCATACTCGCCAATCGGCTGGGGGGATGTTTCCTCGGAAACACCCGCATTGCTGATCGGTACAAATGGCAGTACGTTTCCCGAAGAAAAGGCGACGATGTTGGATCCTTTAAAATGAGAAGCCACCATCCCGGGAAGGTAGGTATTCATTACCCAGGTAAAATCTTCATTTCCGGTGGTGCCGAATTTATGTCCAGCAAGGTAGATGACATTTGGAACTTGTGGTATTTTTTTGAGTTCCTCTTTATTAAGTAGGTCGCAGGCAATGGTCTCTATGCCTAGATCCTCCAGCTCCTGTTGAAGTGGTTTGGTGGAAAAACGCGAAACCCCGATGACCTTCTTGTCAATCCCGGCTGCCTGGATAGCCCGTATAGCCAATTTGGCCATGCTCGGACCCATTTTTCCGCCAATTCCTAAAAAAAGAATGTCACCTTCTATCTTTTTGATGTCTTCAATGAGGTCTACTGATGGCGCAAGTATTTGCTGCTCCAATTCTGCTAAACTGTTATGATCCATGGCTGATTATTTAATTAAATTATAGAAATTACTAAAGGCAAGAAAAACAAGTAGGATAAGTCCAAGGATAGCCCATAATTTTGTTAAAGGTGTATTTGTCAGGGCACCCATGATTTCTTTGTCATTGGCGACTAGAAATAGGATCAATCCAATAAAAGGGACTAGGAAAATCGTAATGCTTTGGGCAAAAACAATGAGCTCAAGCGGTAGGTTCCCAAAAATAAGTGCAATTGCAGATCCAAAAATCATGACCAGCGAAATAAAGAATTTCACTTTGGGGTGATTAAGATCGTTTCCATAGCCGAAAGTATCTCCCAATAAGGAGCCGCCCAGCACCGCATTGCCGATCAATGAGGAGAATGAAGCGCCGAAAAGACCGATAAAAAAGAGGTGTGAAGCGTAGGTTCCCAAAAGAGGTTCCAATGCACGGCCCATTTCAGCAGCTGAGCTTAATTTAATTCCCTGGGGATGAAGAGTATTGGCTGCGCACACCATTACGGCTGCACTCATGATTCCAAGGATAATAATCCCGATTCTACTTCCTATAATTTGCCGCTTCAAAGTCTCGTGGGTCGGCGATAACTTTCTTCTTGATTGCACCAGATAGCTTTGATAAAATGCACCGACGATGGAAAAACAGGACGCTGTAAAAGCAATAATTAATCCTACAGAAGCGGGCGGGATACTCGGTAAAAATCCGAAGAAAAAGTCATGCGGTGGCGTTTTGATCATAATAGCTGTGGAAAGAAAAGCAAATAACATGAGTATGATAAGCGCTAGCATGAGCTTTTCCAATAGCGCATAGAAGGACTTAAAGAATAATAATAGAATGCCGATCACGTTAAAAACGATGATCCATATCTTAGGATTACTACCCGTGGCTTCTGAAACAGCGATGGAGACACCTGTAGCATTCCCGGATTGAAAGCATGTCGACACGACGAAGATTCCCAGACCGATGATAATGGAAGTTGTTTTTCCAAATTTGTTGCGAATGATGGCGAGTAACGACTCGTCGCGAGCAATGCCGATACGTGCAGCCATATTGGTAAATACCATCATAAAGAAAATAGCGACAACGACAACCCATAATAGGGAAAAACCGTAATCTGCGCCCATTTTGGATGTGATGGTCATTTTACTGGGGCCGAAAACCAGGGCAGCGGTAATAACGCCTGGCCCTAGAATTGAAAGCCAATTTTTAAGTATAGAAGAAGGCTTGGGCTCGTGTTGGTGTTCCATAGAATTTATCGTAATGAGGTTAAATGCTGTTGGTTGATTGTACTGGCAGAATTTCCAAAATGTGTGCGGATATAATTGGTGATTTCAACGATGTCTTCATCTTTCAGAAAGGAAAAAGAGGGCATCGTACTCTCGTATTTTGCTCCACCGATATGCTTGTCTTTCAGTCCATGTAAGATAACTTGCAATAAATCCTTTGGATTGCCGTTGACAAGGGGCGAATTGGCCAATGGTGGAAATGTATTGTTGAGTCCTTTTCCGTCTGCTTTGTGACAGGAAGCACAATACGCTTCATATAGTGTTTGTCCAGTTTTGGCCGGATTGTTCATTGCTTTGGGGGTAGTGGGTTTAATAATTGGAGCCGAGGCCTTATCCGTGATGCGGAGGCGATAGATCACATCATCATCGGGTTTTGGAAATCCCTTTTGGGGATTCCAGTCGCGGTTGCTGGAACAGAAGTAAATATCTCCATTGGGTAAAGTCAATACCGAGCGGAGACGACCAAGCTGATCTTTGAATAAAACCTTCTCATCGACGATCTGCTGGCCATTGGCGGATAATTTTAGGATGCGTAAAGATTGATTTTTTAAGGTCGCAAGCAATAAACTATGCTTCCATTCGGGGATAACACCGGATCCATAATAGGCCAGTCCTGATGGTGCAACGACGGGAGTCCAGGATTTAATGGGTTCCTGCCTTGGCGAGCGTTTTGCAATCGCCTTTTCCTTATCGGTATCAATCATGCCTTCGATCTGTGGCCAGCCATAGTTTTTAAGCGGTCGTATCAGGTTGATTTCATCCTCAATAGCATCGCCATGCTCAGATGTGTAGATCAGGCCTTTGGCGTCGTGCGTAAGCCCCTGCATGTTCCGAAACCCCCATGCATATACATAACTATTTGCAATCGGGTTATCTTTTGGGATGCTTCCATCAAGATTGAGGCGCAAGATTTTGCCGTTCAAAGTGCTGCTGTCCTGGGCGAAGGTATCACTTGCGGCATCTCCTGTGGCCCAATAGACTTTTTTGTCGGTTGAGACAATCACTCTAGAACCGTTGTGTCCGGTATTCCCCGGTATTTGCAACAGCAATTTTGGATGTGCGAGCTTGCCTTCTGGGCTGTATTCGTATCGATATAAATTGGAAAAAATGGAGCTATCTTTCTTGCTGGTATAAGAAAGGTAAAGGTAGGCTTGCTGACCTTCCGGTTGATACAGTGCCATTCCTAATAGTCCCAAAGTGCGCTGATGATACACGTCAGCTAGGCTGTCTATTAAAGTAACTGCTTTCGTCTTTATATCCAGCTTTCGTATACTTCCACTGATTTCGGAAAACAAGATGGCATCGTTGACTTTGTCGTATTGCAAGTCCCAAGGGACATGGAGCTTTGTAGCTTCTTTCGATAGCGACAGTACACTATGTTCAAGCTGGATGCTGTTTATTGCCGCGCTTTCTGTCTCCGTTTTTGCAACACAGGAAGAAAGCAGGGGCATTAGCAATGCAAGCCAGATATATGTTTGTTTTTTCATATAGGATTTGCGGTTACTCCTTTGATTTATTTGGTTAGTCAAATGTAGTTTAATAAAAATAAATATACAAAAAATAAGTTAAATTGTATACAAAATTATTTTATCAAATAGATTTTTGTGCCACTAAGGATTGAATTCTCTATTGAAAGCTATAGTTCGATAGGCTAAACATGCTGCTACATTCATTACGATTTGTAAAAAAATAAAAAAAATATTGAATTGTATACAAAAAATATATATTATTGTATTCACTATGATAAAGTAAGAAAAGCGATATAAATCGTATTCGAATTAAAAATTGCTTTTTCTTAAAAAACACCAATAAACTAAAGAGCTTATAAATCATTTATTTAACCACTTTAACCTGAGTATTCATGATACTAAAGCAGATTAAAATCCGGGATGTAATAAACAGGAGTTGCCTATTAATAGGGCTGCCTTTTATTTCAATGGCGACCTTTGCAAATACGCCTTCTTCCCTTAATAATGGAAAGATTCCGATCTTGAATGTTTTGAACCCGTCGACGGGTTTAGCTAAATTTCAGCAACAGCTCGTTGGGCAGGTGCTGGATGCCAAAGGGCAAGCCTTGTCTGGCGTAGAGGTGCGTAACCTTAGAAATTCGACCGTCAGCGTTACGGATCAGGAGGGGCGTTTTAAGTTAACTGGTGCCATTTCGGATCAGATTCAATTTCGGTTAATTGGTTTTAGTACAAAAGTGGTATCAGGAAAAGAAGTACAGGCTGTAGTGCTTGAAGCAAGTGAAAGCGCGCTGGATGAAGTGGTTGTGGTCGGTTATGGCAAGCAGAAAAAAGGCAACTTGACCGGAGCAGTAGCTAGTGTCAATTTTGATCAGTCGACTTCAAGTCGGGGGCTTTCAAATGCTTCTCAAGCATTGCAAGGTGTTATTCCTGGCTTAGCAGTGAGTCAAAATTCTGGAATGGCCGGAAATAACGCGGCAGATCTTTTGATCAGGGGCTTAGGGACTGTCAATAGTGCTGGACCTCTGATCGTGGTGGATGGTATGCCTGACGTGAATATGAACCGTGTGAACGTCAATGATATTGAAAGTGTCACCGTTTTGAAAGATGCTTCTTCGGCAGCGGTGTATGGTTCCAGGGCAGCTAATGGAGTTGTCTTGATTACGACAAAATCTGGTAAAAGAAACAGTAAAACGGCTATCTCTTTTAGTGCTAACAGGTCGCTTGTCAAACCCACTCGCTCTTTTGATTTTGTGAATAATTACGCAAAAGCGATGACGGCTACGCAAAGAGCCCAAGCTTATAATACAGCTGAATCTGCATTCAATTTTAAAAATGGGACGATCGACGAGTGGTTGGCTTTAAGTATGATCGATCCAAGATTGTATCCGAGTACCGATTGGTGGGATGTCATTCTCCGCAATGGTCAAAGTGGTAATTATAACGTTTCTATCAACGGGGGTACTGAAAATAATAATTACTATTTATCAGTCGGTATGCTTGACGAGAAAGGGATACAGATTAATAATGATTTTAAACGTTACAATGCTGCATTTAACTTTGAAACCAAGGTGACGAATACGATTGGCGCTGGAGTCAGGTTTTCGGGCAACTGGTCTGACTACCGGTATAATTACGAGGACGGTATGACTGCAAACTCGACCAGTGGAATGGATTTGTTTACTTCCCCTGCAGGCATATTGCCTTACGATCCTGTTACAGGGTACTATGGAGGTGCGATGTCTTACAACGAAAGTCCACAGGCCAACAATATTTATGCGGATTACATGACACGCAACCAAAACCATATGAATCAAAAACAGGCTTTGGTGAATGGATATTTAAACTGGAAACCATTTAAAGGGTTTGAGGCCAAAATAGATTATGCCCTAAATTATGATACCCGTTTTCAATGGAAGGCAGATATGCCGACAAAATTATATAATATCCGGACGGGATTGTCTATCCGGGATCTTGTTCCAACAAATGATGGTATTTATAATACCGACAGAAACAACTACAAAACACAGCTGAACTTCAAGCTGAGTTACGACCATAAGTTTGGTGCCAATCATGATTTTTCTGCTCTGGCCGTGTATTCGGAAGAATATTGGAATAATCGTGTGCTGGCGGGGAGCCGGTTGGATCGCTTACACCCGAGTTTGCATGAAATCGATGGTGCTTCCGAAGATGTGCAAAATGTTTCTGGATCATCCTCCGCAGAAGGTCTCCGTTCTTATATTGGCCGATTGAATTATACGGCTTTTGGAAAATACATGTTTGAAGGGAACTTTAGGGTAGACGGTTCTTCCCGGTTCTTGCCGGGCGATCAATATGGGTTCTTTCCTTCTGCCGCAGTGGGTTGGCGGATTTCGGATGAGGTATTCATGAGGTCACTCAAAGATAAAATTAAAATGAGTTCGGCCAAATTCAGAGCTTCTTATGGTTCTTTGGGTAATAATAGTGGTGTAGGCTTGTATGAGCAAAAGCAATCTTTGGTCTCCAGTCCTTATTATTTGATCGACAACAGTACAGGTACCGGTTCCGTGGTAAAAGGTCTGATCAATAAGAAACTGATCAACTATGACCTGACCTGGGAAAAGACGCGTGTGTTCAACTTGGGTCTGGATCTTGGCTTCTTTAACAATAAGCTAACCGCTGAGTTGGATTACTACGAAAGAAAAACGATTGGTATGAACCGGCCTTCAGACGTATCGATGCATCTGACAGGTTTATTTACTGCTCCCCGAAGGAATATTGGCGATATGATGAATAAAGGGCTCGAGGCAAATGTGACCTGGAATGATCGAAAAGGTGATGTAGGGTATATGCTGAACTTTAATGTGGGCTATAATAAGAATAAGTTGCTTTCCTGGAACGAACAATTGCAAAGAGGTTCGGTATTTATTGATATGCCTTATAACTTTATTTATGCCTTTGAGTCGCTGGGTATCGCACAATCTTGGCAAGATATTTATAATGCTGTTCCTCAGGGCGCTTCTCCCGGGGATATCTTGTTGAAAGATGTAAATGGTGATGGTAAATTAGATGCGAATGATCGTGTGGCGTATCCAGCGTATCAGTTGGGTAGACCCAAGGTTAATTACGGGTTTAGAGGTTCGGTAGATTACAAAGGCTTTGATTTCTCCTTTCTGCTTCAAGCTGCTACTGGAAGAAAAGAATTTTGGATGAATAAAGCGAATTCGAACTTTTTAGGCACGGCAAATCAGGCCATTACTGAAGACCAGTGGAATAATATGTGGAGCTTAGATAACCGCGATGCCGACTATCCTAAGTTGCTTCCAAGTACGCTGGGGTCAACAAGCCCTAATGGATATTTGAGTACATTTTGGTTGCAAAACATGTCTTATTTAAGGGTGAAAAATCTGCAGCTTGGTTATACTTTTAAGAAAGAATTACTGACGAAGCTTGGTATTCAAAAGTTGCGTGTGTTTGGTTCGGTAGATAATTTAGCGGTATTGACCAGTTTCAAAGGGCTGGATCCGGAAAAAAGTACCTATACCAATGATGCCTATCCAATGACGAAGAGTTTTGTGGTTGGACTGAATGTAGACTTATAATATTTAAACTTATGAAATCGATATATAACATCCTGTTTATTTCTTCTTTGCTGCTGCTTGGTTTATCCGCCTGTCGCAAAGATTTGTTAAATCAGAATCCGACAACAACACCAAGTTCCGAAACTTTCTGGGTGAATGAGAATGATGCACTTGCTGCATTAATGGCAAATTACTCCATCTTCAGACCTTGTTTTGATCGCGATTACCATTTTGATGGACATGGAGATTTTCTGAAGATGTACAATACGGGTGCGGCGCCAATCTCAATGACCGTCAATAGTCCCATGAATTATGGTTCTGGAGCTTCTGCAATGTATAGGGCATTATATGGCTCTGTATTCAGTTCTAATTTTGTGATCGAAAATACCAATGCGCGTTTGTTGCCGTTTGCAAAAACAGATGCGGTAAAGCAAACATTGGAAACTATCGTAGCGGAAGCTAGATTGCTGCGCGCCATCGCATATTTTAGGCTGGTTTCCCTTTGGGGTGATGTGCCTTATTTTTATAAGTCGGCACCCGCTCCTGCCGAGGCTGATACGGTACGGAGAATGCCTATTGCACAATTGAAAGATTCCATTATGGCTGATTTGAACTATGCGGTGGACAAATTACCCAATAAAGGGGCTGCTATTGGTAGGGCAGGAAAACCTGCAGCCTTGGCGTTTCGTGGTAAGTTTCAATTGTACTGGGGCTCGTGGAAGAAAAATGGATGGCCCGAATTGGATGGATTTGTCCAGTCTGCTGCGGATGCCAAGACGGCATATGCTGCCGCTGCTGCGGATTTTAAGCGCGTGATCAATGACTTTGGGATCAAAATGTTTAGAAATGGTGATCCGGGTCAATGGGGTGAATTGGGTAAAGCAGATGTGCTGCCGAATTATTATTATATGTTTATTCCGTCAACAGGTAACTTGAGTCAGGATGAAGAGATGGTCATGGTGCTGACGCATGGTGGTGTCGGAACAAAACAGAGTGAGGAGTATCAGCGGGTATGGACTGGACCGCTGGTGTCTTTGGGGCAGAATCAGGCTATTCCGCGTTATGAACTGGCCGACCGGTATCAATCGACCGTTACCGGAGATTTCTTGCCTAAAATGGTGCAGATGGATCCAGTGAAAAATCCAGCCGCACGTACGACGGTAAATTCTGCTGTGAACCCCGAATCGTACCGTAATCGCGATTATCGCATGAAAGCAACTTTGTTGTGGGATTACGAATTGATTATGAGCATGAGCCCTACAGAATTGACCGGCTATATTCCATTTATCTACAAGACTTGGGGGGCGGCAGTGACCGTAAACGGTGTTTCTTATAAATCTTCTTTCACCGATAATACCACTAATCTTTCGGGATTGCAATCGCGTAAATTTGTGCGCAATTATGGCGGTGTGGCGCGTAGCGATGGAAATTACAATTGGCCTTTAATGCGTATCGCTGATGTATACCTGATGTATGCAGAAGCAACCAATGAGGTGGGTGGTCCACAGTCAGATGCAATCGAGCTAGTCAATAAGGTGAGGCGTCGTGGTAATCTGCCGGCACTGGCTGGCGCTAAAACTGCTTCTCGGGACGCCTTCTTTGATGCTATTGAGCAGGAAAGAATTGTTGAGTTGTTTGGCGAAGGTCAACGTCCTTTTGATCTGAGGAGATGGCGTAAACTGGAAACGGCATTTGGTAAACCTTATGGGGATGGGAAATGGTTTCAGGATAGCTTTGGTAATAATTGGGAGCGCTTTTTCTTCAATGAGTCTGAATTGACGTATCAAAGATGTTATATCTATCAAATTCCAGAAACAGAACGTTCAAGAAATCCGAATTTAACACAAAATATGCCTTGGAAATAATATGGTAACACTTGACTGTAATAAAATGAAATATACGTTATTTTTAATCGGAATGCTACTTGTTAGCTTGTCCGGTTGTAAGGAAGATTATCCAATTGATGAGGATGGTTTATTGATCACAAATAGGTCGGAATGTTATGTCAGTAGTTTTGAGCTTTTGGGGGCTGATTTTCAGACAGTACGTACGAAGGCTGCTGTGGTTGATACCCTCGCGCAGACCATCAACGTAGAGGTGCTATTTGGCACAGATTTGAAAAATTTATACCCACAGTTTTCATTGGTCACCGATGCGGTACTTGATCCTAAGATTTTAGGAAAGGAAGATTTTTCCAATTTGGGTACGCCGCGCGAATGGACTGTCGTGTCGGGAAACAGAAAGGTGCGCAAGACTTATAAGGTTTATTTGACAGTACAAAAATAAGGAAGCAGATGAAAACAAATTATTTAAAAATAGGACTGTTATCTCTCGGATGTGGATTCTTGTTGTTCGTTTCTTGTAAAGAAGAAGCTTATGATGTTCCAAAAGCAAAAGATGGCTTACAAAACGATATCATTAAACGTTCTCTAGGACCCAATGTGGCTGGTTCTACACTAGATTTTGCTTATGCTGCGGCGATATTGCCGGATCAGGGAAAACTGACCTCTATTTCGGTCGAGGCCAGTATTGTGGGGGATGAAGGTACAATGCTTGAAAACAAATCATATGCTACAAGTAGTACAGGGGCTGATGTCGGTGTTGTCGTTGGTGATCCGGCAACCGTAAATGGAAATAGCATGGAGGTAAAGTTTACAAAAGATACCTCAGCTTCAACCTTGCGCTATAGTTATAAAATACCGGTAGCGGCAAAGGGCAAAGCCGTTACCTTTACCTTCAGGGCAAAGGCCAGTAATGGACAGGAGATCACATTGAAAACGGAAGCTTATGCGATCCGTAATATGGATATGGCTTTGGACTTGACGGCGAAGGATGGCGCGGCTTGCTTTTTTTCTGTTGCCGACTTGAAATGGTATACTGCGGCAGAAGCGGCAGCAAACCCGGATAAAATTGATTTTGTTTATTTGTACCGGGCATTGCCGACAGTGACCTATGCACATTCCTTGGTCGCTCCCACGGCGGATACCGGCTATTTTTCGAGTTTCACTTTGCCGGCAGGATTAACCAATAAAACGAAGATTGTGAAGGCTTGGACCGTGCGCGACCAGCAGCTGGCAAGATTGCAATATAGTGTATTTGTGGATGATATGGATCTGGAAGATAAATCTTTTGCAGATGCCCCGGATTTTGCCATTAATCTCAAAGCCGAAGCAGGAATATGGGTGCAGACAGCCGATGGTAAATACAACGCTTATGTATTTGTGAATAGCGTAAATAATACCACCAAAGAAATGAAGATAAGTGTAAAAAGATTGCAAGTAAAATAAGGATATGGGTGTTAAGATATGGCTAAAAGTCAAGTTAGGCATGTTGGGGGTCGCTTTTATGGCGATCCTCGGTAGCGCCTACGGGCAACAGGCAAAGGTCACTTCGGTAAAAGGTAAGGCGCAGGATCTGCAAGTACAGGTAGATATTCCGGCTGCAGGTGTCTATAGCTTAACTTCGGAAGGTGAAGTGACTGATTTGAATAAAATGAAAGCCGCCGATAAAACGGGTATGATGACACTGTATGCTACGATTGAGGTTCGTGCTTCGCGGCCGACCAAGCGTATCGTATTTGATAGTTTTAGGAGTGCGAAGCAGGATCTCGGTAAATTCTATTTTGAGAAAGGTAAGCAAACGGTCAATATGCTGTTGCCTGCCGATTTTAAGGTTAAAGCTGTTTCGATCCATGCATTTGTACCACCAGTTGTGCCTCTTGCGGCAGAAAATTATAAACCCCGTATTGTTCCGCCTGCAGGACATCCCCGATTATGGGTGAATAATGAATCTTTGCTGCTCGTTAAAGGTAGGCTTAAAGAGGCTGATCATCTGGAGGCGTGGGAAAAAGTGAAAGCGCTTGCGCTGCAGCCTGTTCAGTTTACTTTCGATCCGGATAAAGAAACGTTTTACGACGAAAAGCTCGAGCGTGCTATCGAAGCTAAAGCATTTTATTACCTGATGTCTGACGACCAAAAAATAGGGAAGGAGGCGGTGGTACTGGCAGATCAGTACTTAGAAATGTTGGAGTTTGGGAACGTATCCTATGGAGATATAACGCGTGAGTTAGGGCGTGCTATTTATACCGGAGCGTTGGTTTATGACTGGTGTTACCCTTTATTGGATATGCGTACCAAAACAGGCTTACATAAAAATATGATGCGTCTGGCGCAGGATATGGAAATTGGCTGGCCACCGTTTTATGGTATCGAAAGTATTATTAATGGACATGGGAACGAGGCGCAGATATCGCGCGATTTGCTTGCAATGAGTATTGCTTTGTATGACGAAGATCCCGTACCTTATAAATATACTTCCTATTCCATTTTGGAAGAATTGGTTCCGATGCGCAAGTTTGAGTATCAGTCGCCGCGTCATAATCAAGGGGTTGATTACGGCGGATATCGTTTTGGCTGGGAAATGCATGGTGCCTGGTTGTTTGACCGCATGCTGGGCTATCCAGTTTTCGATGATAATATCAAAAACATGCCGTACTATTGGCTCTACATGCGGACGCCGGATGGTAAAATGTTGCGTGACGGAGATATGTTCAACGTAAAGTACAACAGCAGTGATGACTTCTATTGGAAAAATCCCCAAACCATGCTTCTTTGTTATGCTTATTCAGGTGATCCGGTAATCAAAGCTGAGTTTATCAAGCAGGGCAGTTTGCCAGATAATCCAATCTTGTTTCTCTTGTTGGACGATCCTAAATTGAAACCAGATTTTGGACGTGATAAAATGCCGTTGACCAAAGATTTTGGACCTATTTTAGGGTCTATGGTTGCCCGCACAGGATGGAGTGAAGATAAAGAAAGTTCTAATGTTGTTGCAGAGATTAAGGGGGGTGGTTATCATTTCGGCAATCATCAGCATGCAGATGCTGGGGCTTTACAGATTTACCACCATGGAATTCAGGTCGGCGATCTGGGTTTGTATCTTTCGTATGGCTCTCCCTATGATTTTAACTTTAATAAACGGTCGGTCTCGCACAGTATGATGCTGGTGCGTGATCCTGCCGAGCCCCTTTTGTTCCGAACAAAAACCAATGATGGTGGAACGCGCTTCAGTCAGCGTTTTCCGAGGACGGTTGATGAAGTTATTCATGATTCGTGGTATCATACCGGTGAAATTAGGGCTTCAGCTTTCGGTCCGGATCCCATTCAGCCGAACTACAGCTATTTTAATGTAGATCTAACCGCAGCATACACGGCTAAAGTAAAAGCTTATACCAAAAGTTTCTTATTTCTGAATTTAAAGAGAGAGGATGTGCCGGCTATCATTGTGCTATTGGACGAGCTGGAAACGAACGATCGAAAATTTGAGCCCTATTGGCAGATTAATACCCTGGAAAAGCCAGTGAAGACGGAACAAGGATTTGTGCTGAGCAGTACGTTTAAAAATGTAGCTGGTTCAACTTATGTGGATCTGCTGAAACCGAAGCTAGCGGACAGTGAGGTTAATATGTATTCAGGCGATTCGACAGCTTTTGTTTTTGGTGATCTTTATCACGTGAAATCTCCTTGGCCAGAGGCTCGGGGGACGCGGATTATGGTTTCTCCTAAACAGCAAAATAATCAGTTTAGTTATGCTTCGGTTTTTCAGATGACGGAAAGCGGCTCTTCAAAATTACCGCTGCACTACGAGGAAAAATCGAATTATTACATCATCAAAGTCGCTGATCGTTTGCTTGTTATTGCAAAGCCACACCGATATCTTGATGAGCCTATTGAGCTTGTGGTGCCGGGAGATCAGTCTTATGAAGTTGTTGTGGTTGGGTTGAAAGATGGTTTCTGGAATATGAAAAGTTCATTAAAAAATAGTAGCTTTAATATAAATGTTCTTAAGGGAAATCATACAACCAGTTGGAAATCTAAAGCCGAAACTATTTATTTATCGCCGGGTAGGCGTTATGATGCCCAAGAAGGAAGGATTAATTAAAGAATATATTGTTTAAATTTTTTTAATGATTTTGTATTCTTATTTTTGTGCCAAATTGTATACAATATGAAAGAGGATTCGCTTGCCTATAAGGTTTATTTAGAAGTGCGTAAGAAAATTTTGTCTAGTCAGCTGGTTGGGGGGGCAAGATTGGTGGAGAGCGCTTGGGCAGATAAGCTTAATGTAAGCAGAGTTGCTGTTCGAGAGGCATTTATGCGTTTAGCTGGAGAAAGTCTGGTTGAATTTGGTGAAAAAGGTGGTTGTTTTGTGAAGAAAATGACTGTCGAAGATGTAAAGGATATTCGTGAACTTCGAGAACTACTCGAAATAGGGGCCTTGAAGATTTTGTTTTCAAAGAAAAATAAACAACTTATCGAAGATTTGGAATTGATATGCAATGATTTTTCGGAAATGGTTAGCAAAGGGTATTATGGTGGTGCGTGTGAAGCGGATGTACGCTTTCATGAGCGGATTATTGAGGGGACCTGTAATTCAAGATTAATTTCCATTTACAAGAACAGTAATATCCCTTTATTTCATATGAAACTTGGAGCTATTATGGGCCAAATGGAGGATTATTTGGATACGGAAAAGGAGCATCGTGCGATTGTGGATGCGCTGAAAGCTGATGATTGGAATAAGGCTTACACTACGCTGGTGCATCATTTGGATCGAGGTGAACAGGAAGCTTTGGAATTAGTTTAGTTTTTTTGGTTTTTATAGCGGGTCTATTGGTTACAATAGACCCTTTTTTGTACAGTCCCACTGTAATAATTGCCCATTTTGGGCTTCGGTAACAATTAGTCCTTGAATGCCTTGTCGATCCAAGGCACAATTCGTTGGATTCATTCCAGGAGTAAAAATTTCCTTTGTAGTCTTGCTGTTGATATCAATCGAGAGGATGTGCTGTGATCCATATATTGCCGCAAAAAGATGGTTATCATGACTTAAAGCTATCCCGTCTGGGCCGATGCTCCCGCCTGTTTCTAGGAATTTTTCACTATGTTCTACCTGACATGATATAGGATTCCAGCGCATTCGCCATATCCATTTGGTACCTGTTTCGGCCACGAAGAGCGAACAGTGATCTGCAGCGAAGGCCAATCCGTTTGGATAGAATAAATCGGTTTGGATTTTAGCAAGCAAGCCATGTGTATTCAGGCAACAGAGGTATCCTGTGCCATCCGCTAAGTCATCTCCTGGGCAGGTAAACAATAGGTTGCCAAGTCGATCAAAACATAAATCGTTGGGCATCTTTAAGGGTTTTCCTTTAATTTCTGTAGCGATGGTCGTGCATTTTTTGTGAATGGGCTCATAGTAGCGGATGCTATTTTGTTGTGAATCACAAAACCAGATATTTCCTTTTTTGTCTATCGCAATTCCATTGGGATGGCCGCCAACGGCTATTCTGCTATGCCGATTGTTTTTATAGTAAACCAAGTTTCCTGCTTCTTTCTCGACAAGCCATATGTTGCCCTCATGATCGAAAGCCGGGCCCTCCGGAAATTGAAGTCCGTCTAAAAGAATATTCATTTTTAAAAATTTTAAAATTTATTTTAAATGTATACAAAAATATTGTAATTTGGTATACATAAAGTAATACGAATTTAAATACAAATTGCTGCGTCATATGCAGCCCTAATGATCCAATTATAACAATAATAAATAGCAAAATTTTTAATAAGCATGCAAGAAAATGAAAAATCAGCCGCTATACTGCGGGAGAATGCAAGATGGATACCTGGTGGAGTGGTGTCCTTAAACAGGAAGTCAGATCCTAATATCTGCTTCGTAAAAGGAGAGGGCAGCCAAGTCGAAGATATTGACGGCAATAGGTACATTGATTATCAGGCCGGATTTGCAGCATCTTTTTTGGGGCATAATGATTCCGATGTCAATGCTGCAGTGTTGCAGACATTGCAGGAGCAGCAAGTGTTGATGGGAGCAGGACCAACCTTATTAGAAGGTGAATTTGCAGAGCTTTTTTGTCAGTCTGTTCCTTCCGTGGAGAGTGTTCAGATCACGACGACAGGATCGGAAGCAACTTACCATGCCATCCGTATTGCCCGGGCTGTAACAGGGCGTGATCACGTGATTGTGATGCAGGGCGGGTATAACGGTTGGCATAATGATGTGTCGTGTAATGTGATCAGCCAACGTGCAGATGTGGGGTCGTACCAAAGCCCTGGGGAATATCCTTTCGATTCATTAAGTGCCGGTGTTCCCAAAAACCACAGCGATTTAGTCCATATTGTGAACTATAATGATTTAGAAAGCGTGCTGTATGTGGTTCAAAAATATGATGTTGCTTGTATTTTATTGGAACCGATTTTACAGAATATTGGAATTGTAAAGCCACAGGAAGGTTATTTGGAGGGTTTGCGTAAAATGGCCGACGAGCGGGGATTTCTATTGATCTTTGATGAAGTGAAAACCGGATTTCGACACGCACTGGGCGGATACCAGTCGATCTGCGGTATTCAACCAGATCTTTCAACATTCGGAAAGGCGGTTGCAAACGGCTATCCATTGGGTGTTATTGCAGGAAAGAAAAAATATATGGATTACTTTGTGGATCCCGATAAATCCAAAAGAGTTATGATTGCAGGTACTTTTAATGCTTTTCCATTAACTACTGCGGCGGCAATTGCGACATTGAAAAAATTGGGCAGCTCCAAACATGGCGTTTATGCCCATGTCGAAGCATTAGGTGCGCGTTTGGAGCAAGGATATAAGGAAATATTTCCTAAATTAGGCATACCATTTTATGTCGCACGACAAGGATCTGCCTTTTGTACATATTTTATGGATCATGCGCCTGTGAATTTTCATGATATTTTGGATAACCACAACTTTGAATTGGATACCCAATATCGTAAGAAGCTCATTAAAGAGGGAATTTTCAATTTTCCAGCGCCAATTAAACAAGGAAGTATCTCCTTTGCACATACTGAGGAGGATATTGACAGGACTTTGGAAGCAACTGAACGCGTGATAAAAAGTTTGTAAACCCTAACTATGAAAATAACCGCTATTGAAACCTTTGTGTGCCATGCGCGCATGCGAAATTGGATTTTTGTCAAAATTATCACCGACCAGCCTGGTCTTTGGGGCTGGGGCGAAGCCACATTAGAATGGCACACGCAGAGTGTGGTCGGTGCAATCAAAGATATTTCTCAATTGTTGATCGGTGAAGATCCGCGTCGTATTGAATACCTGTGGCAGATGATGTATAGACAACACTTCTGGCATGGAAACGGGATCGTACGAGGTACGGCCATCAGTGGTATTGATATCGCCTTATGGGATATTCTGGGCAAAATACACAATGTTCCTTGTCATGAGCTGTGGGGCGGCCGAGTACGTGATTATATTCGTTTGTATTGTCATTTAGGAGGTGGTCGCATGGAGGATTTTTATGAGACGGCCCCAGATGATGCGAAGCGATTTGGTGATCTTGCGCTGAAAGCCGTTGATGAAGGTTTTACAGCTTTTAAATCGATGGCTGTTCCAGAAACCATGTCTTTAGAAGGTCTTCGCCCAATTAAATATGCAGAGGCTTGTGTAAAGGCCATGCGTGATGCGGTGGGCGACGATATTGACATCATGGTAGATTGTCACGCGCGGCCTAGTCCACGTATGGGGATGCAGTTTGCTAAAGCGCTGGAGCCTTATGGGCTGTATTTTTTTGAAGAACCCTGCTGGCCAGAGACCATGGAAGATATTGCCTTAATCCAGCGCGCTGTTACCACACCTATTGCTTCGGGCGAACGATTGATTGGTGTACATGCATTTCGGGATATGCTCGAGAAGCGCGCGGTGAGTGTGATTCAACCCGATATCACTCATTGCGGCGGTCTTTCTGAAGCGCGCAAGATCGGGGCTTTGGCTGATGCCTATCGTGTGTCAATGGCACCACATAATCCACAGGGCCCCGTGAGTACAGCAGCCTCTATCGAGCTGGGTTTTGCTACACCTTCCTATATTATTTGTGAGAGCGTGCATAAAGATGTCGAGTGGCGGCAGGATGTAGTTACCGAAGGGTTTAAGGTTCAGGAGAAAGGGCGGATTGTGCTTCCGAATACACGACCTGGATTGGGTATTGAAATCAATGAAGAAGAAGTGAAGAGACATCCTTTTCAGCAGGAGATATTGCAGCGAACATTTTACAAGGATGGTAGCGTAGGGGATTGGTAGTCTTAATATTGGTACTCTTAAAATAGCGTAGATGGAGGAATTTAAGAATAAAGTTGTGTTGATCAGCGGGGGGCTCGGTGATATCGGAAGAGCAATGGCTAAGGCATTTTTAGCGCAGCAGGCCATCGTCTGTATCTCAGATCGGTTTGAACCCCATATCGCTAACGAGCGATGGCCGCTATTAGGAAGATCCCAAACTGGCATCTTTTACGATCAGGTTGATGTGGCTGATGCAGCACAGGTGGACGCCTGGGTTGCACGCATACATCGCGAGTTTGGGGCGTTATCCATTGGGATTGCCAATGCTGCCTGTGTTACGATCAAAGATTTTAGGACATTGACCAGCCACGAATGGCGGAATGAAATGGCCGTTAATCTTGATGGCGCATTTTTTATGGCCAATGCCTGTGCAAAATCATTTATAGCGGGTGGTACTGCGGGTTCAATTGTATTTCTCGGTAGCTGGGCAGCACATGCAGTCCATCAGAATTTACCGGCTTACAGTGTTTCGAAGGCAGGGATAAGGATGCTCTGTCAGGCCATGGCACTTGAGTATGCCAAAGATGGGATTCGCATCAATGAAATTGCGCCCGGCTATGTCAATGCAGGATTGAGTAAAATTGTATGGTCGACAAATAGTGAACTTCAGGAAAAAGCAAAAGCGATCGTGCCCCTCGGTGAGATCATCGAAGCTGATGAGATCGCCAAACAGGTCCTTTGGATTTGTTCAGACAACTGTAAGCATATGACTGGTACTTCTATTGTGATGGATGGCGGTCTTTCCTTGATTAGACCTTAGGCTATGAAACAAAAAGATAGCTTTAAAGATACAACAGGAAGGTTGGCCGCAAGGTTCGGACTTAGTCAGGCCGATATTACGCCGCCGATCGGTATTTATTCCCGTAATTGGGGTGCTGCTGCCTTTGATCAGGCGAAAGCTATCCACCAGCCGCTGATGATGCATTGTTTGTATATCGCATCGTTTGATCAACCGCCTGCAATTATAGTAACTGCAGACCTGGGCTGGTGGAAAAATGCAGCCGACGAGAAAACTTTGCGCTTTGCGCTACTTGAGCATTTTGATCTCGATGAATCGCAGCTGATTTTTGCACTATCACATACACATGCAGGCCCAAGTATCTGTTCGAGCGATGCCGGGCAGCCTGGCGGACAATTGATTGTGCCTTACCTGAAATTTCTTACACAACAGGCGATATCTTGTATTGAAACGGCACGCAGTACGCTGTTTAAAGGAAGTTTGATCTGGAATTATGGCGTTTGTGATTTGGCAAGCGACCGTGACCTGAAGGTGGATGCACAGTATCTGATTGGTTACAATCCATTGAAAACAGCCGATACAACGCTGTTGGTCGGGCGATTACATGACAGTGCCGAAAATTTAAAGGCGGTTATTTGCAATTATGCATGCCATCCCACGAGTTTTGCTCATGAGAATGACTTGATCTCACCCGATTTTGTAGGCGAAATGCGAAATACGGTGGAAAGCGTGCTCGCTGTACCTTGTCTTTTTTTGCAGGGCGCATCGGGAGATCTGGCTCCACGGAGACAGTATGTAAAGGATCCGACAATAGTAGAAGCCAATGGAAAACAGTTGGGATATGCCGTGCTTGCGACACTGGCCCAAGAACAGCATAGTCATAAAAACTGGGGGTTTAGGGAGGCATTGATTTCAGGAGCTCCATTAGCCTGCTGGGAATTTCAGGAACAGCCTGTTTCAACCGATTTTAGACAAACGGTATTATCGGTCGAAGTGCCTTACAAAAATCTGCCTAGTCCCGAAGCCATTTTAAAGGAATATGAAAGCTGTACCGATCGTGTGCTCAAAGACCGCCTTTGGCGAAAATATAATACATGTAAATCTATTGGGAACAAAAAGGAAGCAATTATTCCCGTATGGATATGGAAAATGGGAGATGCGGTATTAGTAGCCCAGGCCAATGAAGCCTATTCCTGTTACCAAATGGAGGTTAGGGCTCAGTTTCCAGATCACACAATTGTTTTTATCAACATTGCCAATGGATATGTAGGGTATCTCGCACCAAGGGAGCTTTATGATAAGGATATCTATGCCGTGTGGCAAAGCCCTTATGCCAGTGGAAGTCTTGAAATACTTATTGAACAAACGAACTTAGGAATTCAAACATTATTGACCGATGAAACTCGATTGGATTGACATCATTATTTTTGCCGTATACATTATCGGTATAGTGGTACTGGGATTATATGCTTCTCGAAAAAACTCCGTTTCAAAACGTGATTATTTTCTCGCGGGCGATAAGCTACCCTGGTGGATGATTGGCGGAAGTATCATTGCTGCAAATATCAGCAGCCATCATCTGGTAGGAGCCATGGGCGCTGCTTATAGTCGTGGTTTCGTAGCGATTACCTTGGAGTGGGGAGCCATTCTAATCGGTTTTAATGCATTGCTTTGGATATTTTTGCCATTTTATATCCGAAATGGCTTTTATACGATTCCCGAATACCTCGAAAAAAGATATGGCAATGCTACCCGGGTGCTTTATGCTATTCTGATCTTGTTTACCTATGTATTCGTGGAGATTGGTGCTGTTCTTTATTTGGGTGGCCTTTCGTTACATGCTTTGTTCGGTATTCCTATCCTATACAGTATTTTTGGCATGGCAATTCTAACGGGCTTGTATACGGTGTTAGGGGGGCTGAAGGCGGTAATATGGACAGAAATGGTGCAGCTTGTCATTCTGGTGCTGGGAGGGGTAGTTTTGACTTTTGCAACCATCGATGCAGCGGGAGGGTTTCAGTCTGTTGTCGATTCAACCAAAGATTGGAAAATGTTCTATCCCGCAACTGATCCTGATTTTCCCTGGACCATGTATCTTGGCGGGTTGTTATGTATTAGTGTGTTTTATTGTGCTACAAATCAATTTATTGTGCAGCGCGTATTGGCTGCAAAGAATGAATGGCATGGACGCATGGGGGTAATCTTTGGCGATTACCTTAAATTTTTGGTTCCGTTGATTATTACCATTCCAGCATTGGTTGCTCCTAAATTCTTACCGCATCTCGATCAGCCCGATTTGCTGTTCGCGACCTTGGTAGAAACATTATTGCCCAAAGGTCTGGTAGGGTTGGTTATGGCCGGATTAATCTCGGCAATTATGTCTCATATTTCGGGTGCGATCAATTCCTGTACGACGATTCTGACAGTTGATATCTATGGCCAGTACATTAATAAAAATGCAACGGACTATGAAGCCATCCGTTTTGGGAAGCGCGCCGGAGTAGCGATTATCGTTCTCGGAATCATGAGTGCAGTTGTTCTAATCAGTTATTCGGATAAACCAGTTTTTCTTTATCTAATGAACCTATATGGTCTCTTCACACCAGGTATTGCGACTATGTTTTTGATGGGTGTATTTTGGAAAAGAACAACATCGCAAGGAGCATTGACGGCTGGTTTATTGACCATTCCGCTGTCTTTACTTTTGGAATATGCATTGCCTGAAATGCCATTTTTCAATCGAACTGGTATTGTATTCTGGACATGTATGATCGCTTGTGCAGTAGTCAGTCTAATGACACCTGCGGTTGCAGAAACGAGGTTGACAAATCTTGTGCTCACAGGCGAAACTTTTCAGGTTCCCGATCAGGATAAAGCCGCTTATCGAGGATTTCGAAATCCAACGCTGTGGTGGATAATCATTACGGTGCTTGTACTCTATTTTTATGTACGTTATTTTTAACTTAACTTGTTGCAAGATTTACTTATTAAACGCTTCAAATAAAGGAAAACATGCTGAAAGAACTGCACGAAAAAATTAGAAATATTTTTCCAAAAGTTGTTGCTATACGCCGCCACATCCATCTAAATCCCGAATTGTCCTTCCAGGAGTTCGAGACAAGTGCTTATATTCAGCAAAAACTAGTAGAGTTGAATATGCCATTTAAGGTTGTAGCCAATACCGGTGTAGTTGCTGTGCTGACGGGTGAAAAAGCAATGAGCAATGATATTATTGTGCTGCGGGCTGATATCGATGCATTACCAATCCATGAACAAAACAAGGTGAGTTATAAGTCCCGAAATGAAGGTGTGATGCACGCTTGTGGCCATGACTTTCATACGGCCAATCTTTTGGGCGCAGCGTCAATATTGAATGCGTATAAAGCCGAATTTTCCGGAAAGATCGTTTTCCTGTTTCAGCCTGCGGAGGAAAAGATACCCGGTGGGGCTATCCAAGTTTTGGAATCTGGAATTTTGGAATCTTTTGGTGGTACCATCAAAGCTGTACTAGGGTTACATGTAAGTCCTCGTGTTGCATTGGGGAAGGTCGGTTTGCGTTCCGGCCGGTTTATGGCTTCAAGTGACGAGTTTTATTTTACCATAAAGGGGCGCGGTGGTCATGCTGCAGAGCCGCATAGGGCTATTGATCCGATTATGATCGGTGCACAGTTGCTCACGACCTTGCAGCAGATTGTTAGCCGAAAAGCCAATCCCGATGTACCTTCTGTATTAACCTTCGGACGTTTTATTGGTGATGGGGCAGCTAATGTTATTCCAGAAGAAGTGAAATTAGCTGGAACATTCCGTACAATGGATGAGGTATGGCGCAGGGAGGCACTAGCAACGGTGGCTGAAATAGCAGCCACGCTTCCCATGTCGCTTGGGGCAGAGGTCGATGTTGAAGTACGGCATGGTTACCCTGCTCTTTATAATGATCCTACCTTAACGCAAAAAGTCAAAGCGATTATTGCGGATACAATGGGGGCAGACGTGCCACAGGAACTCGACATCTGGATGGCAGCGGAGGATTTTGCCTATTATTCTTATCGTTATCCTTCGCTGTTTATGTTGATCGGAACTAATAACGATGAACCTTCAACCCAATATGGTCTTCACAATCCACAATTCAACCTTGATGAAAAAGCGCTCGAAACAGCGATGGCTGTTATGGTCAATGCTGCGATCTCCCTTTTGAATGAATCAGATGAATAGAAAAGAATTTTTGATGTCCTCTTTTGCATTTGGACTATCCTATGCCGTTAATGCGAATAACAAGGTGTTTTCAAGGCAAGAGAACGTAAAAAAAATAGGAATCATCGGACTGGACATTACCCATGCTGTGGCATTTACAAGGGCGATCAATACGGCAGATAGCAATCATCCCTATGGAAAATTCAGGGTTGTTGCGGCTTATCCCTATGGAAGTAAAACAATCCCTTTAAGTATCGAGCGTATTCCGAAAATTACAGCGGAAGTGCAACAGCTCGGGGTTTCGATTGTATCAAGTATTGCCGAGCTATTGAAAAAAGTAGATTATGTGCTTTTGGAGACAAATGATGGAAATCTACATTTGGAACAGGCACTTCAAGTAATCAAAGCTAAAAAACCTTTATTTATCGATAAACCAATAGCGAATTCCTATGTGGACGCTTTCAAAATTTTTGAAACGGCAAAAAACTACGATTGTTCTGTATTTTCCTCAAGCTCATTGCGTTACATTAATGGGCTTCAGGAATTGGATCGAGCCAATATTATTGGGGCTGATGTCTATTGTCCGGCGGTAACGGAACCTTCACATAAGGATCTCTATTGGTATGGTATCCATGGGGTTGAAATGTTATTTGCGTTGATGGGACCGGGATGTCGTTCGGTGAGGACTGTTCAGGAAGAGGGTACTTCGTTTTATGTTGGGGACTGGTCGGATGGAAGAATTGCCTCACTTCGGGGCATTCGCGAGGGGAAGGATGATTTTGGTGGTACGGTTTTTTTGAAAGATCAGATTGTACATTTGGGACAATTTATGGGCTATGGCCCCTTGTTGGATAAGATCCTTACGTTTTTCGAAACGGGCGTAAGTCCGGTGGACGAAAAGGAAACCTTGGCAATATGCGCATTTATTGACGCCGCCGAAGAAAGTAAATTAAACGGTGGCAAGGCAGTTTTGCTTCAAAAATAGAGGCGGCGGTTTCAAAAATAAAGGATAGAGCCTGCTTAATAATTACTCGCCACCGTAATCAACAATGGACTATTAAAGATTGAAGCGGGGGATATGACGGTTTCGTTCAGGGGAACAGTATTGCCATAACGCTCTTTCAATTTAGCTTTTACTTCGGGACTGCTTAAATCAAAATCTTTCAGCTTTTCCAGCTTCCCAATTTCGATGTCTGCTCCACGTTGGTATATTTTCCAGATCAATTCCGAGCAATAGATCTTATCGTCTGACCATTCGAATGTCGCGTCGTAATTTTTGCCGATAAAATTTTTGCCGATTGCTTTGATTTTGGCTATTGTCGAGCTGTTTAGTATATTGTTGGCATTTTTGAGGCGTTTGACGGCGTAATGTTGCTTTTCGCCACGCGCAATCCAGTGTTCCAGCTTCGTTACAGTTACAGGCTGTACGGCTTCCAACACGTAAGGTTTGCCTTGTTCGTAAAAAATAATGCCACAATGGGAATAGGGAGAACGTGTTGCTAATTGGATGGCCTTGCATTGTGGTGAAATAGAAGACTGAAAGATCATATCGCCATCGTTGAACTGGGGTAATTTTGAATTAGCTTTCGATTGCTTGGAAATCATTGGCTTTTTTTGCGCATGGACTGGTAGCGTCAGCGCTGTAGTGATCATAAGATAACTAACAAGAGATATCAGGTAAATAAGTGTCTTTTTCATTGTTTTATCGATGAAGTTACTGAAATAGTTTCATGATTTTCTTTGACTTGGTCCTTTCGGCGAGTTGAAAAGCAGATAATACGTCGGATTCATATTGATATACTTTCTCCGTGCTGGCACCTTTCTGCAAAAGATAATCTATGGCTATTTTGTTTTTCATTAAGATCGCTTTTCCAAGTAATGTACATTGTGTGAAGCTATAATCTGCTTTAACTTCATCTATACCCAGACGGTTCAGACTATTTAAAGAAGCTTTACGGATAAAATCCATGTCATTTTTTTCTATTGCCATCTTCAAGACTTCGAAATCATTAAATTGTCTATTTCGAGGCAGAAATAAGCGGTAAAATTGTTTGGCAATAGCATACTGATCCTTTTCTAAAATCCGATGAATGGCATTGCTGCTAAATTCCTCTACTGTGGAAAATCCATGCAGCTGACTAAAAAATAAAAGTATATTTTCAAAAGGGAGCATGGTCGTTTCGAGTTGCAGGAGGCCATGGAGGTCATTCGTGTCAAACAGCTCCTCTATGTGCTTCAGACTATCCAACGTCATCGTGCGAACTGCCGACTGCATGCTAGGCAGCCAATTTGAGGATTTGGATACAACAAATCTGTGGTCGGTAATCTTATAACTGGCGGAAATGGGAGGAGTATCAAAGCTAATGATCGTTATTATTGTATCGGATAGCTCATAGTGCTTTGATCGAAGGTGCTCTACCGTTGAATTTGTAAATACCGCGTTTAAATCAACCTGAATTGTGTTGATTTGATTCTCCTCAGCCGACAAATTGTAACAAAGTATTCCTTGGTCGCTGATGTAAAAGGGCAGTTTGTCGCCTGTCTGTTGCTGTATATCAAACACCATCCTGCTTTGGGATGAAAAAAGTACCGTTGGCAGGAATGATAGCCAACAAAGTAAGTAAAGACCTGTTTTTAGCCATTGGCGATTAATAGGATAAAATGATCGCATAATTAATCGTGATACTGTTCTAAAAACTGATTGATCTGATTCGTTAGACCGAAAGATTCTGTTTCCAATAAATTGATTTCAGCCTCTATCTCGGTTGTCGTCGGTGATAAGGTTAGCTTTTGGTACACCTGAATGTCCAGTTCCAAAACAGCTAATTGCAGCGCTAACAGATGCTTTCCCTCGGTTGTATTGAGCCTTAGCTCATTGAAGGCATGCTTTAAACGTTCCAGTTCAGCAATTGATTTTTGGAAGTCATTTTCATCGGCCTTGCCAAAGTTCGGATAGGTTTCACCCAAGGTACGAAAAGCATCGAGGTATTCTTCCTCTGACATTTCATAAATATTCGAATAGAGCATATTGTACGCATCGATGGCGTCATAGGTCTCCGCATCCATTAAGTCTTCGCGATAGTTTTCGACCAATTGGTTGATGTCTTGAGATTCAATTTGTAAGATTGATTCAATATCTTGTTTGATAAGATTGGCTAATTCCATGCTTTATGCTTAAATAAATCAAAGTCTCTCTCAGCCTACAAATGTGCTGACAAAGATTTTCGTGACTATGGTATAGACAAAGATCATGTTTTATCGTAAAATTTCAATCCCTATAATCCGCTAATTTCGATGAAAACCAGATCGATATTTTCGTTACACAGATTTTTTCAAATTATTTAACTGGTTTTCAGGGTTGTATGTTCTATTTCAATTTTTATGAGTAAAAAGTACTCAATATATTTTGCAGCGTTAAATTTAATCTCCATATTTGTTGAGTAAAAAATACTCAATAGTAGAAATTATGATTGTATTAAATAAGCATCAGATAGTCACAGAGCAATTTCCAAATGGGGAGACAAAAGTGAAAGATTTTGATCAGTTGATCTTAAAGAACAATCTCATCGAATTTACTTATCAGGAGGATGGCGATTTGATCCGCTTGCTTTTTGTCAAAAAGCGACTGGACGAGGTTCCCTGCGAATCTTGCCGTCTACTGATTCGTTATATGCCCTATAGCCGCATGGATCGTAAGATTGAAGGTGATTTGTTTACCTTACAGTATGTGGCTGACTTTATAAATAGTTTACAATTTGATACGGTATCTGTTGTCGAGCCACATTCCAATGTGACGTTGGAGCTCCTGGCGAACAGTGTGGGGATTTATCCGGCACTGGACTGGTTGCCACAATTAATGGAAAAACTTGATTTTTCAGCTCAAGATCGGATTGTTTTTCCGGATAAAGGAGCCGCGGAACGTTATATCAACAGTGGTTATGAAAATAGCTGCATTTTTGAGAAGAAGCGAAACCCACAAACAGGCCGAATCGAAGGGATGGAGCTCAAGGCCGGGGATATTCCGCTCGGGGCAAAATGCATTATTGTCGATGACTTATGTTCTGCAGGTGGAACCTTTCTCTGGGCAGGGAAAATTTTGAAAGAAATGGGAGCTAGTGTGGTCTATCTTTTGGTTACACATTGTGAACCTCGAATTTTTAAAGGCGCATTGCTGGATGATGATTCACCGATAGTCAGTGTGTTTACCACCAATTCAATGATGGATACGGTCCATCCTAAAATAAATTATATCAACTTAACAAATGAGAACCATGTTTAAATCGATGAACAAAAATCCAATCCTTTGGACAGATGGTTACAAATTGTGTCATAAGGATCAATATCCGGATCATACACAATGGGTATACGAAACCTGGACTCCACGCATGTCACGCCTAGAAGGTATCAATCATGTTGTTTTCTTTGGACTTCAAGGGGCACTCGCCGAAATCACCAATTCATTTGATGAGAACTTTTTTGCCCAGCCGGAAGAAAAGGTCGTCGCGGCGTATGAGGAAGCAATCGCATCCGTTTTTGAGCCGACAAACGTTAATTTTGCCTCAACACATGAATCAAAACATATCCGCGATCTGCATCGATTGGGCTATCTCCCAATCAAAGTAAAAGCCTTGCCCGAGGGCAGTCTAGTGCCAATCGGTGTGCCGATGTTTACGATTGAAAATACACATCCGGATTTTTTCTGGCTGCCCGGATATCTGGAGACACAGCTATCCGCTTACGTCTGGTCGCCGATGACTGCGGCGACGATAGCGGATCAATATAAAAGATTGTTGATGGGCTTTGCGGAGACAACGGGCGACGTCAATAAAGTTTTCACCCAAGCCGGAGATTTTTCCATGCGTGGTATGGGTTCTCCCGAAACAGCATATCGTACAGCCGGTGGGCATCTATTAAGCTTCGGTGTATCGGCTACGCTTTCTGTCAGAGAGTATCTGAAATCGTACTACCATGCAAAAAGTGATGTAATGATGTATACCCCATCCACGGAACACAGCGTTATGTGTTCCTATGGAGACGACGAAGTGGAAGCTTTCAGGCATCTCATCACCAACGTCTACCCAAGTGGAAATATCTCTATTGTATCAGACACCTATGACCTCTGGCATGTCGTCGATCATGTTTTGCCGCAGTTGAAGGACATTATTATGGCAAGGGCGGGAAAAGTGGTGATCCGTCCCGATAGTGGCGATCCTGTAAAAATTATCTGTGGTGATGCAGAATCTGATCGCAGTACTGTTCAGAAAGGTATTGTCGAACGTCTATATGAACTTTTTGGCGGCACGACCAACAGCAAAGGATTTAAGGAGCTGGATTCACATATCGGAGTGGTATATGGCGATTCCATTACAGTAGATAGGGCCAATAAAATCTGTCAAGCTCTGCTTGATAAGGGTTTTGCTTCCACCAATACCATATTGGGAATAGGCTCTTATACCTATCAATATGTCACACGCGATACTTTTGGTTTTGCGTTAAAAGGGACTGCCGAAATTGTCAATGGAGAATTTAAAGCAATTCAGAAGCGTCCCGCTACAGATACCGGAAACTTTAAGAAATCGCAAAAGGGTATGGTGGCTGTTGTTTTCGAACATGATGAACTTCGTTTAATAGATAACCTGAACCCACAAACTGTAGCTGAACTGGAAAATAGAAACTTGCTGCGAGAATGTTATTTGAACGGTGAATTTATTCACACGTCTAGCTTTGAGGAAATAAGAAATAGATTAAAAACCGAAACAATTCGAGTATATGGAAAATAGCGTAAACAAACCGTTTTTCATCCAGGATGAAAACGTAGCACAGTATGCACAATTAATGGCATTTTGGATTGCTCAGCAAGTGAAATCGGCCGGCCGTAAAGGACTTGTATTGGGAATGAGCGGTGGTATCGACTGCAGTGTTGTGGCTTGTTTATGCCGCCTTGCTCAAGTGGATGTACACTTGGTTATGATGCCCTATGGCAGCGATATGAATACTAGTAAAAGCCATCAGCATGCGATGGAGCTTATTCAGAAGTTTGATTTTCCCTATCATGTATTTGATATTCAGCCCGCGGTTGATGCCCTGACGATTCAGCGCGAAGGGTTTATAACGGAAGCCTCAGCAGCAAACAGAGCCTTGAGTATAGCGAATATCCGTCCACGTGTGCGGATGACCTATTTGTATCAATTTGCGCAGCTAGGAAGTAGATTTGTCATCGGTACAGGTAATATGGCCGAAGCTACCGTGGGTTATTTTACAAAATGGGGCGATGGTGCCTACGATCTGAATCCGCTGGCAATGGTCACTAAACAGGAAGTGTATACATTAGCAAAATACTTGGGCGTACCGGAATCTATTCAGTATAAAAGTCCGTCTGCTGGTCTTTGGGAAGGGCAGACAGATGAAGAGGAATTGGGGATGACTTATGCGCAAATTGATGGGTTTATTCTGAGCGGCACATCGGGCGACCTTACGATAGACGAACGTATTCGTAAGCGTATTGCGCAATCTGCACATAAGTTTGCTGCGATACCTACTTTTAAGGGGTAGTTTTAAATGTTTAAGTAAACTAGCGCAAGCGCGCTCAGGTTGATCGGACAGCAAGGACGATTAGCGTTTTAACGCAATAAATACGGACTTAAAGAAAATGAATAGCATGAAAACACCATTTGATCAGATTGTCGATGTGCAGCATATTGCCAGCGGCAAAAGCGATAATGTACCGGCAATGCTGGCCTTGGCACATGAGGAAAAGGTCGAGCCTGCAGCTTTGGATGCGAAACGAACACTGCTTTTGGCAATAGATGTTCAGAACGATTTTATGGAATCTATTGGGAGCCTCGCCGTCAAGGGTTCCAAAGGAGATGTTCACCGTCTAACACAGTGGATGTACCGCAATTTGGGTTCCCTGACACAAGTGATGTGCAGCCTTGATTGTCATTCGATGATGCAGATTTTCCATGCCGACTGGTGGGTGGATGCGGAAGGAAATCATCCGGAGCCATTTACCATCATTCGCTATGCCGATGTCCGCGACGGTATCTGGCGCGCTACCGATGGCCGCCATACAGCATTAGCGCTCGATTATCTCCAGCAGCTGGAATCTGCGGGTAAAAAACAATTGTGTATCTGGCCATACCATTGTTTGGAGGGAACCTGGGGTGCACAGCTTGAGAGTCAATTTACGAATATGCTCTATTTCCATAGTGCTGTGCGCAAGATAAAACCGATCTTGGTTTACAAAGGACAGGATCCGTATACGGAGATGTATGGTATTATCAAAGCCGAGTATGATGACAATAAATTCGTAAACCATGCTGTACTTGAAGCAATACGGGCATACGATGCTATTTATATTGCGGGGGAGGCATCAAGCCACTGCGTATTGGCTTCGGCGGTACAGATTTTGGAATATTTTGAACATGATCGGTCAATTACCTCCCGTATTACTTTATTAACAGACTGTATGTCGCCGATCGGCGGATTCGAAGAGCAAACGCTACTGCAGTTTGACGCACTTAAAGAAAAATATGGGATACAGCTCAAACTGTCAACCGAAGTAAATTTGTAGCTCATGGCAAGTTCAATAGAAAAATACACCTATGTATATCCCAGACCGGCTGTCACCGTGGATTGTGTCATCTTTGGCTTTGATAAAAGCCAGCTCAAGGTATTATTGACAAAACGGGCAATAGAACCTTTCTTGGGAAAATGGGCATTTCCTGGCGGTTTTATCCAGGAAGATGAAACAGCCGAAGACTGTGCGCTTCGTAAGCTGCGCGAGGAGGCCGGTCTCCAGGATATTTTCCTTGAACAGCTATATACGTTTTCAGACTTAGCTCGTGATCCGCGTGGAAGAGTGATCAGCATTGCTTATTATGCGCTTGTCAAGCCTGAAGCATATATGTTGGAAGCGGGTGTAGATATTGAAGCGGTTAGGTGGTTTGGCATTGATGAAAATAAAGATCTCGCTTTTGATCATATGCAGATCTTGAATACCGCAATCGAAAGACTCAAGGGGAAAATACGTTATCAGCCGATCGGTTTTGAACTTTTGCCCGAGCAGTTTACGTTGCCCGATTTGCACAATTTGTATGAAACCGTTCTGCAGCGCTCAATCGACCGCGGTAATTTTCGGAAAAAAATCCTCAGTATGGGGTTATTAATCGACCACAGCGATAAGCAAAAAGATCGGCGTGCCAGGGCCGCGAAGATCTATAGTTTTGACAGGGTAAAATATAAACAACTTACTGAATCGGGTTTTTATTTTGAAATATAAGTTTAACCATTGGAGCCAGACAGGCGGTCGTCAATGAACGACTGCCTGTCTGTTTTAACCCAGGCTGAATCTTTTGATATCTTTAATAAAGGCTCCGTGCAGATTTCATATCATCCCGCAATTGTCAGGTGAAGTCGGGTTAGGCTAACCCTGAAAATCGCCACAATCATGGACTTCAAACTGATCGATCAAAGCTTTCTGTGTGTAGTATTTTGCGATACGTTTATTCTTTAGCAAAAGAGCATCCCCCTTTATTTGCAATTCGAAAATAGGTTCTTTCTCTACTCGCTTGAAGATAAATTCATTGTGCTGAGTCTTTAGGATTAAGCCCGCCTCGCTGCTGGTATAGGTGAAGTCCTTAATCTGGTAGATTTCATTCGAATCACAGACGTTGACCAAATGAAGCTGTTCTTTACTGATCTTGATTTCTGCAAGATCACAGGCATAACATATTCCGGAGAATTCGATCCCATATTTTTTAAAACTATTTTTGCTTTCCGGCCGAAGAATGGTAATGGGATAGAGCTGCCTGAAAAGCGTAAGGTCATCATTGGATAGGGAGGTTTGGTCTTGTTGTTTGTGTATGGAGTCTATGCTGGGAGCGCTGCTGAATACAACAATAGATTTTTTAACCTCATTCTTTTGTTGGCAGTTAAAAAGCAATGCCACGCAGGGCAGAAAAATAATCTTTCGTATTAATTTCATTGTCGTTTCTTTTAGTAATGATTGTCGTTGCTGATAAACATATGGATTGACATGTAGTTTTCATTATTCAATCTCAATACATTTTTTTAAACAGAGACCGAAAAAATCCCTGTTTTCCGCTAATCGAAAAAACTGATAAATGCGTTATTTTTACCACATTCGCACGAGTCATAGGATGATTTAAATCAATGCGACAGACACGAAAAATAGAAAAATTAACGCATGGCACATCGCATTTATATTTATAATGTAAATCTCAAGACCAAAGAAACATATCCTTTTTATCTGGCCGAATGGAATTACGAAATTCCTATCCTCATGCGGCCATTATTTTCCGCCAATATCCGGTCTAAAGGTAGCCAGCTTTTTGCAAATAAGGAAGATGGAATCGCTAGGCTTCGCTATTTTTATGCGTTGTTGGCCGATAGGTATCAACTGCATTATAAAAAAAAATATTATGAGCCTGTGAACCGAATGTTTGAATTTTTGGAAGCCTTACCTTTCGATACATTTCAGATCGATGGGCGGGATGTGTTTAGCATGAACGCGGAGAAAGATACCCTGCAGGCTAAAGCATGGGCCGAAGAAATCAGCATGCAAGCCTTATTGTATGAACAAGCTGTCGATGAACAATCCTTAGATCCGCTGGGCTCGCTGTTGGAAACTTCTGGCTATGCTTCTTTTTTGGATGCTCTTCAAACCGATTGGATTGATTACGGATTGGGATTATGGTCGGAAGAGCTTTTGCGGGACAAAGGAGCTGAGGTTTTTGAAGCAGAGGGAAAGCAAGGATTAAGAAATGCGAAAGGTGATCTCCTGATTCCGGCAATATATGATGAAATATTCGAATTTAATGAACAGGGGATCGCTGTAGTTGAAGCAAATGGACGATTTGGCTACATCCATGCGAGCGGCGCTGAACTGGTATCCTGTCAATATAGTGATGCTTTTGACGCCCGGTCTATCAATGGAAACAACTATGCAGAAGTGGAAGTGGCAGGAAAACGTGGCGTACTACATATTGATAGCAAACAGCTGAGCATACCTGCCTTATACGATGAGCTCGACTGGATCGCCTACGGTTTTTTAAATGCGAGACAAGGGGAGAGCAACATTCTCCTTTCAGTTGAAGGACGATTGATTATTTCAGATCCTGCGCCCGAGCCGTTTATGTATGACTATAACAAGCTGTTCTATAGCCGACAAAAAGGAACGATAAAAAAGAAGTATTATCTTATCGACGGTCAGTATTTGGGGACTTTTTTGGAAGGTAGCCTGGAGCCATTGGCCAATCGGTATTTTTGGATTAAACCCAATAAGCTACAGCCAAAAATTTCTGTCATTCAACCCAATGGTAATATGTTGGATGAGGGAATTGACCGGATTATTGTGTTAGAAGGCTACCGAAGTATCGCGTATCTCAAAAATAAGAAATGGCAGCTTTATTCGCTTGAACATGGGATATTCCGATTGATGGATAGTCTGATAGAAAACGTCGCAGTAGATAGTATACAGCAGTACCGTAAAGATATTTTTGTCGTAGGCTGCTCTAAGACACAGGGGATTTATGATGCGCATCGCGGAAAATGGTTACTTGAACCTGCTGATGTCTATCAGAAAATCGAACATTGCTTTTTGGATTTTATGCGCATACACTGCCCACAGGGAATGCGCTATTTCGATACGAAGCTTAAATTTTGTAGTGAGCCTTATGATTATATCTGTTCGCCTTTTCACTATCCAGCGCCCGATGCAGTCTCAGGCGAACTTTTATTGCTTTTTAAGGGTGAGCGGATGTTTTATCTCGACCTAAACCGAAATGTGATAGAAATACCGGAGACAGCATTCGGATATTTATATACAGAGCGCTATCATCTACAGGGACGCGATCAAAACTATTTTGTACAGTTTTATCAAGCCTGGACGAAACGCAAGGGGGATGGGTATGAACAGTATTTCGATAATGACACATTAATGGAAAAGGGGAAGAGGCTTGATGCTGAAGGAAAATTCTCCGAAGCTATTCGCTTGCTCACAATCGGAGCCTGTCGCGGTAGTGCAGACTGTCAGTATTTACTTGGAAATATATATACAGATGCAGACTACGAGGGGATGGATATCGAAAAGGGAAAGTCCTTCTATGAACAGGCAATGGCGCAGGATCATGCTCAAGCATGGAATAACTGGGCGTTTCTTTATGCGACAGCACATGGGGTTGAACTCGATATTTCGAAAGCTTTAAAAGGATATAGGCAAGCTGTTGCACTTGGAGAAGCTCAAGCTATGAGCAACTTAGGGAATTGGTATTACGAGGGTGTCTACGTGGAGCAAGACCATAGCGTAGCCTTGGATTACTTTAAGCAAGCGGAAAAGGCGGGTATTTTCAATGATGCGCAAATGGCAGAAATCTATTATCAAAGACACGATTACACGAACTTATTGCGTTATTTGAAGAGAGATAAGGCAAATCAGTTTGCGGCTATTTATTATGGAATTTTGTATGAGGAAGGACTGGGCGTTAAACAAAGCTTACCCAAAGCCATCCGTTACTATGAGCAGGCCAATCAAGGGAGCGTGTATGTCTATGCTGTCAATCGTTTGCTGCAGCTGTATGCTGCGCATGGAGTTGCAGCAAATGCTGAAAAATATGAGTTTTGGTTACATTTTGCTAAAGAAAATGCTGTGGAAATTGAATAATAGCACGAGCATTATGATCGCATGGAAAACGACTCATTACAAATACCGCTATCGCACGGATAAGAGAAGTGTCTTTAATAAATTAGTTAAACATAATTAGTAAATCATGTTGTCATCAGCAAATATAGATTTCAGCGGCATTCTAATCGATTTGATCACGATTGTTTTTTTTGGATTTGGAACAGTTTACACGCTCGCGCTGGGGATTATTCACATTGTAAGGAAAAAGACGCGAACTGTAGGTTATTATTTGCTGTCGTTTCTGCTGTCGGGCCTTATTGGGCTGGCTATTGCAGGATTGATGGCCTTTCTGTGGGTATTGTCACTTCAATAAAGCGTGATGGCGTCGTTGGCTTTATTGCCATGATCTTTTATCGATGAAATGATCATTGCGATAAAGCCAACGCTATTAATAGTTTTTGGCATTGGCAATGTGCATAAGGTGATGGTTACAATGCCAGGCATATAAGCCAATGTTTACCTTTAAAGAGATCAACCTTTTGGTAGCCGGATGAATAAATCCTCTTTCTAGCTGTTCATCGGTTAGACTTTTGAGCAGAATCCCCCAACGTTCATGTAGGCCTTCAAGTAATTTTACCGAACTTTCTATGGGAATATTCTTAGCGTCTGGAAGTTCGGCCCACAATTTTTCTTCATATAATTTGATGGTGGGATCTTCTTCTGTCAAGGCCAATTTGAATCGAATAAAGCTGTTCATATGGCTGTCGGCACAGTGATGAACAACCTGACGAATGGTCCACCCTTCGGGCCGGTAGCGTTTCTCCAGCATATCGTCCGTTAGGTCCCCGACTTCGGACTTTAATCTAGCCGGAAAATCTGTAATTGTTTTAATCCAGTCATTCAATAGCGTATGGTCGATAACATCTGGTATGGCGAAGCGACCGATAGGGTATCTGAGTTTTTCTAATTCATGTTGCATAGCCTAAAATTAATTAAAATAAACGCTAGATTCCTAATATTTATAGCTATGGCTTAGTAAATATTTTCTGGTATTTCCACTTATGCTCGTGTAATTTGGATGCGATAAAGAATTGTGGTAATTTCGGCAAAATTGATTAGGACATGGAAGTTCCATTCGGGTGGTGGGCGATTGACCATGCAATAAAAAGCAAAAAATGAAAAGTCTAAAAGAATTGATAGATACAGGTAATTCTGGATGGAAGCTCGTGCAGAGTTGGATGAACGAAGCGACAAATTCATATGAAGTGCTTACCCGCGATCCAAAGAGAGCTGATGAAGAACTTCTGCGGGCGCAGATCACCACGAAATCTCCCATGGGAGCCATTATCCACCAGACTGGTGGCATTTTAATCGATGGAGGCTGGCTACGAATTTTAGGTTCAGGTTCGCCAAAACTGAACCGCGGAATAATGGAATGGAATAAAGGGAAAAGCTTTGTTAAGGAAGGTGAAAAAGGTGGCTTTTTACTCATAGCTGACGACGTTTTGGGTGGTTACTTTGCGATCAACGCAGGGGCTCTAGGCGATAGTATTGGACAGGTTTACTATTTTGCGCAAGATACTTTACAATGGGAAAGCTTGGAGTGTGGCTATTCGGACTTTATCTTTTGGGCATTAAAAGGGGATGTCGCACAGTTCTATGAAACGTTCAAATGGAAAGACTGGAGCGACGATGTGAAATCCCTCAATGGTAATCAGGTATTTTCGTTTTACCCGTTTTTATGGACGGATGAAGCGCGGGACTTTCGAAAAGTGGACCGTAAGCCTGTGGCTATTGACGAGAACTACCACTTTACCATGGAATTTGCGGGCGGACGTTAATCCGTTATGTTGTGAATAGCAGGGATTAAGCCGTTTAATGCCATTGCGCTATCAATTCGAAAGCAGTCGAAGATCGTATTCCAGAAGATCGTATTCCATTTGTTGGGGCCTACTACAATTTAATTAGTCGATAAAACAAACCGTATTGTCTTATCGACTAAAAAATCTGCTTGAGTAACACCAATCTATATAGATTTGTTTTCAAGGCTAAAGCTTACTTCGTTCAGCCTAACAATTTGTATTTGGATCCCCTCAGCGAGAGCAAGTTGGGTTGCAGCTTCCTTTCCTAATTTAAGGACGTGAAAGCCTCTGCCCCGATAGGTGAAATTACATTCATATTCACCAGCGTTGATCATAATCCTTAATTTTTGGGATTTGGTTGGAAACAAAGGTTTAAATTCCTTTGTGATCCGGATCTGTGTCTTTTTAACATCATCCGCCGTGATCTTATTGCCTTCCGAGGGGAATAGCATACTGCTTGGCAAATCGCCCGATGTTGGAGCAGTGACTTCTTTTTTCTGTTCCGGCGCCGCAGGACTTTGCACAGTCTCTTTTGGCGTTATTTCACCAGGTATTTTATCCTGCCGTTTCCCAGGCCTTCCTTTTTTTCTACCGTTTTGATTCGCTGGTTTGTCTGTATGTTCAGTTGTAGTCGTACTGTTCGAAACTATTTTAGGTTCACTATCCAGCGGCGGTGTAGGCGTCACAGCGGACAAAGGACGCTTAATGATGTTACGGATATAATAGTGTTTTATACGCGATTTGTCCGTGTTCCTTTCCTCAATTTCAAAATCTTCCTTATACGCTTTGAAAAGGTGGGACATCTTGTCGTAACCGTAATTGCGCGCATCAAAGTCAGGCTTTCTTTTATTAAAAAGACTTCCAATCTCTCCCAAGAATGCCCAGCCATTTTCATCCGCTGTATCATCCACAGTGTCTTTCAAAAGTTCTAGGGTTTCCTCATCCAGTACTGCTAAGCTTGTTACATTTTCAACAGGATTTGGTTTAGGCTGATTTTGCTGCTTTTTCTTCGCTACCGTTTCTTTCTTTTGATTTTTTTCAAATATTTCGACGTAGATGAATTTGTCGCAGGAGGCGATGAATGGCTTAGGAGTCTTTTTTTCACCAATACCTATAACAAGTTTACCCGACTCCCGTAAACGTGTGGCTAAACGGGTGAAGTCACTATCGCTTGAAACGATACAAAATCCGTCCACTCTGTCCGAGTGCAGAATATCCATGGCGTCAATAATTAAAGCCGAATCGGTCGAATTTTTGCCTTGTGTATAACTGTATTGTTGGATTGGAGTAATAGCATGGGTAAGAAGTTTGTCCTTCCATTTTTCAACGTAAGGATTGGTCCAGTCTCCGTAGATGCGTTTGATGGTTGGAATTCCATACCTTTTAACTTCATTCAAAATCTCTTCGATCTTTCGATAAGATACATTGTCCGCATCGATTAGTATTGCGATTTGCAAATCCCCATGTTCTGCCATATATTTCGATTATATTTTCACTATTAAAATTTCTTATTTATACATGTGAGGGCTTTCATCCCAATATATGCGTTAAAAATACAGTATTGTTAAACAACTTCTCTAATTTTTTGAGAATTAATTTAAGCACTATTCTTTTAGAACAGGCGATCAGCAAATTTTGTTTTGTAATGAGCGTTGTTGAAAAATGGTTGATAGAACATTAGAGTAATAAAAAAAGGTTTTCAAACGGGGAGAATGAAAACCTTAAATAACCAATTATAAACCTAAATTATGATGATACAAAGATAGTGTAAATGTTACACCTCTGCAAATCTTATTTCATTTTTTTTTAATTACCTTGATACTTGTAGCTAAAGAGCTACGGATAAGCAGTGTAATTCTGAGTCATTAATCCTTCAGCCTATCAAATTCAATGTATGTTGCATTATTTACATCATGAAAGATCCGTTGGGTAGCTTTCTGAAAATCAGCTTTGGTAGCGGTATATGGTGCTAAGAACACCTGTGGATTTCGTTCTGCTAGGGGAAACCAGGAGTTTTGTACCTGAACCATTATCCGATGCCCTTTTTTAAAGGTATGGGCCACATCTGGCATTTCAAAATTGACCTTTTCGACCATTCCTGGCGTCAGTGCCTCTGCTTTTTCAAAACCATTTCGATATTTTCCGGCCATAATTTCTCCGCGAACCATCATTTGGTATCCGGCCATTGTTTTTCCTTGATAGCTCGGTGCATCATTCGGATAAACATCAATCAGTTTAACGACATAGTCTGCATCTGTACCCGTTGAGGACACTTTAAGATGGTTTTTGATGGGACCTACAATTGTAATATCCTCAGTCAACGGATCTGTTTGATACACCATTACGTCCGGACGGCTGGCTGCAAAACGTTGGTCATCAACCATATATTCCCGTGTTCGGTTTTGAATTAAGCCACCTTGATGTGGAACGGGTTTATTGGGGTCAGTTACATATTCATCCCACGAATCTGTACGTTGCACTTTGTCAAATGCAAGTTTTCCCTGAGGTTGGAAGTAGAGTTTTTTTGTCTCTACATTTTTCGGAGGCCATTGTTCAAAATGTTTCCATTCGTTGGTGCCCGATACAAAAATAGTAGCTTCGGAAGGAGTGAAACTCCCTTCATCTTTCAGGTAATATTTGAAAAATGGTTGCTCAAATTGTTCCTGATACGTAATGCTGGTTTTTTTATCAAATTGAATATCGCCCAGAAAGCTGCCGTCTGATCGTACCCAGCCGCCATGATACCAAGGGCCAGCCACCAAAATCGAATTGTTTTTTTTACTTTTATCTTCAATCGATTGATAGGTCTTAAATGTTCCATAGGCATCTTCAGCATCGAAGAAGCCCCCGACAACCATCACTGCTGGTTTCACCTCCTTTAAAGCGTTGGTAATTACACGCGATTTCCAAAAATCGTCGTAATCGGGATGTTTAAACAGGTCATTCCAGAATTGAACAGAATCGCCAAAATATTTTTCTTTGAGTTCTCGCGCTGTTCCAGCTTCTAAAAAGAAGTTGTATTTATCAGCTTCTTTGATCTGAATTTTGCTTTTAAACTGATCTGGGGTAATGGGCTTGGGCCGCGGGACGCCAAAGGTTGACATAAAGGTAAACGCATCCTGCAAAAACAGTACGCCGTTATGATGGAAGTCATCGCCGATGTACCAATCTGTTACCGGAGCCTGGGGCGAGACTGCTTTTAAGCTTGGATGTGTTTTGACAAGCCCTACAGTAGAATAGAAGCCCGGGTAGGAGATTCCGTAAAGCCCCGCGTTACCATTGTAGTTTTTAAGATTCTTCCGCAACCATTCCAGTGCATCGTAGGTGTCTGTACTTTCATCAATTGCTTTTTTATCTTTGCTGTATGTAGTTGGACGTATATCCTCAAAATCGCCTTCACTCATCCACTTACCGCGCACATCCTGATAGACGAAAATATAACCGTCACGCATCATTGCCGGAAAGTTTCCTAGACTTTTCTTATATTCATTTTGCCCATAGGGAGAAACAGTATAAGGCGTTCTGTTGAGCAAAACTGGATACTTCTTGGATTTATCTTTTGGACTATAGATCGCAGTAAACAATTTTTTTCCATCTCTCATTGGTATTGTTACTTCAGTTTTTTCATAAAAATCTCTAACGTAAGCAGAGTCGGCAGCTGTTTGAGCATGTAAATGGCTGGCACATAAAAACGTTAAGGTGAGGTACGAAATCGTATTTTTCATTCAGATAATTATTTGTTCGGTGCTTACTCGGTGTAACCATATTTCACACTCCATTTGTTACTAATAATGTTGTGGAATTATTGCGGGTATTAGATTTTAAAACTAAAGGTAGTGCTAGTAACGCCATTTTCCAATTTTATTGTCATATTTGTGAGAAATAGAAAAGGAAAAATTGACCATTTTTTTAGAAATAAAAACTTTTTTTGTTTTGAATTTGGATTAGATTTCGAATGTTGATATATTGAGTAGGATTAGTGGAAGGTTATTTTTCGATTGACACGTATAGCTAAAATCATTAAATCTCAGCGAGATGGTGTGATTTAATACGAATAATAATTGTTTTTCAGGTTATTTATTTCGGTTTCAAATCGCATTATTATCGATACTTTTCACGATTTTTATAAATATAATGCCAAGTGGTATGAATTATGTTTTTTTAAGCTAATTTTAAGAATTATTTTATCATAATACATCAATTAAATAACAATTTAAGTATATAGAATTAATATGGGACAACAAGTGAAAGATGCCAATGGGAAATTGGGTATTCTTATTCCGGGATTAGGTGCTGTGGCTACAACATTGATCGCTGGTGTGGCATCTATAAACAAAGGTTTTTCAAAACCAATCGGATCTGTTTCTCAATTGAGCAGAATTCGTCTGGGTAAACGCACTGAGAACAGAAATCCATTAATTAAAGATTTCGTCCCTTTAGCAAAATTGGAAGATGTAGTTTTTGGCGGATGGGACGTATATGAAGATAACGTATACGAGGCTGCGTCAAAAGCACAGGTATTGGAGCAAGGTCAATTGGATGCTGTTAAAGCTGAATTGGAGGCTATCCAACCAATGAAGGCTGTGTTTGATCGTAATTTTGTTAAAAATTTAGATGGAACACACATCAAATCTGAAAAAACTCGTCGTGAATTGGCAGATGCCGTACAACGAGATATTCGTGAATTTAAAGAGAAAAATGGATTAGACCGCGTCGTATTGGTATGGTGTGGCTCTACAGAACGTTATATTGAAACGAACGAAGCTTTTTCAACATTAGCTAAATTGGAAGAGGCTTTGGATAATGACGATCAGCGCATTCCGCCAAGCATGATTTATTGTTATGCGGCTTTAAAAGAAGGTGCTCCTTATGTCAATGGTGCACCAAATTTAACGTGTGATGTTCCGGCAATCGTTGAGCTAGCTCACGAAAACGGGGTAGCTATTGCAGGTAAAGACTTTAAAACAGGTCAAACATTAATGAAAACAATCGTAGCACCAGGTCTTCAGGCAAGAGCTTTAGGTGTTGAAGGTTGGTTCTCGACCAACATCTTGGGCAACCGCGATGGATTGGTATTAGATGACCCTGAAAATTTCAAAACAAAAGAAGTCTCTAAATTATCGGTATTGGAAGAAATTTTAGATGCGAAAAAGAATCCGGAGTTGTACGGTGACCTTTATCACAAAGTGCGCATCAATTATTATCCTCCTCATGGTGATAATAAAGAGTCTTGGGACAACATTGATATCTTCGGTTGGTTGGGCTACAAAATGCAGATTAAGATCAATTTCTTGTGCCGTGATTCAATTTTAGCAGCTCCAGTTGCGTTGGATTTAGCACTTTTTATCGATTTGGCTCAACGTGCAGGTATGTCAGGTATTCAAGAGTGGTTGTCATTTTACTTGAAATCGCCTCAAACGGCTCCAGGTTTACCTCCAGAACATGATATCTTCAAACAATTGATGAAATTGCAAAATACCTTGCGTCACATTATGGGTGAAGATTTAATTACGCACTTGGGATTGGATTATTACCAAGAGCTCGTAGATAGCATTCAATAAGCGACCTTAATAAGATGGGGGAAACAATTGTTAAAGACAGTTTTTCCCCTTTTTCTTCAACACCATTGATGCGGTTGAAGACTTGATATAACCCTCTGTAGGCTTTTGTGTTTAGCAACGCTGAGCGAGTGACGGGGGTTTTGCTTTTTTTAATAAATGATTTTATTTTGCAATTAGAAGAGATGGAATTTGCTATCATAGCAGCGGGAGAAGGTTCTCGATTGCGAAAGGAGGGATTCAATTTACCGAAACCCTTGCTACCATTACATGGAGTTCCATTAATTGAACGATTGATTCGCATATTTGCCAAAGAAGGAGCACAAAAGGTTCATGTCATCATCAATAAACAATCTCCGGAATTGAAATTGTTTTTGGAAAAAACGACTTTTGAGTTACCTATTGTGCTGCTAGAGGAAGATACTGAAAGTTCCTTGCACAGTTTTGCTTTGCTTGTTAAAAACAATCCTGATTGGTCTTCCTGTTGTCTTACGACAACCGATACGGTCTTTAAGCCACATGAATTTCATGCCTATTTAGATGATTTTCATCACCATAAAAATGCAGATGCTTTTATGGCTGTTACCCCTTTTATTGATGACGAGAGCCCTTTGTATGTCAATACCAACCAACAACTTGAGGTGGAAGCTTTCTTAGATAGAGCGACACCAGAAACGAGATATGTTTCTGGCGGAATTTATTGTTTTCGTAAAGCCGCCATGGATTGTGCATTAAGTTCCGTTGCTGCTGGAAATTCGAGAATGCGTAATTTTCAGCGTGCGTTACTGGAAAATAGTTTGAAAGTTGAAGCATTTGTGTTTGAAAAAGTCGTCGACATTGATCATCTAAAAGATCGAGAAGTCGCAGAACAATTTTTGAGTGAGGAAGTTAGTTAGAAAAATGAGCGAGATGATTTCTATTTTAGGCGTAACTCGAAAAAATCGCTTTTCACCCAATCATGTGGGGAATGACGCCGCTATATTCAATGAAGTAATTTTAAAACTGAACGAAAAAGGTGCTTCAGTCGAAATTTGTAATGAAGATGAATTTTTGTCTTTGGCAACCATAAAGCAAGATAATATCTTAACGATGGGGAGAACAAAGACTTTAGTCAAAAAGTTGCAATCGCTTCAAAGCAAAGGTACCTATGTTTTGAATTCGGGTTTTGGAATTGAAAATTGCTATCGTAAGAATATGACACTTAAACTTTTGGAAGGCGGAGTTCCTTATCCCAAAAGCATTGTGATATCTACTGTAGCAGAAATTCAATCTATTTTTGAGAAATTGAAAGGGAAGGGGGTGTGGATTAAGCGTGGCGATTTTCATGCTATTCATAAAGAAGATGTTACGTTTGCCGGTAGCCTGAAAGAAGCTCAACATATCTTGAATGAATATGCGCTCCGTGGAATTAAAGAAGCTGTAATTTCTGAACATCTTGCCGGAGACTTATTGAAGTTTTATGCTGTACGCGGAACAGCGTTCTTTTATTATTTCTACCCCTATGAACACAATCATCATAAATATGATTTGTACGAGCAAATTAATGATGAGGTGGTACATTTTCCTTTTGACCTAGCAAATTTAAAAGAAGTCGCTAATCGTGCGGCTGAAGTCCTTGATGTATATATCTACGGCGGCGATGTGATTATTGATGCCAATGGAGATTTCCATATTATAGATTTAAATGACTGGCCAAGTTTTGCGCCATGCCGGGCCGAGGCCGCAGAGGCTATTGCCCAAATGGTTTACCATAAATTTACTGAAAAGAACCACAATGCAGAAAGAACAAGTTAATGTAACCGAAGAAGCAAATTTGAGTGCATTCGAACAATCTTTAAAATCTAATGATACAGAAGAGCGAATTGACATCTGGTTTTATCGACCTATTGGTTATCGTATCGCAAAAGTATGTGCTAAAATAGGCATTACACCTAATGCGGTGACGATTATTAGTATCTTCTTTGGTGTTGCTGCGGGTATTTTATTCTATTACCCAGCGCTGTGGATTAATGTAATTGGTATGCTTTTACTGGTTTTTGCCAATTCTTTAGACAGTGCCGATGGACAGCTGGCAAGAATGACAGACAACAAAAGTCGTTTTGGCCGTATCTTGGATGGTTTTGCCGGTGATTTTTGGTTTGCTTCGATTCATATAGCAATCTGTTTACGCAGTATTAATGAGGGATGGTCACAATGGTTATGGGTCTTTTGTGTGCTTGCAGGTGTATCGCATATGATTCAGTCAGCAATGGCCGATTATTACCGCAATGTTCACCTGTATTTTATAAAAGGTAAAGCCGGAAGTGAGCTGGACAATACCCGTGATTTGAAAGCGGACTATGAAGCCTTATCCTGGCGTAAGAATTTCTTTAGCAAATTTGTGCTGAATGGCTATATGGGCTATACGCGAAACCAAGAAAAGCTTTCTCCCAAATTGCAAAAACTATTGCATATTGTGAAGAGTCGCTATAAAGATGAACTGCCACAACAATTGATGGTAGATTTTAGAGCGCGGAACAAGCCATTGATGAAATATACCAATATTGTACAGTTCAACACCCGGGTGATTTTCCTATTTGTTTGGTTGTTTATCGGTCAGCCTTGGATTTATTTTTTCTTTGATATGTTTGTCTTAAATCCAATATTAATCTATATGTGTAACCGGCAGGAGAAAGTAAGTGGTTATTTTGTGGATAAATTAACAAATGATCCAACCTATGGGGAGTAAGATCTATAAAGTACTCTTTATGCTGATTGGTATAGGTACACTTGCCTATATGATTCAGGCAATGGGCATTGATGAGATTTGGAACAACCTCGAAAATATAGGATGGTGGTTTTTGCCTGTACTTGGCAGTTGGGCGGTACTCTATTGGATGAATGCAATGGCATTTAAGGCAATTATTGAAGAGCCCGAATTACCTCAGACGGACGTGCCTTTTTGGAAGGTGTTACAACTGACGATATCTGGTTATGCAATCAATTATATCACGCCATTTGTCGCCTTAGGGGGAGAACCCTATCGTATTATTGAACTCAAAAAATATGTGGGAGGCTCGAAGGCTGGTTCTTCGGTACTGTTGTATGGCGTCATGCACATCTTGTCCCATATTTTATTTTGGGTAGCTTCTGTTTTCCTCATCCTTTGGTTTGTACCGGCCAGTACGATGGTGAATGTGGCCTGTGCTGCGATTTTTGTAATGGCTATTATTTGTACTTGGCTATTTACAAAATTTTATAAGAAGGGAATTACAGTTTCGCTTTTGAAAGCATTGTCTAAATTACCTTTGGTCGGTAAAAAAGTCAATCATTTGTTGGAAACGAAGTATGAAACCTTAAATGATGTGGATCAGCAGGTGAAAAACCTTTTTCAAAATCGCCGTGACCGTTTCTACAAAGCTCTTTTCTGGGAGTTTGTAGCACGGGTAGTGGGGTGTTTTGAGATTTATTTCATTGGTTTAGCACTAGATATCAATATTGATTTTGTTGATGCCATGATCATTAGCTCAGGTTCTTCATTATTTGCCAATCTGGTGTTTTTCTTCCCCATGCAATTGGGGACTCGGGAGGGCGGATTAGCCATGGCTGTGATGAGTATAGGATTGTCCGCTAAAGTCGGTATTTTTATGGGCGTTGTCACGCGTATTAGAGAAATTGTATGGATTATGATCGGCTTGGGCTGGATGAGTTTAGTAAAAAAGAAATAAAATGAATAAGTTTAACGTTAAGGGAATTATTTTTGATTATGGTGGAACCTTGGATACGAATGGTGGTCATTGGGGAGCTGTTATCTGGTCGGGTTATGAGAAGTACGAGGTTCCTGTAAATTTGAACGCTTTTCAGGAAGCCTATAGTTACGCAGAACGTCAAATGGCTTTACAGCCGATTATTAAGCCGGACTTTGATTTTTTAGCTGTACTGAAGGCAAAGCTTAATGTACAATTTGAATACCTTATTGCTGCGGGGTACGAACTGGATAAAACATTAGCTGATAAAATTGCATTTGATGGCTACTCCCTCGCGAAGAATACAGTTAATCAGGTGAAGCCGCTTCTAATTTCACTGCGTGAAAAATATCCAATTGTCATGGTTTCCAACTTTTATGGCAATCTGAAATCTGTCCTCGCCGATTTTGGTATCTTACCTTATTTTCAGTCCGTTGTGGAATCTGCCGTTGTCGGTGTACGCAAACCTGATCCTGCAATCTATGCATTAGGTGTCGACAAATTAGCACTTCCTGCCCAAGAAATTGTTGTCGTAGGTGATTCGTATAGCAAAGATATGGTTCCGGCTAAAGCGGTTGGATGTCAAACCTTATGGTTGAAAGGACAGACTTGGGGCGAAGATAAACTGCAGGATACTTCTGCCGCAGATCAGCAGTTTACAAGTATCTTCGATTTAATCGACTTTGTTTAAATAGAGGTTCTGACGAAATTCTTTAGGCGAGATACCAACATTTCGCTTAAAGAATTTACCGAAAAAAGACTGATCCGAGAAGTGTAATTTCATTGCAATTTCGCGCATCGGAAGCCCTTGGCAAAGTAAAGACTTTGCTTCTTCCACCAAGACATTCTGAATAAGTTCTATTGCTGATTTTCCAGTAAGCTCCTTGGTAATTACCGAAAGATGCTTCGCCGTGATACCGAGTTCCACGGCATAAAACTGAACCATGTGTTCTTTATGAAATGACTTTTTGAGCAGCAAGTAAAAATTTGCCAGTATTTCTCGTTTCCGCGAAGGAATAGCAGGAGTACTTCGGAGGTTTTGGCTTCCTAATCGAGCAATTTCACAAAATAGTATTTCTGTTAAAGACTTTACAATCTGATTTTTGAATAGGTAGGTAGATGCTTGCCGATCATAATGAATAAACTGCTTGAATAAGTTAGAAAGGTTGATCGCATCTTGATTGGATAGCGACCAGATATAACTATCGTTGATGGCCAGCGATTTTTTCGTTACCTCAAAAAAATCCTCCTGAAAATCCAATTTGAAGCTGAAATCCAATGTAAAGAAAAGCAAATACACTTCACAGTCCCAAGATTTGGCGACCGAAGAGCTATTGACTCTCGATGATGGACTGGTTAACAATAGGTGATTTTGGGCCACCTGTATGCGGTCATTATTAATGATAAAAGACGTTTCACCCTTTTTTATTAAACAGAGCGAATAGAGTTCACCCTTTTTTAGGATGTGCTGCTGCTCAGAGCTGAACACAGGCTTTGATTTGTTGCCTTTAAAATGAAAAACATAAAAGCCCTTATTTTCGAATGGTATTTCCTTCACAGACATGTTTACTTCACGATAAAATCAAAATAAGTTTTACGATAAGGTTCATTTTGCAACGTATAATGCCACCATTCTTTATCGTAAGCTTTAAACCCAAATTTAGCCATAGCTTCTTTTAGAATTTTTCTATTTTCTTTCTGTTGTGCCGTTAGATTTGCATATTGATGGTGTGACACGGCTCCGAAAAAATCGAACGGCCCGCCCATATCAATCTCTTTTTTATCTTTCAGGCGAATGATCGTAAGATCTACTGTACTGCCACGGCTATGGCCTGATTTGGAGGCAATAAACCCGAGCTTAAACAAATTCTTCTTATCAAGATGTGGATAAAACTCTCTTTTTGCAATGGTGTCGTCAGTTTTTAATGACCATGACTTGAAGTTGTCAACAGCGCGCTGTGGACGGTAGGCATCAAATATTTTCAAGCCCAAACCTTTTTTATTTAAATGGTTTTCGACCTGCTGCAGTGCGAAGGCTGCCCGCTTAGTTAAAATCGCAACAGGCTTCTCATAACCCCGTATTGGTCTTCCTGTAAAGTTGTGACTGCCGAAATAACGCATTTCCAAGCTAACATTAGGAATAATGTCCTTGACGTATACAAAATCTGATGGTATGCTTTTCTCTTGTGCACAGATGAATGAACTGAAAAAGCTTAAACCAAGGGCAAGACACAAGTTGATTTTCATGGAATGAAGATACAACTTGTGCCTGAATTAATATAATAAAACGTTGATTCTCGTCCGTATCGAAAGCATCCGCCAATTTCAGTGTATTGATCCGTTTGCTGTTAGATAGAAAGCCCGCTTAATGATCAGCTAATTTTTTTTTCAGGTAATTGTATATTTCAATTTGTGACCGGCATGGCGCCTTGTTATTCTCGACATAATGATTACTCAGCGAATTGTTTAGTATCCGTGCTTTGACATTATCATTAAGCTGAATTTGAAGCATTTCTTTTAAATCCTCCTTTATTTTTTTGCTTGTTATTTTTACGGCTGCTTCAATACGATGATCCAGGTTTCTTGTCATCCAGTCTGCTGACGAAATAAATAGCTGCTCCCGGCCAGCGTTGTAAAAATACATCACACGTGCATGTTCTAGATATTCGTCTACTATTGAAATGGCATTCATCTGCAGTTTAAAATTCTTCTGGTTTGTTGCGCAGTAGATTCCCCTGATAATAAGGTCTATTTTAACACCAGCCGTTGCCGCATCGTAGAGCTTTTTAATCATTTCCTTGTCGCTCAATGAATTTACCTTCACAATGAGGTATGCTTTTCGGCCTGCTTTGGCTTCTGTAATTTCTTGGTCGATGTAATGGAGCAGCTCTTTGCGCATATCCGTTGGGCATACCAAAAGGCTTTTACAATTTTTGATAATTTCAGCGGGGTTTGATTTAGGACGTCGAAGGTAATTGAAAATCTTATTGATATCGGCAATCACATCTCTATTACTTGTTAAGAGGCAATAGTCTCCATATAATTTTGCTGTTTTTTCATTGATATTTCCTGTACTGACAAAACCATATTGGATTGTTTTCATGCCAGCACGTTTTTTTATCACACATAGTTTTGCATGTACTTTTTTATTTGGGATACCAGTCAATACTTTAATGCCCTCCAATTCGAGTTTTTCCTTCCAGTCCAAGTTATTTTCCTCATCAAATCTTGCACGGAGTTCGAGCATCACGGTGACTTCCTTTCCATTGCGGGCGGCATTGATCAAGGCATTTGCAATTTTTGAATTTGAAGCTAAGCGGTATGCTGTAATCTGGATGGTCTTTACATCCGGATCCATTGCTGCCTCACGAAGAAGGTCAATAATCGGTCTAAACTCATGATATGGAAAGGAGAGAAGCACATCCTTTTTTAATACAGTATCCGTTACCCGCTCGTAATTTTGAAAATTAGGATGCGGAAACGACGTTCTTTCCAGTGGTTGATTGTAGGATTTAAATACATTTGGAAAGTCCATAAAGTGTTTAAAGTTGTGTATTTTCTGCCCTGGAATGATGCTATCTTTTTTGGATAGGTTAAGTTTTTTGATCAAGAATTCCACCAACTTGGTGTTCATTTCCTGGTCAAATATAAAGCGTGTGGGTTTACCTTTTCGCCTATTTTTTACCCCTTTGCTAATTTTCTCAACAAGGCTTGTATTGATGTCGTTGTCAATGTCAAATTCGGCGTCTTTCGTCACTTTAAAGACATGAGCATGGAATACATCGAAACCAAAATAGGAAAATATTAATGGAAGATTAAACTTGATCACATCCTCCAAAAGTATTATGTGCTTTTCATCCTTTGGCGACGGTAACTGTACGAAGCGCCCATTTGAACTTGTAGGAATCTCAATGAGAGCAAATTTCGTTTCATATTGCCATTCCTTTTTGCCCATCGCAATACCCAAATAAAGACTCTTGTCGCGAATATAGGGCATTGGTCGTACGTCATCTAATATTAGGGGGATAACGTTCGATTCGACGTCATCCTGGTAATAGTCACTGACAAATTTTTGCTGTTCGACATTCAGTTCTTCGCTGGTTTTAATATAGACATGCTGTTTGGCCATATCTTTTTGAATACGATTCCAGGTACTGTCAAATTTCTTTTGCTGTTTGATTACCCTGATATTGAGTTCTTCGAGGATAAGCTGTGGGTCTTCATAAAATGACTGGTTGGCACTTTTGTCTTTCAGGTCGATAGCTCGCTTTAGTCCAGCGACACGTACACGGAAAAATTCATCAAGGTTATTTGAAAAAATACCTAAAAATTTGATTCTTAAGGGTAAAGGAACCGTCTCGTCCGCAGCTTCTTGGAGCACTCTTCCATTAAAGCTCAACCAACTAACATCTCTAGGAATAAATTTCTTCGCCATAACTAAATATACGTAAATTTAAAAAGCAAAACTATAGCTCTAGCGGGGATAATCGAACTTTTTTGTGTTAACGAATTATTAAGTTATTCCAAAAAAAATCCCCAAAGTTTTATACAAACTTTGGGGATGTGTCTTTCCGTTTGGCAAGGTCTAGTCCTTTTTTCCGTATTTCTTTGAGATTTGAATTGCTTTGAATTTTGTGGTGTCGAAATGCGGTGTATCGATCGATAGACTTGTTGGATAAGGAGCCGTTCGATCGAAGAAGTACACGGTTGTGATACTTCCATAATCATTAACAGGCATGAGCTCAAGACAACCTGTATAGTCTGCATTTAAAACGTCACCCACGGTCACGGCATAAATACGGATAATACCACCTTTATTTTGTTCATTTCTGACAAACGCTACTTCCTTAAAACCTCCCGGTAAGTCTTCAATACTTTTTTGATTGAAGCTATCTTTTAAAATAAATCCCAACAACACCAAAATTGGTATGACCAAAAGCCATAACCTTTTATTCTTCTTCATTAAAATACCCTTAAATTGTAATTGTTATGCCTAATAATTTGTAAAACTCTTTCAAAATTGCCTGATGTCCTGGCCAGGCGGGAGAAGTGACCAAATTTCCATCCACGACTGCCTGATCCGCAGGAATATTTTTCCATGTGCCGCCAGCCAATTCGATATCCGGACCTACAGCAACATAGGCGGTGAGCGTACGTCCTTCAAGAACCTTTGCTGCCGTTAACACTTGAATGCCATGACATATTGCCGCGACAGGTTTATGGTGCTCAAAGAAGTGTCTTGTAATCTCCAAAACACGTTTGTTGAGTCGGATATATTCTGCCGATCGGCCACCAGCAATATATAGACCATCATAATCTTCAACATTTACCTCATCAAAATCCTTATTGATAGCGAAATTATGTCCGCGCAATTCTTTGTAGGTCTGGTCACCCGTAAAATCATGGACCGCTGTTGGCACCACATCACCGCTTTTTCGGTCTGGTGCAATTGCATCTACAGTTATTCCTATGGAACCCATTGCCTGAAATGGAACCATCGCTTCGTAATCTTCTACAAAGTCTCCTACCAGTAATAATATTTTTTTTGCCATATCAAAAACCTCTTTTAATAGGTTTTCAATTTACATATTAAAAGAGGTTTTCACAATGATTATTTGTTAATCTTTTGTCAACCTTGTATCGCTAATTTTTCCGCAAGGATACGTTTTGTCTTTCTTACTTTAGCCTCTAATTGACTTCTTAAGGTTGGATCTATAATCCCTTTACCTTCTTCAAAATTTTTGTGAAATTCAGGAAGAGAGAAAGAATCTAAGATATCCGCACCATCCCAGGTAATTCGGTTGACAGCAGTGTTCAATACCGTTGCACCACCCATTGGACCAGGAGCCGTAGCCAACAAGAAAACAGGTTTGCCGTTGAATAATTTACGATTAGGAATACGCGAAACCCAGTCAACGATATTTTTGTAGGCTGACGTATACGACCCATTGTGTTCTGCCAAAGAAATCAAAAGAAAATCTGCCGCATCCATTTTAGCAGCAAAGTCATAGGCCAATTGCGGAATGCCTAGCTCGGCTTCTTTATCGTAAGAATAGATAGGCATTTCAAAATGGTTTAGGTCCAGCAACTCGATGGTGTCTTCTGCTTCTTTGTAGTATTTGGACGTACTTGTAACGAACATTTTGTTGATAGAATTTTTATTGCTTGTGCCTGCAAATGCTAATATTTTCATCGTTATATCATTAATTTAATCTTTATTGCTTTTATTTTCGATCTCTCTTATTTTAAAAGATGGTCAAACTTACAATATAATCGCTAAAAAAAAGTCAATCAAATGTCGTTGTGCGGTATGCAAGTGTATTTATTGATGTACATCAATAAAATTGAACCGTTCATACATCCCAAGAATGCCTGTTAATCCGCCGGTATGAACCACAAGTATTTTGTCTGCTGGAGTGAAGTAATCATTTTTAATCAGATCATCTAGGGCATAGAGCAATTTGCCGGTATATGTAGGTTCGATCATTATCCCGGTATTTGTTACAAAATTTTGAACAAAAGATAGTAAGTCGGCAGTTGTTTTTGCATATCCTCCAAAATGATAATTGAGATGTAAAATAGGGGGAGCTATGTTGGGGTAAAGTTGATCAACTTCCTCTTGAATAAAGCCACCATTCTTTAAAACAGGTATACCATGCACACGTGTAAGAGCATCTCGTTTATCTATGGCGTTGGCTATTCCGGCCAATGTTGTTCCGGTGCCACAAGCAGTAAAGATATGCTGGTATTCTTGTCGGAGTTCATCGACCAGTTCGGCGCATCCCTTAGCGCCTAAAATACCATAGCCCCCTTCATGAATATAGAAAGTGGTTGGATCCTGACCGAAATATGTTTTGTACAGATTCTCTTTATTTCGGTAAGATTCGCGTTCGACATAAATCAGCTGCATGCCAAAGAGTCGACACATGGCTAAAACAGGGTTGTTGACTCCTTCTTCCCCTCTGACAAAAGCGGTTGTTCTAAACTTAAAGGTCGCTCCGGCGCAGGCTGTAGCTAAAAGATGATTGCTCCAGGCACCACCAAATGTAACAAGATGACTCTTCTGAAGCCGTATTGCTTCCGCTAGATTGTATTTTAATTTGCGCCATTTATTGCCTGAAATAAAAGGATGTATGAGGTCATCCCGCTTAAGCGTTACTTTTACATGCTTCTTCTCCCAAGCGGGGAGATACAATTCAGTTTCGGGACTGTGGATTTTGAACGGCAACATAACATTAAATGAAAACAAATTTAACGAAAATTGTTTCATTTGGTTTATTTTTGTAGCATGACAGAACAAATTGGATTGCAAGATCAGGAAGAACAAGAATTATTTGAACATCTACGGATAGAGGTGGACAAGGGGCAGGCCTTACTCCGCATTGATAAATATCTGATGAACAGAGTCGAAAATGCGACACGGAGTAAAATTCAGCATGCGATAGAAGCAGGTTCTGTCATGGTCAACGGTAAGGAAATCAAGGCGAGCTATAAAGTTAGACCCGATGATGTGATTACATTGGTGTTGCCTGATCCCCCGCGTGATAACGAAGTCTATCCAGAAAATATTCCTTTGGATATCAAATATGAAGATGATGACGTTCTGATTGTGAACAAAGAAGCTGGAATGGTTGTACACCCAGGATATAATAATTATACAGGAACTTTGGTGAATGCGCTCACTTATCATATTCAGCAGTTGCCACAGCTACCAGGAAATTCTGATCGTCCGGGATTAGTACACCGAATTGATAAAGATACTTCTGGGCTATTGGTTATCGCCAAAAATGAAAAGTCCATGGCCTTTTTGGCGAAACAGTTTTTCGACCACAGTATTACACGCAAGTATATCGCCATGGTATGGGGTGATTTAAAAGAAGATGGAACGATAACAGGTTATATTGGACGTCACCTAAAAGACAGACGCATCATGGCGATGTATGATAGTGAAGACAAGGGGCGTTGGTCGGTAACACACTATAAGGTTTTGGAACGCTTAGGTTATGTAACTTTAATCGAATGCCAGCTAGAAACGGGAAGAACACATCAGATCCGTACGCATATGCAGTCTATCGGGCATCCGCTGTTTAACGATGCAATGTATGGTGGAGACAAGATTTTAAAAGGTACCGTGTTTTCAAAGTATAAGCAGTTTGTCGATAACTGTTTTTCTTTGCTGCCTCGTCAAGCTCTTCATGCGCAAGTACTGGGATTTATTCATCCTGCTACAAAAGAAAATATGTACTTTGAAGTACCATACCCTGAAGATTTTCGTTTAGCTTTAGAAAAATGGCGTGGATACGCAGCAAATTCAATGGCTGTAGAAAATGGTTAAAATTTAGAACAGAATTAAGATGCCAACAAACTATATTAATTTCAATGGCAATGTAGTGCCGGAAAATCAGGAAATATTTAGCATTGAGAATAGAGGTTTTCGTTACGGGGATGGATTGTTCGAAACCATGCTCTATAAGGATGGTGATATCCGTTTTCTAAATTTTCATGTCGAACGCTTACAGAAAGGCATGGAATTGATTCATCTGGACGATGCAAATCTTTTCGACGAATTTTTTATTCGTTCGCGTTCCGAAGAATTAATCCGTAAAAATAATATGTTGGGGCAACAGGTCCGTATCCGATTGATCGTATTTAGATCAGGGGGCGGGCTGTATAGTCCGACAAGTAATAAGCCCGGCTTTGTTTTGCAGGTACAACGTCTAGAACCCAATCTGCGTGATAAGAAGGTGGGGCTGATCGTAGGCTTGTACAATGAATTTAAAAAACCGTATAGCGATCTGTCAAAAATTAAGTCTTTAAATGCGCAGATTTATGTTTTGGCCGGTATTTATAAAAAGAAAATGGCCTTTGACGATGTATTGATCCTAAATCAGGAGGGCTACTTATGTGAATCACTGACATCCAATATTTTTGTCTTTTATGAGAAAGTACTTTACACCCCTGCGCTGTCCGAAGGATGTATCGAGGGAGTTATGCGTAGGGTAGTGATGGACATGGCACAAGATGAGGGTATCGAGGTCGTTGAAGCCCAAATAAGCCCCGAAATTATGAAGCGGGCCGACGAGATTTTCTGTACCAATGCTGTACAGGGTGTGCAATGGGTGATGGGATATAAGCAAAAGCGTTATTTCAATAAAATATCCCGTATTCTGCAGGAAAAACTGCTAAACTGGAACTATGATATCAGTGATGAACAAGACTAGTACGATAGCGTCGTGGTGCCAAGAGCAGCGAGAATTAACAAAGGGCGGGAATTAATCCTGCCCTTTGTTAGTTATAAACTGCTCAGCCCATTGCTCAAATGCTTGTTTAAAGCTGTGTAGAAAATCCTTGGTTTCTCCGGATTCAATTTTGCCGTCAGATCCGATACTTGACTCAATATCACCAATATATGCTTCGGGTTGTTGCATTGTCAAGAGATTGACGAATACAAGGGATTGCCGGAGATGGTGATTGGCACCAAAACCGCCTAACGCCCCAATTGAAGAAGATATTACTGCAGCAGGTTTGCCATCCCAACTGTTCTTACCATAAGGTCTTGATCCTACATCAATTGCATTTTTCAACACAGCAGGAACTGAACGGTTATATTCTGCCGTGATAAAGAGCACTGCGTCCAATGCATTAATCTCCTCACGAAATCTTGTATAGCTAGCCGGCGGAGTGCCTTCATCATCGAAATCCTGATTATACAAAGGGAGATCGCCAATATCGATCAGGCTATAGCGAAATTTAGATTCCTCCTGATCAACGATATACTCTGCAATCTTTTTGTTAAACGAGTTTTTTCTTAAGCTACCAACCAATATACCTACGTTATATATGCTCATCGTATTTATTATTAAAGTTTCTATTATCTATTTATTTGAACAACATAGTATCCAATAATGTTTTTACTTTATTGCGAATAATACAGGTGTTCAACCTGTTAATAATGAGTTTTTTATCGATTGGTTAACAAAAATTAACATTTCGATATTAATCTTTTGCATACAGTTTGTTGTCGTATTGTAAAGAAGAAATTACAAACTAAGGGAGGAGTTACTTATGAAAAAATTGCTTTATGCAGCTGCTATCATTGCAGGCCTTTTTACGGCAAATGCTGCCCAGGCGCAAGTCAGTATTCGCGTCAACATCGGAAGTCAGCCTAATTGGGGCCCAGTAGGCTATGATTATGCCCGCTATTATTATATTCCAGAATATAATATGTATTACGATGTGCCCGCGAGATGTTATGTTTATTACGACAATGGCGGCTGGGTAAGGAGAGCTAACCTTCCTAGAAGATATAGACACTATGATTTTTATCGAGTACACAAGGTAGTTATCAACGACCGTACACCGTGGCATCATCACGACCGATATAGAAGTCGTTACGGGGGCTACCGCGGAAGACAGGTAGCCATTCGCGACAGCCATCATGGCGGTGGGTATTCATTTGCGAGCGAACGCCGCAAAGTGAGCCGCGGACATTCATGGAATGAAGGCCATCGACACGATAGAGGACCTGGTCATCATGGACGCGGTAAGGGGCATGGACCTGGAAAGCACAGGCACTAATTTGTTACATTGAAATACAATCGTTCAATTGAAATACAAGGTCAATTGAAGTACAAAGAAGAATCTATAAGGCCATAGATTCTTCTTTTTTTACGCCCAAATAAATTAAGAAACATAATACCTTGATTCATAAAAATTATCTTAATTTTGCGCTACAATAAACCTACATGAGGCGCATGTAGTCTTCACGATAGGTTTTTGAAACAATAGTAATGCGTAAGTTAAATTTTGTAATGAGAAAAGGGATTCGTTTAGGTGCTGTATGGATAGGTTTGGGGATAGTTAGTTTAGGATTATATGCCTGTGATCAAGGAGGGAAGAGCAAGGTTCAAAATGGTGATACTACGGATGATTCCATCCCGGCCGTAAAAGATAGTTTAGTTACAGTGCAGGACTCGATCAGTAACGTGGATTCCTTACAAAAAGATACCATTGCTAAAACGGAAGAAGATAAGCCCTTTAAAAGCGCTAAAGATACAACCGTATTATTGACCGATACTGTTTCTCCGCGCTATATATATCTTACTTTTGACGATGGCCCTCTGAATGGAAGTCAGTATCTTGATTCCATTGCAACTGCAAAGGGTATTAAAATCAATACTTTTCTGATTGGACATCATGATAAAATGAGTAAAAAGCTGCACAGCTATACCGAACGTTACAAGAATAATCCTTTAGTTGATTGTTATAACCATAGTTTTTGGCATGCGCATGACAAGTATACTGTATTTTATTCCAATCCGCAGGCTGCTTTTGAGGATTTTGAACATGCTGAGCAATCCTTGGGGCTCGAGCATAAAATCGTGCGATTGCCGGGAAGAAATATTTGGTATATCGGAGACCGTAAGAAAGTTGATTTGAAAACAGGGGGATCAACGGCCGAGTTACTGCATCAAAATGGTTATAAGGTCATTGGTTGGGATTGTGAATGGAAAATTAATGGTGTGACGGGAAAACCAGACTTGTCGGTAAATCAGTTATATACCCAAATGAAGAATCTACTTCGTAAAGGAACGTCGTATACGAAAAACAATGTGGTACTGTTGACACATGATAATATGTACCAGACTAAAAAAGGACAGCGACTTTTATCAGATTTAATCGATAGCCTAAAACAACATCCAAACTATCACTTTGAGTTTGTGCGGAATTATCCCAGATAGTGAGAATAGTTAAAACAAATAAAAAGGTATAAAAGCGAAAGGCTTAAAAAGAGTGGAGTGACCGTCTCTTTTTAAGCCTTTCGCTTGTAAAGAGGCAATACTTAGTTTTGTTTACGGAGATATTTGGTTAAAATAACGATCGTCTGACCTTCAATCTTTCCTTCAATCTGCTCAATGTTGTTAGCTACCAATCTGATATTCTTTACAACTGTACCTAACGTGGCTTTAAGAGAAGAGCCTTTTACGTCGAGTGTTTTCGTTAATACAACTGTGTCACCTTCAAAGAGTCTTTGACCAATGCTATCTTCATGAAAAGAAACATAGCCATCATTTTCGTGGTCGCCGGTTTTTTTAGCTTCAGCCAACGTTTCATCGTCCAAATATAAAATATCCAATGCTTCCGATGCCCAGCCTTCATTTTTTAATCGGCTTAACATCCGCCAGCATACAATTTGTACAGCCGGATTTTCAGACCACATCGCATTTGGAAGAAACTTCCAGTCTTCGGGATTTAATTGTTCTGTCTTATTAAGCTGGTTGACTAATTTTTCTGAAATCAGTAAGGTATTGTCCAAATTTGCCGTTATTTCTGGAGGTAGTGTATAGGCAACTAAAGTCAATTCATTGCCCGTTAATTCACATTTTCCGCCAGCTCTCGCCTGTAATTGTTCTTCTAACTTCATATCTTTTTTTTGAAAGTCCAAACTTAACCAAATTTGTTTTGACACGCAATGACCAATATCACGACTTTACTAATTTAGCCGCTTCTATTGCTATTTTAATGCACTGCTTTGGATAATGAACATCTTTCAATACCCGTGAATTTATGGCGTTAAAAAATGTTGGACTGCAAATGCGCTACAATTTTTTTCTTAAAATAAAGCCTTTGTGTGTAGAACATTGGTATTGAATTTGTATTAGTCCAGCTTTGGAAACGATTATTAACTATAATTTAGCGATACTATGAAATGGCAAGGAGGAAAACAAAGTGGTAATTTTGAAGACCGCAGGGGGATGTCGGGTGGTGGAAAAATAGCATTAGGTGGAATAGGGGGGATTATTGTTTTAGTCATAGGATTTCTGATGGGAGGAGATCCTACGCAACTTTTACAACAAGCCCAGAATATGGGGGCGCAGACCGAACAGTCGGGGCAGCCACGTGATCTAAATCCTGAAGAGAAAAGATTAACAGAGTTTTCATTGACTGTGCTCCAAAGCACCGAAGACGTCTGGGCAAAACTATTTAAAGAACAGATGCAGAAAAACTATACACCAACAACACTTGTGTTTTACGATGGTGGAACGCAAACGGACGGTTGCGGTATGGGACAGGCGTCTTATGGCCCTTTCTATTGTCCTGGTGATCAAAAAATTTATCTCGATTTGAGCTTTAGTAAAGAATTGTCAGATAAATTTGGAGCAAAAGGAGAATTTGCGATGGCTTATGTGATAGCGCATGAGGTTGGACATCATATCCAGCAACTGGTTGGACTGTTACCACAAACCAATGCAGCACGCGGTAAGCTCAGTGAACGAGAAAATAATAAAATCTCTGTCATGACCGAACTACAGGCGGATTTTTATGCAGGCGTATGGGCACATTATCTCAACGAGTATACCGATATAAAAATTGATTATAACGATATTATGGATGGTATGAAAGCTGCTGAAGCGGTCGGCGATGATAAGCTGCAAACAGAAGCACAGGGTTATGCTGTGCCAGAATCATTCACCCATGGGACATCTGCACAGCGTATGGCCTGGTTTAAAAAAGGATATGATTCTGGGGATATGCGATCGGGTAATACCTTTGAGGATCCTAGCCTGAAATAATCGTTGATTTCAATGAGAACACTTGATCACACCATGGTCAAGTGTTTTTTTAGTTCAGTACCGGTAATGCGCAACAATGCTACCATATACGCTTTTTCAAATCCCTATTGAACCAGCAAGTTGCAACCCCGTATATCACTTTGATCAAACCGACCCAATATTTCAAACGATCCATCCGCATGTACTTTCCCTAAATCTTGTGTTGCGATAAACGAACAGGAATAGCGATTCGCTAGATCGATAACATTAATTCCACCAGATTTATTCGAAGGAATCAAACTCAATGGATCATTGGTATCCCGGAGCAGTATTTTCATCCATTTGGGTAGCTGAAAAATTCCTTGACCAGAGGAATAACCCTGAGATAGTAGTTCCGTCATCCCATATTCAGAATGAATTCCTACCACACCGAAAGCTTTTTCAAGAAGCTGATGGATTTCTTGTTTGACCATTTCCTTGCGCTTTCCTTTCATTCCTCCTGTTTCCATAATGATTAATTCTGGAAAATCGAAGGCATAGTGTTCTATAAAATCGAGAAGGGCATACGTCACTCCGAAGAGTATCGTCTTCGTTCCTTTATTTTTGAGCCGGACAAGTGTTTCGTATAGCTCTTGATGGTTATACAGAAAGTAATTGCTTTCAGGTTGATCACTTTGTTTCATAAGATCGTCAACCATATATATCAAAGAAGATCCACTTCTCTCGAGGTAAGAAGGGAGAAGTGCGAGTACGGCAATATTGCTCAAAGGGCCATAAAAATCTTCGAAGATCCGACGAAAGGTATGTTCATAAATATTCAGGTCGGCCACAAAATGTTTCGAGGTCAGCATTCCCGTCGTTCCGGAACTGGAAAAGACCATTTCAGCCTCCATTCCTTCGGTGATAACCTGTTGGGTTTTGAAAAATTCAATAGGTAGGAAAGGAATCTCGGTATAGTGTTCAATAAGGGCTTTATCCTTTCCCAAGATGCGGATATAGTCCCGATAAATTTTGCAATGCTGGCTTTGGAATTGGTAGGTCTCTAAACACTGCTGATTAAAATCATACTCGGTTTTAATCTCAAAAAAATCCTTCCAATTCGTCATAGCATTTAAAAATTTGATAGACAAAATTAACTAAAATTTGGAAACATTAACAGGTCTTATTGTTTCAGTTTTATCGGATGCGTAGTGAAGTTGAACGATAGCATAGCCGATAAGCAGGTGCAGGCAAGAATTCTTGGGGCTAAGCTGCAGCGCGCGTGTTCACTTGTGTACGATAGGTATGTACTGGAGCTGCTAGGAAAGCGCATGCCATACATATCGTGTAACAAGCTCAGATTCAATGTAAAAAAGCATCTGAGCTTGTTTATGTTTATAGCATACCGCCGTCAACAGGAAGAACCTGGCCGGTTACGTACGCCGATAAGTCGGATGCTAAATAAAGACAGGCATGAGCAACATCTTCCGGCTGTCCCGCGCGTTTCAACGGAATTCCTGCTTCCCATCCGGCAACAACTTTCGGATCCAATACATCCGTCATTTCCGTCCGTATAAAACCTGGAGCAACAACGTTAGCACGGATATTACGCGAACCTAATTCTTTTGCGACAGATTTTGTGAACCCGATAATACCTGCTTTTGAGGCAGCGTAATTCGCCTGACCAGCATTGCCCTGAACACCCACTACCGAAGACATATTAATAAATGAACCCTTGCGGTTTTTCATCATAATTTTTGAAGCTGCCTTGGTGACGTTAAACACCGACTTGAGGTTGACATTTAAGACATCGTCCCAATTTTCTTCAGTCATACGCATCAATAAGCCGTCTTTTGTGATACCCGCATTGTTTACAACAATATCCAGTCCACCGAAATCGGCAACAATGGAATTGATTAGTTGTTCCGCTTCTTCAAATTTTGAAGCATCAGAACGATAGCCGATTACTTTCGTACCGAAAGCCTGAAGCTCCTGCTCTAACGCCTGTCCTTTTTCGACAGAAGAAAGATATGTGAAAGCGACGTTAGCACCATGTTGTGCAAAAACTTCTGCAATTTTCCTTCCGATTCCTTTCGATGCTCCTGTTATTAAAGCAATTTTTCCTTCGAGTATTTTCATCTGTATAAGTTATTTATCTTTAATTATTTACGATACGACATAGATCCATCGTTCCGACTTCCTCCCGCGTTGCTCTTCCTACACATTATGGAGATCAATACGACACGGGCGCTTTCCTTCGGTCGCTATCCAGCTATGCCACAGCGATTCTTTTTTTTTATTTTTTATCCCTGTCGCTTCTAGACATTTTGCAAAAATGTTAAAACTATATTATAACACAAAATCTTTCGATAAATAACGGTCTAAATTAGCAGAACATTATGCCTTCAGCTGATGTTTACAAAAGCGTTGCTTGCTATTCTTTTAGCGAACGGATTTAGTGGTTAACAGTAAGCGTTTACTCACTTTATATAATTTTAATAAATCCATGGTATTTTTGAATAAGTGCTTCTAAAAAGTACAGTTTTTTGACAAAAGACTTGGACGTTTATCAAAAACTATATTAAATTTGCATCAATCACAAAAACATGAGCAAAAAATCAAATAAAGAAGTTGACGTTGTTCTAATCGGCGCCGGTATTATGAGTGCTACTTTGGGTACTCTAATCAATGAATTAAGCCCAGACGTTAATATTGAAATTCTTGAGCGTTTGGATGTTGTGGCTGCTGAAAGTTCAGACGCTTGGAATAATGCTGGCACGGGTCACTCTGCCTTATGCGAGTTAAATTATACGCCCGAACAGAAAGATGGTTCTGTAAAGATTGATAAAGCAGTGAAAATTGCTGAGCAATTTGAGGTATCTAAGCAGTTTTGGTCCTACCTTGTTGATAAAGGCATCATTACCCAGCCTGAAAATTTTATCCGTAGTATTCCACACCTGAGTGCGGTTTTTGGTGAAAAAGATGCTAAATTTCTAAAAACAAGATGGGAAACGTTAACCACCCAAAACTTGTTTAAGGGGATGGAGTATACCGAAGATGCTGAATTGCTGAAATCATGGATTCCATTGATGATGGAGGGGCGTGCTAAAAACGAAAAGATTGCTGCAACGAAAATGGATCTTGGTACAGATGTCAATTTTGGCTCATTGACACGTGATTTGATCGCTAATCTTGCAAATAAAGAAAATATATCCATTTCGCTAAACCATGAAGTCATTGACATCGAACGTGAAGATGATGGCCGTTGGGAAGTGGAGGTCAAAGATTTAAAAACAGGAGTAAAGAGAGAAATCAAAGCGAAATTTGTATTTATTGGTGCTGGTGGACACTCCTTGCTGTTGTTGGAAAAATCTGGAATACCAGAAGCAAAAGGGTATGGTGGCTTTCCGGTAGGAGGCCAATGGCTGCGTTGCGTGAATGAGGAGATTATTAATGCCCACCACGCCAAAGTGTACGGCAAAGCCTCTGTAGGTGCTCCACCAATGTCTGTGCCGCACTTAGATACGCGTTATATCGATGGCAAACAAGCTTTGTTATTTGGGCCTTATGCGGGTTTTTCAACAAAATTCCTCAAACAGGGGTCTTATTTCGATCTACCGGCTTCTATCAAGTTGTCGAATATCCGACCGATGCTATCTGCCGGACTTGATAATTTGCCCTTGACCAAGTATTTGATCACAGAAGTCATGAAATCTCCGAAAGATAAACTGGAATCATTGAAACAATTTATGCCCACAGCAAAATTGGAGGACTGGGTGATTGAGAAGGCGGGACAACGGGTTCAGGTGATCAAGAAAGATGAGAAGAGAGGTGGAATTTTGGAATTTGGAACAGAGGTCGTTTCTAGTTCAGATGGCTCTATTGCCGCATTATTGGGCGCTTCTCCTGGCGCTTCTACCTCTGTTGCTATCATGATCAGTTTGCTGAAGAAATGTTTCCCTGAGCGTGCTAAATCAGATGAATACCGCAAGAAGTTACGTGAGATGATACCATCACACGGTAAATCATTGAACGATGATGCACAGCTTTGTAAAGAAACACGTATACGCACACATAAGGCGCTGAAATTAATCGATATCGATTAATCAGTTCGACCGCCAATATACTTGAGGGGTGCTTCGAACGGCTTTGGCCGTTCTGGGCTGAGATTATACCCAATAAAAGCGATTGTTCCTCTTTGTACAATCGCTTTTATATACCTGATCCAGGTAATGCTGGCGTAGGGATTTAATTTCAATAAAAACAGCTTTTTTCCCCGAAGGTTTATTATAAGATCACAAGCAATAATAAACAATTCGAATGACTCCCGAATCCATTATCGACGCTTTTATAAAACAGATGCAGCAGGCCACAGTAGCGGAATGGCTAGGGATTTCTTTCGGCATTCTGCAAGTCTGGTTTTCACGGCAAAATAAATCAATCCATTATATTTTTGGAATTATAGGCATACTGATATCCGTATATGTATTATTTCATGCAAAACTGTATGCTGAAATATTGTTGCACCTGTATTATTTAGTCATGAGCATCTACGGCTGGATGTATTGGAAATATAGCAGTGACGTCGCTACGCCGATAACGCATTGTGAAAAGAAAGATTGGTGGATAGTAAGCTTTATCTGCACCGCTGGTTTTCTGTTGTTCTATTTTGGATTGGTGCACTTAACAGACTCGGATGTTCCACTATGGGATTCTGCCGTTTCTTGTACCGCTTGGGCAGGAATGTGGTTGTTGGCAAAACGTAAAATAGAAAATTGGATACTGTTGAACATTAGCAATCTAATGGCTATTCCGTTATTGATCCATAAAGGATTGTTCCTTTATTCCGGACTGACTTTGTTTTTATTTGTGATGGCATTTAGTGGATATTTAAATTGGAGGAAAATCATACGTGAAGAGAGATATGCAACTCAATAGTGCGGATATTGCAATTCTGAAAGACAGTCAGGCAAAAGGTATTCAGCAGAAATCCTTGTCGGATGAACAGTTGGAGCTAATCTATCGCAGAAAATGGTTCAAAATCTGGATTCCCGTTGAATTGGGGGGATTAGGTTTAACGGTGCCCGAAGGTCTCAATGTATTGGCTGATTTAGCGTATTGGGACGGCGGGCTGGCCTGGACAGTTACATTATGTTCGGGAGCAAATCTTTTTGTGGGTTTTGTTGACCCCGTTTTAGGTGATCAAATTTTTAAAACGGAACGCGTTTGTTTCGGTGGTAGCGGTCAGGCATCTGGCACAGCAACGCGCGATGGTGAACATTATCGACTCACAGGATTTTGGAAATACGCCACTGGAGCTCCCCATTTAACCCATTTTACGTTGAATGCAACGATTCAGGAAGAGGGCAAACCCGTATTGGATGACAAGGGAGATCCCCTTGTAAAATCATTTTTTGTCGATAGGGAACATGCGCTGGTTCATTATGACTGGGATACATTCGGATTAGAAGTGACAGCCTCGCACTCTTTTTCGCTGCAGGACGTTCCTGTTGATGGTAAACGGTGTTTCGAAATCAATGCGGCAAAAAGCACACGCAGTGATCTACGCTATCAATATCCCTTTATGCCTTTTGCTGAGTTGACCCTGCTGGCCAATTTTATCGGGATGTATAAGCGATTTCTGGATTTGATTGAAAAACTGTTTGTGTTAAAAAGTAAAGCGTCCAAATGGGAGCATGCAGCGAGTAAAGCTGCTTTCGGCATGCTCGATGAACTTCAACAGGATTTCATAATACAAAAGGATGCTATCCTGAATTTGGCTGATCATTCTTGGGATAACCTCAGTAATGGAATCGATAATGCCTTAATTTATGCGCAAATAGCGACGCAAAGCCGTGATTTTGTGTCTTCCATCTTAATGAATACCGCTAAACTCTATCCTCATGCAGGGATTTTGGGGGCGGCCGTTGACCAAGAGATCAATATCATCTTCCGAAATATTTTTACTGCTTCACAGCATAAGTTGTTGCAAAAAAGTATATAAATAAAAGCTTAGTTTAAAGAATTTTTTGTTACAAATGCTGGGTTATCTACAGATTTTCCGCTGCTAATTTTTGATGTGCCAAAAGAAGACCAACTTGTAACCAACTCGACCCTTTTTGCAGTGCTTGCTCAGTGCTCGTTCAGTGCTTACTCAGTGGTGATTCAGTGACGAGTGAACAAGCACTGAATCACCACTGGTTAATAATTGTTCTAAAGCTGTGCTTAGGGGTAAATTGGTGTTAGGATATCTTCTTTCTAATTGGTATCTTAGCTATTTTTTGCCATGACATAGCCAACCGATTCGCACGTATTGCGGAATTTTTGCCGTTAAGGAATGCTGAGGAATATTAAAATGGCGAAGTCAACATGGCGCTGGATTAGGTATATAAAAAAAGGAGACAATTTCTTTGAAATGTCTCCTTTTGTGTTCCCGGCGGGGGTCGAACCCACATCGTCAGAACCGGAATCTGAAATTCTATCCATTGAACTACGGGAACGTCCCGCAAAGATATACTATTTTCTAGATCTAACAAATATCTTTACGATAAAATTGAAACTTTTAGCAGGCAATTTTTAGCGATAATTAGCGCCGTTTTTTTGCTTCTAGATTTCAGCAGTTCCTCATTTTTTTAAGTCGGTGCTAATGATTTGTTTAGGCATACTTCGGATCGGAAAAAGGTGACAGTTGACAGCAGGTTGGTTATGACCGTGGGTGGTATTGCGTGATTACGGAATGCAGGTAATCCTTGTCAATATGCGTATATATTTCGGTAGTTGTGATACTTTCGTGTCCGAGCATATCCTGTACAGCGCGCAAATCGGCACCGCCTTCCACCAAATGAGAGGCAAAACTATGGCGAAAGGTATGTGGGCTAATGTTTTTCTGTAAGCCTATTTTTAGGGCAAGTTCTTTGATGATCAAAAATATCATGACCCGGGATAATGCAGCTCCTCGTCTGTTGAGAAATACAATATCTTCATTTCCCGGTTTAATCTTGATGTGAGGCCTGATGGTTTCCAGGTAGATGCGGAGGTGTTTAATGGCGTGTTGACCAATTGGTATGAGGCGTTCTTTGCTTCCCTTGCCTTCAACTTTGATAAATTCTACATCTAAAAATAGATTGGATAGTTTGAGTGTGGTAAGTTCCGAAACACGGAGGCCACATCCATATAAGATTTCGATGATAGTTTTATTTCGTTGGCCCTCGGATGAAGAGAGATCGATTGCAGAAATCAATTGATCGACCTCCTGTATACTTAAAACACTGGGCAGCTTGCGCGCCAAGCGCGGTGCCTGAATAAGGTCTGTAGGATTGTTGCTGAATGCATGCTCAATGATCAAAAAGCTAAAAAAGGTTTTAAGTCCAGATATCAATCTCGACTGCGTGAACGGTGAAATATTGAATTGCTGCAGCCAAACCAAAAATTCCTGGATATTTTTTCTCGCTATGTTGTTTAAAACCAGATGATTGTCTTCACAATAAATCTGAAATTTGGATACGTCATTTAAGTAAGCGTCAATAGAATTTGCACTTAAGCCTCTTTCGAACTTTAAGAATTGTTCGAATTCTTTTTTGATGACGTTCCAGTTTTTAAAATCCATTTGCAGCAAAATTACAATTAACTGTCGTTCTTTTTGAAAGATATTCAGTATTTTTAGAATGATTTCTACCGGTCCGAACCAAATGCAGTAAAAGCAGCAGCAGTATGCTGTTCGATAAGGTGTTGGAGAATAATCGTAGTGATCTGTATTTTATGATTTATCGGAACATTCATCTCCAGTTCCGTTTACCCTAATAGCAAACAATTGATAAAAATAACTGAAAAAAAAGAAATTTTTTCTATGAAATTCATTAAACCATTAGCATTAGCTTTTCTGTTACCAGCTACCTTTTATGTAGCGGAAGCAACAATGCCAACCACGTTAACTGCGGAAGCGCGAGCGATTCTATCACAAGATAGTGTGGCTCTGAATCAGAAATTACCCTTCGACAATGAAGTGGTTACAGGTAAACTCAAAAATGGATTTACATACTTTATTCGTAAAAATAGCGAGCCGAAAGGTCGTGTTACGATGTATTTGGGTATGAAAGCAGGCTCTATTCTGGAAAATGAAAAGCAACTGGGCTTAGCCCATTTTTTGGAGCACATGAATTTCAATGGTCTGAAGCATTTTCCGAAAAACGAATTGGTCAATTATCTGCAAAAGGCCGGGGTTCGCTTCGGTTCGGATCTGAATGCCTACACCAGCTTTGACCAGACCGTTTACCAATTGCCAATTCCTTCTGATGACCCTGAACTTTTAAAGAATGGTTTGCAAGTCATGCGCGACTGGGCCCAAGATGCACTATTGGATGCTGAGGAGATCGATAAAGAACGCGGAGTTATCTTAGAAGAGAAGCGCGGCGGGAGAGGAGTGCAACAACGTCTCCAAGATCAATATTTTCCAATGTTGCTGAATGGTTCGCTTTATTCCAAACGCTTACCAATCGGTACGGAGGAGATACTTAAAACGTTTCCTTATTCGGAAATACGCCAGTTTCACCAAGACTGGTATCGGCCCGATTTGCAAGCTTTAATTATCGTAGGAGACATTGATCCTAAGGAAATGGAAGAACGGGTGAAGGTGTTGTTTGCCGATATGAAAATGCCCAAGAAAGCATTGGAGCGTAAAAAATACCGGGTAGACCTGCTAAACAAAAACCAGTTCTTAGCAATTTCAGATCCAGAGTTACCTTATACGGTGGCTCAGATTCTCATCAAAAGCGAAAAGGATAAAGTGGAAACCGTAGGAGATTACAGAAACGAACTTTTGAAAAGTGTTTTCAACAAGATGATCGCTGGTCGTTTTTCTGAATTGATGCAACAGCCGAATCCTCCTTTTATGCAAGCCGGTGGAAGTATTAGCGATTTTGTGGCCAACCTCAATACCTTTTCATTGTTGGTTGTGCCTAAGCCCGGGGAGCTCGAGTCGGGATTTAAAGCTATGTTAACCGAATTTGAGCGCATCCAAAAGTATGGTTTCACGCAAACGGAGCTGAACCGTGCTATTGCAGATATGAAAAAAGGTAATGAGATGTCTTTTATCGAACGCGATAAAAAGAAATCGGATAGCTATGTCAATCGTTATCTCAATTATTTTATCGATGGCGAACCTGCTTTAAGCAATGAAGATGCCTACCGTCTGACTAAGCAGCTGCTACCGACTTTAAAACTAACTGAGGTCAACGGCTTGGTAAAAAAATATTATACCGATCTGAACCGCGATGTATTGGTGATGGCGCCCGAGAAAGATAAAGCAACCTTGCCGACTGAATCTGCGGTAATGGGCTGGGTAAAAGCAGTTGAAGAGAGCCCCGTCACTGCTTATGATGATAAAGTTTCTGATCTTCCGCTACTCTCAAAAGAACCCGTGAAAGGCAAGGTTGTATCGTCTAAAAATATTGATGCCGTTCAAGGAAAAGAATTGACACTAAGTAACGGCGTAAAAGTGATCCTTAAGCCTACGGATTTTAAAAACGATGAGATCCAGATCATGGCGTATAGCCCGGGGGGAACCTCGCTCTATAACGACGCAGATTACTTTTCGGCCGCCAATGCATCTTCTTTAATTGATGCCAGTGGTGTAGGACAAATGAGCAACATTGAGCTCACAAAGTACCTTTCAGGAAAGGATGTTTCCATCTCTCCATACATCTCCGAACGTTATGAGGGTATTTCAGGTCGTACAGATAAAGAAGGTTTAAAGAACGCTTTTGAATTGATTTATGGTTATTTTACTGAACCCCGTTTAGATCAGGATATTTTCCAGAGTACAATGACCAGAGCGAAAGGATCTTTGGAAAATAGATTAAGCAACCCCAATAATGTGTTTTCCGACAAAGTGAAAGAAGTATTGTACGGTAATAATGTCCGCCGTCAAAATCCGACGGTCGAAATGATCAGCAAAATCGATAGGGACCGTGCGTTGGCAATTTATAAAGAACGCTTTGCGGATGCCTCTGATTTTGTGTTTACCATCGTAGGGTCGTTTGACGAGAATCAGATTAAGCCTTATTTAGAAACGTATCTCGCTTCGCTACCGATTCAAAAAAGAGGCGAAAGTTATAGAGATCTAAATATTGTGGAGCCAAGCAAAGGCGAACGCGTAGTTGTTCACAAAGGCAAGGAAGAAAAGGCGAGCACACAATTGGCGTATTATGGAGACTATAGCTTTGGAGAGGCTGAAAATGTCAATATGGAAGCTTTAGAAAGTGTGTTGACGATCAAATTACTTGAACGACTTCGTGAAAAAGAAGGTGGTGTCTATGGTGTAGGGGCTCAGGCAAATTTCAATAAACTACCAAGACCCCGCTATGCTTTTTCTATTGGCTTTGGTTCAGCAGTTGATAAGACTGATGCCTTAATCGCTTCGGCATTGGATGAGGTAAAAAAGATTCAGGAACAAGGACCCGACAAAGTGGATCTGGAGAAATTTCTGGCAGAGCAACAGCGACAAAACGAGTTAAATCTTCGTGAAAATAGCTATTGGTTGAACTACATATCCAGTTCTTATCAGAATGATCTCGATCTTATGCGCTATACACGCAGGTTGGATAATTTGAAAAAGGTGACACCAAAGTCCGTACAGGATGTTGCAGGAAAATATTTGAAAAAAGATCGACTTTTTGAATTTATTTTGATGCCGGATTCAAAATAAGAGGTACATAAAAAATCCCAATCATTTCTGATTGGGATTGCCAAAATTTTTAATAAGTATCTCTTATTAACCCAAGTAGGATTTTAAGATTTTGCTTCTTGAAGTGTGTCTCAAACGTTGAAGAGCTTTGTCTTTGATCTGACGAACGCGCTCACGTGTCAAACTGAATTTCTCTCCGATTTCCTCTAACGACAGTTGGTGGTTGGAACCTAATCCAAAGAAAAGTACGATAATTTCACGTTCTCTTTCTGTTAATGTTGCCAATGATCGTTTGATTTCTTCGGATAGTGATTCATCGATCAAAGAACTGTCTGTTTCTGGATCATGGTTTTCCAGTACGTCCAAAAGTGTGTTTTCTTCACCTTGAACAAAGGGAGCATCCATAGATACGTGACGCCCAGAGTTACTTAGGGTATCCGAAACTTTGTCTACCGTAGTTTCAAGAATATCCGCTAATTCTTCTGGAGACGGCTCTCGTTCGTATTCCTGTTCTAGTTTTGAGAAAGCCTTACTGATTTTGCTCAATGAACCAACTTGATTCAATGGCAGACGTACGATACGTGATTGTTCAGCAATTGCTTGAAGAATAGATTGGCGAATCCACCAAACCGCATAAGAAATAAATTTAAAACCCTTTGTTTCGTCAAAACGTTTAGCTGCTTTAATTAAGCCCAAGTTACCTTCGTTGATTAAATCACCTAAGGTTAAACCTTGATTTTGATATTGTTTTGCTACTGATACGACGAAACGAAGGTTGGTTTTAGTCAATTTTTCCAAGGCAACTTGGTCACCTTCACGGATGCGCTGTGCTAATTCAACTTCTTCTTCTGCTGTAATTAAGTCTACTTTACCAATTTCGTGTAAGTATTTGTCCAAAGACTGTGACTCACGATTGGTAATAGATTGTGTAATTTTGAGCTGTCTCATTAATTTTTATTAATTCTCCTCTCTAAGAAATGTTTGCGAAAATACGAAAAATTTTTGAATTATTAATGGAAAATTGATTAACTAACCACTCATATCTAATGAGTTAGGTTTTTTGACATGGAATTTAAAGCTATCAAAAACTATTCCATTTTAATGTTTTTTTTCTTATATTTACCACTAATCGTATTCAACTATTTGACTGCTAAAGCGCTAAAGGGTTTAATTTTTTTTCTTATTATTCGCAATCTAACGGTCTGATAGTTGATTCATGTTCCAATTCACATTTTCGAAATTTATTTTAAAATGATAATTTTATGATAAAACAAAACTGTGTGTGTTTTTGTTTTACTAATGACATTAATAAATTTTAAAGAATAAAAATTATATTATGCCAATCTTAATTCACTTGGATAGAATAATGAAAGAGAAAAAGATGTCACTCAATCAATTGAGTGACAAAGTCGGAATTACCTTGTCTAATCTTTCAATCATTAAGAACCAAAAAGCAAAGGCATTGCGATTAGACACCCTTGAAGCGATATGCAAAGCATTAGACTGTCAGCCTGGTGATCTGCTGCAATACGATGATGGTGGGGACTAGAAAGGCTAAAATCGATAGCCTTTTAGAAAATCCACTACATTCATTCTTTTTTTGCCTTCCAGCTGAAGGTCAGAGATAATAAGGTAGCCGTCCTGAGTCGCAATTTTTAAGAAACTTTTTTTATCGGTGGCAATTGTGCCCGGCATTGTACCAGTATGGACAGTTTCTTTTTTCGCATCGTAGATTTTTAATACCTTTTCATTTAGAAGCGTAAATGCAGCAGGATAAGGGCTTAAGCCTCGGATAAAGTTGTAGACAGTTTCTGTTGGTTGATCCCAATTTATTTTACAGTCTTCTTTAAAAATTTTTGGCGCATGTTTTAAAGGCCCTTCTGTTACAACGACCTGTTGCGGCTGAGGCTGTAAAGTTCCTGCTTTTAATTGGTGGATCGTTTGAAGAAGCGTTTCTGCCCCCGCAACCATAAGCTTGTCATGAAGATCGCCCGCATTATCGGTATCTTTGATCGTCACTTTTTTTGACAATAATATATTGCCGGTATCGATTTCGTGTTGTAGCAAGAAGGTAGTTACTCCGGATTCTTTCTCCCCATTTATAATTGCATGGTTAATGGGCGCAGCTCCTCTATACTGGGGTAGCAGAGAGGCGTGAACATTGATTGTTCCAAATTTAGGCATATTCCACACAACCTCAGGAAGCATGCGAAAAGCAACTACAACCTGTAGGTCAGCTTGGTAGCTCCTCAGTTCGTTTAAAAAAGATTCCTCGCGCAGCTTGACCGGCTGGAGAACTGGAATGTGATGTTGTTTAGCAAATATTTTTACGGCCGACTCGTGTATTTTTTGTCCACGTCCAGCAGGTTTGTCCGGAACCGTTACTACAGCTACGACTTGTTCGCCAGATTGAATAAGTGCCTCAAGTGAAGCGACAGCAAAATCGGGAGTACCCATGAAAATAATACGCATCATATTTTTTTTTAAACTCTTTAAACAGGTGTCGTAATGGATCGTGGAATGACCTGCTACAAAACACCTAATTATTTGTCATTTCAGTTTTGAGACTAACAAATTTTTATAACTTTGCGAAGTTACATAAATATATTTAAAGCTTGAATTTTCCTTATTTTTTAGCAAATCGGATTGCATTTTCTGGCAAAAGAACGTTTTCAAAATTGATCGTTCGGGTAACTATTGGTGCTATTGCTCTTGCCATTGCAGCGATAATTATCTCCATTGCAGTATTGCGCGGATTCAAAGACGAAATTATAAGTAAGCAAAGAAGCTTTTTTGCAGATGTATTGGTCCTACGTTACGACCTCAATAAATCGTACGAGAATGCCGCGATTTCGCTTACGCCAAAGCTTCAAAAGTCAATACTGGCTATTCCTGAAGTAAGTTCGATCAGTTCTTTTGCAACCAAGGCAGGGATTATTAATGTAAACAATGAGGTTGAAGGCGTAGTGCTTAAAGGTATCGATTCATTGTATAATCAACAGCACTTTCAGCGTATGTTGATTGAAGGGAATATGATAGACTTTAAATCGGACGATGCTGACAATCAGATTTTGGTATCCAAGTATCTTGCAGATCGATTATTGTTGAACGTTGGTGATGATTTTATCATGTATTTCGTCCAAGACCCAATCCGTAAACGTAAATTTGTCATAAAAGGAATTTTTAATACGGGTTCTGAAGAGTTAGATAAGGTTTATGTGATCGGATCGCTCCATGTTATTCGCAAACTAAGTAACCTCGACGATCATGAAGTGGGCGGTTATGAGATTAGAATTAAAGATTTTAGTCAGCTTGCTCAGACAACCAGTAAGGTGGAAGATCTATTGCCTATCGATATGCAGGCGATCAATATTAAGGATCAGGTGCCGGATATTTTTCAGTGGCTGGAATTGTTGGATATGAATACCAAGATCATTTTTATATTGATGACTGTGGTCGCTATCATTAATATGATCTCTGCACTGTTGATCACAATCCTTGAGCGCACATCGATGATCGGTATTTTAAAAGCACTGGGCTATCACAATGCTGGAATTCGTCGGGTCTTCATGTATAGTGCACTTTACCTGATCGGTCTTGGATTATTAATTGGTAATCTGATCGGTTTGGGCTTTTACTTTTTCCAAGACTTTACCCACTTTTTTAAATTGGACGAGAAAACCTATTACATCTCCTATGTCGCTGTTAAGCTGCAGTGGTCTGATGTGATTTTAGTCAATTTTGCCGTTGTATTTATTGGGATGATTTCATTGTTCATTCCTTCGATGTTAATTACCAAGATTAATCCAATTAAGGCAATTTCTTTTAAGTAGCACTGTTTTTAGACATCGCATTCTAAAAAAAATCGTATTTTTAGTGCTGTTAACTATTTTTCGAGCTGTATAGAAAAATAAGTAGTTATGTTTTACGGTTAGTATACAAGCACTTATGAATAAAACTTTTGAGCATATTTCCCACGCTTTCGAAGCGCCTTTACAAAATCCTGTACTTATATTTTCTCTGGTACTTTTTATTATACTTTTATCACCTATTGTACTACGTCCAATTAAGGTTCCGGGTATTATAGGATTGATTATATCGGGTGTGATTATTGGTCCGCATGGGTTAAATTGGCTGGAGAAAAATTCGGCTATTACACTATTTTCAACAATAGGTCTTCTCTATATCATGTTTATCGCCGGCCTCGAGTTAGATATGAATGAATTTAAAAAGACCAAGAACAAAAGTCTGCTTTTTGGCTTCCTGACATTCATTGTTCCGATCAGCATTGGCTATCCGGTTTGTCACTTATTACTCGGATATGGTGTATTGCCAAGCTTATTGATTTCGAGTATGTTCGCTACCCACACATTGGTTTCCTATCCCATTGTAAACAGTTATGGTATTTCGAAAATGGAAGCTGTTGCCATTACGATCGGTGGAACAATCCTGACGGATACGGCTGTGTTAATTATACTTGCTGTTATTACGGGAGTGTCTCAGGGCAATATTGGAAATGAGTTTTGGATAACGCTGGCAATTTCTTTCGCCATCTTCCTTTTTATCATGTTTGGTGTTATTCCGCGAATTGCAAAATGTTTTTTTGAACGTCTGGGGAGTGAAAAGACCTCCAATTATATTTTTGTTCTTTCTGTGGTGTTTTTTGCTGCTTTTTTAGCTGAAATTGCTGGTTTAGAGCCTATTATTGGAGCATTCGTGGCAGGTTTGGCCCTGAACAAACTGATTCCTCATTCCTCCGCTTTGATGAATCGGATTGAGTTTATTGGGAATGCAATTTTCATTCCGTTTTTCTTGATATCGGTAGGGATGATTGTCGATGTGAGTGTGATTCTGAAAGGTCCACAAGCGCTTATAATCGCGGGGACGCTCACCGTTGTGGCGATCGTCGGAAAATATGTGGCGGCCTGGTTGACACAGATTGTTTTCAAGTATAGCCGTGGTCAGCGCAATCTAATATTTGGGTTGAGTAGTGCGCATGCTGCGGCAACACTGGCTGTAATCATGGTTGGCCATAAGAATGGAATTATCGATGAAAACGTACTTAATGGAACGATCTTGTTGATTTTGGTTACCTGCATTGTCGCAACTGTGGTTACGGGGAATGCTTCACGTAAAGTGGTGATGGACGGAGAACAGGATGAAGAACATACGGATGTAGTGAAGGAAAAAGACGAAAACATTCTCATATCAATCGCTAATATGGATAATATGGAACCTATTCTTGATTTTTCAACCTACATTAAGAGTAAGAAGTGTTCGTATCCCGTCAGTATTGTTTCTGTTGTGAAAGATAACGAACAGGCACAATTGAACATGTCAAAGGCACGGAAAAATCTGGATAACATGGTGCGTTATGCCTCTGGCAGTGAGACAAGTGTTAATATCAGTGCAACAATAGACTTGAATATTGCCAGCGGAGTGGCGAGGTCTGCAAAAGAAGTTTCTGCCAATTGTATTGTTTTGGGCTGGCCGAGTGTAGCCAATTTTATGGATAAGTTTGTGGGGGAGAAAACGGAAAGTATTTTAAATCGAACGTCAGCGAATGTGATGTTATGTCATTTTAAAAAACCCTTTATCTCCAACAAGTCCATTATCGTTTTTGCTCCGCCCATGTGTGAGGCCGAATTTGGTTTTGAGTACTGGCTGGAAAAGGTTGTCAAGCTTGCTCAGGAGTTATCCATTCCGATCACGTTTGTTGTCGATGAGCGCTCTGCTGCCGCGATTGAAGAATATCTTGTTGAGTTGAAAAATTCTGTCCCCGTTACTTTTAAACATTATAATGCCTGGGACAATTTGCAGGGGCTTAAAGCGTTTAAAGAAGAAGGGGCGATGTTCATTTTCGTTTCTGCCAGAAATGGTGAAGTTTCCTATCGCGATTCATTGGATGGTGTAGCAAAGAAATTAGATCGGATTTATGCAAACGAAAATCTTGTTTTAGTGTTCCCTAGTAGGATTGAAAATGCACACATCGATGAGTATGAAGATGTAGAAGCTGCTCCAATCTTTAGAAAGATTAGCAAAGAAATCGGAAATATGTTTAATAAGGGATAGTAATTTGTCCGTTAAAATTGAAGGTTATGTCAAATAAGATTACAATGTCAAGCGAAGGCGTCTTACAGGTGCCAGATTACCCAACAATTCCTTTTATTATCGGTGACGGTATAGGTCCTGACCTTTGGCATGCGGCCGTTCGTGTGTTTGATAAGGCGGTAGAAAAAGGGTATGGTGGACAGCGTAAAATAACATGGAAAGAGGTGTTGGCAGGCGAGAAGGCCTTCAAAGAAACGGGTGAATGGTTGCCAAGAGAAACGTTGAATATATTGAAAGAATATCTGGTTGGCATCAAAGGGCCGCTAACAACACCTGTTGGGGGAGGTATTCGTTCGTTAAATGTTGCATTGCGTAAGGATCTGGATCTGTATGTTTGTCAGCGTCCTACCAAATGGTTTAAAGGAGTTCCTTCGCCTGTTAAACATCCGGAATATGTGGATATGGTTATCTTTCGGGAAAATACGGAGGATATTTATGCGGGAATAGAATTTCAGGCGGGTACAGCTGAAGCCAATAAACTTCAAGATTTTTTGCACGATGAGCTTGATATCGACTATGGCTTTTCGGCGACTACAGGAGTCGGCGTTAAACTAGTCTCTGAGGAAGGTTCTAAGCGATTGGTTCGCGCTGCTATAGCACACGCTATTGATCACAGTTTACCTTCCGTGACGATCGTTCACAAAGGAAACATCATGAAATTTACCGAAGGGGCGTTTAAGTTATGGGGCTATGAGGTTGCTGAGAAGGAATTTGCCGATCATACGTATACCTGGGGGCAATGGGAGCGCACAAAAGCTGATAAGGGTGAGGAGGCTGCCAATCAAGAGCAGAAAGATGCGCTGGGATCGGGGAAAATTTTAATTAAAGATATCATCGCAGATAATTTTTTACAGCAAATTCTGCTCAATCCACGTGATTTTTCGGTGGTCGCTACATTAAATCTGAATGGTGATTATATTTCAGATGCTTTGGCGGCAATGGTTGGGGGGATAGGTATAGCACCCGGGGCGAATATTAATTTTAAAACTGGGCATGCCGTTTTTGAAGCAACCCATGGTACTGCGCCAAGATTTGCCAATACCGATACCATGAACCCCTCTTCTGTGATTTTGAGCGGTGTCATGTTATTTCAATACCTGGGCTGGAACGAGGCAGCGGACGCAATTGTAAAGGCTTTGGGTGAGACAATAATAGCCAAGACGGTGACGATAGATTTTTATAATTTGATGGACGATGCTACGTTAGTCAAAACAAGTGAATTTGCGGATCGGATGATTGAAAAAATGTAAGCATTTTATTTTTCGAGATATTAAGCAGAAATTAGAATAAAATTTCTGCTTTTTTATGGATTATAATCAACTGCCGGTTTTTGTAAGGGAATCGAATATTTTTACTGAAAGTGATAAAATTAAGTTAGCTCAGATCGAACGTTTACCGACGCCTCAGGAGGTAGATGAGATTACGAGCCTCCCCGAAATTTACGAATTGTTAAATGCCTTTATTGGCGATCAATCCGCCCGTAATACTCATCTGCAGTTAAAAGCAAAGGAGTATTTGCAAGAGAATCAGTTAGATATGGCCTGGCGTGTACTGCTTATCTGATGTTTTTCGCATTAAATTTGGTATTTTTTGTGCGATCTTTTTATTGAAATCATTTGTAATTTTTTAAATTTTCAATAAAAAAACAGATTAGTTGAAAAATATATAATTTTATTTTAACTTTGGTTTTTAAAACAACAGATTGCTTAGCTAGGGTTAAACAAAAGCAATCAAACAAACTATAACATCAATGAAACATAATTTTGGAGCAGGTCCATGTATTCTGCCAAAGGAAGTATTTCAACAAGCCTCAGAAGCTGTAATTGATTTTAACAACACCGGTTTGTCAATTTTAGAGATCTCTCACCGTTCCAAAGAGTTTGAAGCAGTGATAGATGAAGCGACACAATTAGTAAGAGAGTTATTGGCAGTACCGCAGGGATATTCGATTCTTTTCCTTCAAGGCGGAGCTAGTTTGCAATTTGCGATGGCACCTTTGAATCTTTTACCTGAAGGAGGTAAAGCCGCATATTTGGATACTGGTGTGTGGGCGACAAAAGCATTAAAAGAAGCCAAAAAATTTGGTACAGTAGATGTTGTCGCTTCGTCCATCGATAAAAATTATTCCTACATTCCTAAAGGATATGTTATTCCTTCGGATGCAGCATATTTCCACTATACGGCCAATAATACTATTTATGGGACGGAAGTCTTTGAAAAGCCCGCCACGACGTTACCCGTGGTTGTGGATATGTCTTCAGATATTTTCTCACGGGAAATCAACGTTGCAGACTACGATTTGATCTATGCAGGAGCGCAAAAAAATATGGGGCCTGCTGGCGTTACGCTTGTTATTGTCAAAGATGATATGCTAGGTAAGTCAGGACGCGTTCTTCCATCGATGTTGGATTATCAATTGCAGATAGCTGGTGGTTCAATGTATAATACACCGCCTGTATACTCCATCTTTGTTTCGATGTTGAACCTACGCTGGTTAAAAGCAAAAGGTGGTGTTCCTGTATTGGAACAAGAAAATATTATAAAAGCACGTGCTTTATACGATGAAATTGATCGTAATCCATTATTTAAAGGCACTGCTGCTGTAGAAGACCGCTCTCGTATGAATGTGACGTTTGTAATGGATACACCAGAGCTGGAAGCTGAATTTTTGGCTTTGGCAAAAGAACGCAATTTGATTGGAATCAAAGGTCACCGTTCGGTCGGTGGATTTAGAGCTTCCATCTACAATGCGTTACCACTAAGTAGTGTAAACGCACTGATTGATGCGATGAAGGAATTTGAAGACACCCATACTGCCTAAAGCTGTATGCATGTTGCTGAAGTTTAAATAGTGGCAAATAAACCATTAGTTTAGATGAAGAATTAACGAGGTCAAATCTTTTCACATGGTAGGTCTTCGGATAAGTTGAATGTTACTGATACTTTTAAAAACGATTTATAAAGATGAAAATATTAGCAAATGACGGTATCGATCCACTAGGAAAAAAAATGTTGGAGGATGCTGGTCATACGGTAGATACCAATCATATCCCACAGGAGGAGCTTGCAGCAAGGCTACCTGCCTATGATGCAATCACGGTGCGTAGCGCAACCAAAGTTCGCCAAGCCCTGATTGATGGCTGCCCCAATTTGAAAGTGATTGGTCGTGGTGGGGTAGGTATGGATAATATTGATGTAGACTATGCCCGTTCAAAAGGGATTGCGGTTGTCAATACACCGGCGGCATCTTCATTATCGGTTGCTGAGCTGGTTTTTGCCCACTTATTGAATGGTGTACGTTTTTTATACGATGCCAACAGGAAAATGCCTGTTGAAGGCAATACAAAATTTGGTGCACTCAAAAAGGCGTACGGTGCTGGAACGGAGCTACGTGGCAAGACGATCGGTATTGTTGGTTTTGGCCGTATCGGTCGCGAAGTGGCTAAAATCGCTATTGGTTTGGGTATGGATGTTGTTTACACGGATTTATTCGAGGGACCAAAAACGTTGACGGTAACACTTTCAGGTGGTATACACGTGGAGGTTCCGATTAAACAGGTTGACATGGAAAGCCTGTTGAAAGTTTCTGACTTCATCTCTTTGCATGTTCCATTCTTGGATAAACCGGCTATCGGAGCTGCTGAGTTCCCATTGTTGAAAGATGGTGTTGGGTTGGTCAATGCCTCAAGAGGTGGTGTTATTGATGAGTTGGAATTGGTCAAAGCATTGGATTCGGGTAAAGTTGCCTTTGCAGGTTTAGACGTGTTCGACAATGAGCCGACTCCACGCGAGGAAATCTTAACGCACCCAAAAATTTCATTGACGCCACATATCGGGGCGGCAACCAATGAAGCGCAAGAACGGATCGGCGAAGAATTGGCTGGCCTGTTGATCGAAAACTTGAAGAAGTAATTCTTCCGCATAACACAAAGATATGCGGCACAAAACTTTCATGATTTTGTGCCGCATTTTTTTTAATATAAATTCATGAATTGCCTATATTGGCACACAGAAATTTAATAATTGTAACTTCAGTATGAAAGTTTTAAAATTTGGTGGTACTTCCGTGGGGAGTGCAGCACGTATCAAAGGGTTGTTGGATATTGTAAACCCTGCTGAACGTCAGATCGTCGTGTTGTCCGCAGTTGCTGGAACGACAAATGCTTTGGTTGAAATAAGTCAAGCTTACACAGCAGGTAAGAAGGACGAAGCTAAAGATTTGGTCAAGAAGCATAAGGACAAGTACGAAGACCTTATTAAAGAACTTTTCAGCACTGAACAAGGATATAAAAATGGTAAAGAATTGATCGATTACCATTTTAATCTGATTTCTACCCTAGCCAATGAATTATTTACATCAATCGAAGAGAAAGTGATCTTGGCTCAAGGCGAGTTGATGTCTACTGCCTTATGGCATTTCTACCTCAATGAAATCGGTATTAAATCCGTGTTGCTGCCGGCCTTGGATTTTATGAAAATCGACGAGGACAATGAGCCTATGGTCGAGTATATTGGTGAAAAGCTGAGCCACATCCTGGCGCAAAGCCCAGCGAATACGTTATTTATCACACAGGGTTTTATTTGTAGAAACTCGTTCGGCGAAATCGATAATTTGCGCCGTGGTGGGTCGGATTATACCGCATCTTTGATCGGCGCTGCAATCCGTGCTGATGAGGTTCAGATCTGGACAGATATCGATGGTATGCACAACAATGATCCACGTGTCGTGAAAGGTACAACACCGATTGCACACCTGAGCTTTGATGAAGCTGCCGAGCTGGCTTATTTCGGTGCTAAGATTTTACACCCCCAATCGGTATTTCCTGCACAGAAATATAATGTTCCTGTCCGGTTGTTGAATACCATGGAACCGAATGCTAAGGGTACATTGATCAGTAAAGACGGTGCTCAAAAAGGGTGTATCCGTGCCATTGCCGCGAAGGATGGTATCACGGCAATCCATATCCATTCCTCGAGAATGCTCCTTGCTTATGGCTTTTTACGTCGCGTATTTGAAATATTCGAGCGTTACAAAACGCCAATCGATATGATTACGACTTCGGAAGTAGCCGTATCGTTGACCATAGACGATACCACAAACTTGACTGATATTATTAAAGAGGTGGAAGATTTTGGCTCTGTCACCGTGGATGGCGATCAGACCATTGTTTGTGTTGTCGGAGATTTTGGATTGAATAGCCACGGATATGCTGCTCGTGTACTGGATGCTGTTAAACACCTGCCTGTCCGTATGATTTCCTATGGGGGTTCAGACTTTAACGTGTCGATTCTATTGAATTCAGATCATAAAACTGAAGCATTACGTTCACTGCACAATCGTTTATTTTAAGTTTAGGTTTTATATGATAAATACAGATATCGCGGCGAAATTTGCGGAGAACGAAACGCCGTTTTATTATTATGATCTGAATGTGTTGAACAAGACTTTGGAAGCTGCACATGTTGCATCCCACAAACGGGGATTTCACGTTCACTATGCATTAAAAGCCAATTTTAATGATCAGTTATTGAAAGCCATCCAATCGGTCGGCTTTGGAGCGGATTGTGTGAGTGGCAACGAGGTAAAGAAAGCCATTGAATGTGGCTTTGATTCTAAAAAAATTACCTTTGCCGGCGTTGGTAAATCCGATAAGGAAATCAATTATGCACTCGATCAAAATATCTTTGCATTTAATGTGGAATCTATCCAGGAGCTTGAAGTAATCAATGAACTTGCCTCCAACAAAGGTGTGAAGGCCAATGTTGCGTTGCGGATTAATCCTAACGTGGATGCGCACACCCATCATTATATTACCACGGGGCTTGATGAAAACAAATTTGGCGTACCCAATGCGGATTTGGAAAAATGTGCCGCAGTGCTTAAAAGATGCGAATTCATTGAATTGGTAGGCCTGCATTTCCATGTAGGTTCGCAGATTACGGATATGACGGTATTCAAAAGTCTATGTGTGAAGGTCAATGAATGGAAAAACTGGTTTGAGGAACGTGGTACACAAATTCGTGTGTTGAATGTTGGCGGTGGACTGGGGATTGATTATAAAAATCCTGACGGAAATGCAATTCCTGATTTTGAAGCTTATTTTGATATTTTCGATCGCTTCCTGGAGCGTACGCCACAGCAGGAAGTGCATTTTGAGTTGGGGAGAGCTTTGGTCGCGCAGTGTGGAAGCCTCGTTAGCCGCGTGCTATATGTCAAAAACGGTGTAAAGAAAAACTTTTTGGTATTGGATGCGGGAATGACGGAATTAATGCGTCCGGCTTTGTATCAGGCTTATCATAAAATAGAGAATATCAGTGCCGCAAATACGGCTGAGCCTGTGAACTATGACGTTGTTGGACCGATCTGTGAATCGTCCGATTGCTTTGGTAAGGAAGTTCCACTTCCTATTTCAAAACGTGGTGACTTGATCGCCATTCGATCGGCTGGAGCGTATGGAGAGGTGATGGCTTCGCGGTATAACTTACGGGAAGAAATTCGTTTTGTATATAACACGCAGTTATAAACTGCGGTAACAGAAAATTCATTTTAAAGCCAGTCCAAAATAAGGACTGGCTTTTTGGTGTCCATACTGTCGTGTGTGTGTGCAGCGTGCTATTTTGTTCATCATTTTATTGATTGTCTTTTGTATACTTGTTTATGCTAATGACCATCGAATTTCCAGTAACGATTGATCTGTTTGGAAAAACATTTCTCCTACATCCTTTTATGGAAGGGCTGGGCATGTTTATTGGCATGCGCTATTATCAGTTGCTCAAATGGAAGGATCAAGAAAGCCTGGGGCATAGCAATTCACTTCTTATTGTCGTCGCAGCAGGAGTAGGGGCGCTCATCGGATCACATCTTATCGGCTCCCTGGAGCGTCCGGACGAATTGCTTAGCGCGAGCAATATATGGGCCTATATCTGGGTAAATAATACCATTATAGGGGGCTTAGCTGGCGGTTTGATTGCAGTTGAACTGATGAAAAAGCTCATGGGGAAAAAAGAGAGCACGGGCGATCTGATGGTTTTCCCCCTGATTTTGGCCATCGCCATTGGTAGAGTTGGTTGCTTTTATACAGGAGTCTTCGAACAAACCTATGGTCTGCCTACCGAATGCCCATTTGGGATGTATCTCGGTGACGCTTATAAACGTCATCCGGTGGCGCTGTATGAAATTGCATTTCTCCTTCTTTTATTTACAGCGCTCCAATGCTTTAAAACACGCTACAATTATCATAAAGGGGTATTATTTCAGCTTTTTATGCTCAGTTATTTTAGCTTTCGTTTTGTGTTGGATTTTATAAAACCGCGGGCGATTATTCTTTTTGGCCTCAGTACCATACAAATTACGTGCATCGTGGTGATAATTTATTATATTTATTTATTAAATAGTGAACGTTTCATCAAAAAATAGGAACTATGTATTTGCTTGAAGGATCATTTGGGTCGGAAAGTACCGCAATGTTGGGACTGTTTCTACTTACCATAGGGGCTATTGTGATCGGTATTGCGCTCTTGGTGATTATTATCGGTTCGATTATCAAAGCAGGCAATAAGGAGTCAAAATTCAATGTTAACCCCTGGCTGAAAGTACTTTTGGGTGGAATTGGTGCGATGTTGGCAGGAGGACTTGCCTGTGGTCTGACTTTTATGAACTAGAAATTGTCTTTATGCCCGTTAGAAACTACACCTATTACGACTATACAATCAGTCTCTGTCCAACATGTCTTTCGCGTGTTGGCGCAAAAATCATTATTGAAAATGAGCAGGTGTTCATGACAAAAACCTGTCCCGAGCACGGATTTTTCAAAACGCTGATTGCTACCGATGTGGACTATTATAAAAACATTCGAAATTATAATAAGGCTTCGGAGACTCCTTTAAAATTCGATCATCAGGTTCACTATGGTTGTCCCTATGATTGTGGTCTATGCATCGATCATGAACAGCACAGTTGTCTCTCGATCATCGAGGTGACCGACCGGTGTAATTTGACCTGTCCAACCTGTTATGCAATGTCTTCGCCCCACTATGGGCGGCATCGGTCACTGCAAGAGATTGAGCTGATGTTGGATAAAATCGTCGAAAGTGAAGGTGAACCCGATGTCGTTCAGATCAGCGGCGGCGAACCAACCATTCACCCTGATTTTTTTAAGATTTTAGATATCGCAAAAACGAAACCCATCAAGCATCTGATGCTCAATACGAATGGGATCCGGATTGCCAATGATCCTGGTTTTGCGGAGCAACTCGCCACTTATGCGCCCGAATTTGAAATCTATCTCCAGTTTGATTCTTTTCGCCCATCGGTGCTCGAAAAGTTTCGGGGCAAGGATTTGACAGCTATTCGAAAAAAGGCTATTGACAAATTAAATGCTTTGAATTTGAGTACAACACTGGTGGTGGTGCTGGAGAGAGGGGCTAATGACGATGAAATTGGCGATATATTGGACTTTGCATTGAAGCAGCAATGCGTTAGGGGGGTAACTTTCCAGCCGGTGGAAATTGCGGGTAGAAATGCGACCGATGCGCACCATCATAAAATGACGCTTACTGAAGTACGCCAAGAAATACTGAATCAGTGTTCATTGTTGGATCCTCATGATATTATCCCTGTACCCTGTAATCCAGATGCGTTGGCTATGGGCTATATCTTGAAGATAGGAGATGAACGGATACCGTTAACCCGACATATTGATCCCGCTTTGCTGTTGAATAATCAATCCCGCAACACCATTGTCTATGAGCAGGACAAGGGGGTACAGATGCAGTTGCTGGATATTTTCAGTACGGGAATTTCCGTAGACAGCGTCAAACCAAAAGTTAATCAGCTGCTTTGCTGTCTGCCGGAGGTTTGTGCTCCCGACCTCGACTACGACAACCTTTTTCGCATCATCATCATGAATTTTATGGATGCTTACGACTTTGACGTTCGCGCTGTCAAAAAGTCCTGTGTGCATATTGTCAATAAAGATTTGAAGATAATTCCATTTGAAACAATGAATTTATTTTATCGTGATGATAAATTGAAGCGTCTGGAAGAACTTAAATTATCGGACGCTATTCGATTTTAGTGTTATATAAGCTATTTTTGTCGATAAAAGGAACGCCGGTCCTTTTCTGGATTTTTTAGCTGGTTGGGGGGCTCTCGGCTTGTAGATCGGAGCGGAAAAAAGGGTAATAAAATAAGCAGTATGAAATTGGGGATTTTTAAGCATTTAGTTTTTGTTTTCAGCCTTTTGGCTTGCCAGTTGCAGGTCTCTGCGCAAGATTCAGTTCAAGTAAGGAGAATTTTGAGCATTGATCGGACGTCGCATGCCAACCTGAATAGACGGGCCAGTTCCGATTCAACCCGTGTCGGAAACGATTCTTTGCGGAATGACCTGAAGAAGGTTAATCTGACTTTTTTATCCAACATCCGCACATCGTCGCTAGCCGAATTTGTTGCGCAATTGAATGAAAAGTCCAACGCTTATTTGGGCACGAATGCGGGATCAGCGAAAGATAGTATTGCTGCAATAAAAAATAGTATTCAGGAAGAGAACCGACAGCTTAAGTCCATTAAAGGGAGTATCAGTAATTATTCAAACAGCCTCAACGCTACGCAAGATCAAATCAGAAACCTGATCAGCCAATACGATATCAATGCCAACAACCATAGCCGTGCATACCAGTACCTCGATAACGCGCAGGTTAAACTTGAGGCTAAGATGGACTCCCTAGAGCTGATCAATCGGACCATCGATGAACTGATCGTAAAGAATCAGCGGCATTTGGTTCGGTTAGACGACGTAAATGCGTTAAAAAGCGATAGTAAGAAGGTAGATACCGTAGCAGGTAAGCGTTCAATCTGGAAAGCCAATACGACAGCAATTTCAAAGGATGTGCTACTGAATAATATCCGTACAAATTACAGTAACAATAAATCGATCGACAAATACGTCAATCGGACGGACTGGGCAAGCCGTATCCTGCTCATTATACTGGGCTTGGGATATTGCTATTGGATAGCACGGGTGTCCTATATTCTAAGACAACATGATCCTGAACATCAACTTGCTATTGACGCTATTGTCGGGAAGACAATCATTTTTCTACTGACTTTATTGCCTTTTGTAAACTTCTTTACGCCGAGTTTTATTTTGCAGGCTTCCCAGTTGATCATCATGTTGATCTTTATGTTTTTACTAAGACATCGTATGACGGGGGTGCAGCGTAAAATAGCCATTATTCTCATTGTATTCTATGTTCTTGATATTTTTGTCAATATAATCGTAAGTGACGATCTCTTCCCGAGGATCATTTGTATTGTTTTTAATCTGATTGCTCTTGGGCTTGTCAGTTATACAAAACGACGCATAAAGAATGCGCAAAGTCCGGGATACATCAGCAATTTTATCTATGTCATTTTCGCTATTTTAAATATTACGGCAATAACATTGAATGTCATTGGTCATGTAGAGCACTCTCGGAGTTTCAGTATAGCGTGTGCCGTCGGTTTGGTGCAGTCGTTTACATTGCAATATTTTGCAGACATGATTAAGGCTGATGTGCGTAATCAGTTTAAAAAAGATCGCCTCACGTTGGGGTTCTGGATGCGGTTCAATGAGCAGCGCACATTGGGGATCATCACCCAGTTTCTTCGGGTCGTTTGTATACTTTTAGCAATCATCGTGCTGGCCAATAATCTGCAGTTTATTGAAACATTACTGGCCGTTAGTGAAGTCTTTTTTGGTAAAGTGCGCAGTATTGGTAGTATATCGTTCACACTGGGTAATCTTGTAGTGGCTATCTTACTGCTTTTGGTGGCGCAGTGGTTCCAAAAAAATATCAGTTTAATCGTACTTGGAGGCGAAGACGGCCAACTTAGCCAGGCCTATAATCAGAAGATGACGCTATTTCCGCTATTTCGGTTGGCAATTATTTTGATTGGTTTTTTTATGGCGGTTTCTGCATTGGGCATGAGTTTGGATAAACTGACCGTTGTGATTGGAGCGCTGAGTGTTGGTATCGGTCTGGGGTTGCAGAATATCATCAATAATTTTGTGTCAGGTATTATTTTGGTTTTCGACAAGCCGTTTCGGGTGGGGGATCAAATTGAGCTTGCCGATAAAAAAGGACGTGTTAAAGAAATCGGTATACGTGCCAGCGTTTTAAAAACGGGCGATGGGGCTGATGTTATTATTCCAAATGGTGATTTGCTTTCAGGAAGGGTTGTCAACTGGACGTTATCCCAAGAATACAGCAAGACAAGTTTTGTCCTCCACATCGATCGGAAAGCAGATTTGGATCAAGCTAAACAGTGGATTAAGGACGCGATGGAAAGTAGCGCCCATTTTATCAAAGATAGAGATAGCGGCATCAGTATACAGGATATCAGTGAAGAGATGATTTATCTGAGCGTGTCCGGCTGGGTAAACTTTGCGGCCAATACCTCAGCCTTTAAAAATGATGTATTACTTATATTATACAAAAAGTTTGAAGCAGAGGGTTTGAAGTTCTACAGTGTCATGCCGCCCAAAAGCTAATCCAATCCATTGATTTTCTATTGACGGATGTATTTAATCGTGTGCTGTATAGGCTTACAATTTAATCAGCTGCGTTCGGTAGTATAACGGACTGAATCCTTTGGCACGTTTGTAGAAATGTGAAAGATGGCTCTCGTCTGTAAATCCGAGTTCTGCAGCAATTTGCTTCAGTGTGTAAGCCTTGGATTTCAGTCGATTTTCGATGAGTTCGATCCGGTAGGTATTGATATATGACCTTAAGCTCGTGCCAAAGTTTTTCTTAAAATAGATACCAAAATAGGATGGAGCGATATTGAATTTCTGAGCCAGGATACTGACTTTGAGTTTTTCGGGTGAAAAGATATAGCGATGGATGTAGGCCGAAATTGATCGATCAATATATAATTCAGGCTGCTGGGGCAAACGCTGTTCCTCCGATATCTCTTTATAAAGCCCAAATATGGCAACGAGTTGGTCAAATAGCCAGTCAGCATGCTGATTGATGGCCATATCAGCATATAGTCGGACAGCTTCCAGCACATGGGAAAAAATCAGACGATAATGTTCGCCAATATTCAATTTGCGCTCCTTGAGGCCTTTATCGTTCATCAGCTCCATGATCCAGGAATAGAGCTTTTGGTTCCGTTTGTTCTGCAGGAAATAACCGTCTGTAAACAAAATAAATAAGAAATGTGTCTTTTTCTCAATTTTAAAATAATGCATGTCTGCTGGACTAATCAAGAAGATATCGCCACGTTCATAATTCAGTTCAAATTTGTTAATCACATGCGTTCCTCTACCCGAACGAATATAAACGAGCTCATAATAATTCTGCTGATGCGGTGGCAGGTGAAAGCTATCCTCAACAAATTCACTGATCCGTAGCGGTTCAAACTGTTTTTTACGCATTACTTTTCGGTTTGTACATCCCTAAATATACATAAAAATAATGTATTTATACATGTTTTTGCCTGTTGTACTATTGCACCTTTGTGTCGGATAAAACGGTATAAAACATGGTCAATTTTATAATGATTGCATTTTGCATCGCGGCCGGCATGTTGTTGCGGAGAACAAATTTAATTCATTCCGAAGCACATAAGGGCATCAATACCTGGATTCTTTATTTTGCACTGCCAGCAGTATCTTTTAAATATATTTCAAAGATCGTATGGTCTTCACAATTGCTGTTTCCTGTATTTTCGGCCATACTCGTTTGGGCAGGTAGCTGGTTATTTATGGAGGTATACTGTAAACGTAAAAATTATAAGCAACGTTCGCGCAGCAGTTTGGAATTGGCGGCGGGATATAGTAACACTTCTTTTATCGGTTTCCCGCTGATTATTGCTTATTTTGGTGAGGCACACTTACCCATAGCGATTATTTGCGACCAAACGACCTTTATTCTGCTCTCCACAGCAGGAATTATCAATGCGCTGAAAGCGAATGTACATGAGGGCGAGACAATTGATGTGAAATTTATGCTGCGAAAGCTGCTTAGCTTTCCGCCTTTAATCGGTTGCACTGCCGCCTTGCTGCTATCTCAATTTGTTGATCTGTCCGTTGCCGAGCCTTTTTTCGATAAGCTCGTTGCCACAGTGGGACCTTTGGCACTATTCTCTATTGGGTTGCAGCTTAAGTTTGATGGCTGGAAGCAGCAGGCCTCGCAAATTAGCACAGCAATGATCTATAAACTGATTTTAGCACCCCTGCTTGTCTGTATATTTGCTTTATTGTTGGGTGTAAAGGGTTCCATTGCAAGGATCAGCATTTTTGAAGCAGCCATGCCAACTTTGGTAACTTCAGGTATTATTGCCGAGCAATATCATTTAAATACGAAACTGGTCAACCTGGTCATTGGCTTTAGTATCGTCGCCGGATTGCTGACCACCTTATGCTGGGACTTTGCCATTCGGATATTGTTTCCCTAATTGACAAGGTGCATGAAAAGAAAAAACTCCTTCATGTATGGAAGGAGTTTTTTCTTTTTACTATTTGCTATGTGTGTCAATCCATTGGCGCGCATTGACAAATGCTTCAATCCAAGGAGAAACTTCATCTTGGCGTCCTTTCGGGTAATTTGCCCAATGCCATTGGAAAATCGAGCGTTCGATATGTGGCATAGTAGCCAAGTGGCGACCGGTTTTATCACAGATCATTGCGGTATTATAATCTGAACCATTTGGGTTGTGCGGATAGTGTTCATATCCATATTTTGCGACAATATTGTATTGGTCTTCAGCATATGGAAGGTTAAATTTTCCCTCACCATGTGAGATCCAGACACCCAAAGTACTTCCGGCTAACGTCGATAACATCACAGAATTGTTCTCTTGCACTTTTACGGAAACGAAGTTTGACTCATGTTTTCCTGAGGTGTTGTGCAGCATTTTTCCATGTACTTCGTGCTCAGGATTGATCATTTCGAGTTCCATAAATAATTGGCAACCGTTGCATATACCAACAGAGAGCGTGTCTGGGCGAGCAAAGAAATCTGTTAGCGCTTTTTTCGCTTTCTCATTGTAGAGGAAGGCTCCGGCCCAGCCTTTTGCTGATCCAAGTACATCGGAGTTAGAGAAACCACCTACTGCACCGATAAACTGTATATCCTCCAATGTCTCCCGTCCAGTTATCAAATCTGTCATGTGGACATCCTTCACGTCAAAGCCGGCCAAAAACATGGCATTAGCCATTTCACGTTCTGAATTCGAACCTTTTTCACGAAGAATGGCAGCTTTTGGACGTACCTTAGTACTGTCGATCACTGGTTTCTTACCATTGAATTGGCTTGGAAAAGAAAAAGTTAAAGGCTGGTTTTTATAGTTGTCAAAGCGTTGTTGTGCCGTTCCATTTTTAGATTGCTTTGAATCCAAAAGGAATGATGTCGTAAACCATACATCACGGGTCGCTGCGACATCAAAGCTAAAAGAAGCCTCTTGATTTTTAACTGTTACCGTATTTCCTTCGATCACCTGGCCAATTTTTACAGCATCAACACCTGCATCCTGCATACTGGCTTCGAAGGCCGCATCGTCTTTCGCTTGCAATACCAGTGCGATATTTTCATTAAAAAACGCTTTTACGGTATCCGATTCATTTAACGCCGAAAGGTCATAGTTGGCAGCAAGGTTGGTGTCAGCAAAGGTCATTTCCAATAAGGTGGTAATCAAGCCACCCGATCCGACGTCGTGACCAGCTTCGATCTGTCCTTCTTGAATTAATTGCTGTACAGTATTAAAAGCTGTTTTAAAATAAGCAGGATCCTGAATTGTCGGTACTTCAGTACCTAATTTATTGATGATTTGCGCAAATGACGAACCGCCTAATTTGAACTGATCTTTTGATAAGTTGATGTAATAGATTGACCCAGCCGTTTTGTTCAGTACAGGTTCAACCACTTTGGTGATATCCGTACAATTTCCGGCGGCAGAAATGATCAATGTGCCTGGAGCGATGACGTTTTCGCCGTTTGGATATTTTTGCTTCATGGACAAGGAATCTTTTCCCGTCGGGATATTAATTCCCAATGCGATGGCAAATTCCGAGCAGGCTTTAACAGCTTGGTATAAGCGGGCGTCTTCACCTTCATTATTGGCTGCCCACATCCAGTTGGCCGATAGGGAGATTCCTGCGAGGCCATTTTTGATCGGAGCAAATACGATGTTGGAAAGCGATTCGGCAATAGCCGTTCGGCTTGCCGCAGCGGGATCCACTAAGGCAGCAATAGGGGAGTGACCTATTGTTGTCGCAATACCTTCTTTACCTTTATAGTCAAGTGCCATCACTCCGACGTTGTTCAACGGCAATTGCAATGGACCAGCACATTGTTGTTTGGCAACACGGCCTCCAACACAACGGTCTACTTTATTGGTTAACCAATCTTTGGAAGCAACAGCTTCCAATTGCAAGACTTGGTTTAAGTAGCTTGGAATGTTGGCTGCATCATAAGCAAGGTCAGCGTAGTTACGAACTACGGTTTTATCGCGCATAAAAGTTTTTGGCGATGAGCCAAAGAAATCTTCGAGCGCATAATCCATTGGTTTTTCACCCGTACTTTTTGATTCGAAAGTAAAGCGGTGGTCGCCAGTAACATCACCTACGGTGTACATTGGTGCACGTTCGCGATCGGCAACACGTTTTAAGGTGTCAATATCATCTTTAGCGATCACAAGCCCCATACGTTCTTGCGATTCATTACCGATAATTTCTTTTGCGGATAGTGTCGGGTCGCCTACAGGAAGTGCATCCAGATCAATTAAACCGCCGGTCTCTTCAACAAGTTCAGAAAGACAGTTTAAGTGGCCACCTGCACCATGATCGTGGATAGAGACAATGGGGTTATGATCAGACTCCACTAATCCACGAACAGCATTCGCTGCACGTTTTTGCATTTCGGGATTGGAACGCTGAATGGCATTAAGCTCAATTCCAGAACCAAATGCCCCTGTGTCTGCAGAAGATACAGCAGCTCCACCCATTCCGATGCGGTAATTTTCACCACCCAGGATAACGACTTTATCACCGGTTTTCGGTGTATGTTTTTTCGCTTGATCCAGTTTTCCATAGCCAACTCCGCCGGCCTGCATAATGACTTTGTCGTAACCAAGTTTACGGCCATCCTCTTCATGCTCGAAGGTCAATACAGAACCCGTAATTAGGGGCTGACCAAACTTATTACCGAAGTCAGAAGCACCATTGGATGCTTTGATCAGGATGTCAACTGGGGTTTGGTACAACCATTGACGCTCTTGCATCGCATTTTCCCATGGACGCGTCTTGTTGAGTTCTTCTGCTGGCGCAGTTAAAGTTCCTGCCTGAAGATCCAATTTATTTTGTTCCAATCGCGAATAAGCAGTCATGTATACGGCTGTACCCGCCAATGGAATTGCACCTTGGCCGCCCGCCATACGATCCCGTATTTCGCCACCCGATCCTGTTGCTGCACCAGAAAATGGCTCTACTGTAGTTGGGAAATTATGCGTTTCAGCTTTAACAGATAAAACCGAATCAAAAGGTTTTTCTTCGTAAAAATCAGGTTTGTCGGCAGATTTAGGGGCAAATTGTGTCACACGTGGACCTTTAACAAAAGCAACGTTATCTTTATACGCCGAAACAATCTCGTTGGGATTGGTCTCAGACGTCTTTTTGATCATTTTAAACAGGGAAGTCGGTTGTTCTTCGCCATCAATGATAAAGGTACCATTGAAAATCTTATGTCTACAGTGTTCTGAATTGGCTTGTGAAAAGGCGAATACTTCAGAATCTGTGAGCAAGCGACCTAACTTGGCCGAAAGTTGATTAAGGTAATCAACCTCTTCTGCATTGAGCGCTAGTCCTTCAGCTTTATTGTAGGCATCGATGTCTTCGATTTCCACTATCGGTTCTGGCGTGATGTTAACAGTATACATATCCTGCGTCAGCATGCTGAATTTTTGGGAAATCATTGGATCGAAGTCATTGAAATCTTCTGACACCGGCTGAAATTCTTCAATGCGAACAATGCCGTCAATACCCATGTTCTGTGTGATTTCTACAGCATTGGTACTCCAAGGAGTAACCATCGCAGCACGGGGTCCTACAAAGTAATGGTTAAGGTTTTGGTCGTCTAGTTTTTTGGCGTTGCCGAATAGCCAGTTGAGTTTAGTAATGTCTTCTTGTGATAAAGAGTTTACGCTTTGAACACCATATATAGTGTTCGATGGGTTCTCAAAGAAATGAATCATTATAAATGTTTGTTTTGAACGTTCTTCAAATTAATGCACAAAGTTACATATTATTTTGGTGGAAATGATTGAATTTTGATTAAAAAATAGGTGTATATTTCCCCTGTTACGTCGGGTTATAAATTCGTTTAACGGTAAATTGACGTTGGATATAAACGCAAATTTATCTAAGTTTGTGGATCAAATCAAATTCGAGATGAATATTTCATATAATTGGTTAAAACAACATGTTAATATAGATTCAACTCCGGAAGAACTCTCTTTAATCTTGACAAATACAGGATTGGAAGTAGAGGCTTTGGACGTTGTACAGAGTATCCCCGGTGGATTAGATGGCTTGGTGGTTGGTGAAGTGAAAACTTGTGAACAGCATCCTAACGCAGATAAATTGCGCGTAACTACGGTTGATGTCGGTGGGCCGGACTTGTTGCACATTGTGTGTGGCGCTCCAAACTGCCGTACAGGCTTGAAAGTTATTGTTGCGACGGTAGGTACTACGTGTCATCCATTGACAGGGGAGCCTTTTAAAATAACTAAATCCAAAATTCGTGGCGAAGTTTCCGAAGGTATGTTGTGCGGGGAAGATGAAATTGGTTTAGGTACATCCCATGCAGGAATTGTGGAGTTGCCGGCTGAAGTGGCTGTAGGAACTTTGGTGAAAGAACACTTCAATGTTCAGGATGATTACCGTTACGAAATTGGTTTAACACCAAATCGTGCAGACGCAGCTTCGCATTTGGGGGTTGCCAGGGACATTGCTGCACATTTCCGTACGCAAGTTTTAAAGGCAGATGTTTCTGCATTCGAGGCCGGAGAGGCTGAGGGAACGACAGTCGTCGTGGCAGATGCGCAGGCCTGCCCGCGTTACAGCGGTATTAATATTACTGGTGTTCGCGTTGGCGAATCTCCAGATTGGTTGAAAGAGAAATTAAACGTGATCGGTGTACGTCCGATCAATACTATCGTCGACGTAACGAATTATATCCTGCACGACTTAGGGCAGCCACTTCACGCTTTTGATGCCGATAAAATTGCAGGGAATAAAGTTCTTGTTCGCCAGGCGACGGAAGGTGAAAAATTTGTTACGCTTGACGGTGTTGAACGGATCTTATCTGCTGAGGATTTAGTGATCGCGGATACGGAAAAACCGATGTGTATTGCCGGTGTTTTTGGCGGCGCATATTCGGGTGTGAGTGCAGAAACAACGACTATATTTTTGGAGTCTGCATATTTCAATGCTGTTTCTGTACGGAAGACCGCTAAAAGGCATGGCCTAAAGACAGATTCGTCGTTCCGTTTCGAACGCGGTACTGATCCGAATATTACGGTTGAGGCGTTGAAACGTGCGGCATTATTGATTCAGGAAATCGCGGGTGGAACAATTTCATCGACGCTCAAAGATGAGTACCCCGTCGAGATCAAACCGTTTTCGTTCCACGTCAGCTATGCAAACGTGATTCGTTTGATCGGACAAAAGATTCCAACGCAAGAAATTAAATCCATTATTGTTGCACTTGGCATTGAGGTAGCTGCTGAAACGGAAGAGGGCCTTGATGTGCTGGTACCTGCTTATCGTGTTGACGTAACACGTGAAGTGGATGTTGTCGAAGAGGTATTACGGATTTATGGCTATAATAATATTGCGTTGAAGTCGCAAATTAAGGCCTCTTTGAATACGGTTGAAAAGCCGGATAAGGAAGTTGTCTTAAATCAATTGGCCGATCTGCTCATCGCCAATGGATTTCGTGAGATCCTATCTAATTCATTGACGAAGCTAGATTATGTTGATGATAGCGATACAGCGGTTAAGTTGTATAATCCATTGAGTTCGGATTTGGACACGATGCGTCAAAATATGGTTTTTTCGATGTTGAATGCGATTGAATATAACCAGAAGCGCAGAAATTTTGATCTAAAATTCTTTGAGTTCGGTAAGACCTATGCATTGGATAGTGAAGGTTATAAAGAAACACAGCACCTTGTTTTTGCGATGGCAGGCAAAAATGAGCCAGAGCAATGGAATAGCAAGAAAGATGCGGTCAATTTCTATCATCTCAAAGCAGCCGTAGATACCCTTGTCAAACGGCTGAAAATAGAAGGTGTTCAAATACAAGATACATCGAGTGCGCATTTTGCGTATGGCTTAAACTATATGAAAGGCCAGAAATGTCTGGTTTCTTTTGGTGCGGTAGCCCAGCGCGATTTGAAAAAAGCCGATGTAGAGGGGCAGGTGTTCTTTGCTGACTTTGATTGGGATGTTTTAATGAAAATAATCCGTAAAAATAGTATTCAATATAAGGAAGTTTCTAAATTCCCTGCTGTACGTCGAGATTTGTCACTTTTGATTGATGAGAATGTGAGTTTTGATAAGCTACAATTTGTTGCTCAGAAGACCGAACGCAAGCTTTTAAAGCATGTAAATGTGTTTGATGTGTATAAAGGTGACAAAATTCCGGAAGGGAAAAAGTCTTATGCTCTGAGCTTTATCTTACAGGATGAAGAAAAAACACTCAATGATAAGCAAATTGATGCGATAGTTCAAAAATTAATTGTTAATTTTGAGAAGGAACTAGGCGCGGAAGTGCGTGGTTAATGCGAGATACAACATTAATTGGTAATATTCAATTTATAATATGGCAACATTGTCTTCACAAATGAATCTGATCGTTGAGAAAACGAAAAATTTAATTCAATTGTGCGAAGTCTTGCAAGAAGAAAATGATTTGCTTAAATTAGAGGTACAATCTTTAAAAGTAGCTTTCGATGCGAGCAACGATAAGAGCAAGCAGTTGGAAGAGAAGGTTAAAGCACTGGCAGTGGCCCGTACTTTAGATTCAGAAACGGATAAAGATGCAATTAATGAAAAAATACTTGACACAAAACAAAAAATTAACGATTTTGTGCGGGAAATAGACAAGTGTATTAGTTTGCTGAAGTAGTAAGGATACGTGAAGTCGGATTCATTCAAACGAATACAACGTTAAAAAGCTCAAAGAAATGGGAGAGATTTCCATAAAAATAAATATCGCAGATCGTGTTTACCCGCTTCGTGTGGAGAGCGCGGAAGAGGAAGTAATTCGACATGCTGCGAAATTGATAAATGAAAAAGTAAAGGAATTGCAGGAAAACTATACTGTGCGAGATAAGCAGGATTTGTTGTCCATGTGTGTATTGCAATTTGCGACGCGTATGCTCAATGCCGAACGACAGTCCCAAAATCACGAAGTGGGTTTGGAAAATTCAGTACAGGAACTTGATCAGTTGTTGACGGATTTCTTTAAAAAATAAATTTACGTTCTTTATATTTAGAGCTTAAACGACGAATTTGCCGCAATTAAATTCGGGTTGTCACTATTTTAAACTTAACGCTTCAATATTACAGGCGCAAAAAGATATAGGCCATTTTGCGAAAGCCATCTGGGTCACAATCTAAGCCTAATTATGTAATCTCGAAGTTTAATAATACATGATACCTGTTTAAATTTAATTGCGGTTTTTTTTTGTCATGAAATCCTCCGGAGCGCATGGAGCTCGTAGTCTATTGGCTACATCGACCTTACGGATTGAAAAGGGCAATTGACGATTTTAGGGGAATTGAAACACAAATTAGGATATAATTAATAAAAACAAACATAAATAATACAATTATACATACATGGACATCGCAATTTATAGCATAATTTCTCTGATTGTTGGTGTTGTTATAGGTCGTTATCTATTGGTTCTGTTGTTTAAAAAACAAGAACAGGAAGCCAAAGATAAGGTAAATAGCATACTGAAAGATGCAGAGCAGGAAGGGGAACTCATCAAAAAGAAACGCCTGTTGGAGGCTAAAGAGAAGTTCCTTCAATTAAAATCTGAACATGAAAAGGAGGTCAACCAACGTAACAATGCCATCAACCAAAAGGAAAATACGTTGAGACAAAAAGAGCAGTCAATTAACCAAAAACTGGAAAACATCAACCGCGATAAGCAAGAGGTGGATACAAAGAAAAAGCAATTGGATAAGTTGGTTGAGTTGAATGAAAAGAAATCCGAAGAAGTAGAGTCATTAAAATTACAACAGATTAAGCAACTGGAGAGCATCGCTGGCGTAACTGCCGACGAAGCAAGAAATCAATTGGTAGATTCTTTACGTGAAGAAGCACGTTCACAAGCAATGATTCAAATCAAGGATATAGTGGATGAGGCAAAACTGACGGCGACTAAAGAGGCTAAAAAGGTTGTAATCCAAACGATCCAACGGACCGCTACTGAATCGGCAATCGAAAATACCGTTTCAATTTTCAATATCGAAAACGACGAAATCAAAGGACGTATTATTGGTCGCGAGGGGCGTAATATTCGTGCGCTGGAAGCTGCAACAGGAGTTGAAATCATCGTAGATGATACCCCCGAAGCCATTATCCTCTCTGGTTTTGATCCGGTACGCCGCGAAATTGCGCGTCTGGCTTTACACCGTTTGGTAACCGACGGTCGTATTCACCCAGCCCGAATTGAAGAAGTGGTCGCAAAAACACGGACACAAATTGAAGATGAGATCGTCGAAATTGGCGAACGTACAGCGATTGATTTGGGAATACATGGTTTGCACCCCGAATTGATCCGTATGGTAGGACGTATGCGTTACCGTTCGTCTTACGGACAGAATCTTTTACAACACTCTCGTGAAGTGGCTAATTTTGCGGCAACAATGGCTGCAGAGCTTGGACTGAATGTTAAGCACGCAAAGCGCGCAGGTTTACTACATGATATCGGTAAAGTGCCTGATGATAATCCTGAGTTGCCACACGCTATTTTGGGGATGCAACTTGCTGAGAAATACAAAGAACATCCTGATGTATGTAATGCCATCGGCGCTCACCACGATGAGATCGAAATGACCGCCTTAATATCTCCGATTGTTCAGGCCTGTGATGCGATTTCTGGGGCACGTCCGGGTGCACGCCGCGAGGTGGTAGAAAGCTATATTAAGCGGCTGAAAGAGCTGGAAGATCTGGCGCTATCTTACCCTGGTGTTGAAAAAACTTTTGCGATACAAGCTGGACGTGAGCTTCGTGTGATCGTGGAAAGTGAGAGAGTATCTGATGCGCAATCGGAAATATTGGCCGCGGATATTTCCAACCGTATCCAAACGGAAATGACTTATCCGGGACAAATTAAAGTAACTGTTATCCGCGAGACGAGATCGGTGTCTTACGCAAAATAGACCATTCAAGCGCAACACGAATAAAAAAGCTCCAATCAGCAGATTGGAGCTTTTTTATTATCCGAAAAATTCAATTAAATCTGCTACACTATGCAACAAGTAGGCGGGCGACTCCTGTTCGAGTTCGATCCGGCTACCATAGCCATACAGCACTCCGATCGCATCCATTCCCGTCTCACGGGCGCCAATCAGGTCATGTTTACGATCGCCGATCATGATGCAGTGCTGGGGATCGGAAAGCGCACTGTTTTCCATCACATATTGAATGACGCTGGTCTTTGTCGGTCTGGAATCATCCAAAGCACTTCCGCCTGCAAAATCAAAATATTGATCGATTGCAAAATGACTCAATATTTCTCGGGCGAATATTTCAGGTTTCGATGTGGCTAGGTAGACGTGGTAATCTTTTGATTTTAGCTTTTCCAAAAGTTCGGGTATCCGATCGAACAGTATATTCTCATATAATCCTATTGTTGAAAAGCGTTCCCGATATTTGTCGACACAGCTGATCGCTTCGTTTTCCTCAAACCCAAAAGTAAGCATAAAGGAATCTTTAAGCGGCGGGCCGATCAACGGTTTGAGACTGTTGAGGTCTGCTGTCTGGATTCCTTTCGATTCCAGCGCATAAGCAATACATTTGGTGATACCTTCTGCGGGGTCGGTGAGTGTTCCGTCAAGATCGAATAAGATATGTTTGTAAGACTTCATGCTGCAATATTACGGAATAGTATAGGAGTAAGCGAGTCTGTAGGGCACGAAAGTATTTAATGACTTATGGCAGACCTAAAAATAGCGAATATTATTAGGGTACAGGGCCAAGGCATGCGCAATATTTGTTAAATTTGCCGAATGAAACAAAAGAAGAAAGTGCAAGAAGCCGAACCTTTACGCCCCGTAGACAAGTATTTTGCGGAGCTGGATGCTAATTTTCAGGATCCGACCAACCGTCTGATTCAGGCCATCTTTTTACCGTTATTATTTTTTGGTATCATGGGTGCGATCTGGATGATTCCATTTCCGCAATTCGAGTTCCTGGTTAAACTTAATTGGCATACTTTTTTAAACTGGGGCTCTTTCTTCATTGCTATTGTCATTTATTATTATTTAAAGCTGTCGGCAACCTTATCGTATGCGATATTATTCACAATAGGGGCTATGAGCTACTTTATCGTACAATTGGAGCATGTGCAGCGGGATGGTGGCCCAGCGGTCATTTGGGTGTGTCTTGGCATCGCACTAATTTCTATTATAGCCTTATTTCTCGGAAAGGGGAAGGAGAAAAGGGATATAACCGGGCAGCAGTTTCTCCAATTTCTATTGGTTGGACCGATTTGGCTTTGGCATTTTGTATTTAAAAAATTGAAATTAAGATACTAGTTGAACGATCCTGAGGTGCTGATCTTGCGCAATAGGATTAAAACCTAATGCGCCAAAGCCCAAAAAAGCCAAATTGCTTGCAATTTGGCTTTTTTGGGCTTTGGCGATGTCTGTATCGCATTTATCACGATGTAGCTGCTGCTGTCCGCAGCTAACTTTTGTAATTAAACCATTTGATAATTTCCTTTAGATTTGCCTTCTTACCATAGATCAGGATGCCTACGCGGTAGATCCGTGCAGCAACCCAGGTGACCAATAGGAAGGTTACTATGAGGAGCGCCAATGAAGTGAGGATCTGCCACAAAGGGACACCGAAAGGTATGCGTACCAGCATGGCAATAGGTGAGGTGAACGGAATAAAGCTCAACCACGTTGCAATTGGACCATTGGGGTCATTGATAATAACGCCGAAAGAAAGGATGTAGGTTAATAACAACGGCATGGTAATGGGCATGGAGAATTGATTGGCTTCGGTTTCATTATCGACAGCAGAACCTGCGGCTGCGAAAATTGCACTGTACAATAGATAACCAGCGATAAAAAATAGAAAGAAGAAAATGATAACTTCGGTAAAGTTGAAGCTTTGTATTGAACTAAGGATAGCAGCTGATCCATTTTGCGCCATTGCTTTTGATACCGTGCTCATGTTACCTCCACCAGGCTGGCTCGCTGCTACTTCCTGCATGTCATGAGGATTGACGAATAAGATCGTTGCAGTAATAAATAGGCCACCCGTAAGCAACAGCCACATGACAAATTGTGTCAGGCCAACCATACCGATCCCGACAATTTTGCCCATCATGAGCTGAAAGGGTTTGACAGAGGAAATAATAACTTCGATGATGCGACTGCTTTTCTCTTCGATAATGCCCCGCATTACCTGCGCTCCATATAGAAATAATGATAGATAGACTAAGATGGCCAAAGCAACGCCCAGCCCCATTGCGATGGCGGTATTGCTGTTCTTTTCTTCACCGTCGGCTGTTATTTCTTTGGCATCAATGGCCACTTTGGGTTTAATCGATTGGATGATAGTTAGGTCGATACCCTTGGCTTTGTACTCCTTTTCGCGGATGATTTCTTCTAGTTGCTCAGTAATAATCTCCTGTGTGACAAAACTGGTCTTTCCGCTCGTAATAAGCTCCGCTTTTTGGCTGGATAAAATGTCTTTGGGAATATAAAGAATCGACTGTTTTGCTTCACTTTTGGCAAGCTGTGCTTTTTGTGCTTGGAGACCTAGTGTGCTAACTGTATAACTTACATTTTTATTACTTTGGAGTTTGCTTGCAAAGTCGCCTTGTTCATCTAAGACAAAGACTTCGGTATGCGAATCTTTAAAGCTCTTTTTGGTGAGATAAAACATGCCTGCATATAGGGCGAAGAAAAACAGTGGCACGGCAAAGGTCATGACAATAAAGGATTTTTTCTTGACTCTAGACAGGTACTCTCTTTGGATAATAAGTAATATTTTATGCATGACTGTTGGCTATAGGTGAGGCTTGTGTAACTTTTTGAATGAAAATATCGGCCATGGAGGGGACGATTTCTATCAGTTGATTGAGCTGTATTTGCGGTATTAAATGCATTAAGACTTCATTGATATGGATATTGTTATTTAGCTGAATTGTAGTGATGTATGTTTTATCTATCATTTTTGTCTCGATGACTTCAAACTGGGTGTTATGGGATAGAAGAAAATTATCTTCGGTTGTTGTATATTCTAGTTTATAGGTTTGATTACGGTATTCTTTTTTAATGGCTTGTACAGCACCATCCAATATTTTCTTTGATCGGTTGATCAGCGCAATATTATCACAGAGTTCTTCAACGGTTTCCATTCGGTGGGTAGAGAAGATGATGGTTGCACCTTCTTGATTCAAACGGAGAATCTGCTCTTTTATGATATTGGCATTGACAGGGTCGAATCCCGAAAAGGGTTCATCCAGGATGATCAATTGCGGTTGATGAATGACTGTAGCAACAAATTGTACTTTTTGCTGCATTCCCTTACTAAGGTCTTCTATTTTTTTGTCCCACCAGGATGTGATGTCTAAGCGTTCGCACCAATCTTGAATGCGCTGTAGTGCTTCTTTCTTGGAAAGCCCTTTCAGCTGTGCCAAATACAGCATTTGATCGCCAATTTTCATTTTTTTGTATAACCCGCGCTCTTCTGGTAAATAGCCGATTTGAGCAATGTGCTTAGGTCCTAAAATCTCGCCATTAAACAAGATTTCGCCAGAATCGGGGGCTGTAATTTGGTTGATAATACGGATTAGGGACGTTTTTCCGGCACCGTTTGGCCCTAGTAATCCAAAAATTTTCCCCTTGGGAATTTGAATGGAAACATCGTCCAATGCCCGGTGATTGGCGTAATCTTTAGTAACATGATTGATTTCGAGTAACATCTATTGAAGGTTTAATTTTAATTTTTATGTTGAGTTTGTTAAAGCTATTCTATCGCTCAATGACTGCTGTCTATTGATAGGTTAGTATCATTTACCAGTGAATTGTTACAGCACCGCTGAAAAATTTGTTTTGAGTGCTATTTCAATCGTACTGTTGCAACGGCTTCTGGTATTGGTAGATGGCAAATATTCTACCAACGATAGGGCAGCTTCAGCGCTGGCGTACTCATTTTGACAGTTGCTAGAATGGAAAGTTAGAAATAATTGCGCACATTTTGATCCTCATCTTATAAAATGGGACATAAAGCTTTTTTATGGAATAGAAGCTGCACAAATCTTGTCAAAGGGATTGATTTAACGTACCTTTGCTCCATGGAAGTGAAAAAAGCCGAATTCGTGTGTAGTAACACGAGAGTTGACAAATTACCAGCACCAACTTTGCCGGAGTATGCTTTTATCGGACGTTCGAATGTCGGTAAATCATCATTGATTAATGCGATGACCAACAAAAAAGGACTTGCCAAAACCTCTCAAAAGCCAGGTAAGACCCAGTTGATCAATCATTTTATCATCGACGACACGTGGTATCTGGTGGATTTGCCAGGATATGGTTTTGCCAAAGCCTCAAAGACAAGTCGTAATGAATGGGAAAAGTTCATCCGCAGATACCTTACTCACCGGGATAATTTGCAATGCGTTTTCGTGTTGGTGGATAGCCGGCTTGAACCACAAAAGATCGACCTGGATTTCTGCTATTGGCTCGGAGAATGCGGGTTGCCTTTTATGTTGGTTTTTACAAAAGCCGACAAGCAATCGGCTGTCAAATCTGATGCTAATGTTGCGAAGTTTAAAAAATCATTGCTACAATGGTTTGAAGAGGTACCACAGATTTTCCTTACCTCGGCGGAAAAGAAAATGGGGCATGAGCCTATTTTGGATACTATTGCTGAAGTTAACAGCCGATTTGTTCGCCCTGAGCTGGATGGAAACGAACAGTTTCAGCCTAGATTTTAAGTTCGGATGAAAAAATATTTGTCTTTAGTTTTATTTGCCCACAGTGTATTCGCATTGCCATTTGCCTTTATAGGTTTTTTTTTAGCTCTGCATACAACGGAGTATGCTTTTTCGTGGAAATTATTAGTGCTGATGCTTGTATGCATGGTAACGGCTCGTAATGCCGCTATGGCATTCAATCGCTATCTGGATAGAGATATTGATGCGATAAATCCAAGGACAGCCATGCGTGATATTCCTGCAGGAAAGATTTCAGCGAGTAATGCATTGGTTTTTACGATTGTAAATAGTCTCATTTTTATCGGCGCGACGTATTTTATCAATTCTCTTTGTTTTATGCTGTCGCCGGTAGCACTTTTTGTGGTACTTTTCTATTCTTATACGAAGCGTATAACACCCTTATGTCACCTTGTTTTGGGGGCTGGACTGGGATTGGCGCCAATAGGCGCCTATATGGTGATTACCGGGCAGTTTGCAACAGTACCCGTGCTTTACGGCTTTGCAGTGCTGACCTGGGTGAGTGGATTTGATATTATATATGCTTTGCAGGATGAAGCGTTTGATCGGGAAAATCAGCTCAATTCTATACCTGTTTGGTTAGGGACGAAAGGTGCCATGCGCGTTTCTGAATGCCTGCACGTATTGTCCTTTATCTTTATTTTAATACCGGCATTTTTGATGCCCGTAGGCTGGATTTATTGTTTAGGGGTGGTCTTTTACGCCGCACTGCTCATCTATCAGCATACCTTGTTTTCTTCAACAGATTTAAGCCGGGTCAACCGTGATTTTATGACCACTAACGGCTATGCCTCGGTAATCTTTGCTCTGTTTTACCTCTTGGATATTTGGCTGATTAAATAAACGTTTTAGCATAAAATAAGAAAGGCTTTAGGAATTCCTAAAGCCTTTCTTATTTTTGCATCTAAACCCATATAGATGAAATGAAGAAAAGTTTCCTTTTTGCCGCTATTTTAGGTGTATCATTAACCTCACGGGCACAAAAGCTGCCGGCCTATGTAATTCAATATAACCAAAGTTTCAATGGAAATGCAGCTGCTAATCAGAATGCCATTCTGGTTTATGCAAACGAGAAAGAGACGTTTGTAAGTTCAGAGAAAGAAATGAAGGGACAGTTGGCGGCACCCTACGAACGTGTTGTAGTGCAGCGTGATGCGGGCAATTCCCTACTTAAAATTGCTAAACTCAAAGACGGATCAATCATCCTGACAAAAGATGCTCTTGCACTTGGAAAACAGCAGTTTAATGCAACCAACGAGACTAAAACCATCTTAGGCTACCCCTGTAAAAAAGTGGAAACGAGTATCAACTCTAATAAAATAGAAGTTTGGTATACCGACAAATTGGGAATAAAGGCTGCGCCTACGGAACTGGGTCAGGATCTTGGTTTGGTACTTGAAGTGATCCGCAACGGGAACACGCGCACCTTTGCAACCAAGGTAGAAAAGGTAAAGGCTCTTCCTGAACAACTGAGGTTAACAGGAAATGAGCAACTTTATGATGAGCTCACCTATAAGGATCTCATCTGGAAGAATCGTTTTGTTCAAATACCGATTTTTAGAAAGGAACGCGTACGTTTCGCTGATGATGTCAGGTCGGATTCTATCTTGCGTTTTGCTCATGGGACAGTTATTGTTAAAAAAGTGAAAATCCCAAAAATAAAGAGCGGTGACAATGTATTTGTACAGCTGGTGGAACAATCCAAAGGTGACGCTTACGATCGCACCGGGTCAGTTTTTATTATCCCGACCAATAAAGCACAGCACTTTTTGGATGGGATGAAAAATGGCATGGGCACACTGCCGAAGTATGAGAATGGAAATGGTAAGACTTATCAAGGTGTTGTGAAAACAGCTTCCTTTGAACCTATTGTGGAATTGATGCGTTTTTTTACACCCTTTGGTGTTAAGCAATTTAACTACCTTCAGTTAAAGGATAAAGTTTGGCAGGACTCGGTGCTGTACCGTCAAGATGTTTCTGAATTAGCAGGCATGCTGAGCGGACAGGAGGTTTATGTGGGTACCTTTATTGGTAATTATGATAAAGAGGGTCATGAAGTGAGTGTTGAGTTGACGATACATCCCGGCTTCGATGCCGCCTCACAGGGCAATCTGAAAAAGGCGATGCCTTTATTTACGACGACCAATGTCATGGAAATGGGAGGGCAGGAGTATGGATCTATGTTTGACAAGGAGAAGGGTTTGAAGGTATCTTTTCATTTGGACCAAGACGCTAAAAATGTGCAATTACGTTACATTACCACAGGGCATGGCGGCTGGGGTAAAGGTGATGAATTTGTGCCTAAGGAAAACCGTATTTTCCTCAACGATTCATTACTCTTCAAATATACACCTTGGCGCAACGACTGCGGGTCTTATCGGTTGTTTAATCCAGCTTCAGGCAATTTTGCTACCGGTCTGTCTTCCTCTGATCTGAGCCGTTCCAATTGGTGTCCTGGTACTGTCACACCGCCCATCTACATCGACTTGGGTGATTTAAAAGCTGGTGACTATACGATGCAGGTACAGATTCCACAAGGAGCTCCTGAAGGAACAAGTTTTAGCAGCTGGAATGTAACGGGTACCTTGCTATTCGATTAATCATTTTTTCATCGCTGTCATGTGCAACCGTATGATGATACATGACAGCGATATTGCCTCATTTTTATTACGTGGGTTAAAGAGGATAAGCGGTCTCGCTTTTAGTTTCCGATAATACAAAGTAGGTCTGTACGGTGTTCACTTGAGGTAATACGGCCAGACGATGTCGCAAAAAAATATGATAGGCATCCATATCTTTGGTGGCAATACGCAACATAAAGTCGTAAGAACCCGCCATTTGGTAGCATTCCATCACCTCGGGAAATTTAGCTACTTCTTTTTCGAATTCATTCAACACTTCAAATGTATGTGCTTTAAGAAAGACCTGAGAAAATGAAATCAGCCCAATACCGATCTTATGACGGTCTAAAATAGCCACCGTTTTCTTAATATAGCCTAAACGCTTGAGCTTTCGAACGCGTTCGTGAACGGCTGCAATAGATTTATTGAGTTCAAAAGATAGCGCTTTGTTGCTTAGTGATGCATCCTGCTGTAGGAGACGTAATAATTTTACATCGATTTCATCTAATTCCATAATCTGAATATTTTCGGTACTGCTGTAAAAATACACTATTGTTCTGTATTATTTACTGTTTTTAATGTTGTTTCACTTAATTTTTATCGAAATTAAAGTTATATATTGAATATTATCTTGTCAATAGTCAATTTTGCAACAGAATAATCATTTATTAAAATGGCTGAACAAGAATTATTAAGCGCGTGTTTGTCGCCTACATTGGACAAGAGATTCAAACATCTGTGGAGATTGGTAGGAAATACGCCTATGCTGGAATTGCAGTATACTTATCGAGGTAAACCAGGGCGAATTTTCGTAAAATGTGAGAACTACAATCTAACGGGCAGCATAAAGGATAGGATGGCGCTGTATATTTTGTATAAAGCGTATATGAACTGTCAGATCCGCCCCAGTGATGTGGTGATTGAAGCGACAAGTGGAAACACCGGGATTGCGTTTTCAGCAATCGGTAAAGCGCTTGGTCATCAAGTAAAGATTATTATGCCAAACTGGCTGAGCAAGGAGCGTACTGATATTATCCGCAGTATGGGAGCCGATATTCAACTGATAAGCAAAGAAGAAGGCGGCTTTTTGGGTAGTATCCGTTTAAGTGAGGAACTTGCTTCAAAAGGTGGGGTTTTTCTGCCAAGACAATTCGAAAATCAATATAATGCTGAGGCGCATGAGAAAACCACAGGCTACGAGATTGTGAAGCAGTTAGAAGAGCAAGGCTTGGTGGCGGATGCTTTCGTTGCTGGTGTCGGTACGGGTGGTACGGTCATGGGGGTAGGCCGAAGCTTGAGAAAGGTCAATCCAAATGTCCGCGTTCATCCATTGGAACCTGCAGAAAGTCCGACATTAACCACAGGGCATAAGGTGGGATCGCATCGTATCCAAGGAATTTCCGATGAGTTTATTCCAGCGATTGTGGATTTAAATGAACTTGATGCTGTTGTTTGTGCCAATGATGGCGATGCCATTATCATGGCACAGAAATTATCGCGGCAATTGGGACTGGCTGTTGGAATCTCTTCAGGTGCAAATGTTATCGGAGCGATTAAATTACAGCGTGAACTGGGCGATGACGCGGTTGTAGTGACCCTGCTATGTGATGACAATAAAAAATACCTAAGTACTGATTTAGTGAAAGAGGAGCCTGTAAAAGAAGGATACCTTTCTACGGACATAGATTTTTCAGGTTTTCAACCTATTTGCAGATTGCCAAACCCGGTATTTGGTGCTTAAAAAAAGATTTAGTTTCATATGTTTATAGTTAACTCGGGGAGTCTCTAGCTCCTCGGGTTTCAATGTTGAAAAACCAATTTAATACCTAAGAATAATACAACATGAAAGTCAATTTCAAACTATTTATCCTCTTGTTGTTACTGATTGCGCCGTTTGGTATGTTTGCCCAGTCTGACACAACAAATTCGATGGACGGAATCGAATTTACGGACGGCAGCATAAGTCCCGACTCTTTATCTTTTGAAGAATCGCCGGATACTGCTTCGGTCAAGGCTGATGTAAATAAGCCGACCACAGTGGCCGCTGCAGCAGCGACCAAGCCTGCAGCCGAAGGGAAAAAGTCGTTGTGGAGTATTTTCATAGCGGGACTAGTAGGCGGTTTTGCGGCGTTATTGATGCCGTGTATTTTTCCGATGCTGCCTTTGACGGTGAGTTACTTTACCAAACAGTCGGGAAGTCGTGCAAATGGCATCAGTAAAGCCCTATTATATGGATTGTTTATTATAGTGATCTATGTGGCTTTGGGGATGCTCATCACGATCTCATTCGGCTCAGATGCCCTCAATGCGCTTTCGACCGACGGTATCTTCAATTTCATCTTCTTTTTGTTATTGGTCGGGTTTGCGGCTTCTTTTTTTGGCGCATTTGAAATTACATTACCAAGTTCGTTTGTCAATAAAATGGATGCAAAATCAGACAAAGGTGGTTTAGTGGGCTTATTCTTTATGGCTTTCAGCTTATCACTGGTCTCATTTTCCTGTACGGGACCGATTATAGGCACACTGCTGGTGGAGGCAGCCTCCAAAGGCGAAAGGCTAGGGCCAGCGATTGGTATGCTGGGATTCTCTATTGCCTTGGCGATTCCGTTTGGTTTGTTCGCCATGTTTCCTTCTATGCTTAAATCTTTACCTAAATCGGGTGGGTGGTTGAACAGTGTAAAAGTGGTACTGGGATTTTTGGAACTCGCTTTAGCGTTGAAATTTTTATCCAATGTCGATTTAGCTTACCACTGGAATTGGTTGGATAGAGAGGTGTTTCTATCGCTTTGGATTGCTATCTTTGCGCTAATGGGCTTATATTTAATTGGTAAGATCAAATTCTCCCATGACAGTGATTTGAAATTCCTATCGGTTCCCCGGACTATTTTGGCTATTGTTGTATTTTCTTTTGTGGTGTATATGGTTCCAGGGTTGTGGGGTGCGCCTTTAAAATCGATTTCTGCTTTTTTACCACCATCGGCAACACAAGACTTTGATTTATCTTCGGGTGTAAGTACTGGGGCTGCGCATTCGGACGGGAAAATTAAAAAATATGCTGAAATCTTCCATGAAAGGGGTACCCCGAAAGGATTTGATCCGTATTACGATTATGAACAGGCATTAGCGACGGCTAAAGAATTAAATAAGCCTGTATTAATTGATTTTACGGGTTGGAACTGTGTTAATTGTCGTAAAATGGAAGCGAATGTTTGGACGGACAAAGCGGTAGCCAAATTGTTGAAGGAAGAGTTTGTTATGGCCGAACTTTTCGTTGACGATAAAACAGCATTGGCTGCAAACGAACAATTTGTTTCGAAATACAGTGGTAAAAAGATTAATACAATCGGTAAGAAGAACAGCGATTTTCAAGCAGCTACATTCGATAGTAATTCGCAACCGCTGTATGTAATTGTCGATCCAACGGGCAAAAAACTAGTGCCTCAAAGTGGAGCCAACTATAATGTAGCGGAGTATAAAGCTTTCCTTCAAAGTGGTTTAGATGCCTTTAAACAAAAAAACTAACCCTCCTCATATTCTAATTTTATCCTCCTTGTTGTCATAGGCAAGGGGGATTTTTTGTTGTTGATATTGACTAAAAAGTGGCTGGTTAGGGGCTATTCGAATGTGAAAAATGGGGCGGTTCTGCTGGGTTGCGGTGATGTAAGCTTTGGTCAAACAAAGAAGCCTTGTCCATTTGCATGGACAAGGCTTCTTTGTATCCGATAGATTATCGAAACTATTAGAAGTCAAATCTGACACGGGCACGAATTCCCCACGCTGGTGCATCGACGTGATCAAGATAATTCAGCCGTTTTACGTAGTCTACACGCAATATTTTGAAAATGTTGGAGAGACCGATACTGGCTTCCATATACGGTTGTGAGCCGAAGGTGTAAGAGCTTTGTACACCATCCGAATTGTGCTGCCAGGTAAATACTTTAGAACCATAATTAGGGTCGTCAGGATTGTTTTCTTTGCGCAGTCCACCGTATACACCCTTGAAACTAAATACCTCGCGTAATTTAAGCCTTTTGATCAAAGGAATCTTATTTAAAAGAAAACCATTCATGTAGTACTGTACATTTAATGATGCGTTATGGTCACTGACAAACTCAAGGAAGTTCATCAGGTTATACGAATTCAATTGATAGGCATAAGTCTGGTTGGCGCGGTGAATAGTTAAGAAAGGGAATGGAATTTCTTTCCCTGCGATATAATTCCCCTCAGCTGTGACGTCTGCAAATCCAAACTGACTAAAATAGAAGCGCTTAAAGGCGCCAACATTGAAGTTGTGATAATTGTATTCACCTTTAGCCAGGCCTTTGATTCCCGCGGTATAGTTGAATGTAAAGATCGGGTATTGATTGAAAATAGGTGTTCTATAAATCTTTCCTTGATAAAACTCTTCATGAGGGGCATATCTAAAATTAACGGACAATTCTGTTGAATTCAATTCGTTAAATAACCTGCTCTCGTTATTGGCATCAATCATTTGGTAGGTTAAGCTTCCGGCTGGCGTTTGCCTGTTAATATTGAAAGCCGCTCCGACCGCCACGTGATTTAAAAATTCTTTTTTGTACTCTAAACCATAATTTGTCTCATAGATATATCGATCATTATCCCCACGTTTGAAAGACAGTAAAAAGTTGTCTTCCTGAATAAACTCGAGCTTTTGCCCAGGAATCTTAGTGTCTTTTTTATAAGATGCCCTGATGTAGTGCATAGGAAAAGAATAGACAGATTTGTTATTGAACGCATAGGTTCCACTGAAAAAATATTTCCATTTCTGGTCTTTAAATCCGTAAGCAGCATAAGTTTCAGCATAGAAACGCTTGCTCAGCGCTTCCGTGGTACGGCCACCGACACGCAAACGGAAACCTTCTACGGGATTAAAACTATAGAACGTATTCACAGGACCGATTTCAACCGGACCAGCCTGTTTGTAACCGGAAAGTACCAGCGCGGCGATGTCCATGAATGTACGGAATGAAGGAATCTTTTGTAAGGTATCAATGTTATGATAGATGTTCAATTCGTTTTGCGCAAGGGCAAGTGGGCGCTGTGTTTCAAATAAAGTCTTTGTTGCTTTCTTGTTTTCAACATTATAGGCGATTACCGTTGACGGACCATCATAGATACTGTCGGGTTGTTGTATGCCTACTTTATAATTGTTGTAATCTACTGTCCGGCTGCCGCGGATTCCCATACCTTTCTCCGTTAACGAAAAATCGATACCCAGCGTACTTGTTTTTAGGTAGAAGCGGCTTTTGCTATCTTTCTCAAATTTAAGTTGTATCTGAAGATCACGCACGAAATTTAAGTTGATATCATCAGCAACCGTCATGTTGGCGCCCTGAACGGCATAGTTGCCATCCAATGTGACATAGAGTTGGCCTTTGAACAACATATCTGCTTTGTTGCGTGGAAAAAAGCTTAATTCGACTACCCAAGGTTGTACAGTCTTTATGGTATCCGTAATGAAAAACTTATAAAAAGTGGGTGCTGAATTGGCAATCGGACTCAAAAACTGATTAGTAACCAGGGAGATGTTGTTATCATAAATATCAACTTGTTCATAAAGTTTATTGAAGTAAGCTGTCAAACCATCGTTATCAATAAATTTAGGATCAAATTGTGCGCGCTGATCCCCAAGGATATACTGTTTAGTTTTGCTTGGGTCTTTACGATAATAGACCTTTGAGATCTTTTCCTCGATGAAAGCTGGCAAGACATATTTGTTGGCCGTTTTAGCCGAATCGTCTGTTTCGAAAAGAAATTGATAGTTTTTGAAGATCTTTTTATTGACAAATTTTTCCGAAAGATTACTTAATCCTAAGGACATTTTTTCATACTGGTCGTATTGCGCATATTGCTGACCTGCAAGTCTATTTTTTTCCTTATTCTCAATGACTTTTCGGATCAGTGCAACGGCAGGATTATCTTTATTGCTATATTTTTTCTTTTTGGCCTTGACAACAACTTCTTCCAGCATATTGTCCTGCTGATCCATTAAAATTTCTTTTGTTTGCGTTGCATCATTCGTTACAAAAGCGTCTTTGCTGTCATAACCGATATAGCTTGCTCTAATTTTTACATAAGATGTCGGAAAGACGAGTTTAAATTCACCATTGGCGTTGGTCGATGTCGTGGTTCCGGCAGAAGCTGGAGCACCTACTACAGCGACGGTGGCGTAAGGTATAGGGCTCTTGGTCTTTGCGTCTCTAACGATACCCGTAACAGTCTTATTTTGGGCAAGGGCCAAAGATACCGTTAGCACGAGTGTTATCGAAAAAAAGAATTTAGTTATGAAGGTCTTTGCGTCTATGTTAGCTCTCATTATATTGCTATAATCTTGAAAATTCAAAATTGTTTTCTTGTTCCAACTTTATTTTTGACTTTATAGGTATTAAAATCAAAAAATCAGTGAACAAAGGAAATAAAAAATTAAGAATAATTAAAATTTTATTGTAATATAATAGCAGTAACCAGTTGCGTACTTTTTTGATGTAAAATATTGTTTACTAAATGTTTATATCAAATTATTGATTTAGGGTACTAATTTTAATACTAGATTTTGACTTGGCGATGATTTTCCGCCGTCTTATTTATTGACTTTTGTAACGATATAGTCAGTCCTATCAAAAATCTGGGTCAATTTCGAAGGTCATTTCTTGCTTTGAACTGGGGTGAATAAAAGTAATGGAAGCGGCGTGTAAATGTAGTCTATTGGCTTTTCTGCCATATAGATCGTCGCCGACGATAGGCGTGTTTAATCCCTTTGGGTGCACTGCATGCATGCGAAGTTGGTGGGTTCGGCCTGTCAGCGGATAGAATCTAACTCTTGTCTGATTATTTTCGACGGCCATTTTTTCCCATTTTGTCTGTGCCGGTTTGCCGTAGGTATAGCAGACCATTTGTCGGGGCCTATCCTCTAAGTCAACGCGCAGGGGTAGATCGATTAAACCCGAATTCGCTTCGATAATGCCATCGAGCAAAGCAATATATGTTTTCTTGATGGTGTGCTGTATAAATTGATCTTGAATGAATTTATGGGACGCTTTGTTTTTGGCAACAATCAGCAGGCCGGATGTGGACATATCCAAGCGGTGGATAATAATCGGACCTGCTTCAGGATAGCGTTGGAGAACGCGATTGTAGACTGAATCCTTAACATATATGCCAGGTACAGACAGAAATTCTGCGGGTTTATTGATAATGATGATATCTTCATCTTCGTAAATTTGAGGAAGTTCTATCGCCAATGTAGTTTCCTGCTGCATGGGATTAGGGTCTACGACCAAGCCTTCGAGCATATATCCTAAAATTGGTTCACATTTTTTGCGGCAGGCAGGGTAGTAGTTTTTGTGTCTCCGTATTTCGGAGGCAGGGGAACAGCCCCACCAAAATTCGGCTAAGGCGACCGGTGTCATCTTGTTTTCATAGGCATATTGCAAAAGCTTAGGCGCGGCACATTCTCCGGACCCAGCTGGGGGCGTTGTGTTGTCAAAATCTTGGAACACATCTACTACATTTTTGCATTGTCCTTTTGCATTGCGAAAATTATATTGTTCAAAAAGTTGCTTTTGAAGGTTGCCCGAGCGTATTTTTCGCTCTTCTTTAAGCGATGTAATCGTCGATAGCAATTCTTGCAGGTGATCGCTTTCCTGTTTCATGGCGATATGCATTTCATACTGAAAGCGCTGAAGCTGTTGTTTGTCTTTTAAACTCTGGCGCTGCATATCTTCCATGAGTAATGCATAATCTGCATCCGATAAGCTGGACTTTAATAGCGTACGTGTTTCCTTTCGATTCTTCTTTTGCGCCTTCAATTTTAATTTAAGCGCGTCAAGTGACTTCCCCCATTCACTTTTTAACAGGTCGAGGTTACGCTTGGCATTTTCCAGCTCGGCACTTGTTTCGAGGTTTTCAATTTTTCGGTTCAGCGCATTAAGATGTACTTCTTCGTTTAGAAAAAAGCTATTATCTTCGAGCATATCGAAAATTGGCGGTACAAAATGCTGATTTTTATTGCTTCCCGCCAACTTACCGGAAACAGCGGCGAGATAACCAAGTTCTTCGTCCTGGTTTTTAACCACCAAAACGCCAAACATTTTTCCAATGGGAAGTCCCTCTCCAGTGCTATCCAAGCCAAAATTGTGTGTCCATTCGTTCTGCTTTTCAATGTAATGTTGAAGTTCTTGTGCCGCCATTGCGGCAAGAGGGTGTGGCTCATAACAAAACGGAAAGGTAAATCGTGCCGGAAGTTCAATTGTTGAAATATCCTGTTTGAATGTGTGAAAATAAGTGTTGTCTTCCATTTGGTCTGGGGCGTTTCCTCAAAATAAATATGTCGGCAAAAATACAACATTATGTCTTAAATAATTGCTTGATCGTTTTTTTATGTCAACAGGGGATGCGATAATTTGTTCAAATTTGGCGCCTGTATTTTTTGTTTTTATCGCATTGTTTCGGTAAATTTAATCAAGCAATTAAAACATATAGTTAACAAAAAAAAATACAGAATGAAAACTTCAATTGGAATTAAAGATGCCGACTTGAAAAAAGTCGCCAAGTTGCTAAATGTGCTTTTGGCAGATGAACATGTTGTCTATATGAAGACACGTAATGCGCATTGGAATGTGGAGGGCGCGGATTTTCATGCTGCTCATCTATTTTTGGAATCGCAATACGATGAACTTGCTGAAGTAATCGATGAGGTTGCAGAGCGTGTGCGCACACTGGGGCATTATGCCGTTGGCACCTTTGACAAATATTTAAAGTTGACCCGTTTAACGGAGTCTACTTCCGAAAAGACAGATAGCCTTTCCTATTATAAGGAACTGTTAGCTGATCATGAAGCAATTGCGATGTCGATTCGTGCTGATCTTGCGGCAGTTGAACAGACCGCAGACAATGGTACGGAGGACTTTTTGGTTGGTTTGCTGGAAAAGCATGAAAAAATGGCTTGGATGCTGCGTGCACATTTTGTGAAATAGGCTGTAGTTACTTTACTACAATTCGTATAAAAAATCCTGCTAACAAGAAATTGGCGGGATTTTTTTTGTGTTTTGTTGTCGACACAGGATTAATTTTCTATCTTAAAGAGGAATTAAGCCTTCAGAAACTTTTTAATATATTACAACTATGCTTGAAGACGACAACCTAAATCAAACCACACTACATGAGGAGGAAAATGATGGTACTTTGGAGAGTATGCATCATGTGAATAATCCAGTATTGGATCTACCTAAAATTGAGAAAAAATACCTAGAAACCATAGTTGACCATAGTCAGAATGATAAATCTTATTATTTTTCCGACAGCAAAGCGAAGGTAGAAATTAAAATTGTAACTGACGAGATCGTACGGGTACGGCTCGCGCCTGAAGGAACTTTTTTGGAAGACTTCTCTTACGCATTAGCCAAAAAAGATCATCGTGTAAGCATACACCAATGTAAGGAAGAGACAGACCATTATTTAGTCCACACGAACACCATTTCCTGTAAGATCAATAAAAGCGACTTTTTAATTTCTTTTTCAGATCGTTCCGGTAAGCTGTTTAACGCCGATCTGGCACCAATGCATTGGGAGGAAAACCCAGATTTTGGCGGCTACTATGTATATAGTACCAAAGTGGCCTTTGCAAATGAAGCTTTTTATGGTCTAGGTGATAAGGCCACCAAATTGAATCTGAGAGGTAAAAGACTTAAAAACTGGAATTCAGATACTTATGCTTTTGCTTACGATCAGGACCCACTTTATAAAACTATTCCGTTTTATATTGGTTTAAAAGATGGGGAAGCTTACGGAATATTTTTTGACAATACGTTTAAAACATATTTTGATTTTGCTGCCGAAGACCCGGGGAAAACGAGCTTTTGGTCGGAAGGTGGAGAGCTGCAGTACTATTATATCCATGGTCCGCGTATCATTGATGTTATCCGTCGTTACCATACATTGACTGGCACACATTATCTGCCACCATTATGGGCAATCGGCTATCATCAGTGTCGCTGGAGTTACTATCCAGAAGCCAATGTGCGTAAGGTCGCTAAAGAATTTAGAAATCGTCAGATTCCATGTGACGCCATTTATCTTGATATTGACTATATGGAAGGCTATCGCTGTTTTACATGGAATAAACAGTATTTTCCAAATCCAAAAACTATGATTAGTGATTTGGCAAATGATGGGTTTAAAACCGTAGTCATGATCGATCCAGGAATTAAGGTCGATGAGAACTATTGGGTGTTCAGAGAAGGCAAGGAGAACCGGTATTTCTGTCGCCGAGGAGATGATTATTTTATGGAAGGATTTGTTTGGCCAGGACGCTGTCAATTTCCTGATTTTACCAATCCGGAGGTTCGGCAATGGTGGGGTACATTGTATCAGGGTCTTGTGGAAGATGGTGTTGCAGGTTTCTGGAACGATATGAATGAACCGGCTGTATTTGGTCGGGGAACATTTCCAGATGACGTACGCCATCAATACGACGGCCATCGGGGGTCGCATCGTAAAGCACATAATATTTATGGTATGCAGATGGTGCGCGCAACGTATGATGGTTTAAAGAAATTGTATAAAAACAAGCGCCCATTTACCATTACCCGAGCAGCTTATGCTGGTACACAGCGTTATTCTTCGGTTTGGACAGGTGATAATCTGGCTAGTTGGGAACACCTCAAATTAGGAACCTTACAGTTGCAGCGATTGTCAACTTCCGGAATGTCCTTTTGTGGGACGGATATTGGTGGATTCACAGGCGAACCAGACGGAGAATTGTTTACTCGATGGATGCAATTTGGTGTTTTCTCACCGTTTATGCGTGTGCATTCCGCTGGCGATACGCGGGATCGCGAGCCGTGGAGTTTTGGAGAGGACTGGGAGCAGATTAACCGGAAATTTATTGAACTCCGTTACCAGCTGTTGCCGTATATCTATACCTGTTTTTGGGAGCAGACCAAATATGGTTATCCAATACTCCGTCCAATTTCTATGGTTGAGCAACATATACCAACAAACTGGCAGCGTGAAGAAGAATTCTGTTTTGGAGATAAAATATTGGTATCCCCGGTCTTGCAGCCGGGACAAAAGAGTAAAATTGTCTATTTGCCGGAAGGTTGTTGGTACTATTATTTCAACAACGAAATCTATGCCGGAGGTAAAGAACATACAGTCGCTACGCCGATCGACGAAATGCCGATCTTCATTCGTGGGGGATCTGTGATTCCGGAATATCCAGTGATGCAATATACTGGTGAAAAGAAAATTGAAGAGCTGCAGCTCAATGTTTACTTCGCTGATGGTGTGATGCGTTCGTATGTGTATTCAGACCACGGCGACACCTTTGCTTATGAGCAGGATATTTATCTCGAAAAATGCTTTACGGTATCCGGACTCAACGATTCTTTATCGATCAAGCAAACCAGAGATGGTTTGTTTACCGAACGGTACGAAGAATATAAATTACAGTTAATTGGCTTGCCATTCCGTATTAAGAAAGTTAAGACGGATGGAATAGACACAAAAGTACAACAAGATGAAAAGGGGCGATATTGGATTAATGTCGCACGTGAATTTGATAATATATTGATAGAAGGTTAAACATGGCCAATGAAGTAATTCCGCATAGTCTATTTTCTGAATTTGATGTCGCCTTATTCCAGTCGGGTAAGCACTTTAAATTATACGAAAAGTTCGGTTCACATGAACTGGAAGTCAACGGTGAGAAAGGCGTTTATTTTGCGGTTTGGGCTCCAAATGCAAAATCTGTTGCTGTCTCCGGCGACTTTAATTCTTGGAATAAAGAGCGTGATGCGCTTTATGTGCGCTGGGACGGCAGCGGAATATGGGAGGGATTTATTCCTGGCCTAGCTAATGGTGAGGCATACAAGTATGTTATTCAGACCTATTCGGGCGAACAGCTTGAAAAAGGCGATCCATTTGCATTTAAATGGGAAGTTGCACCCAGGACTGCGTCGCTGGTACATTCGACTTGGTACGCGTGGCAAGACAAGCAATGGATGCAGGAGCGCGTCATTAAAAACAGATTGGATCAACCGTGGTCTGTCTACGAAGTACATTTAGGATCTTGGGTGCGCGATCCGGAAAGTCCTGAGACTTTGCTGAATTACCGGGAAATAGCCGTGCAGCTTGTTTCTTATGTCAAGGAGATGAATTTTACGCACGTGGAATTTATGCCACTGATGGAACATCCCTATTATCCTTCCTGGGGATATCAGATCACAGGATATTTCGCGGCAAGCTCGCGTTATGGCTCGGCGCAGGACCTGATGTATTTGATTGAAGAGCTTCATGCAGCAGGTATAGGGGTGTTGTTGGATTGGGTGCCTTCTCATTTTCCGGGTGATGCTCACGGTCTTTATCGATTTGATGGCAGCAGTCTATATGAACACGAAGATCCAAGGAAAGGCTTTCATCCTGACTGGCAATCCTATATCTTCAATTATGGCCGCAATGAGGTAAGGTCTTTTTTGATCAGTAACGCATTTTACTGGCTGGATCGTTTTCATATTGATGGCCTTCGGGTAGATGCTGTTGCGTCTATGTTGTATCTGGATTATAGCCGAAATGCGGGAGAATGGATTCCCAATGAATATGGTGGCAATGAAAATTTAGAAGCGGTACAGTTTTTAAAAGAGCTAAACGAGGCGGTATATAGTCATTTTCCACATGTGCAGACAATCGCTGAAGAATCTACTTCTTGGCCTGGGGTGAGCAGGCCTACTTATGCGGATGGCCTAGGTTTTGGTATGAAGTGGATGATGGGGTGGATGCACGACACGTTGGATTATTTTAAGGAGGATCCGATTAATCGTCAATATCATCACGACCGCCTGACTTTCGCAACTGTCTATGCTTTCCACGAAAATTTTATGCTTCCGTTGTCGCATGATGAGGTGGTGTATGGAAAGCATTCGCTGATTTATAAAATGCCCGGGGATGAATGGCAGAAATTTGCCAATCTCCGCACATTGTATCTCTTCATGTATACTTTTTCAGGAACAAAATTATTGTTTATGGGGGGTGAATTTGGACAGACGGCAGAGTGGAACGTTAATAAATCGCTGGATTGGCATCTTTTGGACTATGCTCCGCATCAGGGCATGAAACAATTTGTAGCAGAGCTGAACTCCTTATATAAGGGGCAACCGAGCCTTTATCAAAAAGCTTTTGAAGCATCAGGCTTCGATTGGATAGATGCAGGCGACCGTGAAAATTCAGTCGTGGTCTATTGGCGCAAGGGATTTGATGCGTGGGATGATACAGTCGTTGTGATGAACCTAACACCCGTTGTTCGCGAGCATTTTCGCATAGGTCTGCCTTATGCTGGAGAATGGGAAGTGGTTTTCAATTCTGACGACTTGATCTATTTCGGCTCAGGAGTTCATCAGCCAAATATTCATACTGAACAACTGCATTGGATGAATCAGATACAGTCTGCTCAAGTTCATTTGCCGCCATTAGGTGGTTATGTTCTTCAAAGGAAGAAAGAACTAAAGGGTGTCAATTCGGCGGAAGAAAAGGCTGTTAGCGCTGTTTAGCACAGCGCGTAAAAAAATTATGTAATGGAATAAGTGTAGATTTAGATGAGAACTTGGTATTGATTTTCAGGTTCGTTATAATGCGTTGTTACAACTAATAGGAAGGCAGCTTTTTGCCTTTAACACAGATAAAATATGGACTTATTCTAATGAAAGTTTTTCACTTAAGTGTAGAATGTTATCCCGTGGCCAAAGTTGGCGGGCTTGCGGATGTCGTAGGGGCACTGCCCAAGTATCAGGCCAAACTTGGTTGGGAAGCAGCTGTCGTTATGCCTTGGTATGACCGCCCGTTTGTTCGGGATAACGCTTTTACGGTTGTTCACGAGGGTTCTTTTTATCAAGGATCCGAATTGTTGAACTATGCTGTTTACAAGCAGGCGGAGGATTTACTGGGTTTTGAACTCTATTTAATCAAGATTCCAGGCAAACTCGATCGTCCGGAAGTGTATTGCTATGCGGATGAGGGTGAGCAATTTATGGCGTTTCAGCATGCGGTATTAAGCTGGTTTAAGGCAAAAGCTATACGGCCTGATATCGTGCATTGTCATGATCATCATGTCGGCTTAATACCTTTTTTGATGAAATATAGCCATGACTACATTCATCTCGCCGATGTAAAAACTGTGGCTACTGTACATAATGGGCAATACCAAGGTTGGACTCCGTGGAACAAGGCAGTTCTATTACCTGCTTACGATAGCTGGAAATGGGGGCTGTTGGATTGGGATGGCTTAATTAACCCACTTGCCGCGCTGATCAAATGTTGCGATGCGTATACGACAGTATCTGAAGGGTATCTGGAAGAGCTTTATGTAGAAGCAAATGGTTTGCAGCAGCTTTTTTATGATGAGCGGGATAAATCGGTCGGAATTGTCAATGGTATCGACTGGGAGATATGGGATCCTGCGACTGATTATACGCTAATCTCAAATTATGATGCCAAGCAAGCTTTTGCGGGTAAATTGAAAAATAAAGAGGCCTTGGCAACGCAATATAAAATCGATCCAAAGTTGCCATTGCTCGTTTTTATTGGTCGCTTTGCCACTGAAAAGGGTGCTGATTTACTGCCGGATATAAGTTTGGAATTAACAGCCAAATATCGAGGTAGATTAGGTATATTTATACTAGGTGCCGGAGATCCTGCGATCCAGTCGCGTGTGAAATTGCTCGTTGATGCTGGCGTAGAAAATTTGGACGTGTTCTTTGGTTATGATGAAAACCTGGCACATTGGCTGTACGCGAGTGCTGACTTTCTTTTAATGCCTTCCCGGGTGGAACCTTGCGGGCTTAACCAGCTCTATGCTATGAAATATGGCACATTGCCGGTTGTGCATCGCGTGGGCGGACTAAAAGATACTGTAATTGATCTTGATAACGACGGTTATGGTGTTGGTTTTGACGGTCTGACAATACCTGTAATTACGGAAGCTATTATTCGTGCTACCACTTTTTACGCAAGCAAAAAGCAGTTTGAAGAGAATCAACGTAAAATGATGCGCTTGGATTTTTCTTGGGATAAATCTGCTGCAAAATATATAAGTCTATATAACCAAATAATGTAATTTGATATGTCACGTCACAATGTAGTAGCTATCGTCTTGGGCGGGGGAAGGGGCTCACGTCTGTATCCATTGACCGATCAGCGGTCTAAACCAGCAGTTCCCATTGCAGGGAAATATCGTTTGGTGGACATTCCCATCTCGAATTGTCTTAATTCGGGTTTCAATAAGATTTTTGTATTGACTCAGTTCAATTCTTCATCGCTCAACTCTCATATTAAAAACACCTATAACTTTAGTATTTTTAGTAAGGGGTTTGTCGATATTTTGGCTGCAGAGCAGACCAATGATGGTGACAAATGGTTTGAAGGGACAGCCGATGCCGTACGTCGCTCGTTCCGCAAGTTGGCGAGCATTGATTATGATTATATATTGATCTTATCCGGCGATCAGTTGTACCAAATGGATTTTGATGCCTTGGTAGACTTCCACGTCGAAAATGAGGGTGATCTGACGATTGCGACCATTCCTGTGAATGGAAAAGACGCGACGGGCTTTGGGATTCTGAAATCGGATGAAAAAAATCACATTACTTCTTTTATCGAAAAACCGAAGACGGAGCAATTGGTGGATTGGAATTCCGAAGTGAGCGATCATTTAAAGCGTGAAGGGAGAGAATACCTGGCGTCCATGGGGATCTATGTTTTTTCTAAGAGCGTGCTCAAGCGTATGCTCGAGGAAAATGAAGGGATGGATTTTGGTAAAGAAATTATTCCGGATGCGATCGAAACCCATAGGGTGCTGAGTTACCAATTTGAGGGCTATTGGACTGATATTGGAACAATAGGGTCTTTCTATGAAGCGAATATTGGTCTGACCGATAATATCCCAGCCTTTAACCTATTTGACAAAAATACGGTTTTCACGCGTCCGCGGATGTTACCACCATCAAAAATCTCCGGAACAACATTAATCAATTCGGTTATTTCCGATGGATGTATTATTCAGGCCGATAAGATCGACCGCTCGGTGGTTGGCGTTCGTTCGCGTATCGGGACAGGATCTGTGGTGCGAGGCACCTATATGATGGGATCCGATTATTATGAGGATCTTGTTGATATGGAGGAGGCCAAGCGGAAAAATGTTCCCGTAGTAGGTGTCGGTGAGCGGTGTTATATCGAAAATGCGATTCTCGATAAGAACTGCCGTATTGGCAATGATGTGCGTATTAACGGCGGCCCGCATCTTTTAAATGCTAACCACGCCACTTATACCATTTGTGATGGGATCGTGGTCGTCAAGAAGAATGCGGTTATTCCAAATGGTACGACGATAGGATTGACGTCCATTTAAATTTTATTGTACAAGGGAGATAATTTAGTTGTATCATTTTATGTTATACTTATACACGTCTCTTAAAAGTAATCACCCGGACACAATTTACCTCTAGTGGAAAATAATGTGACATGGTACTGTCTTTGCTGTTAAGGAACATATAATATCATAAAATAGTATGCGATTTAGACAGATAATCTCCCTTTTTTTTGTGTTGTTCACCCTGGTCAACTGCGATACGTCTTTGATGGTGCAGGGGACTGGCGTATTGCGCGATGCAGCGCGTAAATTTGAGCTTCGAAATGGCAATAGGACGGTGATTTATATTCCGATGCGGCATTTGGGCACACGGGTATACTATGATCATATTCAAAACACCGTCGATTCTCTTCAAAAATCAGGATATGTCGTTTTTTACGAAAGTATAGCCTATCAGGTAGATAGCGCTGCGCAACGTGATCTTTATGACCGCAAGTTCAGAAAGCTGACGGGCAATCGGCTCGGATTGCAGCAATGCATTGAAACACCTGGTGATACTTCAAGAGTACTCCGGGCGCCCATGTACCGTAAGCTGGGGCAGCGAATTATTAGTCAGCCCGATTATTCGTTTTTCCGTGTAGATTATGAGACAGCCGTGAATGCCGATATTCCCAAAAATAAATTGCTTGACGAGTTTGAATACCTGTATGGTACCATCAATCTGGATGCATGTGATTTTAAAACGCCAATGAATGAGCCTTATTCCTGTAAGCCCATGAAGACAGCGTTAAAAAATAAATTTGATAAAGAATTTATTATGAAAAAAAGGGAAGAGAATCTTGCGTCTTTAGTGGCTGATGCTCCCCAGCAAAAGATTTTAATCTTATTTGGAACCTCACATTTTAAAGGCTTTTTGCGTAATTTGCAAGCTCGGGATCCCAAATGGATACAGATCAAATAGTATGTTAGAAAAACTGTTCATTGTACTGCTTATACCGGTAACGATTTATGTCGTGTATTATCTGCTAAATCGTACGGCCAAAAATAGTAAAGCCATCAAACGTGTATTGAGTGACGAAGGTAAGGAAATTCTCGATAGAGAAGTCGCCTACTACCGCAAATTGTCCACTGCAGACCGTGCAGAATTTGAAGCGCGTTGTTTAAATTTTTTGGATACCGTCAAAGTGGAAGGTGTGGGGGTAGAGATTGAACTGAAAGATTATATGATGATTGCTGCAAGTGCGATTATACCTATATTTTCCTTTAAAAAATGGACTTATCCCAACCTAACGAATATTATGGTTTACCCTTCACAGTTCAATACAGCTTATGAATTTGAAGGGCATGCCGATCGCCATATTATGGGTATGGTCGGGGAAGGCGCCATGAACGGACAGATGATTTTGTCCAAGTCGGCTTTGGAGTATGGATTTAGAAATCCCAATGATGGACAGAATACCGCCATTCACGAATTTGTTCATCTCCTCGATAAAACCGATGGTACAGCGGATGGTATTCCAACACAATTAATGGATAAAGCTTCGGTAATCCCTTTTATGAACTTAATACGAACAGAAATTGAAAATATAAAAGCCAATAAATCGGATATTGATGTGTATGGAATGACAAATCCGGCAGAGTTTTTTGCTGTTGCATCGGAATATTTCTTTGAAAATCCAGAAAAATTTAAACAGCATCATCCGGAGCTTTATGCGGCGCTTTCGCAAATTTTTGAACAATCCTAATAATTGATAATTGAAATTTTAGGTGTAAGAAAGGACTGTTCGATGAATTGTTCATTATTTTGGGAGCTTCGTTAAAGTTTTGTTAGCTCTCTTTATTAACTATAACTGTTATGCCTAAAACTACACTTTACTCTACGATTACCCTAGTTTGCATCCTCCTCTGTAGTAATCATCAGGGGGTGGCCCAGCAGCGTTTCACTCCAGCGCCACCCTTTACGAAAATGGCCGACCCAACAAAAGATACGTTATCCGATTGGTCAAATGTTGAAGAGGGATTACACGCTTCCTTTGTATCTATTGATAAACGTTATCCCAAATCCCTAAATCCCAATTTGACTGCCCAACGCGCAGCAACGGTATACGCCTGGAAAGGCGAGCAGGTGTCAGCTCAGTTTATTCTATGGACTTCAGCTGCTGCACCTCATGTAACTGTTTCTGCAGGTGATTTAAAGTCCACCACTAGTAAATCGATTCCTGGTGATGTGGTACAGACGCGCTTTGTGCGGTATGTCATGACAGACGAATTTGCGAGTGGATGTGGGTACCGTAAACCAGCGGATTTTAAGGCTTCGCTTTCTGCAGATATGTTGGATAACCTCAAAAGTACGATCTCGAAGCAAAAAAAGTTCGTCCTGTCTGGGTTACTGTCAAAGTGCCCAATGATGTAACCGGGGGAAATTATCATACAAACTCTCGATTCATCAAAATGGTATCGTGAAAGAGCAGCTGCAGCTGACAGTTATCGTTCAAAACCATGTGCTGCCTCCCGCGTCTCAGTGGAGTTACCATCTGGATCAGTGGCAACATCCTTCGGCAGTTGCTCGCGTGAACAAGGTGAAGATGTGGAGCGATGCACATTTTGAGACTTTGAAACCGACGATGATGCAGTTGGCGGCAGCAGGGCAGAAGGTCATTACAGCTACGCTCAACAAAGATCCCTGGAATGTACAAACCTATGATCCCTACGCCGATATGATCATCTGGAAAAAGGGTAAGGATGGATCTTGGTCTTACGACTATTCGGTATTCGACCGTTGGGTCACCTTTATGATGGGTCTGGGGATCAGTAAGGAGATCAACTGTTACTCTTTATTGCCATGGAATAATGAGGTTCATTATTTTGACGAAGGAAAAAACCAATTGGTCAATGTTACAGCAAAGCCAGGAACAGCGGTATTCGAAGCATTATGGTCGTCTTTCTTAAAAGATTTCAGTAAACATCTGCGTGTGAAAGGCTGGTTGAAGATAACCAATATTGCCATGGATGAACGGAGCCGTGAGGAAATGGATGCTGCCGTCGCCTTGTTGGAGAAGGTCACTCCTGAATTTAACATCGCTTTTGCAGATAACCACAAAAGTTACCAGCGTTATCCCAAAAGTATCGATATCAGCGTTGCTGCTGGCGATCCTTTTGATCAGGAAGATCTCATTGCCAGAAGAAAGAAAGGATATGTAACGACATTCTATGTGTGTTGTTCTGACGAATTTCCAAATCAATTTACGTTCTCCGACCCCGCAGAATCTACTTATATGGCTTGGTATGCCCTAGCAGCTGGCTTCGATGGTGGGTTGCGCTGGGCTTTTAATTCATGGGTGCTAGATCCTCTGCGTGATTCCAGGTTTCGCACATGGCCAGCAGGAGATACCTATATTGTCTATCCACAGGGAAGAAGTTCGATCCGCTATGAGCGCATGCTGGAGGGAATACAAGACTACACAAAAGTGAACATGTTAATCAAAATGTTGGAGGAATCAAATGATCAACTTAATTTAACGAAACTGAATGCGAAAATTGCAAAACTCAATACAGCGAAACGCTATGCGGACTGGAATAAAGACCTCAATGACGCAAAGAATTTTGTGAATGAACTGTCGCAAGAAATCAGACCGAGCGGCAAATAGCCAATATGGGTTATGCCCGAGGAAATTGGCAAACCATTACCCCTATAATATTGTTGTTAACATGTAGCGATTGGGTAAACAGCACAAATCGCTTGATTACATTCTAAAATTATATTATGCGTATGAAAAATGTAGCACATCAGATTGTTGACCTTTTAAAGAATGCGGGAATTAAACGTATTTATGCCGTAACGGGCGATAGTTTAAATTTTTTCAACGAAGCGGTCCACGCCGATGGAACGATGCAATGGATACATGTAAGACATGAAGAAGCTGGAGCATTTGCCGCAACAGCAGAAGCAGATTTACATGGGATTGCCTGTTGTGCCGGTAGCAGTGGACCGGGGCATGTGCATCTGATCAATGGTGTGTATGAAGCCCACAAAACGCGTGTACCGATGCTTGTGATTGCGTCAACGTGTGCTACATACGAGTTTGGAACGGATTATTTTCAAGAAACCAATCCAATCAAATTGTTTGATGATTGTTCTTGCTACAATCAAATGATCACCCGGCCTGAGCAGGTGCAGCGCATGGTTCAGAATGCGCTTCAACAAGCCATATCTAAACGTGATGTTGCTGTTATCGGGCTTCCTGGGGACGTCTCTGAAATGGAGGCGGTCGATATGAATACATCGTCGAAAGTATTTTTTACTGAGCCTCAGGTGAGACCTTCGGACATGGAAATCGGTCGTCTTGCACAGTATATCAATCAGGCCGAAAAAGTGACTTTATTTTGCGGTGTAGGTGCAAAAAAAGCACAAAAGCAGATTGTTGAATTATCGCAAAAGATCCAAGCGCCGGTTGGCTATTCTTTTAAAGCAAAGCTGGATATTCAGCGCGATAACCCCAACGAAATTGGTATGACCGGACTGTTAGGTATGGCTTCGGCTTTTCAAAGTATGCATCAATCGGATCTTATTTTACTTCTAGGGACCGACTTTCCTTATAAGGATTTTATACCTACGAATAAAACCATTATTCAGATTGACATTGAAGGTGAAAAGCTAGGACGTCGATCTATAGTAGATTATGGGCTGGTAGGAGATATCGAACATACGTTAAAAGCTGTATTGCCCTTTATAGAGGCGCGAGCCGATACGGAATTTCTAGATAAGCAGTTGGAGTCGTACGCGAAGGTGAAGGAAGATTTAATGACTTACGTAGACGATCGGGGTAGCGAATGTGCTATTCAACCTGAATTTGTTGCCCATGCAATTGATCAGAAGGCCAGTGATGATGCTGTTTTTTTGCTGGATACAGGAATGTGCTGTGTTTGGGGAGCGCGTTATATTAACCAGCGCAAGGACCGTATTATGTTGGGTTCCTTCAATCATGGTTCTATGGCAAATGCCATGCCGATGGCTATTGGAGCAGCATTGACACATCCCGAACGCCAAATTATTGCGTTTTGCGGTGATGGGGGATTGTCTATGTTACTGGGGGATCTCGCAACAATAAAGCAATATAACTTACCTATTAAAATCGTTGTTTTCAACAACCGCTCTCTGGGTATGGTCAAGTTGGAAATGCAGGTGGCAGGTTTGAAAGACCAGGAAACCAATATGGTGAACCCCGACTTTGCTCTGATTGCGCAGGCGATGGGTATCCGCGCATTTACAGTAACGCAGCCCGAAGATGTGGATAGGGTACTTAACGAAGCACTCAACATCACCGATGAGCCAGTTTTGCTGGATATTTATACCAATCCGAATGCGCTTGCCATGCCCCCAAAAATATCATTTAGCCAAATGAAAGGCATGACAGAAAGCATGGCTAAGTTGATGTTATCGGGTAATTTTGAAGAAGTATGGGATACCATTAAGTCGAATTATAAGCATTTAAAGTCGCTTTAGTTATTGCTGAGAAACTGGTCAAGAAACAGACAATGCCCTCGAAAATCAGCTTCGAGGGCATTGTCTGTTAAAGTAGAATTTGGAAGAAATATTATCTTAATATTGACGTTGAACAAACCATAGGCTTTTCAGTAACTCTTCCTTACAGCGTCTGAGTTTTTCAATTTTCGATTCTGGAGAAATTCCAACTTGCTCATTAACAATAATAGCTAAGTCTGTTTCAATCGACAATTTTGTGAGTGAATTACATCCACTATCAAATTTCTTAAAGCTTACATCTTTCATACTAATATTGGTTAAGAATTCCTGAATTTTATCACGTACAATTTACTAATAAAAATTAGCTTTACAATAAGCCTTCGATAATTTTATTGTTACTAAATTGTTTATTTTTAATAGCTTATCGGTAATATTGATAGCCTATTTATTTAATAGATAAACAATGTTTACATTTTTTTGTTTTGTGAATTTTAAAATTCTAAATGTTAGTTATTTAAAACAAAATTTATTTTGAATTGCTTTTTATAGTGTAAACAAAAAATACAATATGAGAATAATCAATTTTGGATTTATACTATTGCTGTGTAGCACTGCTTGCCACCAAGAAAAGAAAAACAAGGAGTCTTCAACGAAGCGGGATACTACTGTATATGATGCTCGACCATTGGAAGGTTCGATACCTTCTACGGGAAAGAGTACTTATCAATATCTTAAAAATGGCGATACAATTTCATTGGCAGTCGTTATCGACGGGGAGAAGGTACATGGTGATTTAAGCTATGCCTGGAAGGAAAAAGACCGTAACACGGGACATATTGAAGGGGAATTAAAAGGCGATCTATTACTGGCTAATTATACCTTTTCTTCTGAGGGACAGGAATCTGTCCGACAGGTAGCGTTTAAACTCTCCAAGGAGCATGCGCTGGAAGGTTATGGCGCAATGGAGGAAAAAGCTGGAAAAATGTCTTTTGTTGATGTAAACAAGCTAGCATTTGATGAAAAATTCCCGCTAAGAAATGTATCTGGAGATAAATGAGATTAGCTTTGGGATAAAAATTAGTAGGCCGACTAGTAATGCTGTGATGCTGCTTATCATCACAGCAGCTGCGGCTACATCTTTACTCTTTTTTATGGTCGGGTTTTCCTCGTTACAGATAAAGTCTGCTATATTTTCCACCGCGGTGTTTAATAGCTCACAGACGAACACGAAGCCAATGGAAAATAGCACGGCAATCCATTCGTTTACACTGATGTTAAGTATAATGGAGAGAATTAAGGCGATAACAGCCGCTACGCTGTGCACCCTGAAATTGTGTTCATCCTGCCAAGCTGTCTTTATTCCGTTGAAAGCATAGCGAAAACTCTTTAATCTTGCACTAAATGAAAAGCTATCTTTTGCCATTGTTGTCATTTCTATTTGATATAAAGATAATGCTTTATGAGGGTCTAGGATGCACGATTTTTAGTCTTTTTTTACACCAAGCTAACCCTGTTATACTATTCATTTTATCTCGTGTTTTAAATCTAAGTCTACTTTGTCCTCCTTTTCTTTCGAATGCCTCCTAATTTTCATTAAATTGCTGTATGATCTATAATTTTGACAAAACAATTGTTCGTCGTGGTACCGATTCAGTCAAATGGAATCAGCAGAACTATGAAGATTTGATTCCGCTTTGGGTGGCAGATATGGATTTTCCTGCAGCACAACCTATCGTAAATGCACTGTCAGAACGGGTTCAGCATGCCATATATGGTTATGCTTCTGTCCCTTTTGCGTTTTACAGGGCGATTATGAACTGGTCTTTTCAACGGCATAAATTTGCCCTTCAGCAGGAATGGCTGCTCCCTGTTATTGGTGTTGTACCGGCACTTTCGGCTTTAGTTAAAGCATTTACCGCTCCTGGTGAAAAGATTCTGGTTCAGGAACCTGTCTATCATTGTTTTTTTTCCGTTATTGAACGTAATGGGGCGGAGGTTGTATCCAATGACTTAAAGTATCACGATGGGCAGTATAGCATCGACTTTGAGGATTTTGAATTTAAGGCAAGCGACCCGAGAGTTAAGGTATTTATCTTTTGCAGCCCCCATAATCCCGCAGGACGGGTTTGGACTCGAGCGGAATTAGAACGTTTAGGAGATATCTGCTTGCGGCATCATGTTTTAGTTATTTCAGACGAAATTCATTGTGATTTGGTATTTGATGGCTATACGCATATTCCATTTGGAAGTATCAGCGCTTCCTTTTTGGCAAATTCAATTACTTGCATTGCGCCGAGCAAAACCTTTAACTTGGCAGGCTTACAGGTTGCTACGGTCGTTGCAGCAGATCCTGAGCTCAAGAAGAAGGTCCAGCTCGCTTTTCTTGCGAATGAGATTAGTAGTGTAAGCCCCTTCGCCATAACAGGTTTGATCGCCGCATATGAATCGGGTGGGGAATGGTTGGATCAGGCGTTAGATTATATTCACGCCAATTATTTGTATTTAAAAGATTTTATGACTGAGCATCTTTCGGCTTTGCATGTAATTCCTTTGGAAGGCACCTATCTTGTATGGTTAGATTGTAGTGCTCTGGGCGTTTCAAGTCGAAAATTGGGACAGCTGTTATTGGAAGAAGTGCATGTTCAGGTTAACGTAGGAGCAATGTACGGAAGAGGGAGCGACACCTTTATCCGGCTAAATATTGCCTGTTCAAGGGATGTTTTAACCAGCGGCTTATTGCGGTTAAAAACAGTTTTTTTACCGTTACTGCAAGCTGGGCAATAGTGGATAGTCATCCCGACACGAAAGTAAGCTATTCGCGCGGGTGTTGACATCATCGTGTCGGGACGAACAAAAAAACCGCTACATTAGACGATGCAGCGGTTTTTTTGAGACTTGTTTCAGTGCATATTAAATACCCATTTCTTTCAGAATGAACTGTGCATTATCAATTTTATCGGCAACCCAAAGGACATAACGTATGTCTACGCCGATGGATCTACTATAGCTTTCGTTCCAGGCGAAATCATTGATTGTTGCGTCATAGGCACGATCAAAATTTACGCCGATCAATTCGCCATTGGCATTCATAATTGGAGATCCTGAATTTCCTCCGGTCGTATCCATATCATATAAAATATTCACAGGGACAGATCCGAGATCTTTTTGCAGGTAAGGCCCAAAATTTTTGTTGAGATAAGCTGTTTTGATTTCTTGTGGATAGTCAAACTCAGGTAAGCCCAGGTTTCCTTTTTGAATGATTCCTTCGATCGTGGTGAACGGTTTCATATAGGTTGCGTCAGCAGGAGAATAACCTTTGATGTGACCATAAGTCAAGCGTAAGGTAGAGTTTGCATCCGGAATAAAGTTTTTGGCCTGAAAGATTTCCTTAACAGCGACATAATCGCCCATTAATTTGTTGAGTACTCCTTCGCGTCTTTTCTGCTCAGCCGCGTACTCGACGATATCGTTATGTAGCTTATCCTGGAAATCCAATAATTCGTCGTTAAATTTTAGAAGCGCATCGGCATTGGCCAAGACGGTATTCAGTACATATTGTTGATCGCCAAGTTTGCTATTCTGAATGATTTCAGTCGCAAACTGCTGCGCTTTTTCATTGTTGACTTGCAATTTCTGAATAGAGGCAAGTTGATTTTTGCCCTGAAAGGCAACGGCATCTTCCAACATTTTAGCGAAAATCCGCCTATCGGCCTGTTTATTATAACTTTCGTAAGTTTCGTTGAGAGCCGTTTTTAATTTTTCGATATTGAGATCGAACAATTGTTTGGCCGATTGGGGTGACCTCTCCTTGGCCAAGAAGGCTTTCAACATGTTGATATCGCGAGCGACTTTCAATAGGCTCGTGCTGTTGTAAATGTTGTTGATCCAAAGCTCCTTTAGCGCATCTTGATCACTCAGCTGGTAATAAGCGTCAATTTCAGCAAGGAGGTTTCCATATTTATTTTTAAGTTCGGGCTTACTTAGAATAAATTCCGCCAATGCTTCGTCTTCCTGTTTTTTTGTCGAAAGCAGGTTGATACCTTTTAAACCCTTGAGTTTGCCACGATAGTTCTTTAATACATTGGCATTGCGTTTTATACGAGTGGCCAAGGATAATGCAATATCAGTATTGTCTTTTCCAGCTTCTTCCATTTGTCTATTTTGGAAGTCGTATAGATTGGATACGTAAGGTAAAAGATATTCTTGTTGATATCGGATATATTGCGCTGGGCGGTGGCGGAATGTTTTTCCGGGATAGCCGAGTATAAAAGTAAAATCATTTTCCCGTACGCCATTTGGATTGATCTTAAGGTGTTTTTTGGGCTGGTAGGGAACGTTATCTTTTGAATAAGGAGCAGATTTTCCGTTTTTGTCTACGTATGCCCTCAAAAAAGAGTAATCTCCAGTGTGGCGAGGCCATACCCAGTTGTCTGTTTCTCCACCAAATTCGCCGATATTTTGACGGGGAATATAAACTAGACGAACATCCTCGATCGTTTTATAGCGAAACAACACATAACTTTTTCCGATAAACATTTCCGACACTTCGGCTTTAATGGTTGGATCCTCTTTTTCAGCTTGTTTAACTAGTTCCTGTTGTTTACGTTTTATGGTATTGATGCGTTCTACAGGATCGCTGATATTGGCCACAGCATTCAATATTTTGGCTGAAACATCTTCGTAAGAATCGGTGATTCTGATTTTTAATCCTTTAGCTTCAATCTCTTGTTCTTGGTTTTGCGCGACAAAACCATTTTTCAGGTAATTGTTTATTGCTGTACTGGCAAGCTGCACAGCCGAAAAGGCACAGTGGTGATTGGTTATGATCAGTCCACGATTGGAGACAAACGATCCTGTACATCCGCTGACTTGAACAAGGGCATCTACCAGACCGACCTGGCCAGGGTTGTAAATGTCTTTCTCACTGATCTTTAGTCCAGCTTTCTTTAACCCAGCCCTATTTAATTCACTTAATGGAAACATTCCCTCGTCCGGATTCGCCTTGGTATAAGAGCTATTTGCCACGGTTAAGAATAAAGCTAGCGCAATTGTCGTATGATTTATAAACTTCATAGGATTTTAACTATCAACTGTTGTAAATCTCCAAATTTAAGAAAAGCATTTTGATGAAATCGATTTTTTATGCGAACAAATGTAACAATAGTGGATATATAGGGCTTTTTTGGCAAGGTATTTATTGTATAATGTACGAGCCAAATACTTATGCTGAGTTTAATTATAAAGGATTTGACTATGGTTTACGACAGGATTCGTAGTTTTGTGCTTTAAAGATAGTAAGATGACCTTAATCCAATTGGAATATATTGTAGCTGTTGATACCTACCGAAGTTTTGTTGCAGCTGCCGAAAAATGTTTTGTCACGCAGCCAACATTGAGCATGCAAATTCAAAAACTTGAAGAGTCTTTAGGAGCGAAAATCTTTGATCGCAGTCGACAGCCTGTTATTCCAACAGAAATCGGCGAGAAAATTATTCTTCAGGCTCGACTAGTCTTAACAGAAAGCCGGAAGATCAATGAAATTGTTCAAGATAAAAAAGGAGAAATTGAAGGCACCTTAAAGGTCGGTGTCATTCCAACAATTGCCCCTTATTTACTTCCCAATGTGTTGGCCACATTTATGGAGAAGTATCCGAAACTACAATTGCAGATATGGGAATATACGACAGAACGAATTGTCCATGAATTGAAAGTCGGACTTTTGGATTGTGGTGTGTTGTCAACTCCGTTAAATGACCCTGGGATATTGGAATCGCCTTTGTTTTATGAAAACTTTGTTGCTTATATTTCGACCAATAGTTCCCTATTTTCAAAGAAAATACTTAGTGGTGATGATATTGCTGACGATAAGCTTTGGTTACTTAATGAAGGCCATTGCATGCGCGGTCAAGTACTTAATATTTGTCACCACAAGCACAATCAAGATCTTACAGGAAGATTCGAGTACAATACGGGTAGTGTAGAGACGTTAAAGCGCATGGTGGATGTCAACGACGGAATCACGATATTGCCAGAATTATCGATTTGGGATTATTCTGATGAACAATTGGATCGGATCCGTTATTTCAAATCGCCAGAACCGGTACGGGAAATATCCTTGGTAACGACCCAAAATTATGTCAAAAGACATGCAATCCAGGCCTTAGAAAAAGAAATACTAGCCGTAGTGCCTGATAAATTTAAAACAAAAAAGAAGAAGGAAGTGTTGAGCTTTCAATAAGATGATATGGGAAACCTCAAAGGACGTTTTTTTAGAAAGATAGACCAAATTAACCAATGGCGGATGAAAAAAGTTTCGAACAGAAATTTTATCATTCTATTGGCATTTTTGGTGGGAATTGTTGGCGGTATCATGGCGTCTGTGCTGAAGAGGCTGACTCATTTTATTGCGGCAACTATACAAGATGATATTGATTGGAAGGTAAAGTACTCAGTCTATTTGATTTTTCCATTGATCGGGATCTTGCTTAGTGTATTTTTTGTCCGCAAGTTTTTAAAAGGGAAGAAGATGGAGCACGGTATTACACCGATCATCTATGCCATTAGTCGCAAGGGAAGCCGGTTAGACCCGAGTAATATTTATTCTCAGGTAGTCACCTCTGCCATTACTGTGGGTTTTGGTGGATCTTGTGGTTTGGAGGCTCCAGTTGCTTTGGGTGGGTCTTCTATTGGTTCTAATATAGCCCGCTTTTTTGGTTTACAGTATAAGGAAGTCACCATGTTATTGGCTTGCGGAGCCGCAGCGGGAATTTCAGGGGCGTTCAACAGCCCTTTGGCGGGAATGATTTTTGCGATTGAGATTTTACTGCCTGAATTTTCTATTCCTGTGTTTATTCCTTTATTAATTTCCTCGGCCCTGGCTTCAGTAGTGTCGCGAGTCTTGTACAATGAACCTCTATTTAGTACGTTTAATTCCGATTGGCAGGTTTCGGCGTTACTATTTTATTTGCTGCTGGCGGTACTTATTGGTCTTTATACTATTTATTTTGCGCGTGTTTCCAGAACTGTTGGAAAATGGTTTGCAAACATTAAGAATCCCTATAACAAAGTTTGGGTGAGTGGTATTTCCTTAGGTCTGATGATTTTTATATTTCCCGCATTGTACGGTGAGGGATACATTACCATACAGCAAATTCTCAACGGGCAGTTTAACTCGATTGTTAAAAACAGCTTGTTTTCGAATTATAAGGACATTGGCTTAGTAGTCTTTGGTTATACGATATTGACGTTATTTGGAAAATCCTTTGCTGCATTGTTTACATTGAATGGGGGAGGCAACGGGGGCGTTTTTGGCCCAAGTTTGGTAATGGGAGGCCTGTTGGGCTTTGCGTTTTCATACGGTATAAACTTGACTGGAATTGCCGAGTTAAATGTGCCAAATTTTGTGGTAGCGGGAATGGCTGGTGCTTTGAGTGGCATTATGCATGCTCCGTTAACCGGTATATTTTTGATTGCAGAGGTGACCGGAGGTTACACATTAATGGTCCCGTTGATGTTGGTATGTTCAATTTCTTATTTGATCAATCGGACCGTATTGAAACACTCCATTTATACTAAAGTATTGGCGGAATCTGGGGATCTGATTTCATATGAGGATAAGGATCGATCGGTACTAAGTATGATGCGAATAAAATATGTATTGGAAACTAATTTTGTCATCCTGCGTCCTGATGAAACACCTAAAAGTAGGCAAACGGACATTATCCATAGTAAGCGTAATATCTTTCCGGTGGTCGATTACGAGGGCAAATTTATTGGGCTTCTTTATAGCGAGTTTCTATTTTCAGCGTTATTGGGCGAAGTAGAGGGGGGAGATACGACCTTTGAAAAATTAGCTCAGAAGCCAAATGATACAGTAGGAATCAATGAAAATATGGAAATTGTGATGGCCAAAATGAATAAGGATGATACCTGGATACTTCCTGTTTTAGGGGCCGAAAACAAATATATGGGCTTCGTCTCCAAATCGAGTGTATTTAATAAGTACCGCGCATTACTGATACGTCAGGGACATTATTTGGAATAGCTAGAACACGTCATCTTCGGTATAAGCTTTCTCGGGTAGATTTAGACCCGAGGAAGCTTTAAGAATTTCTTAACCACGCAAAGCCATGATCTTGCTGACATATTTCCCGATGATATCAAACTCGAGATTGACTGTGCTACCTACTTCCACATGTTGCAAGTTGGTATGTTCGAGTGTATAGGGAATGATCGCGACGGAAAATTGATCGTCTCTTGAATCTACGACTGTCAAGCTGATACCATTTACAGTAATGGATCCCTTTTCTACGGTAATATTTTGTTTAGAGATATCGTATTGAAAGGTAAAAACATAACTACCATTTTCGTCTCGCTTGGCTATGCAACAGGCAACCTGATCAACGTGCCCTTGTACGATATGTCCATCAAATCTGCCACCAGCCAAGGTACAGCGCTCTAGGTTAATCAAGTCTCCCACCTTTAATTGTGCCAAATTTGTCTTTTGCAGCGTTTCGTCAATTGCCGTTACCTGATGAAGATTGTTGTTCAATCCCACCACGGTAAGGCATACCCCATTGTGGCTCAGACTTTGGTCTATTTTAAGTTCATTGGAAATAGCGGAACTGACATAAAAATGAAGATTGCTTTTGTCCTGTTCGATATTTTCTATTTTTCCTAGCGTTTCTATAATTCCAGTAAACATGATGCTTTTTTTGATTGATTCAAAGTTACTAAATAATTAAATGAATCATCTATGTTTAGCTCCTACAAAAATGGGCAGTAAAGTTCATGAGTATAGCATTAAAAAAATGTGAAAAGATTGTAGTGTACATTTTACACTTACTAATCCTTTTGTGAAGGCTGTCCTAAAGCAAATTTATGGGAGTTGAAAAAAAATATAACAAAATTTTTGTTTATATCATTTGAACCATTATCTTTGTGATAGGTTTAGGTTGATTGCCTCTACAAAGAGGTATTTATAAAAGCTTAGCAGGTCGCCCGACCAATGCTAAGCTTTTTTTTTAGCACCTATTTTTCATAGTTATTCCACCACATTTTGAATGTACGTTTTTGCTTTCTTTGTTATATCGACACTTTGTGCGGATCAGGCATAGCAAGTATTCGTGAAGGTTTATTGAATAAAAGTATGGGGATATAACAAATTTACGCGCTGGTTAGCTCGTGCTGATTACGTAGATTGATGATGATTACAGCCGTTAAAATAAGCAGTATGCCAAACCACTGAAATCCCGTTACGACTTCCTGCAAAACAAACATGGCAGAGAGTGTTGAAATAGGAATCTCTAGGCTTGAAATTATATTACCCATTGCTATTCCAGTTTGAGGTATGCCTTTTGTAAATAATAAAGGCGGAAGGATGGTGCCAAAAATCGCAATAAGCAGTCCCCAGGGTAATGCTTCAATTTGCATATACCGGACGATATCAATATTCCAAAATACCACGATGAGTAATAGTCCGCCGAGAACTAGGAATTGGCTGCGCACTAGACTTGGTAATTGCTTCTCTATAGAACTTGACGCATAAATCGCTAGTGCATAACTTATCCCGGCTCCGAAACCTAATAGTATTCCTTTGTAGTTAAGGGCAATATCATTTTGCAATATATTAGTAGCAAAGGCAGTTCCGACTAGGACAATAATAACACCTATTATTTTTCCACGTGATGGGAATTTTTTTAGAAGCAATGCTTCTGCAACTAAACTAATCCAAATAGACTGCATCAGTAGAATAATCCCAATGGATACTGGAACGTATTGAATGGATAGATAATAAAGTGTTGTGGTCAGCCCTAGAGAAATGCCCCAGATCATCAATTTAATTTTCGATGAGAATTTGATGACGCTATATTCTTCTACGTTGCGTTTTGATAAAAGATTCAATGCCAGCAAAACGAGAAATCCGAACATAAATTGCAAAAAGGTCAACAAGCTGGTATGTATACCTAAATGATTGGCATATTTTACAATTGTTGCAAGAAGTCCGTAACTGCAAGCACCAGCAGCGACATAGAGTGTTGATTTATAGTCCTTCATTTTGAAAATAGTTTTGAAATAAAGCCAATTGCTGTGATAATGATTTGCTCCAGTAGGCTGTATCATGTCCTCCTTTTGATTCCATATATAAGTGCTCGATATTTTTGCTGGTCAGATGCTTATGAAATGTTCTGTTCATTACCAGGATTTGTTGGTCTTCGGTTCCACAATCGATAATATAGTGCTGCTCATTTTGCATCATCCTATCTTCATTGCTGTAAATCCGTTCGCTGTCGTTTAGAGCTTTTAAATCTCCCAGTACTTGGTCTACCTGATAGCCTTGATATCCTTTTCCGAAGCGATCGAAATCTATGGCACCGCAGGAGCTTCCGACAATTGAAAAGGTGTGCGGATAAGCTATACCGATGTGTAGTGCTCCATAACCACCCATGCTCCAGCCGAGTATCCCTCGAGCACTTTTATACGGTAAGGTAGGGTAGTGCTGGTCGATGTAGTTGACGAGTTCGGCACCGATAAAAGAGCTGTATTGTGAATGAGGATTTATGGGGCTATCGACGTACCAGGAATTGAAATTTCCATTGGGCAGGACATAAATAGTTTGAAATGTTTTTGCTTTTTGAAGTAAGTCGGGAATATCGTCCTGCAAAGTGCGGTCTGGATTGCCACTATAACCATGAAGAATATAGACCGTTTTATATTGAACTCCATGTTGGATGTCGGGTGTAACGATAATGGTCTCTATATTTTTGTCCATCTTTTCACTATGGACTTTTGTTCTGATTATCTGTTGAGCTGTTAGCGGTAGGATAAGAGCAGAGAGTAGGAGTGTGCATATTATTTTCATGTCCTAATAATTTATCTTTATAGGACAAAATTCTAAAGTTTAAATGTAGAAAACATGTACAAATGTTGATGGAATTATGATTTTAATTCTTTACGGATTCGGCTCAGCTGTGTTGGCGTTACTCCTAGATAAGACGCTATATGGTGTTGTTTCAGTCTTTTAAAAAGCGATTGATTTTTATAAAGCTCTATATACCGCTCTTTGGCAGATTTCCATTTGAGTTCAATTTCAAGTGGTTCTTTTTTTACGACCCAATTCTTTTCGAGATAAGCAATCTGAAAAAGTGCTAAATCATGGCGGGTTGCTATAAGTTCGCGAAACACTTTAGCGGAATACTGGATCAATTGGACATCTTCGAGTGCAACGATACTGAATTTACTTGGTTTTTCTTCGATGATTGCAGCAGTAGAAGCACAAAAGCTGTTTTCCTCGAAAAATAATTTGTAGACGATATTGCCGTCAGCATCCGGTCTATAATAGCCTAATAGTCCCTTGCAGACGAAGTAATAGTATTTCGCATATTCTCCAGCGCGTAGGATGAGTTCGTTTTTTTTGAACTGTTTTACATGAAAGATCGTTTTCAAAACTTCTGTTGTGGCCGGGCTAAGCGCCGCATAGCTATTCATTTCGAAGAGGAGTTTTTCTATCATCAGGAGCGGCTGTTAGTTTTTAATGCCTGTTAAGCCAATGGACAAAGTTAATGAAATGATCGCATGAATAACACTTTTTAGTGGATTGTATATTTCTTTATCTAAGTCGTTACGGTAGCCGATAAAAAGAGGATATTGCCTTCAAGAGCGTTTGTTCATTGGTGAAATCTGTACAAGGTGTTTTTTTCTGCTGGGGCGAAAAACCAATTTAGTACCTTCTTCAATCAAGCCCTTATTTTTTTCGCGAAACTCTTGCAGAGTAGTGCTCCTCCGGAAAGATTGTTTTTCCGGTATTGCTATCTTCGATTTCTTGCAAGAGCGCGTTTTGATCTATGCTGTTGCTATAATAAACCGTTGAATTTTGTACAGATAAACTGTTGTTTTACCCCTTTTAATCGGCAGTGTTGTACTTATACCCTTGTGCCTGATTTGTCAACGCGGTATCGTTCGCCGTTGAATTGTACCCATGCGTAGTCTTTTGTTCCAAATTTAATGATATCTAGACTGTTAACATGGAAAAGCTGGAAGTTGTAATCAGCTTCGAATAGGTCAGCTTTTTCAAAAACTGCTTTTGTCTTCATATTTAGGACTTTGTCACAGTAACCGTATAGGCTGTTACCGATGAGTACTGGAATTAAATCTGGATAGGCTAAATCAGTGTCCACTGATTTATCTTGGGGCAAGATTAGGCAGGTTCAAAATGGTCAAAATAAATAATGCAAAAATTTTCATCGGTTATCATAATTAGCGCGCATAACAAGATTATTAAATTGGCCTTTTTGAAAAAATCCATGGAAATAGGGGTTTTCATAAGACTCATCTAAACATTGACCGATTGGAATTTGGTATTGTAAAAGAATTGTTAGATTTGAGGACCGAATTGTACGTTAGATCCACGGAGTTCGAAAAAAATTAAGTGAGAAAGATTGGTAATATGACTCATGTTTTAACAAATTATCTGTTATCTATAACAGAACTGTCTGTGGAAGAAATTAGCTTTTCTGTACAGTTTTTCAAGCCGACTTACTTAAGAAAAGGTGATTTTTTTATCCGTGAGGATGAACCCTGCCGTTATATTGGATTTATCGCTAGCGGTGCTGTAAAAGCATACGCTTTAGATCGCGAAGGAACAGAAAATATAACCTGTTTTAAATTTGAAATTGAGTTTGTCACTTCTTTTTCGGAGTTTGTTGCGCAAAAAGAATCTAGAAGGAGTATTAGGGCAATCGAAGATAGTGTAATCTTTAGCATAAACTACGCCGATTACCAATATCTGCTACGCCAAGTGAATAGTTGGCATGGAGTTGTAAAATCTGTGATGGAGCGGGAGTATAGCCAAAAGGAAAGTTATCTGTTAAATTATAACAATAGGTCAGCTTTAGACAAGTATCGCTATGTGCTATTGAATGAGCCGATGCTGATCCAGCGGACTGCAACGCAGGATCTGGCATCGTATTTAGGTATTACACAGCGATCGCTTACCCGGGCGAAACATCAAATATTCCGATTGGGTATCTTATAGGACAAATGTCCTTTAATTCTTCTGATATGCGGTGTAGGTTTGCACAAAAAAACTATGTTACGTCAAATTGCTCGAGAAGTATTCCAGCTGTCACTGCTACCACGAAACAGTGTCAATTGCTATGTTATCGAAGGTGTATTGGTCGACTCCGGAATACGGAACTCCTATAGCACTATCCAGAAAGCACTTCAGGAAATCCCCGTTTACCAGCATGTACTCACCCATGCTCATCCGGACCACCAAGGCTGTTCGGATCAGGTGTGCGCTGAGTTTGCGATCCCCTTATTATGTCATCCCGATGAAGTTTTTAGGACCGAAACGGGCTTGGTCACTAAAGACTATCCCAATCGGCATCATTGGATAGCAAAGCTACAGCAGAAGTATTGGGCAGGTCAGGGGCATGCCGTGAGCCGTACAGTTGTTGAAAATGATACGATTGGAAACTTTAGGATAATAGAGACGCCGGGACATTCTACTGGGCATATTTCTTTGTTCCGCGAACATGATGGTGTACTTATCATCGGTGATGCAGCAACAAATATGAGTTTGCTTACGACAAAGTCTGGTTTGCACCTGCCGCCAAATTTATTCACTTCGGATCAACAGCTCAACATTAGATCACTCGAGAAGTTAGCAAAACTGGCCCCATCCATTATCTGTTTTGGTCATGGCCCCGTTATGAGAAATACAGATCGGAAATTTGAGCGGTTCGTCACTGAATGCAGCAGTAAGTTTTAGTTTATTAGGAAAAATCAATTACGAATACCGACGAGCTTAAACAAAGAAAAGCTAATCGTAAGATTAGCTTTTCTTTTGTGATCCCGCTGGGATTCGAACCCAGGACCCATACATTAAAAGTGTATTGCTCTACCAGCTGAGCTACGGAATCTTACTTCTTATTGATGAACTACCGTTCCTTGTTTGAAGTGATGCAAAGATAGGGTTAATCCCTATTTCTCGCAAGTATTTATGTGATAAAAATGCGGTCTAGCTCTTTACGGCTTCATTTTTAGTGATTTATTTTTTGTTTTAGGAGAGGAATTCCCGGTCTTCTTCCGATAATTGGGGCTTTCGTTCGTTGCTCTCTTCGTCAGATTCGTCTATATTGTCCTGTTCATACACCTCTTGTTTCTTCTTTCCGATTTTTAGGACGAATACAAATGCGATTCCGGCAATAAAAAAGGCTAATAGCAGCTTCCATAGTGCGACCTGTGTTTCTCCGAGAAAATTGAGCGGCACCGATTGTGGGTTTTTGACACAGACCACTGTGACGATCACCGTTATGAAAATTAAAAAGATATTACGCATGTTTCTATAGACTATGTATTATTATTATAACAGCGAATATAGGGAATATCTGTTTTTAATTGATGTCGATCTTTGCACGATTTAAGCGTAGTGAACTTAAGATAACCGAAACTGAACTGAAACTCATGGCAGCGGCAGCAATCATCGGTGACAGTAGAATTACGAACGATGGATACAGCAGCCTGACACCACTGGAATACCGAGTACGTTATAGAGAAAGGCAAAACCTAAATTTTCCTTATATTATGCAATATTTTGTGACTTAGAAGCTTTGCCTTGGCCTTTTAATTCGCCACGTTAGGGAAGATATCCAACCCCGTTGAAAAAAAGACCAGCAGATATAAACGAAAACTGGTAAACATAACATGAGCTGTACTCATCCGGACCAACTTTGAAGCATAATTTTTCCTACTGGATTGCCGGAAAGCATTTCGCCCATGGAAAGCACAAATATAGGAATAGTGAATAGTATGGAAATCCATAATTTCATACGTAGATCACGATATGTTTGATCTTCTGCCTCATCACTACCATTCGCCATAGTTACCAAGTCCATTTCGCATATGGGACAATTTCCTGGATGCTCCTGTACAATTTCGGGATGCATGGGACAGGTATATTGATGGTTCGTCTGCTCGATCGTTGTGCTACATTTTTCGCAGGACATACCGGAAAGTTTATAGTGGTGTTGCATAGCGTTATCTTTGTCGAATAAAGTTAACGGTTATTTTAGCTGGGGAATTACATTATTATCAGGATCTATTGTAAAATTTTTGCAGGTTAATAGGTATTTTTCGGTAGGCTTCCATCTTGTCAGCAGAACTATTTATCGCCTTAAGGTGGTAGATTGCGATGTCAAAAGAATTTTACTGAATTCACGCTATACTACGCAGAATAGTAGGGCTTTCTTGTTGTCGATGAGATAATCAGTATATGAGATTAAGATAGGAGCATTGCATGTGGATGTTTGATCAAGGTGCTGATGGTTGCTTCATTTTTCAGGATTTCTTCATGAAAAGGAGCAGGAATCATCAGTTTAAATGTTTTTCGAGCAGTTTTTATCATAAAAAGGGCACCGTGTACGATCTGTTTATCGTCAATGATCAAAGTATGTTGCTTTGCCACCTGACTGCCTAATTTTTCCTTTTCTATAACTTGTAAAAGTTGCTGCATTGTTTTAAAATATTTAGCCAAAATTACTAAATACTTAGCATTTTTTGCTTTTTTTATGGACGTTGTTATTTTAAATTTGGTCCTTGCTTTCTGTTTTTTATTGTTTTTTTTATAGATAACAAACGTTTTAGCAAAAAAAGTTTGCAAAATTAAGTGCAAACGATTGCGTATTTATGTTGCTAAAATGCTCGCTATTAAAGCGATGTGTTAGCTAAAACTTGTTTAACTTTTTTAGCTTTGTGCAACAAATATCCAATAAAACAATATTATGAGTGGTATAACTACATTAGGTCAATTTATTATTGAAAAACAGGCTGATTTTCCATATGCCAAAGGTGAGCTCTCCCGTCTCTTACGCGATATTGGGATCGCAGCAAAGATTGTAAATAGAGAGGTTAATAAGGCCGGATTAGTTGATATTTTAGGCGACGCCGGACAAGTTAATGTACAAGGTGAAGGACAAAAGAAGCTGGATGTTTATGCGGATGAACAATTTATTAATGCGTTGCAAAGTGGGGGAGAGTGCTGTGTGGTTGCGTCCGAGGAACATGAAAATCCAGTGTATATCCAATCTGGGATTTCCAAAAATGCGAAATATATTGTATGTATTGACCCATTGGATGGTTCAAGCAATATTGATGTAAATGTGTCTGTCGGGACAATCTTCTCTATCTACAGGAGGATATCTGACACGGGCGTTTCCTGCAATAGCAATGACATTTTACAGCACGGGACAAAGCAGGTAGCGGCTGGTTATGTGATCTATGGTAGTTCGACGATGTTAGTATACACGACAGGAAAGGGAGTAAATGGCTTCACATTGGATCCTTCGATCGGTGAGTTTTGTTTATCTCATCCAGATATGAAAATTCCTGCTTCAGGTCAGATCTACTCGATTAACGAGGGTAATTATTCTAAATTTCCGAACGGGGTAAAGAAGTATATTAAATATTGCCAAACGGAAGATCGTGCAACGCAGCGGCCATATGCTTCGCGGTATATTGGCTCAATGGTGGCGGATATTCACCGCAATCTCCTTAAGGGAGGAATCTTTCTTTATCCAACAACCTCTGCACATCCTAATGGCAAATTGAGATTGATGTATGAATGCAACCCCATTGCATTCATTATTGAGCAGGCAGGGGGCAAAGCTTCTAATGGCGCTCAGCGTATACTGGATATTGAACCTACAACTTTGCATCAACGATCAGCTGCTTTTTTGGGTAATACCGATATGGTCGAACTACTGGAAGATTTCTTAAAAAAATACATTGATTGAATCTGTAGTAATTCAATGACAGGTAAGATTCTTTAGACCATAAGAATTATTTATCTTTACACTCAGAAAATGGCTTCATTATTGCGAAGCCATTTCTTTTCATGATTTGTCGTATGTTACGTTTTTTAGTGTTTATTTCGTTTGTTTCAGTAGTGTTTTTTTCTTGTAAAGAGAATCCTCCTACATATGGCGATGTTTTGGCGAAGGGGTTTGAAAATAAATCCTATAAAGATTTTGATACAATTGCGTATGTAAAAATCTTCCATGAAGTGTACAGTAAGGAAAAATCGAAGTTGGTTAATCCAAGCTGGATGAAGGAATTAGCTGATTCCACGGACGGCATGACTTTAATTTCGGAACATCTCTTTGATGGTAGCATTGATACATTGCTGGCGTATTTTGAACGAAGTGAGGAACATGGCATTCGTACTAGTTATTTCCATACTTCAGCCATTAAAGAAACCTTGTTTTCTCTGCGGAAGCTGAAAACTAAAGACGTTGCGGAGGTCTACCCTTTATTAGCTAAGCTTGATTTATTGAGTACAGATGGACTGGTAGCTTATGTAAGTAGCCTAAAGTATGGTGTTGTCAACCCCAAGCGGCTCTATGGACGATATTTTGTTCCTCAAAAGCGTATGAACTATAGCAAAGTTGTGCACTTGCTGGACAGTGTGAAAATTGGAACTGTATTGACCGATATCCAACCTAAAAACCAATACTACGTTAAGTTTCAGAATCTGTTGCAAAGTGGAAATTTATCTGGTACGCAACGGAGCCAAGTGCTAATGGTATTGGAAAAATTGCGTTGGATGGGACAGGATTTTCCAGAAAGATATGTCTTTGTTAATATCCCTGAACAGCGTCTGCATATTATGGAAGATGGAAAGACAATCCAATTAATGAATGTATGCGTAGGTGAAACAGAAAATCCCGCCTATTCACGAAAAGGCGAGAACCATGAAACTCCTGTTATGCAGGGCATGTTGGATGCCATGCAAGTTAATCCAGTGTGGAATATTCCAAATAGTATTGTTAAAAAGGAGATATTAGCAAGCGTCCGAAATAATCCAAACTACCTGGCGTCGCGCAACATGGTTGCTTATTACAAAGGTAAACAAGTGGATCCTGCCACTGTCAACTGGAATTCCGATTCTGTCGAGAACTTTCGTTTTAAACAGAATCCCGGTTCGGATAATTCCTTGGGGAATGTGAAATTTTTATTTGAGAATCCATATTCCATTTACCTACACGACACGCCGGCAAAGCAAATGTTCGGGCAAAGTAATCGAGCCGTCAGCCACGGCTGTGTTCGTGTGGAAAAACCCGTGGATTTGGCATCTTACCTCGTCAATAATGAGAAACAGGCCGAAAAAATTGCGAAGGAAATTACGACAGATTCCATTTCGAAGTCTCGTTGGGTCACTCTTAAACGCCAGATGCCAGTTTACATCACCTATTATACGACTTGGTTGGATGATGGAGGGAACATTGTTACATATCCTGATATCTATGGTTATGATCCGCGCTTGAAAGAGGCGTTAAAGAAATATTGGGCTAACTAATAGCAAAGGCTTAACACGTCGAGTTAAGCCTTTGCTATTAGTTAGTATTGGGAGTTATAGGCAAGTGCTATCCGAACAAAAGGATAATCTTTGTTTACATTGTTATGGTCTTGATAGTGACCTTCCAATCTGAAGTAGCCGGAGTAAAGGTTTACACCGAAGTTTTTCCAGATACGCATGGAAGCGCTCGTGGATGCAGTATGTAGAAAATGGTGCGACTTATTGCCACTGATGGTTACAAAATAACCACCACGATAGTCTACACCAAATTTAAAGCGATTTAATGTGCTCAATGTGGCTGAAACGCGAACATCTGCTCCGGGACCATAATCATATGTACGGCTTTCACCAAAATGGAGATAGGGATCTGGTACAGCGGCTAATACCACAGGCCCACCGCCAAGAATGGTTGTTAGCTTGCTACGGCTGCCGATATTGAAGTTGGAAAAGACATTATAATTGATACTCTGTGATCCATAGTAAAAAGCTTCGTTGCGTAGGAAGTCGAAATGTGCAGACACTATGCCACGGTGGCGGCCTGTTAAATTAGATAGAATACGACTACCATATAGCGAGGCATATACATTGACAGCATTAACGATAGAACTATCATCTGATCCAAGTTCTAAGTTGAGGAAGAAGTCATCAAAAGGTTTCTTTTTATCTAAATTATCGTTTGTATAAATCAATTTGATACGTGCGTAGATATCATTTTTCCCTTTATTTAATACATCGTGTTCCTTGGCGTCAAAGCGCCTTAGCCCCAATTCAACTTCGGTGTGAACCAAGGAACTGTCGATAACGGCACCTTTGACCTTATTGCCCCAGCGCCCATCCAGAAGCCGATTAAGCCCATTTATTGGATTGATCAGCATCGCCAGTAGCTCTTTTTTATTGCGCTGTCCTTTGGTCAAACTTGGGCGGGAAAGAATATGATGCGATAGTCTATGGGTCATTTCACCTAAAATTGTTCCACCAAAGCTTGTATTGATGATATCATTGATAGAAGGTGGCTCGGTTTCACCTGCAGTCTCCCAGATATAGCTACCGGCAACGGTGGCAGCTGTTGATTGCAGGAAACTATAATTGTTGGATCGAAACGAATTGAAATAAAACTGCCCATGATAGGGGTGTGCCATTTGGTTTGTTGCGAAAAGATTATCATCCCACGTCCACGCTGAGAGTTTTAAATGGCTGAAAAAATTTTTAAAAGAAATATGCGAAACAGGATCTTTACGGATGAAGTAATTTACGGAGGCTGGAATGGCCTGGATGGAAAACCATTCAATTCCAGCTCTTAAAAAGTTTTTTTTCTGATAATCGAATATACTGTCAGTTTGTTGTGTGTTGAAAATGGGATGGTGTTCCCACAATTGCGGATTGTTATCGTGGAACACGTTATATTTATCGAAAAGTTTAAATCGAGACAGACGTTCTGAAGGTATTAGCGAATCGCTATCGGCCAGAATTGCTGCTCTGCTGCTCCCGAGCTGAACAAGCAAGAGATAGAAAAATATAATAAGACTATAATGAAAGCTAATCGCGCGTAGTTTGAAAGAGATAAACATACTGTTTTGCAATAAAATTTGTAAAGAATAACAAATATAGCATAAAAGTGTTTGTGCGATTAGTACCTTTGATGCGTTTTATCGTGGTTCAAGTAATTTAGAAATGAACAATACCTTCGACATAGTTAATATAAAATCGATCAATCTTAAGAATGAGCTGTTCGCAGGACTAACAGTTGCAATGACGATGATTCCGGAGTCGCTCTCTTTTGCTATTTTAGCGGGACTGCCACCTTTAACTGGACTTTATGCTGCATTCTTGATGGGGTTGGTTACTTCCATTCTGGGCGGTAGGCCTGGAATGGTATCCGGGGGTGCGGGAGCCACTGTGGTTGTTTTGATGGCGCTTGCAGCAAGTCATGGAATAGATTATCTCTTTGCTGCAGTTGTATTGGCTGGCATTTTTCAATTTTTGGTAGGGCTATTTAGGTGGGGAAAATTTGTGCGCTTAATTCCCCAGCCTGTGATGTATGGCTTTTTGAATGGTTTGGCCATAATCATATTTATGGCTCAAGTGGTACAATTTAAAGTAAGCTCTGGAAGCGACGCGGTATGGATGTCGGGTACAACGTTGTGCATCATGGGCGGACTTACTTTGTTGACGATGCTGATTGTAATTGGATTTCCGCGTATCACAAAGGCCATCCCCGCCTCGTTGGTTGCTATTCTGATGGTATTTGGCGTAGTGTCTCTTTTAGGTATTCCAACAAAGAAAGTCGTTGACATAGCATCCGTCAGTGGAACTTTACCGCGTTTACATGTGCCCATGGTTCCTTGGAATTGGGAAACCTTGCAGCTGATTTTTCCGTATTCATTGGTAATGGCAGGAGTCGGACTGGTGGAATCGCTGTTGACACTGAACATGGTCGATGAAATTACAGCGACAAAAGGAAATGCGAACCGTGAATCTATGGCACAGGGGATAGCGAATGCAATCAATGGATTTTTTGGCGGAATGGGGGGATGTGCCATGGTCGCGCAAACATTGGTCAATTTAAATGCTGGTGCACGTACACGGCTTTCTTCTTTTATAGGAGCAATGACCATCTTACTGATTATTTTAATAGGAGCGCCTTTTATTGAGCAGATACCAATGGCAGCGCTGGTCGGCGTGATGATGATGGTAGCGATTGGAACCTTCCAATGGGTGAGTTTACGTATTGTCAATAAATTTCCCAAATCAGATATTTTCGTGGGGATACTTGTCGCAGCGATTACAGTGATCTTGCATAATTTGGCACTTGCGGTGCTCATCGGTGTAGTCATATCTGCACTTGTATTTGCTTGGGATAATGCAAAGCGTATTCGGGCAATAAAATATATGGATTCGGAAGGTATTATGCATTATGAAATATATGGGCCACTTTTTTTCGGTTCTACAGCTAATTTTTTGGATAAATTTGATGTTTTAAACGATCCCGAACGTGTTATATTAGATTTTAAGGAAAGCAGGGTAGTGGATATGTCTGCTGTGGATGCACTTAACAAAGTTACCGAGCGCTACGCCGCACAAGGGAAAAGAATAGAACTTTGGCACCTCAGTGAGGACTGCCGCTCTCTATTGAAAAATGCTACTGGTGTTGTGGTGGTTAATATCATGGAAGATCCAACCTATCACGTCATGCCGCGGACCTAGACTGCTACTTTTTTTGTAATTCAATAAATAATTCGTTTCCCTGTCGCTGTGGAATGCTTTTGGAAGAATCTATTAGCTGCAAAATGTCAAACTCGGATTGGAATAGCTGCTGATATTCCTCTTGATTCCCTCCGAAAGGAGGCCCTTGCTGAGCGAATTCCCTTTTAAACAACAATCCTATAAGGATACCGTGAGGCTTCAACAGGGTAAGCATTTGCCGTACATAGCTTGGACGTAATGATGGGTGGAGAGCACAAAAAAAGGTCTGTTCAATAATGTAGTCGTATTGGCCCTGATGCTGAAAGAAATCTTGACATATTATCTGAACATCAGGGCTGACTGCGAATTCTTCGCTGACTTTTTCAACCAAGCTTGGTGCAATATCCAATAATGTTATTTGACTGAATCCTTTATCCAGAAGAGCCTTAGCCTCATGCGCGTTCCCACAACCAGGAATTAAAATACGCGCATTTTTGGCAATGGATTCTTCAGCGTAGCTAACGATTGCAGGAGAGGCATATCCAATATCCCATCCCGTTTCTTTGTTCTTGTAACGATCGTCCCAATAGTTTCCATCTAACAATGAAGAATTCATATCTGTTTCCTTATACATGAGCAAGTTAAATAAATATTATGTCAGTATCGAAATAAACCCGTCGATAACCGCGGGTATTTGCGGATGCTGCTCTATTTACTTGCTAAATTAATATTATCTTTGCGTACCGTACAATAGATAAAGGATAAATGATCGACTTCAAGAGATACATTGTTTTTTATTTCATACTGGTCTTACTTTTTGTATTTCCGGCTCTCTCATTCGCGCAAATCAACTCGGCACAATCTTCGGATTCGAGTGAAAGGTCGCATTTTTTTAACAAAATTAAGTATAGCGAATTGATAATTCCTGCGGGATTAATCTCGTATGGTATTGTTTCCAAAGGAAGTCCTTTTTTTAAAGGAATAGATGAAGATATTAGAAATGGGGTATCGAGAGGTAACAATCCACAGATTAAATTAGACGACTTCAGTCGTTTCGCTGGAACTGCGGGAGTTTTTGCTTTGGATGCTGTCGGGATACCTGCCAAGCATAACCTGAAACAACGCCTATTTACGGCCGCTGTCTCTAATATGATCATGACGGCTACCACGAGGATTATGAAATCTACCATACCTGTTTGGCGACCAGATGGGTCGGCAAATAATTCTTTTCCTTCAGGACATGCGGCAACCGCTTTTGTTGGTGCCGAATTGTTGTGGCAGGAATACAGAGAAGAGTCAATTTGGTACGGTATCGCAGGCTATGCTGCTGCGGCTGGAACGGGGTATCTTCGTATGTACAACGATAAGCACTGGTTCTCAGATATAGCTATGGGAGCGGGTGTAGGGATATTAAGTGCCAAAATCGCCTACTGGCTGTTACCTCTTGTGGACAATAGATTACAAAATCCAAAAAAAAGCTATGTGATATTACCAATCTATACTGGAGGACAATTTTGTCTAAATGCCAGCTTACAATTTTAAACTCCTGTTTTTTTTCATTCGGCCCTTCAGTGGCCCCATGTCCAAGTCAACTTTTGCCCTAACAATGTTTTTAAAGTGATCTGCTTGGATACCAGTTTTCAATTTTTTACACTTTCCCTTTCCTATCTCTCACATGTAACGTTTATATGCATGTTGATTTAAAATAATCCTTTTTATTTCGTTAATAGGATATTGTTATCTAAATTTAATACATAATCTAATAAACTTTTACTGTTTTTTATAAAAAGAAAAACATGCTAATTAAATAAACCAAATTTGAACCTATGGGTTCTTTATTATTTTAAACCAATTTATAATTATGATGAGAAATTTTTTTTTTCATGGAAAAGCGAGACCCATTAGTCTTTTGGGGCTTTGCCTGCTGTTTAACCAGCCTGGTTCTTATGGGCTAAATCTAGAACGGACCAACGTTATTGTAGTTCAGGATCTGGTCACAGGGGTTGTTAAAGATGAGAAAGGGCAGGTATTAGCTGGCGCTACCGTGACTGTCAAAGGAACATCCGTTCAAGCATCTTCCAATCAGCAAGGTGTTTTTGCCATTCGCGCGAATCGCGGTGATGTCTTAATTTTGAATTACCAGGGATTTGCGAAGCAAGAGGTAGCCGTCTCCAGCGGCAGCATTCAAGTGACCATGTTATCGAGTGACCACGCTCTCGAAGAGGTTGTGATCATCGGTTATGGTAAGCAGCGGAAAGGGAATATTACCGGTTCGGTCGCTACCGTAAATGCGGAACAGTTAAAAAATATCCCCAGTTCAAATCTTTCCAATTCGCTTGCCGGTAGGGCCGCAGGAGTCAATGTAACGAATACTTCGGGGATGGCAGGAGCGTCGTCGAGCTTACGCATTCGCGGGAGTTTTGCCGAGCCGCTTTATGTAATTGATGGGATAGTTCGGGATAAGGCTGCTTTTGATGTGCTAGAAGCGAACGAAGTTGAACAGATGACTTTTTTAAAGGATGCAGCAACTGCGGCAGTATACGGTACACGGGCAGGTAATGGCGTTGTTGTCGTAACGACTAAAAAAGGTACAGCACAAGCACCAGTTTTTAATGTACAAAGTAATTATACCTTTAATACACCAACCCAAGAGCTGCTTGCTAATTTAACCACTGCAGTGGATGAATTGACCTATCAAAACAGAGTTGCCGAGTTCCGTGGTCTATCTATTCCAAATGGACAAAAAGAGTTTGATTATTTTAAGGATAAAAATTACAATGTAAATGAGGTGATTTGGCGCAATCCTTTTACGCATAGGCAATCCATCTCTGTCAATGGTGGCGGCGACAAGATCACGTATTATAGTTTGTTAAGCTATCGTAAAGAAAATGGATCATATAAATCGCTTGACCATGAGAAATTTAATCTGCGAAGCAATATCTCTGCACAGATTACAGAGGATTTTAGCATGGATTTTAATATTTCAGCTAATCAAACCAATTCGAAACGCTTTTTTTGGCCATTTAGCACGTCTTCCAATGACGATGATTTTGATGTATCGGATTTCTATCGCGTTACCTTCAACTGGCCAAAGATGTATCCTTTTTATCTGAATGCAGATGGTACCCCTAGCAACACACCAACGGCTTATCCTGTACAGACCCCCATGGGAAGTTGGCAGGCTTGGAACGTTATCGATCAAGTTATCGGGGATCGATATATTGACCGTAAAGTTCGACAGGTCAATCCAATCATGACCTTAAACTTGAAGCTTGATAAGTTGGTACAAGGACTATCGACAAAAATTGTAGGTAGTTATATTGCTGAAGATTATATGCGCAAGCGCTATATGAGTTTTCAAAAGAACTATACTTTTACATCCCTGAATCCGAATGACAACCGTTTTATACCAGCACCACCTTCGGAAGCCAACATTAATATTTTTACTTTTAGTCAGAGCCAGCCATTTATGGACTACAGCCCGCAGCGCTTGTGGCAATATCAGGTGAACTGGTTTTTAAATTACAGTCGCAAGTTTGGTAAACATGCGGTTGATGGGACATTGGTTTATGAACAGTCTAAAAAAGGAGGAACTTATGTCACTTCACGGGCCGAAAACCCGATCACAGCGCTAGATCAGATGTTTATTTATCCTACTGATCGTAATTTTAGGTCGACATCTGCTAATGAAACAATTGATTCACGACGGGGTATCATTGGTCGCGCTAATTACAATTATGCAGATAAGTATATTGCTGAATTTTCTTTCCGCTATGATGGGTCACCATTGTTTCCGACGGATAAGCGGTGGGGTTTTTTTCCATCGGTTTCAGCGGCTTGGCGTGTGTCGGACGAGAATTTTTTTACGGATATAAGAAATACGATATCGGATTTGAAGTTCAGGGCATCGTATGGTACAACGGGTAATGATTTGGATGTGAATGCCGATAGGATCGATCAATTTGGCTATTTAGAAAAGTATACGACCTCGGGTGGATATATGTTCGGTGACCGCTATTATAACGGTATAGCGTATGGAGCAACGCCAACGCAGAATCTAACCTGGACGACTTCAAAGAGCGTCAATATGGGCTTAGATTTTGGATTTGTCAATAATAAACTGACAGGTAGCCTAGATCTGTTTTCCCGTAAGGAAACCAATATTCTTGGCCGAAGATCACTGAAAGTCCCGGACAATTATGGACGTTTGCTTGCTCCAGAGAATTATGCGGCGAGAAGTTACAAAGGCGGGGAGATTTCTTTGGGCTGGAATGACAGGGTTGGTGAAGTGGCCTATGGGCTCAATGCAAATCTGGGCTATGCGAAGGACCGCTGGGATATTTTTGATGAAGAACCGTCTTATGCATTTGGACAACCGCAGAACTTTCGTTCCAGGATTGGACGGCCGGAAAATAGAATTATAGGCTTAGAAGCGCTGGGTCTAGTGAGGACGCAGGCAGAAGCCGATGAATTGAAGGCAAAGGGATTTAAAACTTACGGAAGAGATCCTTTTCCCGGAATGATCTTATATAAAGATATTCAGGGAGCGAACTACTCAAGTGGGCCAGATGGAAAAATTGATGATAATGACCTACAGTTATTATCGGACAATAATTCTCCGCGGATCAATTATGGATTTGGATTCAATGCGAGCTGGAAAGGTTTTTATGTTTCTACCTTGTTTCAAGGGGTTCTTGCCTATGATCGTATGATCAGTAATCAGGAAGGTGGCGGCATGCGCCAGCACGGCGATACCTTCCGTCCATATTATCCGATTTGGGCTTCAGATGTGTGGACACCTGACAATACTGATGCTAAATATCCCCGTCCAACAGGCTATTCCAGTTGGGCCGAGTCTGGTGCGGCGCCTTCGTCATTCTGGATAAAAAATGGAGCCTATCTACGATTGCGTGATATTAATGTGTCCTACAGATTGCCGAAAAGTATGACCGAGATGATACGCGTAAAAGATGTCAATTTGTTTTTTAATGGAACAAATTTGTTTGTTTTCTCACCGATGAAAGAGTTTCATGATCCAGAGCAAAAACTGTATGATTCTTATCCAGTCATGAAAACCTTTACGTTTGGACTTGATGTTAAATTTTAAATGAAAAAAAGATGAAAAAAATATATTATCCTTTAATCGCCTTGGCATTATGTATGTCCTCTTGTAAAAATGTATTGGACATTGAAGATCTCAACTCGCTGGATGAAGCTAAAGTATGGGCTGATCCAAATCTAGTCAATGGTTATCTTGCTAATTTATATCCATTATTTGGCAATTGGAGTTCGGGTGCTGATGGGAATTCTGAACAATTGATTGGTATTTCTTTTCCATTGGATGCGGTAACAGTCAACAATAGCTCTTACAAATCATGGGATTATACGACTATCCGAAAAATCAATACAGCTATACAGAAAGTTACTGAGAGTACTTTTTTAAAAGGCGATTTTAAAAAATCGGTAATTGGGCAGGCGTTGTTTATGCGCGCCTTTATGTATTTTAACATGGTGAGGATTCACGGTGGTGTTCCTTACATTATTGTTGCGCAAGATTTAAAGAACGATGATCTTAATGTTCCTCGCAATTCGACAAAAGAATGTTTTGATCTGATAATTAAAGATTTGGATCAGGCTATTTCGCTACTGCCAAAAACCATTGGAAAAGGGGCTGCTGAATATGGCAAAATTGATGGTGATTTCGCTGTAGCTTTTAAGGCAAAGGTGCTGTTATATAAAGCATCTTCCCAGTTTAATCCTTCCAATCCTTATGGAAATTCATATTGGCAGGAAGCCAATATAGCAAATAAATGGGCTTATGATCAGCTTAAAACGGATGGTTATAGTTTGACTTCAGATTATTCCAACATTGCCCTAGTTGAAAAAGGACCAGAGGTCGTATTTGCCGTGATTAATACCTATCCAAATAAGGTTGCCAGTTGGGATAATGGTGTACGGCCAGGTTCTGAAAGTAGGGGGCCAGCGGGGGCTGTTCCATCTTGGGAATTTGTAAAAGCTTTTCCAATGAAGGATGGAAAGTTGTACTCAGATCTAGGAGGGAAATATTATAAGACAGAAGATCAATTTTTGCATTCCTATTGGGAAAACCGGGATCCACGTTTTGAAAAATCTATCGTATGGAATGCAAAGGTTTATGAAGTGTCAGGCAAGACTGGCAAACGGCAATACACTTCGGTAGGTATTGCTCCAGCGTTGGACGATTTTGGTGTAAACCTCAAAGCAAAGACACCTTCTTCCAATCTAGACCGGTATAGTGGATTTTTTATCTTAAAAAATTCCAAATTATCATTAAAGCAAACAGAAGTGGAAACGCAGTATGATGTGGACTTTGTTTTAATGCGCTACGCCGAAGTAATATTAAATTATGCTGAAACAGCAAATGAAACAGGAAACTTTGCAACAGCATTAGAATTGGTTACGCAAATAAGAAAAAGGGCGGGAATTGAGCCCGGTGCAGATAATAAATATGGTATAACAGCAACGACAAAGGAGCAATTGCGTGAAGCCATTTTAGCGGAGCGCAATATTGAGTTCTGTTTTGAAGGGCATCGCTTTTGGGATTTGAGAAGACTGCGTAAACTCAATATACTAAACAATACCACCAAACATGGGGTCGAAGCTATTGCCATAAATGCCAATGGAACGGAGATGAATCTGGATGATGCAAATGTATTGGCCAAAGCATATTCGCTGAAAGAAAACCAGTTCAAATACAGTGTGTTACAGGTGCCAAGCACAGGTAATAAAGTGAATCTGGTGCCAGATACCTATTATTTCTTTCCGATAGCACAATCTGTCATTGATAAGAATCCAGCTGTAAAACAGAATAAAGATTGGGGCGGGTCATTTAATCCAGCCATGGAGTAGTCAGGATAGGTTTATAGCGTAGAACATCTTCAATGGCAAAGCTGTTGAAGATGTTTATGTAAAATTCCGGTGATTCTGTTAGCATCATATTTTAAAAGAGCTGTTTTTAAGAATAATAGTGCAAATTGTTAAATGCACTTTCCATAGATTGCAATGTAGGAAGCATACTTATACTTTATATCCAGCCTTCTCTAGCAGATTTTGATCCTAGCTCAGCCAAAGACGAACTGCGTGATTTAGCAAGAATATTTGAGGATATCGGAGACGCCCTCACTTACAAACTCCATTTTTACACCGGCAATATTGACGATGTGATAATAAAACTTTCTGGGATGGAAAACACCGAGCATTTTTATACACTTCGAGCTCAAATGACGGCGGAATACTCCACGCACTGTCACTCAAAATTGTTTTTTTACCAAATGGTAAATAAGCTAAAGGATATTATTTTTTAATTTGCACAAATGGAAGAACTGATTGAATATATTCTACAATTTGGAAGTCTTAATAAGCAACAGATTGAGCTTGTGATAAGTAAGGGACAAATCCTGCAAATAAAAAAAGAGGACTATTTCTCTGAGGCGGGTAAAATTCCAAAGGAGGTTGGGTTTATAACAGAAGGTGTTGTCCGTGGCTGCTATTATAATAATAAAGGCGAAGAGATTACCCGTTGTTTCATCAGCGAAAACAGCTTGGTATGTGATTATGTCAACTTCGAGGCAAATTCTTTATCTTCCGAATACTTGCAAGCGATTACAGATTGTAGCCTTATTGTATTTTCAAAGAAAAATTGGGAAGAGCTATCACATACTATAGTGGGCTGGGACAATATTAAAAACAAAATGGTACAGCTTTGCATGTACCAAAAGTCCAGAAAAGGCCCTGTGATTTCGCAGGATGCTACCACAAGATACCTTGAGTTCTTGGAAAATTATCCTTCATTGACCAACCGTGTTTCATTATCACACATCGCCTCCTATTTAGGTGTAACACAACAATCTCTTAGTAGAATCCGGAAAAACGTCCGCTGATGCACTTTTTACCATTTGGTAAATGATTCCACTATTTAATGCTTCAATTTTGTACTTAAAATTACAAAATATGAAAACAGTATTAATTACAGGAGCAAACAAGGGCATTGGTTTTGAAACTGCCAGACAACTTTCGGAGAAAGGATTTTACGTATTCATTGGAAGCCGTCGTATCCAAAGCGGTTTGGATGCAGTTCAGAAACTTAAAGCGGAAGGTTTTTCAAATGTGGAAGCGGTAGAACTAGATGTTACTGACCCAGCATCGGTACGGACGGTACGGGAAGAAATAGGCAACAAGATTTCGGCTTTAGATGTACTTATCAATAACGCAGGAATCAACGGCGGTAGCAATCCTTACACCGTACTGGAAGCTACGAGTGAAGAGTATATTGCTGCATTTAAAACAAATTTGGTTGGTACAGCCAACGTTACACAAGCTTTTATAGATTTGCTTAAAAAGTCCTCAGAACCAAGAATTGTCAACTTGAGTACTAGCGTAGGCTCTCTTTCATTGCAAAGTAATCCGGAATGGCCTGCCTACAACTATGCTAAATATGGGGTTTACGCTATATCAAAAGCAGCTCTTAACATGTACACCATTCAGTTAGCCTATGAATTGCGTAATACAAATTTTAAAGTAAATGCTGTTTGTCCGGGACTTACGAAAACCGACTTTACATTCTTTAATGGCGGCGAAGTCTGCGTTGCTGCTAACAGAGTTATCAAATATGTCCTGATTGATAATGATGGCCCAACTGGTAAATTTTTTAGTGAAGAAAGTAATCCGGTGATAGGAGAAATTCCTTGGTAAGATAGTTTTCAATTAATAAATGGATTGGTTCATTTTCGATACAGTCTATCATCTATGATAGGTATAGGTTCGTCTTTCAGTCGTTGAACTTTTGTACAAAGTAAATTCGGACTTTTAAACAAAGTGATCCTAAGAAATACACTCTACTTTTGTTCCGACATAACAATTAAAATTTCTAAAAATGGAACAGAATAATTATCAGGGAGCATTACAACACCCAATCGGTTCAGGTTTTAACGCAAAATCAATTTCAATGGACTTAATAAAAGGTATTGATCTTACAGGGAAAATTGCCATTGTAACTGGCGGCAATACAGGCATTGGTTTGGAAACTGTTAAAACACTTGCTTTTGCAGGTGCAACCGTCATTGTACCTTCAAGGGATAAAAAAAAAGCAAAGAAAAATCTACAGGAAAATAACAATGTAGAAATTGAAGAAATGGATTTGCTCGATCCTGCTTCCATTGATGCTTTTGCAGATAAATTTTTGGCTTCGGGAAGACCTTTGCATTTGCTTATCAATAACGCAGGCATCATGTGGGTTCCGCTACGCAGAGACGCTCGTGGTATTGAATCTCAATTAGCCGTTAATTATTTGGCACAGTTTCAATTGACTGCAAAACTCTGGACTGCACTTAAAAAAGCCAACGGTGCAAGGGTGCTTAATGTTTCATCACAAGGGCATCAATTTGCACCTTTTAATTTTGATGATCCAAATTTTGAAAATCGGGAATACGAAACGCTCGTGGGATATGGTCAATCTAAAACTGCTGTCAATTTATTTTCAATAGAATTGGATAATCGTGCAAGAGAGTTTGGGGTAAGAGCTTATTCCATTCATCCAGGTTCTATTGCAGGAACAGAATTGGCAAGAGAAGCTCCTTTGGAAAAATTTATACAGATGGGTTTTTGCGATGAACAAGGAAATATTTTATCTGAAGTTGCTTCTTCACTCAAAAGCATTCCACAGGGTGCATCTACAACAATTTGGTGTGCTACTAGTCCGCTACTAAACAACATTGGCGGTGTGTTTTGTGAAGATGCCGACATCGCTGAATTGTCGGCGGGAAAAGATGTTTCAGCTAGTGGTGTTAAACCTTATTCGCTGGATGAAACTAACGCAAGACGTTTGTGGGAATTAAGTGAAAAATTGGCGAACATCACATTTAAATGTAAGTGATGGTCCAAAAGGGTATTGGTCTGAAAACCACTATCCAATTTTTTAAACAGTCATTGAGCGTAAATGAATTAATCCCGAAATTGGATTTTGTAAATTTATATCTCACTTATTCAAAAAAAATGGAGCACGTATCAAAATATATAACACCCGAAATAAAATTGTCTTGTTACGAAGACAAGTTTTCAAGAACAGAAATAGTATTTGATCACCATATGCTTATTTGGTTCATCTCTGGTGAAACCAAAATTGTGCAATCAGACGCTACGCACATTTTTAAGACGGGGGATATATTTCTCATTCCAAGGAATAAGCCTGCAACAATTATCAATTATCCTAAGGATGGATTGCCGCATAAAACCGTTGTAATGCTGTTGACTGAAAAAATTCTTCGCGAGTTTTACAGTAGCGTAGAGGTAAAAATAAAGGTTACACCAATGTCAAGAATTCACAGTTTCAGTAATCACCCATTGCTTGAAAGTTGTCTTGCGTCCTTAATCCCTTACTTTGATATGAAAGCACCTATTCCCGAAAATTTGGCATTGCTTAAAATAACAGAAGCAATAAGTATTCTAAGGGTAATTGATGGGGAGATTGACGGTTTACTGTCAAACTTTGACGACCCGCATAAAGTTGATTTAATCAGCTTTATGGAGAAAAACTATATGTTCAATATGCCTTTGGAAAAGTTCAGTTACCTGACAGGAAGAAGCCTTACAACGTTCAAGCGTGATTTTGCAAAAGCCTTTAATCTTACACCACAACGTTGGCTAACTCAAAGGCGATTGGAGCTAGCACACTACCAACTTGCAGAAAAAAATATTAAACCAATCGAAGTTTGTTACCAAACGGGTTTTGAAAACTTATCGCATTTTTCGTTTGCATTTAAAAAGCATTTTGGGTATGCACCAACCGAGTTGGTGGCCCAAAGAGCAAGCCGTTAAATTTCTGTCTAAATAATTTTTAGAAAAATGTTAACCCTATTGATGATGCTCTGTTATTTTCAAAATAGAAGGAAAAAGTAGCCAACTCCGTTGAATATCGGAGGCCGCATCAATAGAAATAAAAAAGGTACTGCCTTACTTCAGAACAGTACCTTGGGTTAGTACATAATTCTACTGAATGTGGTTTACAGTATTATTTATTGTCAATACGTGCTTTTGCATTAGGATCATTTTCAAAATCCTCTTCTAATTGTTTCCAACTCTTGTCATTTGAATCCATTGCAGAACGGATATACGCTAAAATAGATTCGCAGACGAAGGCGACACGTTCTGGGCTTTCATCTGAGGTTTCAGCGACATCCCATCCGGAAATACCGCCATAGATATGTTCGGCACCAAATACAGTAAGTAAGCTTGAAGCCACCGGACTATCATAATACGCATCGGCACGCCAATTTTCAATGCTTGAAAAATTGAGGTTAATGTCTTTATCACCATTGATTACAAGTATTGGGAGTGAGATGGTTTTGTAGTTAATCCCTTTTAGAATAGGGTAATTTGTAACTGCAAAATCTCCGTTAAGTCCTTCCGGACGTCCTGGAGCTCCGATCATTACTATGGCTTTTAACCTTGGTTCGGCCAAATTTATTGTTTCTCCAGTTACGTTGTTTGTAACTTCCGCACCTGCAAGCATTCCAGCTGTAAGAGCGCCCAATGAGTGTCCAATAATGGATATTTGCGATTTGTGGGCACGATTTTGTAAGCCCGGAACTGTTGCTAATATCTTATCGAGATTATCAAGGATAAAATGAATATCCGTCGCTCTTGATTTCAAAAATAAACGTCCTTCAGGGCTAGTCATGTCAAGACCTAAAAGTTTAGAATCTAAGTGTGTCGGCTGAATTACAATAAATCCCTTTGAAGAGAAGAACTCTGTCACTGGTGCTAATCCTCTTAATGAAGAAAGATAGGTTGAGGGACCATGCCCATGCGAAAGAATTAAAATAGGGAGGTTAGTTCCGCTGACAGGTGCTGATACCTTTATATGCATGTCAACTGGTCTGTCAGAGACCTGCATAACTAAAGGACTGTAAGTCAAAACAGGACTTGTACTCAATCCAATAACTGAATTTTGATTTTTCATCGTTTAAATATTTTAGCTTATCAATACACAAAGGTTGATATATTGCGGTAAGCTCACGTAGCTTAATTGAGGATTTGTGTAGTCAAAATCAGAATGAATTTTGAAATAAATAAGCTGATTTTCTAAAATTTATAATAAACGAGAAACAAAATTCCGAAATGGAATCTGTTTCTCGTTTATCACCTTTTGATGGTAAATGCTATTAGAACTAATTAAATGAATGTCTGAAATCTATTGGAGAAAGTTTAGTTTTTGTTTTAAAGAGTTTGCTAAAGGATTGCGGATGTTCGAAACCTAATCGATACGCAATTTCTGAAATTGTTAAATCGGTTGTAGATAAAAATTCCTTTGCCTTCTCGATCATTTTAATGTGTATATGCTGTTGCGCATTTTGCCCTGTTAGCGAGCGTAACATATCACTCAGATAGCTTGGAGATAGGTTTAAAAGCTCTGAAAGGTATAGAACAGTAGGAATACCATGCGTACTAGTCTTTTCTTTATTGAAATAATCATCTAAAATTACTTCCAATCTTTCTAGCAAACTGTGGTTTACAGCTTTTCTTGTAATGAACTGCCGTTTGTAGAAACGGTTGCAATAATTCAATAATAATTCAATCTGCGAAATAACCACATCCTGGCTGAAATCGTCAATACGGCTGTCAAGTTCATCCAGAATAATATCGAAAATGGACAGGATAACAGTCTTTTCTTTATCAGATAAATGAAGAGCTTCATTAGCTGCATACGAAAAATAGCCGTAATCCTTTATCTTTTTTGCCAAGGGGTATGACAAAAGGTAATCAGGGTGAATTAGCAATACATATCCCGATTTTTTTATTTTATCCGGGCTTTCAAACAATTGGTTTGGTGCAGTAAAAATTAAACCGCCTTCGCTAAAGTCATAATGATTCTGACCATATTTAACTTGTGAAGCGATACTCGTTTTGTAGGCAATTTTATAGTAATTCAGAACCATCATTTCGGGTAGTTCATCCTGAATGACTTTCACATCGTCAAGATTTATCATGCTGATCATCGGGTGCACCGGCTTTGGAAGCCCCAGAACCCGATGGAAATCATTTAAAGAATCAAATTTTCGATGTGTGGGTTCTTCCTTTTTCATTGTTTAAATATAAATAAAATATTCCCAGCCAAATTATTTCCATGCTCATTAACCACTTTGGTAGTTCTCGGTCAAGCAATCATTCTGTAGGAAAATTCTGTATCCCTGTAATAGAATTCGGTTTTTCCGAATTTCTTCACCAACATATTTTCAAATTCCTCTGCTTTTTTAGTGGTCTTAATTTCCTGCCTGTAGGCATTGACCTTCTTGGTTGTCCTGTTGTCGTAAAAAGACACGGAATTGGTCGATAATATGGAAGCATCCTGTTTGTTCAGCGTTCCAGAAAAGGAATATCCTGAAAACTGAAGCAGTGCTTGATCTGTACTGTTGTAAACAATAATGCCCGAAAGATCACTGTTCGTACGGAGTTCATATTTTTTCGCTAAGGAAGCTATGTCGGCAGGAAATGATAATTTATCCAAATCAAAACTATTGGTATGACAGGCTATCAGCAGTGGTAAAAGAAGTAAGATGATGATGCTTTTCATAAGTTATACTTCGTTTGATTAATTCGATTTTATGGCTTTTAATATAAGGCTTTATCAGAAAATTTCATGTCCTGTATTTTCGGCAATGGCCTGATCAAGACTTTCTTTTCCCGTATTGCCAAAGGTTTTTCTGAACCTAATTTATCATCAGTTTCAGTTCTGATGCCTGTCACCAGGTCAAACTGAGTATCCGTAAATGTCGTATACTCATCAACATAAGCTTTTGTTGAATTATTGGTAAGCTTGCTGACATGAATCAACTCAAAATTTCCGTTTTTATACTTGAAGCCATAGGTTATATTTCCATTTTCTATTTCACTCCGCATCTGTAAAATTCCATGTTCTATAAAAAAACTTGGAATCTGAAAACCATTGAATTTCCCTTTTTTCTCTGCAGGATATTGAGGTTCGATAATCTTAGTAGAAGATACTGCTAAAATTAATTTTCCGTCGGGCCGGGAAAGAAAGATCTGCAATTTCACGGGGCTTGTTTCATCTATGGTATCCATCTTAACTATTATCTTGTCTTCTTTTCCATCATTATTTAAATCGCCATATTCGTCCCTTACCTGATAGGTATAAGTGTCCTTAACCTTGCCTTTTTGAGCTGATAAGTACATTGGAACAGACATTAGAATAAACAAGGAAAACAGCTTTATATTTTTCATTTTATTTGATTTTTATCGTTGAATTCCAATTATTTGAGTAGGGTATGCAGGAATCTTTGCTGTTCTTCATCTTCTTTGAGAAAGCTTTCTTCATAGGTTCGTTTTGTTCCTTTTGGCAATTTTAAATTTCTGGCCATTAGACGTTCTGTGGGTCTAAAATAAGGATAATCACGTGTCCTAGTTACGTCTGAATTTTCCATATTGCTCAATCCATCAAGTATGATGAGAACTCCGATGAATAGGACGGCAACGAATGCTAAAAATCCTTTAATGAAATTTCTATTTCTCATTTGTTTACTTATGCCGCCCAATACTAATTGTTCTTATGCTAATTTACTTCATTTTTGGCAAAGTAAGAATTACTTACGGCTCCTGAATCTGTGTTGCTGGAGCATCTTAATTACTCCGATCTCAGAGACGAAACAAAAAATGGGTGAAGTTTTACCGATAGTGAAGGACGGAGTATTTCGCATAAAGCATGAAAATGATGACAATTTTTCGAGAATGGTTTTTTTTCTGAACTCAGAAATTTAAATGCTGAATATTTGGGCCAGATTAAAGAGGGAGTTCTCGAAATTGACAGGAGATTAAGCGTTTTGTTCTACGTTGATGATGATGTGAGATACGGGCGCTATCCTTATCTACTTCCTCTATAAAATGGTTGGCGTGTTCAATTCTGGAGGACCATTTGCATGTATGTATTGCGGCCAAGTTGTGTTTAGTTTTGATACCGATTCTCAATCGTGTCCCAGATGTTATACAAAGCAATGGACCAAAGCTTTCAATTGAAGAAGAGTTTAGAGCTGTCAGTTTCTGTTAACGATTTTCTATCTTTTCATATACAGTGCTATTCTGCGAATACTAATAAAATTTATGCTGATAAACTTCTTTAACTCCTGAGACTGATGTGTTTGATACTGTCTTTGCCATTAACGCTACTATCAAAGTAGAAATCTTGCAGCAATAAAATAACCGCCACCGATTACTATTAGGGGAAGCGCTACTGACAGCAGGACCAATGTCCACATAAATACCCGAAAATAACTATATAAGGAAACCCTATATGGATCAGATGGATCATAGATAACAGTGGTTTGTTCTCCTATTTTCCAAGCGGGAGGATTATTCCCTTCAGCTAGTTCATATGTAATTAATTGGTTATCTTTTGTCCGAAAAGTGAAGATTGGAGCGAATACTTCACCTTCAGATTCGAACTTGTGAAGGTCGATTACTGTCGCTGTAGTTTTATCAGCCTTCTTAAGAAATACCATTGTACTACGGAAACTGTAAATTGCCCATACCAAGAACAAGAGCCCTAGTCCTAAGATTATATAATATTGCCACATAATTTTATTTTTTACTTTTTCCACAACAACAATTTAAAAGTTGTAACTAACAAATAATTAGCGTGTTACTAATATAGTGGAATTTTGAACACGTTAAACACCAGCTCTATGAAAACAATAAAAGATCACCTTAGTTCTTTTGATCACTTAGTCCATTATTTTTTTATGACTATTTATCATAACCAAACTGAACAGATTATCAGCGCAGCCTTAGAACTCATTCAATACTTTCAAAAGTATTCGGCGAAGGAGGCGTCAGAACATAATATTTTTAGATTGGAGAATACCGCACATAATATACTATAAAGTACATTTAGATAACAATTAAGATACCTTCAGCGAAGTTAATTCTCCGTGTTTGAGCGCGGTTTTGAGGGACATATGGGGGACAAAAAATTAAAAAACAAACCAAAATAACTAAAAGTATTATAATATTAAAATTATTTTAATTTATTGGTAATCAGATATTTGGTTTGTTTTAGTTTGTTTTGTCTATGGTGTTTATTTACCGATACAGAACTTCGAGAATATATTATCCAATAAATCGTCTGTGGACACAGTTCCAGTGATCTCACCAAGGTGATATAAGGCTTGGCGAATATCCATAGCGAGAAAATCGGACGTGACCGGATTGTCTATACCATATATCACCCGTTCTAGTGAATATGCTGTTTTTTGCAGCGCTTCCACGTGGCGTATGTTGGTCACCATAACGTCATCTGTATTGAGATTTCCTAATTGTACTCGATTGATGAGTTCATCCTTTAATTCCTCGACACCGGTCTGCTCTTTTGCTGAGATGTAAAGTGGATTGAGGGTACGATAGGACGCTTTTTGCTCTTCAGAAAGCAAATCGGATTTATTGATAATAGTGACAAACGGGATGTGGAAATTCTCAATTTCAGGTAGCTGAGACTGTACTTCTTCAACTCTGTCTTGCGTTGGATCGAAAAGATAAATGATCAATCGTGCCTGTTTCATTTTTTCACGCGTACGCTCAACACCTTTAGCTTCGATCACATCCGCCGTCTCACGTATACCGGCAGTATCAATAAATCGAAAATTAACACCGTGAATATTAATTTCATCTTCAATAGTATCGCGCGTTGTTCCAGCAATATCAGAAACAATGGCCCGCTCTTCGTTTAAGAATGCATTCAGCAGGGTCGATTTTCCTACATTAGGTTTTCCTGCAATAACCACAGGAACACCATTTTTAAGTACATTTCCCTGTTCAAAAGATTGTATTAGTTTTTGAACAATGACCTGTATTTTATTGATTAGATTTTTTAGCTGATCTCTGTTCGCAAATTCAACATCTTCTTCAGAAAAATCAAGTTCCAATTCTATAAGTGATGCAAAGTGTATAAGATCCTCACGGAGGGATTTAAGCTGATTGGAAAATCCGCCCCGCATCTGCTGCATGGCTATTTGGTGGGAGGCAGCTGAATTGGACGCTATTAAATCAGCTACCGCTTCTGCCTGAGATAGATCCATTCCTCCATTGAGGAAGGCACGCAAGGTAAATTCTCCTGGACGAGCAGCACGTGCCCCTTTTTTAATCAGTAAGCCGACAACTCGCTCGATAATGTATTTGGAGTTGTGTGTTGATATTTCCACCGAATTTTCTCTGGTATAGGAGTTGGGGGCTACAAATAAAGAAACAAGGACTTCATCTATAATTTCTTCACCATCGCGTATGGTTCCAAAATGAATCGTATGAGAAGCCTGTTGAAGCAGATTCTTTCCTTTAAATATTTCATTTGTAATTTTTATAGCATGCTGACCCGAAACGCGTATGACGGCAATGGCTCCATTTGTTCCCGAAGATGTTGCTAATGCAACAATGGTATCTTCAGTGATATATCCCGTATTTGACATGATGCAAAGATACATTAAATTGAAGTAATGGATTCTATATTGCGGGACAAATTAAATTCGGTGTGATCGGTTAAACCTTTTTTCAAACATTGAAGTCATACCCATAGAAACGCTTGTGAAAAACGGGTTTAAAACACAAGCCGGAAATAGTTGATTTCTAAATTTAATTTATACTGTATGAGAAAGATGATATACTTCGCGGTTGCAATTGGTGGTTTGGTCTTATTGGCACCCCAACGATCCTCAGCTCAACACCGTGTACATGAAAGAGAATGGAAGCAGGACAAAGAGCGGAGGAAATATGAGGAGAAAAGAGATAAAGAATATAGAAAGTATTTAGAAAAACGCGAGAAAGACGATCGTAAATATCGTAAAGAAGTCGCAAAGTCCTATCGAAAAGGATATGGTCATAGAACGCCAGCTTGGGCTAGGGCGCATCGCTATGATAATAGGCATCATGTATACTTTAGAGACTATAAAACATTTTACGATCCATATAGAGGTGGTTATGTCTATATGCGGAATGGTCTTTGGAATTTTTCAGCAAATGTACCTTCATTTATGTTGAATGTCAATCTGGGAGCAGCTAATATTCGTGTGGTCAAAGAGGTGCCGATCAGTAGGCATCCCGAAGACTTTTATAATGACTATCGTTGGGATTAATAGTAATTTATCTTTTTCAAATAAAAAGCCTCGATCTTTAGGAAGATGAGGCTTTTCTTTTATGCTTCAATTTTTTAAAACTAACCTCAAAAGATTAGGAGCAACAGAATTAGCACGAGTATCCTTCAATAATTTTATGTTTTACTCCTAAAAATACCGCATGCTGGGTTAACGTGTCGTTTGTTTCCTATTCGTCCATTTCCATTTGATAGAGATTGTTGAACGCCTCTTGATGGTGTTGGAGGATTACCTTCCGTTTCATCTTCAATGTCGGCGTTAATTCTCCATTTTCAATCGTGAATTCATTTGTTAAAATAATTGGTCTTTTGATCTGTTCCCAATTGCCAAAATGCTGATTGGCACGGCGGACCTCCTGATTGACTTTTCTAACAATTGCAGGGTCTGTCAGAAAATCATCTTTATCCATGCTCGCGAGTTCAGGAGCATCTGTTTTAGCCCAATCCAGCAAATGTGCATAGTTTGGTACAATAAAGGCGGAAGCAAATTTCATCCCATCACCAATAACCATAGCTTGCTCAATAAATTTAGACTCGACGAGCTTGGTTTCTATAGGTTGTGGGATGACGTACTTCCCGCCAGAAATTTTGAACATTTCCTTTTTCCGGTCAATGATTTTTAAAAACTTGTCTTCTTCCCATTTCCCGATATCTCCTGTATGCAGCCATCCATTAATAATTGTCTTATCTGTTTCGGCCTTATTCTTATAGTATCCCATCATGACATTAGGGCCTTTCACCAATATCTCTCCATCGTCGGCGAGTTTTATTTCAACAAAACGGACAGGAAGACCCACAGTACCGATGCGTATCCCTTTGATATAATGATTGACAGAGATGAGTGGGGAGGCTTCGGTCATACCATAACCCTCATAAAGAGGAATTCCTGCAGCTAAGAAAGCACGTGTTAATTTACTGTGAAGCGAAGCTGATCCAGAAGCTACCGTAAGCAATTGGCCCCCTAGGGCTTCATACCATTTGTTGAGAACAAGTTGTTTGGCCAGCTTAAGTTTGATGTTATAAGCAAGGCTTCTTTTTGCTGAATTGGGATCATAATCTTCGGCTACAGAAACTGCCCAATCGAATATTTTTCTTTTGAAACCCGTAAGATCGTGGCCTGTTTTCATGATTTTCTCGTAAACCTTTTCAAGAATACGTGGGACAACTGTCATGATATGCGGTTTTACTTCTTTCAGGTTATCGCCAATCTTCTCAAAAGATTCTGCGATGTAGATTGTAAAGCCAAGATACATATAGGTATATAAAACCATACGCTCGTAAGCATGGCAGGGGGGGAGAAAGGTAAGTCCGCGATCATAAGCTTTACAGGGGGTGATTTCTGCTGCGCCCAATACATTGGAAAAAATATTCTGATGCGAAAGCATAACTCCCTTTGGTTTGCCTGTAGTTCCCGATGTGTAAATCAAAGTCGCAAGGTCTTCGGGTTTAACCCGAGCGCGCAATGCTATCAAATTGTCGGTCGTGCAACTATCGCCTATGGCATGAAGTTCTTTCCAGCTGCGGGTATCTTCATGCTCGGCGATACAAAATATATACTTTAATGTATAAATTGAATCTGTTAAATTCATCAGCCGATCGTATAAACTTTTATTACTTACGATGCAAACTTTAATTTCTGCATCATTAAAGATATATTGATAATCTGCGTCGGTGATATTAGGATAAATGGCAACAACAACTGCCCCTATCTGTTGGATTGCAAAATCGATAAGGTGCCATTCCATGCTACTGCCGGCTATAAGACCTACTTTTTCATTGGGGAGTACGCCAAGTTCAATTAGCCCTTTGGAAAGCGCGTCTACCTGCCCAAGAAAATCTGCTGTTTTGATATAGTTCCACTTGTCGTCCACTTTGTGGGCAAACATATCGAGATCGGGGTACTTACCCATCTGCTGACGCGCAAGATCAAATAGTCTAAGTTTTTCTTCCATTTAAAATCGTATTCTTTTTAAGCTCAGGTGAGCGCCCTTCCATTATGAACTTTGTTTCAAGGAAAAAGTTTGCAAACTTAAATAATAGTTTCAAGAATTTGGAATCATTTTGTAATTAGCTCATTCCGAAAACGAGAGTGGGAGACTTTCTATATACTATGTTAGAATCGATTTGACAATAATAGAATGGATGTTGTTGATCATAAAAAAAGCTAGTCGTTATAGACTAGCTTTTCTTCTTTGTTTTTCTTTAATCAAAAGACCTAGCTCCCGACCTGTCGCGCCTGCAACAGAAGTATTTTCCTGTGCTCTACGAAAAAGGTATGGCATCACTGCTTTGACTGGTCCATACGGCATGTATTTGGCAACATTGTAACCATGTGCAGCCAGATTGAAGCTTAGATTGTCAGACATCCCCAATAACTGAGCGAAGTAAATGCGGTCTGTAGACCTGTCAATACCACGTTTGTCAATTTCTTTAGCCAAGAGCATGCTACTATCTTCATTGTGGGTACCCGCCATCAATCCAAAGTTGTCTAGATGGTCCAGTATAAATTCAATAGCTGCATTGTAGTCAATATCGGCAGCTTCTTTATTGGGTTGGATTGGATCTACATATCCTTTTTCGGCGGCGCGAGCACGTTCAATTTCCATATATGCACCTCTAACGATTTTGGCACCCATGTGGAAGCCTCTCACTTTTGCATATTCGAAATCCGCTTTTAATGAAGCAAGTTTGTCGCTGCGGTACAATTGGTAGGTGTTATAGACAATAGGTTTTTCCATATTGTATTTTTCCATCATTTCACGAGCAATATCGTCAATTGCATCTTGAATCCAGGAATGTTCAGCATCTACCAGTACCTTTACACCGGCATCATGGCAGGCTTTACAGATACGGTCTGTACGATCAAGCATACGTTGGTATGCTGCTTGTTCACTTTCTGTCAAGGTGTCTTTGGCATTGACTTTTTCAAACAATTCAAATCGGCCTAATCCAGTGGGTTTAAATACTGAAAATGGTATGTATTTGTTTTTACTAGCCGCTACCACTGTTCGCAAAACCTCATTGCAGCAAGCGTCAAATGCACTTTCAGTTTCTTCTCCTTCAACTGAATAGTCCAATATAGTTCCTACACCATTCTCTCCCAATTCGTTAATTGCTGTTTCGCAACCTTCGATGGTCTCCCCGCCACAGAAATGCTTGAAGATTGTTTTACGGATTATCCCTTGGATGGGTAATCCGATGTTCAATGCAAAGTTGGTCATTGAAGGACCGACTTTTGTCAAGAAGTTATTCGCTATTATTTTGAATAACCAATATGCTCTTTCCAAATCCTTATCGCTTTTACTTTTAAAAGCTATCTCTGTATTATCAAAGGATAATGTCTTGGGCTCAGAATTCTCAATCATAATCTTTATTTGCAATTAGGCAAATGTAGCAATTTAGTAAGCATTAAAACGATGATTATTCTTGCATTACTCGGTTAAACCCCTATTTTTGTGGAATGCAAGAATTTAAAATTGAGGGCGAATATATACAGCTTATACAGTTACTTAAAGCTTTAAATTGGGTAGAGCACGGCGCTATGGCTCAGTGGGTTGTGTCTGAGGGGTATGTAAAGTATAATGGGCGAGTTGATTATCGAAAAAGGCTCAAATTGAGACCTGGAGATTTCGTTGAATTTGATGGGATGCAAATAAAATTGGTGTAATATTAAACAATATTGGTAAATAGAAAACTTAAACCTAAAATAATAGTAAAATGGAAGTCATAGAAAGTTTGGGATATCAGGTATATTTTGATGATACATTATCCTCTCTGGAGGGGTTTTTGGCTGAGCGTAATTATTCAAAGATCATCGTTTTGGTAGATACCAATACATTGGATAATTGTTTGCCTTTGTTTCAGCAGTCCCTATCCAATTTAACGAATTATGATGTGATAGAGGTAGATCCGGGAGAAGAAAATAAAAATATTGATTTTTGCATTGGTGTATGGCATAATATGCTCGATTTCGGAGCTGACAGGCATTCACTGATGATCAATCTCGGTGGCGGTGTCGTCACTGATATGGGGGGATTTGCAGCATCAACTTTCAAAAGAGGGATGGATTTTGTTCAAGTCCCGACGACTCTGCTTTCCCAGGTAGATGCCTCTGTAGGAGGCAAAACGGGTATCGATATGGGAAGTGTAAAAAATATTATAGGCACTTTTGCACAGCCCAAAGCTGTATTTATTTCGAACCAGTTCTTGAAAACGCTAGATCAGCGGCAGTTAATATCTGGCTTTGCGGAAGTGATCAAACATGGGCTAATTTTCGATCGAGGCTATTATGATCGTGTTAAGGTGCTTGATATCGATCAAATTGATAATTCAATAATTAAACATTCTGTTTCGATAAAAAATCAAGTGATTCTTGAAGATCCAAAAGAAAAAGGACTGCGTAAAATCTTAAACTTTGGACACACTATTGGTCATGCTATTGAGGGATACTCTTTGTTGAATGACGGTTCGCCTTTGCTTCATGGAGAGGCTATTGCTGCTGGAATGATTTGCGAGGGGTATCTATCACATAAATTGAATGGGCTGCCTTTGGATGAATTAAATGATTTGATTCAAACATTCAGAAGATATTTTAAAGATTACAAATTTGATTCTTCCATTGATACAGAGTTATTGGAACTGATGCGAAATGACAAGAAGAATGTGTCCAATCAGATTGGTTTCGCACTGCTTGATCAAATTGGCAGTTGTCGATACGATATCTATGTTTCCGAGGAACATATTATCGAAAGCCTTAATTTTTACCGCGAACTAATCGCATAATAATCCAATATACAAGTCGTGTTTCGGGAGGATCACGGCTTAATAACCAATTATATTATGAACAAAATCTTCATTTTTCTATTTCTCTTTTTGGGGATATCAGCTGCCGTTCAGGCACAACGACAAGTATTGATCTTTAGCAAGACAAAAGGGTTTAGACATGGAAGCATCGAAAAGGGAGTGCAGGTGCTTAAACAATTGCTGGATAAAGAACAGATCGAATCTGATCATTCAGAGGACGCGGCTCTTTTTACAGATCAGGGATTAAAAAAATATGATGCTATTATCTTTTTGAGTACAACCGGCGATATTCTCGACGATGCACAACAGAAAGCATTTGTGCGCTTTATCCAATCGGGAAAAGGATTCGTGGGGATTCATGCCGCGACGGATACAGAGTTTGATTGGCCGTGGTACAACGGTCTTGTGGGAGGATATTTTGCATCACATCCTGCAGTACAGAAAGCTAAAATCGATGTGTTAGATAGAAACCATCTGGCTACAAAACACCTCGATTCGATTTGGTTGCATAAAGATGAATGGTATAACTTTAAGGATATGAAGGATGGATTGCATGTTTTGATGAATCTCGATGAAAAAAGCTATCAAGGAGGAAAAATGGGGGATCAACATCCGATTTCTTGGACTCAAACCTATGATGGGGGTAGGGTTTTTTATACTGGACTTGGTCATACCGATGAATCCTATGATGAACCTGAATTTCAAAAACATCTAGTCGGTGGAATTCTATCTGTTTTTCCTAAGAGATAGTAAGCTATTATCGCTTATTTTTAAACTCAATAAACGGTAGGCTTCTTTCTGAAAGGACATAATGGTTTGAAACGGCCTAATGAAATGCCCCAAACGGAATGATTCTTTGGGGCACTTTTATCATTCGCGAACAAACCGGAGAAGAACTAATTTGGCTATTTGATTAATAGTTCAGTTTGTATTTTACACCACCACTAAGCCAACGTCCTGGCATTGGAACAGCGGCTGCTTCGATATAACGCTTATCAAATATATTTTGAACATCTGCAAAGATATTTAAGTCATGGAATTGGTAGGCCGCTCTCATATCTGCAATAAAATAAGATTTGTAACTTATACGTTCATTAAAACGGTTGGAAGTGGTTAACATCCAATTTTTGTGGTTTATTGTAAAGTTGACGATAACTTGGTGCCTTAGGCTCTCTATGGCATATTTTGACAGTATTCCATCGGCTAATATCACGCTAGGATGGAGATAATTGTAGCTAAGGTTTGTAAAATAGCGTGTTGTAGCGCCGGGGTCATTGAAATTGTATCGGAATGATGCATTCAATCCATCGATACTGTTTTTTCCAATATTCGTTGGTTTCCAAGGAATAATTGTTCCAGTTCCGGCACTGGCATCGTCTTTTTGCCAGTCGATGAAATCGTCTATTTTACGGTGGAAATAACCTGCTTGGGCCACAATTCGATTGGATAGGTATTTGATCCCCCCTTCAATCTGATAGGCATTTTCGGAGGTAAGGTTTGGATTTCCGATGTTCGCCGTTTGATTATTGTAAAGATCGGTAAAAGAAGGGATACGTTGGCTTGATCCTGCGTTAACGATAATCTTCCAATGTTCGGTAATATCGTAACCTAAATCAAGACCTGGAAAGACCTGCCAGCCAAATCTCGAGTTATAATTGATGTAGGTTCCAGCATTGATGATCAGTTTTTCGATCGCTTCCGTTTTGAATTCTAGATAACCACCGTAATTCTCGCGGTTATGACGGCCAATACTAGTGCTATTGATGTGTTCAAATCTACCTTCCAGCCCTATGCCGAAGGTTCCATAACACTGCTCCAATGTCGCATTTAGTTCTGCGCCAAAAACATTACTATAGTGTTTGGCTCTTCCTTTTGTCGTTTCCCTTCCTAGATACCAATATTCATCTTCATTATAGCGATTGCTGAGACGTGGACTGAGAGAAAACGTCGATGTTAATTGATGCTTTGACTGCACGGAGGCGAAAGCGGTCTTAACCTGCTCATAAGCTTCCTTATCACTAGGAGCAGCATAGTAACCGTTAGCACCAAATTGATTGTTGATATAGCCAATATTAGCGTTTACCATATTGCCTGTATTAGGTTGATACGTTCCGTCGTAATATAGTTTATTACTGTTCGATGCTGTGTTGTAACGTTGTCCGTTGGAGTCTTCGTGTCCAAAATATAATCCGTGGCTTGTTTTTTTAGTTAGAAACTGTGATCCAAGCTGAATACCTTTACCATAATACATACCTGTACTCGTCTGTTCATTATCTTTGAATGAGGATCCGCTATATATCTGGGTACTAATCTGATTCGATTTAATTTTCTTTGTTACGATATTAATGGCTCCCGTTAGCGCGTTAATGCCGAAAATTCGTGATGCTGGTCCTCGTATGATTTCGATGCGCTCTATCGCTTCAAGTGGAACCGGTAGATTCATGTTGTGGTGAGCGCTTTGTGGATCCGTAATTTTAACACCATTGAGTAAAATTGCCGTTTGTTCAAAAGAGCCGCCATCGACGCTAATGTCAGCCTGTGAACCAAATGGTCCACGTTGACGAATATCAACTCCTGGGATATTGCTGAGTAATTCGTTTATAGATCGATTAGGGAGGCGTTGTATATCTTCCTGCGTCAATATTTGTACATTCTTGCTTTGCTTTGAAAAAGGAATTTGTAAACGATTTTGATTAATGATAACTTCCCCTAACGCCGTTGTATCTGGAATCTGCGCAGTTGCAGATACAATACTTAAAGTTAGTGCAAGGTTTGTCAACGTAAATTTTCTATTCAACATGCTCTTATACATTTTACACCGCAAAAGTAGCTTAGTTGACAATAATACAAATAGTCCGGCATGAATAATGTAAGTAGTCCAAGTGTATGGTTCGTTTCTACATCCACTCTTCGCGGCCAATCCGCTTTCTCCCGATGATATCGATTTGATCCTGTTTGCTATTGATTTTTATTTTTTCAATGTTGCTTAAATTTGGTTGGCCAGATTCAAGCCAAGCAGAATACCAATAGGAAGCGACGCGTAAGATCGTTTTCCGCATCCTTCTTTCGACCATTCCTTTCATGGCATCGTGATACGCGTTGGCATAGCGATCCGAGTACGTCCATACCAATTGATTGTTTCGCTCAATAAATGTTTTTTTTGGGAATCTTTAAATTGACGATTGAGCTTGGCTTCGATATTCAATACAGAATCGACGAGACGATTGCTTTCGCGAACAATAAGCCATGCTTCTGCTAAAGGATCTTTGATATAGTTTGCTTTTCCAACGCGAAGATTATATTTTTCTGAAAACATTTCTGGCAAGCGACTTTCCCAAAATGCGTGTATTCCAATTTGGTTGGTGAATTGTCCATTGTAATTTTTAGTTGTATGTAAAGGGACATGCGCATCGGCAATATAGTGCCCGAGTTCTGCAGAGTGCTTGATGATCCGATTATAATCTTTTGACTGAAAAGCTTTCACTAGCTTTTGATAGGTTAAATTAATTTGCCAGGGAACAATACCATTTTTTAACAACTGTTTTTCTTGATATTTTTCTTTCGCTTTTGACCAATGAATGGGTATGGAATCATTTTCACCCTCTTCTTCATAATCTTCTATATCTATAAAATGCCGTGGACCTTCAGTGCTATCGGTGTAGCAGCGTTTATCTGGGTCAACAGCTTTCTCGGTAATCAGATCGATATTGGCTTTATAGAATTTCGCCATCTTGGCTGGCAAGGCGAACACGGCATAATGATTAATTTTTTTATGTGCAAAAAATCCCCAAGAGATAAAAATAGGTATGCCAATTAGCGAAAGCATAGTAAACAATAGAAATTTCATGGTTTATTGAACTGGCTATTAATTAATTGTTGATATTAAATATACAAAAAAGAAAGTTAAAATGGGATTAATAGGTTTTTTATTGATGTTAATTTATATTTTCTTAACCTAACAAAACAATAAAATAATATTGATAATCATTAAAATTGATTAATTTGCCGACACAAAATACAGTCATTATGAAGATATTGTATGCCGTACAAGGGACAGGAAATGGACATCTTAGTCGTGCAATGGATATTGTGCCCTGTTTGAGAGAGTTAGGAGAAGTTGATGTTTTGGTTAGTGGAATTCAAGCAGATCTATCATTACCTTTTGAAGTGAAATACCGTTTTCACGGGCTGAGTTTTATCTTTGGTAAGTCTGGTGGGGTCGATTTGTGGAAGACTTTCATGAGTTCGACTATTCGTAAATTTACAAATGAAATTAAGAGCTTGCCCATTGAAAACTATGATTTGGTGATCAACGATTTTGAACCTATCTCGGCTTGGGCCTGTCATTCAAAAGATTTAGAATGCATTGGATTGAGTCATCAGATTGCTGCCTTAGATCCGTCGAGTCCCAAACCGGAAGACAGTGATATGCTGGGTAAGTTCATCATGAAAAACTATGCACCCTCCACATATTCTTACGGTTTCCATTTCAAGCGTTATGGCAAGAATATTTATCCGCCTGTTATCCGTAATGCTGTTCGTGACTTGGGCGTAACAGATCAGGGACATTATACGGTTTATCTACCTGCATACGACGATGCGCATCTTTTGAAGCACTTAATGAAGTTTCCAGATGTCAAGTGGGATGTTTTTAGTAAACATAATTCAAAGACATTCGAAATGAAAAATGTAACGATTAGGCCCATAAATAACCAATCTTTTATAAATAGTATGGCATCTTCTTCAGGAGTTTTATGTGGAGCAGGTTTTGAAACACCGGCAGAAGCATTATATTTGAAAAAGAAACTGTTAGTTATCCCAATGAAGAACCAATATGAACAGCATTTGAATGCCGCGTCACTGGAAGAAATGGGAGTGCCTGTAATTTCGAGCCTGAAACATAAAAATATGTTGGCGATAGAAGCCTGGCTGAACAGTAAATCTAGGGTTGAAGTTGATTACCCAAATATCACGCAGGAAATTATAAATGAAATCGTGCAGAAGCACCGTTAAACAAACATGAAGTATATTGCATTAGCCTTATTATCCTTGACAACTGTCACAGGATTTGCCCAACAAAAAAAGAAAAACACGACAGTAAAGAAGAAGGTCGTAAACAGTAAATCGAGCGTAACAAATCAATTGAGAACAAAGGCCGATTCTGTGTCGTATGCATTTGGTGCTGATATCGGAAATTCACTAAAGTCTATTGAAATCGATTATTTGAAGTCAGATGTTATTGCAAAAGCAATTGCTGACGTATTGAAAGGTAACACGTCGCTATTAGAGGAAGGTCAAGGAAGAGCTGTCATTCAGCAGGCTATTATGGACGTCCGTGCTAAAAAGGAGGCTGCCAGTAGGGCTGAAGAAGATAAATTCTTTGCGGAAAATGCAAAGGTTACCGGGATGAAATCGACAGCAGAGGGTATTCAATATCTTATTTTGACTGAGACTGATGGTGTAAAGCCTAAAAGTGACGATAAAGTCACAGTTCATTATAAAGGAACCCTATTGAGTGGGAAGCAATTTGATAGCTCATATGATCGTAAGGAGCCTTTGAAACTATCTTTGGGCCAAGTGATTAAGGGCTGGCAGATTGGTATTCCATTAATGTCTAAGGGGTCGAAATATAAATTTTTTATTCCAAGCAGATTAGCTTATGGTGAACGCGCAACGGGTGAAATTCCCGCCAACAGCACGTTGGTGTTTGAGGTAGAATTAATTGATATCAGTGCAGATGGAACAACATAAATTAGGTCATACAAATTTAATGGTGTCGGAAATCGGTTTAGGCTGCATGTCTCTAAAGAGTAATCAGTCCAAACAATCCAAAGACATTATTCATAAAGCTTATGAAGAAGGAATCACTTTTTTTGATACGGCTGATCTCTACGACAAAGGTTTAAACGAGATGATTGTGGGAGAGAGTGTGCAAAGTTTTCGGAAGCATATTGTCTTAGCATCAAAAGTTGGTAATCTTTGGCGTGCCGATGGCTCTGGCTGGGACTGGAAGGCCTCAAAAGATTATATTATGAAAGCTATAGAAGGGTCGTTGTCGCGGTTGAAAACGGATTATATCGACCTGTATCAGTTACATGGTGGTACCTTGGAAGATCCGATTGAGGAGATTGTTGAAGCCTTTGAGCTGTTGAAAAGCCAAGGTAAAATTCGGGCGTATGGACTTTCATCCATCCGTCCGAACGTTATTAAGACATTTTTGTCCAAATCTGATATCGCTTCCGTGATGATGCAATACAGTTTATTGGATCGAAGACCCGAAGAGGAAATTAGTGGCTTGCTGGAGAGGATGGGGGTAAGTATTGTTGTACGGGGCGCTTTAGCAAAAGGTGTTCTTATTAATAAACCCATAGCACCTTTTCTTCAGTATAGCTCGGGTGAGGTGGCACATATCTTCAGAAATTTGGTAAATCTTTCCAAACGTATCGGAAAAGATAATATGATCGTTGCACTTTCATATGTGCTATCTAATTCCGCAGTTTCTACTGCGGTAGTCGGAGTGAGTACCAAATTACAGTTGGACGAATTGATCAGGGCAAAAGAGAAAACGATACATTTAAGTGACCTCGATAAACAGTTTTTATTGGAAGGTGTCCGGTCGTTGTATTATACCGAACACCGGTAGTTTTTAATCTTTATTAAAAAATAGTTTTAATATTTTCGAAAGGTCTTCTTTAGTGTCTACGGCGACAGTTTCATGTTCTGTAATTGCCGTTTGAATAGCGTAGCCGTTTTCAAGCCAGCGTAGTTGTTCCAATGCTTCTGCTTCTTCCAACAGTGAAATTGGCAATTTCGTCAGCTCTTTTAATGTCTCTATCTGATAGGCATATATTCCGATATGTTTGTAAAATGTTTGGTTCTGTAGCCAGTTTTCTTTTTCCATGCCTCTTAAAAATGGAATGGTTTGTCTACTGAAGTAGATGGCTTCTCCCTTGATGTTTCGAACAACTTTGGGTATATTCACGTTGAATAGTTCGTCCTCCTGTGTGATTTCTTTTACTAAAGTTGCAATCTTTGTGTGTGGATTCTTAAAACAATCTGCCAGGAGATCAATTTGTATTGGATTGATAAAGGGCTCGTCACCTTGTATATTGATGGCAATATCATAGCCATTTACTTGGGCAATGACCTCGGCGCAACGGTCTGTTCCAGATTGGTGATGCTCTGCGGTCATAACGATATTACCACCAAAAGATGATACAGTCTGCGCAATCCGCTGATCGTCGGTTGCAACAACCACATCGTTTAATTTTGTTGATTTTTTGACCTGCTCGTACACGCGTTGAATCATCGTCTTCCCTTCGATGTCGATCAGGGGTTTTCCAGGGAATCTGCTTGATGCATATCGAGCAGGGATAATACCTAAAAATTTCATTCGTTATTTTTTACAGTAGATGGGATTATTGCTGTTCATCAAAAAGCCTGCAAAATCATGGAATTTAACAGGCCTCTGGAGTTAGCTATTCGAACAGTCCAAATAATTCAGCTTCGATCTTTTGGATGATACCGCCAAGATCTTCTGGATTTTTTGTAAAATCCAAATTGTCCTTGTCTAGAACCATTACTTTACCTTCTTTGTAATTATTGATCCATTTATCGTATTTATCATTCAACTTGGATAAATAATCAAGACGAATCGCTGATTCATAATCGCGCCCTCTTTTTTGTATATTGTTAACCAAAGTTGGTACAGAAGCTTTAAGGTAAATCAATAGATCCGGAGGTTTGATGTAGTGAATAATGCTTTGAAAGATATTGCTATAATTTTCGAAATCGCGTGCGCTCATCAAACCCATGTCGTACAAATTTTCGGCAAAAATGTAAGCATCTTCATAAATGGTACGATCCTGTATCATATCAATACCCGTTTCTTGTAATTTTACAATATGCCTAAAGCGGCTGTTGAGGAAGAAAATCTGAAGATTGAACGCCCAGCGTTTCATATCTGAATAAAAGTCTTCGAGATAGGGATTGTTATCTACAGCCTCAAACTGAGGTTCAAACTTAAAGTGACTGGCTAATAATTCTGTTAATGTTGTTTTTCCAGCTCCTATGTTACCTACGATAGCTATGTGCATATTAATCTAGCTTAATAAAATCTTTTAATACCAATAATCTCACGGACTTCTTTTAATGTCTTGCGCGCAGACTCACTTGCTTTTTCAGCGCCCATTTTTGTCACTTTAGCAATGTAGGCATCGTCGTTTGATATCTCCTCAATACGGGAGCGTACATCGCTGGTTGCAAGTACCATATCTTCTGCCAGTTGCTTTTTAAAGTCACCGTAACGAATTTCGCATTTGTTATAGAGTTCATCAAAATGCTGTAGCGTATCTGCGGTAGATACGACCTTCATCAAATCAAAGAGATTTTGGATAGATTCAGGTTTGGGTTGGTTCATTTCAGTCGGACCAGAATCAGACACCGCGCGCATTACTTTTTTACGGATAACCGTTTCGCTATCCGATAAATAAATACAATCGGCCTCCCCATTTGATTTGCCCATTTTTCCTTGCCCTGCGAGTCCAGGTACTTTAACCAACTTGTCGGAGTAAGAGAAAGCAAAGGCTTCTTTGAAATAGTCTACGCTGTATAGACGGTTGAATCGATTGCCAAAAGTTCGTGTCATCTCCAGATGTTGTTCCTGATCTTTTCCTACGGGCACCTTTGTGCCATGGTGGATCAATATATCACAGGCCATCAGGACCGGGTAGGTCAATAAGCCTGCATTCACATTGTCTGGATTGCTTCTCACTTTATCTTTAAACGCAGTGGCACGTTCAAGCTCACCTAGATAAGCATTCATATTCATGTATAGATAGAGCTCCGCAACTTCTGGAACATCTGATTGGACGTAAATTGTCGATTTTTCAGGGTCTATTCCTGCTGCTAAATATTCAACAATAACTTGACGAACCGTACCCTGTAATCCATGTGGAGTGGGATGGGTCGTCAGTGAATGTAAATCTGCAATAAAAAAAAAGCAATTATATTCGTTTTGCATCTTCACAAAGTTGCTCAATGCGCCGTAGTAATTTCCTAAATGTAATTTTCCGGTACTTCTGATACCGCTGACAACTGTTTCCATATTCCTGCGAATTTACGCATAAATTTCACAAAGTCGAATTAAATTCCGTTGTTGATTTCTTTTTAAATTTGCTTTATTTTTTTAGCTTCATTCCAATAAACATCCATTTCTTCTAAAGTCATTTCGTGGAGTTGCCGATTGTTTTCAAGAGCTTTTTGTTCTAAATACGTAAAACGTTCGATGAATTTTTTGTTGGTACGTTCAAGTGCATTTTCAGGGTTTATACCAATATGGCGTGCGTAATTTATCAGGGAGAATAAGAGGTCACCAAATTCGCTTTCTGCTTTTTCGCGATCTATTGGACTTGCCGTTTCAATATTAAACTCCGCTTTAAATTCAGCAAGCTCTTCTTCAACTTTTTCCCATACTTGTTCTTTATCTTCCCAGTCAAAGCCCACCCCTCGAACCTTATCTTGAATACGATAGGCCTTTACCAAAGCTGGCAACCCCTTTGGCACGCCAGCAAGTACAGATTGACTGCCTTCTTTGAGCTTAATTGTTTCCCAATTGGATTTAACTTGATCTTCTGTATCAGCTTCGGTGTCGCTGTAGATGTGGGGATGACGGATAATCAATTTATCACAGATTGCATTAAGTACATCTACGATATTGAACTGCGCTTCTTCTTCTGCAATTCGTGCGTAAAAAACTAAATGCATCAGCACATCACCAAGTTCCTTTTTGATCTCAGGATAATCGTGTTCCAAAATAGCGTCAGTCAATTCATACATTTCTTCTATTGTCAAATGCCGAAGAGTTTCCATCGTTTGTTTTTTATCCCAAGGGCATTCCGTGCGTAATGTATATAACACGTCGAGTAATCGTTGAAATGCTAATTGAGGGGTATGCTGATAAGCCGGTGCTGAAAGATTTGCCATATATCATCGTGTTTTCTAGCACAAAAATAGAAATATGATTTCGAATAAACTATTTCAAATTGCGGAAAACAAAACCCTTTTGTCAGTCGTTTTATAATAAAAATTAACTTTTAGATCGAATTTAGAACACTCAACTATGGAAAGAATGCACGGTTACTCGTCTGCCAGCGTTGCTTTGGAAAAATTAAGCAACATGGGCTATACAATTGACTATAATATTGAATTTGATGATCTATTGGCTCATGCAGATCAGTATAAAATTGACTATTTATTTCGTTATGAGGGTGCATCTGATCCTGATGATGAATCATCTGTGTATGGCATTAGCAACGAAGCGGGGCAGAAGGGCGTTTTTGTTGCTGGCAATCTGTCTTTAATAGAGGGCAAAAAGCGTGATATTCTACTCCAATTGGAACTGAAGGAGCGAGAGCGGTAATCTTATCAGAAAATAGGAGCTTTAAAACAGTTTTTTAGTTAGCAAAATTTCTCTTGTAAAGTTGAATTATAATAGGATATTTTGATAGATATTTACTATTTGATTCTAGTGATAAAGACTAAACCTTTTTAGATTTTATACTATGATATTGTATATCGGCATTTTCGCCATTATCGTTGTGGTCTGCGTATTGATTTCTCTCATAATGATGAAAAAGCAAAAAGAGACCGCTAGAAAGTATGAAGGTGAATCTGGAATTCACCTAGCTCCAGATGTAAGAGATGAATTGCTAAAGGATGAATTTGTAAAGTTGAGAAAACAATTGAACGGCGCTCCGATAGACGCTTTTACGCAATGTGCTTATATAGCGACAGTGGGTGATAAGGTCGCTGCAGCAGCGGCCACAGCGGCGAAAACTGTTGCATGGGCAGCTGTTGGTGTGAAGGCACGTTATAATGAACGGGATAATGTTTCTTATCTGGTGCTAAGTAATAACGAATTGCATTACGTATTTTTTGACGACGGGCAGGTGAGAGACCATTTTGTGTTCGATCATCAAACCTTAATTGACGCGCACACCGCCAAGATTAGCAATTCTGAAAAAGTAACACGTATGGGATCTGTTATAGGTTTAAAACCAAAGAAAATGCATCTTGATATTAATGGAACTGGACTAGATATTATATATTATGGTGTAGTACAGCGGATGCCACATGGCATTATCTCTCCAGGTGCGGGCATGTTTGAAACACAAGCAAAACTTCAACTGATGGGGCGGTTGTTTTTAGATAGGTTTTATGAAAAATATCCGCATTTGCAGAGTCAAGATTAGATAAATGTCATATTATTTAGTTTTATAGAAAGTTGACCTACATTTTTGCTTGGTTTCAGGTTACTTTGATTAAATTGTATCGATCAAAATTTATATCATATGAAAGTTTTAGCGGATAAAGTAGCTATAGTAACCGGAGCTGGTTCGGGGATCGGACTCGCTGTTGCATTGGCCTATGGTAAAGAAGGAGCCAAGGTTGTTGTCTCGGATATCAACGAGCAAGCGGGTCAAGAAACCGTAAAACAAATTGAATCGATAGGTGGAGAGGCGGTATTTTTTAAAGCAGACACTTCATCTCCGGCTGATAATGAGTCGTTGGTTAGTTTTGCTGTCGAAAGGTTTGGTAGGCTTGATGTCGCCTGCAATAATGCTGGTATTGGCGGTGAGGCGGCTCTCACTGGGGTTTATAGTTTAGATGGATGGAAAAAAGTGATTGATATTAATTTCAACGGCGTGTTTTATGGATGCAAATATCAAATTGAGGCGATGGAAAAGAACGGTGGTGGTGTGATTGTAAATATGGCGTCTATACACGGTACTGTCGCTGCCCCTATGTCGAGTGCCTACACGGCTGCAAAACACGCAGTAGTGGGGTTGACAAAGAATATTGGCGCTGAATATGGTCAGAAAAACATTCGATGTAATGCCGTGGGACCTGGATATATTGATACACCTTTATTAGCTAAGCTGGATAAAGAACATATCGATACATTGATAAGCAAACACCCTATTGGACGTTTGGGAAAGGCGGAAGAAGTTGCCGAACTTGTTCTGTTTTTAAGTTCGGAGAAATCGTCCTTCATGACTGGTGGATATTATTTAGTTGATGGCGGTTATACTTCGATTTGATAATTTTTTAACAAAAATATATAAAATTATTGTTGCCCTCAAAAGTGAATACTTTCTGGGGGCATTTATTTATGTAGGCCAGCTAAAAATGTTTAAATAGTAAACGCTTTAGTATTCAGACTGATACTTAGTTAATACGCATTTAAATACTAGTGTATAAATCAATAAAAAGTAGAACTTAACGAAGTTAAAGTACGATATACCGAAAGTCGACATGATGATCAATATTAATGAAATAATGCTAGTTTAAAATAGTTAATTTTAATGTTATGAAAGCGAAATTGTCATATTTAACAAAAATGAGTGTGCTAGGGACGAAAAACTTAGTCAAATATTATTTGCTTACTATCGTTTCTACTATGCTTTACATTGTGATCGGCAGTTTTCAATTTATGAACAGCGATAATGCTTTTTTTTCAATTTCCAATCATACGCAGACGATTACAAAATCCCTTTGGTTGATCGGATTAATCTTGCTTCCTATATTACTCTTTGTTTTTAGTAACAAATATGTCTTTTCAAAAATTGCAAGTCTCGTCGTTTTAGAGAGACGGGACGATCTTATTCTCCCCATAGTGGATAAAGTGTTGCTCATTTTTCAATCCAATCAGCCCGATATTATCCAAAATGCGGCTAATTATTCATTCGCAAAACTTAAATTGATCGATGAATTAAAGCGCAACAAAATCGAGAGCCCTTGGGTGAGCCGCATTGTTGTTTTTGGTCTGAGCAAAGTGAAGTTTGATAGCCTGGATTTGGAGAATAATGATAGCTTTTATGAAATCGTAAGGTCTAAGTTTGTGACTGCACTTGAGACGCTGACCGAATCGAACAATAGACCATTTTGGATATCTTTTCTTGCTCAATGGCTTATTTTGTTTTTTGTATTTTTCATCAAATGAATTAGACTGTCCTTATAGAATCCCCTTTTATTAAGCTGAATGAGGACCATCGTCTTTAAGCATGTTGCTAAGATCATTTGATGCTAATTTTTTCTATCCTTTTTTTTATCTATTAATAAATAATAGATATTCACCTTGTTATAGATTTTATTTTGTATTTTGACTAACCAACAACACTATGCCGCTTTAAATGGAGGTCATCATGAAAAATATTTTTTTTACTTTTTTTGCTTTATTAACTGCTTCAATTGTTTATGCTCAGATGCCTCGGGTAAAGGTGGAAGAAGGAATATTGGAGGGAATTGTCCTACCAAGTGGGGTACAATCTTTTCGAGGAATTCCTTTTGCAAAACCGCCAGTGGGTGTCCTTAGATGGAAAGAACCTCAGCCCGCTGAACATTGGTCTGGCATTCGAAAGGCCGATCATTTTGGCTATTCTCCCATGCAGAAGCCGATCTATGGGGATATGCGTTTTCGGTCGCCAGGAATAAGCGAAGACTGTCTTTATTTGAATGTCTGGCGCCCGACTTCCATTGGACCTGGTAAGCTTCCAGTTTTAGTCTATTTTTACGGTGGCGGATTCAATGCTGGCGATGGGTCAGAAAGTCGTTATGATGGTGAAAGTTTTGCAAAAGAAGGGCTGATTGTCGTTACCATCAACTATCGTCTTGGTATTTTTGGTTTTTTTGCGCATCCTGCGTTGACGGAAGAGTCGCCGACACACGCGTCTGGAAACTATGGATTGCTCGATCAGCATGCCGCTTTAGTTTGGGTTAGAAAAAATATAGCTGCATTTGGCGGGAATCCCGATGAAATTACCATTGGCGGTGAGTCTGCTGGGAGCATGTCTGTGTCGGCTCAAATGGCGAGTCCGCTGTCAAAAGGACTGTTTAGGCGCGCGATAGGCCAAAGCGGAAGTATTTTTAATCTGAGGTACGGTACGGCCTCTATTGCCGAGCAAGAGCAACAGGGGGTGGCTTTCGCTACCCGTATTAAAGCTGATGGACTTGATAAGCTTAGGGAAATTCCTGCCGCCGAACTACTTGATAAAGCGAGTGACCCAGGGGCTTTTACAGCCCGTTTGATTGTTGATGGCTATTTTCTGCCTAAATCTCCTCTAGCCATTTTTGAGGATGGGGAGCAGTCAAGAGTTCCACTACTGGCCGGGTGGACATCTACGGAAGTGCCATATACAGCTTATATGGGTAAATTTTATCCATCTCCCGAGAATTATGAGGAATTGGTAAGAGCTCAATATGGCGTAAATGCCGACGAAGCACTCGAGCTTTATCCCGGAAGGACTGATACACAGGTTATTCAGTCCGCAACTGCACTAGCAAGTGATAATTTTATCGTTTATAGCACCTGGAAATGGCTTGACCTGCAAAGAAAGAGTAGCGGACAGCCAACCTTCGTTTATATATTTGGTAAGCCGCGTCCACCTATGCGGCCCATCTACAGCGATGTACAATCTGGGCTCGCTGGGGGAATCACAAAAAAATTGAATCAAGAACAGAAGGAGAAGAATCCTCCGCCTATATCGGGAGCATTTCATGCGAGTGATATCGAATATTTATTAGGAAATCTCCAGAGCAATGATGTGTTTGCCTGGTCGGAGGCTGATTACAGGGTGTCAAGACTTGGTCAGCAGTATTTTATTAATTTTATCAAAACCGGGGATCCAAACGGTAAGGGCCTTGCTATTTGGCCAAAAACAACCGCAAAAGATAAGCGTATGAATATTTTGAATCTAAATATCGATACGAAATCATCTACTGAAGAATTTCGGGATAGATATCTCTTTCTGGATAAATTTTTTGTTGATCATGAACACACATCAAGATAGAGTTATAGATCTGTTAATTTTACAGGAACAGATAAATACGTTTTTTTGATGAATAATCAGACTAGGTAAAAAACTATTTATCATTACTAGGTGTTATCATTGAAAATTTTCGTAAAAGACGTTATTGTCCATATAGTGAGAACATAATTTGTAGGAAATTATGACTCTAATTTTCTGCTTGAATAAATTTTGATGTATGAACATAAATCCTGATGTGGTTATTATTGGTGGTGGTCTGGCGGGACTCACAAGTGCATTACATCTCTCTAAGAAAGGATTCAAAGTTACTTTAATTGAAAAACACGATTACCCACGTCATAAAGTCTGCGGAGAATATTTGTCGAATGAGGTCTTACCTTATTTGGAATGGCTGGAAGTCGACGTGGAAACTTTATTACCTACACATATTCGAGAGTTTAAATTCACTACAGCAGATGGAAAGATGAATAAGATTAAATTGCCGCTCGGGGGCATTGGTGTCAGTCGCTATCTGTTGGACGATTTGTTGTATCAACAGACAAAGCGTAATGGTTGTGAGATTATCATTGCGACCGTGACGGGTATATCATTCAATAACGATACATTTGATGTTTCTTGTCAGGATTATACTTTAAATTCGAAAATTGTACTAGGAGCCTTTGGGAAACGCGGTAATATTGATCAGCTTTTATCTCGTGATTTTATGAAGAAAAAATCCCCTTGGATAGCTGTTAAAGCACATTATTACGCGGATTTTCCAAGCGACCTTATTACATTACATCATTTTAAAGGCGGATATTGTGGTATTTCTAAAGTGGAAGATAGCCAGGTAAATATGTGTTATTTGGCCGATTTAGATACCTTTAAACGATACAAAAATATCGAAGATTTTCAAAAGTATGTCTTGTCTAAAAACAGACATCTCAAGTGCTTTTTTGAACATAGTAAACTAATTTTTGATAAACCACTGACCATTAGTCAGTTTTCATTTGATAAGAAATCAGCCGTAGAAGACCATATTCTTATGATTGGTGATACGGCCGGCCTTATTCATCCATTCTGCGGCAATGGGATGGCAATGGCAATACATGGTGCTAAAATAGCTTCCGAGCTCATTATAGATTACTATCATGGACATATACACTCACGTAATCAATTGGAAAAGGCATATGTCAGCCAATGGAATAGGACCTTTAAAAAGCGTTTGTTGTTCGGACGACTTTTATCGCGTATACTACGTCACAAAGTAGGTATCGCAGTATTAATGAAAACGGTCATATTTTTTCCTAAACTCTTAAGCTTGATGATTAAAGAGACCCATGGTAATGCAAGCGAAATAAAATGGCGATAGATTTAACACAGAGAACCTCGGAAAATGAAATCATGGACGATTTTCTACTCGAAGGCGATGAACTTCGTGGCGCACTGGATCAGATCTCCAAAATCAATCGCTTTCTAGGGGGAAACAGTATCACGCTAGATGGTGTAAAAAAAATGCTTTCCAATGATAATTCAAACCATCCAATAAGGATTGTCGATATCGGATGTGGTAATGGAGATATGCTTCGTATGCTAAGTGATTATGCTGATAATAAGGGTATTCAATTTGAATTATTCGGTTTAGATGCAAATCGGTATACCATCAATCATGCTCGGTCCTTATCTAAAAATTATACTAACATAACGTATGTGTGCGCTGATATTTTTGAAGAAGATTTTGAAGACCTTAGTTTTCACATCGTTTTGTGTACGCTAACCATCCACCATTTTAACGATGAAAACATACTGAACCTGATAGCGAGACTGATCAAAATGTCAAAGTTAGGAATTATCATCAACGACCTACATAGGAGTAAAATTGCTTATCGACTTTTTCAAACAATTGCTGTTGTTTTCAGGTTAAACAGAATGACAAGAGAAGATGGACTTATCTCCATACGACGCGGATTTAAAAAGGATGAGCTTGTACAATTCGCAAAGAAATTACATTTAGAAAATTATACTGTCCAATGGAAATGGGCTTTCCGATACCAGTGGATTATTTCCAATATATGAATGTTAAGATAATACATGTTGCAAAACAACTGCCTAATTACTCCTGTGTTACAGCGGAGATACTCCCAATGTTGGATGTTTGGCTGGAAGGACAGGATTCCCGTTTTATTAAGAAGGTTAAGAAGCTGTTCGAAGGCTCGGCAGTGGAAAAGCGATATGCCATTATGAATCCGATCGATGTCTTTACTTCAACATCCTTTGAAGAAAAGAATAACGTATTCTGCCGGCAAGCAACATCTCTCGGCGAAGAGGCACTCCGCAAGGCGCTTGAGGAAGTAGAATGGGACCCACAATCTCTAGACTATATTATTACAGTGAGCTGTACGGGGATTATGATCCCTTCGCTCGATGCTTATCTCGTTAACAAGATGAAACTCCGTCAGGATATTGTGCGTTTACCAGTCACTGAGATGGGATGTGTTGCCGGCGTTTCAGGAATAATCTATGCTAAAAATTTTCTTCAGGCCAACCCGGGTAAACGTGCAGCGGTAATTTCCGTAGAAGCGCCAACAGCGACTTTTCAACTGGAAGATTTTTCGATGTCTAATATCGTCAGTGCCGCAATATTTGGAGATGGTGCGGCTTGCTGCCTGCTTTCCTCGTACGATTCCGACTGTGGGCCTGCAATCCTTGACCAAGAGATGTACCATTTTTATGATGCCGAAGATATTATGGGTTTTAAGCTAACAAACACTGGTATGAAGATGATACTTGATGTAGAAGTTCCCAATGTGATTGCTTCCCATTTCGGAGCAGTAATACATCCATTTCTTAATAAAAATAATTTGGAAATCGACGCCATTGATTACATGATTTTTCATCCCGGCGGAAAAAAGATCGTGGCGACAATTGAACAGATTTTTGCTGAATTTGATAAAGATATTAACGATACTAAAGCAATATTGTCGGAATATGGCAATATGTCCAGTGCTACTGTATTATATGTGCTTGAACGTATCATGAAACGTAACCCTAAGGCCGGTGAATTAGGATTGATGCTGAGTTTTGGGCCAGGGTTTTCGGCACAGCGCGTTTTATTACAATGGTAACCAAAAAATTATGAACGTAGATTTGAAAGATATACTATCAAAATTGCCTTACAGAGACCCCTTTTTATTTGTCAATGAGTTGATTTATGTTGATGCAGAAGGTATTGTGGGTAACTATACTTTTAATGAAGATCTGGAGTTTTATAGAGGCCATTTTTATGAAAAAGCGATTACTCCGGGTGTTATTTTGATCGAAACAATGGCTCAGATAGGTTTAGCTTGTTTGGGGATTTTTCTGTTAAATAAAGAGTTGACGCATGGCTCGGCAATAGCACTGACGTCGACCGAAATACAATTTTTAAAACCGGTGTATCCAAAGGAGAAAGTTACTGTGTTTTCAAAAAAAATATATTTTAGGTTTGGTAAATTAAAATGCGAGGTAATCATGAAAAATGAAGCTGGGCAGGAGGTTTGCAAAGGGATATTGGCAGGCATGATTACGGAAGAGCTATGAAAAGAGTAGTCATTACAGGAATTGGTGTTGTTTCCCCAAATGGAGTGGGAGTACCTGCTTTTACACAGGCTATTAGGGATGGCGTATCCGGAATTAGACATGATGAGAGATTGGAAAAATTGCAGTTTTCTTGCCAGATTGCTGGAATGCCACAGTTGTCGGAAGAGCTAAAAAAGAAATATTTCACCGAACTGGAATTAAGAGGATTTAATAGTACAGGCATATTATACGGTGTGATCGCCGGAATGGAAGCATGGACAAACGCGGGGCTCCCTATTACTTCGAATTCCGTGCCTGATTGGGATAGTGGAACTGTATTTGGTTCAGGGACTTCGGGTATCGATAAATTTCGGGAAAGCATTTATAAAATCGATGATTTGCAAACCCGCAGATTGGGGAGTACGGTTGTAGCCCAGACCATGAACAGTGGGATTAGTGCTTACTTAGGAGGAAAATTGGGTCTCGGTAATCAGGTGACAACGAATTCATCTGCCTGTGCTACGGGAACTGAAGCAATTCTGATGGGTTATGATCGGATTAGATCCGGAAGAGCAAAACGCATGCTCGCAGGGAGTACAGGAGATAGTGGACCTTACATTTGGGGCGGTTTTGATGCACTGCGTGTCTGTAGTTCACAATATAATGCCCATCCTACGCAAGGTTCCAGACCTATGAGTGCAACAGCCGCCGGATTCGTTCCTGGTAGTGGGGCTGGAGCCTTATTGTTGGAAGATTTGGAAAGTGCGCTAGAGCGAAAAGCAACTATATATGCAGAATTATTGGGTGGCCACGTAAATTCTGGCGGACAACGCGGAACGGGAAGTATGACAGCCCCTAATGCGGATGCTGTGCGGAGATGTATTCAGGAGGCGCTAAAAAATGCAAATATCTCGGGCTTAGACATCGATGCTATAAATGGACATTTAACGGCAACTACCAAAGATGCTTTTGAAATAGAAAACTGGACCATAGCTCTGAATCGCAAGGGTAAAGATTTTCCATGGATAAACTCTCTAAAGGGAATGACTGGGCACTGTCTCAGTGCGGCGGGTAGCATAGAGAGCGTGGCGACGGTTTTGCAGTTATACCATGGATTTTTATTTGGAAACAGTAATTGCTCTAATCTACATCCGGAGATTGCTGCATTGATACATTCAACACGTATCCCTTTAAAGACTCTTGATGTCAAGACTAAGATCATTGCCAAGGCAAGTTTTGGATTTGGTGATGTTAATGCTTGTCTAATATTTAAGAATTTTAATAACTAAACTGATGAATAGAGAAGAATTGATCCATGCTTTAAAGCTAATCATATCACCATACACTACAAACCAAGAAGCTTTCGGAAAGCTTAATGAAGCGACCGATTTTATGCGTGATCTGCAAATTAACTCGGCCAATTTGGTTGATATTGTCCTAGATATTGAAGAAAAGTTCGATATATTGATTGAAAATCCTGATATGGAACGTATGCTAAATGTTGGTGCTGCGGTCGATATTATCGAAAGCAAATTGAAAGACAAATGATCGGTAATGATGTGATTGACCTAGTTAAGTCCAGAAATGATAGTAATTGGAGACGTCAGGGATTTGTCTCAAAACTATTTAATACGCATGAAAGGATTTTGATTGAGAACAGCCAGAATCCCGAAATCGAAGTTTGGCTCCTATGGAGCATGAAAGAGGCTGCCTATAAGATATGGAATAGACAAACAGGAATCAGAATGTATATGCCTAAAAGACTCCGATGTTCAGTTATTGAATCGTCTCCTTGTTACGCTGTTGGTGAAGTTGCCTGTGAGGGAAATCGGTATTACACTGAGACTTTTATTTGTTCAGATTTTATACATACCATAGCGGTTGAGGAGTTAATTTATTTGGAACATATTTTAGAAATCACAAGAGATGAAATCTCTAAAGATTCATTTGGAATTCCGGGCATTAGCATAAAAGATCAAAATGTTGTCTTACCGGTGTCCGTAAGTAACCACGGACGTTTTGAACGGATAGTTACGATCAAAAAATTATAAGGCGTATTGAAAAAGACACACTCAGTTGACAACGTTGAATAGGTAAAATATTTCAAATAGAGCATATCTTTAATATTGGATTATATTGTTCTAATGCCATTTTTAATTTTCGGGAATTTTGTTTATTCAACTTCTTGATTAATAGTTTCTTTCCGGTGTGTCTACATCTAGACTAAGAACACCTTATTCATTGTACTTGAATGGACTCTTCCCTTAGCATTTGTTTAAACTTGGGATTTCGTATATAGCTACTAAAGGCGTGACTCGACATTCCAGTGAAATCGGTCGTAGAAAAAATGGCGTAATTTTTCTTAAGGGCATTAAAACTGTCTGCTTTATATCCAAGATCAGTTGGGTTAAGTTTATTAGATAAGAATCCGAAAAACTTTTTCAACATCTTGTCAGTACCGTTTATCGTGATATGTATTTTCTTAACCTGTGGGCTCAGTTCCACAAATTTTTTTGTGTCGCTTAGTGTATCTGTATACTGAAACTCGGAGAGTCCTATTGCCGGCGCGAGCATAATGCATGTAATTCTGTTTTTGTTTTCCAGCAAAGGCTTTGCCCGCTCGATATCAACATTGTGAATATCTTTTGCCTGTGCGGAAAATGAACTGTTGAATTCCGGATTTGAAATTGCACTCATCACTACAGATGCACCCCGACTGTGTGAGATAATGTAAACATCTTTATTAGACATATTATTTAGAATTCTCCTTAAACCAAATTCACCAGCCATTTGGCTGAAAGATGCTGCTGAAAACCAGTTTTTCGCTGATCGAAAAGGCGAGGTCGATCGTAAACCATCCCAATAAAATCGAATGATTTCATCGGTTTTAGGATTTGTAACGATATGATCGGAAATATATTTATATTGTTTTAAAACTGATTCTTCATCAGCATTGAAGCCATGGACTAAAATGAATACACGTTTTTTTGGTGCAATACGTTTAGACAAACGCAGCATGTTACCGCGTTCAAAAGCGAGTAATTGTTCGCGGTCACCTCTGTCGGTGGCAATTTTCATAAGCGAATAAGGATCTCGAGCAGCTTTATTGGAAGGAATGCCATAATTCTTCTTCCAATTGTCGGGGTAGAAATTACCATTTTGATCCACAAATGAGTACCATAAGTTAGGATCTACGCCGGTATTGGGGGTAGCCGAATCGGGAAGATTATGGATAAGGCCACACGAAGTGAACAAGCTGATAACGATGATAATATAGAAAAAATACCTTTTGTTCATCTGATTTATTTTCTACTATTCCTGAATTTAATTTTTAACTAGGATCCAATGGCTACTAGATTGGATATATTTTCACAAAAAAGCGATTTGTTGTAATATAGTCATTATTTTGGATAGCCAAAAGTAGGCTTGTATTTTTGAACGGTTAATGTTTGCTGAAATTTAGCGGTACCAAGCTACAAATCATTTCTTTGTGATTAAATAAAGCTTGTTGCGTTAGTTGGCTTTCTTCGGTTCCTAATCTATCTGTTGCAATATCTTATAATTTAGTATACGTTATATCGGATCTAACGCTGGACCCGATATAGGTGTAATTTAACTTTTTTCTTTAAGGTTTCAAATAATAGATTAAAATCGTTATTCTAGCAGCATGCATAGCGTTTCATTCATTTCTATTGGATCGTGGGAAAACTTCCTTAACTCCACCTTTTGTTAAAATAATGGAATTGTAGCCATATGTTTTGTCTTCAACAAACTCGATCGTTCTGTCGTTGTCGTCTGCTCTGAAAAATTTTGTTTTAGACTCGGGAATGAGTTCAATATCCGCATCATTATAATAGAGTTTGCCACCAATTTTTAATATCCGTATTTTTCCATACTCACCTACATAGTTATTGTATATGGTCGTATCTATTTTGGCGCGATGATGTTTGTAGGGCATTTCTACTTCTTTACAAAAGGCAATTGCTGAAAGTCCGTAACCTATGATATGGGAGGCTGAGCCGTTATTAGAAAGGACAGTGACAAAGAGTTTGTCGTCAGTAAATCGATTAAAAGAAGTCATTGTCCCAAAGAATCCTCCGTCATGTGCAATTAAATAATGTCCGTGATTATAAAATGGATTGATGATGAATCCATAGCCCCAATTTTCGGAGTTATATGGTGTAAACATTTTTTCCTTCATCGCGGCTGATAGGATCGTTGTTTCATAAAGTGCTTGGTCCCAAATGGCTAGATCTTCCACGGTTGAATAAATACCGTCGTGACCTAGGTTGATCTCCCAGTTGATATAGGGGTTATGGATAAAGCCTTCGTCATTATGATAATATACTTTTGCTTTTTTCGTCACGATGGATTCATTGTTACTAACTCCGGTGTTATTCATCTCAGCTTTATCAAATATATTTTTCTTTAAAAAAGTAGCGTAATGCTCACCGGAGACTTTTTCAATAATCTTTGCTAACAAATAATAACCGATATTACTATAGGCGCTATTTGTTCCCGGTGAGAATTCGAAAGGAATTTTCTTGATGGCGGCATAAGCAGAATCGCGACTTATGCTGCTCAACGCGATTTCTTTGAAACCCATAGCAAGTCCGGAGCTGTGTGACAGCAACATGTGGATGCTGATACTATCGGCTTTTGGATAATCGGGGAAAAATTTACTGAGTTTATCATTTAGGGATAACCGCCCATTGTCGACGAGCTGTAAAATAGCGGCTGCGGTAAATTGTTTTGTGACGGATGCCAACTGGAATTTAGTGTCTAACGTGTTTTTTATATTCCATTCATAATCTGCCAAACCGTAGGCTTTTTTTAATAAAATAGCGCCATTTTTCATAACAAGAACTGTTCCACTAAAATTATTTACATCAGCTTGTGCCTGCATATAGGCTGCAAGCTTGGCTGATGTTTTTTCTTGGGCTACAAGAAAAACTGGACAAAGCATAAGTAGGATTAAAAGCTTCATAATGTATTGTATAAATAATTATGGAGCAATGTTACTGTTTAATAAAATAGTGTGATTGTATTTTTGTAAACCTGCTAAATAAAAATCCATTTTATCTGGCTCCGTTCAAGATTAGCTATTTTGGAAAAGAAAACTTTTGGCGTAAATCCCGTTAATTTTTTAAAATCTCTAATCATGTGGGACTGATCGAAATAATCCAGGTTATAAGACAAACCTATTTTGCTGCTATCTTCGAGGTGGCTTTGAATCGCAGCTCGAAATCTGATGATTATTTTTGAATTGGGAGGGGGTTTTACAGATATGTTGATCAAATTGCTTATTTATGGTTGTTCTCGATCTTCTTGTTTTTATCGAAAATTCTGACATTGATTGATTGAGGTTGCTTGTATCCAGCATTTTGGTAATTATGTTTTCCAGCAACGCATTTTCAAATGGCCAAAATTTTGATATCCAATAGTGTTCTAATGCCTTGATTCGCTCGTCCTGGTCGTCTATGGAAAGGATGGATCTCATAGCATCTTTATAATCCAGGTGTGGGTTAAAATCGGGAAATGTTCCGCTGTTATAATCGCTTAAATCATTGGGTATAAAAGCATTTATCCCAAGAGGTTTGAAGTAAGTGGTAATTTCATTTATTTTCCCCTCGTAACGCACTAAAACAGGTCCATTAAAATTGCATACAAGGTTTGTTTCTATCGAATTGGATGGAAAATGCTTCGTAATCACCTTATTTGGGCTTACCATCGTTTGGGTCTGCTCACTTATCGTCACAATGGTGTAAATACTCGGAAACGTAAAATATGCCGTTGCTTTTTCTTCGTCAGTTTTCTCAAGTATATAGAAGCATTCAATATATTTTTTTAGGAGTAAGCTCTCTGGTCTATATATTTTTATCGTCATCTCTTTCTTCATGTAAATAGGCGTTGTTTTTGCCTCATCCTTTTAAACTTGGAGGTATTTGATAATCGATTTAAATATAGAGAACCTTTATGATAATTTTCACCAAGCTTTATTTCTTAAAATACTTATTTTTAGATTGAGGAAACGATAAATCCGATAGAAATTGATTTTTATTGTAATTTAGTAGGTAATTAACCGTTTAATTAAAAAACAAAATGAACGATTTGAACCCGGAAGAGAATTACATCGCAATAAACAAACACTCGTGGAATAACAGAACGGATACGCATTTAAAATCAGATTTTTACAATCTAACAGGATTTTTAAAAGGGGAGACTTCACTAAATTCAATTGAATTAGCATTATTGGGTGATATCAGTGGGAAAAAAATATTACACTTACAATGTCATTTCGGACAAGATACAATTTCTTTGAGTAGACTTGGCGCAAAAGTTACTGGTGTTGACCTATCTGACAAGGCTATAGAAAGCGCCCGCGAAATTGCGAAAGATATGCATGCTGATGTGCAGTTTATCTGTTGTGATCTGTATGAGCTTGAAAATCATCTTGATGAAAAATTTGATCTAGTCTTTACAAGTTACGGAACGATTACTTGGTTACCTGATTTAGATAAATGGGCGAAAATAATTTCACGTTTCTTGAAACCGAAAGGGAAGTTTATTTTTGTCGAGTTTCATCCAGTTGTTTGGATGTTCGATGACAATTTTGATAAAATTGGCTATAATTATTTTAATATTGCTCCAATTGTTGAAACAGAGCAGGGAACCTATGCCGATAAAGATGCTGCTATTTCGCAGTCCTATGTCACCTGGAATCATAGTATGAGTGAGGTCGTTGGTGCTTTACTTCATAATGGGCTGAACATACAAGACCTGAACGAATTTGACTATTCACCTTATCCTATTTTTAAAAACATGACAGAGCTAGAACCTAAAAAATTCAGAATAGCCCATTTGGGAAACAAGATTCCGATGGTCTACGCTATTGTTGCGCGTAAAAGTGAATAAATAAAATTCTGGGAACCGACCTGATACTTATTTCTTTCTCAAATAACGATTTATCATGGGGCTAAAATCTATTTTGGATGAAACCTGAATATGTTCTGCCAATACTGAGGCGGGAAATTCATCCAAAGTTTTGAAATTGATACAGCCTTTTTGAAATTTGGCCTTGGGTAATTTTAATTTTAGTTCTTCCATTAATTCGGGGTTAGTGTAGATAACCAAGGAATGGAATGAAATGTAATTCTTTGCGACTGTTAGCCCGTATTTAAATACGCCCTGTTCATTAAAGCTAATCGCATTAGGGTTTGACATGAATTTTCCAAAGCTCTCGGAAACGGTATTGTCATTTTCTGTTATCGCTTTCCGGAATTGACGGATTACCTGTTGCTCAGTGTCGGAAAGTGTATTGATATACTGATCTATTTCCAATAATATTTGATCATCCATATGGGCTTGTCATTGTTAGCTAAAAATATTCAATTTTCTTGATTTAGATGCATCTATTCTTAAAAAAGATTCGAAAGCTTATGGCTAAGGATTGCTTAAAAGAAATTATTCAGGATTTTCTCGCGGTGGTATGATTCTGTGGCTGCCCTAATATCGTGTTGTGAACGTATTTTGTATCGATTCGGACCTATTGTTGTACTATGACATTTATAGGAAGTTCCGTTTAGATTTTATATATTGCATCTATCAATTTTAAACCAACATTTAATTTCTCAACAATATAAATCTTCAGTTATGTGCAATAGTAGTCTTGAGGATCTTTTTCTTTTGGTGAAAGAGTCGAATGAAGATGCATTTGACGAACTTTATCATCGAACTTGGGAAAAATTGTATGAAATTGCTCTCAGACGCCTGCAACATGAAAATACAGCAAAAGAAGTTATTCAGGATCTTTACATTGATTTATGGGAGAAGCGGCATCGCAAAACAATTCAAGATGTCGATCATTACCTTTGCCAAGCCGTCCGTTTTAAAGTGATTGACAGGTTTCGAAAGGAAAAGAGATATTTTGAAGAATTAGAAACAATGGTTGAAGAGCTAAGCGATGGATCAACCGCCGATGGCAACTATATTCAAACTGAATTAGAATCTATACTGCATAACTGGATTGCACGTATGCCACAAAAACGCAGAGAAATATTCTTGCTTCGTTACAATGAGGATAAAACTGTTAAGGAAATTGCGAAATTATTAGGTCTATCGACGAAAACTGTTCAAAATCAATTGCTTAATACAACAAATGCACTTAAGCTTCTAATCCAAAAAATTCTTTTTATGTTTTTTTAATTTTTTTTTGGGAATTATCATTAGTCACAACGACATATAAGAAAGGAACCAATATAAACCATCTTATATGTCTGAAAGGAAACGTCATGTTCGCACAGTCTTAAAAGATCTTCTCGATCGGTATATTTCGGGAGATACCAATCCTGAAGAACGACAATTTGTTGAATACCTGTACGATGCAATGGACAGGGAGGGAGAAGTGCAAAATGATATGGACCGCATCGGAGAGGAGATTAAAGAAAAGGTTCATCATCGTATTAAAAAGCGTACTTTAAGTTTTCATATACCCAAAATAGGGTATGCTGCAGCAAGCATTATGATCCTTTTTGGGATATTTATATCCTATAGGCTCATCGATAATTCAAAAACAAGTGAAAAAGTTCTTCATGTCACTAATCATAATCCGTCGTTAATAATCGGGAAAGAGAAACGGTTTGATTTGTTAGATACCTTGCCGCAAGGAGCTCATTACACGACCATCAATGATGAAAAAGTACTAGCATTAAGCACGGTTGCCAATGGGACAGATTTGGGGAAACTGCGCATAGAAAATCCTTCGAGAAATGTATTTTCTGTTTTACTGAACGATAGCACACAAGTGTGGCTTAATTACTTGGCAACGATTGAACTTGAACCTGATTTTAATAAGAATAACCGTTCTGTCCATATTACTGGGGAGGTTTATTTTGATGTTCATAAACAATATTCTGCAGGTAAAAGGATTCCGTTTTCAGTCCACTCTGCCTTGCAGACCATTGAGGTATTGGGAACAAAATTCAATGTAAATACATCGGGCAATTCCGAAGAAAATGTATTGCTTACAGAAGGGAGTATTCGTCTTACGCATAATCGCTATGGAACACAGGTACTTATTAAGCCGGGGCAGCAGGCTTTTTTGGAAAAAGATAAACCTAAAATCTTACTTATTCAATCTGAAAATATCGAAAAAGCAAATGCCTGGCGCAAAGGTTTGTTTTATTTTGATAATGAGAAGCTCGCTGAAGTTGCTCTTGAATTTGAACAATGGTACGGAATTCCAATTGTTATAGATTCAAAAATTGCAGGACTTCCCATTACAGGAATGATCAGCAGATATGAAAATATCAGCGAGGTTTTGGCAATCATTAAGATGACCAATAATATAAACTATATAGAAAGGAAAGGAACAATATATGTAACAGAAGCAAATCCATAAAAAATTAGGAATGCTGCTACATTCCTAATCGCGCCTTAACGGCTTTTGGTAATGATCAATTATTAATCAATTTTCAAATGTATAAATTACTTATGACATCCCGCAAACAAAATAAGTTTGCACGCAATTTTTTGTGCCTTTTTTTTGGCAGCCTTGTCTGGTTATTTAGCTCGGCCAAGCCAATCTTTGATGTACAGAAAAACATAACAATCGATTTTAATAATATTCCGGTTAAGCAGGTCTTTAAAGAGTTAAATAGTAAAACCGGTTTAAAATTTATTTATTCCCCAAATGACATCGACGACTCGAAGCGTATATCCATGACATTTAGAGAGCAGCCGATAAAGACTGTTCTAGATAAGATCTTTTCAAGTTTAAAGATTTCTTACACGTTAAATGACAATACAATTATTGTGAAGCGTGGCCTTCAACAAGCTTCAATACAAGAAGGCCGCGTCATTGCGGGTCGGGTTCTTAATAAGCGACAGACGGCCCTGGCAAATGCTACTGTCGCGACAGGCCTTGGCAAGAATAGCACATCGACAGATGACCAAGGTCAGTTTACACTCAAGCTAGACCCGCAGGACAGTTATTTTGTGGTTAGTCTTGTCGGCTATGTAAGTCAGCGTGTACCACTCAAGACAAACGGAGAATATACGGTGATATTAGCTGATAGTATCAGCGCACTGGACGAGGTCGTTGTTGTCGGTTTTGGTACCCAAAGGCGTGCCTCTGTGGTAGGGGCGATCACGACGATAGAACCCAAACGCTTGCAAATAGGAACATCTCGTTCTATGAGTAACAATCTTGCTGGACAGCTTGCTGGTATCATTGCCGTACAGCGATCCGGAGAACCGGGTTACGATAATTCAAACTTTTGGATACGTGGCATCAGTACTTTCGGTGGAAGCAGAAGCCCATTGATTCTTGTGGACGGTGTGGAGCGGTCTTTGGACAATATGGACCCCGAAGAAATTGAATCGTTTTCGATATTGAAGGACGCGGCAGCGAGTGCAGTTTATGGTGTAAGGGGGGCAAATGGAGTGATTTTGATCAATACAAAGAGAGGAAAAGTAGGTAAACCCAATGTTTCTGCTCGTTTTGAGCAGGGGATCACATCACCAGTACAGCTACCTAAATTTGTTGGTGCGGCTGATTATTTGGAGGTAATGAATAGCATTCGGGAGGAACGTGGGGAGCAAGGTTTATATTCGAAAGAGCGGATCGAAAATATCCGTAATCATACGGATCCAGACCTCTATCCGGATGTCAATTGGTTGGACGCAGTACTTCGGGACAAAGCTGGAAATTCACGGGCGAATGTTAGTGTCAACGGAGGATCTGATATTTTGCGTTATTCCTTAGTAACTTCATATTATCGGGAAGGTGGATTGATCGAACGCGATGAAAAACAGGCTTGGAATTCATCTTCACGGTTAAACCGGTATAATGTGCGTTCCAATGTAGATATCAATGTGAGCCCAACCACTCTCTTCCGGTTGAATATTGGTGGATATCTCCAAGATAGAACAAGAGCTCCCCAAAGTGTTGATGAGCTATTTCAGGAGGCTTTCACGATCCCTCCGTATGTACACCCTACCATCTATTCGTCTGGTGAAATACCTCGGACACCCCAGCGGACAAACCCTTGGGCATTGGCGACTCAACGCGGATATGAACGTATTAGCGCGAGTAAAATCGAATCTTTATTTGCAGTAGAACAGGACTTATCGTTTTGGTTAAAGGGATTAAAGGCTCGGGGGCTTTTTTCCTTTGATAGATACTCTAACACCTCGGTCGTTAGGAGTAAAAGCCCCGATTACTATAATCCAGCTATCGGAAGGGACGAAAATGGAAAATTAAGGTTAGTCATTGATAGTTATGGACAGGAATTTTTAGGCTATGAAAAAAATTCAGACTGGGGCGATAAGAGCATGTATCTTGAGGGAGCTATTAACTATGTTCAATCTTTTGGTGGCCATAACGTAGAGGGAATGTTTTTATACAATCTGCGAAATTACGATAATGGAGATCTTTTGCCTTATCGGAATCAAGGAATCGCAGGTAGATTTTCATACAATTATAGCAACAGATATATTGGGGAATTTAATTTTGGTTATAATGGATCCGAAAACTTTGCTCCAGGAAAACGTTATGGATTCTTTCCTTCCTTTGCTTTAGGCTGGTATATTTCCGAAGAACCTTTTATGGAGCATCTTAAAAATACATTTTCCAAAATCAAACTGCGCGGATCTTATGGATTGGTGGGGAATGATAAGTTAGATGGTCGTCGGTTTGCCTATATCACAACCATTAATGAGACCGGTGGATATTCATGGGGACTAAATAACGATTTTAAACGCAGTGGTCGTATGGAAGGTGATCAAGGTAACAGTGGACTTACTTGGGAAACAGTTGCTAAATCCAATATCGGTTTCGAGCTAGGCTTATGGAAAGCACTGGAATTTCAGCTTGACTTATTTCATGAGGACCGGAAAAATATATTTATGCAACGTCGTTCTATACCCGGTTCGAGTGGTTTTACCAATGCGCCCTGGGCAAATTTTGGACGCGTAAACAATAAAGGTATCGATATGTCGCTTGAATTGAACAAGCAATTAAATCCAAACCTATTCCTTTCTGTTCGGAGCACATTTACTTATGCCTTAAACAAGATTTTAGAACAGGACGAACCTAGCGCAGTGATCGGTACCTCAAGGTCTTCTACGGGAAAGCCAATCGGCCAACTGTTTGGCTTTATTGACGAAGGCCTATTTACTGATGCAGATTTTTCAGATATTGCTAATGGTACTCTTCGATCAGATATACCAAGACATACTTTTGGACCAGTGCGTCCCGGTGATATCAGATATCGGGATTTGAATGGTGATGGTGTGGTAGATGCCCTCGATAGAACTGCTATCGGTGGAACGGAGGATCCACAGATTGTATTTGGCTTCGGATCCAACCTAAGGTACAAAGCTGTTGATTTTGGGTTCTTTTTTCAGGGAGTCTCTCGAACTTACAGGATCATTGGTGGTTCAAATTTTATTCCCGGAAGTGCCAACGGAGCAATGGGTAATATTTTCGACAATGTTTCCGATAGATGGACCTTGGATAATCCTAGACAGGACGTTTTCTATCCACGGCTTTCTGACTATCAAAGTGCGAATAATAATTTGGCCTCCACTTGGTGGCTTAGAGATATGAGTTTTGTAAGACTACGTAATATTGAAGTGGGATATAGCTTACCATCAAAAATTCTTGATCATCTCGCTATCCGTAATTTTAGAATATTTCTGCGCGGCAATAATCTGTTGACAGTGAGTGGTTTTAAGCTTTGGGATCCAGAGCTTGGGGTTAATAATGGTATGCGCTATCCGATCATGAAATCTGTTTCCATGGGATTGGAATTGAATTTTAAATAGAAATAACCTATACAATGAAGACTATAAAATATAATGTTACCCGTATATTACTGCTTGTTGCGCTGGGTTTTACAGCGACCTCTTGTTCGAAATATTTGGACAAGAGCCCTGATGATCAACTTACTTTAGATATGATTTTTAAAGACAAAACCAGAACAGAGGACTGGCTGGCAGGAATATATAGCAATGTACCAGATCCATATTGGGGAAATACGCGAACACTTGGCTGGGATCCACTTTCGGATGATATGGCACCGTCTACGGGCTGGGAGCAATTTGGCTGGTCAGTTATAGGGATGCAGACCGGCAATTGGAATCCCAGTACTTCATGGGATCCTAATTATTGGGTTGAACTTCCCAAACGTATTCGTTCAGCTTATATTTTTCTGGACAATGTAAAACCAAACCCTGCGCAGTTGGTGACCGAGGAGGAAGTAAATCTTATGAAAGCTGAGGCTCGCTTTATGATCGCTTATTATTATACACTTCTGCTAGAAACCTATGGTGCTATACCGTTCCATCTTGGATTGACCGATCCGAATGCGTCGGCCGAAGAATTGATGATTGGACAGACACCATTTGATCAGGTCGTGCAATGGGCAGAAAAGGAGCTATTGGATTTGTCTGCTATTTTACCCGCTAAATATAGTGCCGCTCAGAAATATGGTCGCGCGACGTCTATTATGTGCTTGGCAGTCAGAGCTCGTCTTCTACTATTTGCTGCAAGCTCATTAGTCAATGGTAACACCGCATACACCGGTTTTGTAAATAATAAAGGAGAAACCATATTCAATGGAAACTATAGTGTAGATAAATGGAAAACTGCAGCAGCGGCTTCAAAATTACTATTGGAAAAAGCAGAATCAGCTGGTCATAAATTATATATTGAGTATAATGCTGATGGGTCTATAGATCCGTTTCTCTCTTATCAAAATATGTTGTTTAGAAGACCTCAAGATGGGAATGAGGAGATTCTTTTTGCTCGTCCTGATTGCAATATCTGGGAATATGATAGGCACGCACAACCAAGAGGTACTGGGGGAAACGGGGGACTGGGAATTACACAATCCTTAGTGGATGCCTTTTTCATGGAGAATGGTCGGAAGATTGATGACCCATTATCGGGATATCAGGAAAAAGGATTCTCAAAGACCGCAGAAGTGCGAAATACACGCTGGGCTGAATCTCAGGGAAACGGAAAGGTGACTTTGGAAGGCACTTATAATATGTATACCCATCGTGAACCACGATTTTATATTTCGGTTCTGTATAATGGTGCTTGGTATAGAAGAGAAAATCGGACAACCGAATTCTATAGTGGTAACTGGGATGGGGGACCTACGCATGACGCCCCACAAAATGGGTACCTTGTGCGTAAGAAAGTCCATCCAGATCACGACCCCCGCAATGGAACAAATCCCTATAGACCAGGAATACTTTATCGACTTGGCGAAGTGTATCTGAACTATGCCGAAGCATTAAATGAGTCCGAGGCTAATCATCCTGATATATTAAAGTATGTCAATTTGATAAGGGTGCGCGCAGGCGTACCACAATATGGTGTAGGAAAGGATGCTTTACCAGTACCATCTTCGCAGGAGGCAATGCGTAAAGCAATCCGAGATGAGCGACGGGTAGAACTAAATAATGAAGGTATCCGGTATCGTGATGTGCGACGCTGGAAAATTGGTGAAGCTGTGTTAAATGGAAATTTCTATGGAATGAATTTTTCTGGTACAGAAAAGGATGACAATGAATCTAACCCAAAAGCATTTTTCAAACGCTCAGTTTATCAAAAGCGCATGTTTACAGCAAAGAATTATTGGTTCCCAATTCCACAAACGGAGATAGATAAGAATCCAAATTTGGTCCAGAACCCGGGTTGGAAGTAGTAATTAGGACTATTTAATTTGTGATTAGGAATCCATATGCTGCTTAGCTTATTTGCTAAGCAGCATCTTTTATTTTGGAGATGCCCCTACAACCACATGTGACAAAATTAGGTATCAGTGTGCTGGATATAGGGATAGACCTTCATTTCTTTTCTATAATAGCTATTATAAAGTCATACTATAGCCAGTTTTTAAAGTTAAATCTACATTTAGCACGCATAAGGATTATTATTTTGTAAATTCATCCTACAAAGCGTTCGATAGCAATTTTTAATCGCTTTTTTATATTAAATAAAAGGAATGGATGAAAAGCAAGAAACGAAATAAAGGTTTTCTCTTTAGGCAATTTGAAGAGCCGTTTCAGACGCCTTTTGATAAATTATTTGACATTTTTAAAGAACTGATTACCCATACTTCCGGTGATTTTGATGAAGCTATTGATTGGCTTAGGCAGTTGGATAAAGAGTTTAAGCTTACGACCCCTGCATACACGATAGACGATTTCATTGCGGATCTGAAAGATAAAGGATACATCAGAGAAAAAGTTGAATTTGATGGCGAAGGCGGTGTAGATATTACCTCAAAACTTGAGAAGGCCTTGCGGCAGCACGCCTTGGACCAAATTTTCGGAAAGATGCGGAGAGGAAGGTCTGGCAATCATAAAACAAATCGCCAAGGGCGGAGCGACGAAAATATGGGTGATTTCCGCAACTATCAGTATGGCGATGGTCTAGAGAAGATAATTTTGACGGAGAGTTTGAAAAATGCACAAATCAATCATGGAATAGGAGAGTTTGCTTTATCTGAAAATGATCTTGTTGTTGAGGATACGCAGTTCAAATCACAAATGAGTACAGTGCTGATGATTGATATTAGCCACAGTATGATTTTGTATGGAGAAGATAGGATAACACCTGCAAAAAAAGTGGCGATGGCTTTGTCGGAACTTATTTTGACCCGTTATCCGAAAGACTCACTTGACGTCATTGTTTTCGGAAACGATGCATGGCCTATTGCGATAAAAGATCTGCCTTATCTGCAAGTTGGACCATTTCATACCAATACGGTCGCAGGCTTAAAGCTAGCGATGGACTTACTACGGCGAAAGCGGCATGCGAATAAGCAAATATTTATGATAACCGACGGCAAACCGAGCTGTTTAAATATGCCGGACGGCACTTACTATAAAAATCCTATGGGTTTGGATCCTTTTATCACCAGCAAATGCTATAGTATGGCTGCGCAAGCCCGAAAGTTGGGGATACCAATTACAACCTTTATGATTGCTACAGATCCTTATCTACAGCAATTTGTCGACGAGTTTACAGCTTCAAATCAAGGGAAGGCTTTTTACACGGGACTTGGGGATTTAGGTGAAATGATCTTTGAGGATTACGAAGAAAATCGAAAAAAAAGAATACGATAAGAATATATGGATTACACGAAGATTACAACATTTGGTGCATTAAAAACTTCGGGTTATAAACCTAAAACAATAAAAGAAGAATTGCGTCAGAATCTGATTACAAAAATAAAGGCGGGCGAAACCGTATTTAATGGAGTACATGGCTATGAAGATACCGTTATTCCAGAACTTGAAAGAGCAATACTTTCCAAACACAACATTAATTTCTTGGGCCTTCGCGGTCAGGCGAAAACACGTCTCGCTAGGCTTATGGTCAACTTATTGGATGAATATGTGCCTGTGGTTCAAGGTTCAGAGATTAATGATGATCCGTACAATCCTATATCACGTTATGCCCTGGAACTGCTGAGGGAGAAAGGCGATGAAACACCGATAAGCTGGCTTCATAGGAGTGATCGTTTTGCTGAAAAACTCGCCACTCCAGATGTAACTGTAGCCGACTTAATCGGTGATGTAGATCCGATCAAAGCCGCAAATTTAAAACTGAGCTATGCAGACGATCGCGTGATTCACTTTGGTATGATTCCTCGGGCAAACCGTTCTATTTTTGTCATTAATGAGCTGCCTGATCTTCAAGCTAGAATCCAGGTAGCTCTCTTCAATATATTGCAGGAGGGAGATATTCAGATCCGTGGTTTTAAGTTACGCTTACCTTTAGATGTGCAATTTATATTTACAGCGAATCCCGAAGATTATACCAATAGGGGAAGCATTGTGACGCCGTTGAAAGATCGCATAGGATCGCAGATACTTACCCATTATCCGACCTCTGTTGAGATAGCAAAAGCAATCACCGCCCAGGAATCTAACTTGGAAATGGCGCAGAAAGAGCAAATATATATCCCTGAATTAGCGCGAGAATTAATAGAGCAAATAAGCTTTGAAGCTCGAAATAGCGAATATGTTGATGATAAAAGTGGTGTTAGTGCACGTATGAGTATTACGGCATTTCAAAACTTAATAAGCACCGCTGAATTGCGCATGCTTAAAAACGGATCACAAGCAACCGCAGTGAGATTGGGTGATTTTATGGGTATTATACCTGCAATAACTGGCAAAGTTGAGCTTGTTTATGAGGGTGAGCAGGAAGGAGCCGATACTGTCGCATTGCAACTGATTGAAAATGCTGTCAAAAACCTTTTTCCAGTCTTATTTCCTAAAATTGAGAAGCTGGAAAGAGAAAACGAACGTTACCCTTACGATGATATTGTTCGTTGGTTTTCGGAATCCGAGGGTATTGAATTATCTGATGAGCTTAGTGATTTGGAGTATGTTAGGGTTCTGAATGAAGTGGTACCTATTAAGGCTTTGATACAGCAATATCAGCCAGAGACGAAATCTGAGGATATCCACTTTTTAACCGAATTTGTTTTATGGGGGCTCACTTTAAACAAAAAATTAAGTAAATATAGGGTTGGAACCGGACTGCAGTTTCAGGATAATTTTCAGGGATATTTAAGAAACAATTTGTAAGTTTTTATCATAATGCTATTTTGTTTCCCAAAGTGGGGTACGAATTTAGGCATAGTAAGTATCAGCTGTTGAGTATATTTGATCAATAGAAAATAGTTGGGTTAATTAGAAATGTGGAACGACATTGTCGTTCCACATCATGTTTTTCATTGTAGTATTGTAGGGTCTTTACAGTATTTTTTATTGAATCAATTAGGAATTAGTTTAGCACTTACCTCAATCGAATCAATTCTACTTGTTTGACAAATGTAACTTAGATTGGACGCAGAAAGAATATGAAAATCATCCTTTTTTATGTGAAAATGGGAATATTTAATTTGTATGTAAAATCAGAGGTTTTAAATGTTCTCGTATTCGCTATAATAGACATCAAATGGGGAGATAATTTCACAAAACACATCAACCATAACAAAAAAGGCAATTCTTTGCTTTCTATGTTAGTTAATTTTAATGTTATTATTCTTGAATATCGTCAAGGTGGCAAGCTTGAACGCTGTTACTTCTGACGGTAGCAACATAAAGCAAACTTGAGGATTTTCCATAGCCGATGTCGGCTGCATTGATCTTTTTGTAAAATAACACTGCATTTTAACTGTTAGGATTAACATGATAAACCAGTCCCTGCCATCCAGAAGTTAGAAATTCGTTTGGTTTAATTTGCACAATGCCATCCAATCCCTCTTCCAATACTATCTTAGCCTTTTTATCCGGATTTCTTTTAAAAAAATTACCATCCATATCTAGTTTACTAATTGATGCAGCTGTATTGGGTTCAAAAGCGACCGTATTGGCAACATAGAGTAATTTGTTTTTAGAATCTCCATAAATGGATTAGGGAGATTTTAGTGTTTCAGATTGCCAGTGAGGCATTCGAGACCGCTGGGCGAACAGAATTTGGGCGAATACAATGAGGATGAATGTTAGGACAATTTTTATCGAAGATCTGGTTGAGTTTATATTAGTCAATTATTCATATTAATGAAGGTGATCTTGAGAAATTCTTGTATTCTGCCCGACTCATTCTCAAGGTTTTGCTACTATAAAATAGAGTTGATTTCTTCTTTAAACTTTAGTACCTTTAACTTGGCCTAGTCGGATCTCAAAGTGGTTCATAATTATTGGCATGTCTGAAAAAAATGAGAAAAATGGTCTTTATAGTTTTATTTATTGTGGCGGCAGTGGGAGCCGGTGTAGCCTATTATTTATTCACCAATGGTAACGTTAAAGTAGATATGGGATTGAAATCAGCTACTATCCATGAATTTAAAGTCAACGGCCTGGACGGCTCGACCATAAACTTTGCGAAATTTAAAGGTAAAAAGATTCTGGTTGTAAACACCGCTTCCAAATGTGGATTTACGCCACAGTACGAGAGTCTGGAACGTCTATATAATAAATTCAATGATAAGCTAGTTATTATAGGCTTTCCGTCAAATGATTTTTTAGATCAAGAACCAGGTAAGGACGCCGAAATAGCAGCATTTTGTCAACGAAATTACGGAGTAACTTTTCCGATGGCGGCAAAGATTGATGTGAAAGGAAAGCGACAGGCGCCTATCTATCAGTGGTTGACCAATAAAAGCCTGAACGGTGTAGAAAGTTCAGCGGTCTTATGGAACTTTCAGAAGTATTTAATTGATGAAAATGGCAAGCTTATAAAGCATTTTTCACCAAAAACTGACCCTGAAGATAATGAAATTGTATCTCTACTTGATTAGAAGGCGACTCTTATTCAACTTAGGAATTCAGTGAAAAGATCCAGTGAATTAAAATTTATACCATCTTGTAGCAAGTAACATAGCAGTTTTAATTGTCTATACGATTTTCTGCTATAACCCTGGATATATGCAACTCTAATCAGGTGATGAACCCATTTTTTGTGGTATTAGCTACTATTTTGCTTTTTAAAAAACAAAGCAATCATTATTCGCCGAAACAAACTTTATATTCGTGCATCCCTCTCGGAAAATAACTTAATATTTTTGTAAGAGAACAAGAAGGAATAATCGACGATTAAACGAGCGTTCTTTGCTACTGATCATAGGAAGTGTCATCCCGTTTAGCGGGATAGTTTAGATGCTATCGGTTTTAATGCTTATGTGAGAGGAGGAGGACAGTGCGAGAGCTGAACAGATAAGTGCGTAAAGAGAAAGAAGAATTAGATCAGACGAAAGCTTTACAGAATTAAATTATAACAACAGGTAAAAATGGGGAAAATCATAGTAAAATTTTGGTTGTTTAATGTGCTGATAAGCATTGTGCTATTTATCTTATATCGACTTGTTATTGCGGAAAAAAATACTGTTGATACAGGATTTCTGAATACTATTATTGTTATAATGGACATTATTGTCAATCTTATTTTTTCAGCGGTTTACCTTTTCTCCATAGCATTGTGTTCTCTACTGTTTTTTCTAAATCATATAGAAAAAGTCAGAAATAGTAAAACATTATGCTTTTTGGTTTTCTCAGGAATACCTGCTGTATGCTTAGTTATATTAATTGTTTATATATTGGTGGGAGTGTGCTACTATAATATGGCAATTGAACCGTTAAAAACACTCCTTTTGTTTACGTTTATTTACCTAGGCTGTACCATTTTAGAATTTATCGCCTTTAGAAAGGCAATCAAAAAAAGCAATAACTTACTATTTAAATAACTGTCGCAAACAATCCTTATGCTCATGAAATATATTGGAATAATACTGTTGCATGCTTTAATTTTTTTATCGGGTTGCCGTGCGCATGATCATGGTTCCTATTGGATGGCGATATCATCCAATAAGATTAATTGGGAACCTATGCGTGGCATCACGCTAAGTTATATGGAGATGTTGATAAAGGCGCAACCTTATATTGCTTTAAATGGTGATGATATCTCTGTTCCATATCCGGAGGATAAGACAATAAAAAGGAAGGATTTCAAATCCTTTACCAATGTTAGAATCAAAGATTATGACAATCTACTATTGGACAGTATTTATGAAATGGTGGAGAGTAAAGATACACTTCGCATTAACTTTTATTATCATGGTACAGGTGAGGTGGGTAAACGTTTTGTACTTAACTATGTCCCAGTATCGAAGGCGAAATATGAACAAGCTGTCGGCGAATTAAAGAGCAGACGCCATGAACTCTTAAAAAGTATGGTTTCTTGGGACGCTTCAGCTCTAGATCTAAATACAACCAGACCACCTTATTTAGCGGACAGAACCGTCATGGATTTGATCAATCCGATGCAGCTTGCCTTAGAACTCACTCAAACGTTCGATAAAACGAAAGTTGTATATGAATCTACTATCGTCAGTAAAAATGATTCATTGCAGCATTTCAGAACGCTCGGTATTCAATATCCGTCTTTCTCAAACAAGATAGCTGCGCAAATAGGGATGACTTCTTTTAATCATCTCGAATTCTATATCGATGCTGGTAGCCTTAACCAGGGTATGGCGATGAGTCAGGAAAAAATGTCTAAAGGCGCTATGCAAGAACTATTCGTAAAAATAACGAGTCAATTCCCTTCCGCGAAAATGAAAGCATTTGGTTTACCGAAAAGATATAATTATCGTGAATTTTCAGGTATCCATTCCAATATTGCCATTACTTGGTATGATAGAAATAAGGTGATTACATTGGTCGTTGAGGGAATTCCAGATGCCCTTTTTGATCGCGAAGTTGATAACAATATTGCCTTGAGTGATCAGGAGACACCAGTAGAAATAAGTAAGGTTTTTTCACATCATCTTGCACTCATTGATCAAGCTAAAGTTCGGCTCTTTGTAATGCATAAAGATTTCGATGAGCTTATGAATCGCAAAGAAAATAGAGATGAGACCAAGTTGCCGGGCCAGCTTTGGGAGTATGTAACTTCCTGGAAATACCTGTACGAGTTTGATGACTAATAGCTGCTATTTTTATTTAGTTAGCAATGGGTTGCACCAAATTGACCAGGCATTAAAGTTGTTTCCGGCTGGATCTTGTGTGAGAAGCTCAAGATCGTCAATATTTGTGATATCTATCTCAAAAAGATGCTGTTGATTAGGTTTGACGGTACAAGAAGAAAGGGTTTTCCCATTACCCTGGATAATAAATTTAATACCCTCTGGTTTTTGCGCACCATCACGCAATGCTGCTATGATTTTTAAATTCCGCCACTTTTTTGAAAGCTTATATGCATATAGGGATGGAGTATGGGCGTACAAACCTTTTCGATATAGGTTGCCCATACTTTCTAAAAAAAATAAGCTGTTGGATTCCGCCGTGTAATAATTCCGAGCAGGATTTTCCCAACCAACTGAAGCTTCTTTCCATGCTGCATCAGAAAGAAATACACTATCCTTTTGGGTGGTTTTAAGGTTGATTGGCTTGCTGTCTTGTAACAACTGATTTAAGATGCCTAACTTAACCTGTCTTTGACTATCTTTGCTGTCATTTTCAACTGCCCTGATCAAGTCATTGATACTCGTCTGACCGAAGTTATTAACTGTGAAAAAATGCCCCCCTTCACCTTGAGTAACCATTTTTCGGTATTCTTTAACTGATCCATTTGCGAATATAAACAACATTCTTATTTCATGTGGTGCATTGCCCTCAAATGGAGCTATTTCAATCTCTGTATCATCGCTTTGATTGCCTACCGACGTAAAGCTGTTGCTTAAATACTCCGACATATCGTAAGGACGGATTAAGGCAACAACGGCATATGGTTTTGTTCCTGAATGGTAATGTAGCTTTATTTTTGTTGTCTTTTCATTTTGGTATAATTTAAAAGATTGCAATAGAAACTCGTCTCTATTGAGCAGCGGTTTTGGTCTTTGAGTAAATAGGGGATGCCGACTTAATTGTAATAGGGAAGCATGTGAAAATTTAGCTGATTTTTCACCGCCCCATTTTTCCACTTTATAGTGTCGACTACCGTATTCTCCCATTATAGATATTGTTTTTAAACTGAATTCATTTTTAAAACCATTATCATGTGGTAATCCGAATAGATGTCCCATTTCATGGGCTATACCTCCGAGGTACCAACTATTGAACTCTCCAACAGAACATGCTCTATTTGTAGCGAACATCTCTGTGAAAGTTATTTTAGTAGTTGCGTCAGCGAGTAGCAGCGGGTCTAGAAGATCACAGTCTGCAACCATGCACAAGCCGGAGGTGGCCGATCCCCTGCCATAGTAAGGCGAATGGAAGATGTAGGTATCATTTTCATCTTTCTCGCTTAAAGCTGTAATAACAAGTATATGTTCTTTACTTGATGTGATAGTAGGCGGCAATTTTTCGAAAATCTCATTTTCTATTTCATTACCTGAATATATGGTATAATCATTTGAGGGTTTCGATCCCTGGACCACGTAGTACTTGTAGCCCAAATTGTCCTTCTCAAATGGAATACCATCATTATCATAACCAGCATTTTCAAGCTCAGTTTTATAGAAGGCTGAGATATCTTTTAAGGTTCGGTCGATACGATTTTTCCAACTAGAAGACAGCCTTGAATCGGCACCAAAAAAATAAACTATCTTAACAGTATGGTGAATTTTATTGGTAACTTTTAAATTAGCGCCATGAGCGACTCCGGTAAATGTAAAGAGTGTGATGACAAATATCATCCAGCAGACATCTAGCTGAAGTTTTTTTCTGATTTCTGTAGTAGTGATTTCCATTTAGCAAACTTTAAGTAGTCTTATTTTCTTAGGTTTAATAAGATTTTTTAAATATGAGTTCTTTGTAAATTGAATCATTGTAAATGCGTCGCAATTGATCCTATTTTAGGCTAAAACTTGATGTGTCTTATTCTAATACTAAAGTTAAATAAAATCATTATGGTTATCTAAAATAAAATGCATAAGCTTACTCTGGGATATCGCAGCTTCTTACTTAATTGTTAAAATAGTTTGAATTACTATTTATTGCTCTTTTAAGGTTAAAAATGCAAAGAGTGTTAGTTTCCAGAGTTATAACGATTAGTTATATGTGATCAGATATACATATCGTTGGCAGTACAATTTAAGTGATAATGATTTGATATGAAGCTTGAAAATTAATGCGTTGTCTCGAAATGCTTTATATAGGGAAATTGAATAGCAATTAGATAGATTGACTGTTAGGTCGGCAAAAGTAAGTAAAGCCCAAATTTAAGTTGCTAATGTCAAAAGTATTCTTTTTTTGATTTTAGATTTCTGGGTAAATAGTAGTCAAAGTAAAATTCGTTCACAAAAATGATGAATACTAATATTTTGTAGGCTCTTGAAAGCCAAGTAGCTCGCGTCAGGAGATCATATTATATGAAACCTTTACGCTTTTAACTGTGTCTTCTATGGAGATTTGCTTAATTAATGACATCGGCCTGGAATGATTGGTCTTGGATGTGGCGTTTTTTTTAAAGTTTATTGATTGTCAAGTTCCATGGCCGATCAAAAAAATACGACACGAATGTTTATCAACGAATTAATAAAACATGATAAATCGCTAGATTCCGAAACCAACCCATGTACATTGCTGTTTAATCCTTATAGCTGATCAGTTTTTAATGATGGAAATTAATGCCGAAAGGTTACTATAGTAATTCCAAGAAAACATATGGTCTTCGCGCTCGAAAAACATAAGAATGCAAATACTAAATATGACTATGGCAAAAAGGAACTTATCGTCAGACAGCATGAGATAGGATTGTTTAACAAGTATATGAAAAATGAACAATAACAAAAAGTCGATTTATAGTGCTCTTATTGCAAATCTTCTGATCGCACTCACCAAATTTCTAGCAGGATCTTTTACAAACAGTTCTTCCATGATTTCGGAAGGTATCCATTCAACAGTCGATACTGCAAATCAGATACTGATATTATATGGACTAAAACGTAGTAAAAAGGCACCGGATCAGTCCCATCCCTTTGGGTATGGAAAGGAGCTTTACTTTTGGTCTTTTGTCGTTTCTATTCTGATATTCGGTTTGGGGGGAGCGTTGTCTATTTATCAGGGTGTTATTCATATACGGAATCCGGAACTGATGAAGAATCCTTTTTGGAATTACGTTGTTTTGTATCCGGCCTATGAACTACAGGTCTGCTGATTTTTTGAAGTTCTGAGGATATAGATCCTTTAAGTTTTTATGGTTTATTGACATGATGTTTTCCAAGGTATGCTTTAACCACTGGAAAGGGTTCAC